>Ga0164241_10000112_pt1 | contig 198413 bp, 183 predicted proteins | sample OricomyardsoilBY_FD_108780 | JGI IMG/M metagenome (GOLD analysis project Ga0164241, IMG submission 108780) | Backyard soil microbial communities from Emeryville, California, USA - Original compost - Back yard soil (BY) | ecosystem: Environmental > Terrestrial > Soil > Unclassified | place... | reverse complement strand
AATATATTGAAGTGGACTACAATCGACGACGTCGCCACAGTGCAATTGGCTATAAAAATCCAGAGCAATTTGAGGCGATGCATGTAAGTTAGATCATTGTCCATTTTTGGTGGTAGGGATCATTGTTTTTGGTAAAAGAAAATAGACTCGTCTGTTTTTATCCCAAATTCTGTTTCTGAAACCAAATTTTTTAAAAAATTAAGGCTTGACCTGTCCCGCTCAACGAAGTGGTATTCGGCATTAACCTTGCGAGGTTTCTTTCTGTCTATGTTGAGAAGCGCTTCAGCCTCTTTTACGGCTTTTAGCATGTGTATCGGAGAGCCATCGACTATTTGATTACTGAGCGCGCTTGAGTATGCACCGCCTCCTGCGAAAGCATCCACTAAAGTAAATTCGAGTCGATCTATTCTGGCGTCGCTCATGAGCGTCGTTATATATCGCTTGATATACTCCGAAACAATTAAATGTTTTGTTTCGCTATGCTCGTCAAGTATGGGCAGCGGTTCACCCGGGCCCCAAATGTACTTTTTTCGTGCCACATTAGCTCCTGTTCCATATAGGTCAAATGTTAATCAAAGGGATCATATCCCATGTGACACCTTCAAGCATCCTGCCGTTAGCTTTTTTGTTTCGCTTTAATCCATCCGCACCAAACGCGCCCCATTGTTTGAAGAAGAAATTAACTCCACGGTCTATACACTGTTCTCTGATGTTAATGACCCATTCCTCGCTCATTGGCCTGGCTCCAGGGCCTGATTCTCCACCAACAATCACCCAATGAATGCCGCGCAGGCGGATCTGCCCAAGATCCTCTAAAAGAGGCTCTACAGAGAGAAATCGTGTTTTTGCTTTGATAGTTTGAAGAACTGCTATTCGCGGCTTGCCGTACTTCCGATCTTCGACGGAAACCCCTAGCCAAGCGTTATCCGGCACTTTTCGAGCTTCAAAGTATTCGGCCATTCGGATTGCCCGCTTCGTCAGCACTTGATAAGTGTGTTGTGGTGTTAGGCGAATGGTTTTAAAGACTCGATCTATGTAATCAAAAGGCACTGATTCATGAAAAAGGTCGCTCATCGAGTTAACGAAATAGACTGTTGGTTTTTTTCGCAAAATTGGCTGATCCAAGCGGTCAGGCATAAGTGTTAGGGCAAAGCCGTTTTCATAACCTTGGGCCCCCATAGCCTGGAGCCTTATGGCCATAGTTTCGGCGTAGCAATGTTTGCAACCAGGCGACACTTTGGTGCACCCGGTAACAGGATTCCATGTCTGCTCCGTCCATTCAATTTTGCTCGTGGTGGCCATATAATCACCTCAGTCTCAATATGTATATCTATACAGTTATAGTAAATGAAGAGTTACAATCTTCACACCGAATTCTCAAGCCAGGCTTCCCCCAGATTAAGTTTGGCTTTGAGCATGAGCAGGCGTACTTAGCTCTAGTAGGAGGGGCCTTGGCCGCGAGCTTTACCGGAAATACTGATGTGCTTTCAGCCGCGTAAGTCACGATGGATTGATTGATTACATCCACCTCGGCCGCCTCGGTAATAACGGTGTTAGGTTTGCCAACCATTTGCACTGTCACGGATGGTGATAATTCCTCAGCCTCGCTACTTGATGATTGATTCGCTGCCACAGCGGGAACGCTGGGAAGGGTTTTAATGCCGAGTATTTTGAGTTTTGACGCTGCGACTTTCGAGCCATTCTGATCGTAGATCTTGGGTGGATAGATACGGCTTCTGGCCGGATATTTGTCAATCCAGGGCATATCGAATCCTGAGGCTTTTAATGCCTCTATGGCTACATGCGCTGGCCCGCCAGCGAGTAAATAGTCATCCATCTTCTGGCCGGTTTTATGCCCACCTGGGAAGCCAGTCGTGCTAGGAATTAGACCTAGCGATTCCATTTTCGATGCCCATTCGCGGTCGTGATAGCTCTTACGCGAGGGGGTGCCGAAATGGTACTGCCACACATGACCTTGCTCGTGAATCATGGTCTGGCAAAGCTCCTCTAGTTGCGATCCAAATAAATATTCAGGATTGATCGCGAGCTCATCAACATCCTCGTTACGCCCATTCACCCATCTACCTTTAGAGGCATGGCCCATGGTTTTGGCCTGCCGCTGGAAGGTCAGCAGACACATAGGCAGCGCACCTAAAAAGAGGTGTCGATTGAAGTAGTCATAGAGGTAGGCCAATGCTTGGTAGACCTCATCGGTTGGTGGCGACAGTTGCTTAAGGGCATTCATAAAGGATTGATCATTAATTAGATAATTGTATTGTACAATACAAAATTGAAAGTAAAAAATTAAGGGCGGGCCTTTCAGGTATTTGTGGTCAGAATTCCGACCCTGACAGCGTTCGCAGGTAGTAGTGATTCAGCCGGTGGTTGTAGCCCCGATTGTCAGAGTGAAATCTGATCATCTTCACTTGCGCGGCTCAATAATTGGTCAAAAAATGGGTGATTTGCGATCAATTTGAGCGTTAAAGGGACGGGGGTCGTGTTTTTAACCACTTAAAATAGCTCTTGCAACCTCCGCGCGACCTCAGTTGCGGTTTTTTTAATCATCCATCTTCAAAAATCGCGTTCTAATTAGCTGTAAATATCGGTTAAACCACCGCCAGGTCCGGGCCGTGTTTTTAACCACCAGCCCATCTAGAGCCTATTATTAATACAAATTATGCTGAGTATCGGGATTCTGGCCACAGGACTTTCATGGGAGCTGGGTGAACTGGGCGAGGGATTTAAATAACAAAAACCCAGGGCTCATTTACATCACTAATCCCTCGTTTACACCTCTAACCCCTCGTTTACATCCTTAAAGCGTGCAATAAAGATCTCTGATGTTTAAAAATTGATCGAAAAACAGGGGGAGCCGTGTAATAGGCGTTAACAGTGTTGGCTACGACTCTGTTGTGAGGAACTCAAGAGGTAAACGAGATTTCACATGGGCTCAAGCCGGGTGAATTGAAATGGCTTTTTTCGAGCTGGGGGCTAGAAACTGGCTTTGCGCTTTTTTCTGAAGTGTGGTCAGAATCCCGATAGCGGCGGCTTATTTGTCTTTTAAATCTGCTGAAGTTATACTTTTGTTATATTTTATTCGGGGTCTGGGAGCTATCCAATGCATACAACCAATCTGCGCAGGGTCGGAGGCTCGGTAATGTTGGCAGTTCCTCCAGCCTTTTTAGATCAGCTTCAACTGAAGCCTGGGGCTACGGTCGGACTGGCCATAGATCATGGCTGTCTTGTGGTTGAGCCTAAGCCACGACCTCGATACACGTTGTCAGAACTGCTAGCCGCGTCAGACTATACGCAGCCACAGGTTGCGGGGGAGCGTGAATGGGTTGATGCGCCTGCCGTCGGTGGGGAGTTATTGTGAATCGGGGCGACATTTATCTCGTATCGCTCGACCCCACTTCTGGCCATGAGCAGAGCGGTAGTCGTCCGGTGTTGATTGTCTCTCCGGCAGAGTTCAACCAGGCAACCAAATTACCCGTCATTTTGCCCATCACAAATGGTAGTGAGTTTGCTAGGCGATTAGGGTTTGCTGTGCCGCTATCAGGAATTAAAACAACTGGGGTGGTGCGGTGCGATCAGCCAAGGGTCATTGATCTGGGTGCGCGAAATGCGCGCAAAGTCGATGCGGTAGATGAAAACACATTGGATGAAGTGCTGGCTAGAGTCGCTACTCTATTTGAGTAGGCGCCATCCATGGCCTAGATCGCTAATTAGTATCCGAAGAGTATGGCTCTAGTTCGGACAAAATCTCGCAATCATCTCGCTCTTTTTGTTTCAGATTGTGTATCAATCTGAGAGTCTTCACAGCACGCAATCGCTCGTAAAAAGAATCAACGCGTCCCGAATCAAGGGTGTGCGTTGATTCTAAATAATATTCACGTAATATTGTTTCACACTTTTAGTCGTCAGCATAAGACAATGCGTTCAGAATTGAAGTTGCTAAAGACACGGTAAACACAGTGATCTTGATCATATTAATTTCTCGATATGGTTAATGAATTCAGCGTTCAATGAGCGCTGCAGCATCAAAGTAACATCGATTTCAAGTTTAATTTTTTTGATTTAGGTATGTTTTCGTGCAATTTTCGATAGTTTTTTCAGTGAAACATTAATGAGTTTTTGTTTCACGGCGCTTTTGGCGCTCAGTATTTAACATTCAGGAGCTTAGAAAATGGTAGGTCTAAAAGAGTGGAAAGAAGGGCGAAGTAAGGCGGACGCCAAATGGGATGCATGGGATTGTGATATTCAACAAATAGTCCGAGATTTTAATGTCCACTTGAACGGACAGGGGCCGCTAAACAAGCCGCTCGACTGGAAAATAGTTAAAGCAATGATTTGGACTGAAACAAGCCCCTCATATCCAGCCTGGAACACAAGACCTATGCAGATTGGGAATGAAGGCGATCCAGGTATGAGGGCAGTGTTATTCGGGATTGAAGTTATAAATGGCGATAATTCCCACATTAGCGAAACCGAAGGCACTGACTTAATATTGCCGCCCGTATTGGCCAAAAAACTCACAAGCCACTCAATTAGAACAAAGCCCCTGGATAATATTCGGGCCGGAGTTTGTTACTTATTGGCGAGATTGATAGGGGAAGGTGGTGTTGAGACTAACAGCGTACCTACCTCTGACTCTAAAGAATATACGGTAACGGTTAAAAAAGGCGACGTGCTGAGTCGGTTAGCGAAGGAGCATGGCACCACCACAGAAGCGTTTAAGCGATATTTGCCATCCAATTCAAATCCCAACAATTTGAAACTTGGGCAGGTTTTGACCTTCAAAAAAGAGGTCTATAAACGATCAATATCCGGTTGGCGTTCGCCAACACCGGAGACGATTGCGACCAGATATAATTGGGGTGACACCGAATATGCTGAGAAGCTCACTCATAGCTATGACATCATTAGCAAGCGGAAAACAACCGTATGCAAATGATCAAAGCCATAAAAATTGTTGAATTGGTAATCTTCCTGGTCAGCACATCAACTTTATGCTACGCAGGTGCAGAAGAACAGAAATCCTCTACATCCTTGGTGCAAGATTGCAGTGGGTATTCGCAATCGGAGAAAAAGGATTGTCTCGCGCAAAATGCCATAGAAACTGAAAAAACCTTAGGTAACGCTGAACGAAGAATACTGAGCGACTTTGCTAAATGGGATGAAAGTCCGCAATTTGTTAGCAAAGCAAGGCTTGCATTTGCACAGTCGGCCAAGGCGTTTGTATTATTTCGCAATGCCCAGTGCGCCTACACCTCAGCACTTGCTGGTGGAAGTGCAGGAAATGCACATGAAATTCTCCGTTTAACGTGTGTTGCCGAGTTGAACCGTTGGCGTACAAAGCAGCTCCTTGACGGCATCGCCAATCTACCTCTGAAAAAAGGTGATCGCTAAATTATTTTCAGTATCAATCACGTGAAACGGCCCCGTAAGGGGCTATATGAAGATCAAGTCTGCTGCAACACCAACTGCCGGGCCAGCGCCATTTCAACACTGTCCTCGCGCTGATTGAGCGAGTCCAACCCGCTTTTAAGCGCCCAATGATGATTTTGGTCTCATCGGTTCATCCCCACAGGCGTGGGGAACGCTCAGGTGCGACACTTGAGAGTCGCAGAAGCTTCGGTTCATCCCCTCCGGCGTGGAGAACGCGGTTATCAAATGGTTAGTCTTCCCATGGGCAACGGTTCATCCCCACGGGCGTGGGAAACGCTATGTGTATTCTGCTTTTGTATTGCCCTAATACGGTTCATCCCCACGGGCGTGGGGAACGCGCAGCTACTCAAACATCACTATCCAAAAAAGACGGTTCATCCCCACGGGCGTGGGGAACGCGAGCGCAGCTATCAGCAGCCAGGTGCAGACCGCGGTTCATCCCCATGGGCGTGGGGAACGCTTATTCACGTCATTTTCAGCCTTGCCAACTGGCGGTTCATCCCCACGGGCGTGGGGAACGCGAACGATTCGCTGTAACCGGGCGGCTCGAACTCGGTTCATCCCCACGGGCGTGGGGAAAGCGTACGGGAATATGCTGCTAGGCCCTATATATCCGGTTCATCCCCACGGGCGAGGGGAACGCGCGACCAAACTTGCCAACGCTATTAAACGTAACGGTTCATCCCCACGGGCGTGGGGAACGCTTCATCGCTGGGGATTTCTTCTTCTGTTAATGCGGTTCATCCCCACGGGCGTGGGGAACGCCATTAAATACATGCGCCCCTCTATCGTAATAACGGTTCATCCCCACGGGCGTGGGGAACGCCGTCGTGGTGCTACGTTAATGGCATCAAGTTGCGGTTCATCCCCACGGGCGTGGGGAACGCCATAGTCGTCCAGCTGTCGCTTACATCAGGCCCGGTTCATCCCCACGGGCGTGGGGAACGCTTTTCTTTTAGCTTATCTGCAGCTATCTGCTGCGGTTCATCCCCACGGGCGTGGGGAACGCTTTTCTTTTAGCTTATCTGCAGCTATCTGCTGCGGTTCATCCCCACGGGCGTGGGGAACGCGGCATTTTGCGGGCTTCCCAGCCGTTAAAGCGCGGTTCATCCCCACGGGCGTGGGGAACGCGTTGACGATATAATCGAGGTGGCGAACTCCTCCGGTTCATCCCCACGGGCGTGGGGAACGCCGAGCTTGCTAGATGCAGATGCGATGATGAACCGGTTCATCCCCACGGGCGTGGGGAACGCTCCAAATCAATCGAGAATATGTGACGCTCATCCGGTTCATCCCCACGGGCGTGGGGAACGCTTGTAAGCTCGTTGGTCTGCTGAACTTAACTACGGTTCATCCCCACGGGCGTGGGGAACGCAGTAACCCAAGAACGAAAAGAGCTGCTGTTTACGGTTCATCCCCACGGGCGTGGGGAACGCGCATCCGTTAATATTTCAGGCATTTAACCCTCCGGTTCATCCCCACGGGCGTGGGGAACGCGCCAGCTGCAGGGCCTAAACAACAGCCCCGAAAGGTTCATCCCCACGGGCGTGGGGAACGCTAAGAAACCACAACCAAAAGTGTTGTAGATGTCGGTTCATCCCCACGGGCGTGGGGAACGCATTTCATCTTCTAGCTGCTGCATTTGACAAACCGGTTCATCCCCACGGGCGTGGGGAACGCGATGTTATGGATGGCGTTGGCAATGCGGCCGCAGGTTCATCCCCACGGGCGTGGGGAACGCGCCTGCATGTCGTATCGCGTACCGATTAGGCACGGTTCATCCCCACGGGCGTGGGGAACGCGCAATTAAAAACGGTGACGAGATGACCAGCACCGGTTCATCCCCACGGGCGTGGGGAACGCGACTTTTTTGCTCTGGCCCGTTTTTGCTGCGACGGTTCATCCCCACGGGCGTGGGGAACGCTAATAATTGAGCTACAGCTTCATTACAACGAGCGGTTCATCCCCACGGGCGTGGGGAACGCAAGAAAAAATGACGTTGCTGTTGCTCAACTAACGGTTCATCCCCACGGGCGTGGGGAACGCTACTGTGTTCGCAACTAACCCAGATGTTATCACGGTTCATCCCCACGGGCGTGGGGAACGCGCCACCCACAGCCGCTGCATTTGTGCAAATTGCGGTTCATCCCCACGGGCGTGGGGAACGCGCAGTCAGCAGTTATGGAAAAATCCCTAAATCCGGTTCATCCCCACGGGCGTGGGGAACGCACTTAATGCAACTACTTGATCTACCGAAAGAAAAAGCAGCTGCAAAATTCTACCAACTTTTTAAGGAGCAAAAACATGCGAATTCAGCATACTTGCTGATAGCTCAATTAACAGCCAGGTTTATTTTCTGGAGGCAGGAAAGATACCAAGCGCAAACCGTCAAACTCAACGGGTATTCTCCGATTTTTGCCCAATGTTTGAAAGTCAAAACCAGATTCAGTATTGGTCGCCCAAGCCATGACGATGTTGCCATCTTCGAGCAACTGTTCGCATTGCTGCCAGATCATTTCACGCACGCGGCGAGTTACATCGCCCACATAAACACCAGCTCTGACCTCCAATAGCCACACTGCCAGGCGACCACGCAGACGAGGAGGAACATTTTCAGTAACAACCATCAGCATACTCATTTTGTGCGCTGCCCTTCATCACCCAAGCTGTCTGGATTTGGAATAGCCGGGGCAATAGATTCAGGGGGTATTTCGGGGGGTTTTATTTCACCCGCTGCGAGTACATCTTCAATTGTGGGAATTATTTTTTCAAGAATATGGCTGGTGCGAAAAATATCGCGGCAAGCTAACCGGACTTCACGGTCGGGATTACGGGGATTTTTACCAGCGATGCGGAAAGCAGCGGGTATAACTGAATCAAATTTGAAAATATCAGCAATGTCATACACGAACGACAGCGGTTTCCCAGTGTGAATAAAACCCACCGCTGGTGCATAACCTGCTGCTAGCACGGCCGCCTCGGTTATGCCATATAAACAAGACGTCGCGGAGGACAAACATTGATTTACGGTATCGCCCTTTTCCCAGTCTTTGACATCATAATTACGCCCATTCCATTGCACGCCGTATTGAGTTGCCAGAAGCTTGTAGGTTTCACGCACCCGAGCGCCCTCGATGCCGCGTAACTGCTCAACGCTACGCCGTTGTGGTGGCCTCTCACCAAAACGCAGCTCATACATTTTGCGTACGACTTTTAAACGCAAATCGTCATCTAATGCTAGTTTGGCTTGATATAACAAACGATCTGCGCGCGCCCCGCCCGGCTGCCCAGACGCATACAAGCGCACGCCTGCCTCACCCACCCACACTAATAAAGTCCCAACCGTACTTGCCAATTTTACTGCCGCATGGGAAACCCGCGTGCCAGGCTCCAACATTAAGCAAGCCACCGAACCAACAGGAATATGGGTGCGAATACCGGTTTTATCGATCACTACAAAAGCCCCGTCCACCACGTCGACTTGACCGTATTGGATAAACACCATAGAGATGCGGTCTTTCATCGGTATGGGTTTTAAAGGACGTGGTGGGGCATCACTCATCGGCGTCTTTTGGTTCTCAAGCAATTAGAGTCTTTAGATAACCCAAATTTCATAGATTTTCGGTTTGATGTGAATAAAGCATCCTCTTCGCGCAGCTGTCAAAAAATTCAAACACGTGCTAAAGACAACATTCCACATCCAAAGGATTTGGCGGGTCCTATGCCCAAGACTAAAACCTCGGCAAGTTTTGATGCATCAACTACTCGCAGCCGCCCTTCAAACAGCACTCGCTGAATCGTCAAACGGTGAGAATCTTTTTTACTCTCCAAAAGATCCTGCCCACTAACTAACGCGAACTCCACTTGAAATCCATGTTTTCCTCCTTGCCGCTCCAACCAAGCCAACTGGTCGGTTTCTACAGTTAAACCCAACCGTTTTCCATTGCGCGTAACTGTCGGATTAGCCAAAAAGCGAAATCGCATTGAGGCATCCTGTTTTAAAAAAGCAGATAAATTTAAACGCTTATGTTCAACACCAGCGGCAAGATAACTCGCAATATTTTCTAAAACACTCCAATCACCGGCTGTTTGCGACTGCACCAAAACAACAGGTGATTTCCAGCCAATTGAATTCGACTCAAGCCGCCATAAAAAACGGCTTGGTGGTGTTGAGCTATTTGGTGTGAATGCACGCGACAAGGTGCGATGCATTTCGTATGCACTACCCAAATCACGTCTAGCATCCGCACAACGGGGATTAAGCGTGAGCTGCGAGAGGAACATTGCACACCTCCGTTTTTATGAAGCGCGGGCCAAAACTGCGCTCAGAAAATGGGGCGGTGGGTTGATCGAATCGCACGCTACCCTCGCGCGCATCTTCAATGACCAGACGCAATGGTTGATCACGATCCATATGTTGTGGCGTTGCAATTCGTGGATAGGTAATCAACACATCACGAAGAGAATCAGTTCGAAGACCATCGCTCAACCAAATGGGAGACGATGGCACACACGCCTTTCGACCAAGGGCTAATGGCCAAACAGGCGCTTTAAGGGCAGATTGAAGCGATTCAAGCAGACTTGCATCACCTTCCAATCCAACTAAAAAAGCAGCGTCTGACAAATAATGACGTGGACTAACGACAGTTTCATCGAGCTTTACTTCACCTTTGGCCTTAACCGCACCTGTTGCAGTTTGATAGTCTCGTAGCGGTATGCCTTCACGATCTACCCGAACGCCCATCTTAAGCGCGCACAGATCATCAACAGGCTCCATTCGATCCCGACCGAGCGCCGCACACAAAAGTCCTAGCACGCCAGACTTTGAAGGTTCCAAGCCTGTGTCTCGCTCATCAAATCGACTCGTCGTCCCCCAAGACTGTAATGGCCCGGTTAAACGCAATAGCAATACTGCCATGCTTACACCTCCAATAATTCAGCCACTCGTTTACGAATATGTTCAGCTAGGTCTTTCAACGTACTAAAACCCTGCCCCTGCGCAGCTGGCCAGACACCAGTCAAATCAAGCACAGCCCATTGATCACGACTGTCACCATACATAGCTGAAAGTTGTTTTTCGTAAGCGGCCAATGCACAAACAGATTGCGATGAAAGCGCTTGATCCCCACGCGGCTGAACAGGTTTTTCGAAAGCATTTGCTAAATTGAGTGGCGCGCTGCGACGAATAGCTACGCCGACAAAAGCTGGCGCGTTATGAGCAGCAAAACTATTTTGTTTACCCGTTGGAATGGCACGGACTATTGCTTGGGTAAAGGCTTCAACCGCAGATAATGTCAGCTCGCTATCACGCTGAAGGTTGCTAAACAATTTCTGAGCATCCAGCACTGCATAGCGATACAAAGTTGCGGAATTAAACTCAACTTGACCAATCATGCCTGCGCCAGATTCATCTGCGGTTCCCTTGTCATCCACTGCCGTAAAATAATCAAACTCACGATCCACTTTATGGGTGCTAATTGCATGGGCAACTTGGCAAGCAGCGTGCTGATTGGCGGAAGGAAAATCTGCCAACATTCGGCCAAAAAGAGCAATATCAACAGCCCTGCTGCGCGCCAAGCAACCCTTAAGACCAGACCTGAATGCATCTGGAATGTCAGTTGGCTTAATTTTTTTCTTAGATGCCAAAGCTAATAAATCCTTTGAATTTGAAAGAATAAGTTCTCTAATCGCCGCTATCTCTGTAGCAGAAATAAATAAAAGATAGGATAGCAATGCTTCAGACTTTTCTTCTTTATCACCTTCATCATCGTCTTCCTCCTTACCTTTTTTTGCTTTTAGCGACAATTTCACTATTTCATTAAATTTTGAAATATCTTCAAACCCTACAGCCTTTAATTCTTCATTTAGTAACCTATCAAGATGGCGCGTTCTGATACCTATATCTTCATTAGAAAGAAAATTGGATGTTTTAAAAAAATCGCGCACAGCCTTCTTTTGACATTGACTACTAACACGTGACCGGCGCTGACCTCCAAAAATTGCATCCTTAGGCGAACCAGTATCATCACGATTAAGGTTTGAAGGTGCGAAGTTTTGGATTAAGTGAAACTCGACAAATAAACTCATGATGTCCCTCTCTTAGTTAGGTAGTTGAATGTCTTCTTCGGTAGATTTAACGGTTTTTTGATCATCAACAGACAAAGCAATCGCTCGATAAAAATCACGCGCCCATTGCTGACGTAAACTATCTCGTTGTTCTGCCAATAAAATAGGGTTAAGCCATTGACTGAGATCGCTCAACAATTTTGCATAATTAAACGCTATTGCATCCGCTTTTAATAAACTCACTGCCTGCCTTAAGTAATTGGCAATATTGTCAGCATCTGCACCTAATAGCGCGATGAAGCGCTTCTCGATACTGTCGCTTTTTCGCTGGCGAAACATATCGCCATATGCCGTTGCAAAACTGCTATTGCCATGCAATTGATGTACGGCAAACAAACCTGCTGTTAGATAAAGAGCCAATCGATGTAAATCATTGGCATGAGACTCCCGTGCAACAAAACGCTCCACATAGGGGTAAACCTTAGGGTCAGCCCCCGGTTCGAAACTTAAACTGCGGCGCAAATGCGCCATAGCAGCCCTATCTCTCTCCGCCAAACTTTGTAAATAACTCACAAATGACTCCGCATAATCACTCATGCCGATACCTCCGCTGTAAATGCCTGTGCATTAGCAGGCCGTAAAGGGTTAATTAGGTTAAAAAAATGCCCGCTGTATTTAGCTTCTGCACGCAAAGCGTTAGCGCTTTTTCCCGCAAGAGAATCCACTATGCTCCACGCCCGTTTAGCCGCATTAACTTGTACTGTTTTCCATAAGTTATTGGCTGTATCAATATCGCCTTCTGCTAATAGTTGCATGTAATGACTTAATGATTTTTCGAGGTGATTAAAAAATAATGATGTAAAACCACTTGCATCTAAAAGACTGCGGGCACGGCTATAAGTATCTTTGTGATTGGGTTCTGGGAATCCAGCGGCTAAACGATTGGCAGCAACTTTTTTTACAGCTGAATGTAGTTCTTCTGCATCGCTAATGGCATGACGTAAATCAGTAGTATTTTCTGAATCGGCAAGAAACTTTGCTGGCAACAATATTTGCTCAATACGCCAACGCTCTAGTTTTGCCACTCGTTTCGGATTGCACGCCAAACCAGCAACAAGTATAGGTTGCCACCCTTTTCCAACAACAACATTCAATACAGAAGCCCATTGCAACACTGCTGCTGGCTTAGATAGCACGCCCTCAGCCGCTGGCAGCAAAGCAGCAAGATCACGCCAAAATGCGCGCCCCGCATTAAATGTCATACGCACTGGTCCTTGGCTTCCAGCCTTAAAATTCGCCATAGCATCTGTTGCCTGAACATCTTCTGCCAAAGTAAAGCCTGCACCAAAACGTAGGTGAGTTACTTGTCCTTCCTCATCTGGCAGGAACAATACTGCACGCGACTGGCGGGTGTACCGATCATTAGGCCCTGAAACAGCAGTACCCTTCTTTTCCAAATCACTCAAGGTTAGAGCGGCTCGTTCCCAAGCTGGTTTATCTTCATGATCATCGATTGGAGATGGATGCAGCGCAAGTATGAGCGTTTGGGCAAGCGTTTCTCCTAAGGGAATTACCGCCGCTGTATTTGCCAATGCACCTGCTTTATCAGCAGTCTGAATAGATTGCACCAGACCACTAGGCACAAACGCAAGAAAACCGAGAAGATCACGTAAAACTATTTTTGGCTGTGCTGATTTTGCCGATACATCATTACTGTGATCAAACACCACTGGCGTATTTCCGCTAGCACTAGCGAGAGCAATTTGGTTACGTGACTTTTGTTTCTCACGCGTAGCCTCAATAGTTCCCAATGAAGCGACCTGCATAAATGGATGTTCCGGGTGAAACAGCCAAAATCGTTCTCGCCATTCCTCTAAATAGGTTAGTAAGGCATCAATGGGCAAACCATCCTGATACCAGCGAACTCGGTCACTATCACGCCAAGAACCCAAAGAGAGAGTTAAAGCTCTGTGAGTTATAGCGAGCAACAAGCGATACTCTGCAACCAATGATGGCGGCGCTGTTTCGGCTATGGCTGCGATAACATTTGCCTGTTCAAAGACTTCTATTAAGCCAAGTTCTTTCACTTCTCCCGAAAGAAAACGTACTGGCAACCAAGGCTCATCAAGTAAATTAAATGCTGTTTCCATTTTTATTCCTTATCGGCATCCGCCGATTTTTTTAAGTAAACCAACCCCAACTCTTCATCCAGTTTTAAAGCTGGCCCTATTGTCGATACACCATCCGCTGCCAATACTAATGGAGTAAATGATTTCAGCCAGGGGTGAGAGCTAAAAGCATGACATTCAGGTTGAGCACGCCAAAACGTCATCGCAGCTTTACGTGAAATACTCATTTGCCTTGCTCGCAACCTGCGAGCTTGTTCAGAGGTAACATCAGAGGCAGGATCAAATAGATCGCCATTAGGTGTAACAGCCCAACCACCTTCGGTTTGGTAAACAGGCACAACACGCAATGAATCCGCATCCAAACGTGTCGTATTGGGTAGCCCAATCCCTTCCTCGCCTTGCTCATAGCCTCTTTGTTTATCCGCATAGGCCAAGTGCGGTTCATGACGAGGGTCTATAGCTACGTTACGCGCAAACTGTATTTCTTTAATTCGATTGCCTTCGTATTCACAGAGAAATTCTCCCTCTATTTTTCCACGTTCGATTAAAGCAACATCTTCAGGCAATGGATACTGTTCGTCATAAACTGCCTGCACAAACCGGTCTATATCTGCAGGCAAAGAAATTTGACTTTCACGCGATAACAAAGCCCAAGTACGCCCCAGCACCCAAGAGGCATAAACAAATTTCCATGCAGTATTAGTCAAATCTGGTAAAGCATCAGGCGCTAAACCTGCAACGGTTAATATTGGAATTTTGTGTGCTATAGGTCGCTCTCTAGTATGGCGATGTAAGCGGCCTGCTCGTTGCAAAATCAGATCCATTGGCGCCAAATCGGTCACCATAAAATCAAAATCAATATCCAGTGATTGCTCCGCTACCTGAGTTGCAATTAGTAAAGCACATGAAGGACGCATGCCTTCAGCACCGAAATTGGATAATACTTTTTTCTCAATTTCACCGCGTTGATCTGCTGGATAACGAGCATGAAAAAGCACTAACTCAACATCACCTGGAAATGTCTTTTTTATACTCTGGTAAAGCTCTTGGGCACGATCAATAGTATTAACAATTACAGCACCGCAACCACCGTCCAGCAGCTTTTGCTCAACCAGCTCAGCAATTGCATCCAAACCTTCATAGCATGCAGCAAGTTTAATTGTTGCTTGCGGTCGAGATGAGAAATGTTCGCCACGAACTCCAACTTCATCAGCGATATAAACACGCGGGTATGGCAATTCAGGAATCTGATTATTATCAACAGACCAAGCACGTAACAGTTGCGCTCGACGAGCCGAAGGCAAGGTAGCACTCATAAGTACAACGGAACAACCCAGAGCTTTTAACCAGCGTAGCAGCGTTTCAACTAAACCTAAGGTGTAACTATCGTAAGCATGTATTTCATCAAAAATTACCACTTTATTCGCCAAACCCCAAAGGCGAACAAAATGATGTTTTACATTTAATGCTGCGAACAATGCTTGATCAACCGTGCCTACACCATAGGGAGAAAGCAATGGCCTTCTCCGTTGAGAAAACCACTCAGATGAAGTGACGCTTTCACCCTGACTGCCATAGATCCCGCGCAAACGAATTACTTCATCATTCATGCTTGAACCACCATGCACCAACTGCATGTCAAGTTGCTGATCATTAGCAAAAGCCCCTAAAAATGTCAGCGCCCGAGAAAAAAGTGCATTCCCTGTTGCTTGCGTGGGCAGCGCAATATAAAACCCTCGATGACCATTCTTTGCTTGCAATCGTAAATGAGCTAAAAACGCCAATTCGGTTTTTCCTTCACCCATTGGAGCTTCAACCACTACTAACGAAGCACCTCGCGAATCCACAAGAAGATTATCCGCTACCTGCTGTAAAGGTCGTGCTTGAATATCTTTTTTTTGTACCATTCGTTCGATCAAAGTATTTACATCTACCGAACCGTTGAGCAAAGGGCTGAATTTTTTCCATCCGATTTCTTCAAGTGCAATTTTGGCTCGCTGACGAGCATCTTCATAATATTGCGCCAAATCATCAAACCCGCGTTGACCAATCGGAAACCAATCTGTATTGGAGCCAATCCAATCAGCCACTGATGTAATACCTGCCAACCACTGAACCGCTGGCAAATTTAAATCATTTCGGCTCGGGCTTCCGTATGGAGCCAATAAACCCCAAAAAGTATTAAATATTTCAGCGCGCACAGATTCCCACTCTGGCTTTTCCCGAGTCGGTTTTGACTGTTGAATATAACTTGGTAAAAAATTATATCCATGGTGCGCACTAATAGCTTGAAGCACTTGCCCAATCCAAGCGTAACTTTTAACACCAGCCCAATAAAGATAAGGAGTAAGTAAAGCTGCAGTGGCAGCAGCATGATCGGTTACTCGAACACTTTGTTCGGTAAACACAAGACCTGCATTTTCATCTTCCCTCCTTCCTTCAGGCCATTTCTCCTGAAAGCCTGGAATAGTCTTACCAAAATCATGCAACCCAACTAAAGTGGCTAACCAGCGCGGTATATGTTCTGCACTTATGCCAAACATTTTAGCAACAAAGCGCTGGCACTCTATTGATTCATAGCCGTAAAGCGTTTCAGCTACTGCTGCCACATCGAGTAGATGGGCGATCAAAGGATGGCCGAACACCTCTCCGCTTTTTGCCCATACTCTTAAGGCAGGAAGAGAGAGATTTGAAAAAGCATCGGGTGCGGACTTTTCATCCATAAGCATTATATTTATTCATAACTTATTACCCAGCACTATAAATATTTATGGCGGCTGCCCTAAAACTATATTTTAAAAATATTGACAGCAAAGATACAATGAAGAAACGCGACCATGTAGCAGAAAAGGTTTTCTTTTCCTGTTAATTGCACTTTAATCTTCTTCGCATCGATCAGCAAAGCCCGAATTATAAATCGGTTACTGTTTATTAGCGAGCGGACTTGATTACAGGTGACTCTGAAGCACGTCTTACAGAGAAAAAAAGCCCCAAAGGGGCTGTATTAGTTAACGGTACACTAATAAAGTTATGCTGCCTGCAGTAACACCAACTGCCGTGCCAGTGCCATTTCAACACTATCCCCACGCTGGTTCAGCGAGTCCAAACCGCTTTCTGGTATATCACCCGATGTTGACTGAGTGACAGCGATCTTTTCGGCCATTAGTGCCAGGCATTGGCTTTGTGACGAGAGCTTGTAGCCTGCAAACACCACTTCCACCTCCTCCCGTTGCCCAATCCGCCAAGACCTTCTGGCCGCCTGCATAAGCGTGTAGAGGTTGTAGCCGGTCTGCATAAATACGGTGGATGGAAACTCCAGCAAATCTAAACCCGTTTTCACAAGCTCAGGATTGCAGATCAACACATCCACCCCTTTGTCCACCTGATCGACCACCCAGTCCTCGCGCTTATCGGTATCCACCGACGCCCGCAGGACAGCCACCTTTAAACCTTGGCCAGATAAAAGCGCCTTAAGCCTAGCTGTGGTGCCGTGTTTTTTGGCAGCTTTTGACTCCATGACAACTAGGGCCGTGTGGAGTAATTCAGATTGGGATTTGCAGATGTATTTCACGATGATGCTCTCCAAAAAAAATGCGAGAGCACCCCCGGCGGGAATAACTCCCGCGCGGGTTAAAATAGGATCAGGCCTGATGGCCCGCTGCGATACTGATCCTGAGCGCAGCTTTGACAATTCAGCGATACGTTCGCTGGGACGGTGTTCGATTGAAACTATTCCGATTAGCTCAGCACTCAGCTAGAGCAAATATCTCAAAAATGTGTGCGAAATAATCAATTATGGCCGTGCGCCTAAAGCTAACCCACCTAAAATGAAAAACTGTGTAAGAAATCAGCTAAGGGTTCTGTGAGAGAATTGCCCGGCGTTCTGCAGTCTTGCGCCCACGTTATTCAGCCTTTTATCCACATGGTCTGTGGATAAACGCCAGTCCCAACCTAAACGGAACGATTCAATATGATTCAACATAAAACCACTGTTCAAGCCCGCAAAACTCAAAAAGTCAATAGACGTATTTTCAAGAGCGGTCTTTATGTAATGCTGATGTTGTCTATTTTTAATGCAGGTGTTGGCTGGCTGGAGTCCTCGCCACCACCGCAAAGGGAAGAGCATCAGTCATTGGTGACGCTGTTGCCGATAGGCGGCAGTCAAGAAAATCATTTCAAGCGCTTAGATAGACTGGATAACAAATACCTCTATGTTGCTGGCCATGGATTTGGAGACCAATACCATGGCATCAAGTGGGTGCTCGACCAGCGGTCAGGGAAAACCATCCCTCTAAATCCTCATGATTTGGCACACTTGATACGTCGGGAGATGAAGAATCGAAATGTCCCAGAAAATCGTCCGATCTATTTGCTTGCGTGTAATGCGGGTGCCGGAGCTGAATCCTTTGCACAGCAACTTAGTAAGGAACTACAAACAACGGTAGTTGCGCCAAAGGAATGGCTCGTAGTGGATCAACTGGGCAACTCAAGAACCGGTCCAAGAAAATGGACGGCATTTTTTAACTTTGGTGAATTTCAAACCAAAACCTTTATAAACGGTATTGAAACGGCCTCAAATGAGTCTGCTTAGCCGACAACAGTATGAGTTGGATTCGTGGCCGATTTAACAATTTAAAATCTACCTCAAGAAGTGCACCGGGCATTGATAGCGTTCGCAGCGAAAAATGGCCAAACTATCGAAGCAGAGGCCTGTGACATCTCAAACAAAGCAGTTCTGCTCACATCTAGATTACGCCTCGGTGATGCGCTCGCTGAATTGGGACGCAAGCTGAGGCTAACTAATAATGAGCTTGAACTGTAGGTCGAGCTCATAACGGGTAATATAGGTAAAAAGCACGCTGTTGGCGCAGCATCAAAAGCAATCCATCAAGCATCGCCACTAACAGGCGCACTATGTGTTAAAAATTTTTCGTTTCTCACACATCGCGCTGGCGACAAACTGGTCCAACTTGGCACGGTCTGGCATAACAAACCAGGCGAGCTTTTAGCAAATAATCGCAAATGCCCAACGCATCCGATGAATGTTCAACAACCTAATCGATAACATTTATCAAGCTAACACCTACCTGATTAGATAACAGGGTATTGACATAGAAGAAAATTGGAAGTGAACCACCGATACGTCCTGGCCACTCGCCTACCATATAGCCTTTTGCTTCGACACAATACAAGTAACGATTTGAGTGTGCGACGGCACACAAATATTTGGATAGAATTTTAGAATTCAACCCTATTGTTGTACGAGCTAATTTTCTTCGCCACAGATTTTCGATTCTATTTAATTGAGCGGAGCCTTGAGTTGCATTTCCATCTGCGTACATTTCCATCATTCTCTATGGTCTGGAGTATCCGCAGCATATGAATTCGGTCTCCAAGAGGATTTACCACATATTTTTCGTGAACAAAATAGCCATTATACAATTTTTTACAATTAATATTTAATAAGTGCCATATTCTAAAAGCCAAATTCTGTTTGCCCGCTCTGTTTTCATGTGAGTCGATACCAGTTTCGATAAATGATCGTCACCCATGGGCGTTGACTCAAATTGGCGTCCGTCTACCTCCCCTCAAAGGAAACAAAATTTATGTTAAGAAGATTAGTGGCATTCGCCACAATTTTGTTCTGCGCGCCGTTCTGTGCGGCTGATTGCAGTCAAGTAAAGACCCTTGAAGACACTTCCAATAACTGGCTGAATGCTGATGACTGGATGGGACCAAACCGAAAATTGATCAAGGACGGTGTGCCGACATTTACTCTGGAGGTAGGAGTGGGTCGCAAAGCACGCATTGAGCGATCATTCGCTTGGGCTGACGCCAGCGGATGGGGGCCGGAATCTAGGGACAGCTTTATCACTAATGCTCGATCAATCATTCTGGATGTAACTGGAGACGCCACGAATACTACACCTTCAACCTTCCGCTTCTGGGATCAACAAGGCAACTATCGAGAGTGGTCGCTTGGGGCAATCGCTGGCACTAAACATTTCGAGCTGGCGGTGCCACAGACAACCGGATTGAAGGATTCAGGCTGTTCAGGTAGCTCAGTAGCAGGCTTTCATATTGAATTTGATCGCACCGCAGAAGGCAACTCCTGGTCTACTGCTCCCAGTAAAACGATTCTGTTAACGCTTCGTAATTTACGTTTTTCTACGTCCCAGTCTACAAGTTCGGCGGTGTTACAACCCAAACCACAAGTCAAATTGGCGCCGATTACAAAAGATATAGCGTCTGGTTCTTATGGTCCGAGTAATAAGCCAGTGCACTTTGTGTTACAAGCAGGCAATGTAAGTTACCTACTGCAATTGAATAGCACTTGCGGTAAAACAGAGGATTTAGCAGTTGGCGCTGGGGGGCCAGTACCATCAGCGAGCTGTGCGATGAATGACGTCAATGCAGCGTTTGCCTACGCCAAATTAGTTCGGTCCCGTGCATGTCCAGACAATCCTTATTGTAAAGCCGAGTTAGTGTTCGGCGTGGATGGCATACGTTGGAAAACCGTTACCGGTGCTGACGGTAAGCAAATCGAAGTGCCCCGTACCGACCAAGAATTACAACGCCTTTGGCCACGGATTAGGCTTCGCATAGACGGAATTACCCAAAAATTAAAGGAAGCTGGTATTCCATTTTATTTTGCTATCGGCAACGGCCATGGGATTGATGTAAGGCAGCCGGGTGCTGATCTTGGAGAGGATTTCCTCGACTCGCCTTATGCTAAAGGGTTTTGGCTGGGTGAAACCGTGACCGAAGGTAAGACCGAAGCCGATCACAGCTTATTTAACTTACCTGGTGATGTATTAATTAGCGGGCAACAAGTGCTAAGTAATGTGCTGGATTTTACCGGCAAGCGCAAGGATTCCAAAGGTGTTACCCGCATAGATCCTAAAGTACTTGTTCACCACCGCATGTCCAATGCATGGTGGATGCAGGATTTGTTTCCGGAGCGCCTAGAGATTTTCGATAAACAGCCCAGTGACAAGACGGCCACGTTTAAAAATCATTCTGAAGTGTATGTACCTGCCTGGGAAATGCTTGAGCCGTCCAGCTATTCGATCAATTTAGCCACAGTATTAGGCTACTGGGCCGGAGGTTGGGTCAATGAGTTTGGTGTCTCCACCCAAAGCTGGGGTTGGGACAATATGCGTTGGGGTGGTACGAAAGACATGCGCGCGCACGACTGGTTACGAATGTGGACGATCGGTTTAGGCACAGGCGCAAATTATATTCAGGTGGAACCTATTTGGGCATTTGCAGGAGACTGCGCGCTCGATGAAAATGAAAAAGAGCCATTTGCCAATACCGGTGTCGCCCTGGAAAGTTGCAAAACTGAATATTTAGATAACCTAAAAGCCAATATAAATGCCTTACAGGTTTTTCAAAATTGGGTTGAGCGGGGTGTGGTTATCGCAGCGGATAAACCCGCAAATTTAAAAAGTCTTAATGGTCCGGCGTTACAGATTAACAATCCAGATCACCATGATTTCGATTCCGTCGCCATCCCAAATATGCGCCCACCGGCTGGGAGAGTTTTCGATACTTCTGAAATGGCATCTCGTCCCTCATGGCTCCAGCAGGCGATTCCATTATTGTGCAAACCAGGGGGCGACGCCACAGAGTGTTCCAAACAATTAGCGTTGAATGGAGACCACACGAGCGCCCTACTAACCGTTTCCGGCACCGACTTTAGGGATCGCTCACGTATTCTACCGGCAGCGGATATTTTCAGTCGAATCTATGGAAATTCGCATGTATACGATGGTGTATTCCCACAAACAGCACTGGGCTTAATCCCGATTGTGGGAGTTCCCACGACGCGAACGCCAACTCCTCCTATCGGCCTCAGTCGCGTGCAGTTCTCAGGCGCCAATGTCAACTTGTGCCCAGGTGGTTCGGGTACTAATTGGTGTGGCAGCGTTCAAGAGGCAGGTGATCTTCTTATTCAGAAGATTGCCCAAAATGCCCAAAACTTAAGCCTCGTGGCCAAAGGTGGTGGTGCTACATTAATCCGCACTGAGGGTGGGCGCTACGTGGCATACCTTTATGATTCTGAACAGCGTTTTCCCAAAGGCGCCGACATCCAGTTGGAGCTGCGCGGTCCAGAATTAGCGCGCTGGGTAATCATGGACTCGGTCACGGGCGAAGATCTGCGGTATTGGAACGTCACCGGTAATTGGACAAACTACAACAACCTCTGGTCTTGGACTCCGACTAAACGGACTGGCACGGTTAAAGTAGAACCCGGCGGCGTGAGAATTTTGAATATCTTGTTACCTTTGATGTCCGATCCGCCCTATAACACCATACCACCCTGGAGAACGGCCCTCCTCGCAGGTACGAGCAGTATTAGCGATGGTTCATTTTATGCCTCAAATCTACCGATACCCGACTGGGATCCGTTTAATTACAAAGGCACCTGTGGACATGGCACTTACGCAATGTCTGGGCTTAGCTTCAGTAAGGATAATCACGCGATGCATAAGCAACTATGTACGTATGCGCCCAATGTAGGTGTTCAGGCGGCCATCTTGAGCGGGCTGGGGGATCGCCAACGTGCCACTCGAACCGGTAGTTGGACGGGATCAGATTGGGATCCGCACTTCTATAAATGGCAGTGTGGTGAAAACGAGTATATTTCCGGTGTCAGCCAAACAACGTCGATTGCAGAAGTCCATGCTGTGCGCTGCTCAACTGGATTTGGCCTAACGAGCGGATGCGAAGTAAAACGCGCGCTAACTAATGATGATAGAGGCAGCCTCGCTTCAGGTGACTGGGATGCAGGATTCATTAAGGCTGAATGTCCAGCCAAAAAAGTTGTTGTGGGATTATCTATTTCACCATCGACACTAAAAGTAAATGGGTTAATGTGTTGCGATCAATAGAAAATTATTGAACATTTACTGTTTTCGAGCCGAATAAAACAGTACCTTTCGTAGCAAGAATTTAGCTTAAAGGTACTTCTCGCTTGGGTTTAGTGGCATAGGCTAGCCCACAGGAAGTAGGCCACTACCTTCCTGACGCAGGCCGCACACAAAAGTCAGAAGCTTGCTTAAACTCGGTACGCCACTCGATGCTCAATATAACTAATGCCTGCGATATTTCGAGTGAAAGCTAGGAGCGAAATGCGATAGCAGCGGGAATTCATAGGGCACTGTCCAATGAATTTTTAGCCGAAAAAGGGTTGATATCGTTGAGAGATCGGTGGGTGGAGATTCATTTCGGTTATGGAACCGCCATGTGCGGAGCCGCATGCACGGTGGTGTGGGGAGGGCGAGTTAGATGCTCGCCTTTACCCGATTTTGTGAGTTTTATAGTGGCTTAACTGGCAAATACATTTCAACCGTATTTAATTTTTTGGGGTGCTGCTCAGGGTCATTTAAATGATTTACGTAATACGCGCCTTCACCCGGCTGATAACCACTACTCGGCAACCAAACATTAAATAAAGTATTCCAAGCTTGACCGCACTCTTCCATAGTGGCTTCAGTTAAAGAGATAACTGCATACTGCCCTGCAGGTATGACTCTCTTTCCAACTTCCCCCTGAACCGCAGTTTTTTTCTCGATACTAATAGCAACGTCAACGCTCAAATGGTCAGGCGCCGTTGTTTCAGGATGACCACTACTGAATATTGTCATTACTTTTGTTAAGGGTGGATTAAACAGATCTCTAGGTACTGCCCACGATATGAGTTTAGAAAAAAGTGACTGAAATAACTTTTTATCAAGAGGATTGTACGCCCCGTGATGACGAATATAGGCAATTGGCACTTCAGGAAGTGAGCTCACTTTAATATTTAATGTGTTTTGATTTTTCATTTTAATTCCCCAACTTGGTTTGTTTTTGGAGAAATCAATATATATTTCGGGCTCGTTTGGTTCTTTGCAGATATTGTGGTCAACTTTGCAGATCTTGCGTTGTTTTTTACGGCGCCACTGAGAAGGAGATAATTTAAAGTGAGCTTTGAACTCACGCGAGTAGACTGCAGGACTAGAAAAGCCAGAGTCAAATGCGACTGATGTAATAGACAGGCTTGGATTATAAATTAGCATAAAAGCTGACTTTTCAATTTTCATTCTCCCCACACAGGAGTTCAGATTTTCACCTGTAACAGATTTGAATATTCTGTGGAAATAAAATTTCGAAAAATTTGCAATCGATGAAAGATTTTCGAGAGAAAGATCTCCCTCCAAGTTTGACTTAACATAATCGATTACTCGATTGATTCGAGAAATGTAAATACTTTTCGATTCTTCGGAACTCAAAACTTTCAATCTAAATAACCTCAATAAAGTTCAATCACGCGAAAACATAACGCCAGCTTAAACCGATCGACGTCAGGAGCGTCGGGCGACCAAAGAGAGTGTATTTAGTGGCTTTTTTAGATCAGATTTACCTACGGACATACCGCAAGTGACTAGCGGCTGAACCTTCAACAACTTTGTCAATTCGAAATTCTGGAATAGATTCGTTCAAATTTTCAAAAAGCCGTCTTCCGCTTCCGAAAAACACAGGCGCCAGGGCAATTTCCAATTCATCTATCACCCCAAGGTTTAGGTACTGTTGAATTACATCTGCTCCTCCCGACACTCGGATGTCACGATTCCCTGCGGCCTCTCTTGCCAATGCGAGCGCTTGTTCCGGTCCCTGATTTACGAAATAAAACGTCGTTCCACCAGGACGCGCCCAAGGGTCTCGCTTTTTGTTAGTAAGAACGTATACCGGAGTGTGAAACGGTGCCTCCTCTGGCCAACTCACCTCCCCTTGGTCGAACATACGCTTACCCATGATGTTGGCTCCTGTACGCTCAAATGTGTGGCGAACCATATCATTTACTAAACCACTTTCTCCGCCCGGACCAAATCTAAGTTTTTCGCGCATATACTGCTGATTAAGAAGCCAAGCCATTAATCCCCCCCACTTTTCGCCCCATTTTTTATATCCCGGATTTTCCATGGTCATTCCTTCAGGTGCCAGGTAACCATCAAGGCTAAGTGCAATATTAACGAATACTTTACTCATATTTTTTCTCGTTATTTAATGATAGTGTGCACATATAGTAAATTCTATAAATAGACAATCGGCATATGGCCTGAAAATTTTTTAATGCCCTGACAAGATAGCCTAACGCCGAGCTAAGCGGCAGTTTTTAAGTTGCGGTTTTGTGGAATACTTTTGCGCAGCAAAACCACAAAACTGCGACTTAAAAACTGTCCAAGGAGCGAAGCGACTGGTGCTTGAGCGACTTGTTAAATTTTTTGCTTTGGCGCACTTTTGTATTCAGCTTTACCGCTTTTAAAAAGAATTAATGCGGCAACATTTCCGTTAATTTCGCACGAAAAAGTATAAACCTTTTCTGTTTCTTCAAGAAGCTTACAATTTCCCTTTGCCGACTCGACGTCTATAGGGTTGAAGACAAATGTTGCATTAACAATATTTGAATCTAAATTATGGCTTTCTTTGATGTTTCTTGCTGACTTAGGTAAATAACTAGGCAACCAACCTTTTTCAAAAATGCCAGAAGCTTGCATTTCGGAATAATCACCAAAGGAGTTCGTTATTGTTTCACCGCTGCAACCAGCTAGTGCTGCTATACAAACCACTTGAATTGCGCGCAATAATATTTTCATAATTAATTTAACGTTGTGGTAAATTCTGCCCAGTGGAGCGAAGCGTAACGATGTTTGACCGCCTTGCTAGGCATGCTTTTCAATTTAAAAATAAAATAACGAGCCAATGTTAAATATTAACCTGACGTTCTGACCCAGACTTGAAAAATGATTCCAAATATAGCTCTGGCTCTAGGTTGCTTTCTCTGAGCAAAGAAAAAACCTCAATACCATTTCCCTGAGTTAGTTCAAACATTGTGTAACCTTGAGACAGCCCCAAAAACTCACAAGATTCGTCTGAATATTCCGATGCTTCATTTTCTGCAAACTCAATAGCTTGTTCAAGATTTTCAGCTTGCCAAAGCGTAATACGTTCTTCGTAGAGATATTTGAGTTTTTGATCAGCTCTGGGAGACCACTTAAAAATGCAACGCACAGAGAAAGATTCCATTTATATATTTACCTAACGCCGCCAACAGCTGCGGCTTTGTAGTGGATTGTTTTGCGGTAGCGTAGCGTTAAACCGCAAAACAAGGAACGAAAAAGCCGTCAGACTGGTTGGCATTGTTAGCGCTCATGGTTGCGAGAATGAATTAGCAGTTGTGAATACAGTGCTTTGAGGTCTACCCTATTAAAAAGTAATTGCGATCCTGATTTGGCCCAAGCACTTTTGAGTGTGCCCCCAGGCTGCTCATTCTCCACAAGCGACTCCAGAAACTGAACCAGCTTTTCTCGGTCGCTATTATCAAGCGCGCTGAGAAATTCATCTATTCCGCTCCAGAAGTCAGGGTACATCAGCATGTAATCCTGATGCAGGTAACTGCCAAGCCTCTTCCACACCTCTGGCACTTTGTTCATGTTTTACATCGCGCTAACAGCTTATTATGTGGCGATCGCCGCCTATCACAGATTACCTCGCCATCTATCACATCCCTCTGAAGCGGCCCTTTTGGCCAAAATTCTTTTTGCTTCAACAGTTTGCGACCAAGCGAAGCTGGACTCTCTGTGTACTTGATTTTAGATAACACGGCGCATCGCCGTGTTATCAATGATATATCTGCGCCGTCTATCACGTTCGCAGCTAGCCCTTACCAACATCAAATCGCCCAATCCACCTGGTCTCAATAAAGCAAAGCCTGTGATAAAGCGGTACTCAGAGCCGTTATACTTGAAATAGATAGACGGAACAAGTACTGTACATATAAACAGATACCACTAAGACACGGAGCCGCTATGAGCAAGTCACCCTTTATGACCGAAGTACGTCAACGCATGTATACCCTACGCTATGCAAAGCGCACAGTGGATTCTTACCTCCACTGGATAAAGGTTTTTATTATTCACAATGGTAAAAAACACCCTTCGCTAATGGGTAGTGCCGAGGTAGAGGCGTTTTTATCTCATATGACCAATGGGCGCGGAGTCAGCCAGTCCACGCAGCGCTCGGCCTTAAACGCCTTGGTTTTTCTCTATGGCAAGATATTAAATAAACCTCTGGCCATAAACCTTCAATTTAATAAAGCCAAAGTACCGCGTAAGCTACCCAGTGTGTTAACGCCTGATGAGGTGCGAAAGCTGCTTGCGCAGGTGCCACCCCAACACCTTTTGGCTGTGCAGCTGTTATACGCTAGTGGACTACGGTTAATGGAATTAATAAGGCTGCGCATCCAAGACATTGATTTTAACTACGCTAGCCTGCGCATATGGAACGGCAAAGGCGGTAGACATCGCCAAGTGACATTGGCCCCCGAATTGTTTGGGGCGCTAAAAGAGCAGATTAAGCGCATGCATATTTATTGGCAGCTGGATTTACTCAACCCAGTGTTTGCAGGTGTATCGCTGCCCTACGCTTTGGAGCGAAAATACCCCAAAGCGCCCAAAGAGTTTGGCTGGCAATTTCTGTTCGGCGCTGCGAATTACAGCCGCGACCCGATACATGGGGTTTGGCGCAGGCACCATATTGATGAGAGCTGTGTGCAAAAGGCAGTGCGTTTTGCGGCTTTGCGGTGTAGGTTTAATAAACCGGTCAGTTGCCATACCTTGCGGCATAGTTTTGCCACGCATTTGTTGGCTAGTGGCGCCGATATTCGCACGGTGCAGGAACAGTTGGGGCACAGCGACGTTGCGACCACACAAATTTACACCCATATTTTACGCCAAGGAGCAAGCGGGGTTAAAAGTCCATTTTCGATGCTTTAGGAAGTGATGCTGGGCAACCAATTAGTCCCGATGTATGCTAACGTGTTACCAGGATTGGGGCTAAATTAACGTGGCCCGAGGAGCCTAACATGAAACATGTGGTGAGGTTTGCTAAAGCCATTCCATGGCGCGGTATTGGCAAATTTAGTTTTAAAGCTCTAAGCCTTCTCGCCTTTGGGGTGGCCTCTATCATTTTGTTTATAGTTCGCTTCGTTGCAGCTGGTGATAGGAAAACCGATCAGGATGATGATTTTTGGTCTCCGGTTGGCCCTGATGCTCAGAGACGCCGTCCTGACCTTTATAGAACCAATGGCGAATAGCAATGCGTCGGTGGCGCTACTAGATCACCTCTTGATAATACTTGTAATTTTATCTGTAACCCCACCTGTAGCTGATCTTGAAACCGAACCTGATAGCACCTCAAAGCTTGCCATGTTTAGCCCAAGCTTATTTCCAGCAATCCCCATTAAGGAAGTGAATATTAATGGCAGCGCCACATAAGCCGCCATTGTGATGTAATTAATCACCATCACGTCCGTTTGCCCGCCGTAGGCTAGGAAGTAATTTATTGAGTTGAGCGCCCCATCCGGGGTGCCTTTATCCATGACGGCTTTTAGTAGGAAGTTGTCGAGCCACTTGGCCAGCTCAAACAAAAACGACCAAAAAACGATACTAAAATGCACCACCGCCAGGGTAACCGCCGTGGCAATGTCAAATTGAGAGAACAACATGACCAATGGAATGGCCAGGATAAACATCATTAACACGATGGATTGCACTACCGGCGCCCCGGCCCTAATGGCGCGGGCCTGCATGGTTGCGACCAGTGTGTTATAGGCAAGATTCAAATCAGCGCCAAGGGAAGCCATGCCTGACGGCAAGTTTTTAAGCGTAGCCCACATGGTATTTCCTTCTGCGGCGACATCCTGGGCGTAGGTTGTATTTAGACTGTTATTCACTGCGTAGGACTCGCGTTTGCCCGGTATGGCCACAGCCGCTTGCAACAGAGCGTCGTCACTTTGCCGCTGAGTATCAAACAGTGTCCCGGCAACGGCCGCATAGGCATCTTTGGCTTGATCACCAAGACCTTTATTTTTTATGTCACCCAACAACCGTTGCCGTAGGCCACCATCATTACTGCTCCACCACTGATCGCACGTGGGCCAGCCTGGGCCTGGATTAAGCGGTGTAGCCTCTAGATCAGGCCCCATTACATCATCCCCTCTCAGGGTACTGTAGGGCATGGCTTTAATCGGTTTTGAAGGCCTTAATTGATCGTAATAACCCGTTTGCCCCACAAATAACTTGGAGCCGATCCAGCTCATATCTTCTTCTTTGTTTGAGCGATAGGCGTTGGCGATTTCGGTTTCATCAGGCCGTTCACGCATGTATTTATTGGCCGCTTTTAAGTAACAATCCCGATAAAATTGATTGGTCTCATCACGCAGCAGCGGATCAGTTATCTGCAGATTTGCCAGATTAGACACAACGCTGCGCACATCTGCATCGCAGGGCAACTCATTTTTAAGTGCATTAGTGGTGGCGTAGCTGATTTTCATCCAGAAGTGCCACCAAATAGGCACTTGAGCTACACGACCACCCATGGTGTTCTCCAGGGCATCGGCTTGCTTGTCGTAGGTAGTACCGGAATCACCAAAATCCTTGGTGCCAGGATCAGATTGGGAGCCATCCGAGCTACAGCCGGAGGCATAAACCTTAGCGTTTTCAGTCTTCAAATTAATGGCAGGCTGTACACAAAAGAATACCACCACGATCATCAAGTACAGGCGTGTCTCTAAATTGCCTACCAATTCCTTCGCTGAAACACCGTCGCCTTTGCGTGAGTCAATTAACCCGCCTATGACTGTAATAATGAACGGAATTGCAATAATCCCTGTGCTGGAGAGCAGACTCCAAAGGCTATTGTATAAATGCCATCCTAGGAGTGTGGTGTACAACTCAACTGCGGAACTTACGACCATAAATATGCAATTCCAAACTATATAAAAAAAACAAAGGTTTAATAGGGCTGGGAGAGCGAAGCTAACGCTGAACCCAAATAACCAATTACATTCAGGCCCAATAAAAATTCATAGAAAACGCAAATGCGCACCAGCGCCCAAGTAGCCGACCTCACCTCTTCAGGTGCAAATGCGCGCAGGCGAAGGTTTTTGCGCATCCAGGTGATCATGCAGGTATAAATGCCCACTCGCAGGATAAATAAAGCCGCTACCCAAGTAGGATTGCGCGTAATTTCAAGGCCCGCTTTAATTAATGCTGTTTGACCAAAGGTGTTAGCCAATACCAATAGGAGCCAAACCAACCCCAGAACAATTAAAACGGATTTCATTTTAATTAATTTGCCGTTGCTCAAAGATGTCCTGCTCATTGCTGAATCCCACCATCAATCATTTCATTGGGTTTAACAGTGGTGTTCTGCATTCTTAAACCACGTTCGCTGTCATCACGCGCGCGGCCGCGCTCCGACAATACTCGCGCCGATTGATTAATAACCTTGCCCTTAACCTCTTGTTCGTAGACGATATTATTCAGCTCTTTATCAAGCGCAACTGTTGCGCGCTCAAGCTGCTGTGCAGCGGTATCGTTCGCGGCAATGTTCGGCTCCTGGGCGCCGACATTTAATAAATCACGAGCAATTAAGGCTTTTTCAGTGACACGGGCCAAAGCAAGTTCACTGGCAAAGCGGTTAGCCAAAATGGCTTGCTCATTCGCAGGCGCTTCACGTAATCCACGCAAAACCTCTTCTGTGGCCACAATACCCATACCGGGAGCCGATAGACTGTCTAAATGGTCTTTGGTAATTTTTTTGGCTGATAAAGCATCGCGCAAATCCTTATCAATTTTGTCTCGCTCCTCGCGATGTTTTAAGCGAAGGCCCTGGCCCATCTTAGTATTCAGGCGATTACAGTCATTACAGGTGCGCACCGTGCTTTCACCGACTACTGAGGTAGTCCACTTAGCCGCTGATTCGCCACTGGTAAATACGCGTGCAATACGCTCATCACCGGTGACTGAATTGGACGGACTTCCCTCCTGGTCTTTCGTAATGTGATCATAGGCAGCGGATATTGTGTCGCCCACCACTTGGATAGGAGGCATATTCTTGCCTCCGCGCTGCTTGCCACCTACCCACGCAACGCCACGATCACCCGATTCATCAATTCTGCGTTCCGTTTTGACAGGGTTATCACCGCGCTCCGAGCTATATTCCCAGTCGTGTCGCTTTGATATGCGCACCCAACCGTTGGAGGGATCGCGCTTAGCAGCGATGTCCGATTGCATATCACGGCAGGTTTTGACTGATGCGGTATAACTGGCCTTGGCATCTTCAAGCCCTTTTGTTAATAGCGAATAGGCATCGGGAAAACTGCTTTGCAATTTACTCAGGCCCCAGGCAGCGACCATCGTTGGAGCCGAGTCAGCTATATCTTTAGCAAAACCATAAAGCCCTTCTTGAATATCCTGCATAGTATTTAATACGCTAAAACGCGGATCAAATGAACAACCTCTAAAGGCAGACCATTCGGCTCCCACATTAAAATCTAATGTAGTGCGATTGGTTTGGCGGTAATTAACGTAGGGATCACCGCCCCCCATGCTGAAATACCAATCGCGCCCATCCGCTGATGAACGGACTAAGTCATCCGCCAAAATGGGTTGTGCAATTAGGTGTAAAGTAATTATTAGGGCTATTAATTTTTTCATTGTTGGTTTACCAATCGACTGAACCAAGATATTTCTGGCCTTTTTTCTCACAGCATTTATAAGGACGCCAGAGCGCATAAACATAGGCCTGCTCGTTAAACTTATTGCGCCCTGGGCGGCCACCGATTTGAGCAGAGGCCCAATCAGCCGCATCACCACCAAAGGGTTTGCCGGTTTTTTCGTATATCGGAAAAAGGCTTTGGAATTTATGCGTTTTAATCTTGTTGGCCTCCATTTCGCCGGGTGCCCAACATTTCTCGCCACAGTCATTCCCAGCCGGTACAGCGATATGCAAGGAAGGTGGGCCAGTGACAATTTCTGCTGCTCGATGAGCCATCACAGCGCCTGTAATAGCGTCATAGGGATGTACCAACCAACCGCACCGTGGGTAGACCTGCCCCCAATAGGTAAGGCCTGGAATCAGGCTGTCAATGCGCGGAAAGCCCAACATGGATTGTGGGTAGAGGCCTTCGATCCACGAGTCACCCCAGTTGGGGTCAGACTCGGATTGAAAATGAGGCACCCATGGGGCTTTAATTACCGACTCACACATCCAGCCACCCGCCGCATTCAAAGCCTTATAGCCGAGCAAACCAGGATTGCCGAACACTGTGGCGTGCTTGAAGGTTAAGTAATCCTCTTTCCCCAATGTCCGCGCCATGCTGCCGGGTGTTGTTTTTAAAAAAGGAAAAATATCTTCCATATCTGAAATCGGAAATTGTGAAGAATAAGTGGTGACGATTAAATCTGGTATGTAATGAGCGACTTTAGGGGATACCTGCAGGCTACAATAAATACCCTGACACTTTAGCCAGTTGCATTCGCCAATTAATTTCCAGTCCAAACAATCAGTGCAAGCCAGGGTGCGAGTGGCAAGCGCGGTTGAGCTGATTTTATGAAAACCATCCTCTATAGATTCTTCATCCACAGGTTTGGGTTCAGGTTTTGGTGGGGTATAAATTTCGCCCGTGGTTTCATTCCAGCGATCCCAACCGGCGTCGCACACCGGTAGCGATGGTCTGGGCGTTGAATCGCCACCCGACGGAGTGGGTTCAGGTGTGGGTTCTACATAAACGCTGCTGGTTTCATTGCACGAATCCCAGCCAGGATCACAGGCACGCGCAGCTGTGCTAGCCACTGCACTCAAGAGTATAAATAACTGAATTAAAGGTCGTGTTGTATTCATTGGCCGCTCCACTATTTAATGCGTACAATTATCGAGTCGCACGATTTCGCCGTTTGTAGTCATCAAAATCCTGCAGCGCTTTGGCCACATCTTGAGTGCCATAAACGACATACGAGCAGCCTTCAAATACCACGGCGGGTAATTTCTGAATGCCACACTTATAGAGTGACTCTACGGAGCGCCAGGCTGCACGCAGGCGCTCATGATGAGCCCGTCCTTCTGGGCTTTTGGCCCATTCAATTACTTTGTTTTGTGCGGCGACGTGGCCGTTCGGATCATTTGGATTAAAAACAAACCTGGGCGCTTGCTCGTTAAGGGCATCTCCCTCGCGCACATTTAACACCGTGATTTCCGTTTTTGGGATTTCAGGTGGATTTAATGGCCCGTTGGTAAATACCCAAATTTTGGTTGTTTCAGCCTGAACTGCACTCGATACTCCAAGTGCCAACATCAACATTGACGTGCTAAAAATGCAGGTACTTTTAAAATTGCGCATATTCATAATGGTTGTGCCTCAATTTCCCATTGAGTGGAACTGCTTGCAACCGGTGCGCTAATTGGAAAAGCCTTGGGGGTAGAACGCGCAATTAACATCGGTCCAACGTCGCCCTCGCGCACCCACTGAAAATGATCGCCGGGTTTAACATCACTGGGAACTGCTGGTATCACTCGTCCATTGATATGAATTAAAACGATTGTGGCCATAAAACCTACCTAATTAAAATCGCGATTGTGTTCGGGTTCGTTGAGCGGTAATTGCACTTGCGATATGAATAGCGGCATCCACCTCGTCGCATTTCTGTTCGACCATAACTTTTTTGCGCGCACGCTTTTCCTCCTTCTCGGTTCCCGCCAAGGCTAAACACAGCGAGGGCTGAATCACTCTGAATAGGCCTTGCACGGTATCGCTCATCACCACGCCTTCGGTATATTTGCCTGATGCTTTGCGGGTGGATAATAAAAGTTGACGCTGCTCGTCATTGAGTGAGCGGTTTTCTTCGATGTGTTTTAATTCACCAGCTTCAATTTTGAGGCACATCCACCACTCAAACATCGCCAACATTTTTTTCGATTCATCTTTGTAATCCTCCATATTCTGTGTGGCCTGCCACAACCATAAGCCCATGCGGCGGCCTAATAATTTAGAGACCACAATTAAATACATGGCTAATAATGGGTTTTTGGTGATGACGTGTGCTTCGTCCGTTAAATTAATGGTGGGGCGACCATCGCGCTGGGTGCGCTGTGCCCGTGCTACGACCTGATTAATAATTGCGATGTAGGCCACGGCCAATTTATCATTGGTGTCGTTACCCGACGCCAAACTGCCCATTTCTATACGTATATAATCCACGTCAGGTAATTCTTCGCCAGGGCGATTAAATAGCTGGCCTGCGAAACCGTCGCAAAATAGCTCCATGGCATCAGCCATTTCTATAATGCGGGCTCTGTTTTCAGGCCTGCTTTCAGCTAGAATGCGTAATTGTCCAACCACCTGTATCGGTAATACATCAGCACTGCCTGACAATTTCGATTCTCGCGCCGCCTCAATCAATGCTCTTTTTAACAACCCCATATCCGCGCGCGTCATGCGGTGATCTTCTTTCTGCTCACCGCCCGTTACCATGAGGCGCGCCAAAATAAGCATCTCGCCCAGCACGTCGCGGGTGACTTCTTCATCCATGTTGCTGCCGTCATCAGCTTCATCTAACTCTTTATCGCCCATCAAAACATCTTCAATTTCGGACACTTCCTGAATAGATCGGCCCTGATCGTCAATGAGTTGTAAAGCCGGTTTAAAGGGGGCAATTGACGGGCAGTCTTTGCCAGGGTTTAATTTAATATCCAGGGTGGTTTTGCCTCTACGACGTAAAAATTCAGACAACAAACCAAAACTATTTCCTGCCTCGACCACCACCCAACGTGGGTTAATAATCGCGGTAATAAACATCTGTAAATACACTAAGGTGGCCGATTTACCGGCGCCGGTAGGACCAAATAGAAAAAGATGGCCGTTTTTGACACGATCCCCCGGAAATAGCGGGTCAAATGTAAAAGGCTCGGCACCGCGATTAAACGTCACAATCCCCGGATTACCCGTACCCACTCCACGACCAAAAATAGGCGTTATGGCCGCCAGGTGATTGGTGTAAACCTTACGAGCGCGCATTTCTAACTGAGCTAATTTGGGGTCGTATCCGCAGGGGATAAAGCGCATATACCGATCCTGGCGAAATAAATCGTAATCAGGATCAATAATGGACAATTGGTTTTTGGATAAAATAATGGCTGCCGATTGAATCACTTCATCTAAGTGATCGTCATCGTCGCCACGCAACATAACGCCCATATTGTACGGATAGAGCTTATTGCCTCGGGCAATTTGTAACCGAGCATGTTTCACTTCAATACGTGCAGACTGAGCCTCGGGCGTATCACCCTTGGAATTTTTTTCTAGTTTTTCTAGGTGGCGACGAATGACTTGCTGAGGTGCGACAACATAATTAACGACCAAAACGGCGCCATCCGGCAGCTCATCGAGCATGCAGGAGGTCTTCGCATTAGCGGAGGCCACTTCATCTTTGCTGATATAGCGCTCCGCACTGGTTTGACCTACTGCAGGCACGCGCTCCATTTTTTCAATCGAAATGACGGTATGAGGCATACCATCAAAATACCAATGCTTAGATTTTTCACAGGTGCGGACATCACCGGTCATAACATCGCTGGCTAGGCTGTATTCGGCAGATCGCTGCGCAGCGGGAACGTAGGGATAACGCTTTAACCATACCTCGGTATCGCCGTTGGCAAATTTGGGTTTTGGATTAAACCAGCGGAATAACCAATTGCGGATGGCCTCGCCATTGAGGCGCTCACAACGGGCACCGGCGGCTTTTAACATTTGCTCCACCTTGCGGCACTGGTTTTCCAATTCAGCGACCGCTGTCCAGTTACGGCGGCGCCTTGCGTTACTTTGCTTGCGGTAAAACACTAAATATATTTTCCGGCGTTTTCCGCTCCAGGGCATTTCGGTCAATGGGTCATCAAATATGCCATTTTCCTGGCCCATGAGTTTTATATGAGGTTTAAATACATGCTCCATAAACCATTCAGTATAAGGGCCAGGTATTTCATCCCGCATGGCATGTACTTTTAATGCGTGCTGATAGACATCATCGACAATATCGAAAAACGCTGCTCGATCATTCCAGGCATAGAAGTTGACGCACCAGGGCGCATCCGCATCCTCTTCAAAAGCACCGCCTATAAAAGTGTTCACGCCACTGGCAATTTGGGCTAATAGATCATCCGATCTAGCCTCGGTGGGTATGGCACCCACTTCATATACGGCTGCAACAGTACGCTCATCCTGAAAAAGGATTTTGTTTTCATCAACAATGTCTAAGTAGGGTAAATAACCCAATATACCCGGTGCTACACGATACCCGCGTTCGGCCTCTTCATCCGTTAGGTAATCTGAACTAAGCGGATTGCCTGCGGTAAAAAACTCTTTAAGTGCTTTCAGCATAAAACTCTCAATTATTGTCTGTCGTTCGGCAGAGAGATTCGGTTACTTTTTTTGCCCTTGGGTGTTGCTACGCTGTTTGGATTCAGCACGTTTTTGTTCGGCTTGTTCAATTGCCTGCATGGTTGGCTCAATGGAACCGAGTTGTTCTGAGGGCAGTGCAAAATGATCGCGCTCATACATATAAAACCGCGTGTAATAACCCGGAACCACCGCACCTGACTCTCCGGTGGTGTGGGGCTTCACGTACATAAAAACTTCTGGATTAGGCAGTTTTGGGTAAAGCTCCCGCACATGCAGCATTGCCGGTGGTAAATCGCTGACACGTTCTGCATCGGATACGGGGCGGGCTTGAATTTCAGCAGCCCGTCGTTGCATGGCCGCCGATTTTTTGGAACCCGTTTTGTCATCGTAAATTTGATCCATAGTGGCAAGATTTTTAGGTTTCACCTTGTCTATGTGTGAGGCACATCCTACGGAAAAAAGCACAACGGCCCCAGTGACAATCTGTACGGCAGCCGTGCGAATTAACCCATTAATCCAAAGCATGTTCATAAGCGCCTCCGCTGTGGCTGTAGACAATTTTGCGTGCGTTCGTGTTGTAATCGATTAACAAATCGCGTTCGATATTGACGGCCACCGGCTGACCTGGATCGACAAAAATCACATCAAACGTGTCGCGCATACGATCTTTATAAAAATCCATCACCGTGCCGATAGAATTCGCAGCGGTTTCGTTGTTCGCAAATTTAGTGCTGTTACCCGTTACCACCGATCCACTGACGCCTCCAGATAGGCTGGCAATCTGCGTTGTTTCGGCCTTAGCTTTAGCATCAAAATAACTCTGAGCAGCCCCTAAAACACCCATGGTAAACAGCTGTTTTTCAGCATCGGTTATGCGTTTACCGCCAATACAGGGAACACCATCGCGAGTACTGATGTAGCCAATAGATTCTTTCACTCGTTGACTGCCTTGGCTGGCCATCGGGTCGGCACCGTCTAACTCTTTTGCTAAGCCATCGTTTTCGCTTTTAATCGTGGACGGCAGGTGTTGAATACGGCCATCGTGAAAAACAAAGGTGGCGCTCGTGAGTGCGACAGACACACAACTTAAATTCCAATTACCCGTGGCCAAGCCACTAAAGACAATGCCTTTTAAACCGGGAATTCGGTGTCCATTGGCTGAAAGTGTGTCGTCGCCCAAGATAACTTTGACGGGAAAACGATCCCCGACACGGCCACCGACCGGCACGCGCCCGATCATGGCGGTCATGGCGGTAGCGTCCATGGCGGTGGAATTGGCGTGGAGCGTGTAATAGGGAATGGATTTATTTTTTGGCTTTTTTCCTGCGCCTATTTGTTTAGCGTTAGCACCACTGCTGAATCCGCTGCCTTGGGCTCCAACCGACTCAATTTGCGGGGCAAGACCATTCTGCGTTGAATTCATGGCGCTATTAAATGCCGTTGAACCCATTGCAGGTAATGCCCCTGATGTTCCTGCGTGCAATGGTTTTAGGGCAACGTACCCCGGCATTAATGTATTGGAAAATCCACTTACGCCTAGACCATGGCCAGACATACCCAAATCATCCTCATTAAATTTATAAGGAGATTGGCTTGGATCTTCGTTTTGTTTTGAACCATTTTTGCCTTTGCTCACATCGAACTGTTCACGTAGTTGGCTGACGGCATCCGCACTTTGGCTGAATTGGGTGCGAACTTTTGAAAGCTCTTCATTCAATTGCCGCTTAGCGTCTTCCATGAGGCGTGTTGATTCATCACGTCGTTCCTGTTCACGCTTAGTATCACGCTCAGAAATCTGGCGCTCTAAACGAGCAATTTGCTCCTTGAGCTGCTCAGCTGTTTCTTTTGATTCCAGCCGTTGGCGGGCTAATTTACCCTGTGTCTCTTTTAGGGTTTCATCAACTGTATCGCCGGAGACATCTTTAACATCAGCTTTTTTTGGCTTTTCCTTAGTCTTAGCTTCCACAGCCTTTGCGTCGGTTACACTGGCTTTAGGATCACTGCCAGTATTAATAACCACCATTGCCAATAAACCGGCTAATACGGCAACTCCCACCATAATTAACTTATTAGTAGGCATAAGCATCCTCCAGTACGGCCTCATTGAAGGGTTTATCACTCACCAAATAGAGCGTTGTACGATCCGTTAGATCGCCCTTAGGGCCAATGAAGTGATGCTGGGCGGTGATATGCGTGAAATTTCCACGCACTTTTGTGAGATCCACCAGCACGCGAATTGGGCTTTGATTTACCACTAATATTGCGGTGACGTAATGATTGAATCCCGTCCAGGCGCCCACCGGCTCAAACGAAAAACGCTCGCCTTGAGCGCTCTGTATCAAAGGAAATGATGAGGCGAGCGGTGGATTACCTGCTCGACTAATGCGTTCTGAACTTGGAATTAATCGGCTGGGCGCATACAGGGTTTGCATTGCAAAGCGCGTTAACACGATTTCCGGGGGATCGAGTAAGGGCTTTTCCTCTGGCACCTCATTTTGTTCTTGCTCAGGTAAATCGTTGTCTATTAAACGGCTTGTAGGCTTCGCTTTAGCCTGTTCCGCATCGTTTGGTAAAAGTGCTGGATCTTCTAGGCGCACGTCTTCGACTAGATTATTTGCCGCCGCCGCGACATCGAGTATGTACACCTTGCCGTCTTTATTGCCAGTAGCGAGGATGCGGGCTGTGGAAAACTTTTCTGTCGCTGTGAGATAAACAGTGCGCGCATCGGGCACCAGAGATTTCACCTTGGTTGCAATTTCCTCTGGCATTTGAACTGTGACTTCCTGGGGGAATATCCAGCGCACTTCTTTGCCCACCGGCAGTGCAATTGTGAGCGGTCGATTGTCCCAAACGCGGCGAATATCCTCAGCCTGGCTAAATGGTGCAAGACCTATCAGACCGGCCAGAAAAAGAGTTTTGAAATGGTCTAGGTATTTCATTGGCTTTTCTCCACATCTAACCTGCGCGGCTCTTCATAAAAACCATCCAGTGCAAATCCCATTTGATTACACGGACGGTTATCGGGCACCACACGCAGCGGGTATAAAATCTCGGTATTTTTTACCAACTCTTTACCAACAATCTCATTGATCCGCATGGATAATTCGACTCCAAATTGATTGTGCGGAAAGTCATGCACGAGTTTAAGATCAAAGGGTTGGGTCACATGCATCGAGCGGATGCGATCCAATTCACCGGCTCGCATTTTTTGCTCATAATTATCCTGAAGCCAGCGCAAAAAATTCGGCGTGAAATAACATTGATTGGTTGTAATCTGCGCCTTGTAATCATTTTTGCCACTGACAGGCCAGTCGTTCAGAATGCGCCAAAAGTAATGTGCAAACACATAAGCATTGGGTGCCAAGTATTCGCCAGGCTTTATCAGTGCTCCTTTTGATAGATCCGGCGGTATCTGAATCACAAATCGGTTTTGGCGATAAAAAATGACTGCGGTTTGCGCAAGGCAAAGCAGAAATAGCAACACTAAGGCAATGCGTAATGTCCAGATATGAGCATCACGGGCTTGGGAGGTGTTTCGGATACCCATTTAGCGTCTCCTCGAAAATCGGCGCGTTATGGAGGTGAAATTATTTTCACCCAGAATGTTTAGACTTAATTTAAAAATGAAGAATTTCTCGGCTAGCCAGCTCTCGTAATAACGGTTGCGCGCATTGGCAATACGTGTGAGAACAAAATAGGTAATACCCAACCCCAATGCCAAACCGAAGATCAGTCCCAGCATCAACTTGCCAAGAGACGCACCCAAACCTAGGCCTATCAAAACACCCAATACCATGCCGATACCGAACCCCATTAGAATTTCAGGCCCGGTGCAATCGGCAAAAACAATGGGTTCTTTATTTAATTGATCAGCTAGGCGGTTTTCTTCAGATGCGCTCATGGCAATTCCTATTCTCGATAGTAATTAACTGCCGAACAGCAGGTTGATTTAGGTGAACTGCGAGGTTAGCCACGCGATAAAGGCTAGAATAAATAGGAACACAACAACATTTCCTGCTATCTCGCCAATAACATTGCCCCAGCGCGCATCTTCATCGCGATGAACCTTCTTGACTGATTTTGCGATATTGATTGCAACCACAATACCGGTTCCAATCGCTATGAGCCAAAGCACCATTTTCAGTAAAAATTTTCCGCTGATCTGGATCATTTCACCGGGGTCTTTGGCATCGGATAATCCGTCAATCGTTGATACGCCAGGTGTGCCCCAATCAGCTGCCGTGGCTGCATTGGCAATCAGAGCAATTGAGCAGATGGCCAGTGGCTTTACTAGCGGCCGCAATTGAGCGCCGAACACTTTTGCTCTGTGAGTCGCATCGCGCATTAATTGTGCGAATGATAAAGTTGATTTATTTAAATAGTGCATAGTTGGATGCTCCTAAGGCTGAAAAAGAGCGGTGATAAAGAATGCAATTGCAAGCGCACGCGCCACCACCACAAAAAGGTCTAAGGGAGTCCAATCTGAGTTTTTTTCGCGGTCACGCCATGCACGTATAAACACAATCAACACAACAAAAAAAAGTGTCATGATGAGCGCCCAACTTAGGTATCCATACAGGCTACCGGGTGCGATGCCTGCAATGGTACTAAATTGGTCTTTTGTGGTTCCGTTCATGAATGCCGCGCTTTAATAATTAAATTCCGAATGAATCTTTAATTCTATTTTTTACGAGTGTTTATTGGCCATAATCGCCTGTGGGCGGGGGAATGGATCGCGGTGTACGGGACGGCCTATCGAGATGCCTTGTAATTGCTCCCTGCATTTGCTCCAAATCTCGATGCAACTGCGTATAGTTAAATTTCACGCGCGCATCTGGATCGGCAGCGCTTTGAGCAGCATCGGCTAATTGATGCAACTGCTCTAGCTGGCGGGCAATAGCAATTAAATTTCGGCGCTCCACTTCGGTAACAGTGTCCTCGCTGTAAGCCAGCTGAGCAGTGCAGATTGATGCGGAAATGGTTATGACGCTGATTAATGTAGTGAATGAAAATTTGATGTTCATTGTTTGATCTCGCTGCCGATAATTAAAACGGGGTAAACCGGTATACCTAATTGTTTCGCCGGTTCGTCCAGCGGTAATGGCACTGCCGAGAGGGGAGCTATTCGTGCATTGAGCTGGTTCATCTGTGCTTGGTTCTCCACGTTGGTGGCATAGCCAAACGCATGAATGGATAATAAATACTGTTTATTGCGCTCGAACCAGCGCAGTGATAATTCATCTGGCCCGATAATAAATAGTGGCTTTGGTGTGCGGCTTTTTAAGGGAACCGGCGCATCAAGCACACCCGGTTGCACTCGGGTTCGCACAGGGAATGGATCAATCGGCTTTTGCGGCGGAATATCCTTTAAACCAGGTTTTTTATATTGATAGGCTTCTCGCAGAGCCTCTATAGACGGTACATCGGTGGGTGTGCCGCCGTAATCTTTCACTACGATAGGACTTGCCATAACGCGAGCTACCGCGATACTCAGCGTTGCAATTAGGGCAGAACGCTTTAGCGAATTAGACATCGTTAATTCCTCCAAACCGCGTGCAATTTCCGAAGGTTTTCTCGCAGCGTTTAAACGCCGCCTCTCGGTAGGGCGCAGCTAAATCCAAGCGCGACGGCGTGTGGTAACGGCCAACGGCAACCCACCAGTTCGGTTTACCCTGATCTAGTGCCCATTGGAAATTTGCCGCCAATAATTTAGCTGCGTATTGCAGGTTTATTTCTGGATCCAACAGCACTGTTACATCATCAAAAAGATGGCCGTGAGACGGCAAATAAATTTGTCCAATTCCCACCGCTATCCGTTTATTGTTGGTTGCGATAAATTGCCGCAAGGCCGTTTTAGCCTCATCCTTCGTTGCAAAATAGTAGCTTTTAAGCTCTACATTCAAGGTCCAGGGCCACGGCAATAATTTATCCTGAGTAGTGCCATCCTTTAGTATTTTTATTTTTTTGGTACTTTCCTGCATCATGACGGAATAAAACACCACGGGTGGAATACCAAAATCACGCGCCACTTGCACATAGGCACTTGGAATACTGGCCCCACTGGGCGGCGCTGAGTCTGCAGCATTCGCACAGGCTTGTGCAGCCACAGCCAGCAACAAACCAAGCGGAAATTTGGGCATTATTTTTGTGTTAATCATAAAACGCACCTAATAAAGCACTTTTTCATAGCGGCCAGCTCGGTGCCAGTAGGCCACTGGCACATCCGTGAGCGCTGCAGGCATGTTGGTTAAATTCGCCAATATTCCGGTTTCAAAATTCAACGTGATTTCTTTTTTTGACACGCGCTCAGGTTCAATTCCAGCTTTTGTGGCCCAGGCAAACACATCGTTTTGATCTTGGGTGCCCGTTATGTAGATGTCGATATGGGCACCACTGCCCAACAGAGGATTTAACAAGCTTCGGCAGCGTGGGTCACAATCACCTGTGCGCGCAAAAAATAAAACCCGATCCTGGCGGGTGAGGTTTTTTACAAAAGCCGATCGATTTTCAAAAGCCTTAGCCATTAATAGGCGTTCTTCGTTGTACACGACCTGATAATCCATGGTTTTTTGGAAACGCCAATTATCAAGTTCGGCTTCAATCCGGGCGTAACGCCGTCGCTCTGCGGGAGCCGCAGTCATGGCTAGCACCGTTAAAGGCGATGCGCGATGCTCCCAAATTGACCAAGTGGAGCGCTTTAATAGCTCTTGATATGTTTTCCATTCGGCCTCTGTTAAACCCCAGTATTCCCAGTCTTTCATGTTTGGAGTTGGGTTTAAGTAGGGCTTATCACTATCACTGCTGTTCACATTTTGCGGACCAACGACTTGCTGAACGGCTGCGAGCGGATTAAATAATCCGTCCTCGTTGTACAGCGGAATTTCTGCCTGAGCCGACAAGATGGCAGCAGACAGAAAAACACCAGTAGAAATAGAAATTTTTTGCAGCTTCATTTACAGCACCAAACCAAATTCATCACCCTGATACAGGATGTGCGTGGTTCGCTCCTGCACACTGGCATTGAGGATCTGAATACCCTGCCAGCTTTGACCTTCATATAACATGGGCGAAAAATTCCCGCCGACTCGTAAAACCGCTGCATTTTTTCCGCTGAGACTTTTAATACTCACCAATCGAATCCCCTCCGGTAGTTGAGCTTTCGGGCGAGGTGGTACAGGAGATACGGGGATCTCAATCGGTTTTAGCGCAGCGCTCAATTCGAGCTTTTTTGCACGGGTTTTTTGTACCGCTTTTTTCTCATCAAAGCTCGATACCACCGGAGCATTGTCGGACACAGTAATTTTGCGCAGGGGTTGTTTGGGCGCAGCTAATTTCGCTTGTCTTGAGTCAATTCTTTTTGCCATCTCGGCCAGCGACTCGTCATTACTGTGCATTTTGACCCGTAGTTGAGCTTGCTCAGCACGCAATTGCTCGATGGATTGTGCGTGCGTTTCATTCATGCTTAAAAGCTTTTGAACAGCGTCCTCCACTAATTCCAGTCGTTTATCCAATTGTTCATTTGATCGCGCATCCAGATTAACGGATGCATCTATTCCAACCTTTTTATCCGCAGCTGCCATTTCATAGGCCTGAATGGCGGGTTTCATCTCAGTCGTTGGCCTATCCACCGTTGGCTCTGGATTTGATACCGCCTGGGCTGCAGACTTAGCAGCTGTGTCAATCTGTTCCAGTTCGTGATACTGACGTTGAACTGGCTGGCTTGAGCCGTTTATCACTATTTTCGCTGCCAAAACCAAAACGACGGCCGCCACCACAGCGCCACCTATATACAATAGTGATTTATCGGGTTTTACAGATCGATGTACCATTTTCTCTTCTACCCAAGGAGAAGCTATTTCATTCGATTCGACTGCGACTACGGCTTCGCCCGTAACATCGGGAAATACTGAATCGCGCAGGTGATCGAATTCTGGTGGCAATTGATTGCTGTGATTCATGTAAAATCCTTATAAAAATTTCTTAAATGTTGAGGTGGTTACGTAAATCGTAAATCCCGTCAGCAACATGACGGGCAAAAACACCAAGGCTGGATGCACCGTCACGGGAACCGTAAGATAAAAACCAAATGCCAGTGCGATACTGGGAAATATAAAACGCTTGGCATGGTGGTAGCGCATAGCGCTTTCATTGCCGCCACAGGCTTTGCGAATATCGCGCTCCGTTAAACCATCAATTGCTGCCAGTAACGCAATTAATAAAAACCCAGTTGCGGCACTGATACATACGGCTAAACGACACGCGAAAAGAAAAACGGTATTCATAGCACTTTCAATCCCGTATCCCACTACGGATGCCAAAGCATTTCCGCTCGTGCGTAACCCATCGGCCCACTGCGGTATGTGTAGTGATTCGATAAAATTCTGGGTGTGCTGTAAAAATCGTTCCGCCAATTCGCCCGGATAAATACCGGTAACAAGATTGCGACCAAAACCATTTAAATAATTTAATTCGGCATAGAGCATTTCGCGGGAGTGCAAGGGCGACCACCAGAGCACCATGCCCACCCACTCAATAACAACACTGATAAAAATCGCCGCGCAGCACCACAAAATGAACGTGAATACATTGCCAATGGTTAGCGCAACAAAGTTATCCCACACACCGACTTTGCGCGGTGCGCGGTTGTGGCGGCGCGGGGGTTGCTGCGCCATTAGGCCACCTCGGGTAAATTGGTGTATTCGGGTAATTGAAACCAGTTTTCGTTGGCACTACTGCTGGCGTAGCGGCGTTGCATCTCGTTGTATAAAAACGACAAATTACCGGGCATATCGGGCTCAGGCGCATACTGCGGTATGCGCAGCTTGTAAAGCTCTCCGCCGAGCATCGCAAAGGCGTGGCCTTTGGGTAAGCGTGTTAAATCGCCGGGGCTTAATAATCTAACGCGCTGACTTGCGATACGTTGTTGCGTACCGGAAGTAAAATCAGTGGTCGTCTCTGGGTTCACGTCGTCCTGGGCACTCGACACCGTCATCAACTGATTCACCTCAACATCTGGCAAAAGGTCTGTTAATAATTCTGCGGTCTTTTTCTCTTTAACCCGCAGCATCACTAAATTGCCAAGGTTGCCAATTACCTGCCCTGCTTTTGCTGCACTGCCGAACCGCGCTTCAATATCGCTGAGGGTTTGTGTGTACACCGTGAGCTGAAAGCCACTGCCGCCAGCCTTGTTAGCCATGGGCACAAATTCTTTACCGACCAATTCATTAAATTCGTCTGCGTGTACGCATATTTTGCGCTTGGGTGCTTTTTCCGCTAATTCCTCGGGAATCCCCTGATTGACGCCATGTTTATAAATCGCACCGGCGCGACTGGTGAGGTCCGAAAACATTGAATTGCCTACAGCCTGGGCAACTTCTGCATCCGACAATGCATCGAGGCCCACGTACACAATGCCGCCTGTACGAATAATTGTGTCCCAGTCAAAAATTGGCCTTTTATCGTCCATGTCTAAATAATCTGGCGATAACAATTCACCGGCGGGGCCTGAGGTGAGTTTTTCCAGTAGCGGAAATAAGGACGCAACTAACTTGTCGTAAAACGATTTTTCGTACTCGAATGTTTTAATCAGCGCATCAGCTGTGGGGTCAATTAAACCCGCTTTTTTATACACCTCGGCCATCGCTAAGGCCCTGCGATCTCGACTCGCCTGATTCTTGTCCGGCTTAATGATGTCCATGAGTTGATCAACTGTTTTACGCCAGTCCTGTGCCCCAGCCAATTTTAATTTATCGGTATTCGCGGCTTGATCGAACACAAATTCGAGGTATTCGCTTAACAGCGGGTCAATATCGGCGCCGTAACGCAACAGATTCTTGTAGGAAATGGTTTGGCCAATCGTCACCAATGCTTTGGACATAACGTTGACATAACGCCACGTAAATTCCCGAAATGCAGCTGAATGCCCTTCACCGGGGAGCTGCGATGCCACGCGTGAGGCAGGCTCAGTAATGCGCCCAAAGCTGCCGACGGGGTTATAACGGGCGGAAATTTCTGGGAAGCCCAGATGGAAACAATAAAACTGATGCTCGCGTCCGGCGCGCGCCGCCTCTACATACACCCTCTTTAATAGATCTGCATCTCCTTTGGGATCAAATACAATTACCACTTCCCCGTTGTGAATATCCTGGCGTAAAAACACTTCGCATAAGCGTGTTTTGCCGACCCGCGTTGTGCCCACCACGAATTTATGCGCGACACGCTCCGACTGTTTTTCCAGTACGGGTTCTTCGCCTTCCCAAAGCCCCACTGCGTGGTACGCCGGATTACCCTCGGTGTAAGGAATGAGCCCCACTGGATTTAACCAGTGCTTCCAATCCAACAGGCGACCAAAAGGCCCGGTTATGGGATTGGTTTTTAGCAGGGTGGCAAACTTGCGTGCACTGCAATAGGCCCATCCACGTGCACGATCTTTATGGTAATCAAATTCTCTGCGTTCTAAATCCACCATCCGCTGTGTATGGCGCGCGCGCCAGATAAATCCCATGCCGAGAAATAAATCGGTTTTATTGGTGGGAATTTTGTTGGAGTCGATGAAATAGGATGGCAGTACGTGTAATTCGTACTGGTATTTAATTAAGCGGCATGCCTCATAGGCGCGTTGCGCGCCTCTGGCCATAAACCCTGCCAGCAGTGAGTGGGTAATCCAGGGTACATCCACGGCGCCCATGACGAGTGACGGGGATAGTGTCACTAGCCCACCGGCCAGGGCATACGCAATTGCCGATTGAAGCTCAACCGGGCGACGCAGTAGCTGTTCGAGTGGGTATTTGTGCATCGGCTGAGTCCAGATGTGTCCGTGGCGGCGATGCTATTGGCAGTGGCGTCTAAGTGCAGCCGTTAATCTGCCATTCTTCTGTGCAAATTAAAGCGGGCACAAAAGGCTAAAAGGCATAACACTAATAAACACAAAGGGTCGGCAATGGGCTTTAACCCCCTTGAAAATTTGGCCCTCTGCTCTCTATAGCGAGCAGAGGGCCAAATCTAAAACGGCTAACGGTAAAAGGGGTGTCAATGGGTAAATGGGTCGCAAAGGTCAATGGGTCTAAAAGGATAAAGGCGGGAAAAGGCTAAAAGGCTAAAAGGCTAAAAGGCTAACTGCAAAAGGCTGCTTAACGCGCGGAAGCAATCCGTTAACATATAAAACAAAACAGGCTTACAGGTACTACCCATGGCAACGCACGCTTACGAAACCTACCAACTGACCCCGTCGTTCAATCAATCCTTAACCACCATTCTCCGCTCCATTAACAAACCCAAGTGGATTGACCCCCTAGCCAATCTCGCCAGCAACTTTGACAAAATTCCTCAGATCATCGACAACTCGTTCGAGTCAGAGCTCTTCAGCGTGTTACATATGATCGCGCACGCGCACAGCACCGATCCTGAGGCCCCCCTGCTTGATATGGCCGTGATTCGGCTGTCAAAAATGCTGAGCTTTAGTGTGCGGGGGGTAAAGCAGGTGGATGGCAAAACCGTCTATTGGCACCCGCTGGAGCAGTCCTGGCAGTCGTTCGACACACCCGAAACACGCATTACCCAGCAACCCGATCCCTACCCTACGCAGGATATGATCAAGCGCTGGCTGCGCGAGCAACTCGGCTAATTCCGCAGCTTCTTGAATTGCTTAGGTACGTTCAGCCATGGCGGAGGATGTTGTAGATTTAACCCAGTTGCCAATTCTTGATGCCCGCAGCCTCCTGACTCGCCAGGGCATTCATCCTAAATTGAGCGACTGGCGCACCCTTATTGGCCTCAATGATGAATTTTTTGATGCCATGGTGCGTGATCCGTTTTATCGCTACGTTGAATCTATCCAGTTGGCCCCAGCATCCGAAGCGGATCATCACGCTGGCCTCGGTGGCTTACTCGCTCATACCTACGATGTAATCACACTCGGCCTCAAGCGCCGCCGTGGCCTGCAGTTGCCGCATGGGGGTTCCATCGAGCAGATTAACGAGCAGCGGCACCTGTGGACCTATGCCGTTTTTGCCGCAGGCCTAATGCACGACATAGGCAAGTTGATGGCCGGCATACGCCTGAAATTGCGCCTAAAAAAAGGCATCTATTATCACTGGACACCCCACGACAGGCCTTTACGTGAAATTAAGGATGCGGTGAGTTATCAAGTCGAATTCGTTAAAACTCCTTATGCGTACCACACGCAAGTCGCATTAACGCTATTTGATTATTTGCCAACCACTGGCCGCGCTTGGCTCGCGCGTGAGCCGCAGATTATGGGGCAGCTGTGTGCATTTTTACGCGGTGATCGCAACGAAAGTGGGGTCATTGGGGAGATTTTAGAATCAGCGGATATGACCTCAACCGCCCAATCGCAAAAACGTCCTGCGCAGCAGCGCTTTAGTAAATCACCCTCGACCATTGAGCGATTAGTACATTGGGTGCGCAACTGGATTGTGGAAGGTGAGCTTAAACTCAATAGAAATGGCGCCATGGGTTGGGTAGATTCTGAAGGTCATTTATTTATTGTGTGCCGCAGCCTGGCCGACAAAATCATTCATTACTGTGACGCCATGGGGATTACCGATATTCCCCGCGATCCCATTCGACTGTACGACGTTTTCCAAGATTATGGTTTTGCGCTGCCCACGCCCGACGGAAAAGCGATCTGGAATATGCTCATCGAGTGCAACGATTATAAACATGCGCTCACATGCCTTAAATTTGAAGCTAGACGGTTTACCGTACCAACACGCCCACTGAAGGCCTTTGATGGTGTAGTGAAGCCTTATGGAGGGCCTAAGCAGAAGCCTGAGGCACGTCAGAAGCTGGCACTATCCGAAGCTGAGGAATCGGCGAATAGGATGCAACAGCAGATTCGTGACACCTTACTTAAATTGGGGGGGAGTGTGAACAGTGTGCAGGCACCTGAAGCACATCATGAGGCTGTATTAAATCAAGAGGCTGCATTAAATAAGGACGCTGAAACTAATTGGGAAGCTGAATCATGTTTCACTCAGGAATCTGCAGAGTCTCAGGAAAATGCACCCATAATCGGGGGGGCTGTAATGGACACTCCAAAGTATGAAGCTCATTTAGCTGCAGTCATGGCTCAGAAATCTGAGGCGCCCCCTGAGGCTGGCCAAGACGCTGAGAATGATATGCCCTGGGGAGAGCCTGATGATACGTGTACAGTCGATCAAGCGGCTGCATCCAAAATCAGTCCTGAAGCTGATACCTTTTCGGAAGCTGCCCAAGATCAGGAAACTGCATTTTCTTTAGAAGCTGTAGAAAATAATTTTTCCATCCATCAGGAAGCTGCAGAGCCCATTGAGGATGAGCCGGTATTTCTCGACCATATTGAGACAAGCGAGCCGATATTTCTAAATCAAGTAGTAGATGACACCACTGTTACGCAACCATCCAAATTGCCCCTTGAACTCGCTCCAGCCACAGCTACAGACAAACAATTGATCGCAGCAGAGGTTGACTTGGAGAAAGCCGAGGAACGACATAAAAAATTCTCGCGCTACACAATCTCTGGCATACCGAGTTTTGAACCAGGCATGGTGACTATCGACGCGCCGGATATTGCACGTATGTTCTTGAGCTGGCTGCGCATCAATATGCTCAACAAAACCCTCCAAATGAACTGCCCAGAGGCCTTAGTGCATATCATGGAGGATTGTGTCTTATTGTTGGCGCCCGGAATATTTAAAAATTTTTTACAGATTCACGCGGTAGGTTCGCCCAAGGATATTGAAAAGAATCACAAGAAGCTGAGCGAGAAATTTGCGCGGCTTAGGATCAACATCAAAACCGATACACAGCCTTCAATTAATATACATAAAGTTTATGCAGTAGGAAAAAATCGAGCGGGTAAACTCAGCGGCTGGAAAATTCCTCTGAATGTTATTTATAGCGATCCAACTACAATCCCAAAACCAAATCGCTTTTTGAAGGCTACCCCTGATATTTGACCATGTAGTTTAGTTTATAATTTGGGCTGATAACCTTAATTAATAGTTGTCATTTAACCAACTATCGCACCACTCAACAGAGCGTCCTCCCTCCCCTTTCTCACCTCAAGTTGGTCTTGCACGTTCAACTTTGATACGGGGTTCTGAGCGAAAGTTTCCTTTTGTAGCCAATCAAACAGCGAACTCACTCACCGAACTGCGATCAGATAGCGCCGGTGAGTGCAGTGGTTTGCTGCACGTCACTTAGGTACGACCTCATGAAAACATTTGTTTATTTATTAGTCAAAAGGATCAATCATGTTGATTAAAAAACTTGCTCAAGAATATGCGGCAATTACTTATTTTGTGGCAGAAACCGAAAAGCTCTTCCTGTGCGTCACCAATTTGTTCATTGAGAGATCAGGTGTAGACACATTTGAAAAATTGGATCTTGAAGCGGTTATACGTTTTAAGAATGCAACGCTCAATGTAGCCAAACCCGTTACTTTTAACAGTTATTTGAAGTATTTACGCGTGCTGGGGGACTATGCAGTTAGTAGTGGGCACCTTGCTAAAAATCACTTTAGAACGGTGAAAACGGCTACCTTAGGCAAGAAAATCTTCAGAGTTTTAGAAAACGAACCCATCCTGCGGGCTATCGACACCCTGCAGCACGGGGGAGAGGAATATCCAGATGCGGAGTTTTGGATAAGCATTATTAAAACCCTTTATTACACTGGAATGCGAAGGAGGCAACTGACTGCTTTGCAGGTCGGAGATATTAATCTCGATTTGGATACAATCACGCTAAGTTACAGAGGTTCAAAAACCCATCGTGAATGGGTAATACCAATCCATCCCCATCTTAAGCCCATTTTGGTTAGGCTACTCGAACAACTTAGAGGGCGCTTGGGTAGACAACTGAAAGCCGCAGATCCAGTTTTTAACTTTGTTTTGGTAGGTAAACCCTACAAACCTGACCCGCTTCGACCTAACGCGTTGATGCCAAAAACAATTTCTGATTTCTTTAAACGCTTGAAGAAAAAAACGGGTATCCACCTAAGCGCTCACCGCTTTAGGCATACTTTTGCTACCAATCTTTGTAATCCGAAGGAAGGCAATCCAGATATTTTGGTTGTTCAGGAAATGCTGGGACACACAACTTTGTCTACAACAAAGGAATATGTATTCACGAAGCCGGAACGCATGGCTCAAGCAATCCAAGAGTTATCGCTAGGCCGATAAATGGCAATTTTTAATAAAAAAAGTTGACGTTTTACACGTCTAGTATTAACTTCAGTGGGCCTGTTTTCAAAAATCGGCGGCCTACTGAAGTTCTTATCACTTTTAACGGCAGGGTATTTGGAGGAGATAGACTCTAAACGTGTCTATATATTGGAATTTGGTCGGAACGGCGGGATTTGAACCCACGACCCCTACACCCCCAGTGTAGTGCGCTACCAGACTGCGCTACGCTCCGAATTTGATGAGCTCTGCTAAGCCTTTGTTTTATAAAACATTTACAAGCTAGCATCGCTGTAAGAGGCGCACATAATACCGAAAACTCGGGTTTATGCAAGGTTTTTTATGGCGCTTAAGATAAATTTGCCGCCTGACGCAACTCACTCAAAAGCTGCTCTAGCTCGATTATTACTTCTTGAATGAGATCCTCTCCTTCGCCTGAATTTTTGGGGTTGGCGTCAAATAATAATTGTTGCCTGGCGCCGCTCACTGTAAAGCCTCGATCATATAACAAGCCTCGGATGGTTCTAATCGCCTCCAGATCCTTGCGCTGATAATAGCGGCGATTGCCTCGACGTTTTACCGGTTTTATCTGCGGAAATTCCAGCTCCCAGTACCGCAATACATGGGGCTTTACTGCACACAGTTCACTGGCTTCACCAATACTGAAATATCGCTTGGCGGGAATTTCCGGTAATTCCTGGTTATGACTCGGTTCCAGCATAAGCCTCTACCCGTTCGCGCAACTTTTGACCCGGCTTAAACGTCACCACTCGGCGAGCGGTAATCGGGATTTCTTCACCTGTTTTAGGGTTGCGACCGGGGCGCTGGCGCTTATCGCGTAAATCAAAATTGCCAAAGCCGGATAGCTTCACGCTCTCGTTGCCCTCTAGGGCTGCGCGCACCGTATCGAAGAAAGCGTCTACCAAATCCTTAGCTTCGCGTTTATTAAAGCCCAGCTCTTCATACAAGCGCTCCGCCAAATCAGCTTTTGTCAGAGATTCAGACATAGACTTACCTCAGAGTTGCATTAAATTCCTCGGCCACCCGTTGGATTACTCGATCCAGGCTAGCTTGAATTTCCTCATCTGTAAGAGTGCGTGAGGAATGCTGGAATAGCAAGCTAAACGCCAAACTTTTGCGTGCTAAATCAATACCCTGACCGCTATACACATCAAAAAGTGTGACCTGTTTTAAGCCCTCTCCCGCCGCTTGCTCAATCACCTTTTGCACACTCAAAGCGGCCACTTGTTTATCTACAAGCAGGGCTAAATCGCGCGAGACATCGGGAAAGCGAGAGATACCGGTTGCTTTTGGCAAGGCTCCGCTGCGCAATGCGGCCATGTCAATTTCAAACACAAATGCAGGTTTGTTTAGGTCTAAATTCTTCACAAGTACGGGATGTAAGGCACCCACAATACCTACGCTTTTGCCATCAACCAAAATATGGGCCGATTGGCCGGGGTGCATATGAGGTAAATCGGTAGCGGCTTGGACCTGTATAAATCTGCCGCCGAGCGCAAACAACAACTCGATCTCGGCCTTCACATCGTAAAAATCCACCTCGGCTTTATCGTGCGCCCAGTGCACGCCATGGCGCTGGCCATAGATTAAACCCGCCAGTTTCTCCTGCTGGGGATAGCCAGTTTCAGCGCTAAACACCAAGCCGGTCTCAAACAATCGTGCACGAGTATGCTGGCGGTTCAAATTGGTTTTAAGCGTTGCGACAAGGCCGGGCAATAAGGAGGTGCGCATGCTGGCCATATCGGCGCTGATCGGGTTTTGCAGCTCCACAGCAGGCTGAGTCGGAAACATCAGCTGGTGCAGTTTAGGGTCAATAAAACTGTAGGTGATGATTTCTTGAAACGTGCGGCTCACTAAATGGCGTTTGAGCGTAGCTTTTTCGGTTTGGCTATCGCTGATATTGGCGATTTCAACAGCAAACGCCGAGATTCGTGTCGGCAAGCGCGCGTAGCCGTAAATGCGCGCAACCTCTTCAAGCAAGTCCGCTTCAATCGCGATATCAAAGCGGAAGCTCGGTACACTAAACAACCAGTGTTCCGCCGTCTCCTCCACTAAACCAAGGCCTAGAGACGTGAGCATGCGCACCACTTCTGCAGAGGGAATTACTAGCCCAAGCCCTTGGGCAAGGCGCTTTTTGTTTAAACGAATAGGTGCTTCTTTAACAGGTAAGTCACCGGCGGACACGGCTTCAACAATAGGGCCTGCTGAACCGCCCACAATCGAGAGTAAAAGCTCGGTGGCGCGCTCCATCGCAATTCGCTGTAATTCATAGTCCACCCCACGCTCGAAGCGATGCGAGGAGTCGGTATGCAGGCCAAAACTGCGCGCTCGGCCAGCAATTACGGCAGGGCTAAAAAAGGCGCTCTCCAGCAGAATCGACTGTGTATTGGCAGACACTGCCGAGGCTTTGCCGCCCATAATGCCAGCTAAGGCCAAGGGCTGCGCCTCGTCGGCTATAAGCAGACAGTCCTCCCGCAGCTTAATTTGTTGCTCGTTCAATAGCGTTAAACTCTCGCCCGCAGTCGCCATGCGCACCTGTATGGCGCCCTGCAGTTTCGCCAGGTCAAACGCATGCATGGGTTGGCCGAGTTCAAGCAATACAAAATTAGTTACATCAACCACCGCATCAATCGACCGTAAACCTGCGCGCTCAAGCCTGTTGCGTAGCCACAGGGGGCTCGGCACTTTGATGTCGATGTGGTCAATAATTCTTGCTAAATATCTAGGGCAGCCTGCCGCTGCGGACACAGTGACGGATGCCTTGTTATTAGAAGTAACAGGCTGCGCGGTTTGTTCATAGGTTTTAACGGGGGATTGGGTTAAGACGCCGACTTCCCGCGCAATTCCGCGTAGGCTCAAGCAATCACTGCGGTTGGGTGTGAGGTCAAGTTCTAATATGTGATCCGATAGCTGTAGATAATCTCGCAGATCGACACCAAGAGGGGCGTCAGCAGCCAGCTCCCATAAGCCGGTATCGTCATCACCAGCGGCCAGCTCAGTCTGCCCGCACAACATGCCGAAGGATTCAACACCGCGTAATTTTGCTTTTTTAATCTCTAAGCCACCCGGCAGTTGGGCGCCCACTTGCGCCAAGGGCACCTTGATACCGGCTCGCGCATTCGCCGCACCGCACACAATTTGCAGCACCGAGCCACCGGCATCAACCTGGCACACCCGTAATTTTTGAGCGTCGGGATGGGGTTCGGCGCTGAGAATCTGCGCCACTACCACACCGGTGAATTGACCGGCCACCGGGGTAACAGCGTCTACTTCAAGGCCCGCCATGGTGACTTGTTGCACTAATTGCTCGGTAGAAACTGGCGGATTGACCCACTCGCGCAACCAGGATTCGCTAATTTTCATAGGTTATTAACTACTTAGACTTAAAGAAGACGGGAATTAAAACTGCCGGAGGAAGTTCAGATCATTTTCAAAGAAGAGCCGCAGGTCGTTCACTCCGTAGCGCAGCATAGCGAGGCGCTCAACACCCACACCAAAGGCAAAACCACTGACAGCTTCGGGGTCGAGGCCACAAGCCTTAAACACTTCCGGATGCACCATGCCGCAACCACCCACCTCAAGCCAACCGGTGTGTTTACACATGCGGCAGCCAGCGCCATGGCACTGGGTGCATTGAATATCCATTTCGGCCGAGGGCTCGGTAAAGGGGAAGTAGGAGGGTCTAAAACGCACGGCGACATCGACTTCAAAAAATGCTTTGAGGAACTGATCCATGGTGCCTTTTAGATCGGCAAAACTCACCTGCTCATCAACCACCAAACCCTCAACCTGGTGAAACATAGGTGTGTGGGTCATATCCGAGTCACAGCGGTAAACACGGCCAGGGCAAATAATGCGGATAGGCGGTTTTTGCGCTTCCATTGTGCGAATTTGCACAGGGGAGGTATGAGTGCGCAGCACATGGGTGGGGTCTACATAGAAGGTGTCGTGCATGGCCCGCGCGGGATGATGGGCGGGAATATTGAGCGCCTCAAAGTTATGAAAATCATCCTCAATTTCCGGCCCTTCAGCAACCTTATAACCTGCCGCACAGAATATAGCTTCAATACGCATCAGGGTGCGGCTCACTGGGTGTAGTCCACCCAGGCTGTTATTGCGCCCTGGCAAACTTATGTCCAGCGCTTGGGCGGCCAATTGGGCGTTAATCTGTGCCTCTTCTAAAACGACTTTACGCTCGTTCAACGCTTCGTTAATAGCATCTTTCGCTTCGTTGATTTTTGCTCCCGCCGCTGGACGCTCTTCTGCCGAGAGGGCGCCTAAGGATTTTAATTGCGCGGTGAGCAGGCCTTTTTTACCGAGAAAATCAACGCGCACCTGATCCAGGGCGGCCAGATCTGCAGCAGCAGCAATGTGAACTTTAGCCTCGGCAATCAGCGATTGGAGTTCTGACATGTGGGTATCCCAAAAAAACGCTAGGTAGCATCGAACAATAAAACATCGGCCAGGCACCAGTGTGCCGCAAATAGTTTGCTTTGCCGTGACAATTACTTAAGTTATGCACTTGTTTAGGTGCGGCTGTATCAATAAGCCGCGATGAATAAAAAAGGGGTTTAGCCAAGGCCAACCCCTTTTTCAATCCGAACCTCTGATAAGAATAAAAACGTGCGCCAACGGCTCAGGACACACGCCTTTCATCTAATCCCAAGCTCGAAAGAACAACACTCACAGGCTTAAGCGGCCAGTGCGGACTTAGCTTGCGACACAATCACTGCAAACGCAGACTTATCGTGAATAGCCAGGTCAGCCAGTACGCGGCGATCCAGAGTGATGTTGGCTTTCTTCAAACCGGCGATCAAGCGGCTGTAGGACAGACCTTCAGCGCGTGATTGGGCGTTGATACGAGTGATCCAAAGTGCACGGAAGTTGCGCTTCTTAACTCGACGGTCGCGATAAGCATATTGACCGGCTTTGATTACTGCTTGCTTAGCAACGCGAAATACGCGCGACCGAGCTCCGTAGTAACCTTTTGCCAATTTTAAGATTTTTTTGTGGCGACGACGCGCCTCGACTCCACGTTTAACACGAGCCATGGTTTTTCCTCACGTAAATTAAATAAACAAAACGAAGATTAGTTGAGGCGCAACATGCGCTTAACATTGCTGACATCAGAGTCGTGCACCATGGAGGTACCACGCAGCTGACGCTTACGCTTAGTCGTCATTTTGGTGAGGATGTGGCTTTTAAACGCATGTTTGCGCTTGAAACCAGCGGCTGTTTTCTTGAAGCGCTTGGCGGCGCCACTGTGTATTTTAGCTTTTGCCATTGTTAAATCTCCGATAGCGAGATGTTGAGTGTGAAAGTAGCTAGGCAGCTAAAAGCCCGACTACTTTTTCTTTTTGGGGGCGATAACCATGGTCAACTGACGCCCTTCCATTTTGGCGTGCTGCTCCACAGTACCCATATCCTCCAAGTCTTTTTCGATGCGTTGCATCATTTCCATGCCAAGCTCTTGGTGGGCAAGTTCGCGGCCTTTGAATCGTAACGACACCTTGGCCTTATCCCCTTGTTCGAGAAAGCGTATCAGGGCTTTTAGTTTGACCTGATAATCCCCCTCTTCCGTCCCTGGTCTAAATTTCATTTCTTTAATTTGCTGCTGTTTTTGCTTCTTTTTAGCGGCGTTTTTGGACTTCTTTAACTCGAACAGGTGTTTGCCATAATCCATAATTTTGCAGACAACCGGGTCGGCATCTACAGCGATTTCCACTAAATCTAGGGTAGCGGCTTGGGCGGCAGCCAGGGCGTCAGCGATGCTGACAATGCCAATTTGCTCTCCGTTGGCGCCAATCAAACGCACTTGTTTAGCTTCAATTTGTTCATTTATGGCCGCTTTTTTCGAGCGGGGTTTGGCAGCTGCTGCGGGTTCTCGAATGCTAATAATGAGTTCTCCAGTGAGTTAGTAAAATCCAATCAGCCGCTAATGGCTGACCCTGGACTTGTTAGCCACATCGTTGGTAAGTAACGCGAGGAAGTCGTCGAGGGACAGGGTTCCAAGGTCAGTGCCGGTGCGCGTACGAACGCTTACCTTACCTGAGGCTACCTCTTGATCGCCGAGGATCACGAGATAGGGAACCTTCTGAATGGTGTGCTCGCGGATTTTAAAACCGATCTTCTCATTTCTCAAGTCGGCAAAGGCGCGAAAGCCTTTTTCTTGCAAGCTTTTTGCAACAGTTTGCGCAAAATCCGCCTGATTGTCCGTAATATTGAGGACTGCCACCTGCTCAGGTGCCAGCCAAGCGGGGAAAGCACCTTCGTAGTGTTCAATCAAAATGCCGATAAAACGCTCAAAACTACCCAAAATGGCCCTGTGCAGCATTACCGGCACTTGGCGACTGCCATCTTCAGCAACGAATTGTGCATCCAGGCGAGCAGGCATAGAGAAATCCACCTGAATAGTGCCGCACTGCCAGACCCGACCTATACAGTCTTTGAGGGAGAACTCAATTTTAGGGCCGTAAAAGGCGCCTTCACCGGGTAGATATTCAAAGGGCAACTGTTTAGCGTTGAGCGCATCAGCAAGGGCCTGTTCGGCTTTATCCCAGACTTCATCGCTACCTACGCGCTGTTCGGGGCGGGTGGATAAACGAATAATGACGTCGCTAAAGCCGAAATCTGCATAGACCTGATAGAGCAGATCGGTGAAGGCCGACACTTCAGCTTGGATCATTTGTTCGCTGCAGAAGATGTGTGCGTCATCCTGCACAAAACTGCGCACGCGCATCAACCCTTGTAAGGTGCCTGACGCCTCATTGCGGTGGCAGGAACCGAATTCAGCTAAACGCAGCGGTAAATCGCGGTAGCTTTTTAACCCTTGGTTAAACACCTGAATGTGGCAGGGGCAGTTCATGGGTTTAATCGCATAATCGCGCTGTTCCGAGGCAACGGTAAACATGCCGGTTTGAAACTTATCCCAGTGGCCTGAGCGCTCCCACAGGCTGCGATCGACTACCTGAGGGGTTTTAATCTCTTGATAACCGTTGTCCCGCTGTACTTTGCGCATGTAGGTTTCAATGGCAGTGTAAATAGTCCAGCCTTTGGGGTGCCAGAACACCATGCCCGGCGCTTCTTCTTGAATATGGAAGAAATCGAATTTTTTGCCGAGCTTGCGGTGGTCGCGTTTTTCCGCTTCTTCTAAACGGTGCAGATAGGCGTCGAGATCTTTTTTAGTGGCCCAGGCGGTGCCGTATACGCGAGTTAACATGGCGTTTTTGGCATCACCGCGCCAATAGGCACCGGCAACTTTCATTAATTTAAAAAATTTAAGCTTGCCTGTTGAGGGCACATGAGGGCCACGACAGAGGTCTTCAAAATCCCCTTGGCGATACAGCGAGAGATCTTCATTGGCGGGAATACTCTGGATAATCTCCGCCTTATAGTGCTCGCCCAGCCCTTTAAAATATTCAACTGCAGCATCGCGCGGCAATACGCGGCGTACCACGGGGATATCCTGGGCGGCAAGCGCCTGCATGCGCTCTTCAATTTTGATTAGGTCGTCAGGCGTGAAGGCACGGGAGTAGGCAAAATCGTAGTAAAAGCCGTCTTCAATGACAGGGCCGATAGTAACCTGTGCATCGGGGTAAAGTTGTTTTACGGCTTGAGCCAGCAAGTGCGCAGTGGAGTGGCGCAACAGCTCTAAGGCTTGGTCACTTTTATCGGTGATGATCACCAAACTGGCATCGGATTCAATTGGGAAGGAGGCATCCACGGCAACGCCGTTAACTACACCGCCGAGTGTAGCTTTGGCCAGGCCTGCGCCAATATTGGCGGCCACATCCATAACAGAAACAACGGAAGGAAATTGACGGCTGGAGCCATCTGGGAGGGAAACAGTAATCATGGGATTATCTCGTTCAGTGGTGACCCCTACCAAGGGCCACATGAGTAAAAATGCCGCGCTAGTTCATGCGAATACTGAGCGTGCTGCAGAGGCCACCTTAACTAGCGGTGAGGTACAGCCAACAAGTATGCAGAGTTTAGATCTAGCCGACGGGTAGGCGCGGGATTATACAAAGCTTTTGCTGCAGCGCCAGGATTAAGAACGAGTTTAGGCGGAATCTAAGAGTACAGTGGCAGATGTGCGGGCCTTGTTAAGGGCAAGTTTAAACTCCCTACAGCGTTTAGCGTGTTCATCCTGCAGTCTGCGCAGCTTGGTATCAAGAACAGCCAGCTGGGTGCGCTCATACAAAGAGCCGGAGGTTTGTTTTTGCAGGAGTTGTAATTGATTCAAGCATTCGCTCACTGCGTCATCCGTGGCGTCATCTAGGTCGGCCAACTGACCGAGCAGCACCTCGATGGGCAGCGATGTGGCTATTGGCGGAGCGCTAATCTCCTGCGCAAATTTCACCAGCAGCGCTTGCACTTTTTGGCTGTAGGCGTCGAACATGATTACCAATGCATCGTGCAGACGCGCAAATTCATTGCTGCCCGCACGAGGCATATTTTGAATCAACCAAGCGGCCTGGGCCGACCCCAACATAAATCGCCCGCCTAGAGTCTGCATTTGTGCGCCCTTGGTTTGACTTAATAGCTGAGTTTCCAGATCCGTTAAACTGCCACAGGTGGACGCCAACAGCTCGGGTTTTTTATGAATGTACAGCGCGGCTTTAAGATCAAGCGCCGCTAGCGCCTCTAACGTAGCTTCATTTAACTTAGCCAAGGTGCCGATTTTGAGGACACTTAACAAATAATGATTGACCCTGCGCAGATGGTCAAAGCCTTGGTTATCAGCATTGGGGTTGCGGATAAACTGCTGACGGCGATAACGCTGAATTAACGCACCCACTTTTGCGCGCAGAATTTCTACGTCAAAAGGTTTGGCGATAAAGTCATCACCGCCAGACTGGAATGCTGTGAGTTGCTCGTCACGCTCAGTAAGCCCCGACACGAATACGATGGGGGTCAAGGCAAAATCTGGGTTGGCGCGCATACTGCGGCACGTTTGGAAACCATCCATGCCCGGCATATCAATGTCCAATAAAATCAAGTCGGGCCGCAGGCTCTCCAGCATCCGCAGGGCTTGGGCGCCGCTGGAGGCTGTATACACCTCAGCATCAGCCGCCAGTACACTGCTCACTAGTTTTTGATTACTTAGATTGTTGTCGACCGACAGGACTCGGGGGCGAATATCCATAACTGTACACCTCAATACTTCTTAACGATTTTTACCTGGCCGTACGCGGCGAATTATCCACGCAGCCTGTAAATTAACACAGATTGCGCACTGCCTAGCGCAATCTTGCCTCTAATTGGGCCCGGTTTGAGCCATTTCAATTAAGTGCAGGTGCCGGTTACTAGTTACCGCACAACCTCAGCTGAACCTTACTGCGACCAACTAAAGCTTGAGCCTAACCGTTTGTTAAAAATCGCCTCCCCCGCTATCTAATGGTTCCGCCCAACTTTTGAAAAAAGCCCATATTCTAAGCCTTTGACGCGCTTGCTAATGATGCAAGGTTTTTAGGTATAACGCGGTTTCTCCTCCTCGAGTGAAGCTCTTCACCTCCCTCCTAGAAATCGACGCAATAATCCCCATTTACTAAAGGAGCGTAAAAAACGCGGTCAGGGCTTCCTCGAGTGTGTCGAGGCGGCACCCAAATGTTGTGCGGGCTGTAGATGGAACCTTTGCTTTTGAGCGCGCCCCAAGTACCATTGATCTGTCCAACTTTAACGGAGATTAGTTATGCAACCCACCTATTCCATAGGCAGCAAAGAAATTATTGCTTCCCAAACCCATAAGGTTCTGCGTAATACCTATAGCTTTCTCGCCTGTACCCTGGTGTTCAGCGCGCTCACAGCGGCGGCATCAATGGCTCTGGGGGTTGGTCATGGGCTTGCGTTGGCCGGTAATCTAATCGCGCTCGCGTTGTTATGGTTTGTGTTACCTCGAACAGCCCAAAGCGGCGCAGGTGTTGGAGTAGTGTTTGCCATTACCGGCCTGCTCGGCGCGGGTATAGGCCCTATGCTCAGCCACTACTTGGCGCTGCCCCACGGTGGCCTGCTGGTAATGCAAGCCTTAGCGGGCACTGCACTGGTGTTTTTTGCCCTATCAGCCTATGTACTTACTACCGGCAAAGATTTTAGCTTCATGGGCGGCTTTTTGATGGTGGGTTTGATCAGTGTGTTGATCACCATTGTCGGCTCTATGGTGCTTAGCCTATTTCGTGTGCAGGTATCTGGATTGGCCATGGCAATTAACGGCGTTATTGTGCTGCTGATGTCAGGATTCATCCTTTACGATACCAGCCGTATTATCCATGGTGGTGAAACCAACTATGTACTGGCAACCGTATCTTTATACCTAGACATTTTGAATCTCTTCACCAGCCTGTTGCAGTTGTTGGGATTTTTCAGCAACGACGATTAAGAATTAAGGCCCCGCCAGGGGCCTTTTATTTTATGGCTACGTTTAGTCTTTGCATCAAAGCCGCTCCGCATGCCTCTGGCGCCCTACACGGGCTTGAGTTCGCTCGCGCCTGTATCGCTCAGGGACACAGCATAACGCGTGTATTTTTCTACGGCGATGGGGTTTATCTGGGGCTGCAGACACAGAAGGTGCCCCAAGGAGAGTCCTCTCTGGGGGAGCAGTGGCAGCGTTTTCTTATCGACCACCAGCTTGAAGGCGTGGTGTGTATAGCCGCTGCAGTGCGCCGAGGCGTATTGGATGCCGCCGAGGCAGCCCGCCACGGCCTCGATTGCAATCTTTTACGAGAGGGATTTGTGGTATCTGGCTTGGGTCAATGGGTGTCGGCCAACAGCGAAGCCGACCACGCGATTACATTTGGATAAGCCCGTGCGCAACCCCCTATTTATTTTTACCCAAGCCCCGCTGGCTGATTCCTCAGCTAGAGAAGGCATTGAGGCTCTGTTGGTCTGCGCCGCCTTCGATCAACAGCCGGCGGTGATGTTTATCGATCAGGGCATTTTACAGCTCATGCCGCAGGCAGAGCATGCCGGTAGAAAAAACCTCAATAAAATGCTGCAGGCTATAGAAATATACGGTGTTGAAACCGTCTACGTATGTTCCGCCTCCCTCGCCCGTTTTGGCTTAACCGCCGCCGACATACGACCTACAGGTCTATTAATCGAACCCGCTGAACGCTCCGCTATCATCCAAAACGCCGCCTGGGTGGTGAGCTTTTAACCTATGGCCCTACACGTTTTAGCCAGTGTTAACTCTGACTGCACAAACCGCTGCCTAGCAAGCCTCGGCAAGCAAGATTACTTGTTGCTGATTGGTGATGGCGTTTACGCGCTCACTGCAGCTGATCTGCTTACAGCTTGCCAAGCCGCTGCGCGCGAGGTGTTGGTTTTAGATAGCGATTTACAGTGCCGCTTACCTGGCGCCTGCCCGCCCATAGAAGTGATTAGCATTGCACAGTGGGTTGAGCTGAGTATCACAGCGGCGCCGGTGGTTAGCTGGTACTGAAGATGAGCCAACCTCGATTGGATGCAGAAGGCTATTTACTGGACCTGGCTAGCTGGTCGGAAGCGACCGCTGAACAACTCGCCGACGTGGAAGGCATTGAATTAACCCCGGCCCATTGGGAATTAATTCACTTGATCCGGCAGTTTTACCAAGAGTTCGACCTCTCTCCGGCGATGCGACCACTGTGTAAATATATTGGCATCCATCTAGGCCCAGACAAGGGCCGCAGCATTTATCTGTTGCAATTATTTCCCGGCAGCCCGGCCAAACGCTTGGCAAAAATAGCTGGCCTGCCTAAGCCAGAAAATTGCCTGTAAAAAACGCTCGTTAAATGTAAAAACCTCAGCAGCCCCTCCTGCACCCACACGCTGATAAATTGCAGCCGTTTAAAATTTAATTGCTGTTACACAGATCAGCATCGTAATTCTTTAAAAATATTCACCACTTTAAGCAAATTCCACCGCTGTTTAACGGCGGCTTTTTGTTAACTCGGCACTAAAACCCGTCGGATTAATAACAACACCTGATTGAATCTAGGCAGCATTTTTAGTCAGATTAATTTATTTATTCAGTAGCTACTGCGAACCTTTTTACCGCCAATCTAACTGGCTGTGACTGCCTTCAATACGCTGCGGCCCTGAAGGCTTTAGTCTCCCAATACAAAAACGCGCCTTCGCGGCTAATCTCTCTAATCATCGGTGCGCAATCTATGCGACTTATTTCTGTAGGTATATTTTTACTCGGGCTTTGTTTAGCCAATCAAAGTTTTGCCCACGCACGCTGGGCGCTGGATGGCTTGGTGAAACCGCGCACAGACGCAGACGGTATTAAAACCGGCCCCTGCGGCGCCCCGCGCACTTCCAATCGGGTGACTGAATTAGTGGCTGGCAGCTCAGTGCAGGTTAAATTTGAGAGTGTTATTTATCATACGGGCGTGTTTAAGATTTATTTTTCCGCAGCCAACGACGCAAACTTTGTCCTCTTAGCCGATAACATTAAGGATTATGCCAACCAAAAGTTTCAAACCTACACCCTAACCCTTCCCAACCAACCCTGCGAAGCCTGTACCTTGCAGTTAATACAAACCATGCCTGACTCGGGCAATAGCCTGTATTACTCCTGCGCAGATATTCGGCTTGTAAAACCAACTAGCAGCGACACCACCCCGCCCGCCCCTGTCACAAACCTCAGCCTGGAGGCCGATACCCAAACCATGCGCTTAAGCTGGCAAAACCCATCGCAGGATTATGCGCGGACGCTGGTAGTGCAAAGCACTGCCCCCTTAAGCGAATACCCGCAGGCGGGTGTTACCTACAAACCCGCTGACCGACTCGGCAACGGCACCTTAGTAATGCTCGCGGCGCAAACTCAATTTCAAAGCGAGCGATTGGCTGCTGACACACTTTATTACTTCACTGTGTTCAGCCTTGATGCCAGCCGCAATTACTCAGCTCTAGCGCAGATTACGGGACAACTCGCCAAGCTTAATAACCCCCCAAGCGTAAAACTGGTGGCAGAACAAGCAGGCCAAATCAAACAGCAGATATCAACAAGCGCAGGCGTTGTGACCCTGCAGGCGCAAATATCCGATAGTGATAGCAGTGATCAGCACAGTATTGACTGGAGCGGAACGGACTACCGGCTTTTAGACCTGACCGCCAACGACGCAGCATTTACCTTCAACCCCAGCGGCTTAAAGGCAGGCCGCTACAGCGTAGCGGTACAGGTTACCGATTCAGGTTCACCAGCTCTATCAGCTCAGGCGCAACTTGAGCTCACCATTGAAGAACCCCCGCCGAGTGTGGCGGGGGCTGCACAGTGGTGGCAGGTGTTGATGTTAGGCGGGTTGCTTGTGCGCTTGCGGCGGCGCAGCTAGGTAGGAGGGCTTCCTATTGCCGCTAGGTGCAGTGCGCGGCAATAGGTTTTGGCCAGTAAACGGCTAATTTTCTAAGGGTTCTAACTCGAGTTCGACACGGCGGTTTTGGCCACGGCCTGCTTCGGTGCCATTGTCGGCGACGGGGTAGCGCTCGCCATAACCATAGGCATTGATGCGGCCGGCAGGTACGTGTTGATCCAGCAGAAAGTATTTAACACTGTCGGCCCGCTCTTCGCTCAGGCGCTGGTTCATAGCATCGCTACCAACCGAATCCGTGTGGCCGGAAATGCGGATGCGGGTGTCTTTAAATTCTTTTAACACGTCCACGACCGAATCGAGCACCTCAAAAAAGTCCTGGCGGATCTGCGCACTGCCTGTGGCGAAGGTAATGTTGCCTGGCATGATCAGCTTGATGTTTTTACCGTTGCGCTGCACGCGCACGCCAGTGCCTTCCAAGCGCTCGCGCAGCACTTTCTCTTGTTTATCCATGTAGTGGCCAGTGCCCGCACCTACGATCCCCCCTACAGCCGCGCCGCGCAGGGCGCCTTTGCGGCGGTCTTGTTTACTGGATGTGGCCGCCCCTAAGAGTGCGCCTACAGCGGCGCCAATGCCTGCCCCCTTGGTGGTATTGCTGGTTTTGCGCTCGCCGGTGTAGGGGTCGTTGGTTGCGCAGGCAACCAAACACAGGCTGAGCAAAAACACTGACACGAGTTTCATAAAGGCAATCTCCGATGGTTAACTAACATTGTGACGGGGCTTACGCCATTGTGCCCAGTATGGCTGCATTTGCAACAGCCAAGGCACAGTGCAAGTGCAGTTAAGCCGTGAAAATGTGGACGGTTTAGCCCTATCAGGCCCGGCGCAAATTTACCGTTGCGGGTTCTAAAGGCCGGGATGGCACAGGTACAATCCTCGCCTACAGATTCGGAATGTGACTTTATGATCAACCGCCCCCCGGCCCTGCCCCGTGTTTTTACCTGGATTGTCGGCCTAAGCCTCGCGATAGGACTGAGCGCATGCCATCAGTATCCGCTTACACTCAACGGCAACAGGTTAGATGCTCCGCCCTTGTTAAGCGGTTTTAATTTGGCTGATAAGTATCTTAATGCCTGCGTTAACGAACATATTTTTGACCAGCACATCACCCGAGCCGAGCAGCTTAGCGAATTAAACTGTGCCCAGCGTTCCATCCGCTCTTTACAGGGCTTAGAGTTTTTTCCCCATCTCCTCAAGCTACGCCTTAACAACAATCCAATTGTGTCATTCAAACCCCTTTTAGCTCTTAGCAACCTGGAGCAGCTAGAGGTGAGTGATAACCCGAGCGATTGCACAAGCCTTCATCAGCTGCGCCAGCGAGGCGTGAAGGTTGTTGGTGATTGCGCTATTAAGCCAGCAACACAATAAATCGTCCCGTTCAATTAGGTCTTCGCGCCACTCAAACGGGGGACTATAACTAGATCGCCTTGGTTTAGTGGCTTACGCTTGCGGGTTACTAAAACGCGCTTATTAACTCGGCGCAGATAGGCGGATCTGCTTGTTTTAGCGGGCCTCGCGGCGGCTCAAGCCGCCGTTGCGGTATCCATGCCTATGTTATTAACCCGACACTAAATGTCGCCGGGTTAATAACAACACACAACTGCCTCTATTGGCGTGGCATTAATTCTGCAGACTATTCCTCTGGGCAACCCCCTTCCCTAATTCTTAACGCACCTGAGGAACACTGCATGCTAGCCGCTACCGATAAAGAAACTATGACCCGCCACATTCTGCAAGCCAAAACGGCCAAGGGCACGACGTGGGAGGCTATGGGTAAAGCACTGGGGGTATCGGATGTGTGGCTGGCCTCTGTGTGCTTAGGAATGAATTCAGCTCCTAAGGATAAAGCCCTCGCCATTGCCGAGTATTTAAATTTAGGCGCGGATATCAGCGACGCATTAATGTCCTTTCCCACCAAGGTATGGGCGCAAACCGTGCCTACCGATCCGCTAATTTATCGGCTGTATGAGATTGTTGGTGTGTATGGCGAAACACTCAAACACGTCATCCAAGAAAAATTTGGCGATGGCATCATGAGTGCGATTGATTTTTCTATGGAAGTGGATAAAGAGGAAAATCCTAAAGGGGATCGGGTTGTGCTGACGCTGAATGGAAAATTTCTGCCCTATAAAAGCTGGTAAACAGGCGCCCTCGCCGCTTCGATTGTTTTATATCGGAAGACGTTCTTAGGTTTAAATAAGCAGCGCTACTGACGTTCAATTAAAAACCCGGCGACACCATAAATCGCCCTGATCTATTGTGTCGCCGTCCCGCAAAACGGGCGACTATACCCGTATCTCCATGTGTTGACGTTACGCGCGGCAGCTTAGGCCGCCGGGTTAATCAAAACCCTAAAAAACACCGCCACCCAGCACAGTGTCATTCAGGCGAGGGAAACCCTAGGGGCCAATGTCATTAAGTTAAGGGTTTTGACCTGATTCCCGGCCCTGTTCTTACCCTCACCCCAACCCTCTCCCAAAGGGAGAGGGAGCTAAAACTAGAGGCTCCAGGCTTAGTACACATCATCCCCTCTTTGGGAGAAGCGAGCTGGGCTTAACTTAATGACATTGCCCTGGGGCGGCCCTTATGGTTGTCCAATTTTAGCCGCCAATAAATATCAGCATCCGCACGAGTTTTGGGCGCCCACAGGGGCGCCCCGCAGGGAGTTTTCTATTCAAACAACCCTCAACGTACCAACATTATCTCCCTGCAGTGTTGTTATTTAGCGCTTGGAGCGGCGCAAATCTAAGGTGTGTGGATACTCAGGATTTACCTCGGTTAAGGGCGCTGCCATGGGTTTGTTGTCAACCACTGGGAAAAACTGCCGCAAGCCTTCCAAATGGGGCCTTGGCGAGTATGGGCCTTGAGTGTGGTTGAGGTTGCCAAAGCGATTGCCGCGCCGCGATTCCGCCTCGAAGGCATTGACCGGGAAGGTATCGTAACTGCGGCCGCCAGGGTGGCTGACGTGGTACACACAGCCGCCGATTGAACGGCTGTTCCACAAGTCCAGCACATCAAACACCAGCGGGGCATGCACGCCGATGGTTGGGTGCAAGGCCGAAGGCGGCTGCCAGGCTCTATAGCGCACGCCCGCCACATATTCCCCGTGGGTGCCGGTGGGTTGCAAGGGTACATGACGGCCATTACACACCAGCGAGTAGCGGCTATCGGTGAGGCCCGTCAAACGCACCTGCACCCGCTCTACCGAGGAATCCACATAACGAGCCGTGCCAAAACTGCCGATTTCTTCACCCAACACATGCCAAGGCTCAATGGCCCAGCGCACTTCCAGGCAGATATTGCCCACTTGCACACGGCCGTAGTGAGGAAAGCGGAATTCCTCAAAGGGCAATAACCAGGCTAAATCAAAGTCAAAACCCTGCTCGTTTAAATCCTTAACTACCTCTTTCATATCCGACCAAATAAAGTGCGGCAGCATAAAGCGGTCATGTAATTCCGTACCCCAGCGCACCAGAGGTTTGTGGTAAGGCTTCTGCCAAAAGCGCATGAATAAACAGCGCAGCAACAGGGTTTGCACCAGCGCCATACGCTCGTGCGGGGGCATTTCAAAGCCGCGAAACTCCAAGATGCCCTGCCGCCCCGAGCTCAACCCCGGTGAGTAGAGCTTGTCGATGCAAAATTCCGCCCGATGGGTATTACCCGTAATGTCGATCAACAGATTGCGCAGCAGGCGATCCACCAGCCAAGGCTGCGGCACCTCGCCCTTAGGGATTTGCGCAAAGGCTACCTCCAGCTCGTAGAGCATTTCATCGCGGCCTTCATCTACCCTCGGCGCCTGGGAGGTGGGGCCGATAAACATGCCAGAGAATAAATACGACAGGCTCGGGTGGTGCTGCCAGAAGGTGATCAGGCTTTGCAGTACATCGGGCCTGCGCAACAAAGGGCTATCGGCAGGTGTCGGCCCGCCAAGGGTGACATGGTTGCCGCCGCCAGTGCCTGTGTGGCGGCCATCCAACATGAATTTTTCCGCCCCCAAGCGGCAGCGATAGGCCGCCTCGTAAATTGTGGTGGTGGTGTTAACCAATTCATTCCAACTGCTGGCCGGATGAATATTAACTTCAATCACACCGGGGTCTGGGGTAACTAACAGCTTGAGAATGCGGCTGTCTTTTGGCGGCTCGTAGCCTTCGATAATCACCGGCAATTTAAGCGCTTTGGCGGTGGCCTCGATACAGGCGAGTAACTGCACATAGTGCTCAAGGTAATTTAACGGCGGCATAAACACATGCAAGCGCCCATCACGGGCCTCCACACACATAGCGGTGCGCAGCACTTCCCAATACTCTTTATGCACCCTGCGCTCCCACTTGGCGGCCTGGGGTTCAATCACCTGGGGTTGCGCTGGCGCCTCGGCAGGCACGCTTTTGGCGATGTAGCGGCTGGGAATATCGCCGTGTTTAGGCAGTGGGTCATGCGGTGCAAAAGGATCGACGGGAATTAATTCCTCGCGCAGAGATTCCTCCACAAATGGCAGCGAATTAAGCGGTAGGCGCAGCCCCATAGGTGAGTCGCCGGGGATCAACACTATGCGTTCGCGCCGTGTCGGCCAGCGGCTGCTCACCCAGCGGCCCATCCCGCTATTAAAGGCCAGTGGCAACACATAACCGGTGGGTTTAGCAATGCCCCGCTCCAACACCTTGGCCAGGCGGCGGCGAGCTAATTCATCCTTGGCATCGGCAATTTGCGAATCCAAATTCACCGGCAAATTTTGCTCCTGCATCAAATAATGCAGGCCGTCCTCATAGGCGGCTTGGCAAAATTCGGCATCCAGCGCCAGGCGGCTGCACAGTTGCAGCATAAACAAATGCGCCTCGCGCAGGCCAAAGCCGTAGTTTTTATCCACCCGTGCCAAATATTCCTGCTCCTGCCAGAGCGGCTCGCCATCCTTACGCCAAAAAATTCCCAGCGCCCAGCGCGGTACTTCCTCCCCTGGATACCACTTGCCCTGGCCGTAATGCAGCAAACCTGTGGGGGCAAAACTATCGCGCAGTTTTAAGAGTAAATCCTTCGCGAGGGTTAATTTGTGCTCGCCCAGCGCGTCGGTATTCCACTGCGCCGACTCCATATCATCGATGGATACAAACGTCGGCTCACCGCCCATAGTCAGGCGCACGTCCTGCGCCGCTACTAGGCCATCAACTTGTTGCCCGAGGGCCATCACCGCATCCCATTGGGTTTCTGTGTAGGGCTTGGTCACCCTGGGGTCTTCGTGAATGCGAGTAACTAGGTTGGAAAAATTAAATTCAACTTCGCATTTATCGGTAAAGCCGTGAATAGGCGCTGCCGACACAGGGTCGGGCGTACAGGCTAAAGGGATGTGGCCCTCACTGGCGAACAGGCCAGATGTTGGGTCCAGGCCAACCCAACCGGCGCCGGGAATAAACACCTCACACCAGGCGTGCAAATCGGTGAAATCCGCCTCCGGCCCAGAGGGGCCATCCAGGCTTGCTATATCGGCTTTTAATTGCACCAAATAACCTGAGGCAAAGCGCGCGGCCAAACCCATATGGCGCAACAACTGCACTAACAACCAGGCGGAATCCCGGCAGGAACCGAGAGCTTTGTCGAGGGTTTCATCCGGAGTTTGTACGCCCGGCTCCAAACGCACCGTATATTCCACCAAGGATTGGACTTTTTGATTTACCGCTACCAAATAATCAATCGTGCGCATTTTGGTTTTCGGCAGTGAATCCAACACCGCTTTAAATTGACTGCTACAGGAGAGGCATTCTAGGTAGGGCAACAACTCTTTATGGGTTTGCTCGTCATAAGTAAATGGAAAATGTTCAGCGTACTCTTCCAAGAAAAAATCGAAGGGATTAATTACCGTCATATCGGCAATCACTTCCACATCCACCCAGAAGCGTTTAGTTTTTTCCGGGAATACTAAGCGAGCTAAAAAATTGCCGAAGGCATCCTGCTGCCAATTAATAAAATGATCTTCCGGCTGAATTTTTAGGCTATAGGCGTGGATCGGCGTGCGGCAGTGCGGCGCTGGCCGCAAACGCACCGTATGAGGCGACACACTGACTTCACGGTCAAAATCATAGTGAGTTTGATGATTAATAGCGACTCGAATCGTCATAATTACGTCCAGTGAAAAACATGGCTAACCACGAATAATGGATATGCAAAGCGATCAATCACACGCCCGCAGCGAAGTTTCAAGGCTCATAACAAGCCCGGCAAACGTGTCAATACAATCTGTTAGTTAAACCAATTATCGGCAATGGAAGTGTGCAGTTTGGCAAGCTCCAACTGCATGTTGTTTAAATAATCGCGAAACGAATCGTCTAATACATCGTAATTAACATCGGCAAACAAATTCGCTTGTAAATTCGCTAAAGCCAACACCACTGGCTCAGCCAGCGGCAGTTTACAGGCAGAATCGTCCATGGCGTGTAAACAATGCAAAATGGTGCGCGGATACTGCTCGTCTTCCAATAAATACTGCGCCACATCGGCTGCATCCACCGCTGCGCGCAAACTGCGGCGATAACTCTGCTCGGCGCCTACCGAGCGCAACACATTACCCCAGATAATTTGTTTAGCGTAGGAGGCGCCGTCATTGTGTTGCGCGTGCATCCAAGTGGCCACACCAATATCCAAAATACGCGTAGTCATATCCGCCCGCTCTAGGTTGCGCCCTAAACGCAAAAAATCCCAGGCTTTATCGTGGCTCATAGTACCGTACATCAAACCATTAATTTGCTGGCAACCGCGAATCACACCTTTTAAAAAAGCGTGCCGCTGGCCGCGTTTTAAGGCTTGGGTGAGATTTTCCTGTACAAACATCGACAGTGCATTTACCAGCTCCCAGGTTTCACCCGGCACCACATCGCGCGAGGTGCGCACATTTTCCCGCAGCATCCGCAACGACGACACCATTGAACTGGGATTGCTCTCATCGCCGAGAATAAACTTCACCACATTGCGTTCATCATAGGTTTTGTAAATCGAATCAAAATGCGCCTGCGCGCTATTAAGTTCAATTAAATTAAACCAACCCAAATTAACGCCCTTCGGCAAATCCAATAATAAATTGGCGTACACGCCGAGCAAACGCGCGGTATTTTCTACACGCTCAATATAACGAGCCGTCCAATAAATTCGTTCAGCTACTTTTGACAACATAATATTAAGCTCCGGTATCCACAACCCAAGTGTCTTTACTTCCGCCGCCTTGCGACGAATTCACAACTAACGAGCCTTTTTTCATAGCAACGCGGGTCAAACCACCGGTAGTGACATAGGTAGATGCCCCCTGCAAAATAAATGGCCGCAAATCTAAATGGCGCGGCTCTAAGCTGTTATTGCCCACTAAGGTCGGTGCGGTGGAGAGCGCGAGTGTGGGCTGGGCAATATAATTGCGCGGATCGGCTTTAATGCGCTCAGCAAATTCGGTGCGTTCTTTTTTCGTCGAGTGCGGCCCGACAATCATGCCGTAGCCGCCGGATTCATTGGCGGGTTTTACAACCAGTTTTTCCAAATTAGCCAGCACATAATCAAGCTCCTTGGGGTTCACACATAAAAAGGTTTCTACGTTGGGAACAATTGGGTCTTGATCCAAATAATATTTAATAATTTTCGGCACAAACGCATAGATGACTTTGTCATCCGCCACCCCGGCACCGGGTGCATTGGCAAGGCCCACATTGCCTTTTTTCCACGCGCGCATTAAACCGGGCACACCCAAAATTGAGTCGGGGTTAAAGGCTTCAGGGTCTAAGAATAAATCGTCGATGCGGCGGTAAATTACATCCACCCGCTCCAAACCAGAGACGGTCTTCATGTAAACGCAGTCATCGGCCTGCACCACCAAGTCGCTGCCTTCCACTAATTCAGCACCCATTTGCTGCGCTAAAAAAGCGTGTTCAAAATAAGCGGAGTTAAAAATGCCCGGCGTTAACACCACTACCACGGGCTGCTCGATGGCGCGCGGCGAGAGGGATACCAACATGTCGAATAAACGCGCTGGGTAATCGTGGATCGGCGCAATTTCAGCCTGCTCGAACAAGTCGGGTAACACGCGCTTGGTAATCGCGCGGTTCTCCAGCATATAGGCAACACCCGAGGGCACCCGCAGGTTGTCCTCTAACACGTAAAACTCACCGTCTTTGTCGCGCACCAAATCAGTGCCACAAATATTGGCCCAAACCCCATAACGAGGCATGATGCCGACACACTCAGGGCGGAAATTTTTCGATTGCTCCAGGATATAACGCGGCAAAACACCATCGCGCACAATCTTCTGCTCGTGATATAGGTCGGTAATAAACAAATTAAGTGCTTGCAATCGCTGCTTTAAACCCTCGGCGGTGACATCCCACTGCTTTTTAGCAATAGTGCGCGGGATAATATCGAAGGGCCAGGCCCGGTCGATATTGCCTTCATCGGTATACACCGTGAAGGTTACCCCCATTTCGCGCACGGTTGCCTCAGCCGCCTCGCGGCGGCGCTCAATTTCTTCATCACCCAGCGATTGAAGATATGCCACTAAATGCTCAGCCGATTGCCTGGGTTTACCCGGCTTCTCTATCAATTCATCGTAAAAATCTGCAGGTTTATAGCCTTGCCAGTTAATCGTCATAACGAATTACCATCATTTATTGGGCTTCTCACAGTGATATCCACAGCATCTTGAGGCCTGCGAATGCAAGCCAAATGCACAGGAAACAATTAAAACGCGATCGATGCATCTACCGTCTTCATCAACCCATTGTGCAATTAGTCGCTTCACCCCCTTTTACGCCGCTATTTCATAGTCGAAATTAAGGCTTCTAAATTCTTAACGCTCCTCCACAGCAAACCCAGCGGATACAGGTGCCTATGCACAACCCTCTCCAAGTTCGCAGACAGGCCCTCGCTAAAACAAGCACACATACACCAGCACCATAGAGCCGGCTTAGCGGCCTGCTAATTCCCTTCTTCGTTTAGGGCTAACAGGTTTCATGCCAGGAGTGAGGAAAAAGCTGTTTGGCTGCGCGGTCCAACCTAGCAACCGAGTAAACAGACCCGCGTGGCTACTGATGCATTCTTGAAGGGTTCACTTAGGTGATGGGATCCCCAGGCCAGCGGCTTAAAACCCAATCGTTTAAAAAATGTCACGAGCTGCGTCTGAGTTTACAAGCGGCAACCCTGTGCTAACTTTAAAGAGCGACGTGTCAATTGCCGTCGCCATTAACCAGCCTTCTAGCGGAGCAAAGTGGATGGCCAGAGCACAGCCTTATGTAACCGAGCAAAAGCACCTTTGGGGACTTTGGGTTGCGGCACTGGTATTGGCCTGCGCTGGCCAATTCGGGATCTGGCACAACACACCTGCGCAGGTAGCTGAGGTTTCCCATGCACAGGCTCGGCCCTTGGCAGGCTACATCAGCCAGGAAAAGCGCTTTTTAATGTATTTATTTAATGGCAACGCCGGCAAATCCCAGATTGCCTAGCAGTGAATTTTACCAACACAATAAAAATTGGCTGATTTGATATAGGAACAACTCACATGATGCGCCGTTCGCTCTCGACCAAATTAATGATCGCCTTGACAATAATCATGATTGTGGTGGCATCAATTGTGTTGTTCGTAAACTACAAGGTCAACGAAAAACAACAACGAGAAAAATTTGAAACCACCATAGGCGCACAAATCGCGCTGATCAACTCCTCCGTACTCGAAGCGGTATTTGCTTACGACTTAGACCAAATACAAGCCATTTGTAATTCCCTCGTCAACACCGCCTTAGTCACTGAAGTGAAAATGTTCGACCATCGCGGCAAAAACCTAGCTACTGCGGCTAAATCAGGCACTGCAGATTTCTCCACCAAGGTGGGCCGCAACGGCATCGAAATTGTGCGAGAAAAAGAAGTCATTGGCCGCTACGACATAGTGTTTTCCACTCAAGAACTCGACAACTTACTGGTGAGCCAATTGCGCTCTAGCGCCATCGTTATTGTCAGCCTCTTGCTGGCCAGCCTCGCCACGGTATTTGTTTTATCGCGCAGCCTAATTGTCTCCCCAATTGCGAGCATCAGCGAATCCTTAGATGCCATTGCCGCTGGCGGTGGTGATTTAACTCGCCGCTTACCGACAACCAGTGGCGATGAAGTAGCGGTTTTATCCAATAATTTTAACCGCGTGATGGAGCAGATCGGCAACATCATTAAAAACGTCACGCAGGTAACCCAAAAGGTAAATAACAATGTGCGCATCATGAGTGGTGCCACTGAAAATACCGTGCACTCCACCGGCCAACAATTAAAAGAAATTGAATTAGTGGCCGCTGCCTTACAAGAATTAACCCACTCAGCTACCGAAGTGGCCCGCCACGCAGGCGCCACTGCTGACCACACAAAAGAGACCGCACGTTTTGCCGAACAGGGTTCACAAGTAGTTAAATCGTCACGAGATACCGGCAACCGCTTAACCGACCAAATTCAGGCTACCGCACGTAAAATTTCCATACTCAAAGAAAATTCAGAAAATATCGGTTCGGTTATGGAAGTGATTCGTTCTATCGCCGAACAAACCAACTTACTCGCGTTAAACGCCGCCATTGAAGCCGCCCGCGCGGGCGAACAGGGCCGAGGTTTTGCGGTAGTAGCAGATGAGGTGCGTTCATTAGCGCAAAAAACACAAACCTCTACTGAAGAGATCGGCTCGATTATAGTGCAGTTACAGCGCGCCGCAGATGAAGCGCATCAGTCTATGAACACCAGTATGTCATCCGTACAAGAGACCATTGAAACCTCCACCAAAGTAGGTGAATCACTCGAACGCATTCGCACCAATATAGATACAATCAATAATATGAACCACCAAATTGCCACCGCTGCTGGCGAGCAAAGTTCTGTGGCCAATGAGGTGAGTAAAAACATCACTGCTATCCATACCCTTTCCGAGCGCGTCGCTGAAAATGCCCGCGTGGTAAGCGCCAATAGTGACCAGCTCAAACACGAAAGCTCGGAATTAAAACAACAAATGGATAAATTTAATATTTAACCCAGTGCACCTTCTACGCACCCAGCGCTGTGCCGATTATTCCGGTGCGCGCTGGGTTTTGCATTTATTAACCTGGCGGATTTTAGTGCCGAATGAATAGGTGCGACATGGATGTGAGCCACCCGAGTCCGGCCAAAACACGAAGATCCACCTATCTCCACCCGTTTTGGCAGGACGGCGACACAATAGATCAGGACGATTTCTTTGTGTCGTGAGGTTATAAATACCCACTAACAGCCAAATGCAGCCCAGCAGTCCCTTGGTGGTATTTAAGCCAACGGTTAAATGATAAAAACCAACCGCGCTCCATTCATACTTAATCGTTCGCATTCTGATGCATTTAACCTGAATCCCCTGACAGGCTAAAGTCCAGTAAAAATTACCTGTGGTCGAAATTGCGGCCAGCAGCGAAACCAGCGGAGCATATTCAAGCGGTAAATTTGTGATGACAATCAGCGCTTGCGTAGTTTATCCAAACCGTTTTTTAGTGGGGCGCCACAATCTATGCATTCTCACCCGCCTAAGCCCCGCAAACCGCCCACAGGCGGTAGCCACATACTATGGCATCCGCTAGACTAGCCCTCCTTTTCTCTGCCGGTCTTCGATATGTCTGATTATCTTAGTGAAATTCGCTGGACGGCCGACGGCTTAGTACCGGTGATCGCTCAAGACGTTCAGTCAGGCAAGGTGTTAATGATGGCCTGGATGAACCGCGAGGCCCTAAACGCCACGGTGAATACGTCTAAAGCTGTCTACTGGTCGCGCTCGCGTCAAGCGCTTTGGCACAAGGGCGAAACCTCTGGGCACGAACAAATCGTGCACGCCATTGACCTAGATTGCGATGCTGATGTATTGATCATTCAGGTTGAACAAAAAGGCGGTATTGCCTGCCATACCGGGCGGCAATCCTGTTTTTACCGTCGGCTAATCGATGGCCAATGGCAAATACAGGCCCCTGTACTGAAAGACCCTAACGAAATTTATCAATGAGTAATGGCGATGAATGACACGCTACAGCAACTCACCCAGATCCTAGCCGAACGCAAACGTGCTGCCGAACCCAACAGCTCTTACGTTGCCCAGCTGCACCACAAGGGTTTAAATAAAATCCTGCAGAAGTTAGGTGAAGAGTGTACTGAAACCATTATCGCCGCTAAGGACACAGAGCGCAGCGGCGATCCTCACGCCGTTATTTACGAGACGGCGGATTTATGGTTTCACAGCTTAGTTATGTTGTCGCACTTAAATTTATCTGCCGCCGATATTTTGGCAGAGCTAGCCCGGCGCTTTGACGTGTCAGGCATTGACGAAAAAAACGCTCGCCCACAGCAATAATTCTAATTCAAACAACCAAGAGGTTTTTATGTTCTCAGGCGCTTTTAGCATAGGTCATCTTTTAGTTGTACTGGTGATTGTACTTTTATTATTCGGCACCAAAAAATTAAAAAATCTCGGCTCAGATTTGGGCGGCGCGATCAAGGGATTTAAAAACGCACTCGGCGAAGGCGAAAAAAAGGATGGCGAGCCAGCAGACACAGACGCAGCTAAAAAAGTTACCGATGAAAAATCTAGCGCACAGCCGGATTTAAATAAAGCGAGTGAACCCTCCAAATCCGAACAGAAATAATTAGCCTTATATGTTTGACGTCAGTTTTTTTGAACTACTGGTCATTGGTGTAGTGGCGTTAGTTGTGATTGGCCCGGAGAAATTACCGGGCGCCATCCGCACCTGTGCCCTGTGGATTGGGCGTATGAAGCGCATTTTGGCTGAATCGCGCTCAGAATTTGAAAAACACATAGGTGCCGATGAAATTCGCCGCGAATTACACAACGAGCAAATAATGGCCTCTTTAGAAAAACTTAAAGCCTCAAGAGCCATACTGGAGCAGGATTTACTCAACTATCAAAATAGTCTGCAAGCGGAACTACACGCGTTAGAGCATGGCACAGAAGTAAAATCTACCGAAGATTCGCAGGATATAGCTGCACCTGAGCCTTCTTCTAATACTAGCGATGCAGGATTGACGCCTGCTCCTAGCGAGCCGCTCACAACCTCCCTCGATACACCCGCGCATAATTCTGCCAACCAAACGAAATCCACACATGACTGAGCCATTAAAAGAGGAACAGGAATCTCAGCCACTGGTAAGCCACCTTATCGAGCTGCGAGATCGGCTTTTGCGCTGTATCTACGCAACCTTGGGTTTGTTTTTGGCCATGGCGTATTTTTCCAATCGTATTTATGCCTTTATTACCGAACCGCTAACATCGCTGCTGCGTGAATTTAACGAGGGCACATTAATCGTCACCGATGTAACAGGCTCATTTGTTGCGCCATTAAAACTGACGTTTTACATAGCCTTGTTTGTCACCATGCCCTACATCATCTATCAAATATGGGCCTTTATCGCTCCCGCTCTATATCGACATGAACGGCGCCTAGCAATACCCCTATTTATATCCAGTGTGATTCTGTTTTACATAGGCGCAGCCTTTGCAAACTTCATTATTATTCCCGGCGCGTTTAAATTTTTTATGCTGTTTGCACCGGCCAACGTCACAGTAAACCCCGATATAACTATGGTACTGGACTTTATTATTAAGGTTTCACTGGCGTTTGGTGTTGCATTTGAAATTCCCATTGCGGTAGTTATTCTTTTAGTCACAGGCGTGACTACAGCAGAATCATTAATTGCCAAACGCTCTTACGTTATTGTGGCCTGCTTTGTTATCGCCATGTTTCTTACCCCGCCCGATGTAATGTCCCAATTTATGATGGCTGTCCCCCTTTGGGCCTTGTTTGAGTGTGGAATTTACTTTGGGCGCTGGATTGTTAATAGTCGTCCCAAAGACGATGTCCCCGATTACGATTAGGAGATAAGTTATGCGTGGTGCCGGCGGAACTTCAGGCGGTGTAGGGCTATTTTTTTTAGGCTTTGCCATGATGTGCGCAGGTTTTTACCTGTTGTTTAACGCCATTAATGTCTATTCATCATTTGGCGTTGGTTCCGTACTGTTTCAAATTCCTTTAGGTGGTTATCAGGCCGGTATTTCGTCGGGCATGATATTAATCCCCTTCATGATTGGCATCGGCCTTATCTTCTACAGCGGCAGCAATATCATAGGTTGGCTTTTATCGATTGGATCGTTGAGCGCTCTGCTGGTTGGGGTGATCAGCTCACTGCATTTTTCCTTTCGCAGCATGTCAGCTTTTGAATTAATTTCAATGTTGGTACTCGCCATTGGCGGGCTCGGGTTATTTTTACGCTCCTTACGTTCATTTGAGTGAAAAATCTCTGTGAACTCTGCGGCCGCGAGGTGGCATTAACGGACCACCACCTGATTCCACGCATGCTGCATAGGCGCAAACGCTATCAAAACAATTGTTCACGCGCCGAGCTCACCTTAGGCACCATTGCACTGTGCCGCCTTTGCCACCGAGGCATCCATACGCTCTACGATGAAGTAACCCTTGCAGAGCAATTTAATAGCTTGGCAAAACTCAAAGCAGACCCCGCCATTGCCAAGCACTGTAGTTGGGTGGCTAAACAGAAACAGTTATAGCATTACACGTACAAAACACTTTTTTAGTATTTTGTGTGGGCAAATGGCATATATATTTTTAACGATTTCTAGCGTCCATAGGTGTTTTTGTTCTATGGCATCCACCCGCCTGGCCGGAGCACAAGACTTGCCTATACTCAAGCAAGGCAACCCGGTCACATAGCTTATGCAAACTCCACTTTACTTTACGCCCTATAAAGACACGCGCCTGGACACCATTTATAACTTGCAGTTTTGCGACAACGATGGCCTGCTTCATAGCGAATATCGCCCCACCGGCATCTTGGCACAATTGCTTAATGAGGATGTCAGTGACGAAATATTACAAACGCTGGCGATGAATGGTGATGAGGATACGCGCATCCGTATGCTGGCATTTGCTCAATTGCGTAAAAAACGCATAGCTGTGCCACAAAAAATCCTGCTAGCCACCATAGTGGAAGTGGGTTTAGCTGACGGCCTGGAAATGCTGACCGTCTATGACGACCGGCGCGTGCGCTACATCAGCGCCAAAGGGCGCTTAGCGGTAGTTGAATCGCCCACGCCGCCCATGGAGTTAATTATTCAGGGGTTTCTCGCCGACTCACAAAAAATTATTAACCACTTAAATCCCTTTGATGATAACCGCCACACCTTCCCCAGCTACGGTAGAGCGAAAATGACCTTTATTGCCTCAGATGGCATTTATATAGGCGAGGCGCAATTTGCTCATATGCAGGAAAATCCAGAGGCAGCCAAAATAATTGACGGCGCACTGGATTTACTGCATGAAATTATTATTACCGGCAATGTATCGCCGAATGATTTAATTTAGGGGCAAATTCTGCTAATCGGCACTGGCAAAACACACTTTAGTCTTGTGCAGCCCCAGCACAGGCTTTCTGTTTGAAAGATATTGGAACAAACAGCTAATGCGTGTTTTGAGAAAAAGGCGCTACAAGTAAACCCCTTAAACGTACCAACAACTTATCGCTAAACACCGGGCGGCGAATGCCACCCGGTACACCGTTTATTTTAGGAAGGGAGACAACCAAGACATTTGCGGTGCATCACCATTGGCGGGCTTTTCGATGGACATAAAATAATTGCCCCACCAAGGCCCAGCCGCCCACCAAGTCCATCCAATCCATTGTTTATTATTTTCCATGTATTGCAACACGCGACCAATAGTTGCCTGACAGGTTGAATTATTTCCACCACCGAATTCACCTAAAAAGCCACGGAAATTATTCGCCTTTAACCAGGCCGTTGCTTCTGCCAACTTGGTGTCGCCTTCAGCGGTGGCACACTCGGCTTTAGTGCCAGAAAAATCGGCATCAAAGTATTGGTGGAATTCAAAAGCGAAATTATTTTTCGGATCAACAAAATTCACCATTACTTGTGAATTAGGCGTGCCGTAATAGTTTTGCGTCCAGGAGTGAGCGCCGGTCCAGGCATTGCCGGGCACCAAAATAAGGTTATTAGCACCTGCATCGCGCACGGCCTTGGCGCCTGCATTAGCAGCTGTTAACCAATCCTCGGTTCGCATAGTGTTGGGTTCGTTCATTAAAGCAAAAATCACCCGATCATTGCCCTTATAAGCCGTCGCTAAACGCGACCAAAAATTAGCAAACGCACTTACCGGCACTTGGCTGGAACCAATCAGGTTGCCACGGTAGCGCGCGTAGTTATGCGGGTCGATCACAACCGTAACGCCCTTGGCGGTTGCTTCAGTCACAAATAAATCAAGGCGAGCAAATTCAGTGGTATCAAAGGCCTGATTTAAGTTTGGCTGTAAACGCTCCCACAAAAACGGTAAGCGCACGGTATTCATTTTTTTGCTTTTGAAATAATCCACGGACGACTGGGACGGGTAAATATAATCAGTCTCGTAAATGCCAGGGATTTTTTTCTCGCCGAATTCAGCACTGGCAAGGGAGACGCCTTTGTATATCACGCCTGTCAGAGCGCCGGATGAGCTGGAGGATGAAGACGATGAGCTTGAAGAAGAACTACTAGAACTTGAAGAGCTAGAGCTAGATGAAGAGCGGCCTGACGAGCTGCTGGAACTCGATGAGCTACTGGAGCTAGAGCTCGATGAACTGCTCGAACTTGAACTCGATGAACTGCTCGTCCCTTCGGTGCCACCACAACCAACCAACAGCAGGCTTGCCGTTATCAACACGGCATTTATGCGATAATTTGTTTTCATGTTGAAATCCAAAAAAGTTTTATCATAGGTTGATTACAATCTAATGCTTCAGCATGATGTGGAAATCATCTGCACAATTAAACAACCATTTATAAACTGCCGTAATTAAATCGTAAAAATGGGCAGAGTCGATTGCGGAGTCTATTCAATAGATAAATGCACAACAAGTATGAACGTCCAGAGTTGGTTAGTGGCGCAATATTTTAGCCGTTGCCGCATCGCATAATTAGAACCCGCGTCGACCAAAGACCCAAATGAGACCGGGTAACTCACTGTAAAAACAAGCCCAAAGCAGCCAAATGCGGCAATGACTGAGCAGCCGAATATCACCTCTAGTACACCTAGGGTACAGCGACACCCCACTGCTGACACACCTGTAAACTGACGGTATTTCCACGCAGCCTACTGCCCCCATAATCACCCCTTTCATGTACAATCCCCGCCCATTTTGTTGTTAGCCGAGCCACGCCCCATGGAAATCAATCCCCTTTTAAACGCCCTCACCGACATGCAAAGCCGCGCCGACTCCCTACGGGGGTATCTTTGAATACGCTGAACGCAAAGAGCGCCTGACTGAAGTCGAATTAGAGCTTGCCGAACCCAATGTATGGAACAACCCCGAGCGCGCCCAGGCCCTAGGTAAAGAGCGCGCCGCCCTAGAATTAGTTGTCAAAACCATCGACAACCTAGACCAAGGTGTAGCCGACTGCCGCGACCTCATCGACATGGCGGTGGAAGAAAACGACGAAGGCAGCCTGGACGACATTCAAAAAGAGATCAACCAGTTAGAGGGGCAATTGGCCAAACTGGAATTTCGCCGCATGTTCAGCAAAGAAATGGACCCCTGCAACGCCTATTTAGATATTCAAGCCGGCTCCGGTGGCACCGAGGCGCAAGATTGGGCTGAGATGATGCTGCGTATGTATTTGCGCTGGGGCGAGGCTAAGGGTTTTAAAACCACTTTGGAAGAATGTTCCGACGGCGACGTGGCCGGTATTAAAAGTGCCACTATTCGCTTTGAAGGTGAATACGCCTTTGGTTGGCTGCGCACGGAAACTGGCGTGCACCGCTTAGTGCGCAAATCGCCGTTTGATTCAGGCAACCGCCGCCACACCTCGTTTGCGTCTGTATTTGTCTCGCCGGAAATTTCCGACGATATTCACATTGATATTAACCCTGCCGATTTAAAAGTGGATACCTACCGCGCCAGCGGTGCCGGTGGCCAGCACGTAAACAAAACCGATTCGGCCATTCGTATTACTCACGTACCCACGGGTGTAGTTGTGAGTTGCCAAAGCGAGCGCTCGCAACACTCCAACCGCGATAAAGCCATGAAAATGTTGCGCGCGAGAATGTACGAGCAGGAAATGCTCAAGCGCAATGTGGAAAAACAAGCCTTGGAAGACAGCAAAGCGGATATCGGCTGGGGCAGCCAAATTCGCTCTTATGTGTTGGATGATTCGCGCATTAAAGATTTGCGCACCAGTGTGCAAACCAGTAACTGCCAGGCCGTTTTAGATGGCGACCTGGATGATTTTATTGAAGCCAGCCTAAAAGCTGGCCTGTAAAAAGAGCCTTACCATGACAGAACACAATCACGACGAAAACAAATTAATTGCCGAGCGCCGCAGTAAACTCGACCATATTCGCACCCAGGGCAATGCTTTTCCTAACCAATTTCGCCGCAGCCACGAAGCGGCTCAATTGCAGCATTCCCACGGCGAATACAGCAAAGAAGAACTCGAAGCCATGGATTTTAAAGTATCTGTGAGCGGGCGCATTCTAGCCAAACGCGGGCCATTTTTTGTGCTGCAGGATAATTCTGGCCGCATCCAATTATATGCGGATAAAGACGCGCAAAATGTCATGAAAGAGAAATGGCACAATTGGGATATTGGCGATATCGTTGGCGTAACCGGCGCGCTGCATAAATCTGGCAAAGGCGATTTATACGTAAATTGCGAAGAATATCATCTGCTCACCAAAGCCCTGCGCCCGCTGCCTGATAAATACCACGGCCTGGCCGACCAAGAATTGCGTTACCGCCAGCGGTATGTGGATTTAGTGGTAAACCCGGAAATTCGCGATGTATTTAAACTGCGCACCAAAATTATCGATTTTATCCGCAGTTATTTAAATAGCCGGGATTTTATGGAGGTGGAAACGCCTATGCTGCAGGTAATTCCCGGCGGCGCCACGGCAAAACCGTTTATCACCCACCACAATGCGCTGGACATTCAAATGTATCTGCGCATTGCCCCTGAGCTGTATTTAAAGCGTTTGGTGGTAGGTGGTTTTGAGCGGGTATACGAAATTAACCGCAATTTCCGCAATGAGGGCTTAAGCACCCGGCACAACCCAGAATTTACTATGCTGGAGTTTTACCAAGCCTATGCCGATTACAACGACCTAATGAATTTAACCGAAGACATGCTGCGCCAATTAAGCAGTGCTGTATTAGGCACTAATTTGGTTACCGCCACCAAACCAACTAAAGAAGGCGAAGAGCCCGTGCAGGTGGTGTATGACTTTGCTAAACCTTTTACGCGCCTTTCGGTATTTAATTCCATTTTGCAATACAACCCAGAATTAACCGCCGACAATATCAATACTCTAGAAGCGGCCAAAAAAGTTGCCGAAGGCTTGAAAATCCCCGTTAAACCTAGCTGGGGCTTAGGCAAGCTGCAAATTGAGATATTCGAAAAAACCGTCGAGCACCGATTAGAGCAGCCTACGTTCATTACCGAATACCCAGCGGAAGTATCGCCCTTGGCGCGCCGCAACGACGACAACCCGTTTGTAACCGACCGATTTGAATTTTTTGTCGGCGGACGGGAAATTGCCAACGGCTTTTCGGAATTAAATGACGCAGAAGACCAAGCCGAGCGGTTCCACAGCCAGGTAGCGGAAAAAGACGCCGGTGATGACGAGGCCATGCATTTTGATTCCGATTATATTCGTGCGCTGGAATATGGCTTGCCCCCCACCGCAGGCGAAGGTATAGGTATCGACCGTTTGGTGATGTTATTAACCGACTCACCCTCCATCCGCGATGTTTTATTATTTCCCCACATGCGGCCGGAAGCCTAATTAATTGGCGCAGTTTATGGGCAAAACAATTGAACTTGAGGCAAGCTGGCTTAAGCATTTAGAGGCGGAATTTAATGCGCCTTACATGCAACAGCTGCGCGCTTTTTTACAAGCGGAAAAAAAGCAGGGCCAGGTGGTATTTCCACCCGGCCCCTTAATGTTTAATGCTTTGAACACCACGCCATTTGATGCAGTAAAAGTAGTCATTTTAGGCCAGGACCCGTATCACGGCCCTGGCCAAGCCCATGGATTATCCTTTTCCGTACCGGACGGCGTGCCGCCCCCGCCTTCGCTGGTCAATATGTTTAAAGAAATTAATACGGATTTAGGCCTGCCCATCAGTAAAAAAGGCAATTTAACCCATTGGGCGCAGCAGGGTGTTTTATTGCTGAACGCCACCCTGAGTGTACGCGCCAGCCAAGCAGGCTCTCATCAGGGGCGCGGCTGGGAGCAATTTACCGATAGGATTATCGACCTGCTGAATAAAGAGCGCGAAAATCTAGTGTTTTTATTGTGGGGCTCTTACGCGCAACAAAAAGGTAAATTAATTGATACGCGCAAACATTTAGTATTAAAAGCGCCCCACCCTTCCCCCTTATCCAGTCATCGCGGTTTTTTTGGCTGCAAACATTTTTCTCAAGCCAACCACTGGCTGCACACCAAAGGCCTGCAACCCATCGATTGGACTGTGTAAATGAATAAAACTATCGCCATAGCGGGTGCAGGCCTCATGGGGCGTTTGTTGGCCTGGCGCCTTGCTCTGCTGGGGCACAGAGTTCACTTGTTTGATGCAGACTCCATAAAACAGCCGAAAAACGCTGCCCACACCGCCGCCGCTATGATCAGCCCACTTTCAGAAGTGGTTGTCAGCGAGCGATTAATTTACGACATGGGCATGCAGTCTTTAGCTATTTGGCCGCATTGGATTGAACAATTAAACCTAAGCCAGCAACCTGCTATTCAATATTCCAACCAGGGCAGCTTAGTCATTGCCCACCCGCAGGATGAAGCGGAATTACAGCAGTTTTATCAAGATTTAATTCATCATTTAGGTGAAGAACATGGCGCCCGCTGGTTAAATCGCGCGGAACTCAAACAGTTAGAACCCGACCTCTCCAGTAATTTTGCTCGCAGTTTATTTTTACCCTTTGAAGCCCATCTGGATAACCGCCAATTACTGGATAATTTATTGGCACAATTAATTCACCTGGGTGTGCATATACACGAACACAATCCAATTAATCTTGATACCGTTAAACACTACGGCGCGTTTGATTTATGGCTGGACTGCCGAGGCACCGGCGCCAAAGACGGCCCTGCCCCCCAAATAGTACGCGGCGTGCGCGGTGAGGTTTTGTGGGTGCAGACAGACGAGGTGCACTTAAACCGCCCCATACGTTTAATGCATCCGCGTTACAAACTCTACATAGTGCCCAAACCCCAGGGCCGCTTTATTATCGGCGCCACCGAATTAGAAAGCGAAGACCGCTCGCCCATGAGTTTGCAATCTCTGCTGGAATTAGGCAGCGCCTTATATACCTTAAACCCGGCTTTTGCCGAAGCGCGCATTGTGGAATTGGATGCGAATTTGCGGCCCAGCTTGATGGATAATTTGCCTCTGGTGGATAGCGGCAATTTAGAGAGTGGCTGCCCATTTGTGCGGGTAAATGGGTTGTATCGACATGGGTATTTGTTGGCACCTTGTTTAGTGGAGCGAGTGTTGGATATCGCTGGGCTTTAAAAATTAACGCTCACATCAGCAAGTCGGTTGGGTAGAGCCTAGGGCCTGTTAACACTATTTAGCTTGTCTACAATCAGGGCAAAATGAATAAAAAACGAATACAACACGTCAAGCTTTTCAAATCGAGAAAAAATTCTCCGAAATCCTTTCAGTCTGCGAAATAAGCGCTCGACTTGATTTCGCTTTTTATACACTGCTCGATCATATTCCCACGGGCAGATGCGATTGCTCTTTGGTGGGACAACTGGCTCCATCCCTAGATCAAGAACTAATTGGCGTGTTTCGTCGCCCTCGTAGGCTTTATCCATCACAACTTTAGCGCCGTCCCACCCACTATTTTCAAGGGATTCCAGCAATTTACGTCCTTCGGGAGCGTCGCCAGCATTTCCCGGTGATAGGGTGAACGTAATAGCCGTTTTATCGTCTGCAGCAATCAAATGTATTTTTGTGGTCCATCCTGCCCTAGATTTGCCAATAGATTGTGGACCGTTTTTTTTAATGCGCCAGTTCCGTCCGGATGCACCTTAACTGCAGTGCTATCTAGATATATCGTATCAACCTGAATATTAATGACATCTGCCTCTTGTAACGCAGAAAAAATCTTATCCAAAACACCTTGCTTGGCCCAACGATTGGCGCGTGTATATATCGTATGCCATTTGCCGAAATGTGCAGGAAGGCCTCGCCATTTACAGCCATGTTCTGCGACGTAAAGAATGGCATTTAATACCTGAATATTGGGCAAACTTACGTTGCCGCGCTGTACAGGTAGTAAATGTTCGATGATTTTGAATTGAGCGTGAGTAATTTTCATTCCCATATTGTATAGCATTTAGTGTTAACACGCCCTAGCAAAACCCAATACAGCACTTGCTCACAACGAGAAAATATCGGACGTTGTATGATTTATAACAACGAAAAATAATTTTTTCCGACATAAAAATCGCCGAATACACACTTGATCTAACATGGCTTGATAAGTCGTTACCACCCCATCAAGCGCAAAAGCAAAAATTCAATTAACCTTAAAATATTTAGCGAAGACAAAAACCGCCATTGCCTGCAATCCCCAATTCAGTAGTTAAAACCCAAATAACCCGGCAGTTTTATAAGACTGACTCATAAGCTGAACATCCTGGGTAAACCAGTCGCCAAGCCAGTGTTGATAGACCAGCGCGCAGTCAGCTCGGCTGATATGCCCTGCGGAGGACTGGATAATTAAATGGGCGCTCATCATGCCGCACATCAGCGCGCGCAATACGCCGTGGGACGAGGATGGGTCCAGAATTGCCGCCGCGTCCCCTGCCAAAAACCAACCCGGCCCCGCCACCTGCTCGGCTTTGCGCCAGGTTACATCGGCGCCGTACACAGGCCCGGCCGTTAAACTCTCTAGTGATGTTGGCACCCAGTGCGGAGCGGGGCGGTTGTTGGGCTGGGTTACCCGCGTCCATTGGTAACGATTTGGCTCCACCTCGGCAATCCAGGTCCAACCGGTTGCGTCCACACAAAGGGAAGGATATTCCTGCTCGGTACAGGTGCCATGCCTATAGCCGTAGCGCGCAACCAGTGTAGGTGAGCAGCGCGTAAAGGCAATTTTGCGCCAGCGCGCCAGCACCTGGGCGCTGCCACTGGCATCAATCACCCAATCTGCCTTAACTTGCCCGCCGCTGGTTTGCAGGCTAATGAAACCTGCATTATCAAATTCCAGAGCTTCGGCTGCCGCACAGATTCTTGTAGCGCCCAGTTCGCAGGCGTTCTTTATCAAGCGTTGGTCAAAATCGCCCCGTGGTGCTTGAAAGCCGTACCAAGCGCCGTTGTCATCTGCGCCATAGGGTACAAATTGCATCGCCCCCTGCCCGCCCGACCAAATGCCTGGATGCCGTAAGTAAGCGGCATTGCGCAGCAGGTGCGCAACACCGAGTTTTTGCAGCAGCGGCTCTATGCCTGGGTGCAGGGTTTCGCCGGGGCGATAACGGGGAAAATTGGCCGGCTCGATAATAATCACCTCTACACCGGCTCGCCTAAGTGTTATGGCGGCCGCCGCCCCAGCGGGGCCACAGCCGAGCACAGCAACCGTCACTAGGTGCGGGACCACGTGGCCGCCTGCCCAGGGCGCGTGAGGGTGGTGCCGTCTTGGGGGGCGGTAAAAAACCATTGGCGATTGCGAATGGGCAGCAGGCTGCGGCGGAAATCTGTGGGGTGTGCCTGCTCAACACTGCTGAGGATTAAATCGATGCGGTAGACACCCCCGCGCAGCACCGCTGCCCCATCTATTTGCGCCTGTTGCAACTCAGGGTCGCCCCTGCTCACCTTGCGAAAGGACACCACAAAATACTGGTTGCGATCGCCGCCGAGAATTTCATAAACCCGCGCTATAGCCTGCATGCGTTGTTTAAATTCGCTGCTGCTGACTTGGGAGGTAAGCCTGGGCGAAAAGCGATTATCCAGCGCGTTTTTTACGTAATCCACATGTAGGAATTTTTCGCAGTCGAGAAATTCTTTGCCATTGATCGTAGTAATTTTTGGCCCGACTACCCCATCCCAAGGCAGGGTGCCGATCTGGCCAATTTCTTCATCCGTCAGCGGCGCCACCGTTGCGCGCAGGACCGCATTGCCGGTATTGGGCGACATGGATCGCGAGGCATCGGGCGCAGCTGTGGGCCAAAAGGTACTCAGGGCCGCGCAGAGTTTGGCGTCCTCGGGAAATGGGCTGCCCAATCCGTAGGCGGCGAGGTGCTGCACCGGGCTGCCCGCCACCTGCAGCTGATCGGTACTCACATCCCAGCCGGGGGCAAAAACCCCCGCGCAGTCATCGGGCAATGCCGAATGGCGCTCGGCATCCTGTGACACAGGAATAGTGCCGCCGCTTGGTTGCGCCCCCAACAGGGCAACTATGGCGGTCATGGTTTTATCTTTTGCGCTGAATTTATTGCCCGGTAATTGAAGATTGGCGGGCAGCCTGGTATCGCACAGGGGCACAGGCGCTACGCCCCAGAAATTATCGGGCACTGCTTCAAATAATTCGCGCTGACCAACTGAGGAGAAAAGATCCGGCGCCGCTACCAGCGAATAACAGGGCACAGTTGCCTTGGCAATTTCCGCCACTGCATTTAATGCGGGAATGGTTACATCAATTTGCCCCTCGCCAGTGAAATCCACATAGTGCAGCGCTTCATAACCGCCTTTGGACACGGTGTTATTCACATCGGGCCTGGCCGGGTCGTTATTTAAATCCACCACCTCGCCGTTGCGCACTTGTGAGCGGGCGTGCACATAGGCTGGCGCCGGGCGAATTTCTGAGCCGTCCACGCCAGTGGTTGCGCCGGGCTCCAAGGCAGCAAAATTTTTATTGCCCTTGGGCACTTTAAATGTGAGTAATTTACCGTTGAGCATTGCGGGCTCTACTAGGCGCGGATGGGGCACGGGTATAAGCCAGCCTGGCGGCAGCGAAGCATTATGTTCCAGCTCAGCAATGGAGCTTGAAAATTGAAAGGGCGGCGTGGTGGGTACAGCGGGTAAACCTAAGGATATAGAGCGCGTGCGGCGAATTTTATCGTTGTAATGAAAGGCTGAATAATTAACCTGTAAGTTAAACCCGGCAATACATTCAGTGCCAGCAAACAGCTTATGCACCGGGAGCCAGAAGCCTAGATTATTATCGGCGCCTTGCTTGCGCATAATGGTTGCAGCGCTACCGCGCACTTTTACCGCAAGAAATGCAGCAAAACGCGCCGGGCAGACACGAAAGGCAAATGGATCGTCCTCGGCGCGGGGCAAAAAGCCGCGCACTTGGGGCACATACAGCGCCTCGCGGGTGCCCACGCGGGAAACCCCGGTGCGGGAAAATACCAAATCCGCCTGGCGCCCCGTACAAGTATCCCGCGCCGGTCGGTATTCATAGGCGAATAACACTACCGAAAACTTTTGTGCACTCGTTAAGCCTGCTTTCGCCTGCAGATTCGCCAGGCTCAGCGGCGTCACACCAAATACAAAATTCTCCACAATTTCAATTTCATTAAGAGTGGGAAAGCCACTGAGACCTGCAGTTACACCGGGGGATGCGAGGGCGTGGTAGAGCAAACTATTGGCCGGGGCGCCAGCGGTGATCGCCTTTTTACCGCTGAGGGCAAAATCGCTAAAACCGGGCTTGGCGCGGTCAATTGCGGTGAGGGTTTTAGTTAATTCTTTTTTAAGTGCTGCGGCAGTGGGTTTTTGAATATCCAACTGGCCGCCGGATGCGGCTAGCAGAACATCCCGCCAGCCCAGTGGTGCTAAGCGATCACAAACCGTTTTTACATCGTCAATAAGTGCCATAGTGGTATCCCTTTGGAATGATTAGATGGTGTGATAAATCGTTAATACTTGCTAAAAATACTGGCGCAGCCTGAGCGGCATTGGCCAATAATACTTAACGGCTGGTGGGATAATTATCTGCCGGAATTTATTCACCTAAAAGCCGCACTTGAACCCTACTGCGGTTTTTAGAATTAACAATATGAGGTGGGTAAATTGCCTTGATCAGCCCCGCTTGCGCGCCAGAGTAAGCCCGTCACTAATCGGCAATAACACCATATCCACCCGCGCATCTTGATGTATTTTGCGGTTAAGCGCCTTAAGTGCTTCGGTATCGGCATCCATAATTTGCTCATGGGCCACCTGCCCGCTCCACAACACATTATCTATCGCGATTAAACCACCGGGTTTGAGCAATTGCAGGCACAGCTCGTAATAGGTGTCATAGCTAGTTTTATCCGCATCAATAAAAGCAAAATCGTAGCTGTGGGCTTCACCCTGCTCGAGGCGTTGGGTAAGGGTTACAGCAGCAGGTGCCACCACAAAATCAATTTTTTGAGCCACCCCCGCAGCCTGCCAATGAGGGATTCCCAGGGCGGTGTCTTCAGCACTGATATCACAGGCTAATAAATATCCGTCTGCAGGTAACGCTAAGGCAACCGCCAAGGCGCTGTAGCCGGTAAATACGCCTATTTCAATGGCGCGTTGGGCACCACTTAATTGTGTGAGCAACGCCATAAATTGCCCCTGCTCCGGGGATATTTGCATGTTGGCGCGCGGCCAGGTGCTAGTTGCTGCGCGCAATGCGCTCAGGGCCGGGTGTTCGCGCAGCGAATGGGCAAGCACATAATTGTAAAGCGTGTCATCAAGGTTAAGCGTACGGCGGGACATAATTAGTTGCTCAGGTTGGTGTTTGTTGCATAGTAGCCGGGCGCGGCAATGGGCCAGCTAGTGTGGAGTTTTCTGCTGAGTTAAATGTGCCACCAAAAAATCAATCAATACTTTTACCCGCGCAGGCTTATGGCGATTATTTGAATAGAGTAGGGAAAACGGCCGCGAACCGCCTCTAAATTCCGGCAATAACTCCACCAAGCTGCCCCGTTTTAACTGCTCCTGCACAATAAAATCGTAGGTTTGCATAATCCCGCCGCCATGGGTAGCAAGAGTGACACCGCCTAATACATCATCAATAAAACATATGGTGCCATGGGTTAATTGCTCCACCATCTGCCCATTTTGGCGAAATATCCAGGCAATTGGCTGCCCGGTAGTCGGCCGTTGGAATTGAGCGCCTTTTTAGGTTCAGTATTCGCGCTGCGCTGCTGAGGTTTCTGGCTTCATAGTGGCCAAATAATAAATAAACCCGGCTGCCAGCAGGATATGAATAATGGTGTTGGGGATAAACGACGCGAGTGTGTTAAAGGTGCCGTTATAAAACGCCCAGGGGTCGATGGGCAAAATGGCTAATTGCAAAAATAAGTCGCCGATTAAAATAGCTTTGAGGGTGGGCGAATCTGGGTGTTTGCGCACTAAAAAATTAACCAGTGCAACCGATAGTAATAACACACCGACTGTACGCGCCATCACTTCAGCGGCGGGGTTGCTTTGGGCAAATTTTAATTGGGTTAACAGCACGTTGGGCGCTGTTAGTGCCAATAGGCCGATGGCGGCGGCCACGGCGGCGCCCAGGGTGAGAAATAAACTGCGGCTCATAATAACTCCTAAGGAAAAGTGGAAAAATTTAAACCCGCCAGTGGCGGGCAGGCAGTGGTTTAACCTGTTTATTAAAACCCAGCACGTTAAGTAAGGGAAATACTGGTTGAGTGCAATCACTGCAATCGCCGGGGAAAAAACGCTCCGGTGCTGCTCAGTGTGTTTTTAACATTTATCTGAATTTAAAATTTATCAGCGGCTTCTTTAACTGGTTGCTGAAATACTGCAGCGCCAGTGATGGCTGGCGTTTAATTTGGCGAAAATCCTTATTTACTCGCTATAAACTGCGGTTTTCGCCAAATTTGCCTTGCCTACCGGCTCCCGCCTCCGCCCTCCCGGCCCAATGTCATTAAGTTAAGGGTTTCATATGGTTTTTTTAGGCGATTTTGCCCCCGCCTGAACCCCCTACCCAGACCAAAGTCATTAAGTTAAGGGATGTTGCCTATTTTCATAATACTTTTCCCTCCGCCGGAAACCCCCACTCAGCCTCCCCCTTGGCAAGGGGGAGGAGCCAAGAAACCTTAAACGAAGGCATTTTGCTTGTTTTCAACTCTATCCTGCCCCCTCCCCTTTTTAAGGGGAGGGTTGGGGTGGGGTTTCGGGGCGAGCAAAATTCGCTGGTTTTAGCTCCTCGCCCGTTCCAACTGGGAGACAATGGTTAAGCGCAACTCCCTCACCTTAGCCCTCACCCTAGCCCTCTCCCAAAGGGAGAGGGGACGATACGTACTACCCCTGGGAACCTTGCTTTTAGCCCCCTCTCCCTCTGGGAGAGGGTTGGGGTGAGGGTAAAAGAGGGTACAGGACACAGGTCAAAATCCTTAACCTAATGACATTGGGCCGGGGGGGGCGTGTCGAGGGACCAAAATCCTTAACTTATGACAGTGCGCCCGCCCCGCCCAACTATTGCCTCCAGCTGCCAACAGCAATCCCCAAACCTATTTTCCCAATACTTATTAAGCCGGTTGTAATTGCTGTAACGCCGCTAGATAGGCTTTGGGCATACTGGCCAGGGTGCCCGTTTTGGTGTGCCATAGGCCTTCGTAAAAGCCGTGCGCCAGTTTGCTGCGCTGGCCGTTGGCTTCGACTTTAAAAAAATCAAACTGCAACTGCAGCCCCTGGTGGTAGAGCTGTTGCAGCGCCATCACCACTTCTATGGCGTCAAACGGCATTGCCTCGCGCAGGTGGCTGATTTCGCTGCGCAGGCAGACAAATTCCCCTTGGCAACCTGCCTGGGTATATAGGCCGGGGGCAAGGGCTTGGAAAAAACGCTCCAGTACCCGGTTTTGCCAGTGGTAGTAGTTGGCGTAATAAATATTGCCCACTAGATTGGACTCGGCATTGCTGGTGTAAAACACCTGGCGCGCTAGCTCCGGCTCTACCTTGGGGGCCGCTGGGGCCTGGTAGAGTTTGGCGCCTAACAGGGCCTGGTGTTGCTGCAGGGTGTGTTTGCGCAGGCTGAACTGGTGCGGCGCAGTCGAGGCTTGTGCATCGTCAGCGGGTAGATATGTTTCGACAAAGCGGTTCAAGTACGCCGGGAAAGGTTTGACCTCCACCTGGCCGTGGCCGGTAATCTCCACCCAGGTGGTGGCCATATTCGACAGTGCTATGAGTTCTTCTTCGCCCTCAGGCCCCAGGCGCAACCATTCAAAATGCATGTCGATGCTGGAATTAAAACTGCCGTAACGACGGCTGATATAAACCCGGCCTTCAATGTCGTCCAAACAGGCGGCGGCGCCAAATATTTGAATATCCGAGTGATTGGTCACCATACCCCAGCGGCCGGAGGCAAAATCGGCCACCAGTTGCGCTCCCACTTCGGCAATCCCCAGTTCGCGAATGCTGCCCATCCAATTGGCGAAGGTGGGGAAGTCGATGCCGTGGCTCAGGCTAGTGGTGTCCTTGAAGGTGGCTTTGAATTGAAAGGCGCGTTTGGTGGGACCGCTGGCGAGCGATGGTGCCTTGCCATCTTGCTGCGGGGTTTGGCCATCTTGCTGCGGGGTTTGATTATCCCGCAGCGGCGCTTGTTTTGCAGGCAATTGGCTGTCCTGCAGTGGGGCGGTGAAGGTCAATTGCTGCTGCAGCTGCGGCGCCACACTGATGACAATCATTTTGTGCCCAGAGCGCGTAAACCGCATGGGCAGGCTGATAAAACACTGTACCTGTTCGCCGTGACGGGCTTCGAACAGGCGGCCTTCACCGCTCTGGCCGAGTTGGCGCAGCTGTACATCCGCCGTGGACAACGATTTTTTGGCGCTTTCCAACAGGCTCCAGATACGGGTACCCGCTACATCGAGCGCTTCATCTGCCGCCAGTTCGGCCAGCAAGGCGTGCTGCGCAGGGCCGAGCAGTTGCTGCCACTGTGGCAGGCTGCGCGGGCTGATGTCTTCGATATCACAGCCCTGCGGCCCAGCTCCGGCAATCACTAAACAGTGACTGGAGTTGTGGCTGAGGGAAATATCCGGCGCCGCGTCCAGGCCGCTGACAAACGGCCGGCCGTCCTCGCGCCAGTGCACATGCAACTGCTGCAGGCGCTCATCGTCCGCGCTGAGGTTGAGCCCTTGGCCGATCAATTGGCTAATTAGTTCGCTAATCAACGGCAGCTCGTTAATGCGCCGCAAGCTGCGCTCCATCAGGCTAAGCTGTGGAAAAAACTCCAGTTTTACTGCGGGAGAATGCACCCCTAGGGCGCTGCACACAGACGCCAAGGCGCGCTGTAATAGGTCTTGATCGCGCAGGCTGGGGTTGACCCAATCCGCAGGTTTTGGCGCCTGTGGATTCTGCGCGGTGCGTTTTAGCCGGTAGCCTGTGAGTCGCTCCAGGGCCTGGCCGTTGGCATCTTGGGCCGCTACGGCACAGATGCGCACATTATCCAGGCGCTGCTCAATTTGACTGTGCACCTGCCAGGACTCTGGCTGTTGCTGGGGTGGGCAGTAGATGTCGAGCTGGGCAATATTCACCGGCAAAAAGCTGTCCTGTTCCGATAGTTGCACCGACTGCAGCAGTACATCGCGGCAGGCCGGGTCGCCGAGAATAAAATGTTGGCTGTGCTGGGCGCTAAAAAACTGCCCGGCTGTGGCCCGAATACTCAGCTTGGCCTGCCAGTCATCCATCATCCACACCTGCTCTAGGCGCTGAAATAACGGGCCTTGGAATAACAAGGGGCCGTATAAATCGCTGCTCGGCACCAGATCCAAAGGCGCTGCGGGCCAGCTGAAGGCCTCAGCGCTCGCCACTGGTGGGGCAAGGACAAAATCCGCCGCAAAATGCGCTTTGTAGTATTGGGTGTGGGCCGTGTAGATGGCGGCACTGGCCCGCAGCGGTTGCTCAGGCTGGCGCGGGTGGACGTAGACATGCAGGCGGATGTTAGCGCCTTGGTCTGGATCGACGATAATCGGCCGCTCCAGCATGATGTTGTGCAGCTGCAAGGCCGGCAGCTCAGCAAGCCCCAGCACCAAGGCCAGGTTTTGCGCCATGGCCTCCAGGCCCATCACCGTGGGGAAGAGATACACACCTCTGTAGTAGTGATCCTGTAAATAAAGATCATCCGCCAGGCTCAGCTGCACCTCACACCAGCGCTCCACCCCTGGGGTGAATTGCTGCACTGAGCCTGCAAAGCGGCTGGCCACAGGCTGCGCGCCAGCCTGCGCGGCTGGCCAGGTGTCGAGCCCACCTAAACGGCTGCTGATCACCACCTGGGTGCTGGGCAGCTGCTGCAGGCAGGCGGTCATAAATGCCTCTATGCCCTGTGCGGGGGCAATGGCATCTATACCCATTTTGGCCAGATGGTTGGTGCTGCCCATACGCGCCCCCATACCCAATTCTGCCCATACGCTATAGGCCAAAGCCGCCACCTGGCAGCTGGGATGTTGCCGCTGAAACTGCCCGAGCAGGCGCGCGCAGGCGTCGTTGGCATAGGCGTACCAGGCGTTGCCAGCCATGCCGGTGACGCCAATAATCGAGGTCATGGCCAGCATCAGCTTGGGTGCACGGCCGCTAAAATAATCGCACAGGGCCAGTAACCCCCCCAGTTTCGGGGCGATTTCGATGGCCGCTTCGGCCGCGCTGACCTGTTCGGCGCGTCGGGGCCGGTTGCTGCCCGCGCCGTGGATCACGCCCGTAATGGTGCCGTGCTGCTGCTCAAATGCGGCCAATAAGCGGCCAAGTTCGCTGCTGTTGGCCAGGTCACAGGCGAGGTATTCAGCGGTTAAACCAGCAGAGGCAAAGGCTGCGAGGTTTTGTCCTATCTCACTGGTGTCATTAGCACTGGGCGACCAAGCGCTGCTGCCGAGCAATAACATGCGGCAGCGCGTGTGTTGGGCAAATGCCAGGGCGCAGGCGGCGGTGATACCTTTGGCGCCACCGGTGACCAACACCCAATCCTGGGCCGACCAGCTCAGCGCGCGCGGCGCCAAGTTGTGGGTGTCCAGCAGCTGGCTGCTGGCCTGGTAACGCTGCGCCTGGGTGTCGTAATAGGCCAGGGTATAAGGCTTGGCACTGCGCCATTCGGCGTTTAACCAAGCCGCGATTTGCTCTTCAGTGCTCACCGCCGGTAGGTCCAATACCCAGGTCTGTTGCTGCGGCCGCTCCAGATGCAGGCTGGCGGCGAAGGCGCTATTGGCGGCGGTGTGCCAATCGCCCTCTGTGTACCAAGTGCCTAGCGCGTCGCTCGCCTGCTCGGCTTGAAATTGCACCAGACTGATGGCGCCTACCTGCTGCTCGGCCGAGAGGCTGGCAAAGGTCGCGCGCAGCGCCAGGGCTGCTGGCAACTCAGCGCCGGACACAGTGGCCGGTGTGTTGGGCGGTAATAACAGCCAATGGTTGATTAAGGCCTGCTGCTGGGGTTTGAGTGTTTTGCCGAGCACCAAAATCTCGGCCTGATGGCCCAACCGGCGCAGGCACTGGGCCAGCTGTTTGGCGCGCGGCTGATCAGCGGCGAGGCACAAAATACCCAGCACATAACCGGCAGACGGGCTGGCCTCATCCAGTGTGCGAAGTGGCGCCGCCGCTAATTGCAGGTCAAAACAACGCACCCAGCTGGCGTGAGCCGGTGCAGGTGCAGGTGCCGCTGCAGGCACTCGGCCTGGCGCCTGCTGACTGGCAACCCAGTTAATCACCTCTTGCACCGAGGTGTCGGCCGCAAAAGGCGCAGCGGGCACATCGCCCAAGCTTAACTGCTCGCGCAACTGGGCGGCCAGGCTGCCAATTTTGATTGAATCTAGGTTGAGATCGTCCGCTAAGCTCATGTCGGCACTGAGTTGGTCTTGGGCAAAACCGGTCATCAATGCCAATTGGGCAAATACCATTTGGCTTGCGGCTACCTGTGGTTTTGCTTGGCCTGTGCCCGCTGCACTGCTGGCCGCCGTCAGGGCCGCCGCCAGTTCACCCAGGCTGAGGGTCATAGGGTTGAGCTCGGCCAGGGGTTCAGCCACGCCTAGCGCCAAGCGGCTTTTACTGATCAGATCGCCCGCTTTAATGGAGTCTAAATTGAGGTCGTCCAGCAGCCGTTGCTCCAAGCTAATGGCGCTGGCGGCAAAACCTGTGGCCTCGGCAGCGAGGCTTATCACCAGAGCCTGTGCATCTGGCAATGAGTCGGAAGTCTCTAGTGGAGCTGGGCTATGTTGCTCCACCAGTGCCATCAATTCACCCAAACTGGCGTTGTGGTAGGCCTGCGGCTGCAAGACGTCGGGGAGCTGGTAATGGCTGAATATTCTGCCGACAAAATCCCCCGCTTTGATGGAATCCAGATTGAGGTCGTCGCTTAACAGCAGCTCACGGTGCAGGCTGGCGCGGCTAAACCCAGTGGCACTGCTGGCCCAGTCGAACAGCTGGTCGGCCACACTGGGCAGAGTACCCGGCGTCGTTTGGGCATAGGGCGGCTGTGTATTAAACCGCACAGCAGGCTCAGAAGCCGACTGCTTATCGGTCAGCAGCCGCGTGGAAGTAGGCGGCAGCGCGCCACGGGTAAGGCTTAGGCTGTGTTGATCGGCGGCGATCACCGCGCGGATAAAATCGCCGCGCTGCTGCCAATAATCGGCATGGATGCCCGAAAGCGCCACACCTGTGCCTTGCACCTGCGGCCCGCTATAAGCGCTCAATTGTTCGCGCTCACAGGGGTTGACGATAAACTGCATGGCCGCCGCCGGTACAAACGGGTTGACCAAGCGCTGCTCGTATAACAAGGCCAAGTCCAGCGCCCAACCGCGCACAAACAATTTGGCCAGGGATTGATTAAAGCTCTGCCACAACTGCGCTTTGGCCTCTAGGGCCGCAACCGCAAGGGTTGGATCAAGCTGCTGGGCCAACTGCCCCAATACAGCAGCCGGGCCCACCTCCAGCAACAGGCCAGCCTGTTGTTGCACCTGCCCTATGGCCGCAACGAAGTCCACCGGCTGCACAATCTGCTCAGCCAAATAGTGGCGCAGATCTATGGCGGCATCCACCGCGTGCCCATCAATCGAACTGATCATTGGGCAGCGCTGCGCCTCGGGTTTGACTGGCAGCTGTGCCTTGCGTGCAAATTCAGCGGCGGCACCCGCCATGTGCGGCGAGTGAAACGCGTGGCTGACCCGCAGCCGCACACAGGTGTGGCCTTGGCTTGCGGCCAGTGTGGCCAGCGCCTCAACAGCCTCGGTGTCACCGGCGAGTACGGTTTGCTGCGGACTGTTGCGGTTGGCCAACACCAAAATACCGGGGTGGGCTAACTGGTCGATCAATGCTTGGCTGGCCTTGGCATCCAGCGGCAGGCTGAGCATAGCGCCAGCGCCGTCGGCCGCATCAGTGGCCGCCATTAACTGGCCGCGCAAACACGCCAGCTCAATCAAGGTCTGGGCTGAATAGGCGCCGCTGGCATAAAACGCACTTAGCTCGCCGAGGCTATGGCCGACACACACGGCTGGCGAAACACCTAAGCGCTGCAGGTATTCCAGCCAAATGAGGCTCACCAACACAATTGCAGGCTGGGCGTATACGGTGGATTTGAGTGCCTCGGCCAACTGCTCGCGCTCGGTGTTACTGGGGCTTAGGTCGAGGATTGGCCACAGGCGCTGCGCCAAACCGGGTGTGCCGACCGCAGCCGCCCAGGCATCCGCCTGCGCCACCAGAGTTCGCGCCCAGTCAAACCGCTGCACTAGGCCTGCGGCCGCTGCCACCCGCTGAGAGCCCTGGCCTGGGAACATAAACCCCACAGCTGTTTTGGGTTGAGCGGCGGACAGGAACAGGCCGAGTTCGGCGACCTCATGGCAGGTGCCCGCCAACAGATCGCCCGCCAGCAGCTCCAGTGCCCGAGTTAAGGCCTGCTGTAATCCCTCCGGCCGCTGACACACCACCGCCAACCTATAGGCCCCAGGCTGTAGTTGTCGCTGGCACTGGGCGGCTAAATCCACCAACTGGGCCAGGCTCATCCCCTGGCTCTGGGTTAACAGCGTTTGTGTTTGCGCGAATAAGTCCGCTTGGCTGGTGGCGGCTAGGCACACCAGTTCACTGTCCTGATTACTGGCCAAAGCGGCCTCGGTGCCGATGCGCGGCGCCAATTCTGGCAGTGGCGCCTGGCCTGAGCGCAGGGTTACGTGTAGGTTGATACCGCCAAACCCCATGGCAGAAACCCCCGCCCGTAGGGTTTGCTCCGGCGCTGCGCACCTGCCGCGCAAGAGCGGGTAAAGGCTGATGGCCTCGTCATTAAATAAAGCATGGGGTAATTCACAGCCAGCCGTAGGCGGCAATACGCGCTGGTTAAGCGCCAGCGCCGTTTTAATAAAAGCACCTATGCCCGCTGCAGCTTTGGTGTGGCCGACAATCGACTTAAACGAGGTCATGCCGACGGCCCGCGCCGGTGCCCCGCCCGCCCGCTTAAGCGCCTGCACCACGCCGAGCAATTCAACTTTGTCACCCACCGCCGTGCCGGTGCCATGGCCCTCAATAAAATCCAACTCGTCAGCCGCGATACCGGCCATTTCATAGGCGCGATGTAGGGCTAGGCTCTGACCCCGGGCGGTGGGTGCGGTAATCCCCCCCTTGCCGTCCGACGACATACCCCAGCCATCCAATACAGCATAAATTTTATCGCCATCACGCTGAGCATCCGCCAGCCGTTTTAACGCCACAAAACCGGCCCCTTCGCCGGGAATAAAACCGTTGCCGCGCTGGTCGTAAACAGCCATTTGGGTGGGCGTTAAGGCGCCGGTTTTAGCAAAACCAATTAATTCAAACGGGTCGAGACTGACGTCCACGCCACCGGCAATGGCAAAGTCACAACTGCCGCAGGCCAAATTACTGGCGGCGGTATAAATCGCAATCAGCGATGAGGAGCAGGCGCCATCGACCGTAAAGCCACCGCCATTAAGGTTGAGAAAATTACAAATACGCCCAGCAATGGTATTGGCCAAACCACCGGCCAAAGTATCCTCGTTGGTGGGTGCAAACACCGATTTAAAACGCGCCTCCATGGCCTGGCTTAACAGGCCCACATCAGCTGCCGCCAGGCCCACTTCCGCTGCCGCCTTTGCCAGGGATTTTTGTACATAAGGCCAGCGCAGGCGCAAGGTATTCGAGCGGGTGAATTCACCGGTGAGCGTATTGCCCACAATCACCTGGGTGGTCTCGCGCGGCAGTTTTGCACTGTCATAACCGGCATCACTGAGCATCTGCAGCGCCACGTCCAGCGCTAACCAATGCACAATGTCCGTGGCCTCATAGGCACTTTTGGGGATACGTTTAGCCGCCCAGTCAAACGCGTAACCATCTATGACTGCCGCTTGGGTGCCATAGGTTTTGTCCGCCTGGGATTTATCCGCGTGCTGGTACTGCGCCATGGGTAAACGGCAATCGGGCATAGGCCGAAACTGCTGTTTACTACCCAAAATATTGCACCAAAGCTCTGGGATCGAGGCCGCCCCCGGATACCAACAACCTAAACCAATCACCGCTATGGGGCTGGGCGCGCGCGCCGCGCCAGATTTGCTAGCCATACAATTCACCTTTGAAAATACTCACTAATAAAGCGCTGCTGTCGTACCTGGCAACCTCTGATTAAGTCTGCACCCTACCCGTTTTGAACACCGTTACCGGGATGGACGTTGATACAGACTTAGGTCAGCTAGGCAAACGGTACACCAACGCAGCGCCCACACTCCTTCGCCAATAACGGCAGTATTAGGGTTTGCTGCCATACCAGGTGGTGGCAAATGCCGGCCAAGTGCCAACTGTCGCCACGGGCTCCGGCGGCAACATCACCACCGCCTGTTCCTCAGGGCTCCAGTATTTGCTTTGCGCCTGATGGCAGTTTTGACAGGTCGAGGTGTTGCCCCCCCACTTTCTTTTGGTCATTAAATAATTCAGCGGGTCGTCACTTGGGTCGTCATTTAAATACAGCGCGCTTATAGCCGCAGCGTTGTTTTCTCGGTGAATCCAGTGCTCGCGCCCCAAATCCCAAAAGGCAAAATTCTGCACAGGCAATTGTGGGTTAAAACGCAAACTTAATATTTGTTGGGCTGCATTCACATCGCCCACTTTTAATAAATAGTCCGCATAGCCTAATAAAAATCCAAAAAAATTGTGCGAAAAACGCGGCGTATCCGAACAGGTGCGCACCGGCACTTCTTGGCAATGGGCTAAAGCATCGCCCCAGGCAAATAAGCCTTCTAAAAAGTTTTCCGGCTCTTCAAAAAATGCTAAACCCACGGTAAAGGCGTGGAACGAGCGGTGGATCAAACGCCATTGACGATGTTCGTTATCAATCAACGCCACCGCTTCCTCATCCTGATGTAATTTCGCCAACCAGCGTCGGTGCAAAGCGGAAAACCCACCTAAAATAGATGCCATACGAAACCGGCTATACACCTGTGGCTGTTGTTGCCAACGCTCTTCGGCCGCTTTGGCCAAATTAATGGTGTGCACCGAAAAATAACTGCCCAATACAAAACTATACAGGGCAGTAGGATCGTCGTAACCGGCTTCACCACCGTTCCACAAAAACACCGCATCCAATAAAAATGAGGTGTATACATTGTGCGGCGCCTGCACAAAGGCTTTTAACAGTTCTGTCTCCGCCTGGTAACGATTCGCTTCTTGATAATTAAAGGCGTTATTAAAATAGGCCTGCGCCGGTAGATTCTCAGCCGTAGAAAGCGCATCATTTTTATTGATGACGCGGTTAATTTCCTGCTGAGTTTTCGCTAATCCCAACTGCAACCAAAAACTATTGCCCTTCAGCGTTTTGGTGCGCTGTAAAAAATACTGAGCCAAAATGGCATGCCGCAGTGTTAAGTATTGGGTTTGCGGCTTTACGCTATAAATCAGCATTTTGGTGATGTGGTCCACCGCGAGGTTTTCTGCGTGTTTACCTTGGGTAGGGTTATTTAAATACTGGGTCAATAATTGGCGCTCATAATTCGCCACTGGCGCCTCACTGGCGTGGGGTAAAATGGTTTCCCAACTACTGAGGTCAACACTGGCTTGGCTATTAGCCACCAGCAACATCCCGCCGGTACATAATATTCCCAAGTATTTGGCGCAAACAGTTCGTACATTCATAACAAGCTCCTATCACACGTGATTAACACATTCCTATTGGCACTGCGCTGCGCGCCGACCGCCTGACCAACCGCCTTGTGCACATAAATTCCGTACCAATAAAACCTGGCTGTGACCATAAGTGTTAAACCGAGCAAGAAACATTGTCGAGGTGATTTACAGCGGCAAGGCGCGCACCTGCGGGCAATAAAAAAGCACCCGCTAATTGCAGCCTGAAGTTGGCGCTCCCTAATCTGCCGAATCGGATAACCTGTGATTAAAAAGCCCAACCTATACAGGATTACTGAGCCATGGCCTGCATTTAGGCCAACACATCCGCGCATGCAGGCTATTATTGCAATGGTTTTTTAGTGTGAAATTCACCAAAATTAAATACGGTAGCGCAGCCCAAACTGGCAATGTGGAATTTTAGCTGTCGACCAAATTACCAATTGCTGTCGCTCATTGCCGCAAGAGGATTTTTAACCAAATTTAACGCCGCCAGAGCGAGCACGGTAGTATTTCAATAAGCGGTTAGAGGTTCCTTCAGCAGTGCGGCCCTTCGTATCCCAAACTTTTCACCCCACATCAACACTTTTTTATCGAGATCAGCCTCAACCACCCCAACCAGACAACGTCGCATCCGCAGATCCAGATCGCCCCGTAAATAGCCAAGTTACTGCGCACAGGCCCCTAGGGTGGTACCATTTCGCCCCTTGTTTCCGCCCCACGCCACAGACTTTATGTTGCACATACTCGTGAATAACCAACCCATAAACCTTCCTGCGGGCAGCACTGTCAGCGACGCCCTCGCCGCCTTTGGCCACGCCCAAGGCCCTTTTGCTGTCGCCTTGAACGATGAGTTTTTGCCTAAAAGCCGCTACGGCCAACAAGCCTTAAGCGATGGCGATACCCTAGACCTAGTAACACCAGTAGGAGGCGGTTAAACGTGGCGGATTTATTAACTCTGTACGGCGAAACATTCACTAGCCGCTTTCTGCTGGGCACCGCCCTCTACTCCTCCCCCGCCGCCATGCTGGCAAGCGTTGCAGCCAGCAACTGCGAAATTGTCACCCTAGGCCTGCGTCGGCAGAACCCCAAAGATCGCGATGGGCAGACGCTTTGGAACGCTATTCAAAGCACGGGCAGGCGTTTATTACCCAACACGGCTGGCTGCAAAAGCCCCAAAGAAGCAATCAACCTCGCGGAAATGTCCCGCGAGATATTCGCCACCGATTGGATAAAACTCGAAGTCATCGGCGATGACTACAACCTACAGCCCTGCCCATTTGGCTTGGTTGAAGCGGCAGATGAACTGATCAAACGCGGTTTTAAGGTGTTGCCCTACTGCACTGATGATTTAGTGCTGTGCCAAAAATTATTGGATGTGGGCTGCCAAGTAATCATGCCCTGGGGTTCCCCCATAGGCACGGGCTTAGGCCTGATGAACAAATACAATTTAAAAACCCTGCGCGAGCGCTTGCCGAATGTGCCGCTAATTGTGGATGCGGGCCTAGGCGCCCCGTCGCAGGCCTGCGAGGCGATGGAAATGGGTTTTGATGGTGTGTTGTTAAATACAGCGGTGGCTAAAGCGGCGGACCCAGTTTTGATGGCAAAAGCCTTTGCCGCCACTATTGAAGCCGGCCGCAGTGCTTATTTGGCGGGCCTAATGGTGAAACGGCAAACCGCCAGCCCCTCAACCCCTACCATCGGCCAGCCCTTTTGGCACCAACACAGCAAGGTGTAATTGTGGCCCAAGCCTACCTCGAAATTCACCAAGCCGATGTATTCCAAGGCGCCCGGCAGGTATTTTCTAAGCTGGATTTAAACCTCTACTACGGGCAACACACCGCCATTTTAGGCCCCAATGGAGCGGGTAAAAGCACTCTTATTAAATTGCTGACCCGCGAGTTGTACCCGCGCGTTGCCGATAACAGCTACGTGAAAATCGACGGCAGTGAGCGAGTGATTATTTGGCAGCTGCGCAAAAAAATTGGATTGGTCTCGCAGGATTTACAAACCGGTTACGACGGCCACATCAAGGCCTTTGATGTAGTGCTCTCTGGCCTATTCGGCTCGGTGGGCATTCATATGCATGAGCACCCCACCGAAGCCCAGCGGCAAGCGGCCGCAGCCGCATTAGAACAGGTAGGGTTGAGTAGCAGCGCAGATTCTTACTACGCCCATCTCTCCACCGGCCAGCAGCGCCGCTTAATGATGGCGCGGGCGCTAATCCATAAGCCTCAAGTGCTCATACTGGATGAACCCACCAACGGGCTTGATTTACAAGGCGCCTTTGCCCTGATCCAGTTAATGCGCGAACTCGCTCAGCAGGGTGTAAGCCTTTTATTAGTCACCCACCACCTCGCCGAAATAATCCCCGAAATCACCCGTGTGGTGCTGCTCAAAAACGGCCAACTAGTGGCTGATGGGGATAAACAGCAGGTAATGACAGAGGCCAATTTGGCGCAGCTGTACAACACTCAATTGCGTCTTACTGAGTCTGAAGGCTTTTATCAGGCCTTGCCTCGTTAGCTTAAGCATTCGAATTACCTAACAATTTTCGCCTTGGAATCTGACAAGGTGCCAATGCTGTGACAAACTTTTAGTTCTGTGGCGAGTCCACTGCCGACTTTATTCCGTCTTTTTTAAGGGTTCCTTATGTTTCGACTGTCCAGCGCCATCTGCCTTGTCGTGTGCGCAAGCCTAATCGGCTGTAAAACCGGCTTTAACCGCCCTATGGTCTCGGAATCCTCTACGGTCACCATTCCCTGTGATCCCAAAGCGGCCGACACTAACGCAAGCCTGGAAGCCTTGCGTGTTCTTAAGCTAGTCGCCACGTTTAGCTGCGAAAAAGATACTGAGTCCACTAAGCGAGTGCTTTCCGGACAGGTGTTAGGCACTGCTGCTGAGGCGCAGAATTTTGACCAATACAACAAGTTATTTAGTGCCTATAAAAATGATGACGGGAGCTATAACACCCCCGCCGTAATGGGCGTTGATTACGTGCTCTCCGGCCGCAAGACCTACCAAGAGCTGGTAACCACTAACGATATTATTGAGGAGCATGCGGATCTGGGCGGCTTGGTTGTAGTGAGCTGGACGCCCTCCAACCCCTGGGAAGGCAATTTTAATACTGGCTACACCTCGGCCGTGGACTTGCCCGCCTTGACTCAGTCCTTCACAAGCGATGCTAAAACGCGCTGGCAAGACGATGTTAAACAACTTGCCGATGCACTTTTGAATCTACAACAGCGCCGCGTGCCGGTAATTTTACGGCCTCTACCGCTGATGAACTCCGACCGATATTGGTGGGGCATCAATGCCACGGGCGCCAATAAAGAAAGCGACTATATGAATTTGTGGAGCGATTTGTTCAAACAATTAAACGATGCGGGTATCGAAAACGTCATCTGGGCCTATTCGCCACTGGACACCTCAGAAGCCAATACCAAAGCCTTCAACTGGGGGTTTAATAAAGAGTTCGTGGATATAGTTGCGCCTGTGGTGCGCAACAACAGCCTGGATATTCGCGATTACGACGCCTATAAAACCCTGGCTAAGCCTTTGGCCCTGGCCGAATACAGCCCAGCCACCGGCAGCGACGGCAGCTTTGATACGCTCAAATACGAAACACGGCTAATCAGCAACTACCCTGCTATTGCCTTTTGGATGAGTGGGGTAAATGACGGCGAGATCAAACGCACCTTGGTGGACAACAAAAATGGCCGCGACCTACTGACCAAATCCACCGTGATTACCGCTGAGAGCGTGGACAATCAAACCCTGCCCACCGCCCAATAAATAAAATGCTCGCGAGTGCTCATCAGAGCGCTTGCGAGCATTTGTGTTCAAACGGCCGCGTTACTCAGCGGCTACCCAAGCCACATGCAATTGCGTTGGGTTGTGCATATCCCAGGTTGCAGGCTCATTAAGAAGCGCCAGCGCCTCAGGGATACTGACTGAGCGAGCCGCCGCCGAGGCAAATTCATCAAGGAAAAATTCTACTTGTGCCTGCTCAGCCAGCGCGCGCAGTGCGATGATGAGCTTCGCCCGCACCTGCTCAAGGGGTTCTGCCCCCTCGCGCACCTCCTGCAGCAGTTCAATTACGCTGCACTCCTCTTCGGCGCATTGCCGCAGGCTCAGCAGTTGGCTCGCCGTTAAACTCATCAGGCTTAAACCAGGGGTTTGCCATAGAGCACTAGGCTGTGGCCGGTCAACTCATAGCCCAATTCGCGAGCGATTTGCTCTTGCAGTTGCTCAATCTGATCGTTGTGAAATTCAATCACCTTGCCGCTTTGTGTACACACCATATGATCGTGGTGTTCACCGCTATCCAACTCAAACACGGCGTGGCCGCCATCAAAATTGTGCCGCTCCACCAAGCCCGCCTGCTCAAACTGGGTCAACACCCGGTACACGGTGGCAAGCCCCACGTCCTCGCCCGCTTCTAACAAGGCCTTGTATACATCTTCCGCGCTGACATGGCGGTCTTTGGCTTGCTCCAACAACTGTAATATTTTGATGCGGGGAAGCGTGACTTTTAGCCCTGCTTTGCGAAGCTCTTGGTTGCTGCTCATGGGGATTCTCGTTGTGACCGGTTTGGGGAACTTGCAGGCCAGCGCAAGCGTCTGGAGCGAGGCCGGATTTTACCTGTGATGGCGCGCACCGACTAGCGCTTGTTTGCCTTGCCCCTAAACTCAGGTATCATCCGGCGCCGTTTTTGCCATCCTTATCACTGAGATTTGTCCATGCCTGTATCGCCCCGAAGCCTCGCGTTAAACCTTGTTCTTATTTGTTGCGTGGCATTAGGTAGCGGCTGCTCACAGCTGAAGTTCCCCTTTGTGTACCGTATTAACGTGCAACAGGGCAACATCATCGATCAGAAAAAACTCGATCAAATTAAACTGGGTATGAATAAACGTCAGGTGCAGTTTTTATTAGGCACCCCGCTGTTGGTGGATACCTTTAATAGCGAGCGCTGGGATTATATTTACACTGTGCGCAAGGGCGACAAGGTATTGGGCAATAAACGCTTTACAGCATTTTTCGTTAACGACACCCTCGCCCGCTATGAAGGCGATGTAGGCCCAGGCAAAAACGCAGTTGCCGACCCCAAACTTGATGAACGTATGCCGACACCGCAAGAACAAGCGGAGATTAATAAGAATTCTAAATCCGGTGCCAAAAAGCCCACTAAATAATTGGCTGGGCTGTGCAAGAAGTTGCCTTGCGGCCTACTGAAATACCTAGGCGAAGGCGGGCTGTCACATTGGGGGGGGGCCAAGGCTTAAATCTGAGAATATTCAAAGAGGGGCAGACTAAACAATCTGCGCCTCACACACTACCCATGTTAAACGGCGCATCCAAGCGACTGGAGAATTTTTCCGCCAGCTGTTTCACCATATCCGCCGGGGCGCGCATGATGATGTCAAACCCCATTTCGACCGGTACTTTGCCAACTGGCTCATCGGACTCCAAAGGAGCTTCCACCGCGTAGGAAAACGCCAAATTTACTGCGCTTACACCTTCGGTACCCAACGGGGGTAAATGAGATAACCCCAAATAGGGCTGCACCTGCCCAAGCTTTAAGGAGACTCGCAGCTCCTTAGCGATGCGCGGCAAAATCACCGGTGCAATGACTCCCGCCAACTGAACCAAAATATTCTCGTGATCCGCCTCGTCCATGCAGTCGCGATCCACCAATGAGGCATAGGTTTTTAAATCAGCGGGATTTATCACAATTAACAGCCAGCCTGTCTGGCCAAGCGCGCTGTATTCCTGCACACAGCAACAATACTCACCAGAGCAGGCAAATTTACAGTGGCTTACGAGGTCCTGCGTAAGCACCTGGGTAACCTGGGGAACACTCAGTTGAATATAGCGGGCGGTGACGGAACTGAGGGCCTTAGCGCCATCCCCCATGGCAATATTCACTAGCTCTTTTAGCTGATCGCGGTGTGAATCATCCAACCAACTGGCAAACGGTACGGTCATAACGCATCCCCTAAAGCAGGCCAAATTTGCCCAGTGTTTCAGATAATTTCTCTGGGCTGACGGGCTTTTTAATAAAATCCAACGCACCCAAAGCCATCACCCTATCCCGCGCCTGCGGCTGAATATCGCCCGAAATAACAATCACCACACTTTTGAGATCTTTTTTGCGAATATTTTCCAACACCTCAAAGCCGTCCATTTCAGGCATGGTCAAATCCAAAAACATCATTTCTCCCTTGCCCTCGGCTATAGCGGCCAAGGCTTCTATGCCGTTGGTGGCAAAGGTGATATCCACCTCCCAACTCGGCGGTAGCGAGCGCGCCACCTGCTTGCGGGCCATGCTGGAGTCATCACAAATTAATAGGGGTATTGCCATAGGCCAATACTCTTGTGTTGGTTACATGGCTGAGTATAGACAGAGTTTGCCAAAACGAGGGTTCAACGGCGCTTGATTAACCTAGAAACTGCGCCCAGCCCAGCGTTTTACTATCCGCAGGAGCAAGCCAAATAACACTTATTAACCCGGCACTAAAATCCACCGGGTTAATAACGGCGCATACTCCGGCAATTTAGGGGTGGGATCGCTGAGTACTAAGGATGGTGAAGAGCTTACCTAGCGTCCGCAGCCAAAAGCGGACGACTTTGGATGCAGGGCAGTGCAGGAGCATTAGCCGCGTGTACACCGAGGAAATAAGCATTTTTTGAGAAGATACCCCGCCCTGACTGCAACGACGCCAGAGCGAGTGAGGTATTTTTTAAGGCCGCGAACGGCGTCAAGTCAATGACGCATTACCTGCCTGAGAAGAATCGCTATCAATCAGTGCCAGAATAGGCACGCTCCAGAGTTGTTTATGGCTGGTGTAAATAGGTGTTATCCATTGCGCTAAGGAGGGAAACTGCGGTAATTGTTTTACCGCTTGCTCTAAATCGGCGATGCGCAGGTTAATCACCTCAGCTAAATCCCACAGGGAGCAAAAAGCCAAATCTCGGCTCAACACAAAACCGCCCGTTTGGGTTTGGCTCAACCACCCTGCCCCCACCCAAGCATCGCGCAGCTGCTGCCAATCATGCTGATTAATGCCGACCGACAAAAAATCCACCTCATTCATCGCCCCGCCGGTACGCTGTACATCCCGCAGCAAACCTAAACACACCAAGGCTGCGGCTAAATCACAGTAGGCATTTTGCATTAACAAATAACGCTTTTCCGCTAAAATACGCACTAAAACAGCTCCCGCCAACACCGTCATCCATAACAAATTAAGCCACAATAAAAATAACGGCAGCGCGGCAAAGGCGCCATAAATAAACTTAAAATTAGCATTGGCCACCACAAAACCAAACAATAATTTTAATAATTCAAAACCCAACGCGGCACCTATACCGCCCACCACACCGTATTTAATAGGCACTTTGCAATTGGGTACAGCAACAAACAACAAGCTGAACGCGATGGCCGTTAAAAATATCGGATACACAGCAATAAATGGTGAAGGGATAGATGCCGCGCCCAACACCCAGTATTTAAACGAAACAACATAGGTAGATAAGGCGAATGCAGTGCCAATTAACAGAGGGCCAATACTCAACACGGCCCAATATAACAGCACCTTGCCCAAGCCCTGCCGCCCGCGCCGAATACCCCAAATACGATTAAACGTGCGTTCAATATTGCCCAGCATTAAAAAAGCCGTCACCGCTAAAAACAGCGCACCGATCCAGGTAAGTTTTTGCGCTTGTTTTGAAAAATTCACAAAATAAGCTTGAATAACTGCACCGGATTCCGGCACAAAATGAGCAAATAAAAATTTTTGCACCTTCACACCTATGGTTGCAAATTCCGGCACCATCGAAAATACCGCATAGCTCACCGTCATCAAGGGCACCAAAGCAAATAGCGTCATATAGGTGAGTGCCGCCGCCTGATCCTGACAGGCAGCCGTGCGATAATCGCGAAAAAATTGCCGCCAAAGATTAAGCATCCAACGCGCACCTGTGCGGTCAAAACGCTGTTTTAAACCTGTTGTAAGCATGTTGGGTCAGACCCCCGGCAGTGGTACACTGCAAAAACCGAAACTCAATTGACTGACTATGGCTGCCCGATACCGCATTTACCACAACCCGCGCTGTACAAAATCCCGCCAAACACTAGCCTTGTTACAGGAGGCGGGTATCTCACCTGAAATAATACTCTACCTCGACACCCCGCCCAGCCCAGAGGAATTAAACACCCTGATAAAACAACTGGGATTTTCCTCAGCCCGGCAATTACTGCGCACTGGCGAGGACGCTTATAAACAGTTAGCGCTCAACTCTCCTACCCTCACCGAAGCGCAGATAATTGCAGCCATGGCAGAGCACCCTAAACTAATAGAGCGCCCCGTTGTGGTGAAGGGTAACAAAGCCATTCTCGGCCGCCCACCGGAAAATGTCCTCAGCTTAATGAGTTAAATCATGTCGCTTCCCTACATATTAATTTTGTATTACAGCCAGCACGGCAGCACGCGGCAATTGGCCCGCGCGCTGGCCGAAGGCGTCGACGGTGTCAAAGGCATTGAAGCCCGCTTGCGCACTGTGCCTAAAGTCTCCCCCGAGTGCGCGGCAACCGCGCCGGAAATCCCTAACGAAGGCGATATTTATTGCACGGAATCCGATTTAAAAAACTGTGCAGGCCTTTTACTTGGCAGCCCCACCCGCTTTGGCAACATGGCCGCCGCGCTCAAATACTTCTGGGATGGCACAGCTAATCTGTGGGTGAACGGGCAATTAGAGGGTAAACCGGCAGGTGTATTTACCTCTACCAGCTCATTACATGGCGGGCAGGAAGCAACCCTGTTGAGCATGATGATTCCGCTGCTCCACCACGGCATGCTGGTTACAGGCATCCCCTACTCCGAATCAGCCTTACATACCACCCGCAGCGGCGGCACACCCTATGGCGCTTCCCACTGGGCGCAGGGTGAGGCGCCGTCTGAACTAACTCCCGACGAACGCTCACTCGCTCATGCTCAAGGCCGCCGCTTGGCCCACTTAGCTCTACACCTAGGAAATCTATGAATTTTTTATCTCCCCTGCAATTGCGCGCGGCGCAATTGATGGCTGTTTTTTTGCTCATTTTATTAATGAGTTTTTTTCAATTAGCACTACCGGGCGGCCCTGTTTATAAAATATGGCTGATGCAAGTCCTGCCGCTGCTTATTTTAATCCCCGGCATATACCAGCTTAAGCGTCGCAGCTTTCAATTTATGGGGTTTGTGATTTTGCTGTATTTTATTCGCTCCATCACCAATGTGCTCGCTGGAGATCCAGCTTTTATTGACTACGGCATTCTCGGCCTCAGTATATTAATTTTCTTTTTAAGCCTTATGGCCAGTCGAGTGCTCACCTCAAACAGCCATTCAAGCCCGCCAAAACAGGAAGAGTTATGATCGAACCAAAGGCATCTTTACCCGTTAGAATCTGGCGGGGATTGTGGAGGGTTATCAGCTTTATTCGCGCAAGCCTCGCCAATATTGTATTTTTATTTTTTCTCATCATTTTCATCAGCGCGCTTGTTGGCAATCGCAGTAAACCCATCCCAGCCGCTGCTCCTCTATTTATCGCCCCCTCCGGGCCGCTGGTAGATCAACTCACCTACGCTGAGCCCCTCGGCCTATTATTAGGTGGCAAAAATGCCCGTGATAATCAAACCCAGCTGCGCGACTTAATTAAAGTGATTGACACCGCAGCAACCGACTCGCGCATTACGGCTCTGGTTCTGCAACTTGATTACCTGGCCGATAGCGGCAGCGCTAAAATGGCCGAATTAGCAGAGGCCATACTACGCTTTAAAACCAGCCAAAAACCGGTCATTGTTTACGCGGATTATTATTCCCAACAACAGTATTTTCTGGCGGCGCATGCTGATGAAATTTACGTCAACGACATGGGCGGCGTGTTACTCAACGGCATTGGGCTATACCGCAATTACTACAAAACCGCCTTGGATAAGCTGTCAGTCAAATTTCATATTTTCAAAGTCGGCACTTTTAAAGATTTTGTTGAGCCCTACACCCGCAACGATATGTCTGAGGCGTCAAAACAACACAATACTGAATGGATGAGTGAGTTGTGGGGGCTCTATACCAACCGGGTGGAAACTCAGCGCAAACTGGAACCGGGCAGCATAAATAAACTCATTAATTCAACCAGCGAGGCGCTATCAGCGGCGGGGAACTCCACCGCACAGATGGCCCTAAATGCCAAATTAGTTGACCGCGTCGGCAACCGGGTTAGCCGCATGCAGGATTTAATTAAACGCTTCGGCACCGACCCAGATGCAACAACGCAATTTTTGCATGTTAATTACCATCAATATAAACGCGAATTAGCCGGTAAACATGCCGCCGACACTAAAGGCAATATAGGCCTTATTGTAGCGAGCGGCTCGATTGTGGATGGTGAACAACCGGACGGCAGTATAGGTGGCGATACACTCGCGCAATTATTGCGTAAAGCCCGCGAAGATAAAGATATTAGCGCCTTAATTCTACGTATTGATTCCGGTGGTGGCAGTGCATTTGCGTCGGAAATAATTCGCCAAGAGATGCAAGCCGTGCGCGCAGCCGGCAAGAAAATTTACGTCTCCATGGGCACAGTTGCCGCCTCGGGCGGTTATTGGATGGCCAGCGCCGCCGATGAAATCTGGGCTACCCCCTTCACCATCACAGGTTCCATTGGTGTATTTGGCATGTTTCCAACTGTGGATGAAGGGCTTAATAAACTGGGCATTTATACTGACGGAGTCGCTACACACAATCTCTCAGGCGCCATGCGGCCCGATCGCCCCTTAGATCCGGTTGCCGAAAAAATTGCCCAACAGGGAGTCGATTCCATTTACCAAAAATTTTTATCCCTCGTCAGTGAAGCGCGCAAACGCCCTGTGGCCGAAATAGATGCCATCGCCCAAGGGCGCGTATGGACAGGAGGCAAAGCCCAGGCATTGGGTTTAGTTGACCAACTGGGGTATTTAAATGATGTGGTCAAAGCCGTGGCCGAAAAACACCAAATCAATACACCTAAACTCAAACTTATCGAGCGCGATTTATCGACGCAAGAGCAGCTTATCCGCAACCTGGTTGAGCAATCTAGCCTGGCGCCACAGGGCATCATGGGCCAATGGTTTACGCGCTTTAGCGCACTCTTATCGCGCCCAGAATTAATACCCTTTACGTCATTTGAACAGGCCGCTAAACCCACGGGCTTTAGCATTATGGCTACCTGTTTAGAATGCTCAGCACTGTAAATTTACATTACATCCGGGGGAGTCGGTGTTTGTGGTGCTAGCCCGCCACACCAACTTCTCAGGTTGTATGCGTGCGCCCCGTCAACCAATTGACAAGCTTAAAGATGAGCGCAGCCAAAAATGCAATAATTTTCGGCAGCAGCCAAATAAGCAAAGCAATAAAGCCCAGCAGCAATACACAAAATAATACCGGGTGGGTCAAAGCAAGCCAGAGGGCGAAAAACACCAATAGATCTTCGCCACAGGAAGCAGCCCAGTTACTGAAGGGTTCGGGGGAGGTATTAATCAACAAACGCGAAGACATTTTGGTGATATGACTACCAAGCGCTAAAACTGCCGCCAAGGTTTGCATCAAAAATTGCCAATCAGGATATGTCTCCTGCATTAATGCTCCCACCAAAAAGACAGCGAGCGGGATGCGAATAAAGGTGTGCAGCAGATCCCACAGGCTATCAACACCTGGAATTTTATCGGTGAAAAATTCCACACAATACATAAAGCCAAAGCAAAAAATCACCAGAGGATTCGTTAAAAACTCAAGATCGGCGGGTAGATACACAGAATTAAACTCACCACTTAACCCCAGCACCAACAAAACTGCATAAACATTAATACCGCTTGCCCAGGCACAACAAAGCGCCAAAGCAATTAGCGAAAAACTGGTCATAAACCGCCCCCGGTAACTGAGTTAGTAGTTCGGTTATTTTAAATCAGTCAGCACCTAGGGAACAGACTAATACCCGCCTCAGAATAATTTTATAACCATAGGCTATGCAATAGTCCTTACACGAACGGGCGAACTGTCGGGAAACAAAGAAGTGAACATTAACAGCTCGTTGAACTACTACTTTGCTAGTTCTGGTGTCGTTAAACTTAAGACTAGGGACCCAGTTCGGCGCCTAGATTTTCAGAAATTTCTTAAGTTTTAAACTACCTAATGAAACTGATAAATCGCCTTGGCGGTGCAGCCGTCATGGTCAAAGTCCAATGACTTACACAACTGACACAATAACTTAATGCCCCGCCCGTGATTTCGAGCGCTATTATTGTCACCCGCAGACTCGCCCGGCATATATTGTTTAAAATTGAACCCAGCGCCTGAATTGCTCACACGCATATGCACTTCATTTGGCTCACCGCGCACAAAGGTGAAATCCACATCTATATAACCACTTTTTAACCCCGCCAGACGCTCAGCGCGCTGCCTGTAGTATTCCTCAAAACCGCTAATGGAATTTTTTAACTCTGAAGACAATTTAAGTATGCCGTGATCAAGCGCATTGTTGTACAGCTCACTGGCGATTAAAAATAACCTGTCTTTATGCAACTCAACGCCTTGAATAGTGCCGATAAAAGCTAAAATTTGCTGAACCATGTCGGTACGCCGTAAATCGTCGGCATTAAGCCTGGCGGTCAGCCGCCACGGAAATGAATCTACCCGCAAATGCTCAGCGGCAATATCAACCGCTTGATGGGTTGTTTTATGCATATGAATTAAAGGCGCACATACCACCTCAACCAAGGTAAAATCATCGTGTTGTGTTGTATCTCCCTCAAAGGTTTTAACCAGGTCAACAATACTCTCCAAAGTCTCCCCCGCTTGCCCTCGGCGGATAACATCCCACACCGGTTCATGGCCTAATACGTGCCCTGCACTATCCGTGGCTTCATTAATGCCATCGGTATAAATATATAAACGCGCCCCTATACTAAATTCATGAATATGCACTAAATCATCAAATTCCTCATCCACTAAAATACCCAAGGGCATATGAGCGGCGCGCAAAAATTGCAACTCAGAATTATCATCAGGCCGCACTACCAGATCATTCATACCACCCGACCAAACCATACATTGTTTACCCTGAGGATCAATAAACAACAGCGTGCAGCAAAAAAACATACCCAGGGGCAAGAGGGTGTGTAGACGTTTATTAATTTCTCGCGCCATCTGTGCAATGGAACGCTGACGACGAGCGTAATCGTAAAAAATTTCCGTCACCGGTAACGAACCAATAGCCGCCGAAAGGCCATGGCCGGTGAAATCACCAGCCAGCACATAAACACCGCCATTAGGTGCAGGTGCCGTTAGCACTAAATCGCCATTAAACATAGAGGAGGGTGAGCTGTGCTGTTGTACATTTTTGCAATAGGTGGTTTGACGCTGTGCCCCCTGGGCAAAAACATGCTCAACAATTTTATGCTCACGCTCCACCATGCACTGATGGTATAGCAAATCGGCATTGGTGCGTTTAAGGTTTAAATAGAGTGCCTGGCTGCGCTGATGGGCTTTTATTTTCGACAAAAGAATTTGTTCGTTAATGGGCTTGGGCACAAAATCATCCCCCCCCACCTCTAAACATTTTACAGTGATATCAGGCTCATCCCAGGCGGTAACAAAAATAATACTAACCGGTGTATCACCCGCCATAGCACGTATAATTTGCGTCGCCTCGAAGCCGTCCATAACCGGCATATTTACATCCATGAGGATAAATTCGATATCCGCTTGGCTTTGAAAGATCTGACAGGCTTCAGAGCCATTGTTGGCCTGAATAACTTGATGGCCGGCATCCTCAAGAATATAACTTAAAATATCCCGATTAAAGGCGTTATCATCAACAACCAAGGCTTTCACCAAGCCCCCTTATAAAATAGTGAATCGGCGATCGAAATTAGAAATCGAAAATATTTTACGAATTTGCTCATTAGGATTGGCCAAGGTTACTATTATTTTTCTATCCTTAAAGTAACTTTGCACATTGAGCAACATACCCAAGCCTGAAGAATCCATATAGCGAGTAGCCAAAAAATTTATCGTCACCACCTTTACGCCAGCACAGGCAATGCCCTCATATAACAGCCTAAACTCCTCGGCTTTCTTAAAATCAAACACCTCATCCAAGACCACCTGCACATCTTCTAGTGATTTTTTTTCAACTTTCATTTTCACCCCATCTGAATATAATTAAATTTTTAAAAATATTACCCAATAGATTTAAGCTTAATTGATGCACTTCACCATATGCCTGACAAGTGCCATCTCCAGACTTAGACACAACACCAACGCATTATCTGGCTTATCAAAATGCACCTCAGCCTAGCACTAGCTTGTTATTAACTCAGCGGCTTTAGTGCCGAGTTCATAGTAACGAAAGTGTTAAACGGGAGTTGGCGGAGGCACCCTAGGCGCAGAACCATCCAAAGAAACTACGCGGATGCACTGGCCTATTTATATTAACCCAGCGACACATTAGATCGTCCTGATCTATTGTGTCTTCGCCCCAGTAATTAGATGCGTGGATCTGTTTTTTTAGCGGGGCTCGCGCGACGTTAAATTTGAGGAAAAAACCCCCATCTCATTCGTGTAAACGCGGCAATTGTTCCTCGGCTTGGGTTCCTACCTCGCCCTACCTCGCCCTACCTCGCCCTACCTCGCCCTACCTCGCCCTACCTCGCCCTACCTCGATTTTATTCCAGATAAAATTCTACCTTCCCCATCCATGGCAATGTCATTAAGTTAAGAGTTTTGGTGTCGCCACCTCAATTAAATTGACTTTAGTAGCCCGGATGGAGCGCAGCGTAATCCGGGGTGTTTCGATGAAAACCCGGATTGCGTTTCACTCCATCCGGGCTACGCCATGGGGGAAAAACCCTTACTTTATGACATTGCCATCCATGCAGTCGTCCTGTTTTTATCGCCAAATTTGCCTTGCCAACCCGCCGCCACCTAAATAGTTCAGCAGGCGGCTAATACAATTCGATGCCGCCTCCGCCTCTCACATCCATCCGCATGTCGGGAGTATCAGACAAGGATTTCAGGCGTTTTAATCTGTGTTCCAGATTATCTTCCAGGCTGCGTCCGCTATCGTCTGTAGCGAAGGCCTGTTGAATTTGATTGAGAAATTCGGTGCAATGGGTAACTTGACGCAACATTTGAGAAATTTGATCGGCCGACTGCAAAGCGGCAAATGCACGAGAGACTTCTTGCTGCATCGCATCGCCAATTTGGGATCCTTTTGCCACACCATCACTGACGGTACGGTTCATTTTCTCTAACTCCGCCAGCATAGAATCCAAATGTCCCTTGGCATCTATAGCCAAATTCATATCCATCGAGGCAATTTCACCGACAACTGATTCAACTTGCGTTACCGTCTCTTTGGCTTTTTGCGCTTTTTGACGTATTTCATCGTTTAATTCATTGGAATCTTTCGACAATTTACGCACTTCATCAGCCACCACAGCAAAGCCGCGACCCGCATCCCCCGCCCGCGCCGCTTCAATAGCAGCGTTCAGCGCGAGCAGATTAGTTTGATCGGCAATGCCGCGTATTTCATTAATTAATCCAAACATGCCGTCAAGATGCTTCACCATATCTTGAATTTTATGCACGGCCTGTATGCTCTTACTGCTAACATCGAGAAATAAGCGCACATAGTCGTCAAGGATGCGCCCCATATCATTAGCAAAATGCGCTAAAGATACTGTTTTTGCATGCTCTCTTTCACCCGCCCCATTGGAGAGTTGTGTAGAGACAGATTCTAAAATATCCCGCTCGGCTATAGCGTTGGCACTTAAGGATTGAAAACTCGAATGTAGCGCAAGACTATTGCGCTCGACCACATCGCGGATATCCTGAGTCACTAAATTAATTTGGTCGCAGGTGCGCTGGTGCCTGGCGTTAAATAGTTGATGGGTTTGGTGTAATAAATCAACCGCACGGTTTTGGTTTTGCACCTGGACAGCAAGCCCTCCATTTGGCACCAAAGCCACACCAAAAGCCGCGATGCCACCGAGTATTAGCAGGGCAACTATCGCGATATAAATAGAACCCGTGGCATAAACTAGGGCGCACGAGAGCAGGCTTCCCCCCAGATAGACAACAAGACGAAGAGTGGTATCAGTCATTAGACATCCTTAACTCAGGCCAATATATGCCGGGTTAAAACAAAAAAGTAATACAGCTTACACATTGTGTTAAACACACCTAGGCCCTAAACCGCAACCGGACTAAAACAACTCTATCGATTTATCCGGCCCCTTGTGTGAACTTTTACTGCCCAGTTCCAATTTAATCGATTCTTTATCAACGCTGCTCAGCGCGCGCTGCAGGGCTTGCTCAAGGCGCTCAAATATTTCATCTACCTTAAGGCCATTATTAAAAACCTCGTTGGTTTCCTTTACTAGCTGGTCGGTCACACTAAACATAAAACTTTCGTCCACCTCATTTAACGCAAGATGAGGTAAACGGTGCTCAATCATTTCAACAGCATTTTCAACCTCAGTTAGTATCTGGCGCATTACCGCTTGATATGACTGTTTGATCGTAGACATAACGCCTTTGACATCTTGAGAAATCTTCAGCAATGCCTCGCGCTCCTCAAGCAGACCACAACGGTCTTCTAGCGCCAAAATTCTTGCATTAAGACCTTGCAAAAGTGAAAATGTATTGTCTTTAATTGCTCCGTATTTTTCCGGGTCGTCCACTGGCATATTTTTAATCAGCAGCGATACACGCCCGTAATTGACAATGGTGCGCACACCAAAATCAATATACCGGCTAGAGTCTTTTAATTGAAACAACAACTGCGACTCTAAATCCTTGGCCATCCCATGCGCTTCCATATCTTTAATACCTAGGGTGCTGCGCATCTGTAAACTGCAACGCAATCCATAGCGCTCAATGGTGCTAAAAAATTGCTGCCCTACTTGGTCTAAATTATCGCAGTCATTCACCGCTAACAAAAACTGAATATTCGCACCTAGGTCAGAGTTATCCACCATGGCATTGCGAGCGGTTTCAGTAGCTAACTCCAAACGTTTTTGCAACTGCTCGTTGGCAATGCGGTGAAAAATACTCTTTGTTATACGTGCATTTATTTCATCAACGGTAGCGATGTTAATATCAATTAAATCGTCACAGCCTACTTCAAAGGCTTTTAATTTCTCTTCGGGGCTAACGCCATTTGTTAAAACCAAAAGGGGCAGCCCTTTGGGAGACAACAAGGTCGCTATCTCCTGGCAATAAGGCAGATCCAAGCTGGGATCCGTTAGTCCATCATAAACAACTATGCGGTAATTCTTTTCGTCTAACGCAGCGCCAAGCTGTCCAATATCAGTAATTCCATCACCTTTAAAATAGGTAATGACCTGACTGGCAACGCTGGAAATGTGCTTACCTAGGACTAAAACATGGTACATATTCTTCTCCCTCGGGCACTAGATCCTCAGAAACCCTACCCTAATCATAAGCGCCGCTTCGGCGGCACTCCCAAATTAAAGGTTAGCTTAGACTCCTAGCTTGTCCAATGCCCGGCCCCAGGCCTAAAGCGGCCGATTGCAGCGGTCATTTAACTACCTCAACAGGCGCTTATTAAGCCAGCCAACATGACCTATTTTGTCTTGCCCCGCCGCCCAAAATAGTAAAAATTCTTATTGTAGAGAGGAGCGCGTGGCGGTGTGCGCCGCAGTGATTAGGCCGTCATAAAAGCCCGTCGGGTTAATAATTGCCGCAACAGCGGCCTACTAGCGGTACGGAAGTAAAGAATACACAGCATTTCAGACCCGCCGCGAGCTGCGCTCGGTTTAGCGGGGCGCAGACACAATAATCTATTGTGTCGCCGATAATGTAAGCAGGTTCATTAATTAAGACGCGCACACATGGGGCGCAAAGCCACGCTGCCCCAGGCAGGCGGAAAGAATTTCGGCAGGCAAATTGGATCTCGTCTAAATTAAAGGGGAAGCGTAATTAATGCTAGGGTTAGTAACCGCTATGGAAACTTCAGTTGTCGCCAAAACCATTGCACAACAATTGGCGAACAAGATAAAACAAAAAAAAATCGACGTGCCGATGCTGCCTGAAGTTGCCAACCGGGTTATGCGTCTGACGCAAGACCCCAATGCAATCACCACTGACCTGGCAAAATTAGTGCAGAGCGACCAAGTATTGGCGGGCCACGTCATGCGCATTGCTAACTCTGCGCTCTATTCGCCCAATACCAAGCTGGTCTCGCTACAACAAGCCATTTCACGCCTCGGCATGAGTATCATTGGCGAAATCGCTTTAGCAGCTTCTATTAATAGCAAAATGTTCAATGCACCTGGGCACAACAAAATTATTCAGTGCCAGCTGCGTTACGCACTGTATACCGCCTTGTGGGCCAAAGAGGTGGCTCGTGTGTGTAAACGCAATGTGGAGGCGGCCTTTTTGGCCGGTTTATTACACGACATTGGCCGCCCGGTCTGTTTGCAAGCCGCCGTGGAAATTGCCACTCAGTGTGGGTTCTCGCTAACCAACGCCGATCTTGTGCCTATAGAGACCGCATTTAGTCGCGCCCTTGGCGTATTAGTGGTTAATTTATGGGAAATGCCCAGCATAGTGTGCGACGTATTAAGCATGTTTGATCGCTACGAAGAGGCTGGCGACAATAAAGAACTCACCATGGTAGTAGTAGCTGCCTCAAAATTTGCGCAGTACGGTTTATCGATTAATTCCGATCAACCCACCTATAGCCGTAAAGAATTAGAAGAACAACCGGTTATGGCTGATTTAAATTTATATTTAGAAGACATAGAGTTTTTACTCAGCAAACAGGCCAATGTAAAAAGCACCCTGGAGAGCATGAGCTTATGATGGCCGACCAAAGCGCCGATTTAATTGTTATCGGCAGTGGTCCTGCTGGCCAAAAAGCAGCCATACAGGGTGCAAAAGCCGGACAAACCGTTATTTTAGTAGAAAGCAGCCGAGAGCTTGGCGGCTCTTGTGTGCAACGGGGCACTATTCCGTCTAAAACCCTGAGGGAAAATGCTCTACGGGTAAAAAATATGCGGCTAAATGCCCAGCTGGCTAATTATAAATTGCCCGAAGATATAGAGCTCAATACATTAATTAATCGTTTAAGCGAAGTGCTCGCCGCTCACGATACCTATATGCGCAAGCAAGTAGAACGCAATGGTGTAACCTGCATTCACGGCAAAGCGGCCTTTATCTCCCCTCACCAGCTTAATATCACCCGCGTGCGCGGTGGTAATCTGGTGATTGAAGGAAAAAAAATCATCATCGCTACCGGCTCAATTCCACGCAAACCCGATAATATCGAGGTTGACCACGAGCATATATTCGATAGCGATTCAATTTTATCCATGTTGTATTTACCCCGCAGCCTTACAGTACTGGGTGGCGGCGTTATCGCCAGTGAATATGCGTCAATTTTTCAGGCACTGGGCGTAAAAGTGACCATGATTGACCGCTACCTGCGTCCGCTGGGGTTTTTAGACAGTGATTTGACCGAGACATTTGTGCAAGCATTTGAAGACATGGGCGGCACCTGGGTTGGCAATAGTAAAGTGCGCCGCGTGTATTGGAATGGTTTTAATGCCGTCATTACAGAATTAGACGATGGCCGTACAATCTCGTCAGATAAATTACTCTGCGCAGCCGGACGCGTATCCAATGTGGCGGATTTAAAAATTGAACAAGCAGGTTTAACACTTAACGAAAAGGGTTTAATTGAGGTCGATGCCTCCCTCGCCACCGCCGTGCCGCACATTTATGCGGCAGGCGATATTATTGGCCCGCCCTCATTGGCTTCAGCGTCCATGGAACAGGGCCGCAGGGCTAGCAGCAATGCGCTCGGCTGCCCCCTAGGCGCCATGGGAGATTTAATTCCCTCCGGTATTTATTCAATACCCGAACTATCAGGCGTAGGTTTAACAGAGGAACAAGCGCGCAAAGCTTATGGTGATGTCATTATTGGCAAGGCGAAGTTTGACGAGATTGCGCGCGGGCAAATCTCCGGCACACAAAATGGCATGTTAAAAATTATCTGTGCGCCCGATGGTGAAAAAATTCTCGGCGTTATGATTGTGTGTGAAGGCGCCACAGAATTAATTCACATCGGCCAGATGGCACTGATTACACAATCAAAAGTGGATATTTTTGTGGAGAATATTTTTAACTTTCCAACCCTGGCCGAAGCATATAGGGTTGCCGCGCTGGAAATTATTGGCAAGCGCTCGGCACGCCAACATGTATTTTAGTCTCACCTATTAACACACCACAAAAACCCGCCGGGTTAATATCACCCACACAAGCAAAAACGCCGTATTGATCAATGCGCTCATCCAGAATACACACCGAAAAGATAGTTTTTGGGATTTATGCCGCAGATGATGTTGGGCATAAAGAGCACCGGGCCAGCCGCCAAGTAGAGCCACTAAGTGCAGGCTATTTTCGCGAATACGCCAGTCACCGCGAGAAGCCGCTCGTTTATCTCGAGCATAGAGGCAATAGGTGATTAAACTCATAGCGCCATAGGCAAGCAGCAGGTAAACACTTACAACACCCGCCACCATTAAAACGCCTAACAGCGCGAAAAACACTGCGGGAATTAACACAGGCTCACAGCCATTAATTGTCTAAGTGCCTTTTGATGATGGATAAATTTTGGCACCTTTACACCTTGGGGCGCTTAGCGTGGAAAAAACCATAACTAAAATAAATCACCAAGCCCGCCAAAAGCCAGTATACAAAACGTTCGTATGTGTGATGCGGCAGGAAAACAATTAATGCCGAACAAGACAGCGCGCCTAGCGCACAAACCAAAACACCAGCAGGAATTTTGAATGGACGCACGGCTTCAGGCTGGGTATAACGCAGCACAATTACACCTAAACACACCAAAACAAAAGCAAATAAAGTCCCGATGTTTACCAACTCTGCCAGTGTGCCCAGCGGAATAAAGCCGGCCATAACCGCCATTATGAGCCCACATACCAGTGTATTTTTTACCGGTGTTTGAGTTTTAGAATTTACTTGAGCAAATACAGCGGGCAATAATCCGTCACGCCCCATGGCCGTTACGATACGCGTCAAGGCGTAAAAAAGTACCAGCATAACTGTTGTTAAACCGGCTATCACACCGGCTGCAACTAATGCGGAGGCCCATTTAATACCAATACTTTCTAACGCAAAAGCTACTGGGGACGGCACATTTAATTGGCTGTAGGGCAGTATGCCGGTTAATACACCCGATACGACTATATAAATCAGCGTACAGAATATAAGCGAGGCTAAAATACCGATGGGGATATCCCGCTGAGGTTTGTTTGCTTCTTCGGTTGCGGTAGATACAGCATCAAAACCCACATAGGCAAAAAACACCACTGATGCACCAGCTAAAATGCCAATAGGCTTACCTAATTCATCGTGAGAAAACCAACCAAAGGGGGCAAATGGACTCCAGTGCGCGCTATCGACATGAAAAATACCCACGCTTAAAAACACAACAATAGTAAGCAATTTGACAAACACCATAACGGTGTTGAGTTTAGCGCTTTGTTTTACACCTATAATCAGCATCGCTGTCAGTAATAACACAATGACACAGGCTGGCAAGTTAACCCAACCTGCGCCCAACTCTCCGCCTGCCCATGGCCCTCGCGTCAAATAAACAGGTAAATCAAGACCTATGACATGTAAGGCATTATTAAAATAACCGGCCCAGCCATTGGCCACCGCTGCGACGGCAACACCGTATTCTAAAATTAAATCCCAGCCAATAATCCAGGCAACTAACTCACCAAAAGCGGCAAACGAATAACCATACGCACTGCCTGAACCACCCACCAAAGCTGACAACTCTGCGTAGGCAAAGGCGGCAAATGCACAGGCGAGCCCGGCGACCACAAATGACAACACCACGGCAGGGCCAGAGGTGGTGGCAGCGGCTATGCCGGTTAACACAAATATACCGGTGCCAATAATGGCGCCTATGCCTAATAAGGTTAAATCAAGCGCGCTTAAACACCGCTTTAATTCGTTCGGCTGCTCTGTATCCAGCGGCTTGGTGCGCACTAAACGCGACAATAATGGATGAGTGAAAATTGACATGTTGGTATCTCAAAAATAAATGACACACGCCTTAACAGGGGCAGCGATTAATAGCAGTTTTACCGCGCGCCTGAGGGTAACGCGCATTTTGATGGTAACGAAAAAATTCTTGCTCCGACATCGGTTCACTAGCCGGATGGTGGCTGCGCATATGAGTGAGATACTGCTGATAATCGCCCTGCCCCACCATCAAATTGGCTGTCTGACGACACAGCCGCCACACACCTGCACACCTGTTTGATAGCCTGTGTATGTTAATAAATAGCTTCATGGCGCAGCCTCCAAAGACTCGATTGATACCACTGTACGGCCCTGCTTGTGGCGCCAAAAACAACGGACGGCAAAGCCGAATACACTCAATACCACACAGATAAAAATGACTGTCATACCCGCATCAACATAATCGTTAAATACCACCTGCTGCATTTGGCTGATGGAATGCGTGGGCGGCAATATTTTTTCATCCGCCAGGCCCTGCGCATATTTTTTTGCGTGGGCTAAAAAGCCAATTTTGGGATCAGCGGACAGCAGTTTTAAGCCGCTAGCATACAGTGTAATGACTAAAATCCAGGCTGCAGGCAACGCGCTAATCCAAACGTATCGCGCTTTACCACTGCGCACCAACAAGACACTGACCAAAATCAACGCTATGCCCGCCAACATCTGATTGGCAATACCGAACAAGGCCCACAAGCTATTTATACCGCCAAATGGATCGGTAACGCCGACGTATAAAAAATACCCCCAACCGGCTACCGCCAAAAACGTCGCTAAAATATTCGCGCCCCAGGATTGAGTATTCGCCAAGGACGGCAAGGCGCTACCGAGTAAATCTTGAATTAAAAAACGACAGACACGTGTGCCTGCATCCAAGGTGGTGAGAATAAATAAGGCTTCAAATAAAATGGCAAAGTGATACCAAAATGCCATCAAGGCTTTGCCGCCTAAAAATCCGGCCAGAATATTTGCCATTCCCAAAGCAAAACTCGGTGCACCGCCCGTGCGCGATAATATAGATGCTTCGCCCACATCCTGAGCCATTTGCGTCAACATTTCAGGCGTGATCACAAAACCCCACTGACTGATGACCGCTGCGGCATCTTCCACCGTTTTACCAATGACTGCAGCAGGGCTATTCAAGGCAAAATAAATGCCCGGCTCTAATACACACGCGGCTATTAATGCCATGATGGCAACAAAGGATTCCATTAACATGGCGCCGTAACCAATCGGGATGATGTGGCTTTCTTTAGCCAGCATTTTAGGCGTGGTGCCTGAAGCCACCAAAGAGTGAAAGCCCGAAATAGCCCCGCAGGCGATAGTAATAAATAAAAATGGAAATAAAGAACCGGCAAACACAGGCCCAGTGCCGTCGATAAACTGTGTAATGGCAGGCATTTTTAATTCTGGCGCGGTGATAACTATCCCCAAGGCCAGTACCACTATGGTGCCGATTTTTAAAAAGGTAGACAGATAATCACGCGGCGCTAACAACAACCAAACGGGTAAAACCGCTGCGATAAATCCATAGCCCATTAAAGCCAGTGCTAAAGATTCCGCCGAGAGCGATAAGTATTCTTTTGCCACCGGCTGATGGCTCACCCATTCACCGCCAATCAAAGCCGCCATCAGTAAAATAAAACCGATTAAGGAAACCTCACCCACTTTGCCCGGCCGCCAGAAGCGCGAATAAATACCCATAAATAAGGCAATTGGAATGGTAGCGGCAATGGTGAACAATCCCCAGGGACTGTGGGCCAGGGCTTTCACCACCACCATACCCAGTACCGCTAGGAGAATAATCACAATCGCTAAAATACCCAGCATGCCTATAGCACCAGCCGCTGGCCCCATTTCCTGCCGAATCATTTCACCTAAAGAACGCCCATCGCGGCGACTGGACGCAAACAACACCAGCGCATCCTGCACGGCGCCGCCGAGCACTACACCCACTAAAATCCACAGGGTGCCGGGCAAATACCCCATTTGTGCTGCAAGAATAGGCCCCACCAAAGGCCCAGCACCGGCAATCGCCGCAAAATGATGCCCAAACAATACCCATTTATGCGTCGGGACATAATCCAAACCATCATTACGCAAGGTGGCGGGAGTGGGCCGATTATCGTCCAGCTGCATGACTTTTTTGCCTATAAATTGTGCATAAAAGCGATAGGCAATGAGATAAACGCAGACGGCAGCGACTACAATCCACAAGGCATTAACTGTTTCGCCCTGCTTAAGAGCCAGCACTGCAAAAGCCCAGGCCCCTAAAAGGGCCAAGCTCCCCCAAAGGATTCGTGATTTTAGGTTGTTCATATAAATCTCGTACGGCAGATAAGTGGGCAGCCGCACCCTCGCGGCCTATAAAAAAGCGCGCCAGTGTACCTAAGTTTGCAACGGCACTTCTAACCTGTGCAGAAGAATTTATCGTAAAAATTTCGATTAAATCCCTAGTAACACCCACTAAAAGCTGAATATGCGCGCTTGTTGGTAAAAATACCACGACGGCCTTAGGCACTTGAGGCTCACGTATGAGACGGCACAGTAGTGAACAACGCAGATTTTCCGGTTTGTGCCCAGGCACGCAAAAAGGGCCATCCTTGCGCAGGGTTGGTTGCCGCGACTTAACTGCACAATACCGGCCAGTTTTGTGGTTTAGGGGATGGATGCAGACTCCCAAGCAGATGCCAGTAAACTCCACACAACAGGTGTTATTAACTCGGTGGGTTTCGGTACTGGGCTAATAGATGCGGCATGGATGCCGCAAGCCCGGTTAACACAAGGAAGGACAAGCCGCCAAAAACGACACAGCGTGTTGAAATACTCTGATAGCCTATTTCAACAGGCTGCGAGGTATTTAATGGAGTTTTTGAGATTAAACAAAATGGTCCACGCCCAATTCATTCTGAGGAAGATTAATACTGACCGCGTCCTCTTCAAGCACATCGCCATTATTAGCCAGCGATGATGCATCTTGATCGGGTTGATCGCGCTGTTGACGCTGGTCATTCACATCCGCATGGGACAGATTTATACCTTGCTCCTGCAATAATTCCTTTAACCGCTGCAACGTCTGATCCATAGCGTCGCGCACTTGTGGATTGGCAACAACAAACGAAACACTCACCTGCTCTTGATGGCTGTGAATTTTTACCGCAATTGGCCCCAGTTCTGGAGGATCCAATTGAATTTGGGCCGTATCAATTTTGTGCTCAATTAACCAACCGGTTTTTTCCACCAAATCGGACGCCAGAGTTTGTTGATTAAAGCGCAGTTGTAAAAATGATTTATTCTCAGTGCTAGCCGCCTGGGCTAACGGCTCTGTTTGGCCCAACAACTTTGCATCCTGAACACTTGTGGCGGGCGCAGACTCCACGCTTGCAGACGGCACCGACACATCAGCGACAAGAGGTAATTCGCGCGTGTTAGATGCTGTGTCGATGGAATTTTTAGTGCTAATGGGTAGGCTCGCGGTTACAAGCTGAGCACCTTCTGTGTGTGCCAACACATCCGCGCCTACCACTAAATCATCGGCAATTTCCGAGCGGTTATTTTTTTCCGGCATACCCGTATTGTTCAATACCGCAAAGGGACTTTTAGGTTGCGCAGCGTTTACTAGCAAATTGGCAAATGATGTCAACTCCTCACCACTTGGCGCTTGATTTATAGAGGCAGGCGCCGCGTCCACAGGCAGAGACACAGGTGGAGCCGCCAAATTAATAGGCGCATCTATATCAACGGCGGCTTGATCAACAATGTTTGACGCTGCAGCTGCATCCAACGGCTGATCAATATACGAAGCAGCGTCCTGCACGAACTGCACCCAAAACAACCAGCTACCGTTTTGCTCCTGCAGAGTATCCTCACTGAATAATTCATCCTGCACAGGAGTAGGCACATAGGCCGTCAGATCTTTATTTTCATCCGTATCAATTTCCTGCGCCGCTAAATCTTTTAGGGTATCGTCCGTTTGAGAGGAAGACTGTTCGCCGCTATCAGCATTGGCCTGTGTTCCTTTCGCCTCTTGGCTGTCAGCTGGTTTGTGCAGGTCATTTTTTTCCTCCGCATGGGGTTTTTCCTGCGCTGGCTGCGCATTTTGCTGCTTAAAGACACGGCCAAAATCATCTCCGGCGCGACTTTTATCAAGTGATTTAACACTCGCTCCAGTTGATGCTGTAGACGCTTGAGGAGCAGAGGTTGTCAGCAAAGATGCAAGCATAAAAAACCCAAGTATTGTTCAGTCGTTGTTATTAACCGTCTCAACCCATTATTGACGCAACAATTGCAACACTTGGTTAGAGGATGCATTAGCTTGCGCCAACATCGCTTGCGATGCCTGTTGTAAAACCTGCGCCCGACTTAAGGCCGAGGTCTCGGCGGCGAAGTCAGCATCCATAATGCGCGATTTTGCCGATGAGGTATTTTCCGACACCACCAATAAATTATTGATAGTAAAATCCAGCCTATTATTAGCCGCACCCAATTGTGAGCGCACGTTATTTATAGATTCCAGCGCTTTATCAATAACACCAATAGCTTTTTGCGCATGCGCCGCAGTATCAATACTCACATTCGCAATGGCGACGCCAAATCGCCCGCCAGCAGTAGAATTTGCCTCCATAAGCCCCAAAGACGCAGGGTTTGCATTTACACCTAATTCAATACTAATTGGGCTTTGATTGGTGCTGGTTAATTTTATACCGGCCTCAATCGTTAGGGTAAATGTCGAACTTGCCGTAATACTGGAAGCCGTTAAAGTACCCGTCGAATTGGCCACATCTGATGATATGGTCGCACCATACAAGGCCGCTGTTGAATCAAATATGCTGTTGGCCGAATAGGCTGCTAACTGAATAGAACCCTGGTCAGATTCTAAAATAACTCGCGTACCGGACAAGCGCGCATGCACGCCCGTTAAATCGGAATTGGCATTAAACCCACTCACCACATCCGATGCCGTAGCACCGCTGGCCAATCCCAAATCGATTACAACACCATTAATCACTAAATTATCTGCAGTACCCGAGGCAAGGCCTAAATTGGCAGTACTTAAATCAATGGATGTGGTTGCAAACGCGTTAGCAACAACCCCAGTATCGACGCTGCTGGCGTTAATCGCATTTATTTTTCCCTGCAGGCTATCAGTATCATCGTTATCAATTATGGTGCCATTAATTTTAATGTCACCCACATTCCAAGCCGTGGCCGCGTGGGCAGAATCAATCCCCACACCGGTTACCGTGCCAGCCTTAAAGGACTCGCGAAAGCCTAAATTCAGCAAATCAGCTGTAGTGCCAGTGGCTCCACGGCTTACGGTTATAGGGTCACCATGTTTGCTAGTAAGAATTACTTGTCCCTCAGCCGACTGGGTAATACCCTGTGAGTTAACTGCGAGGGTCGGATCAAACACATTAAACCCTGTCGCCTGCTCAACCAATTGTGACGCAGCATCCGTGACTAGACCTGTATTATCAATCGCATCAACCACAATCGTTGAACCTGCATTATTGGTAAGCACCAAATGACCAGCGTCATCCTTGTCAGCACTCACAATACCGCCAGTCACCGAGACAATTTTATCAATCAACTCATTAATATTTTTAGTATCGGTAATGTTGAATACATTATTACCGCTGCCGTCAGCGGCCTGCACGGTGATGCGCAATTTATTGCCGTTTTCTAAAACGCCGTTGCCAACCAGATCACCTTTTAAATTGGTATAGCCCGAAGCCTCTACACCCAAGACATTTTTATTAATGTTATCGATTAAATCTTGGAAAGTATCCAGCGAGCCGGTAAACGAACCTATACTCTGGCCATTTATTAAAATGTCGGTTTCATTTAAGCTTACTGTCGATAAATTAGCGGTTACCGCAGCACCTAATACATCCACGCTCACAGATCCCATACCGAGCGTTTTGGAATCCATAGCTTGAATGGCAATATCAATGGTTTGATTCGCCTGTGAACCCACTTGTAATTGCACGTCGCCTAAACTGCCATCTAATAAAGTTTGGCCATTAAACGTAGTGGTTTTAGCGATACGATCTAGTTCAGCAATTAATTGCTGAACTTCCGCATCCAGGGTTGCTCGGTTGGAATCATCGTAAATTCCGTTGGCTGATTGAATCGCCAATTCGCGCATCCGCTGCAAAATATTAGTGGTTTCATCCAGCGCACCTTCAGCCGTTTGAATCAGTGAAATGCCGTCGTTGGCATTTCGAACTGCCTGATTCAGGCCGCGAATTTGCGAGGTCATTCGATTGGAAATCGCCAGGCCTGCTGCGTCATCCGCTGCGGTATTAATGCGTTTACCCGACGATAAACGCTCCATGGCAGTTGATAATTCATTACCGGAACTCACCAACTGACGCTGGGCATTCAGGGACGACACGTTGGTATTAATGACTAGAGGCATAGCGCTTCTCCTAATGTAAAATCTCGCCGCGATTTTTTACTGTTGAACAAATGAATTGCGGCCTTGAGCGAATAAGAGCAAACCCCATACCAATTATTTTTATCCTTAGAATTCAATTGGTTAAAATATATTTAAAACACCCAGCCAGCAAAGCGGCAATATTTATCCTCCCACAAACTCCAAACCTTGCCGCTCCTTTCCCCAGCCCCAGCATCTATTGCCCCGCTAAATCAGGTGAGCAATAGCTAGGTTTTATTGTTTAGTAAGGCTCAAGCTGCCGCTTATTAACCCCGCTCTAAACCCGCCGAGTTAATAACAATAGATAGTGTTGTGCAGCAATCACAGGACGACTAACCCAGAATAGGCGCGCCAGCCCCTAACCTACAGTTTGTGCAATTACTACCTTGCTAGCTCTGGTGGCGTTAAATTTGGCGCTGGGTGTCCCCCAAAAAATCGAATTTACCGCGTGTAAATTACGGTTTTTTGCTGGGCTCTAGCCCAAATTTGCCTTGCCAAGCCCTCGCCGCCAAGCTATTTCAACCAGCTGCCAGGCGCTGACAATGAGTGTCTGCATAATTGCCCTGGTAAAAACTATGCTGCGTCACTGCGGCGAGGTATCTGCATTTTTCCAATTACCCAATAATCAGCGATTTTTGAGCGGCGCATGACGGAGCTGACTGGCCCCACGAACAGGTTCTGCCACGACACAAAGACCGTTACCGCAAGTACTAAAAGCCACCCTAAGCTGTTAAAATGCCGCCCTTTTCGCGCTACGCGCCCAGCACTTGAGAACGAACGAGTCCCCTATGAGCCAACCTACCCCTCCCTCCTTAAGTTATAAAGATGCCGGCGTTGATATAGATGCAGGTAACAGGCTGGTGGATCGCATCAAAACTGTTGCGCGCAAAACCGCTCGCCCTGAGGTGCTCGCGGGGCTCGGCGGCTTCGGAGCTCTGTTTGAGCTTCCCAAGGGCTATCAAGAACCTGTCTTAGTCTCAGGCACTGATGGCGTGGGCACCAAATTGCGCTTAGCGATGCAATTGAAAAAACACGACAGCATAGGCATCGACCTAGTCGCTATGTGTGTCAACGATCTGATTGTGGGCGGGGCAGAGCCCTTATTTTTTCTGGATTACTACGCCACCGGTAAATTGGACGTGGATACCGCAGCGGCCGTCGTCAGCGGCATTGGCGAAGGCTGTCTGCAAGCAGGATGCGCCCTAGTCGGCGGCGAAACCGCCGAAATGCCCGGCATGTATGAGGGCGAGGATTACGATCTGGCAGGTTTTTGTGTCGGCATAGTGGAAAAATCAAAAATCCTCGATGGCAGCAAGGTATCTGCAGGCAACGCAATTTTGGGCCTGGCCGCAAGCGGGCCGCACTCCAATGGCTACTCATTAATTCGCAAAATTCTTGAGGTTACACAGGCTGATTTAAACCAATCCATTGGCGCCACTACTCTAGCTGACGCGCTTATGGCACCCACCCGCATTTACGTAAAATCGCTCCTAAAACTGTTAAAAACCTATCCCGTACACGCCATGGCCCATATTACCGGCGGCGGTTTATTAGAGAATATTCCTCGCGTCATGCCTGCGCGCACCAAAGCGCTTATCAACAGCAATCGCTGGGAAATGCCAGAAGTATTTAATTGGCTGCAAAAAGGCGGCAACATACAAACAGATGAAATGTACCGCACGTTTAACTGCGGCATAGGTATGGTAATTATTGTACCGGTCGATGTTGCTGACGCAACCACCGAGCTATTAACCCGCGAAGGTGAAACTGTATTTAATTTAGGGCAGGTGCAAACAGCCTCCCATGATGTGCCCTTTGTGGAAATTATTTAATGGGCGGCAGAATTGTTGTATTAATTTCCGGCAGCGGCAGCAATTTACAATCGCTGATTGACGCCTGCGCCGCTGCGCAAATTGACGGCCAGATATGTGCCGTCATTAGCAATCGTCCAGGCGTGAAAGGCTTAGACCGCGCAGCGGCGGCTCAAATCCCTCATCAGGTTATAGACCACACAACCTTTGCTGACCGCCAAGCGTTCGAGGCGGCATTGAGTCAAACCATCGAGCAATATTCACCCGATTTAATTGTGTTAGCCGGGTTTATGCGTGTGCTCACCGCACAATTCGTTGGCCGCTATCTTGGCAAATTAATTAATATCCACCCCTCTTTGTTACCTAAGTTTACCGGTTTGCATACACACCAAAGAGCGCTAGAAGAAAATGAAACACACCAGGGTGCGAGTGTGCATTTTGTTACGGCCGAACTCGACGGCGGCCCCGTTATTATTCAAGACCGCGTCGAAATAGACGCTAACGACGATGCATCAAGCCTTGCGGCCAAGGTTTTAGTAAAAGAACACCAAATTTATCCGCAAGCGGTGCAATGGTTTATGAGCGGTGAGCTGGAATTTAGGGAGGGCACATGTTTTTTACACGGCAAACCCCTAGACCCAGAGGGAATACAGGTGTGGCTGCATCGGTTATAAATACCGGCGCTGTGACCTGGGCGTTTATTAGTGCTTATTTATAGAATCTTTGATTAAAAGGTTTTCACAAACGCACGAATTTGCCCGCGTAGCCCTAACGAAAATAATCGCGGCTTTTAAGGGGCTTTGGCCCCAACTTATGCCGCAGCGCCTGGCGAAAAACCAATTTTAGTATTCTCGCTCCATCACCCTCGTAATTGCCCTCGCCTATGGCTAACAGGCTTCCGCCTGTAAACGTCAGCGCTGAAACCTGCGCGCCTGCGCGCTCAAAGCCCACACGGGGATTAAATTGGTAGCGCACATGCGCCCGAATGGGGGCACCACTAAAACCCTCCTGAGTGAAACTAAATTCGAAGCCGAGATAACAAATTAATTGCCATTCAAAATAACGCAGCGGCCGCTCGAGTTGCTCATCCACTAATAAGCCGTGCAGTGCCTGTTCATAGGCGGTAAATGGAATTGGCGATTGATCTTCTATCAATAAAAGCCGCTCGCACAGTTCATTGATATAAAAACCGCAAAACAAAGCCTTACCAGTTAAACTAAGAGGCGCGCCCGTTGGCTCACAACAAGCAAGCACCCGATGCTGACCGCGCGATTCCCAAATGGCTTGATAAGGTGTAAATGGGATTAAATTCAGCGTTTTTTTAGGTTTGCGCCACAGAGCACTGACTCGACCGTAATTCTGCGCAATTAAATCAACCCAATAACGCGTATCGCTAAAATGTTTTTGATGTAAAACGTATACTCGCTCCCAGTCCATTAATAATTACCAGGACAGCTGTGACGCAGAACTATTCGTGAAACCCCAAGCTGCGCAAAGCCCGATCATCATCCGACCAACCCGCCTTGACCTTCACCCACAGCTTCAGCATTACTTTGGCATCAAATAGAGTCTCCATATCCAATCGTGCAGCAGTGCCAATCGATTTTAAGCGTGAACCGCCCTCACCTATCAAAATGCGCTTTTGCCCATCGCGCTCAACCAAAATAGTCGCTGCAATAGTAATCAAGGTTGTTTCATCAATAAATTGATCTATTTCTACCGCTATTTGGTAGGGCAGCTCAGCGCCGAGCTGACGGGTAATTTTTTCTCGGATGAGTTCCGCTGCTAAAAAACGCGAGCTTTTATCCGTGATTTGATCTTCAGGGAACAAATGAATGCCCTGCGGTAGCCGCTTGATTATTTGTTCTTCCAAACAATCTAAATTATGGCCGCGCAAAGCGGATACCGGAATAATTTCCGCTGGTTTTAAACGCTCTTGCAACAGAGCCAAATGGGGAATTAGTGCGGCCTTATCCTCCTGGCAATCCATTTTATTCACCACCACAATCACAGGCACCTTAGATTGTTGCAAACGCTCTACCACATTGTCATCGTCAGTGGTCCAGATAGTGCGATCAACCACAAACAGAATAACGTCCACATCCAAGGTGGCTGAAGTCGCCACACGGTTCATGTAACGATTAATGGCTTTGGTTTGTTTGCGGTGCATTCCAGGTGTATCAACAAAAATGATTTGCACATTTCCCTGTGTTTTAACGCCCGTAACATTTTGCCGTGTTGTTTGAGGCTTGCGGGAGGTAATGGATATTTTTTGCTGGATAAGATGATTGAGCAAAGTAGACTTGCCCACATTAGGACGCCCAACAATAGCCGCGTAGCCGCACCGGGTTTCTGACATACAACCCCCTAAGGTTTGAGTAGGGCCAGCATTTTTTCAGCGGCCTCTTTTTCGGCAGCGCGGCGATTGGACGCCACACCAGTAGTTACTGAATCTATATGGGCTACAGTGCACGAGACTGTAAACACCTGTGCGTGGGACTCGCCTTCCACATCGACAACTTCATATACAGGCAGCTGCTTTTTGCGCCCCTGTAATAATTCCTGTAGCAATGTTTTGGGGTCTTTTTCGTCAATCGCCAACGACATGTTACTCATACGGGCCTGAAACCAGGCACGCACAATTGAGCGCGCCTGCATAAATCCAGCATCGAGAAATATAGCGCCAATGATGGCCTCTACAGCGTCGGCTAATATAGAGCTGCGCTCCTGCCCGCCACTGCGCAATTCACCTTCCCCCAAGCGCAAATACTCACCCAGATGGAAATCGCGCGCGACTTCAGCCAATGTATCGCCTTTCACCAAACTGGCGCGCAGTCGGCTCAAATCGCCTTCTTTGGCTGCGGGGAATTTCTCGTAGAGCGCCTCGGCAATGACAAGATTTAAAATAGAATCACCTAAAAATTCTAAACGCTCATTGTGAGTAGCGCCGAAGCTGCGATGGGTCAGGGCCTGATGCAGAAGGTCTGGATTGACAAACTCATAACCCAGAGATTGTACCAGGTGGTTATTTTTTGGCTGGGTCACTGGGTTTACAACAAGCTTGCGGGTTTGAAGAATCGAGTTCAGTTTTAAACCAAACAATTAAATCGACGTTTTTAACAAACGGTACACGAGTTTCATAAGCATACCGAAATATAACTTTGTCGCGCAGGCGTTCAACTTCCAAATGTTTTAAATCAGCCGCATCACCGCGCACGCCATTTACGGTAAAAAACTTACTGAGGTGAGAAGTCATTTCGGGCTTGCCCATCATACCCAAATCCTCTTTATGGGCTTCTACAAAGGTTTTGAATCCTTCATTCACTAATAGGTCGTCTTGATATAGCGGAAACAGCTTGAGAAAAACCGTTAGGGTAAAACCCAACACCAAAAACAGCACCAACAGGGAGGGCAAACTAAAACCCGATTGTCGTAATACGGACATAACATGGCTCCTCGATATTATTTAATTATGCCTACACTGGAGAAACTGGGCAGGTCAGTAACATTGCGCCAGTGCAACCATACGGCGAAAGCCTTACCCACTATGTTTTTATCCGGCACCATTCCCCATGCCCTACTATCCAGGGAGTTATCCCGGTTATCCCCCATCATAAAATAATGGCCGGGTGGCACCACATAGGTCCCCTCAATACTCAATTGGCCGGGCCGGTTGCATTTTTGCATAATGTGTGGGGTGTCGCCCAGCAATTCGGTCACGACTGAGTACTGAGAATTGAATTGGAAGCACATGGATGGCGCCTCGCCTGGAGCCGCATAGGGGGGGACGCGGGTCTCAATAAATTCCTGCTTAATCTCAACGCCATTCACATACAGCACATTATTGCTATAACGAATAGTGTCACCCGGCATACCAATGAGCCGCTTAATGAAATAGCGTTTGTCGTGGGGCGGGAAAAACACCACTACATCCCCTCGCTTAGGCTCGCCGATAGGAATAATTTTAGTTTTTAAGATAGGTAGGCGAATACCGTAAGCAAATTTATTAACTGCGATGTAGTCGCCTATTTCTAAGGTAGGGATCATAGACCCCGACGGAATTTGGAAGGGTTCGATTAAAAATGAGCGCAGTACAAACACCAATGCAAGCACTGGGAAAAATGATTGTGAATATTCTGCCCACACCGGTTGTGCTTTGGCAGCCGCCTGAGCAGCCAGGTAACCTTCATCAAGTTGTTTTTGCGAAGCATCCAGATGAACAAACTGCGCATCCACTTCAGCCAGTGCTCGTTTACGCTTAGCGCCATTGAGTTGCCAGTCCAGCAGCCAACCGATCCCAGTCAAGGCTACAGCTAAAAATAAAATAAGCGGCAAATCAATATCCATTACATCCTCTTAGGGTTTGGGTCATGTATCAAAAACGAAGCAAATACCCGGCATTACAAGCTTGATTTGCTCGACTTATTCAATATGCGGCAACCAACACTGGCACCGCTGAACACTTTTCTTGCACCGTCAACAGTGGCGACGGCGAATTAGGAGTCCATTTTTAACACCGCTAAAAAAGCCTCTTGTGGGATTTCTACTCGCCCCACTTGTTTCATGCGTTTTTTACCGGCCTTTTGTTTTTCAAGTAACTTTTTCTTACGCGTGACATCGCCGCCATAACATTTTGCCAAAACGTTTTTACGCAGCGCTTTTACCGTGCTACGGGCGACAATTTGCCCCCCTATAGCCGCTTGAATAGCCACATCAAACATTTGGCGCGGTATCAACTCCTGCATTTTTTCCGTCAGTGCTCGCCCTTTATAATGCGCCGTGTCGCGGTGCACGATCAGCGCTAGAGCATCGACCTTTTCGCCATTAATTAATACATCCAAACGCACCAAGCGGGCAGATTGGAACCGCAAAAAGCTGTAATCCAGCGATGCATAGCCGCGACTGACCGATTTTAACTTATCGAAGAAATCCAACACCACTTCGTTCATCGGCAGCTCATAAACCAGAGAAACCTGGCTGCCCATGTACTGTAAATCGCGCTGTACACCGCGTTTTTCAATGCACAGAGTAATAACTGCCCCCAGATATGCTTGTGGTACCAATATATTCGCCTGCACAATAGGCTCACGCATATCGGCAATATTGGAAATTTCCGGCAATTTAGACGGGTTATCGACGTAAACTATCTCACCGTTGGTCTGCTCCACTTCAAATACAACCGTAGGCGCGGTGGTGATTAGGTCTAAATCGTATTCGCGCTCCAAACGCTCTTGAATAATCTCCATGTGCAGCATGCCTAAAAAGCCGCAGCGGAACCCGAAGCCTAGAGCGTCTGAGCTTTCTGGCTCATAAAATAACGAGGCGTCATTGAGGGTTAATTTCGATAATGCATCGCGAAAAGCTTCAAAATCGTCGGAGCTAACTGGAAACAAGCCTGCATAAACCTGAGGCTGCACGCGTTTAAAGCCCGGCAACGCCTCCACATGGGGGCAATTGGCATGGATCAGCGTGTCGCCTACTGGCGCGCCGTGAATATCCTTAATGCCAGCAACCACAAACCCCACCTCACCGGCTTTGAGCACTCCTGTCTCATGGCGCTTGGGTGTAAACACACCCACACTATCCACCACATTGGCCTTGCCAATGGTTTTCGACATGATTTTGTCTTTTACCCTCAGGGTGCCATGTTTAACGCGCACCAGGGACACAACGCCTAGATAGTTATCGAACCAGGAATCAATAATTAGCGCCTGTAATTCCCCGTCAGGATCACCTTCGGGCGGTGGGATGCGCTCAATTAAGCGCTCTAAAACCTCTTCTATGCCCAAGCCAGACTTAGCGCTGCAGCGCACGGCATCCGTGGCATCTATACCAATGATATTTTCAATTTCCTCCGCCACCCGATCCGGCTCAGCCTGCGGCAGATCCATTTTGTTCAACACAGGAATAACTTCCAGGCCCTGTTCAATGGCGGTGTAGCAATTGGCCACTGATTGCGCTTCAACCCCTTGGGCCGCATCCACCACCAACAGAGCGCCCTCACAGGCAGCTAAAGAGCGCGACACTTCATAGGAAAAATCCACATGGCCGGGGGTGTCAATAAAATTAAGCTGGTAGGTTTTGCCGTCAGTGGAGGTGTAATTGAGGGTTACGCTTTGGGCCTTAATAGTGATCCCCCGCTCCCGCTCAAGATCCATAGAATCGAGCACCTGAGCCTCCATCTCACGGGCAGATAAACCGCCACAGTACTGGATAAAACGATCTGCCAGGGTAGATTTGCCGTGGTCAATATGGGCAATGATAGAAAAGTTGCGAATATGGCTAAGGGTCGACACGAATAAACTGCCTAATCAATAATGAAACAAGGCCCTAGGGGCGCAAAAAGGCGGCAAGTCTACTCTATTTGCCCAGGCCAAGTAAGGCCGCCTGGCCAAGCCCTGTCGCTAGGTGCAACTAAGGCGCCGCTTGCGGCACTACCTCCTCTGGCACCCGACCTATGGAGGCGAGCACGGCCTGCGCCGTTTCCGGTGGAATCTCCCCTGTCAGGCTCATTTGATAGTGCATATCGCCATCGTTGAAGGCTGTCACCATAGCGAGGGTTGCCCCGCGCAACGCTGCCCCCACCCTTCTATGCGCCGCACTAACCAAAGGCACCACTCGCACAGAAAAAACGGCCAAACCATCAGTAAAAGTAAGGTACTCACCATCCTGTTCGCGACTGGCCTGCGCCAACACAAAACCCGGTGGCAACCAGTGAAAACGCCATTGGGTAGGCTGCGCAGGTGCGGTAAAACACTGCTCCTTGTGGACGCCAATGCCTACCGCCTGCCCCTCAGCTTTAAAATCACCATCAGTGAATTTAGGCTCCAGTTGAATATCTACAAACTGCATACGCTCCAGAATTTTCCGCTGGCCATTTTGAATCAACCACATCAGGGGTAAACCAGTAGCCTTGTCCAGCGCTAAGGTCACGCCATAGCGCAGAGCATCTTTGGGCACCATCTGAATAAGTGCAGCCTGCCGCCCTGCAATGCGCTCTTCACCGCGCAACACAAATTGATAATTTTGGTTAATACTCGCCGAGACCCCCAGGGTATTGCTGGCGAGCCCCCCGCGCAGCAGGAAACTGCCTGCATTGACGCAGTTGGCAAGACGACCCTGCCGTACTGCCTCTCGTACGGGGCCGGAAAGGTGCAGAATCCGCTCCTGCTCTACCCCGTTGTTCAAGCCATGCACTATGGCAAGCGAATCCATTTGGCCGCCGTATTCATAGGTGAGATGGCCGCGAAACGCGCGCTCTTGCAAAGATTGCGATAATTGGCGCAACAGATCGTCCACCGTTGCCAACGGCTCCAATGCTTGCGCGCGGGTGGTGACTAAAAGAAGAAATAAAGGGGCGAAAAAAAGCCCCAGCCATACCGGCGGGGGCCCAAGGAGTGTCCGAACGTCTTTAACCATCAGCGCTTGCCTGCAACTGGCTCAATGCTGTTATTTAGCGATACATCGGCGGGAACATTTGATATACGTGTAAATGGCAACAGGCCAAAACTGCCGTGGGCCGCAGACCGGCTGGCATGGTCGAGCAACATTTGATTGAGCTGTGCCTGCACTTCTGGATCATTGCGCCAGTCGGTTTGGTTAAGTGATACCGGCTGCACTTGCAAAGGCTGCACGCGCTCAGATTGACTGCTCACCGTGCGCGCCATAGGCACCGGCAATGCAAAGCCATCTGGCGCAGACTGCACTTGGCTGGTTCCGGGCAGGCTGGTTTCGGGTAAATTGGCGGCAATACCCTCAATGCCTCCCACTATACTTCCGGCTTCCCCAGACCCCATTACTTCACCCGACTCCATAGCTTTCACTGGTGAGGCTGGAGCTACAGCTAGAGGGGCAACCGATGGGGCAGAAAACTGCTGCGCACCGATTAAAACTGCTATAGCCACCGATGCAGCCACTGCAGACTTACTCCCCCAACGCAGCCAAATGGGTGCAGGTTTATTATCTGATTTAACCGTTACAGCAGACGGGCTAAGGGCTGGCTCCAAGGCAATTGCCTGGGAAATAGCTGCCGATAAATCAACGTTTAAAAAAGCGGTCTCTTTGCGCTGCAAGAGCGTAGAGGTCAACTGGTAACGCCGCCAGGTTGCACCTAGCGCTTCATCTTCGGGTAATTGCTTAAGAATTCTACGTAGCTCAAGATCACTAGCTTGGTTATCCATCAAAGCGGATAGGGACTCTTTTAGCATTTCATCGGATGACGTCATAGATAAAACCTGTGGGTTTAACAAAACTCTAAGTGAGTCGATTGAAGTGCAGGTGTGACCGAGCCTTTTAGGCGAGGTTCCAACTGTTAGTTTATTTTTGGCGATTTTTTATAACAAAGGCGCCATTTGCCGATCAATGGCTTCACGTGCACGGAAAATACGCGAGCGCACAGTACCAATGGGGCAGCCCATGGCCTCGGCAATTTCCTCGTAACTCATACCTTCTATTTCACGCAGGGTAATAGCTGTGCGCAAATCGCGCGGCAAATCGGCTATTGCCTTGGTAATTACCGCGTCGAGTTGATCGCGCATCAAATTATTTTCAGGATTTTCAATATCCCGCATATTCTCAGAATCAGTGAGAAATTCAGCTTCTTCTGCGTCTATATCCATAGCTGGAGGGCGGCGGCCACGGGAGACTAAAAAATTCTTCGCCGTGTTAATGGCAATACGATAAAGCCAGGTGTAAAAAGCGCTTTCACCGCGAAAATTAGGCAGCGCGCGATAGGCTTTAATGAAGGTTTCCTGCGCGACATCCTGCACTTCTGCATGGTCGCGAATAAAGCGGCTAACAACCGCCATAATGCGGTGCTGATATTTAATCACTAAAAGATCAAACGCTTTTTTATCCCCCTGCTGGACTCGACTGACGAGGGGTTGATCTGCATCTGGGGCAGATGGTTCAAGCATTAAAGACTCCAGGTACGGTGCTAACACCGGGTAAAGAAAAGTTCAGCCGCGCTTTTACTGAAGTAAACAAGGCAAAACCAAAATAAGTGCAAACACAATGCAGAAATAGCGGTACACAGCACACCAAAAAACGCTCAGCAGACCGTCTGCCAACCGCCATTGTTTCCGAAGGCCCCCCAATGGGCAATAGCACAACGGATTTTTCCCACCAGGGCAACGCCTGCACTAGCGGGTGAAGACTCAAGGCCAGTTGCAAAGTTCAGCATAGGGCCTGGATAATTCACCTCTCCAGCCATACGCCCAAGCCCCACATGCGTATAACGCACCTTCCTTACACTGCCAGTTGATTAATTATGCCTGACCCCACAACCTCCCATTTTTACAGCGATGTCCTCGTCATCGGCAGCGGCGCAGCAGGCCTCACCCTAGCACTTAAACTGGCTCAGCTGTGCACAGTCAGTGTGCTAAGCAAGGGCAAGCTGACCGAAGGGTCCACCTGGCACGCCCAAGGCGGCATCGCCGCAGTGTTAGATGACGACGACAGTATCGAGTCCCACGTCGCTGACACCCTGGTGGCTGGCGCAGGCCTCTGCCATCCGCAGGCCGTGCGTTTTACCGTTTCCCGCAGCAAAGCGGCTATTGAATGGCTGGTGGATTTAGGCGTTGATTTCACGCGCAGCCAAAACAGCCAGTACCACCTCACGCAAGAGGGCGGCCACAGCCACCGGCGCATCATCCACAGCGCAGATGCTACCGGCAAAGCCGTGCATTCCACACTACTAGAACAAACCCTCGCCCATCCCAATATCCAATTGCTGGAAAACCACGTTGCGCTGGATTTAGTCCGCGAACCAGATTTGGCTAGCGGCAAAATGCGCTGCGTGGGGGCCTATGTGTACGATCGCACCAGCGATAGAGTGGTGACCCACAGCGCCAAAACCACCATCCTGGCTACGGGCGGCGCCAGTAAGGTTTATCTCTACAGCAGCAACCCTGACAGTGCCAGCGGTGATGGCATTGCGATGGCTTGGCGGGCGGGCTGCCGAGTGGCAAATATGGAATTTAACCAATTTCACCCCACCTGTTTATACCACCCGGATGCCAAATCCTTTCTGCTTACCGAAGCGCTGCGGGGAGAAGGCGCGTTTTTAAAATTGCCTAACGGCGAACGGTTTATGCAGAATTTCCATCCCATGGCGGAGCTCGCACCGCGAGATGTAGTAGCTCGCGCCATAGATCACGAGATGAAACGTCTCGGCAGTGATTACGTTTTATTGGATATCAGCCACAAGCCTGCCGATTTTATCCAGCACCACTTCCCCACCGTGTGGAGCAACTGTTTACAGTTCGGCTTTGACATCACCAAAGACCCAATACCGGTAGTGCCAGCCGCCCATTACACCTGCGGCGGTGTGGTGGTGAATTGCCATGGCCAGACAGATTTAAAAAATCTCTTCGCCATAGGCGAAACCTCATTTACCGGCCTGCATGGCGCCAATCGTATGGCGAGTAATTCACTGCTGGAATGTATCGTCTACGCCCATTCGGCGGCGGAAAAAATCGAGCAAGATTTAGGTTCTATACCTGCGCCAACCGCCATTAAAGAATGGGATGAATCCCGCGTAACCAATTCAGATGAAGACGTAGTGATTTCCCACAATTGGGATGAGTTGCGGCGTTTTATGTGGGATTACGTCGGCATAGTGCGTACCCATAAACGCTTAGAGCGCGCCACCAACCGCATTCGCCTGCTGCAAAAAGAAATTCAAGATTACTATGCTAATTACAAAGTGAGCGGCGACTTAATTGAATTGCGCAACCTCGCCGTTGTAGCCGAATTAATTATTCGCTCTGCCATAGAGCGCAAAGAAAGCCGTGGGCTGCACTTTTCGCTGGATTTCCCCGAGGTTTCTGCCATCGCCAAAGACACTATTTTGGTGCCGACCAATTTTGCCGACCAGGAAATATTTGTCCACAACTAAAACCTGCTGATCCTGCAAGTCACCCGTATACCGCAAGCACGGGCAACCGCTTGCTTTACCGCTCATTGGTCAGCGCGTTATACACCTCGTTTATTAACCCGGCGGGTTTAGTGCCGAGTTAATAAACGCGGCATGGATGCCACAAAGGCGGCTTAACCCGCCGCGAGTCCAGCTAAAACAAGGAGATTCGCGTATCCGCGCCCGTTTTAACGGGGCGACGATAAAATAAATCATGGCGATCTATTTTGTCTCCAGGTTAATAATGGCACCTCATATCCACATCCGTTAGAATGCCGCCCTTTGCCCAAGGCTGGCTCTGACTCTCTATGCATTACCTTTCGCCGGAATTTGCTCTTTTATTCTTAGCTTTTTTATGGCTGTATTGGCTGCTGGGTATTGGCTCCGGCTCGCGCGCGCAAAATAAATTGTTATTGGTGGCGAGCTACGCGTTTTACGCCAGTTTCGACTGGCGATTTCTAGTGCTGTTAATTAGTTTTTCACTGATTATTTTAGGCTTGGCAGGCTTAGTGATACGCCCAGATGGCAGCCGCAGGCGCTGGCCGGTAAGCCTCGGCATCGTTTTAGCGCTGTGTAATTTAGGCCTGTTCAAATATTACAATTTTTTCCGTGAAAGCCTAGTGGCGGTGCTCGGAACCAGTATTGAACACAGCAGCTTACCTATTCTCGATATTTTATTACCCGTCGGCATTTCGTTTTATACCTTTTGCGGCGTTGCCTATTTAATTGAAGTGGGCCGAGGGAATCAACAACCCGCGCCTTGGTTAGAAGGTTGTTTATTGTTGGCGTTTTTCCCAACCCTGCTGGCAGGCCCCATATGCCGCCCCAAAGATTTACTTCCTCAATTACAGCATGAACACACACGTACCATCATTGAACCTGAGCGCATCGGCCTATTAATTATCAGTGCCTTAATTAAAAAAATCTGGTTAGCCAGCTGGCTTGCAGAGCAATACGTCAATCCGGTGTTTGCAGATCCCAGCGCCTATCACGCTATCGATTTAGCCGCCGCCAGTATCGCTTATGCGTGGCAAATATTTTTTGATTTTTCCGGCTACACCGATGTAGTCACCGCCTGCGCATTGCTGCTAGGCATAAAAGTCCCCATCAATTTTCGTCAACCCTATTTAGCATCTAGCTTAAGTGATTTTTGGCAGCGCTGGCACATAAGCCTGTCCAGTTGGATTCGCGACTATGTTTATATACCGCTGGGCGGCAGCCGAGGTGGCTGGTGGCGCACGCAATTTAACGCACTATTGGCCATGGTCATTTCCGGTATTTGGCACGGCACCAATTTAACCTTTGTTATTTGGGGGTTGTGGCACGGCGTAGGGCTCGTTGTGCAAAACTGCTGGCGTCGCCTTTCCAAACGCAGGCTGCCAACGAGCATCGCACAAGGGCTGACGTTTGTATTCGTATGCCTAGGCTGGGTATTTTTCCGCGCCGAAGATATGCCACGCGCCGTGGAATTTTTGCAGGGCTTCAGCCAGTGGAGCATTCCTGCTCAGTTAAATTATTTAGGACTTGGTGCCACCACCGCCGTGTATTTTTATTGCTCTCGCGCCAGCCTTAAATTCATGCCCTATCTGCAACAAAAACTTGTGCAGATTCACTGGAGTTTACAGGCCGCAGCCATCACCAGCTGCACACTGATTATTATTCAACTCGCACCAAGCGGTATGCCTGGTTTTATTTATTTCGGGTTCTAGGATGACAACAACTCAATTGCCTATCACACACACATTAAAAACCCTGTCGGTATGTGTTTTCATTATTGCTGTGGTCAAAGCTGACGCGCTGAGCCGTTACTGGCAGCAACAATGGCGCGTCGCATTACCCTTAGCGGGCAATTTAACGGAACCTACCTGGTTCAACCAAATATGGAACCGGTATGTTGCCGATGTCGATCAGGCACTACTGATACTCAACACTCGCTTAACCCGCGCAGGTCAAGCACTCAGTGTCGACCCTATAACTCCCGCACCAGTCGTAAAAGCCGCACCAAGTACAGTGGCTGCACCGAGCGTAACCGAGTGTGATAGCGAATTTAAAGAATTAACTGAACCCAGCAAAACCACTGTCGCGAACACTTCGATGCAGTGGCCTATTCCCTTAGCGCCAGCAGATAAAATTTTATTAGTTGGCGATTCAATGATGCAGGGTGTTGCGCCCTACGTTATGAGTGGCCTGCGCAAACAGTATTCTGCCGAGGCCATAGACCTAAGCAAACACAGCACAGGCCTTGCCTACCCCGGTTTTTTTAATTGGCCGGAGACGATTAAAGAACACCTGACTAATACATCCTTCAAAGCCTTGGTAATTTTTTTAGGTGCCAACGATACCTGGGATATTATTTACAAAGGTAAATCCATCGCTATAGGCAATGAATTTTGGCGCAATTTATACACCGAGCGTGTAGAGTCGATTTTATCCTACGCACAAGAACACGCAGTGCAAGTGATTTGGCTAGGTGCGCCGCCCATGGGACGCGATAAAATGAATAAATATGTGCCCGCCCTCAATCAGGTCTATCAAACCAGTGCCGAAAAATTCAAACCGCTTGCTGTATTCTCACCTACCGCGAACAGTTTGAGCAGCGATGGTTTGACATTCAATAAATTCATCACCCTGCCAGATCAAGGCGAAATTATGGTGCGCACCAACGATGGCGTACACTTCACCCCGGCAGGCCAAAAAATTATTGCCCAGTTGGTGTTAAAACACTTTCGCGCAGCCGATCCTGAGCAACCCACACCATGAAAATACTGATTATCCTTGGCTGCATTATTATTGCTGTGCTTCATGCGCAGCCAGCACGAAGCGGTGAATTAATTGATTTTGGCGAACCCAACGCGCAAATATTATGGCAACAATTTCGCGATCTGGAAGCAGGCAAATACCGCCAAGCGATGCGCATTATGCAAATAGGCGATTCCCACACTGCGGGTGATTATTTTACTGGACAATTGCGCAACCGCTTGCAAGCACGTTACGGTAATGCCGGTGTTGGCTGGATTCCGCCAGGCAATATTGTCAATCAGCGCTCAGCTGCTTTTCGTTTAACCAGCAAAGGCAAATGGGATTTATTAGACAGTAAAATGCCCGCCCACTCCGGTATTTTTCCTTTAGGCGGCCTGGTAAATATTACGCAAACCAATGCCAGCGCCGAATTTACCGCTAAAGATCCACTTAAAGAGGGCCGCTGGTTCATGCACATATGGCTGCAGGGCAAACAACCCTGGCGCCTGCGTTTAAGTGACGGCAGCCTGATGCATTTAAGCCCCAAGCGGGACAAATTCACGCCATGGAGCTTATTAAGTGTAGAAACGCACACGCAGGGAATAACCGCATTTTCCCTTGAAGGGCCTGCTCATTCGGCATTAGGTGGTTTATTTTTAGATCGCGATAGCCCCGGTATTACCCTGGATGCCATGGGTATTAACGGCGCAAAAGGTAATGTCATTGGTCGCTGGGATGGACAAACACTGCGCAAACAAATGCAATGGCGCAAACCCAAATTAATTATTTTGGCCTACGGCACCAATGAAGCCTTTGATTTAAAATTCGATTCCAGCGAGTTTGCGCAAACACTGCGCGATAACATCCGCAGCTTGCGTTTTTTAGCGCCTGGCGCTGCTATTTTAATTGTGGGTGCACCGGCCAACGCTAAAAATAGCCCACCCAATTTAACCGCCAGTTGCCCACAAGGCGTCGCTAAGGGGTTACCCAATGTTGTCACAGTGCAAAAACGTGTCGCCCAAGAAGAAAAAACGCTTTACTGGGATTGGGCGGGTTTTATGGGCGGCATTTGTGCGGCCCCCCATTGGGCACAATTATCCCCCCCCTTGATGGGCAAAGATTTAATTCATTTATCGAAAGAAGGTTACGAGGCGAGTGCCGATGATTTATTTGGTGCTCTACAGGCCAAAATTCGTCTTTAATCTATACCCGCCCACTGAAGTAGTGCCGCATATTCCAGCGGCCTGAAGGAGCGCCTTTTTATTTGGCTGTACTTATTCAAAAACACTCGGGCACACCCAATAGACACTAGTTCGTCTTCACAGGCAGGAGCCTATAAAACACAGCAGCGAAATACACAAACTGCAACAATGCTCAAAATATTTTTAATCTTTAGGAATGAAATGCTCAGTTCTATTCCGGCAAAAACACAAGGTCACACAATACTTGCTCGCGATAACCGCAAATAACGGGTATCAAGCCCTGCCACTGCTCATCTAGCGCACGATCACCACTGTCGATTAATAACCTGCCCCTACCGACGCTGGCAAGTTTTTCTTTTGTTGCTACAGGGTGTATAGCCTTGCGACCAATGGTTTTTAAAATGTCAGCGGATAATTGCTGATTACCGCGCCCAATTATATGCCCCTGCCCTCCGATCACGGTTAAAAACACCCAAGGGTCAACTGTTGAACTCAGCAAGCTGGATAATTGCTGTACATCAGCATCCAGCGCCAAACAGCAATTATTGGCAAAAACATCAAAACCCAGCAGGGTATGCGGCAGACCCAAGGCTTCTTGAAGATCCGCCATTGTTTTACCTGGGCCAAATACTAGGGTTGCCTCTTCGGGGATCAGTTCTTTTAGATAAGCGGCTATATCACTAATTATTAACTCTTCCGCCACTAAGCCGCCCTGCTTAATACTCTGAATAAAACGCCCATCATAAGGCACCAGCATACTGCCTAAATAACGGCTTTTTACCTGCCCCAGTCGCAAAACAACCTCATCTAAATCGCGCACCTGTGCCGATTCAGCATGCAACAATGCGCCCTGCACTAAGGCTATAACTAATTGACTGGCGGCAACAGGATTAATAGCAAAAACACCAGATTGAATTTTTACTCCGGCAGGAATGCCTAGCACTAACTGCGCGGGATTACAGTGTGTGATTACCTGCGCAACATCTGCGGCTGTGCCATCGCCACCAGCGAACACAATTAAATCTACATTTTTTTTACAGTACTCGGCCACTAACGCCTGAGTATCTGCAGCCGAAGGAATAGTTGCAACCTCGGTATCAGCAGACTGAAAGGTAATCCCTAAGTGGTGTAAAACAGCAGCTCCCATAACACCATTAGGCGCCAACCACGCAATATCCTTAGCAACCGCCCCGAGCGCCGAACAAAAATCCGCAACACGCTTGAGCGAATTTAGGCTCAACATATCGGCAGCTAAATAATCACCCAAATATAAATTGTCGCTGCCTTTTTGCGCTAAAGGCCCACCTGTACCGGCTAGCGGGTTTATCACCAAACCTACTGATATTCGCCGCATTAAACTGCAAAACCTAACGCACGCAATGTTTGCAGATGAGGCGATTGCGGTGAGACAACGTAGTGCGACAACTCGCGGCGCTGCGGATAGTGTTTGCGTAATTGATCAAAACCAAGACGCGAGGTGCCGTCTTGCATAACCAATGCACGCAGCTGTTGATCATCGCGCGCCACGTCATAAATAGATAACAAAGATGAATTCATGTCGGTAAAATTCAAGCACTCTGTTTCACCCATAGCACTGGCCATAACCGAGGCTTCGTGTTGCATTAATTTAGTTTCATCGACACCCAAAAAATTACCCAGGGCGCGATGAATCATCAACGAACCATTTACGCGCCCCTCATAACTGTAACCGGCAATATGGGGTGTACCGAGCGCTACATAATCCATCAGCGGCACTAAGATGTCCGGCTCCCCCTCCCATACATCAAGCACAACCGTTAAATTCTGCTGTTGCTGCATACACTTTAACAAGGCTCGATTATCAATTACTTCGCCGCGCCCGGCATTTAACAGCAATGTACCCGGTTTTAATTGCGTTAATACCGTTTCGTTAAATAAATGAAAAGTGGGCGCAGCGCCTGTGCGCGTTAAAGGTGTATGCACACAAATAATATCGCACTGCAATAATTCATCCCAATTGACCCAGCGAACATCACTATGGTTTTTAAACGGGTCAAATGCACATACCTGCACGCCTGCCGCCTGTAATACACGGTAAAGCCTGCCGCCCACATTGCCGCAACCGACAATGCCTATTTTCGCCTCCGGCCATTCTGGGCGCAGGCGCGCAAGGGCGCTCAGCACATATTGCACCACTCCGCCAGCATTACAGCCCGGGGCACTGGCGCTGACAATTTTGCGTTGGGATAAATACTCTGTGTCTAAATGATCAACGCCTATAGTGCAGGTGCCTACAAACCTCACCGCACTGTCCTTTAATAATTGTGCATTGACCTTGGTAACTGAACGCACCAGCAAAATATCGGCAGAGATCAGGTCTGAGGCGTGCATAGCGCGGCCGGGCAGCGCAGTGATACGACCAAAATGGCCAAAAAAATCGTTTAAAAACGGAATATTTTCATCCGCCACTATATGCAACATAGCTATTCGCCTAAAAATTCGTATCGGTAGTGCCTGCTATCAAGCGGGTTGGGCACTTGAAAAAAAACTGCCAGGGCATTAACCCACTGAGCTGCCCTAGTAGGCAGCCCACTTGCACAATAGTCCTGCGCCTGCTGTGCAACGGCCTGTTTGAAGGCTGCGCTGGCACCAATGCCCTGAGCCAGGTTGTCGGCGCTAACCCTGAAGCGCAAACCTGCGGCCACTGAAAAAATCCACTCAAGAGCCTGCGGCTTAACTTCCACTTGCTCAAATTGTACTTGTTGTTCCTGCGAGCGCCCATCAGGTGCGTACCAGTAACCAAAATCAACCTTTTTAAGTCGCTCTGCACCCGCCACACACCAATGGGCGATTTCATGCAACGCCGATGCACAATAATCGCGGGTAAAATGAATTTCATTGTGCTGCTGAGTCTCGCCGGCAGGCAAATAGATGGGTTCTTCGGCACCGCCGCATAAACAGGTATTCAGTGGTAAAAATAATTGATTAAACAGCTGAATTAACAACTCAGCTTTAATTTCAGGGGTCGATGTTTGCGGCGCTGCACACAAATATTCTGCTAACTGCAATTTCCTCTCCAAATATCTAGCAAGCCCAAAGAGGCTCGCATACCGAAGGCTCTCATCAGTGGGCGTGATTGAATTACGCAAAACAAGCAAAACGCGGCTTAAAATTTTTTTATTGCTGCAGGTGTTGAATTAAGCGCTTTGTGCATATACTGTAAGTACTGATGGTACCTTACCATTCTGCTCGCAGACGGCACTTCGCCTGCATTTTTTGCGGAGGTAGTATTATGAAGACCTCAAACTCGACTCACAATACCAAAGTAGTCGATCTATTCACCCGCAAACCCTATGTTCCGCTAGAGCAAAAACGCATCATTCGTCTCTCCCTTGAGCTTGACGGCCTCGAAATGCTCTACTCCAACGATACCAGTTCCGAACGCTTATTTAGCTTAAAGATACTCGCCTGGGGCCTAAGAGCTAACGGCGAAGTGGTGGGTTTGGTGCCTTGGCTGAACGATTTAATCCCCTGCTCAGAGATACACGACCCAGTACACGGCCACTGGGAGGGTTATTACGACCCGGGTATCGATGAAATTTTCACTGAACCACCCATGCACAAGGTGATTGAATTAGAAACAGCAGCAGAATATTTTAATTATCAGTGCGAATCCCCTGACGAAATCGTGCAAGAACTGCCGGATACACTTGGCACCCATGCAGTATTTTCCGACAGCAAAAATAAAACCCTTGTTTTGCAGGAAATTATTAGCTGGCGTCTGCACAGCGACGGTGTAATTTTAGGCATGTTGATAGATCCGGAAAAAGTACAAAACACACCCGTTTTACCCGGTGATGATTGTCTCTTCCCGGCGCAGGCAAAAGATAACTTCCGTTATTTTTTTCAGCATCATATCGCCAACAAAATTAAATCCGAAGACCCAGAAGCGCTAGCAGCCATGTGTTTATTGGTGGAAGAATCTAGCCGATAATACCCAGCTGGGCTTTTGCTCTTAGGACAATTGAGTTTCATTCTACCTGCGTCGTGATGTTTAAAGGCGGCGCAGTTTTTTTGCATTAGCCAATACCCATTCTCAATCCCACACCGGTCTCGCCGTCAATTCGGTAACAAGGGCAAGCCAATTCGCGCATACCTGATAGCAAGAACCCCATAGGAGCCTCTGGAAAGCTTACTCGCTCTGAGGTTGTAGTTGGGGTTAGCATCTCCTAAAACGCTCTTTTATTAACTCGGCTGCACAATAGATTGCCTTGACCTACTGTGCTTCGTGCCGCTAGTGAACCTGCCTATTTAAGCGCTACTCGCGGCGGCTTAGATCACCGGGTTAAATAGGTGGTACAAACTCAGCAATTGCTCCTCGGCTTGGGTTCCAGGTTGCCCTACCTAGATTCACTCCCGCTGAAATTCTACCTCCCGTATCCTTAGGATCGTCCTGTTGTTTGCTTGTTCGCAGAGGTGTTCGCCCAGCCCAAATTCGCCCAGCAGTGCTTCGCCGCCTGCATGAAGCTCCCTTCGCGCGCAATCAGCAAAAAATTTATCGTGAGCAAGCGCGAGGAATAATCACGAAGGGTATTTTCAGTAACAATCCTTTGCCGCACACCCGATAAAAATGTCGGATGAGAAAAGGCTCATTGCTTACAAATCCAATATTCAAAACAACTCGCTTCAACGCGAGTCTGGACTAGCGCATGACCGAGGAAATGGCAGAATTTAGGAATATCTCGCTCGGTGGAAGGATCAGTAGCCCGCACATGGATAATCTCACCCACCTCAGCCTTGCGCACCAAGCCGTGCAACAGCATGACAGGCTCTGGGCAATAAAGACCTTCAGCATCTAAAAAATGTTGTGCGACCAGGTCGCTCATAACCGCCCCCATTGATTCATTACTTGCCCCCAGACACGCACTAATCTTCCAGCCCCATAGCTTTGGCCTCCCGCTGGCTCAGTAGCTGGATTGATTCATCGACAGGGAAATATACCAACCTAGCATCGCCGCTCTTTAATTGTTCGTGCAACAGCTGAACCCGTGTAACAAGCGACATTTCAACCTCTCCATAATCGGTTCCATCCCGTGTAGCAAAGTCCTCCAAAAGGCACTGCAATGTGTCGGCCTCCAAACGAGTAAAGGGGACGAGGACTGGTAGAGGTACAGAGTTCATAACATCACACCAACGTTGCCGACCAGGCGCGAAAAAAGCCTAAATTGCAGGCCCAATAGAAGAAAAAGAGTTAGCCATGGGTAAAGGAATATTTCATGAGGCGTGACCGAGAAAATATTGTCGATCTGGCTACCCACCCCAGGTGATTAAAAACACTCATCAACAACTCTCAACGCTACGCAGGCTCTGCACTGAGAAGATTGATGCCCAGCATCTGCTGCCGCCCATGATAATCCGCGCCAAAATCAGCCAAATAGCCGATGTTGTTGAATGTGATAGCCAAATAACGGTTGTATCCAAACGCGCAACTTATGACAATATGGTGTCAGAATTTCATTGCCATAGCCAACTCTTCTAACGCTCCGCCTATTTAATCAGGATTCGTGACATGGGTACCAAAACCATCATCCGTGTTTGGCGAAGCTGCTTTTGCCTTCATAGGCTTACCATGAGCCAGCAATATGTTGGTTCAGTAGGTTGGTTTTTCTGCTGAGGCTCTATATGAAGTATTTATTACTGCTACCCTGTTTAATCGGGCTTGTTAGTTGCGGCCAAGGTAGCGAGTCCTCCAGTCGGCCCAATACCAACACCTCAGCCAGCGCTGAAGTGGTGACACCGGTTGTCAACACCTCGTCTTCTAGTTCGTCGTCCAGCAGCAGTGGGACTGTTCTAGCCAATAGCATCACCAATCATCCAAGCAGCTCATCAAGCTCAAGTAGTTCATCGAGCTCTAGCAGTTCCTCAAGCTCAAGCAGCTCGTCCAGCTCTAGTAATTCCTCAAGTGGATCAAAGGCGGCCAGCTCCAGTAATTCTTCCAGTTCGAGCAGCTCAAGTAGCTCTTCCTCGTCTAGCAGTTCATCAAGCTCCAGCAACTCATCAAGCTCCGGTAATTCATCAAGCTCCAGCAGCACATCAAGTTCAAGCAGCTCTTCCTCATCTAGCAGCTCATCTAGCTCGAGTTCGTCCAGTTCAAGCTCGTCTAGTTCAAGCAGTTCCTCCTCAGGCATCACACTGGCCAGCCACGTCCATATGGATGTGGTGCAGAAGTATTGCGTGGCTTGCCACAAAGCAAACGGCACAGCGAAGAATTCAGACATTATTTTTACGCGTGGCGACGCAAGCCTTGAGGCGGCCAACCTGGCAGTTTTAAACACCTTCGTGCTCAATGAGTCAGCCGTTCGCGTGCTAAACAAGGTCAAAGGTCTCGACAGCCACGGCGGTGGAGAGGTGTTGGCACCTTCAAATGAGGCTTATATTTGGCTGGCGAACTACTTAGGTGATCTAAGCGGACAAAATCTAACGGCCTACGCACAAGTTAAAACCACCTTAACGCTCGAATCACCCGAAGCCACCTATCGCCGCGCGTCACTGCTATTAACAGGCAAGATTCCCAGCACCCAAAAACTCAGCCAATTGCGCCAAGCTAGCGACGATACACTGCGCAAATCATTAGGCGACCTACTGGAAGAACCTGGCTTTAAAGAATTTATTAAACGCGGCGCCAATGACCAGCTGTTAGTGCGCAGCGTATTAGTCACTAAAAATTATTTGGATGATTTAATTTTCTATTACCCCATTTTTAATCAAAAATTTCAAAGTATCGACCCGGTAACTCAACTTGAGAAATCCGATTACGTCTACAGCGACGCGGTATTAAACGAGGTGGCAGAAGCCCCTCTGGAATTAATCGCTCATGTAGTGCAAAACAACCTGCCCTACACCGAAGTAATCACTGCGCCTTACACCATGGTGAGCGAGAAAACGGCGGAAATTTATAAAACCGGCTTAACCCCTGCGCCGGGAGCATTTGTTCCGGCAATTAATCGCGGCCAACATATTTCCACAGGCCCTCGCGCTCAGCCCAAATATGATTGGACGGCGTCTCAAGAGGTTGAAATCCCCCACGCTGGCGTTCTTTCGGAACCGGCATTTTTGCAGCAGTACCCTACCACCGCGACCAACCGCAACCGTGCGCGTTCGCGCTGGACCTATCAGCATTTCCTGGGTGTGGATATTGAAAACTCTGCTGCGCGCACCATTGATTCTGCCGCACTTACAGATAACGACAACCCGACAATGAACAATCCAGCCTGCACTGCGTGCCATATTCGCTTGGACCCACTGGCCGGTGCGTTTCAACATTTTGGCGAGCGCGGCACCTTTCACGACCAGCCACGGGGTTTAAACGCGCTCGACGACGGTTATCGACGCTCCAAACTGTTTAAGGCCGGTGATACCTGGTATCGAGATATGCGTCTGCCCGGTTTTGAGCAGGTTTTAACAGCAGATCCACTCAACTCCTTACACCAAGCAGCCGAGTTAATTGCCAAAGATCCGCGCTTTGCCACGGGCACCGTGAAATTCTGGTGGCCGGCACTGTTTGGCGAATCCATCTTGGATGACAATCTAAGCTCGGCGCAGTACGACGCTAAATTAACGGCCCTCAATCACTTTGCGGATTATTTCGCTGCTAATAATTTCGCGCTAAAACCATTATTAGTTGAAATGCTCATGAGTGATTGGTTCCGAGGCAAAGCGCCATCGGCGGAAGCCACGGAAAGCCCAGCGACTTATACCGGCGGCAAACGCCTGCTCACACCCGAGGAGCTCTACAACAAAACCCTTGATTTAACGGGGGTGGCTGATGCGAATTTACTTAAAGGGTTTAAATTGAGTTTTGGCGGTATAGATTCAGTGAGCGCAACCAAACGCCAGAGAGATTTAAGCCACATTATGCTGCGTGTAGTGGAGCGGCATGCTCTATCCAAAAGCTGCACCATTGTGGCGACTGAATTTAATAAACCCAAAGAGGAGCGCAAATTATTTACCTTAGTCGAGCGACAAACATTACCTACCAGTGCCTACCAAACCATAGAGGTTTTTGAACAGACCAGCGCGCGCGATCTCACGTGGTCAATTCCTGTAGTAGCGGTCCCTGGGCAAAAAATTAATTTTGTCGCCACCCAAACTAAATTGGTGCAAACCGATGCCGTACTCGATACCGTGACACTCAATCAACTGCAAATCATTAAACCCGATGGCAGCGTGTTAGTCAGCGGAGCTACGGGTGAGTTATACAATCAATACGATTGGATTAACGGCAATCCACTGGGCAATAGAGCCGTGCCCTTTAATATTCGCAGGTACAACGCATTGCGCATAGATATACCGGTTGATCAAAGCGGCACCTGGCAAATAAAACTCAATGCCAAGGCGCAAACCATCAAAAATCAACTGGAAATCAGTTTGGCGCCGTCCATTCTGATTGCCGATGCGAGCGATGCCGTCAGTCAAAATTTTCGGGCTCAGGTCGCGGCCTTAATTGAACGCTTTCACGGCAAAACCCTGTCGCCCGAATCTGAAGAAGTAATACGTTATACAAATTTATTTTTACAACTGCGACAAAACAAAGTCGATCGTAAAACCGGTAATTCGCTGACCGAAACAAACGTAGCCTGTGACTATAATTCAAACGGTGTCCCCTGGAGTCAGTGGGCTGCCGATCCGGCAGCGAGTCTCAGCGCCTGGCGCACCTTGGTCGCCGCGCTGATGGCTGATTACAACTATATTTACGAGTAGGAAATGTTATGAAACGCCGCAGTCTACTGAGCTATTTAGGTTTAACAGGTTTAGGTATTGCCTTGCCCTCAGTGCCCTGTCGAGTGTGGGCGGCTCAGAGCACGGCTTATAAGGGGTTGCTGTATATTAATTTACAGGCTAGTGGCGGTTGGGACGTAACCAGTTTTTGCGATCCTAAAATGAACCAGCCCAACGAAAAAATTATCAACAACTGGGCGACAACGGCTGAAATTCAAAAAGCGGGCAACATCGCTTATGCTCCTGTTGGCAATAACGCTCGCTTTTTTAAACAGCATTTTGACAAAATGTTGGTGATTAATGGCATTAACAGCCGCACCAACGCACACGTTGCTGGCCGCTTATACAATCACACCGGCTCACAAAAAAACGGTGCCCCACATCTCTCCGCGTTACACGCCTATGCGAACAATAAAGGCCTTGCCATGCCGCTTATGGTGTTTGGCGATTCAGCAACTGCTAACCTAGTTGCACCGACAAAATTATCTCGCGATATTTTTCAAATTGTTGAACCTAATGTCCGCACCCCTGGACAGGCCACGCAATGGCTCGCCAATGACGACTTAGCGGCAATTAATGCGCTGCAGGCTGAACGAGCCAACAGTTTAAAAGATGGCAAACTTCAGCTCGCTAAACAGCAGCAACAAATAAATGAATACTACGATTCAGTATTTGCCGATACAGACGGTTTTAAAAATTTCTCCGGTCTGTATCTGAGTTTAAATGAAGGTGAATACAGCAAAGACATTTATACTGATGCAATTAAGTTTGCCTTGACAGCATTTACAACCGGGCTGGGTGTTAGCGCCGATATTTCTATCAGTGGTTTTGATACCCACGACGAACACGATGTGCGCGGCACTAAAGCGCTGGATGATCTGACTAACGCTGCCTGCATTCTCTGGCACTACGCCGAGCAATTGGGTATTAGTGATCGCTTAGTGGTGAGTATTGCCAGTGACTTTGGCCGCACACCCTACTACAACGATGGCAGAGGCAAAGACCACTGGACTTACGGCAGCACTATTCTTATGCAGAAAAATGCAGCCTGGACCAACCGAGTAATCGGCAAAACCACTGAGCTACACAAGGCCCTAAAAATTAACCCGCAAACATTGCAAGTTGATCCCAATGGCATCGAATTAGAGCCCAGTCACGTCCACCAAAACCTGCGCAGCTATTTAGGTGTTGCAGCAAATCCGGCAGCAATGCGCTTTAAATTAGATGCCAACACTTCTATAGACTTTTTAAATTCAACCGCACAAACAGCCTAAAACCGTACAGGGTTATTAACCCGGCAAATTATTAGTGGCGGGTTAATAATATAGGCGCAGATTCGGCGGCCGTTTTAACTGGGCGAAGATAAAAGATCAGGAGATCAATTTTGCCGAATAAGAGCGGCAACGAACATACGCATTTCCTCGCCCAGGCGTTTATGGCAGAGAAAACTCCGGCAGGCTTTCATCCAGAGTAAAAGCGGCGCACCTCTGAAATAAGAGAGGGCTGCCAAACGCTGAGCGGTTGCAACACCAACGGCCTCAGCCCTATCCAAAAGGCTACCCCCATATTGCAGGGTGACTTTTAGGCTCACTTCTTTATAATGTCGCCCCGCTATCCTGAAGCCATCAGAATCCCTATTTATTAGCTATATAAGCGGAGAGTCAGAGTGAAAACACCCGTACGAGTTACCGTCACCGGCGCGGCTGGTCAAATTAGTTACTCATTATTGTTCCGCATCGCCGCTGGCGACATGTTGGGTAAAGATCAACCCGTTATTCTGCAATTATTAGAAATCACCCCCGCATTAAACGCCCTTAAGGGCGTTGCTATGGAACTCGACGACTGTGCCTTCCCGCTTTTAGCCGGCATAGTGACTACCGACGATCCCAATGTTGCTTTTAAAGACACCGATTACGCACTGCTGGTTGGCGCTCGCCCTCGCGGTCCAGGCATGGAGCGTAAAGATCTATTAGAAGCCAATGCGGCGATTTTTTCCGTGCAGGGCAAGGCGATTAACGACCACGCTTCGCGCCAAGTGAAGGTTCTGGTGGTGGGCAACCCCGCCAACACCAACGCTCTTATTGCCCAGCGCAATGCACCGGATATAGATCCGCGCCAATTCACCGCCATGACACGCTTGGATCACAACCGTGCGCTCTCACAACTGGGCGAAAAACTCGGCGTCTCCATTAACGACATCAACAAAATTACTATTTGGGGTAACCACTCCTCCACTCAATACCCAGACTTATTCCATGCTGTGGTGAAGGGTGAAGTGGCCATCAACAAGGTTGAGCGCGATTGGTATGAGTCAAGCTACATCCCCACTGTGCAACAGCGCGGTGCCGCCATTATTGCTGCACGAGGCGCCTCCAGCGCCGCTTCAGCCGCCAACGCCGCCATCTGCCATATACGCGATTGGGCTCTGGGCACAGCCGAGGGCGATTGGGTCAGCATGGGCGTATACAGCGACGGCAGTTATGGTATTGAAGAGGGGCTGATTTATTCGTTCCCTTGCACCTGTACCAAGGGCCAATGGAGCATCGTACAAGGGCTTGATATAGATGCCTTTTCACGTACGCGCATGACCGCTACCGAGAAGGAACTACAAGAAGAGCGCGACGCCGTAAAATCGCTTCTACCGGCATAAGATCGTAATAGCCCGCGTATAAAACCAAAAGCACCTTCTTAAGGGTGCTTTTTTTTTGAGGAAAGGTCATGAGCCTTGAAATCGGTGCACCAGCGCCAGCGTTTAACCTACCCAATCAAGACGGCACTTTGATATCGATCGAAGCGCTGCGCGGCCAGTGGCTGGTGGTGTATTTCTACCCAAAGGCGTCTACACCCGGCTGTACGGTGCAGGCCTGCGGTGTGCGGGACCACTTTGCCGAACTGAGCGCATTGGGCGTTAAAGTCGTAGGTATTAGCCCAGATCCTCCGGCCAAACTAAAAAAATTCGCTCTGGCGCAGAACCTACCGTTTACCCTTTTAAGTGACGCTGATCACGCCGTGGCCGAAGCCTTTGGCGTTTGGGCGCTGAAAAAATTTATGGGTAAAACTTTTATGGGTGTTGTGCGCACAACCTTTATTATCGATCCAGACGGAAATTTAGCGTCTATACTGAATGACTTCAAAACATCAACCCATCATCAGGTTCTGCTTTCAGCCATCCAGCAATTGCAGGCCCTGTAGTTTCTGTAATTTATGGCATTCAATTCAACGGCGTGGCACATGGGAAGCTGGTTTGACCTGGGAATAAGAACTAGTTTGTCCACCCTAAAATTCGGCAATGCTCGCGCTTTTAATAACAGTTTGTTATAAATGTTGCGGCCTTTTCTAAATGGTGAACTGTTTGAAATCTGTACTCCCCAGCGAACGTGACGTGCTGTACTCGCACCCGATAGAAGAATTCGCTAACGCGGCACAGCTGAGCCGTGGCGAAAAAATTCGGTTGATGTACCGCAATTTGGTCAAAACGGTGCGCGAGGCACCGGCGGAACCCGGTGTGCAACGGATGCTGGACTTAGGATGCGCGCTGCTACAAGCCAATGGCGCCTACCTGCTCAAACCCCTTGAAGGCGCGGGCCTACTTGAGTATCAGGATTCGCTCAATCAGACCGACGAAAAAGAAATTACCTTGGAATTTGCCCGCTCGGACAATCAAGTCGCCCCCGCCGAGCGAATCCTTGTGCTGGATTTAGCCCTGCATCCACTGCGCGTTGACGGCCGCGCCGCCATGGCCGGAGTGTTAATCACCCCTAACGCGTGCGACCAGTTGTTGCTCTGCTTCTGTGGTGACACCAAACCTACCGCCAATGCCGAGGCACTGGAAATTCTTGAGCTGTTAGCTGAGGGCGTCGCCTGCATGATCGACCTGCAGCGCAATCATGCCCAACGCCGAATGAGTGACCAAGGCCTAGGCGCTGGTGGAATAGTCAAAAGTCTCGAAGAGTATCAACAATCCGCCGCGCTTCCCGAAGTATACGGCGTGCCTGCACGCGTTCTGGAAGTATTACAGCGCCGCGTCGGTCGCTTGGGCCTGAGTATTGGTGAGGTCGCCGATGATTTAAATCTCTCTAAACGCACACTGCAAAGACGCCTCCAGCAACACAATATCAATTTCGCGGATTTGCGCGACCAAGTGCGCTTTCATCACGCCATTAGCTTTCTGATTCATCAAGAACTCAGTATCGATAGCATCTCAACTGCTTTGGATTTCTCCGATCGAACTAGCTTTACCAATGCATTTAAGCGCTGGACGGGGCTATCGCCCAGCACATTTCGCAAACTCTTCCGCGACTACGTCTAGAGCGGGCAGCGTTTGAGCTGCCTTAGCGTTCACGTCGTCATTTATAAAGTTGCTCCTGTACGGCAAAACTTGTAGAGTCGGCAGCCCCAAAAAGTTGTTGGAATTGTCGTATGTCTCTTTTAATTGCTAGTGCTCATGCCGCCGACGCTGCGGCTGCAGCCCCTAACCCCATCCTGCAAATACTGCCGTTTATTGGCATATTTGTCTTGATGTACTTCTTTATGATTCGCCCCCAGCGCAAGCGCCAAAAAGAGCATCAAGAGCTATTGGGTGCACTGAGCAAAGGTGATGAAGTCGTGTTAAACAGCGGCATGTTAGGCAAAATAGTTGAGGTTGATGACGCCTACTTAACCCTGGACGTGGCCGACAACGTGAAAATGAAGTTTCAAAAACATGCCGTAGTGGCAGTGCTTCCCAAGGGTACAATCAAAGCCATTTAGTTGCTCCCGAAAATACCCCAAACCACCCGCGCAGGGTCTGCCAAGCCTGAGCTTGCCCCCTGCAGCTGCGGGCTTCTTACATCTGCAGCCGTGTGTGGGCAGCGGTTGGAACCGATTCTGTTAGCCGATGAGAATAGCGCGTGAGTCTACTGCGATTTAGTGAATTTACCTGTTGGCGCAGCGACGAAGCTTTGTTTAAAGCCGTGAATTTCTCTCTTAATAGCGGTGATATAGTCCAGGTTGTAGGTCCCAACGGCGCCGGTAAAACTACCCTTTTGCGCAGCCTATGCGGCTTGTATAACGATTACCAAGGAGACATCCTCTGGCAAAATCAATCCTGGCAAAGCCGCTTTTACGATTTCTCCCATAGCCTGCTATACCTCGGGCACACGCCGGGCGTTAAAAAATCACTTACTGCCGCTGAAAATTTACGTTGGTATACCAGCATTCAGCAGGGGGTATCGGCTCGCTCAAACATAGAAAACGCGCTTGCCCAAGTAGGCTTGGATGACTATGCCGATACGCTCTGCCAAGAGATGTCTGCCGGTCAACTGCGACGTGTAGCGCTTGCGCGCTTGTATATCTCACAGCGGTCTCTGTGGGTCCTCGACGAACCCTTCACGGCTATAGATGTTCTTGGTGTCAGCCAATTGGAAAAGCATCTGCAAAATCATGTTCAACACGGCGGCACAGTGCTGTTAACCACCCATCAACCATTGGCCATTGCCCAAGTGAAAAACCTGACCTTAGAACCCTGCCTGCGCGAGGCGTCCTATGAGTCTTGAAACCTACAGCTTAAGTCATGCGCTGGCGGCTAGCCTAAAACGCGAGTTATTGCTGGCGGTGCGGCAAAAAAGCGAGTTATTTAACCCATTGTTATTTTTTTTGGTGGTAGTGGTATTTGTTCCGCTGGGGATTACCCCGGATAAAAATTTTCTCGCCAAACTTGCCCCCGGTATGATTTGGGTATTCGCGCTGTTGGCAACATTATTATCACTCGAGAGTCTTTTTAAAGCTGATTTTGAAGACGGCTCTCTTGAGCAAATGCTGGTAAGCCCCCTGTCTTTATTCTGGATTGTGGGCGTGAAAGTATTTTGCCACTGGTTATTAACCGGCGTACCGCTCACGCTGCTTGCTCCAGTATTAGGTGTCATGTTATTCCTGCCATCAGATGCCTATTTAGGCTTAATCGCATCGCTGCTGATTGGCACGGCCTGTTTAAGTTTGATCGGAGCTATTGGGGCTGCATTGACCGTATCCCTCAGGCGCGGCGGCTTGGTGCTTTCACTAATTGTAATGCCGCTTTATGTACCCATCTTAATATTTGGCGCCGATGCGGTTAATAATTTGGCACAGGGCTTACCTTACGCATTTTCCCTTTTAGTATTAGGAGTGTTTTTTTTCCTAGCGCTGTTGGGAGCGCCCTTTGCTAGTGCAGGAGCCTTACGTATTAGCGTAACGGCCTAAAAGTCTTACTTTATAGGCTTTACCTATGATGGACTCAGAGCCAGAAGGTTGTGATCTGCGTTAGCGCAGAGCACGGGGTGTTTATCCATAATGAAGTTCGACTCAGCTTAGAGATAAATAAATGAATTGGCAGTGGTTACATCGATTTGGCTCACCCAAATGGTTTTATGAAAAGACCCATTTGTGGGTATGGGGTTTAGGCATTCTCGCCTGTAGCCTATTAATACTCGGCACAGTTTGGGGGCTTGCCTTCGCGCCTGCCGATGCCAAACAAGGCAACAGCTACCGTATTATTTACATCCACGTACCCAGTGCCGTGGTCTCCATGGCCGGTTATTACGTCATGGCAATTGCGGGGGCTATAGGCTTAATTTGGCGTACTAAATTATCGTTTATTGTCATGCGCTCAGCGGCGCCCATAGGCGCGTTTTTAACATTCGCCGCGCTATTTACCGGTGCTGTTTGGGGTAAACCTACTTGGGGTACTTATTGGGTGTGGGATGCGCGCATCACCTCAATGTTAATTTTATTATTCTTATACCTCGGCATTATCGCACTACAAGGCGCCTTTCAAAATCAAGATGCCGCCGACCGCAGTGCAGCATGGCTGGCCATTGTGGGTATGGTTAATGTACCAATCATTTATAAATCGGTGGAATGGTGGAATACGCTGCATCAACCAGCCACGATTAAATTCATGCAAAAATCAACCATAGATCCCAGCATGCTTTACCCGCTGATTATCATGTTTTTTGCGTTCTACCTCTTTTATTTCTGGAGCTTATTACGCGCAACCCGCGCAGAGATTTTACGCCGAGAAATTAAAACCCAATGGGTAAACGAGATTCTTAAAGGTTAATGTCATGAATTTTTATTTTGCCAATTTTAATGAATTCCTCCAGATGGGAACCCATGGCCCTTATGTATGGTCATGTTACTTTCTAATGCTTGCCGTGCTGCTTGTATTGGCTTTTATTCCCAACATTCGCCTGCAACACCTGAAAAAAACGGCGCGCTCGCGTAAAGCCGGCGCACATTCTTCACGCACATCTGGGAGTGATTCCGATCATGCATCCGCTGCGTAAACAACGTTTAGTGCTAGTCTCGGCCATAGTGGTCGTAAGCAGTATTGTTGCCATATTGGTGGGGTTTGCGATGAAAGAATACGCAAATTTATTTTACCCCGTGTCCAAAGTAGCCTCCGGCGAAGCGCCGCGCGGTAAATCTATTCGCGCTGGCGGCTGTGTGGTGCCGGGTTCTGTGAAAAAATCCAAGGAATTATTGCTTACCACCTTCGACCTAACCGACGGCCAAGCCTCAATTACCGTCACCTACGACAGCATATTGCCCGACTTATTTGCTGAGGGTGAAGCAGCCGTAGTGACCGGCGTGGTAGGCACTGATGGCATCATGAAAGCGAGCGAAGTGCTGGCAAAACACGATGAAAATTACACCCCGCCAGAAGTTGCCGAGTCAGTGAAAAACACCAGTAAACATCAGCAAGCTTGCAAAGGGATGGAATATGATACCTGAGTACGGCAACTTCGCCCTTATCATCGCGCTTACACTTGCTATTTGCCTGGCGATTGTGCCCATGGCAGGCAGTTTTACAGGCAGGGTTCTTTGGATGTCTGCCGCACGTCCCTTAGCAGTTGGGCAATTTGTATTTACCGCAATAGCCTTTTGTATACTGACCTACTGTTTTGTGGTGGGTGATTTCTCCGTCAAATATGTCGCTACCAATTCAAATAGTTTGTTGCCTACCTATTACAAAGTCAGCGCCGTTTGGGGCGGGCACGAAGGATCACTATTGTTGTGGGCACTGGTTTTATGTGCCTGGACCTTGGCCGTTGCAACTTTTTCCAAACAATTACCCCTGGATGTTTTAGCCCGCGTATTATCCGTAATGGGCATAATTGGTATCGGATTTTTATCCTTCATGCTTATTACGTCCAATCCATTTACCCGCAATTTACCGGGTGTACCTAATGAAGGCGGAGATTTAAATCCTCTTTTACAAGATTTCGGCCTCATTATCCATCCACCCATGTTATACATGGGTTACGTAGGATTTTCCGTGGTATTCGCCTTCGCCATTGCGGCCTTAATAGGCGGTCGGTTAGATGCCTCTTGGGCACGCTGGTCACGGCCTTGGACTAATATGGCTTGGGCATTTTTAACAGTTGGGATCGCTTTGGGCAGCTGGTGGGCTTATTACGAATTGGGCTGGGGCGGCTGGTGGTTCTGGGACCCCGTAGAAAATGCTTCTTTTATGCCCTGGTTAGTGGGCACAGCATTAATTCACTCCTTGGCTGTAACGGAAAAAAGAGGTGTATTTAAAAGCTGGACCATTTTATTGGCGATTTTTGCTTTTTCCTTGAGTCTATTAGGAACCTTCCTGGTGCGCTCTGGCGTGTTAACTTCTGTGCACTCATTCGCCGCAGACCCCGCGCGCGGTACCTTTGTATTAATATTTTTAGGCATAGTCGTGGGCTGCTCGCTGCTGTTGTACGCCTTTAGAGTGCCCGAGTTCCGCGCGCTGCCCACCTACACCTGGCTATCACGGGAAACGTTTTTGTTGTTTAACAACATAATATTTGTCATCGCAGCCGTTTGTGTTTTATTCGGCACCTTGTATCCGATTTTGGCAGACTTTATTGCCGGCGCCAAAATCTCCGTTGGCCCACCTTGGTTTAATATATTTTTCGCGCCTTTGATGTCAATTATTGCAGCGCTTTCAGGTATTGGCGTGTTCCTCAATTGGAAAAAAACCGCTGCCCATAAATTATCACCACTGCTCTTTACATTGGGCCTGAGTTTATTGATCGGATTATGCAGCCCTTTGCTCGGCGCCAAATATCACTGGGGTGCAGCCCTGGTAGCTACCCTGGGTGCATGGGTCATTTTATCGACATTAGCAAACGTCATATTAAAGGCTCGACAAACTCGTCAGAGTTTTTATGTTGGCCTCAATAAATTAAGCTTAAGTTACTGGGGGATGGTGATTGCCCACATAGGGTTTGCCTGGTCGCTAATGGGCGCAGGACTTGCGACCATTTATACAGAACAACGCGATTTACGCTTGGCCTACCAACAGAAAGTACAAATTGGTGGTTATGAGTTTGAACTTAAAGATGTTGCCGACACACGAGGCCCCAACTACACCGCCGAAACCGGTGATATTCAAGTATATAAAAATGGCACTAGTTATACTCGGTTACACCCGGAAAATCGCCAGTATTTATCCGGCGGCAATAAAATGACCGAGGCAGCCATTGATGCTGGGTTTACCCGCGATTTATACGTTGCATTAGGAGAGAAGCTAGATGCCAATGCCTGGGCCGTGCGGGTGCATTACAAGCCTTTTGTGCGCTGGATTTGGCTTGGAGCTCTACTTATGGCGCTCGGCGGCACACTGGCCATTATCGACAAACGCTACCGCCTGAAGGTGGCCAATACACAGAGCGATGCGATAGATACTGCGCCCCCTGTTGGCCTAGCGATGCAGGCTAAGGAATCTTTATGAAACGTTTGCGGCTATTTATCCCACTCATTGTTTTTGTTTTCCTTTCCGCTTTGTTGTATTGGGGTATGTCGCGCAATCCTGATGAGCTACCCTCGGTGCTCATAGGTAAACCTCTGCCTGAGTTTTCTCTGCCGAGCCTAAATAATCCAGCCCAGAAAATCACTAAAGCAGAAGTTATTGGCAAACCCTTTATATTAAATGTCTGGGCAAGCTGGTGCCCAACCTGTAAAGATGAGCACCCATTTTTAAATAAATTGTCATCAATGGGCGTTAAAATTGTCGGCATCAATTACAAAGATGAACCCGATGCCGCCAAAGCTATATTGGCGCAATTTAACGATCCCTATAGCGTTAACCTGTTGGATCAAGATGGTAAGTTGGGTATTGATTTGGGTGTGTATGGTGCCCCAGAGTCATTTATTGTCGATGCCAATGGGGTGATTGTTGACAAGGTGGTTGGGGCGGTTAACGAGCAAATATGGCAGACACAAATTGCCAAATACTTTAACGCTAATTAAAAATGTCGTTTACCAAGCACCACCTCCCAAAAACAAGCTGTGCGGTAGTTGCACTGGTTTTATTCTGGACCACATCCGCCTATGCAGATAACGCCGTACAAATAGGCCAAGGCCTGAATACACTTACACAGATTCAAGGAGCATGGCGTAATTCCTGTCACCGGGTGGGGATCAAAGAAGCAGAGGGTTATCGTCAAGATTACTTGAGCATTAATTTCACCCACTTTGAATTTATCGCCAAAGTTTACACCGATGCCAACTGCACACGCTTAGTCACTCAATGGCCTGCAAAATTTCGCTTTACCCTCGGCGATCAAGTATTACTACCCAATCACGAAAAAGTGTTTCTACTAAAAATTGATGAGGAATCTGACCCGGCAGACGCCTGGGCATTATCCGCCCTAAACATCCTACAGTATAAATCCGGGCACTTAAGCTTTGGGCGAGAGAGCCTTTTAGGCCCGAGCGCAACACAACTTACTTCTCTTGATTTAGATCTCTCTTTTAGCCGTCGTTAATTATTATGTCAAAGTCTTTTCTTTTGCCTGAGTGGGCAAATACCCGCGCTATAACACTTGCCTGGCCATTTCCTGCCAGTGATTGGCGCAATAACCTAACGCAAGCACAAAATTGTTATGCCGAGATGGTGGCAGCCTTTTCGCAGGTTGTACCCGTTTGGTTGCTTGTGCATCCGAGTGTAACGCTCGATTCAGTTAAGTCTGCCTTAGAAAAATTTAACACTATTTTTTCCCGTGTAGAATTGATTAACTCCATTAATTATAACGACACCTGGATGCGGGATTATGCGCCTCTATCCTGTAACACCGGCTATATCCAATTTGAATTTAATGGCTGGGGCGGCAAATACGCGGCGCCAGATGACAATCAAGTTCCAACCCAGCTTGCTACCTGGTTAGGTCACACGCCCAAAGCCTGTGCGTTGGTGTGTGAAGGTGGTGGGCTTGAAACCAACGGCCAGATTCTTATAGTTAACCAAGACTGCATTGTCGATGATGCGCGCAACGAAGGATCGTCCAGGCACTCTATGCAACAAGCACTTTGTGAGTGGCTAGGTGTTGAGGCCATTGAATGGCTGCAGAATATTCAATTAACCGGCGATGATACCGATGGCCACATAGATACCATCGCGCGTTTTGTTGGGCCTGAGAAAATCGTATATTCAGGCCAAAATTCCCAGCACCCCGATGCTTCAGCGCTGGAGCGCTTGCACGATCAACTTACTGCGATTGCTAAGCGGCGGCACTGGCAACTGTTCGCTCTGCCCACCCCTCTTTATACCAGCAAACTCGATGGTCGTTTATTACCGGCCACCTACGCAAATTTTTTAATCTGTAATCAGCATGTGTTTGTGCCCATTTATGGCCTACCTGAGGACGAAGCAGCCATAACAATCTTAACGCACGCCTGTCCGGAATGGACAATTGTACCGGTGCGCTGTGAGGCATTATTGGAACAACATGGCAGCCTACACTGTGCCACTATGCAAATAATCGATTTAGATAATCCTGGGAGTTTTTAATATGGCGAACGCTAATTTTGTCGCCGCCGTTCTACAGCAAGCAATTGAAGGCAATGATAAGGTTGTCAATCTTGATAAAACCGAACAATTAATTCGCGACGCGGCGGAAAAAGGCGCTGAATTAATTGTCTTGCAAGAATTACACGCCACTCAATATTTTTGCCAAGAAGAAAACACCGATTGTTTTGATATGGCCGAATCACTCGACGGCTATACCTATACACGCTGTGCACAACTGGCCGAAGAGCTCGACATAGTTTTGGTAATTTCCCAATTTGAACGACGGGCTGCGGGTATTTACCACAACACGGCCCAGGTTATTGATGGCGCTGAAGGGCGAGTAGGCTTTTTTCGCAAAATGCATATTCCCGACGACCCAGGTTTTTATGAAAAATTTTATTTTACCCCCGGCGATGCAGACGGCGAACTGGCTGGTTTCAAACCGGTGCAGACCCGCTTAGGAAAATTAGGCGTGTTAATTTGTTGGGATCAATGGTATCCAGAAGCCGCACGATTAATGGCACTTGCTGGCGCCGACCTATTAATTTACCCCACCGCCATAGGGTGGAACCCAGATGACACAGAATCGGAGCAAGAGCGTCAGCGCGATGCTTGGGTTACGATTCAGCGTGCCCATGCAGTGGCGAATGGCACTCCGGTTTTGGTGGCTAACCGCACTGGTTTTGAAAGCTCCCCCTTGAGCGACGCCGCCGGTATTGAATTTTGGGGTACGAGTTTTATCTGCGGGCCACAAGGTGAATTTTTAGTATTAGCTGATTCTGAAAGCCAAGGTGTATTTTGCGCCGAGATTAATCTGCAGCGCTCAGAGGCTGTGCGCAGAATTTGGCCTTATTTTCGCGATCGTCGCGTGGACGCCTACCAGGGCCTTACTCGTCGCTGGCTGGGAGATAAGTCCTTCGGCTGAGTACCTAATGCCTGTGAAAATCTCTCCTGCGCGGAATTATTTTAGCTGCGCCGCAGCATAGATGTGCTAGAATCCCCTTAAGGTGCGCCTTCTTTGGCGTATTTGTGCGGTTTGGCTTAAGGGGATTGTTATGTTGTATTACGCCTATGAACTCAATCACGCAGCACTAGCCCCATTGAGGGAAGCGGCGGGCTTTGGTAAAAAATTGCTCGAGTCGCCGCTTAACCCATTTGCGCAAACCTTTGGTGGGCGCACAGTCGCGGCGGCTTTTGATCTTTTCGAATCTATGACCCGCCGCTACGGCAAACCCCAGTGGCGCTTAACGGAAACCACGGTTAATGGTTACCCCGTCGCGATTAAGGATAGAGCAATTTGGCAGCGACCCTTTTGCCAATTGATTCATTTTGAACGCGACAAAAATGCTCTTTTAAAAGCACGAGGCAAAGTCCAAGCCGACCCGCGTGTACTTATTATTGCCCCTCTCTCCGGCCACTACGCCACACTATTACGCCGTACAGTTGAATCCTTTTTGCCCGACCACGAAGTGTATGTGTCCGACTGGGCCGACGCTCGCGAAGTGCCAGTAATTAACGGTAAATTCGATTTAAACGACTATATAGACTACGTCATTGATATGTTGCACGTTGTCGGCCCCAACGCCAATATAGTTGGCATTTGCCAGCCTGGGCCACCGGTGCTAGCGGCAATCTCCCTTATGTCTGAAGCCCGCGATCCGGATTTACCCGCGACTATGACCTTTATGGGCTCCCCCATCGACCCGCGAGAATCGCCCACAGTACCCAATAAAATCGCCATGGAACGCTCCTACGACTGGTTTAAAGACAACGCCATTTATACTGTTCCCTTCCCCAATCGCGGTGTTATGCGCCGTGTGTATCCAGGGTTTTTGCAACTAGGCGGTTTTATTTCCATGAATCAAGAGCGCCATGTGAACGCGCACAAGGATTATTTTAATCATTTAGTCGAAGGTGATTGCGATAGCGTACAAAAACACCGAGAATTTTATGATGAATATTTGGCAGTGTTGGATTTAACTGCTGAATTTTATCTACAAACTATTCGCGATGTTTTCCAAGAATTTAAACTTCCCAAACGCGAATTAATGCATCGCGGTCGCCTGGTAAAACCCGAAGCCATCACCTCTGTCGCCTTGATGACAGTTGAAGGGGAAAATGATGACATTTCGGGAATCGGCCAAACCCAAGCTGCTCATGATCTGTGCACTAACATTCCTACAGCCATGAAAATTGACTACATTCAACCTGGTGTTGGTCATTATGGTGTATTTAGCGGCACTCGTTACCGCACGGAAATTCAACCGCGCATGCGGGAATTTTATCTCAACTATTTTAACCGCGAGCGAGAAACTCAGTTCCAGCTCGCCAACCCTCATTTAATTCACAGCTCATAAGCGTCAGGCACACTCAGAGCTTGACCCTAATCAAAACAGGTCATATTGCGGCTTCTATACTTAAGGTGTGGAGGCCGCTTTTAGTTTAGGGATGCGATTCAAATTGCAACCGGGCATCGTGAATCGTCGTACCTAAAAGTTAACCCGATAGACCGCCTTCACCGCACAGTGCCAGTGCAACACTGGTTTATTTTGCTAATTTGATTGGAGCGCTTATACATGTATTTAGATGATGTGGTTGTGTCTGGAATTATAATTCTAGTTTTGAGCTGTGTATTTCTAGGTGGTGTGGGCTGGTTCGTGCACAAACATATGATTGAAGACGCAAAATCTAGCGGTGATAATTAACAGCCTTTACACGCCCGTCAAAATATGAACCCTTAACTGCGGCTCAAATTCGATGTCAAAGTGATTCGCGACTCCCTTTCAGTTGCTCACACCACTTAGTTCATTACGGCGCATTTCTGAAACTACCACCTAGCCAGAGGTTGTGTGAAAAAATACTCTTTTGCCGAATCACCTCAGACAGGGAAAACAAAAGCCGCCGCGAGCCAATTTAACCGAATTATGGTCAAAGCCTAATTCTCAGAATGTACGTTTAATTTATTAACCCGGCGACACAATAGATAGTCCTGATTTATTTTGTCTTCGCACCACTAAAATGGGCGCAGGTACGTGGATCTGCCTGTGTTGGCGAGGCTCGTGACGGCTGAGGCCGTCGTTGCGGCGTCCTTGTCGCACATATCATCCCTGCACTATAGGTCGCCGGGTTAGTATGTATTTTATGGCCGCTAAATTTCTAATTGCTTTAAACGGGCATTGCGATATGTGCAGAGGTGCCCGGCGCGCGCAGGCAGGTATTGTGACGACTCAACTGCTCCAAGCACCTTCTAGGAAATAAGCGTGTGGAAGCTATGCGCGACCACACAGCTAATCCAACCGCAAGCGATCCAGCTTCATGCGAATGGGTATCGCAAGATAGTCAGCCGTCGCCACCTGAGCATTTTATCTACAGCCCATTTCCTCTATAATCGCGCGCTTTTTCGCTGCCCGCCTGGCGGGCCTCCACTCTCCCCACGTTATGAGGGCTGTATTTTGCAACTGCACAACGCTACCACTACACAACTAACCCAATGGGAAGCTGACCTTGCGGCGGCCTATGAGGCCGTTAAGGCGCAAAAACTGAATTTGGATTTAACTCGCGGCAAGCCTTCGTCTGAACAACTGGATCTCTCCAATGCACTCGATGGCATTTTGCGCGGTGAGTACACCAGCCCTACCGGAGTTGATACCCGCAATTACGGCGGCTTGGATGGAATACCTGAGGCCCGCGCTTTGGGCTCTTGGCTGCTGGGCGTACCCCAGGCCAATGTGTACTGCGGCGGCAACAGCAGCTTGACGTTGATGCATCAGGCGGTAATGGCGGCGACTTTTTTTGGTTTGGAAGGCGCGGATTCGGCCTGGCATTTAGAGGGCAAAATTAAATTCCTCTGCCCCGTGCCCGGCTATGATCGCCACTTTGCTATTTGTGAGCAGATGGGCATTGAGATGATTGCCGTCTCCATGAGCGCAAGCGGCCCGGATATGGATCAGGTTGAAGCGCTGATTAAGGCCGACAGTAGTATTAAAGGTATCTGGTGTGTGCCTAAATATTCCAATCCATCGGGAGTCATTTACAGCGATGAGACTGTGCGCCGCATCGCTGCTTTAGGCAAAATTGCGGGCAAAGGTTTTCGGGTGTTTTGGGACAACGCCTATGCGGTGCACGATTTATCCGACACCCCCAAAGCCCTCTGCAATATCTTTGAAGCGGCCCAGGCGGCAGGCTGTGAAAACAGTGTTCTGCAATTTGCCTCCACGTCTAAAATTACCCACGCAGGCGCCGGTGTAGCTTTTATGGGCGCATCCAGTGCGAATTTAAAAGGCTTTCAAAAGGTTTTAGGCATTCTGACCATTGGCCCAGATAAAATTAATCAACTGCGCCATGTGAAATTTATTCCTAGTGAGGATGCCTTAAAAAACCTGATGCGCCAGCACGCTAATTGTTTAAAGCCACGTTTTGCCAGTGTGCTTAAACACCTGGAAGAAGCCTTTAACGAGAATGATTTGGGCAGCTGGGAATCAGCGGATGGCGGCTATTTTATTTCCTTTGATACCCGCCCTGGTTTGGCTAAAGAAGTGGTACGCCTGGCAGGTGAAGCTGGTGTAAAACTCACCCCCGCTGGCGCCACCTACCCCTACGGCCGCGACCCGCAGGATTCCAATATTCGTATTGCGCCGAGTGTACCCACCGTGCCGCAAGTTGATGAAGCTATGAAGGTGTTTGTGCTGTGTGTGAAGCTTGCCAGTGTGCGGCAAGCCTTGGCCAACGCCTAATACTAAAAGCCCTTCTTTGAAGGGCTTTTTTTTGGTTTGCTGTTTTGAATTGGAATTTTTATTGGTGAATAGCTGCGTTTTTAAAGATACCAATTAAACACGGGCGCGTTAATTCTTTTGTGCATCCAGGAAGAATACGCGCCTACGCGGCAGTTGATTTAATTATGGCTACGACTAAGACACTTATTGGGTTCGTTTAATCAAGGCGCTACAAACCCGTCTCTGAGGCGCGTTCGATTCGAGTTAAGTTTAAATTAATGAAAAAATTCGTCGCAGATTATGTTCTTACGGCGGCAATAGGACTGAGACAACATTCAAATGAACCTCGTAGAACAGGGTTTTACACTTATTCCTGAGTTTATAAGTGACGCCGATAACAGCGCAATTCTAGAAGCGTTACGGCAATTGCCTGAGGGCAATGATGTCGCTGGTATTCGCGGTATCGACAGAAAAATTCCCTGTATTCATAGCTATGTAAACAGCACGGCATTTACCGCGCCGATACAACATTTATTATCCCCAAACGCTAAATTAGTCCGCGCTATTTTTTTTAATAAAACCCCTACTGCCAATTGGTACGTGACCTGGCATCAGGATAAAACCGTTGCCCTGAGCCATTTTTTTGCCGACCCCAGCTGGCGCGCTTGGAGCCTTAAAGATGAAGTCCTCCACGCCCAACCACCGCAAGCTTTGCTAGAGCAGATGCTGACTGTTCGGGTGCATTTGGATGGCGCTACGCGCGATAACGGCTGCTTAAAAGTCATTCCCGGCAGCCACCGCTTGGGGGTTTTATCCTCCGAGCAGATTCAAGAGGCTGTGGCGGCATCAACTCCTGTGTGGTGTGAGGCAGCGCCGCGCACGGCTTTGGTTATGCGCCCGCTGCTTATTCACGCCTCCAGTAAAGGCTCTGCACCTTCCCAGCGGCGGGTGTTGCATTTGGAGTTCAGCGATTGGGCGTTGCCGGCGGGGGTTGAATGGGGTTGAACCAGGTCGTTAGAAGTCAGTTGTGTTTAAGTTCGAGGGTTTAGAAACCCGGATTGCGCCGCGCTGCATCCGGGCTAAAGATTCTTTTAGGCTAATCAGTTGGCGCTAGTTAACTGTTAAAACCACCTTGCCCGCTTCTACCCCATCCTCCAGGGTTTGATGGGCTTTGGCGGCCTGGGCCAGGTGGAAGGTTGCGGCAATTAAGGGGGCTATGCGCCCGGCGCAGACGGCGGGCCAGATTTTATGGCGTATATGCTGGGCGATTTGGGCTTTTTCCTGTTGGCTGCGCGGCCTGAGGGTGGAGCCGGTAATGGTGAGGCGCTTGGCCATAACGCGGGTGAAATTCACCTGGGCAACCGCTGCCTCTTGAAAGGCTATACAAAGGATTTTGCCATCCGGCGCGCAGGCGTTGATATTGCGCTGGAAGTAGCTACCGCCGATGCAATCCAAAATAATGTCTACCCCGCGCCCAGTGGCCTGGCGCAGTACGTCTACAAAGTCCTCTTCCCGGTAGTTAATACCCCGCACCGCACCCAGTTGGGTGCAGATCAGGCATTTGCTTTCCGAGCCTGCCGTGGCGTAAACGCGGGCGCCGGTGATGCGGCCCATTTGGATGGCGATAGTGCCGATGGAGCCGGTGCCGCCGTGTACCAGCAGTGATTGGCCGGGTTTTAAGCCGCCGCGATCATACACATTGCTCCACACCGTGAAGAGCGCCTCAGGCAAAGCCGCCCCTTCAATAAAACTGATGTCCTCCGGCAGGGCAAAACACTGGCTGGCCGGGACTGTAGCGTATTCGGCATAACCGCCACCATTGGTAAGCGCGCAAACCCGCTGCCCCACCCGCCAATCCCGCACGCCAGTCCCCACCGCGCTGATCACACCTGCCACCTCTAAACCTAAGATAGGGTTGGCGCCTTCGGGTGCTGGGTAGAGGCCCTTGCGCTGCAGCAGATCAGGGCGGTTAACACCCGCCGCCGCTACTTTGATCAATACCTCGCCTGGGTTCACCACCGGTTTGCGGCAGGCCGCAACATAAAGGCCAGAGGCGGGGCCGGGTTGGTCGAAGGTGACAAATTGCATCTGGCTCATGGCGCCAGCCTATTGATCTGCCAGCTAGCTGCAGCGTCCTCTGAGCGTTGATATTCAAAGCGGTCGTGCAGGCGGTTGGCGCCACCCTGCCAAAATTCAAAGCGATCCGGCACCACTCGGTAGCCGCCCCAAAAGTCCGGCAGCGGGATGGCGCCCTGCAGGAATTTTTCCTTCATGGCATTAAATTGCTGCAGCAAAAAACTGCGCGAGCTGATGCGCTGGCTTTGCGGCGAGGCCCAGGCGGCCAACTGGCTTTCGGTGGGACGGCTGAGAAAATAAGCCAGGGCTTCGGCGGTGGTGAGTTTTTCCGCACGGCCTTCTACCCGCACCTGGCGCTCCATCATGTGCCAGGGGAAATGCAGGCTGACGAACTGATTAGCAGCAATATGCTGCGCTTTGGCACTGCTGAGGTTGGTGAAGAACACCAGGCCTTGAGCGGAGGATTTCTTCAACAATACCAGCCGCTGATGGGGGCGATGGTTGGCATCCACTGTGGCCAGGCACATGGCGGTGGGGTCGGGAATGCGGCTGCTGATGGCGTCGCTCATCCAGCGCTCGAATTGATCGAAGGGGTCATCGGCTAAGTTGCCACGGCGCAGGCCACCCATGAGGTATTCACGGCGAATGGTTTCTAAATCCAACATATCTCACATCTTACTAAAGGGGTTTGTTAAGCTTGCCGCCCGGCCCAAGCCTGCCACCCGGTGCGCACATAAGAGAGACAGTGTATGCCAAAAGCCCCCAGTCCATGCGGCAAAAATACACTTTTGGGTGTGCTGCTGTGCGGTGGCGCAAGCTCGCGGATGGGCGCGGATAAGGCGAGCCTCAGGCTCGCAGGCAAGCCGCTCTGGCAACATGCAGCTGAGCGTTTGGCGCCGCAGCTGAGCCAGCTCATCATGAGTACGTCCGCTCGCCAGCCGTCGATCAACTTTGCGCCCTTTGCCTGTGTTGTGGATGAGCAGGCGGCCACGGGCCCCTTAGGGGGCATACGCAGTGCCCTCGCCAGCCCGCTAGCAAAGGCCTTTGACTGGTTCATCATCAGCAGCTGCGACACACCACTACAACCGCTGGACTGGGTAAACCATTTAAGCAATGCCAGCTGCGGCACCCCAGGTATTTATTACCTGCGCTACCAAGCCCAGCCGCATTATTTACACGCCCTCTGGCACCGCAGTGCGCTTGGCCCGCTGGGCGATTTTGTGCAGCAAGGCGGCCGCGCAGTGCGCGGGTTTTACGCTCAGCAACAGGCTCAAGCCATTGACTATGCTGCGGCAGCCTCGCTCAGCCTCGATCCCTTTAGCAACCTCAACACACCCGAAGACCTCGCCCGACTGCAGCATGATTGACCCACCTGACTACCAACACCTAAACGCCGCTGAACTGATCCGCCAAGACCGAGCACTGCTCTGGCACCCCTACGCCGCCAGCCCCTCAGATCAGCCCATCTACCCGGTTGAGCGGGCACAGGGGTGTCGCATTGAGCTGACGGATGGCCGCTGTTTAGTCGATGGCATGGCCAGCTGGTGGGCGGCCATTCACGGCTACAACCACCCGGCCCTCAACGCCGCTGTAGTGGCCCAGACCGAACGCATGGCTCATGTGATGTTCGGCGGCCTCACCCATGCCCCAGCGGTGGAACTGGCCAGCCGCTTGGTGCAGCTGGTGCCCGAGGGACTTACGCGCGTCTTTCTGGCCGACTCTGGCAGTGTCGCCATGGAAGTGGCCATCAAAATGGCGGTGCAGTATTGGCAAGGATTGGGTAAGCCCAACAAGCAGCGCATGATTTGCCTGCGGCGCGGCTACCACGGCGATACCCTGGGCGCCATGAGCCTATCGGACCCGGATACCGGTATGCACAGTTTGTTTCACGGCATAGTGCCGCAACAGATTTTTGCTCCCATGCCGCGCAGCCCATTTAACGGGCCATTGTTAGCGGACGACCTGGCAGCCCTAGAGGCGCTCATTCAGCAGCACCACGCAGACTGCGCCGCCTTGGTATTAGAGCCCATAGTGCAAGGCGCTGGCGGCATGCGTTTTTACCACCCGGCTTATTTGGCGGGCGCCAAGACACTCTGCAAGCGATATGACCTGCTGCTGATCGCCGATGAAATCGCCACCGGCTTTGGCCGCAGCGGGCGCCTGTTTGCCTGTGAGCACGCCGGTATCACGCCGGATATCCTCTGCCTGGGCAAGGCCCTCACTGGCGGTTACCTCACCCTCGCCGCCAGCCTCTGCACGGAGCAGGTGGCCAAAGGTATAGGCCAGAGCGCCGCTGGGGTGTTTATGCACGGCCCCACGTTTATGGCCAACCCCCTCGCCTGCGCCGTAGCCAATGCCAGTATTGCCCTGCTGATGAACGGCCAGTGGCGCGACCAAGTAAAAGCCATTGAGGCGCAACTAGAAGCCGAGCTGGCCAGCTGCCGCACCTTTAGTTGCGTGGCGGATGTGCGAGTGCTGGGGGCTATAGGGGTAATTGAGTTTGCCCAGCCGGTTGATCTCAAGCTCATGCAGCCCTTTTTAGTGGAACAAGGCGTCTGGCTGCGCCCCTTCGGCAAACTGCTCTACACCATGCCACCCTTTATCATCAGCCCCACCGAACTCAGCCAGATCACCCAGGCCATGCGGCAAGCGGTGCTTATGCGCGAGCAGAATTTGCTTTAACCCCGCAGTGACCATGAAATCTGGAGTAATTATGAAATCTGTATTGATACCCATTGCCCACGGCAGCGAAGAAATAGAAGCCATCACCCTCGCCGATGTGCTGCGCCGGGCAAAGTGCGCGGTGACGCTGGCGAGCATTGAGAGCGACCTGTTGATTAAAGCCTCCAGAGGAGCGCTGATTCAGGCCGACTGCAGGCTGGCCGACTGCAGCGCACGCACCTACGACCTGATCGCCCTACCCGGCGGCATGCCGGGGGCGAGCAACTTAGCCGACTGCAAATTGCTTGTGCAGATGCTCGATGCACAGCGCCAGAGCGGCCGCGCCCTCGCGGCGATCTGTGCAGCGCCTGCAGTGGTATTGGGACGGTTGGGTTGGCTGAAGGGCAAAAAGGCCACGGGCTTTCCGGCCTTCAAACAGGAGCTGCTGGAGCAGGGGGTGTTGTTTAGTGATGAGGCAGTAGTGCGAGACGGCGCTGTGTTTACCAGCCAGGGGCCGGCTACGGCCATGGGTTTTGCGGTGGAATTAGCGCGTTATCTTGTGGGCGATGCAATCGCCGATGAGGTTGCCGGAGGGCTTTTACTGTAGAAATACACCAACTTAAACGGGTACATCCCTGTACATCACCATACAAACACCTAGCGCTCACCCCATTCAATGCACCCGGTGCACGGCTATTTCCTGAGCGCTAGCTACTTGTCGCTTCATATGTCTGGCTCCGTTCGTTGTCATCCCGAGCGTAGTTCCTGGTTTATCCCTGTTCATATCCTTCGCTGGCACCGCGAAGCAAGACTAAAGCGCTCCTAGGGTGTTTGTCTGTACGTAAATTTACGTAGTGAAGGCAGTATTTTCGCAGCATCCGTCATTATTGTGACCGGGTGCACTCAACTGCCTGCTCCCTCCCAAAGGCATACGCGCCCCATGCCTGCGAGGTCTTGAGGCGCGCAGTTAAGCACGCTAACCTGCGGTTTTTGTACAAGGACTTAAAGGATGATCACGCGGATGATGCTCATGGTGGGATGCGTCTGGAGTCTATGCCCTTTTTTACCCCTGCTGCCGTTTCCCTATCAGCTCTTCTACGCCCTCGGCGCCCTGTGTTTATGCGCCTGGCGCAGAAGGTGGGCGCCCTATGGCCTCGGCCTGTGCTGGGCACTGGCCATTGGCATTGGCCAGCTCGATCACATTGGCGCCAGCCAATTACCCCTAGAGCGTGAAGACAGCCTTTGGCGCGGTGAAATAAAAATTCAGCAAGTGCGCATGGCAAGCCTGCCCAATTACGCCCAGGTACAAGCGCAGATCATCACCACCAGTACAGAAGAGCCCTGGCAACATAACCTCAAGGGCAAGGTCATTAGCCTCGGTTGGCCAAACCCTAAAGAACTCCAGCAGGGCCAACACTGGTTAGTCAGTGTTAAATTGCGCCGCTTACACGGCCAATTAAATCCAGCGGGCATAAATTTCACCGCGCATAATTTATCCCAGGGTATTTATTTCACTGGCCAGCTGCAAAAATCCCCGGCAGCGCAATTAATTCCTGTGCCGCCAACTTTATTAGATCGCCTGCAAAACCACTTTAAAACAACGCTTACGGCTTCTTATGCGTCGGAATATGCGCGCTTTTATTTAGCCCTGGCGCTGGGCGATACCAGCGGATTAAGCCAACAGGATTGGCAAATTCTGCAAAACACCGGCACTGTGCATTTAATGGCAATTTCCGGTTTTCAAATTGGCTTAATGGCGAGCATTGGATTTTGGCTGGGGATAATGCTCGCCAAACCCTGCTGCCTTTTGTTTAACGCACGGCCTCATTGGCAACACTGGCCGAGGCGCCTGTTGCCCTCGGTCTGTTCTATCGCGCTGGCAACCTTGTATACCTATTTGGCGGATTTTTCTCTGCCCGCTGAGCGCGCTTGGGTAGCCTGTTTACTGGTGAATGGCGCCTGGCTACTTAGCCTGCGGCCAAGCCTTGCGCAATTGTGGTTATGGTGTTGGTTAGTGGCGCTCGCCTGTCACCCGCTAGCGCCGTTAAATACTGGCTTTTGGTTATCCTATTGCGCCGTGGCAGCACTGTTATATTTCAGCGCTAAAAAAAGCCGCAGCGGATTAGTCACACAAGCCATAGAAGCCCAGTGGATCATTACCCTTGCACTGACTCTGCCGCAATTAGTATTGAATATTCCGCTCTCCACCACAGGTTTTATCGCCAATATTCTCATAGCCCCGTGGATTTCAATTGTTATTACGCCGCTGGTATTTATTTTATTAACAGCGAGTTTAACCCTGGATGCAAGCCTCGGATTTAGCCTGCTGGATAAGGCCTATTTTATTGCCTGGTGGAGCCTAGAAAAAATAAGCCAATTACCCGCCACACTCTGGTGGCCAGGGCATAGCTTAACCGCGCTGGATATAATGTTGGCCATAGTGGCGAGCCTATTATTGTTGCTGCCACGCAGCTTAGGATTTGGTTATTTAGGGCTTATCCTGATGGGTTTAAGCCTGTTCTACCCCAGGAGCACAAACACAGCGGCCAGTATTGATGTGCTGGATGTAGGCCAGGGTTTGGCGGTACTGATTAAAACGCCACAACACGCCATTTTATTTGACACAGGGCCAAGTTTTTCCGCCCGTTTTAATGCGGGCACACATATTTTAACGCCCTATTTAATTGCGCGTGGCATTCACTCATTACAGGTGATTATCAGCCGCGACAACGCTGAACACGCTGGCGGGTTACGGGGTTTAAAACAATTTACCTGGCAGCAATTAATCACTGCCGAGCCCCTAGCCGAATATCCAAACGCCCTGCCCTGCACCGCAGGCACTCAGGGCCATTGGGATTTTATCCATTGGCAAATAATTGCACCCGTAGCAGAGGCAGAAGACTATTCGCGCAGCTGCGCCTTAAAACTTAACGTCGGCAGCCGCAGTATTTATTTATTCGGCGATATTTCCCTGCCGCAACAGCGCGCATTGCTCAAACAGGAAAACACCTGCTGCGCCTATATTCTGCTCGCCCCCGGCCAAGGCGCTAAAAACCAACACCTGTCCGCCCTGGCTGAGCGCCTCAAACCTGATTACACAGTATTTTCCAACGCCGCTCGCAACCGCTATCAGCATCCACACGCCGATGTAATCAAGGCGTATCAAACCCAGGGCAGCCTGCTGTTATTAACCGCTCAATTAGGTGCCCTGCGCTGGGATTGGGCGCATGAAAACGCCGAGCCGGTAGTTACCAGCCAGTGGCCATCACAACAACATTATTGGTATCCGCTGCACAGCGCTGGGAACTTGCCGCCGCAGCAACCCTCAGAATAAGCCAGCATTATCCCGGCGGGTGAATGACGGCCGCAACATACCTAAACCCTACAAAACCGTTATTTTGCCGCAGGGTACAGGACCTTGAATTTTTGCTGTGCAACCTAATTATGTTTTTGCTTTTAACCCTCAGAGGAATGTCCATGAAAGTACCACGCGCCTTATTCGCTTTGGCAGCTAGTTTATTCTTGAGCACTCAGGCACATGCCGTATTTCCCAATACGGATAGCCAAGGCGATACTCTGCCAAGCCTTGCGCCCATGTTGGAAAAAGTGAATCCGGCGGTGGTGAATATCGCAACCTACAGCACGCGGGAAAATAATCCACTCCTCAACGACCCTAATTTCCGGCGTTTTTTTAATATTCCCGATAACGCACAGCGCCAGCCCAAACAACAAGCAGCAGGGTCCGGCGTGATTATTGATGCTAGCGCAGGTACAGTTGTTACCAATTTCCACGTTATTAAAGGCGCCGATGAAATTCAGGTGATTTTAACCGATGGCCGCAATTTTAAAGCTAAATTGCTCGGCTCAGATCCAGAAGCAGATATTGCTGTACTTAAAATTGAAGCGAAAAATATCGCCCAGGCACCTCTAGCCAACAGCGATAAATTACGCGTCGGGGATTTTGTCGTTGCTATAGGCAACCCATTTGGTTTGGGCCAGACCGTGACTACCGGTATTGTGAGTGCTCTAGGCCGCAGCGGTTTGGGTATTGAGGGGTACGAGGATTTTATTCAAACCGACGCCTCCATTAACCCCGGTAATTCCGGCGGTGCCTTAGTGAATTTACGCGGTGAATTAATCGGTATTAATACCGCCATTCTGGCCCCTACCGGCGGCAATGTAGGTATAGGCTTTGCCATTCCCGTCAACATGGCAAAATCCAGTATCGATCAAATACTCAAACACGGTGAAGTAAAACGCGGCCAATTAGGCGTGAGTATTCAGGACATTACACCGGATTTACAAACCGCTTTTGATTTAAAAAATGGCCAAAAAGGCGTGTTAATTACCGGTGTAGCGGAAGGCTCTGAGGCGGAAAAAGGCGGCCTGCAACCAGGCGATTTGGTCACCGCTATCGACGGTAAAGAAGTGGCTTCCGCCGCAGCCCTGCGCAACCAAATTGGCATCCGCTCAGTGGGCGATAAAATTAAATTGCAGATACTGCGCGAAGGCAAAGAAAAAGAACTGGCGGTAAGTGTTGGCAAATCCCAGGGGTTTGAGGGCAAAAGTTCCGGCATGCACCAGTTGCTCAGCGGCATTAAGTTTGAGAAAAACCCCGCCGGGCGCGGTTTAATTATTGCGCGCATCGCACCTAACGCCCCTGCCGCTCAGTCCGGTTTGGAGCCTGGCGACGTGATTGTCAGCGCCAACCGCCAGGTGGTGGACTCGGTTAAGCAGCTGGAACAGGCCATCAGCCGCGATAGTGAGAAAATTTTGTTGCAGATTAATCGTGATGGCGGTAGCTTCTTCGTGGTAATTCGCTAGGGCTTGCCCCCTAATCGAAACGGTATTTGCCCGTTTTGTGGCAAATACCGTTTTTTTATGGGCGCAACCTGCTAGCCTTAAGCCTACCTCCCAACACAGTTTTGTTCTATGCGCCTAGTCTCACTCACACTGCTCTCCCTCGCCGCCGCTGGTGTGCTCTGGGCTGAGTGTTCCCAGTGCGAGTCCGCCAGCCTCAACGCCGCAGCGCCCGCCGCTGTCACCGCCATCAGCCAAAACAATCTCGCCTTGAGTGGCGTCTGGGTGAGCAACTGTTACAGTGTGGAGCAAGCCCTGTTCAGCCAAGACACCTACACCTTCTCTGCCACCGGCGGTTTTAGCTTAGAAGTCAACCGCTACGCCGACCGTCAGTGCCAAGCCTACAAAGGCGGCAGCAACTTTTACGGTAACTACCAAGTGGGCGAACAGGTGGACACCATGAGTGGTGACAAAGCCCGCAAGGTGCGCATGAGCATCGACAACGCCGACTGGCCGGAAGGTGTTGCCAGCCAGGTGGATTGGCTACTGCAACTGGAGCAGGACACCCTGCGCTTTGGCGCCTTTAACCCGCCCTTCAACTGGATCAACAACAACGTGGTGTTCCAGAAGCTCAAGGGCCAGGGACCGATGGTGTTCTAACCCTCAGCGCCCCAAGTTTTTAGTTCCTGCCAGAAATCGCCAGGATGTAATTTGGCAATCGCCTAGATGTACACCTAGATGTAAAAACAGCCTGAATGCAGCCTAGCGAAATCCAGGTTGCACGGCCTCAGGCCCCGGATTGCGCTGCGCTGCATGCGGGCTACAGGTTTCTAACCGGCTAGATCCTCATATTCACACCAGTGCCCCAGCGCCACAAAATACAACCCCACCTGCAAACTGCTGATACCGCTGGCCCTTAGGGCTTGGGCGTAGTCCTGTAGTGTCTGGCGGTAGGTGTTTTTTTGCGTTTGGATAAAAGCTTCCACTGGCTCCCCCGCTTGGGGCTCGGCAGTTTTGTAGTCGATCAAGCAAACACGTCCATCGTCGCTGTGCCAGAGCAAATCAGGCCGTATCTGTTTTAGCGTCACGCCATCGGCAGCCACCTGCCACCAGGTCTGTTCCGCTTGGCAGCGCTGCGGCTGGTTGAGGCGGGCCTGTAAAAAAGGGTCGCTGAGGGCTTTGTCGATTAGCTGCTTAGCCCCTGCCATTGCCGCCGCTGCCAGGTTGTGCGGCAGGCCTAAGCGCAGCAACTGAGCTGGCCAGCTGGGGTTGGCTCCCGGCCAATGAGCTTGCCAGCGGCTCATGCCCTGCTCGGCCATGGCGCAAAGCGCTTGATGCACCAAGGTGCCTATGGCGCGGGGCAAATCACAGCTTGGGTGAAACGGGCTTTGCGCCTGATTTTGGTAGTCGTAGGCTGGAATATAGGCTTCTAACAGGGTTTCCCTCGGCCACTCTGGCGCCACCCAAGCGGCGGGCAGGCGGCGCAGAGGAGCGAGTTGCACGGGCGCAGGTGGGGCATCAGTCGGTTCTGCAGGTGTGTTTTCCACCACAGCGGCCGCCGGCCAGAGGGTTTCCAGGCCGGGCCAGAGGCTGGCCAGGATGGAATGCTTAGGCGGCGGCAGGTTTTGGCCCGCCTCCTGGCCGGGTTTGACTTCCGCCATCAAATACAAATGCCGTTTGGCGCGGGTGCAGGCCACGTACACCAGCCGCACCTGCTCAAGGGCCTCGCGCTGGGCTTGCGCCTTGGCCAAGTGGGTATAAACCGGGTCGGCGCTGGCGGTGGCGGCGCCCAGGGCACTCACCAATAAATGCGGTTCACCCTGGTGGTTGAGGTGGCGCTGCCAGAGCCACAGCTGTTTATCCGCCGGGCGCTTGCCCTTGTGCAGGCTGGGCAGGAAGACGGCGTCAAACTCCAAGCCCTTCGACTTGTGGATGGTCATAATCTGCAGGCGGCTATCCGCGCTGGGGCTGGGCGCGGCGTAGAGTTTGTCGAGCGCGGCTTGAATGCGGGGCAGGCTCGGCGCCTCCCCCTGGGCCGAGAGGCCCTCCAAACACAGCCAGTAGCGCTCAATATTGCTCAAATCCTCCGCCCGGTTTAAACAACGGGCGCCGCCGAGGGCAAGCCAAGTGCCTTCCAACCAAGCCCGCAGCGGTTTGCGCGCCCGCTCCCGCCAGGCTGTTGCCAATACCGCCCAGGCCCGTGCCAAGCGCGCTTGGGCATCGTTTGGCAACACAGCGGCGGCCAGGCATGTGGGGATTTGCTCCAGCAGCGTCGCGCCCGGTTGGCTGCGCAAGGCGTGTAAATCGGCAAGGCTCAGGCCCACCCAGGGGCCGCGCAGTAGGCTCAGCCAGGCGATGCTATCGGCGGGGTTAAACAGCGCCTGGGTCAAAACCCAAACATCCTGCACGGCGGCGTGCTGGGCCAGGGCCTGCATATCCACCGCTAAAGGTGCCAGGCCAGCGCTCTGCGCTAAGCGCAAAAAATACTGGCCGTGGGCGCGGTTGCGCACCAGTATGGCCATGCTGTCCTCCGGCGCTTGCGCGCGGTGCGCCAAAATCTGCTCAAGCAGCCGCTCGGCCTCGGCCGCCTGCCCAAGGCCTGGCGCCTGGCTGAGGTAGTGCACCTGGGCGGCCTGGTCTGGGCGGAAGGGTTCAGCCAGGCTGTAGGCCACTGCCCCGCTGGCAATGTCGCTCACTTCTGGAAACGCTTTGCTAAACACCCGGTTCACCCACTGCACTAGGCTCGGTGCGCTGCGGAAATTGGCGGTGAGCTGCAGCGGCTCTAGGTATACATCGCCCAGCCCGTGGGCCTTAACGTGCAAGAACAGGCTCACATCGGCCGCCCGGAAGCCATAAATAGACTGCATGGCATCGCCCACACAGAAGAGGCTGCGACCTTCCCCCGGCTGCCAGCCATAGGTTAAACGCCGCAGCAGTTCCACCTGGCTGGGTGAGGTGTCTTGGAACTCATCCACCAGTAGATGCTGGATTTGATAATCCAGCCGCAGAGCTAAATCGGTCGGCGCCTCGTCATCGCCCAGCGCCTGCTCGGCGCTGAGGGCCACTTCGGTAAAGTCCAGCTGACCGCTGCGGCCAAACACCAGGCGCAAATGGGCAAGCAGGCGCGGCAATACCTCCAACACAGCGGCCAGCACGCGCCACTGCTCGTCGCTGTAGTGGCGGCTGGGCAAATACTCCACGGCGAGCAGGCCCTCTTGCACCCCGGGGTAACCGGCGAGGGTAAAAATCAGCTCCTTCATGGCGGCTTTGGCCACCTTGGCCTGCTCTTTCTCCACTTTGGTAGTACCGGCGGGAAACCCGCAATTCACGTCTAAATTGATGCGAAAGGTGCCAGCGTTGGTCAGCAGTAGGTGCCGCAGGCCGAGCCATATTAGCTGAGCCTCCTCACCGCTGGCCGGTGGCGAGGCGTATTGGTCTATGGCGGTTAAACGCGCAATGGCGGCACCCTTGGGGTTGCCTTCTAGGCGCAGAGCAGCTTCATAGGCGAGGCTGCGCAGCTGCGGCCAGACAGGCGCCAGTTGCTCGGCGAGCCAGGCGTAGTGTTCGTCGCAGCGCTCGGCCAGATGGGCCTCCAACACATCCCGGCGTTCATCGTCGGCCAGGCTGCGCAGCTCAGCCAGCAGCGGCCGCCAGGCGTCCCGCCGCGCCAACACCGCCATCAACAGGCTCGCCAAACGCTCCGCCCGGTTGTCCAGGTGCGCAAGCAGGGTTGCCAGGCTCGCCAATGGGCCGCTTAAGGGCGCGGCGGCTTCGGCAAGGCTGGCCAACAGCTCCTCAATGGCTTGGCTGTAAAGCTGGGCGGGATCGTCGCTGATGCTGAGCTGGTGGCCGAGCTTGGCCTGCAGCGGCAGCGCCTGAGTGAGGGACGCGCAGAGGCTATCGAAGGTAGAAATTCGCAGGCGGCCAGGGTTTTTCAGCAGCTGCCAACCCTGTTTGGCGTCTTGTTGCAGCACCTGGCGGGCCAACTGCCAGGTGAAGGCCTGATGGGGGTTAGCAGGCTCGGCGCCCTGCCCGGCTTTGAGTGCCTGCACCAAACGGGCGTGCATTTCAGCCGCCGCCTTGCGGGTAAAGGTGATGGCCACTATGGCTTCGGGCACGGCCACACGGGCCAGCAATGTGAGAATGCGCTGGGTGAGCAACTCGGTTTTACCGCTGCCCGCCGGGGCCTCCACTAAGAAGGATTGATCGGGCAAGAGCGCCCGGCGGCGGGCTTCGGCATCGGGGGGCTCGACGGCCTCAAGGTTACTCATCCTCTGCCTCCTCAGTCAGCAGATGCTCAAGCCGCTCCCGGTAGCGGCAGAGGCTGGCCAAGTCACAATAGCGGCAAGCCTTGGGGCTTGGCGTGGTAATGGCTATACCCTGGCTAAACTCATCGGCCAGGGCCTGTAGCCGTGCTTGCCAAAGCGCCAAAAGCTCCGGCCAGGACTTGATGTCGGTGTTTTTAAGCTCGGCCGGATGCGGCACGGATAACAGCTCGCGCCCGTCCTCAACCAGGCCGCTGTAGCCCTCTTTACCCGGCTCCAAGACCGCGAACACACCGCCCACCACCTCCGGCGTGAGCAGGCAATAGAGGGGCACTTGCGGGTCTGCCGGGCGCTCATCAAGCCACAGCTGATGGCTGGCCTCCCGCGATTTGTAGTCGATCACCAGATGGCTGCCATCCGCCAGCCGATCCACCCTGTCGAGCCGCAGGTTCAGGTGCACCTGGCCGAGGCGAATCTGCTGCTTGGCTTCCAATTGAGCCACGCTAAACGGCGGCCGCTGCCGCTCCTGTTCCAGCAAAGCGGTAATCACGCGCTGGCAACGGCGGTTCTCAATCTCGCGCACCGCCTGGGATACCCCCATAAATGGATCCAACTCCAACCAGCTGTGTGCCAGGGCGGCCGCTATGGCTTCGGCAATAGCCGCAGGCTCCAGCTGTGTTAGCACCGCTTGGTGCTGCCAGCTCTGCCAGAGCTGAAATAACACGCTGTGCAAAAGGCTGCCGCGCAGCCCAGGGTTGACGCCGAACAAAAGCGGCTGCACCGAGCTGGCATTCAGGCGGTGGCGGGCGAAGGCGGCGAAGGGGCATGCGGCTTGATCTTTTAACACCTGCGCGCCGCCCTCCTGCTCCTGCAACAGGGCTGGCCCCTGGTCATCACGGAAGGTCTCTAATTCACGCAGGGGCTCTAAATCTCGCACGGACTCTAGGCCGCCGTTACTCAGGCCCAATTGCTGAGCTAAGGGTTCGGCCAGGGAGAGTTCAGGCCCGCTATAAAGGGGTAAATCCTCCACCAGGGGGCTGGGCACCAAGGGGCTATCGCCGTCGCGCAGGCTAAAACTCACCATCACCTCAGGCGCCGCCTGGCATAAACGGCGGGTAAGGCGCTCGGCCAAGAGCAACTCCCGCTGGCTGCTGGAGCGCGGCATCAAATGGGCGCGCTGCAAGGCAATCGGCAGCAGCGGGTTGGGTTGGGCGGGCGGCGGCCAGTTGCGGCCATCCATGCCCATAATCCACAGGGCGTCAAACGGCTGCCCGGCCGCTTCCAACAAACCCAAAATTTGCAGGGGGGAATCGCCGGTTTGCGCGGCGAAGGGCCGGTAACTTAAGCGCTGTAAATGCCCCTGGGCCTCGGTAAAGCTCACCGGCCCCAGCACCGATTCGAGCTGCTGCACATCCGCCAGCAACACCGGCCATTGCATCAACTGCTGGTATTCCAAGGTGTCCAGGCTGCGCTCGCCGGGCCAGTGCCAAAGCGCCAACAGCGCCTGCCACTGTGCCACCCACTCAGCCATGGGCAGGCGCATCCTCGGCAGCGCCCGCCGCCAGGCGAGGCTCGCCGTCAGGCTCTGCTGCCACACCGGCGCCGCTTCCAGGCCTTTAAAGGCATCGGTGGCCGACAACAAGCGCCGCCAACTGATTTGGTGGTAGCGCCGGGTAATCTGTTGGAGTAAACGCGTCCGCCAGGGCACTTCCTGCTCGGCGCCTAAAAACGGGCTGGTCACCAGCCGCTGCCAGGTCTCTAAATCTGCCGGCCCCTGCATCAGCCTCAGCAGCAATAAGGCCGCCGCAATAGGCGGGGTGAACCCCAGCGGTTCGGCCACCGAGATGTTATAACCCGGCGCATGGCGGGCCGCCTCTATGTGAATATCCTGGGGTGAAAACACCTGCGTGAGCACCCGCTCAACGGCGAGTTTGCGGCTGGGTAAATCGGGAATCACCCAGCCGATACGGGCCTTGGGTTGTTTGAGCAATTGCGCCTTAGCCCAAGCGGCGGCGCGCGCCAACTCCTGCGCTTCATCGCTACAGGCAATTAGCTGCGCGGCCGTCTCCCGCACGGGTTCGAAGGGCTGCCAGTGGCAACCGCGCGCGGCGAGCGCCTGCAACAGCGCCTCTTGGGCCGGGTTGATATCGTCAAAGCCGGTCAGCCGCAGCGAGTGAGGCAACGGCCCCAGCCCCTGCGCCAGGTACTGGCACAAAAGGCTGGGCATCTGCGCACTGCAAAAGGCCTGCAGGCGCTCAAGCTCCAGCTCAAACTGTTGGGCGGCACGCTTGAAGACACCGGTTTCCGCCAGGCTCTCCTCAAGGCTGGCCAGCGGCACACACCACAGCTGCAGGCTCTGCCAAGCGCTAAAGGCCAGGCCTGCCAGGCTCTCCGGCGTTAACATATCCCAGCCTTGGGCGTGGCGACTGAGCAGGCCCTGCCAGAGAGTGAGGGCCTGCTCGTCGCTCAACAAGCGAAAGCTGAGTTGGCGGAATTGCTCGCTGGGCAAGCTATTAACAGCCCGCTGCCAGATAAGATCCTGCGCATCCGCCCAAGCCAGAATAGTCGCCGCCTGCCAACAGCTGCGCCCCAAGGCCTGCTGGTACTGGTTATAGGCACTGGTTAACACCCGCGCCAAGCGCCGGTTGGGAGTGAGCACCCAGGTATCAGGCCGGATAGCGGCAAATAAAGCGTCATATCCCCCGTCGGTCTGCACGGCTCACTCCCCATCGACAAAAGCCGCGACGGTACAAACCCCGGCGCACAATAGCAAGCGCCTATGCAGCGACGGGGCAATTGGCGCTGTGGCGGCCCCATGGTAGCCTTGCGGCTTTTCACCCAGCTACCGGAACTCGCATGCCAGAACCCACTCAGTCGCCCAACAAACCGCTCGCCCTTATTGTTATGGGTGTCAGCGGCTGCGGCAAATCCACCCTCGCCACCCAGCTGGCCCAGCACTTTGGCTTTGAATACGTCGAGGCCGATGACTACCACACGGAGCTCGCCAAAAGCCTAATGGCCAGCGGCACCCCGCTGACCGACGCCCACCGCGAACCCTGGATTCAAGCCCTCTGCGCCAAGCTGCAACAACTCGCCGCCGAGGGCAAAAGCGCCGTCCTTGCCTATTCCGGCCTGCGCTCCGCCCACCGCGCGCGCTTTCGCGGCCTCGGTTTACCGGTGCAGTTTATTCACTTAGTTGGCGATAAAGACCTGATTCGCAGCCGCATGCAAGCCCGCCAAAATCACTTTATGCCGTCGGGTTTGGTCGATAGCCAGTTTGCCGCCCTAGAGCCCACCGATGCTGAAAGCGATGTAGTGTCTATTTCCGTTGCAGAAACAGTAGCGGCCATAGTGGCCGAGGCGACTGCTGTTACTGAGGAATTTATCAGCCAGTACGGCTAGTGGCACAGGCTAAAGGAATCAAAACGGCCTGTAGGGGCACCCCTTGTGGGTGCCCTTTTTGGGTGTCCAGCCCTGAAGACCAACCGATAACAGGGCAAACGTTAATCGCAGAAGCCACCTTTGTAGCGGTATCTGCCCCAGGGCATAGCCACCAAAAAAGGAACATCAATTCGCGCGCGACAGCCAACGCCCACATGCACTAAAAATATAAAACAACCTATCCGCTGCCGAGCGGCTCAGGCCTCACACCAACTCTTAATCAACCGCTGCACCTGCTGCTTAGGCTTTTGGCTTAAGGCCTGCAAATGCCCAAAACTCAAGCCCGTCACACCATGATCCTCTTCAAGACTGCTCAGCACTTTTAACCAGACATGGGCGCAGGCCTCAGCATCCGCCAAAGCGCGGTGGTACTGCGCGGCTCTGGGTAATTTAAAGTGCTCAATTAACTCACCCAATTTATAACTGGGCGCCCCAGTTAATACCCGCCGGGCCGCTAACAAACTACAGCCTATGCCGCCAGCAAACGATTTTTTAATACGTTTAAATTCTGCGTGCAAAAATTTAGCGTCAAACGCGGCGTTGTGCGCCACCAGGTTAAATCCCTCAATAAAAGCAAAAAATTCTGCCATCACCTGCTGATTTTTAGGCGCCTCGCGCACCATTGCCTGATTAATTCCCGTGAGGTTTTGAATAAACAGCGGGATACCGATGCCAGGGTTCATCAACTGGCTAAACTGCGCCACCACCACACCATCCACTAATTTTACCGCGCCCACCTCAATTATGCGGTCGCCACTATCAGGCGACATGCCGGTGGTTTCAAAATCAAACACAACAAGGGTATTGGCAGGCGAAGATGGCAACATAAATTCAAAGGCAATTAATAAATTAAAGAATATTTAAGGGTGTGTTTAGATCAACAACGCCCACGGCAGAGCGCTATTATTAACCCGGCGACATTTAGTGGCGGGTTAATAAGTGCTGCATGGATGCAGCACCGGCCTGAGGCGCCGCGAGCCCCGCTAAAACAAGCAGATCCACGTATCTGCGCCAGTTTTAGCGGGGCGAAGACAAAATAGATCAGGACGATCTATTTTGTCGCGGGGTTAATAGCAGCTTGTTGGAATCAAGGCGCAAGTAATCGCTTCAAGGCCTCATAGGCATGGGTATAGGTTAAAAACAACTCCGCATCACCACCCTTATCGGGGTGATGCTGCTGCGCCAAGCGCCTATAACGCTGCTGCACCACGCCCCATACGGCATCCTTGGGCAAACTCAAACAGGTCAAATGCGTCTCGGCCTCGTTAAAAACCACAAAACGTTTAAAAAAATCATCCACAAAACTGCGGCAGGTTTCTTCTGTGGCATTAATCCAGTGAATTAAATCACCGTAATAGTCGGCCAGGGCTTGGTAACTAGTATCTTCACTAGGCAAATGAGTCGCACAGCCGCTAGTTTTCTTTATCACCACCTCGATACACACAGGCCCCAGCAACAAATGCCGCCCCTGCTCGGCTATGATTTTATTAACTGCATACAAACAATGGCGCAGCAAAAAATGCTTGCGAAATAAGGCCACCCAATAATTGGCTTCCTCACACACCGCCAATAATCCTTCTGCCTGCAGGAATGTTAAAAGCTCATACTCCCGAATCGGCTCAACCCGATCCTCAAAAAAAACCGCCAACCTGGCAACCAGCAGGTCAGCGGCTTTGATTAATTCATGCATGTGAATTAAAGCAGGCAATTAGGGAACCTCTGAAAAATGTAGGCGGCGAAGCACTGGCTAGGCGAATTTGGCAAAAAAAGCGGAGTTTACAAGGAGTAAATGAGCATTTTTTTGCCAAATTCAACGACGCCAGAGCGAGTAAGGTAATTTTTCAGAGGTTTCTTAGGATTCAGCGCGCCAGGTAGTGCCCTGCCTAGAATCCTCCAACACCACACCCATGGCCTTAAGTTCAATACGGATCTCATCACAGCGCGCAAAATTTTTCGCCAACTTAGCCGCCGCCCGCTCCTCAATTAAAGCCTCAATTGTCGCCACATCCAAAGTACTACTACCGGCCTGCAAAAAACCCTCAGGAGCTGCCTGCAACACCCCTAAAATACTGCCCAGAGTTTTTAATACCGCCGCCGATTGCGCATCCGGCGAGCTATTAATCTGCCGCACCAAATCAAACAAAACACTCAGCGCCACACGAGTATTAAAATCATCATCCATAGCCGCACAAAAAGCTTTGCCCGGCTCGCTCGCAAAAGCCTCTGCCAAAGGCAACACGGGCACATCGGCAAACTGTTTTAAACAGCCATAAAACCGCTCAAGCGCCGTGCGCGCTTCTTTCAAACTCTCTTCTGAATAATTAATCGCACTGCGGTAGTGGCTGCTTAACAACAAGTAACGCACCACCTCCGGGTGGTAGCGGCTTAATACATCGCGAATGGTAAAAAAATTGCCGAGGGATTTAGACATCTTTTCATCGTTCACCCGTACAGCACCGGCATGCATCCAATAATGGGCATACTGGCAACCATTGGCTGCCTCACTCTGAGCGATTTCATTTTCATGGTGAGGAAAAGGCAAATCCGGCCCGCCACCGTGAATATCCAACGTAAGCCCCAAACAACTTTTGCTCATGGCCGAACATTCAATATGCCAACCGGGCCTGCCGTTACCCCAGGGCGACGGCCAGCTCACCTCACCGGGCTTGGCCGCCTTCCACAACACAAAATCTCGTGGATCTTCTTTGGCTTCTTCCACGGCAATGCGTTTACCCAACTCCAACTCATCGAGTTTTTTATTGGTTAATTTGCCGTAGTCGGCAAATTGCTTCACCCGGTAATACACATCGCCATTTGTAGCGGCGTAGGCAAATTGTTTTTCTTCTAATATTTTAATCAGGTCGATAATACCCGCCACATGCTCAGTAGCTTTAGGCTCCAAATCCGGGCGCAACACACCCAGGGCCGTTTCATCCTCCACCATGGCCGCAATAAAGCGCTCAGTGAGCGCAGTAATAGTTTCGCCATTTTCCGCCGCGCGCTGAATAATTTTATCGTCTATGTCAGTAATATTGCGCACATAGGTTAAATCCCAGCCGCGCGCACGCAAATAACGGGTAATCACATCAAACACCACCATTACCCGCGCGTGCCCTATGTGGCAAAAATCGTATACGGTAATACCGCACACATACATACCAATTTTGCCGGCAACCAAAGGTTTGAACGGTTCTTTCTCACCACTTAGGGTGTTGTATAAAGAAAACTGCATGGAGTGAATTCCAAACTATTATTCGTCGGCGGCTTTAGCTAAAGCATCTTTTAAACTAATCGTGCGGTTAAACACTAAGGCGTCAGCGCGGCTGTCACGACAAAAGTATCCTTCCCGCTCAAACTGATAGGCCTGCCCCACGGGGGCGTCTTTAAGGCCCGGCTCACCTAAACAAGCTTGCAGCTCAACTAGGCTATCGGGGTTTATAAACTGCAGAAAATCCTTATCGCCGCTGTCAGGAGCCGGGTCGTTAAACAAACGCTCGTAAAGTCGAACGCTAAAAGCTACGTGATCCTTGCCATCCACCCACTGGATAACGCCTTTAGGTTTAACACCATCAGCAGGGTCTTTACCCAACGTTCCCTCAATAATATTGGCCTCAACCGCAATTATTTCACCGGCCGCATTTTTAACGGCATTCACCGCTTCAATAACATAGGCATTACGCAAACGCACACGTTTACCCAACACTAAACGTTTATATTTTTTATTCGCTTCCTCGCGAAAATCCTCCTGATCAATAAAAATTTCCCGGCCAAATGGCAAACTGCGGCTGGGCAATACCTCATTATGTGGGTGGCCTGGCGCGGTTAATACTTCTGTTTTATCCGCAGGATAATTCAACAAAACAACTTTTAACGGCCGCAGTACACACATGGCGCGAGGTGCATTTTTATCTAAATCATCGCGAATGGCATGTTCTAACATAGCCACATCCACCACACCATCAGAGCGGGTAACACCAATCATTTGGCAAAATTTACGCACCGCCGCAGGCGTCACGCCGCGCCTACGCAAACCGGCAATGGTGGGCATACGCGGGTCATCCCAACCATCCACTAGGCCATCATCCACCAATTGTTTTAATTTGCGCTTGGAGGTCACCGTGTAATTTAAATTTAAGCGGCCAAACTCGTATTGCACTGGTTTATGAGGCACAGGCAAATGCTCGATAAACCAATCGTAAAGCGGTTTATGATCGGCAAATTCTAAAGTACATATAGAATGGGTCACGCCCTCAATGGCGTCTTCCTGGCCATGGGCGAAATCATAGGTGGGGTAAATACACCATTTATCACCCGTTTGGTGATGGGCCTGCTTGCGAATGCGATACAAAATAGGGTCGCGCATATTGATATTGCCGTGGGCCATATCAATTTTCGCCCGCAACACACATTCGCCCTCATTAAATTCACCGGCACGCATTTTTTCAAACAGAGCCAAGTTCTCCGCCACACTGCGCTCGCGATAAGGCGAATTCTTCCCTGGCTCTTTTAAAGTGCCGCGATATTCACGGGCTTCATCTGCCGTTAAATGACACACATAGGCTTTTTGCTGCTCAATTAAATGAATAGCCCATTGATACAATTGATCAAAATAAGCCGATGCATAACGCACCTCGCCGGACCAATTAAAACCCAGCCAACGCACGTCTGCGATAATGGCGTCTATATATTCTTGGTCTTCTTTGGCCGGGTTAGTGTCGTCAAAACGTAAATTACACTGGCCACCAAACTCCTCCGCCAAACCAAAATTTAAACAAATAGATTTGGCGTGGCCAATGTGTAAATAACCATTAGGTTCGGGCGGAAAACGCGTTACCAGCGTTGCAATAGTGCCGCTGGCTAAATCCTGCTGGATCTGTTGCGCTAAAAAATTGTGTGGCTTGTTATCGTCAGTCATTGGGCCTGCCATTAGAGAAAGAGTCCTGAACGCGAAGGCTGCGCGCGCGGTTCATATTCAAAGACAAAGCGGCTATTATAGCCCCCCTTTTTAGCACCAAGCCATGCCCGCACACCAAGCAGCCTGGCCACACCCCACCCAGGAGCACATATGATCACTTTACACACCAACCTCGGCGACATCACCATAGAGCTAAACCCCGAAAAAGCCCCCAAAACCTGTGCGAACTTCAAGCAGTACGCCCAAGATGGCTTTTACGATGGCACCATCTTCCACCGTGTCATCAACAACTTTATGATCCAAGGTGGCGGCTTAACCGCCGATATGAAACAAAAATCCACCCGCGCGCCCATCGACAATGAGGCCGACAATGGCTTGGCCAACGACACCGGCACCATCGCCATGGCCCGTACCTCCGACCCCCACAGCGCCACCGCCCAATTCTTTATTAACGTAAAAGACAACGACTTCCTCAACCACTCCGCCAAAAACAGCCAGGGTTGGGGTTACTGTGTGTTTGGTAAAGTAACTGAAGGCATGGACGTAGTGAACAAAATCAAAGTGGTCAAAACTGGCGCCCAAGACGTGCCCCAAGAAACCATCACTATTGAGCGCGTAACCGTCGCAGGTTAAACATGGCAGCCTATTTCATCTCCGACCTGCACCTAAGCGCCGAAGTCCCCCATATTTTTGAGGCCTTCAAAGAATTTTTAACCCGCCTGCAGGCCGGGGATGATCTATATATCCTGGGTGATTTTTTTGATGCCTGGATCGGCGACGACGAAGACGATCCCTTTGCCCTAGAAGTAAAAGAAACCCTCCGCCAACTCACCTTACGCGAAGTAGCAGGTTACATGCTCCCAGGCAACCGTGATTTTCTGTTGGGAGAGGTATTTTGCAAGGAAACAGGCTTCACCCTGCTCCCCGAAGAACACGTCATCACCCCTAATGGCGAGCGTGTTTTGTTAATGCACGGCGACAGCCTCTGCACCGACGACACCGAATATATGAAATTCCGCCAAATGGTTCGTAACCCGGCTTGGCAAGCACAAGTGCTCGCTTTGCCTCTAGCGCAGCGCAGAGCCATGGCAGCGCAGTTGCGGCAGCAGAGTAAATCACTTAATGCTATGAAGGCAGAGGAGATTATGGACGTGAATCAGAAGGAGGTTGAGGCGCGGATGGAGCACTGGGGTGTTAACAGACTTATACATGGGCACACTCATCGACCAAACAAACATCATTTTGATGTAAATGCAGTTGCCTGCGAGCGCTGGGTTTTAAGCGATTGGGAAAACCTAATAAGCTCGCATGCCCCCCATGCTTTAGCTTTACAAATTTCCAATCAAAATTAAATTCGTTTATTCTGACTCAAACCAATAGAAGATGTTATACGTCAAAAAATTATGGCAGAGAAAATATTGGACAGTGATTAAATTCACTACCGCATCAGAACCACAAACCAAGCCGTCTTTAACACTTGCTGAATAGTCTTTACTGACATACACCCTCTTCATTTAGCGTCAAAGGTGCGAAGGATTCTCAGGGCGCCACCTCCGGGAGAGAGCACTTTTAACATCTTGTCGCCTCTATCCTCTGAAGGGATTAAACCTTATATTTGGCAAGCCAAACCAGCAGGAAACCTGTTTCAGCTAAAGAAACCGTGACAAAAAAACAAAATACAACCCCATTACACCCAACTAAAAAAATTATAAAATATTGCAACCAATACCTTAACATTACCTAAATTAACCGTCATTAACAGTCTATTGATCGGAAAATAATTGTGAAAAACCGCGAATATATAATCAAGTCATTGCTTGTTGTCTTCATAGCTTCGTACGCTTTAATGCAAAATACAATTTGGCTCAACAAAATCACAAACCATGCTTTCAAGCTATCCTTGGACATGGTGCCAACATTAAAAAATCAGAACTCTTTTAATATACTTATCACAGGGGGATCGAATTCAGCATTAGGCATTTCCTCAGAGCAAATCACAAAAATCACAGGAAAATCCAGCCACAATCTATCAATTATACCATCAGAAGGAGAGGGGATTATAGACTATGCCGACTGGGTTAAGCAGCTGAACATCACCACCAATATAGTTATATATTCCAGCATGAACTTTTGGTACTTAAACGAAAACCTTCCAAAAGAGTTAAAAAAAACACATTCTAAAGAAAATTTTTTTACTATAAAAAATCCTGCAATCAGAAACCTTAACGCTCTCACGGGAAAAAATCCATCCATAAATAGCTTCGGCGACATAACATATCCGATCTGCGACAAAAGTCCAATCGTCTTTTCCAGCAGCTATGCAAATACAAACACCATTAACAAAGCAGCTCTGGACAATTTAATAAATACAACCCGCGCCTTGAAGACAGCTGTGAAAGCCTCTAAAATCTATCTTAGAATACCCCCCATACTAATTGCCGCAAGCGACGAACCAAAATTCATAATGTATATCAACTCAATCAGCGACATATTAGAAAACAATGGGATTACAATCAAAGGAAAAAAATACGCATTAACCAAAGACCCCAAAATGATGTGTATTGGATCAAACCACCCAACACCAGACGAACGAAATCGATACACAAGTCTTTTGATAGAAGAAATCAACAACCAAATTCAACCGCACGTCATGTAAAAATTTAATCCCCACTATTCGCTACCGAATCTAACCAGCAAATTAAAAGAAGAGAAACACCAATTTTGGATATGAGTGAACTATCCCCTGTTAACACTATTTAGCCCTACCACAATCAGGGCAAAGCGAATAGAGAAACAATGTAAGCGACCAACAAACCCCACATAGCTCTGGTCCCCCATCCGCCATACCCTAAGTTTTTCACCAGAGGAAACTTTATGGCTAGGCGCACCCCTCAACAATGGCAAAAATTAATTCATAAACAGGCCGCATCAGGCCAAACTGCGGCCGCGTTTTTCGCGGCACGGGGCATCATGATCCCTACCACCAAAAGTGGACAATGATCTAACTTACATGCATCGCCTCAAATTGCTCTGGATTTTTATAGCCAATTGCACTGTGGCGACGTCGTCGATTGTAGTCCACTTCAATATATTCAAAAATAGCCTCTCGCGTT
>Ga0164241_10000111_pt1 | contig 198520 bp, 201 predicted proteins | sample OricomyardsoilBY_FD_108780 | JGI IMG/M metagenome (GOLD analysis project Ga0164241, IMG submission 108780) | Backyard soil microbial communities from Emeryville, California, USA - Original compost - Back yard soil (BY) | ecosystem: Environmental > Terrestrial > Soil > Unclassified | place... | reverse complement strand
TTCACGTTGGCCAGACCCCGCTGGCCCCGGCTGTAGGCGGTGCCGCGCACCGTCTTGGCCCCGGCCGCCATGCCGCCGCGGACATAGTTCAGGTGCTCCTGCGAGAACGGCAGGTCGGGCACGGCCGCGCCGCTGGGCTGCTCCACCCCACCGACCGACTTGATCAGGCGCGGCACCAGGGCCTTCTTGCCGTTGGCCAGGCGCGAGGTCATCACCGCCAGCTGCAGGGCGTTGACCGTCAGGGCCCCCTGCCCGATGCCGTAGCTGGGGGTCTCACCCGGAAACCAGATCTGGTTGGCCGGATTCTTCTTGAACGCCCGCTTCTTCCAAGCCGGATCAGGGACGTTGCCGCGCTTCTGGCCGGGAATGCCGATGTCGTAGATCTGGCCGAAGCCCATGGCCCGCGCCGCGTTGGCGATGGCGTCGGGACCGATCTTCAGCGACGTCTGGTAGAAATAGATGTCGCACGAGTTCTTGATGGCCTCGTGCATGTTCTGCGAGCCGTGGCCGCGCGGCTCCCAGCAACGCCAGGTGCGGCCGCCATAGTACCAGCTGCCGCCGCAGCTGACGCGCACCTCGGGATTGATGCCGGCGGTCAGGGCCGCCAGGCCGACGGTCGGCTTGAAGGTCGAGCCCGGCGGGAAGACGCCGGTCAGCGACTTGTCCAGCATCGGCTTGCGCTCGTACTCGGCCAGCGCCTTGTACTCCGCGCCCGACAGGCCTTTGACGAACCGGTTGGCGTCGAAGCTGGGGGCCGAGACCATGGCCAGCAGGTCGCCGTTGCGGATGTCCATCACCACGATGGCGCCGCTCTCCTCGCCCATCACCTCGAGGGCGCGGTTCTGGATGTCGGCGTCCAGGGTCAGCAGGATTTCCTTGCCCGGGGTCGGCGGCACGTCGCCGGCCGGGTCCAGGCGCACGACGCGGCCCTGGGCGTCGACCTCGGCCTTGGTGGCGCCGGCGCGGCCGCGCAGCTCCTTGTCGAAGGCCTTCTCGACGCCCTGCTTGCCGATCCGGAAGCCCGGGTGGTGCAGCAGTTCCTGGTCCTGGGTGGCGTCGTCCTTGGCGGCCGTCAGATCGCGGTCCGAGACCTTGGCGACATAGCCGATCACGTGGGCGAAGGCGCCGCCGAACGGATAGACCCGCACCTCGCCCATGTCGGCGGTGACGCTGGGCAGTTCAGGGGCGCGGATGTTGACGCGGCTGAACTCCTCCCAGGAGAGGTCCTCCATCACCACGACGGGCGCTTTACGCGGCGCGCGGTCCAGCTCCTTGAGCACGCGGGCGCGGCGGCTGCCGTCGATCGGCACCAGCTTGGCCAGGTCATCCATGACGCTCTCGGCGTCCAGGCCCTTGTCCTTGTTGATGATCAGCCGGAAGTTCGGGCGGTTGGACGCCAGCGACACGCCGTTGCGGTCGCGGATCAGGCCGCGCGGCGGCGGCACCAGGCGGTAGTTGAACTGGTTGCCGGCCGAAAGCTTCTGGTAGCGCTGGGCTTCGACCAGCTGCAGCTGGGCCAGGCGTCCGCCCAGGGCCAGCAGGCCGGCGCCGGTGATGCCGCCCAGCAGGAACGCGCGCCGGTGGAAGACCCCCTGACGCTCGTTGACCTCGAAGAAGAAGATGGACGGTTCGCTCATGGCCTCACCGGAACCGCACGTCGGCGTCCTCGAAGCGATCGACCAGGCGGTGGGCGAACGGGAACAGCAGCGCGGTGACCAGGAACTGCCAGAACACCGCCAGCAGGCTGGGCATGGCCAGGCTGTCGAGCATGGTGAACAGGAAGCCGGCGATCATGGTGATGCCGGTCACGCCCGCGAACCAGGCCCACATCATCGGCCGGCTCTGGCCGGTCATGGCGTTGCGCAGGATCAGCACCATGGCGTAGGCGACCAGCAAGGACAGACCCCACAGGCCGGTCGGTCCGCCCCAGAAGATGTCCAGGAACAGGCCCAGGACCAGCAGGCCGAACGGCGCCAGGATCGAGGGCCGGATCATCGCCCAGGCGAAGGCCGGGACCATGGCGAACACCGGCTCGGGCAGTTGCAGGCCCCAGATGCGGATCGGGGCTGCGAACAGCACCGTGGCCAGCATGCACAACGCCATCGGCACGCCCAGCCAGCGGACTGGATTGAGGGCGCGGCCGCCGCTCATGCTCATCGCGGCGCTCCCGTGGGCGCGGGCGTCGCGGTGGCGGGCTTGGGCGCGGCGGGTTTCGGCGCCGCCGGCTTGGGCGCGGCAGGCTTGGCTTGGGTCGCGGCGGGCGGCGTCGCCGTCGTGGCGGCAGGCGGCGTCGCGGTCGTCGTCACGGCCGGCTTGGGCGCGGGCGACGGCGTCGACAGGATCGAGGTCTGCGGGTCCTCGGTCGTCACCGGCGGCAGGGTCTTGGCTTCCAGCTGCTTCTCGTCCGCCAGCTGGGCGAAGTCCTTGAACAGCAGGATGCGGATATAGTCGATCGACGACTGGTCGGCGAACAGCACCACGCGCCAGCGGCCGTCCAGGCCCTTGACGGCCGCGCCCACCGGCAGGCCGCGCGGCACGACGCCGCCGTCGCCGGAGGTCACGACCCGGTCACCCTGCTGGATCGGATCGACGCCGCGCAGGTATTCCAGCTTCGGATTGGGACCGCCGTCGCCGGTCAGGATGGCGCGGGCGTTGGTGCGGTCGATCATCACCGGCGTGCGCGAGGCGATGTCGGTCAGCAGCAGCACGCGGCTGACGCCGCCGGCGACGCCGACCACGCGGCCGACCAGGCCGCGCTCGTTGAGGACAGGATTACCGACCTCGATGCCGCGCTCCGAACCGGCGTCGGCCAGGCGGGTGTTGGCGAACGGGCCACGGCTGTCGGCCACCACCCGGGCCGAGGCCATCGGGATCGGCGGATCGGTGCGCAGGCCCAGCAGACTCTTGAAGCGCTCGTTCTGGTCTTGAAGGTCCAGGGCGCGGTCGCGCCACTGGCGCATCTCGGCCAGCTCGGTCTTCAGCCGGCGGTTTTCCGAGGCCGTGAAGAAGTAGCTGCGGACGAAGTCCAGGCCCAGGCCCGTCCAGCGCCCCGGCGCGGCGATGGCGCCGCTGACCGGCCTGGACACGACGTCCACCGTCTGACGGGTGACGCCATAGGCCTGCTCCTGGAGGGTCTCGCGACGATCGGCCAGCAGGAACGCGACGGCGATGACGGCCGCCACGATCAGGGCCACCGCCGCCGTCCAGGTAAGCGGCACTTTCAGGTCGCCGAGGGGACCTTCGCGAAAGGGCACGAACTCTATCTCCCGACGCCCCCCGAGGCGTCTCTAGAGGAACCCTACGCCTAGGCCAGGGTGGATTCCAGGACGCCCTTCATCCACTTCGGATGCTCGAGAACCTTGCCGCAGCCCAGGGCCACACACGACAGCGGGTCGTCGGCCACGGTCACCGGCAGGCCGGTGTGGTCGCGGATCTCGGCGTCCAGGCCGCGCAGCAGCGCGCCGCCGCCGGTCAGCATGATGCCCTTGTCGGCGATGTCCGACGCCAGTTCCGGCGGGGTGGCTTCCAGGGCCACCTTCACGGCTTCGACGATCTGCCCGACCGGTTCGGCCAGGGCGTCGGCGGCTTGCTTTTCCGAGATGCGGACTTCGCGCGGCACGCCCTGCATCAGGTCGCGGCCCTTGACGTCGATCGACAGCCCCTCGCCGTCGGCCGGCGCGCGGGCGGTGCCGATTTCCTTCTTGATGCGCTCGGCGGTCGTTTCGCCGATCAGCAGGTTATGGTGGCGACGCATGTAGCTGATGATCGCTTCGTCCATCTTGTCGCCGCCGACGCGGACCGAGCGCGAATAGACGATGCCCGACAGCGACAGCACGGCCACCTCGGTGGTGCCGCCGCCGATGTCGACGACCATCGAACCGGTCGGCTCGTGGATCGGCAGGCCGGCGCCGATCGCGGCGGCCATCGGCTCGTCGATCAGGCCGACGCGACGGGCCGAGGCGTTCAGGCAGCTGTCGTTGATGGCGCGGCGTTCCACGGCGGTGGCGCCCGACGGCACGCACACGATCACCTTGGGGTTCACGAAGCCCTTGCGGTTGTGAACCTTGCGGATGAAGTACTTGATCATCTCCTCGGCGACTTCGAAGTCGGCGATGACGCCGTCGCGCATCGGGCGGATGGCTTCCATGTGGCCCGGGGTGCGGCCCAGCATCTGCTTGGCCTCGATGCCCACGGCGTGGACGATCTTGCGACCGCCGACATTACGCAGGGCGACCACCGACGGTTCATTCAGAACGATCCCCTTGCCCTTCATGTAGATGAGGGTGTTGGCCGTGCCGAGGTCGATGGCGATGTCGTTCGAGATCACGCCGAAGAGGGAAGAGAACATTGAAAGCCCTGACTGAGGGGTATGAGGGGCGTAACGGACTTCAGATCGAGGAAGAGGAGCCTGATCCGTCCAGAAGACGGGGTCGGCGGAGAGAAAAAGGCTCCTACTTCAATTCAATGCGAGGACAACATGATTCCCGCATTTGGCGGATTCGATCCGGTCAACACGCTTCGACATTCGACGGGAGCGCCGCCCCCTGGCCGCGCCGTCGTCCGAACGGCCAAAAGCACGCCGACGCCCGCCCGTTTGCCCTGCGAAAGCGTTGAATTCAAGGTCTATTAGCGGGGTTTTCGAAGGCTTTTGCGGCCAAGGTCGCCAAGCACCCGAACATGGCGAAATCTAGCCGAGCGCGGCCATGACGACCCCGACCGCCGTTATGCCGCCGGCGGCCATCTGGAACAGGGTCAGACGCTCCTTGAACAGACGACGCCCGGCCAGGGCGGCGACGGGCATCTCGACCACCCCGACCGCCCTCACCGGCCCCACTGGCGAGAGACTCATGGCCGTGAACCACAGGCCAGAGGCCGCCGCGCCGCAGAAGCCCGCCCCCAGCGACTGGCGCCAGGCGGCGACCACCGCCTTCAGGGCGTCGGGATTGCGCCAGGCCAGCCAGGAGCCCAGCAGGACCGTCTGGATGGCCTGGACGACCAGCACGGTGGTGAAAGCCGCGGCGGGAGGATGGCCTGCGTCCAGGGCCAGGGCGGCCTGACGGAAGCAGTTGGCGCACAGCGCGAAGAAGGCGCCCGACGTCAGGCCCGCCAGCACTGCGCCCCGGCGGATGACCACCTCGCCCCTCGGCCAGGACAGGGCGGCCAGGCCCGCGGTCGCCACCAACCCGCCGGCCCAGGCGATCGGGCCGACGTGATCCTTGAACACCAGGGCCCCGAAGATCAGCGCGAACGGCAGGCCGCTCTGCTGCAGGGCGGTGCCCAGGGCGAAGGACGAGCGGTGCATCGCCGTCAGCATGGCGGCCGTCGCGCCGATCTGGAACAGCGCGCCCGCGACGCAGGCGATCCAGAACCGGGCCTGCGGATGGAAGTCGAGCCCCGGCGTCGCCAGCACGACGATCCCGGCGAACAGGGCGGCGAACGGCAGGCCGAACAGGAAGCGGACCAGGGTCGCGCCCCAGGGCCCCGCGCCGCCCATGACCGAGCGCTGGGCGGCGTTGCGCGCCACCTGGAAGACCGTGGCGACGATGGTGATGGGGATCCAGATCATGGCTCAGCGCCTCGCCGCGACGATCAGGCCGGACGCCCAGGACAGACGCGTGACGACCAGATCCGGATGGCTTTCCAGCCGCGCGACCAGATCGTCAACCCGCGCCTGGTGGCCTTCGGGCCAGTTGGGCTGGGGCAGCATGTCGTCGATCACGTACAGCCCGCCCTGCTTCAGCAGCGCCAGGGTCTGGTCCAGCGCCTCGTACTTGCCGGGCCAGGCGTCGGCGAAGATCAGGTCGAAGCTGCCCGGCGGCTGGGCCAGGATGTAGTCCAGCCCGTCGGCCAGCACGAAACGCAGGCGATCGTCCTTCAGGTGCGTCCGGGCGACATCCTGGACCACCGGATCGACATCGACGCTGATCAGGCTGGACGCGGCGTCCAGGCCCGCCAGCAACCACGCCGTGGCCAGGCCCGTGCCGGTGCCCAGTTCCAGCATCCGCCCGCCGGGCTTGGCCACGGCCAGGAGGTGCAGGAGCGCGCCGGTGTCGGCCTCGGAAGGCATGTCGAAGCCGAGCGCGGCCGTGCGCGCCTGGATCTCGCCCCAGGCGGCCGGGGCGGCGCTGGAATTGTCGCCGAACATCACGTCGTTCCTTACGCGGCCCTTATGCGGAAGGGCCTGTTTCCGAATGGAGCCCTTGCGGGCGTTGGACGCACAAACACCGGGTCGGCCCGCCTCGCGGACCAGTCAGAAGAAGGTTCCACCGACCATGTCGCCCCACCCATTGCGTCAAGCCGCCCAGTTCCTGCTGGGTGTCCCGACCGAAGGGATCAATCCCGCCCTGGACCGCATGCTGGATCTCGCCGAGGCCACGCCGCTGTGCTTCGTGGCCGTCGCCGGACCCGGCGCGGGCGAAGCCATGTGCCAGCTGTGGCGTCGCGGCTATCAGCGCGTCGAGGCCGCCCGCCGGGCCACCTGCGGCGCGGCCGACGAGCGCAGCGACGTGCTGCTGGTGATGGACTGCCAGACGCTGCAGGACACCCGCGCGATCGTCGCGGCGACCTACACCATGCTGCGTCCCGGCGGCACGCTGGTGGTCGACGCCAGCGCCCTGCTGGACGAACTGCCCCGTCGCGCCCTGGCCGACAGCCTGCGCGAGCTGGGCATGGACGTGCAGCCCCAGGCGCACCTGGGCGCCGAGATCCTGGCCACGCGGCCGTTCAGCAACCGTCGCGCGGCTTAAGCGGCCACGCGACGCGCTTCCGAATAGGGAGCTTGTGGGGAACCCGGCCGGTCACGAACGGCCGGGTTTTTCCGTTTGGCCTAGAAGCCGCTGGCGATCGCGGCTTCGGGACGGCTCTTCTCTTTACGCGCGAAGAGGTTGTTCAGCGCGTTGACATACGCCTTGGCCGAGGCCGTGAGCGTGTCGGTGTCGGCGGCCGCGCCGGTGGCGATGCGGCCGTCCTCTTCCAGACGCACCGAGACCTGGGCCTGGGCGTCCGTGCCTTCGGTCACCGCGTGCACCTGGAACAAGCGCAGGGCGGCGCTGTGCGGCACGATCTTGTGGATGGCGTTGAACACCGCGTCGACCGGACCGTCGCCGGTGGCTTCCGCCGTGCTCGACACGCCGTCGACGTCCAGGGTCAGCTCGGCCGACTGGCCGTCGGTGCCGGCCACCACGCGCAGGTGCGAGACGCGGATTTTCTCCGAGCCGCGCGCCAGGGCGTCGTCGACCAGGGCGATGATGTCGTCGTCGTAGACGTGCTTCTTGCGGTCGGCCAGGTCCTTGAAGCGGCCGAAGGCTTCCTTCAGCGCGTTCTCGCCCAGCTCGTAGCCCAGGTCCTTCAGCTTGGCGCGGAAGGCGTGGCTGCCCGAGTGCTTGCCCATGACCAGGCTCGACGGGGCCTGGCCCACCGACTCCGGCGTCATGATCTCGTAGGTCTCGCGGTTCTTGAGCATGCCGTCCTGGTGGATGCCGCTCTCGTGCGCGAAGGCGTTCTTGCCGACGATGGCCTTGTTGTACTGCACCGGGAAGCCGGTGATGGCCGATACGTAGCGGCTGGCGCGGGTGATGTGGGTGGTGTCGATGCCGGTCTGGTAGGGCAGACGGTCGCCGCGCACCTTCAGGGCCATGACGATCTCTTCCAGCGCGGCGTTGCCGGCGCGCTCGCCCAGGCCGTTCACGGCGCACTCGATCTGGCGCGCCCCGCCCTGCACGCCGGCCAGGCTGTTGGCCACGGCCAGGCCCAGGTCGTTGTGGCAGTGGGTCGAGAAGACCACCTTGTCGGCGCCCTCGACGTTGTTGACCATCCAGTTGAACAGGTCGGCGTACTCGGACGGATAGGTGTAGCCGACGGTGTCGGGCAGGTTGATCGTCGTGGCGCCGGCCTTGATGGCGGTCTCGGTGGCGCGACGCAGGAACTCGCGGTCGCTGCGGGTGGCGTCCTCGGCCGACCACTCGACGTCGTCGCGCAGGTTGCGGGCGTGGGTCACCGAGCGGGCGATGATGTCGATGACGGCGTCCGGCTCCATCTGCAGCTTGTGCTTCATGTGCAGGTCGGAGGTGGCGATGACCACGTGGATGCGGCCGCGCTGCGTGGGCTTCAGGGCCTCGGCGCAGCGGTCGATGTCGACCTGGTGGGCGCGGCACAGGCCGGCGATGGTCGAGTTCTTGACGATCTTGGCCACTTCACGGACGGCCTCGAAGTCGCCGTTCGAAGCGATCGGGAAGCCGGCCTCGATGATGTCGACCCCCATCTCCTCGAGGATCTTGGCCAGTTCCAGCTTCTCTTCCAGCGACATCGACGCGCCGGGCGATTGCTCGCCGTCGCGCATGGTGGTGTCGAAAATGACGACGTTGTCGCGCTTGTCGAAAGCGGCGGGCGTTGCGGAAGTCATGGAGATACTCGTCGAATGGGGGTGTCTGCGGCGGGCTGCGGGTCAATCATCCCCTGTGCGCCCGGCCACGACGAAGCGCGGCCCCTAGAGCGCCCAGGGGTTGGTAAGCAGAAGCGGAAGCAGCTTGCGCGCGACGGTCATGGCGCACTTTCTACACATCGCCCTAGAATCGAGCAAGCAATTTGCGCCAGCCGCGCGATCCGCCGCAGCTGGCGCAAGTTTATTCCAGGTCAGGATTAATTTGGGCGCGTAACGATCGGGAAGTCGGTGGGGAAGGCGTCAAACCATCCCGTCATCCGGCCTATCGCCGCGCGATCGCCCTCAAGCTTGACCTCGCCGCTCAGGATTTTCGGCAGCAGCGACTTGCCCGTGAACAGGGACTCCAGGAACACCGGACGGGCCACGGTCAGGGTGGCGGCGGCCTTGTCGGCCTCCCCGGCGGGCTGCGCCACCAAGACACCGTTGCGCACCTCGACCAGGAACCGCTCGCCCCGGTCCGGGAAGACGAAGACGATCCGCAGGTGGGCGTCCTTGGCCTTGTCCGGGTTCAGGCGCACCGACAGCACGTCGAAGATCATGGCGCTGTCCAGGGCGGCCAGCATGTCCATCGGCGTCATCGAGGTCGGCAGCTTGCGCACCCCGCCCCGCAGTTCGTCGGCCCCGGTCAGGTAGATGTTGCGCCAGAGGCTGTTCTCGGTCTGGTAGCCCATCTGCGTGTAGGCGGCGGCCAGCAGGGTCTTGGCCTCCTTGTCGCCGTCGTCGGCCATGACCGCGTGGTTCAGGAGCGTGGCGGCCCAGGCGTAGTCGCCCTTCCCCGCCGCCTCTTTCGCCAAAGCCTTGACCTTGGCCGCCCCGCCCATGGCCGCGACATAGCGCTTGCCCGCATCGGCCGGCGGCGATGGGACCAGGTGCGCCGGGTTGGCGTCGTAGAAGCCCATGTAGCGCTGATAGACCGCCCGACTGTTGAAGCTCATCGAGCCGTAGTAGCCGCGGTTGAACCAGTCCTTGGAGAGCGTCGGCGGCAGCTCGATCTTCGCGGCGATCTCGTCGCCGGTGAGCCCCAAGTTCATCATCCGCACCGTCTGATCGTGCAGGTATTTGTAGGCGTCGCGGTGATCGGCCAGGAAGTCCTTCACCACCGCCCCGCCGAAGCGCGGCCAGCCGTGGCTGGTGATCATGGTGTCGGAGACGTCGCCGAACAGGCGGATGGACTCGGTCAGGTCGTCGGCCCAGGCCTTGCTGTCGCGGACCAGCGCGCCCCGGGGCGTCAGGATATTGTGCATCGAGACATTGGCGTTCTCGGCCATGTCCAGGATGCGCAGGTCCGGGAAATAGAGGTTCATCTCGGCCGGGGCCTCGGTCGAGGGCGTGTACTGGAAGCGGATCTTCACGCCGTCCAGGGTCAGCTCCTGGCCCGTATGGTCGATGCTGACCGTCGGCGGGATCAGGGTGATCGAGCCGCGCGCGATGGTCTGGCCGATGCCGGAGGTGATCTGCCCCTCGACGCCCGGCGGCAGCATGATGCCGAACTGGTACTGGGCCCGGCGGCTCATGGCGTTGCCGGCCAGGATGTTCTCGGCGGCGACCTCCTCCATGAAGCCTTCGGGCGCGACGATCGCCACCTTGCCGGCCTTGACGTCGGCCTCGTCCACGACGCCGCGCACGCCGCCGAAGTGGTCGCTGTGGCTGTGGGTGTAGATCACCGCCTTGACCGGCAGCTTGCCCAGCTTGTCGTTGACCAGCTCCAGCGCCGCCTGGGCCGTCTCCTTCATGGTCAGCGGGTCGATGACGATCCAGCCGGTGTCGCTGCGCACGAAGGTGATGTTGGAGATGTCGAAGCCGCGCACCTGGTAGACGCGGTCGCTGACCTTGAAGAGCCCGTGCTTGGACAGCAGCTGCGCCTGCCGCCACAGGCTGGGGTTCACGGTCGCCGGCGGCTCGCCCTTCAGGAAGTCGTAGGCCGCCAGGTTCCAGGCCGCCTGGCCGTCGGCGCGCTTGATCAGCGGGTCGGCGCGGGTCCCCAGGAAGCCTTGGTCGGCGAAAGCAAAGTCCTGCTTGTCGGCCATCGGCAGGGTCGCGGCGAAGGCCTTCTGCTTGTCGGCCGTGATGGCGCTGGCCGGGTCCCCTGCCCTGGCCGCGCCCGCGACCATCGCCAGAACCGCGACGCTCGCCGCCAGCATCCATTTGCGCATCCCGTGCCTCCGCATTTTGAAACTTTATAGTTTCATTCTACATAGCACCCATGAGCGGAGTCGCGAAAGTCCCCCAAACCAAGGTCCCAACGCCGAGAGGTCGTCCCGGCCAGCCCAAGCCCCGGGTGGACAAGGCCGCGCGCGGCCAGGCCGTGCTGGAGGCCGCCGTCGAGGTGTTCGCGGAAAAGGGCCTGCAGGTCGCCACCATGCAGGACGTCGCCGACCGCATGGGCGTGGCCAAGATCCTGATCTACCGGCTCTATCCTTCGCGCCAGAGCCTGATCGACGCCCTGTTCGGCGACATGCTGGCCAGGATCGAGGCCGACGCCGGCCGGCCCTGGGGCGGCTACGGCTCCAGCATCGCGCGGCTGGTGGAGATGTCTCGCGCCAATCCGAAGCTGGCGCTCCTGTTATTACGTGACGCCAGAGGCGCGCCCGAGGCCGCCGCCTGGCGCGAGGCGCTGGAAGCCCTGCTGACCAAGCTGATCGAGCCCTTCGTCGCCGCGCCGGAGGGCGCATCCGAAACCCAGCGTGCGACCTGCAAGCACGCGGCCCGCACCTTCATGCCGTTCGTGATCGAAGCCTGGGCGGCCGGGGTCGAGGAAACCGACGGCATGGACGACGCCACGCGCACGCGCTGGTTCGGCGAGATCGTCCGGGCGTGGCGCGAAGCCACCTACACAGCGGCGGGCCTCAGCCCTCCTGCTCTTCCCCCGCCTCACGGCGCTTGAGCCAGGCGCGGCTGACCAGGCCCATGCCCAGCCAGATGACGATGGCCAGGGCGATCATGACGATGTGCTGCTTGCCGCCGCCCTTCATGGCCTGGACGATCGAATTGCCGGCGAAGGCGGTCAGGGCGATCTTCGGGATGATGCCGATGGCGGTGCCGGCGGCGAAGTCGCGCAGGCGCATCGGCGTCACGCCGGCGGCCATGTTGACGACGATGAACGGCGCCGAAGGCACCAGGCGCACGATCAGGCTGGCCATGAAGCCGTTCTTGCCGATCATCCGCATGAACTTGTTGACGCCCTCGCCCGCGAAGTCCCGCAGGATCTTCGCGCCATAGGCCCGGCCCAGCCAGAAGCCGACCAGCGACGAGACCAGCGTGCCGATCCAGCTGTAGGCGAAGCCGGTCCAGGGTCCGAACGCCACCACGGCTGCTGCGATCAGCACGAACTGCGGCACGCCCAGGAAGGCCATGATCGCGAAGGCCGCCACGGCCATCGGCAGGGCCCACGGCCCGCTGGCCGCGCCCAGCCAGTGCTCGACCGCCGTCTCGCCGTTGACGCCCAAGAGCTGCGCGCCGAACAGGAAGACCACACCCACCCCGCCGAACAGCACGAACGAGACCGCCACCGTGCGCCAGGCGCGGGCGTCCATATTGGTCACGAAGTCGAGTATGCGGCGGATCACGGTCCCTCCTCGCGCAGGCGCCGCCCAGGGTCAAGCGACGCCGCCGAAACAGCGGCGGGACAGGTGCAAAGGAAACGGGCGAATTTCCGGCCGACGCCGTCGAACGCGATCCGGGGACATTAAGACTCGCCCGCCACGACAATTCGGTTGCGGTTCCTTCACATGACAGCGTTACTTATCCACAGGCTGCAAGGGTCGAAAACCTTGGCCTGATAGGGAGTTCTAAAGTGAAGACCCTGGCTGTGATCTCGCGCAAGGGCGGCGCCGGCAAGACCACCCTGTCGGTCAATCTGGCCATCACCGCCCACCTGGCGGGCCTCAAGATCATGCTGGCCGACATCGATCCCCAGCGCTCGGCGTCGGACTCCCTGCGCGCCCGCACCGGCGACGGCCCGCTGCTGGCCGAGATCAACGCCGGCAAGCTGTTCTCGAGCCAGACCCAGGCCCAGCACGGCGATTTCGACGCCCTGGTCATCGACACCCCGGCCGCGCCGGAAGCCGACGTGCTGCAGGCCATCAACTGCGCCGACCTGTGCGTGCTGGTCTGCCGCCCGACCTTCCTGGACATCGCCTCGGTGGTCCGCTCGGCCGAGTCCGTGCGCCGCCTGGGCAAGAAGGGCATCATCGTGCTGAGCCAGGCCCCCTCGCGTCGCAACGGCGTCGAGCCGCCGGCCGTGATCAAGGCCGCCGAGGCCCTGCGCTTCACCGGCATGCCGCTGGCCCCGATCGGCCTGCGCGCCCGCACCGCCTTCCAGCAGTCGGTGGCCCACGGCCGCTCGGTCTGCGAATGGGAGCCCGGTTCGGCCGCCGCCGAGGAGATCTCGCGCCTGTGGGACCTGATCGCCCCGATGCTGCTGGGCGACCAGGTCAAGACCCTGGCCGCCAACCAGGCCTGAGCGCGCTCTTTCCCGACCTTCACCAGAATGTCGCCTAACCGCGTTGCGCCGCAGCGAACGGGCGCGTAAAGACCCCCGCAATCCTGAAACGGTCCCGTCTGTCGGACCATCATGCACAGGGGAGTCCTGCACCATGTCGCTCGAGTCCGCCGCACTGCGGCGCATTGCACCGTCGGCCACCATCGCCATCAGCGCCAAGGCGCGCGCGCTGAAAGCCGCCGGTCGTGACGTGATCGCCCTTTCCGCGGGCGAGCCTGACTTCGACACGCCGGACAATATCAAGAATGCCGCCATCAAGGCGATCCAGGACGGCAAGACCAAGTACACCGACCCGGACGGCATGCCCGAGCTGAAGGCCGCCATCTGCGCCAAGTTCAAGCGCGAGAACGGCCTGGAGTACAAGCCGAGCCAGGTGCACGTCGCCCCGGGCGGCAAGCCGGTGATCTACAACGCCTTGGTCGCCACCCTGAACCCGGGCGACGAAGTCGTCATCCCCGCGCCGTACTGGGTGTCGTATCCCGACATGACCCTGCTGGCCGGCGGCACGCCCGTCTCGGTCGAGACCACCGCCGAGAGCGGCTTCAAGATCACGCCGGAAGCCCTGGAAGCGGCGATCACGCCGAAGACCAAGTGGCTGATCATCAACAGCCCGTCCAACCCCTCGGGCGGCGCCTATACCCGCGCCGAGCTGCAGGCCATCGCCGACGTGCTGCTGCGCCACCCGCAGGTCTGGGTGCTGACCGACGACATGTACGAGCACCTGGTGTTCGACGACTTCGAGTTCACCACCATCGCCCAGGTCGAGCCCAAGCTCTATGACCGCACCCTGACGATGAACGGCGTCTCCAAGGGCTATGCCATGACCGGCTGGCGCATCGGCTACGCGGCTGGTCCCGAGCCGCTGATCAAGGCCATGGCCAAGATGATCAGCCAGACGACCTCGAACCCCTGCTCGATCTCGCAGCACGCGGCGGTCGAGGCCCTGAACGGCACGCAGGAGTTCATCAAGCCGAACGCCAAGCTGTTCCAGGAGCGTCGCGATCTGGTCGTGTCGATGCTGAACCAGGCCTCCGGCCTGAGCTGCCCGACGCCGGAAGGCGCCTTCTACGTCTATCCCTCGTGCGCCGGCCTGATCGGCAAGACCGCGCCTTCGGGCAAGGTCATCGAGACCGACGAGGACTTCGCCGGCGAACTGCTGGACGCCGAGGGCGTGGCCGTCGTGCACGGCGCGGCGTTCGGCCTGTCGCCGTTCTTCCGCATCAGCTACGCCACCAGCAACGACGTACTGGAAGACGCCTGCTCGCGCATCCAGCGCTTCTGCGCCAGCGTGAAGTAGTCACACCCATCGCCCGCCGGTCCGGCTGCCAGCCGGATCGGCGGAACGCGTTTTCTCCCCGCTTCGGTCCTGATATCGAAACCGAAGCCAGCGAAGCGCGCTAAGAAAACCTGTCGCGCTTGGCGGCCAAATGGAGGTCGCCACATGGCGCGCACACCCAACTATTCCTTCGAGCGCCAAGAGCGCGAGCGCCAGAAAGCGCGCAAGGCCGCCGAAAAGGCCGCCGAGAAAGCCGCGGCCAAGCAGGCCGCCCAGTCGGACGAGGCCCCTCCCCGGGACCAAGACGACAACTGAAAGATCCCTTGTGACCCATTCGACGATGTACAACCACGAGACGGTCTCGCTGGACGGCGAGCACTTCTCGGGCTGCGAATTCCGCGGCTGCCGGCTGATCTATGCCGGCGGCGAAGCGCCGATCTTCGACAACTGCCGCTTTGAGAACTGCGAGTGGAAGTTCGAGGACGCCGCCGAACGCACTTTGGCCTTCATGAAACTGGTCTGGAACAACAACGGCAAGGCGCCGGTCCAGGCGCTGATCAAGGAGATCACCGGCGGGGGCCGGTGATCCTCCTACTCCGGTAGCTGGAACAGCGCCTCGACGCTGGTTTCCAGCACCCTGGCCAGGGTCAGGGCCAGGATCGTCGAGGGCACGAAGACCCCGTTCTCGACGGTATTGATCGTCTTGCGCGAGACCCCGGCCCGCTCGGCCAGGTCCGCCTGGGTCAGCCCCTTCGCCGTCCGGACGTCACGCAGGCGGTTGTTCAGCCGTTCATGCATCGCGTAGGGCGCGCCGCTCCAGATACGAAAACACCAGAAGCGGCACGGCGGTCCCGAAGGTGATCACCATGTGCAGCGCTTCGCGGGTGGTCACCTCCTCGAACTGGCTGAGGAAGTAAAGACCCAAGCCCGTCGCGATCATCGCCCAGAAGCCCCAGGCGATGGCGATGCGCCGGTGCGCCAGGGTCGTCTCGTCGTTCATCAGGTGACGCACGTCGCGCCCTTGCAGGAAGCCGCCGCCCGTGGCCAGGGCGACCAGCAACAGCACCGCATTCACCGCCCACGCCCCCAGCTTGAAGTGCGCCAGCGAGGTGTTCTCGTGCAGGGCGCCGTTCGAGATGTAGACCGTCTGCAGGCCCAGGAAGAACACGGCCAACACCGCGAACATCCGCGCCCGGCGTTTGGACAGCCGCTCGGCCTTGTCGACCAGGCTCACTTCGCTCATCGGTTTGCTCCCCCAGCGATGATGTAACGTTGAGGTTACATGTAACCTTCACGTTACACGACGGCAAGAGCCGCGCCACAGACAACTCGAACAATCGTTTGACGCCTCGCCGCGCCTCGTCCGAAATGCCGGCAACGACATAAGGGAGACGCGCCGTGAGATTGTCCGAGCCCAGGATCCGCCCGCTCGATCCGTCGGCGTGGACGCCGGAACAGGCCGAGGTGCTGGGTCCCCTGGGCGGCGGTGGCGTGATCCCGGCCGGGCCGGTGCTGAACATCTTCCGGACCATGGCCCACGCGCCCAAGGCGCTGAAGGCCTTCCTGGCCTGGGGCAATTACGTGCTCTCCAAGAAGAACGACCTGCCGCCCCGCGAGCGCGAGATCGTCATCCTGCGCACCGGCTTCCTGTGCCGCAGCGGCTACGAATGGACCCAGCACGCCGAGATCGGCCGGCGCTGTGGTCTCACCGACGACGAGATCGAGCGCCTGAAGACCGGCCCGGCCGCCGGCTGGAGCCCGGCCGACACCGCCCTGATCCAGGCGACCGACGAGCTGCACCACGACCACTTCGTCGGGGCGCCGACCTGGGAGGCGCTGCGGGCTCACTTCAGCGAGAAACAGGCCATGGACGTGGTGTTCACCGCCGGCCAGTACACCCAGGTCTCGATGCTGCTGAACACCTTCGGGGTGCAGTTGGACGCCGGCCAGACGCTCGATCCCGACCTGAAGGCCTTCTGAGACTAGCCGTCGATCCAGTCGGTGAGGCCTTCGCGGACATGGACCTCGCGCAGCGCGGGGCGCTGGCGGATGGCGTCCAGATAGCGCTTGAGGTTCGGCCAGGCGGTCGCCGGCTTGGGCATGTTGCGCGTCCAGCGGCACAGGATGGTCGCCAGCAGGTCCACGGTCGTGAAGTGGTCGCCGACCAGGTAATCGCGGTCGGCCAGACGGGCGTCCAGCCGCGCCAGGCCGTCCTCGATCCGCTCGCGGGCCGTGGCCTGCACGGCGTCCTGAGCCTCGCCGCCCGCCGGCTCGTGCGGATAGAACCAGGCGCGGAAGTTCGGTTGGAAGCTGTTGGCCAGCCACAGGGTCCAGCTGAGGTACTCGGCGCGCTCGGGCGAGCCCAGCGGCGGCGCGAAGCCGGCTTCCGGATGACGCTCGGCCAGCAGGGTCGCGATGCCCGCCATCTGGGTGACCGGCGCGCCGTCGATGATCAGGGTCGGCACCACGCCGTCCGGATTGAGCGCCAGGTACTCGGGCGTCTTGTGCTCGGCCTTGTCGAAGTCGAGCAGGCGGGCCTCGAACGGGACACCCAGCTCCAGCAGCATCCAGTGGATGGCCGTGCCGGCCGTGCTGGGCGAACCATAGAGCGTGTACATCGAACCCTCCCCGCTGATGCGCCGGATAGGCCGATGCTTCTGGCGAGCGGTCAAGCAAAAGGCCCCCGCCCGGGCTGGGCGGAGGCCTCTTGGATCACAGAGCGTTCAGGCTCAGTGCTTTTCGCGCCACTGGGCCTTGGCGTCGTCCTTGGTCAGGGCCAGGTGGACCTTGTCGTCGTCGATATATTCCACCCACGACAGCGGGATCAGATGGTGCTTGAAGCCGCCGCCCAGGTCCAGCTTGGCCAGCTCGATCTCGCCGTTGGCGATGTGGTCCACGCGACCCACATGGCCGCCGTCCGAGCCGACGACTTCGTGGTGTTCCTTGATCTGCGAGAGGTCGATCATCTGTCGTCTCCTGGGTTGATCGGGACCTTCACGGTCCCTCAGGACATCAAACGGTCACGCCTGCGGCCAAGTTTCACTTGCCATGCACGCATGGATTGTTCTTGATACGTTCCGAATGGATTTGAGGACGACGCATGAGCCTTCGCGCCCTTCTCGCTAGCGCCCTGTTGCTGGTCGCCGGCCCCGCGCTCGCTGACCCCGCCATCGGCAAGCGGGTCGACGCAGTGTTCGCCGACGACGCGGTGACCCTGACCGAGGCCGGCAAGACCGTGCTGGTCTATCGCACCAAGCCGCTGGACCCGGCCGCCGAGCCCGGCCGCTCGAACTATGTCGGCGCGCTCTATGCCCCCGACGGCGCGGCCCTGACCGAGGACAAGCCCGGCGACCACCCGCACCAGCGCGGCGTCTGGTGGGCCTGGATGAAGGTCCAGACCGGCGGCAAGACGGTCGCCGACGGCTGGTACATGAAGGGCCTCAGCTACTTCGTCCGCTCGAAGTCGTTCCTGGGCGACGCAGAGGGCGGCGGGACCCTGACGGTCGAGGTCGACTGGATGGTCAATTCAGGTCCCGAGCTGGCCTATGTCGCCCGCGAGACCACCAAGGTCACCGTCCGCCCGCTCAAGAGCGGCGCGCGGCGGGTGGAGTTCGACACCACCATCACTTCCCGCGTCGACAGCCTGGGCCTGGGCGGCAGCGAGGACGATCGCGGCTTCGGTGGCTTCTCGATCCGGCTGGTCGATCCCGAGCACCTGACCTTCGCCTCGGGCGGCAAGACGATCGTCCCGAACGGCGCGGCCATCGACGCCGGCGCGAACATGGGCTTTGCCTGGACCGGCGAGGCCGCGCCCGCCTGGGCGGTGGGCCTGGCCTGCAAGGCCAATGGTCAGGCGGTGACGCGCTGGATGCTGTACAACGACCGCTCGATGCAGAACTGCGTCTTCCCCGGCCGCGCGCCGCTGGTCCTGAAGAAGGACGAGGCGTTGCATCTGCAGGAAACCTTGGTCATTCGTCCCGCTCCGAAGAAGAAGCCCTGAGTCTCGCCATGGCCGACATCGTCAATCTGAATCAGGCCCGCAAGGCCAAGGCCAAGGCCGACGACAAGGCTCGGGCCTCCGAGAACCGCGCCAAGTTCGGCCGCACCAAGGGCGAGAAGACCCTGGACGCCGCCCGCGCCGACAAGCTCAAGCGCGACCTCGACGGCGCCAAGCGCGAGGACTGACCGCTGGCTGGCTTGAAGAAACGCTCGGTGAACCTGGCCGGCCACGCGACCTCACTGGCCCTGGAGCCGGAGTTCTGGGCGGTGCTGGATAGGGCTGCGGCGGATGAAGCGGTGAGCCTGGCAGGGTTGATCCAGAGGATCGATCTGGAGCGCGGGGAGCGGCCGTTGGCGTCCGCGTGTCGGGTGTTTGCCCTCAACATGTCATCCCGGCCGTAGCGAAGCGTAGAGCCGGGACCGCCGGAAACTCGGAGCCTGTTGCGGTCCCGGGTCTTCGCCCGGGATGACAGGTTTGGGTTAGCGGTCCGGCGTCACCGCCGGCCGGCGCTGCGTCGGGATCGGCGGCGGTTGCGGGTTCGGCGTGGAGCGCAGGGTCCGGGACAGCTCCGGCAGGCTCTGGCGCCAGTCGGCCTGGTCGCCGGCCATCACGCCCAGCTTCCAGGCGCCCCAAACCGCCGCAACCAGCACGACCACGACCAGCATGGCCGCCCAGAAGCCGCCGCTGTCGCGCTGCGCGTGTCCATTGTGAGCAAGGGTCTTGGCCATGGTCAGCTCCCCGGGGCCTTGGGCGCGTCAGGCAGCTTCGGCGCGTCCGGCAGTTTCGGAACCGAGGCCGAGATGTTCACGTCGACCTGCTTCTTGTGGGACATGCCGCCCGTGAACACGAAGAAGGCGAGCACGGCGACGATGACGACAAGTCCGCCGACGATGAACGCCAGGCCACTGTTGCCCCCGCCGCTGCTGCTGGTTCCTTCGGCCATGAGAGTCTCCTCGCCCTTCGGCGCTTTTGCGTTGGCGGATCAACGATACGCGGACGCGGAGGTTCCGTTTCGCCCCCTCACATGACGTCCTTGGGGACTTAAGTCCCGCGGAGTTTGTGCTACATATGTTCCATGTATCCCGATGACGACTCGGCTGGCTTTCCAGGCGACCTCCCCTCTCCGCGCATCTCCGACCTGGCCCGGCCACAGCCGCCGGCGCAGGTCCATGCCATGCCGAACTACCTGGACGGCCTGAACCCCGAGCAGCGCGAGGCGGTCGAGACCACCGAAGGCCCACTGCTCGTTTTGGCTGGGGCCGGCACCGGCAAGACCCGCGTGCTGACCACGCGCCTGGCCCACATCCTGGCCACCGGCAAGGCCCGGCCGTGGGAGATGCTGGCCGTCACCTTCACCAACAAGGCCGCGCGCGAGATGCGCGAGCGGATCACCCACATCATCGGCCAGGAGGCCGAGGGCCTGCGCTGGCTGGGCACCTTCCACTCGGTGGCCGCCCAGATCCTGCGCCGCCACGCCGAGCTGGTGGGTCTGAAGTCGAACTACACGATCATCGACACCGACGATAACGAGCGGCTGCTGAAGCAGCTGATCGAGGCCGAGAACATCGACGCCAAGCGCTGGACCCCGCGGATCCTGTCGCAGATCATCGACAACTGGAAGAACCGCGGCTGGACGCCCGATCGCGTCCCGACCAGCGAAGCCGGCGAGTTCGCCAACGGCAAGGGCATCAGCCTGTACCGTCAGTACCAGGAGCGCCTGCGCATCCTGAACGCCTGCGACTTCGGCGACCTGTTGCTGCACAATATCAGCCTGTTCACCGGCCATCCCGATGTGCTGGACGAGTTCCAGCGCCGCTTCAAATACGTGATGGTCGACGAGTACCAGGACACCAACGTCGCCCAGTACCTGTGGCTGCGGCTGCTGGCCCAGGGCCGCCAGAACGTCTGCTGCGTCGGCGACGACGACCAGTCGATCTATGGCTGGCGCGGGGCCGAGGTCGACAACATCCTGCGGTTCGAACGCGACTTCGCCGGGGCCAAGGTCGTGCGGCTGGAGTGCAACTACCGCTCGACCGAGCACATCCTGGCGGCGGCTTCGGGCCTGATCACCGCCAACAAGGGGCGCCTGGGCAAGACCCTGTGGACCCCGGCCAAGGGCGGCGAGAAGGTCAAGGTCAGCGGCGTCTGGGACGGCGAGGCCGAGAGCCGCATGATCGCCGACGAGATCGAGCGGGCCAAGAAGGCCGGCCGCAAGTACAACCAGATGGCCATCCTGGTGCGCGCCAGCTTCCAGATGCGGGCCTTCGAAGAGCGCTTCGTGATGCTGCAGATCCCCTACAAGGTGGTCGGCGGCCCGCGCTTCTTCGAACGGGCGGAAATCCGCGACGCCCACGCCTATCTGCGCCTGATCCAGTCGCCCGATGACGACCTGGCCTTCGAGCGCATCGTCAACACGCCCAAGCGCGGCATCGGCGACACCTCGGTGCAGAAGCTGCTGCAGATCGCCCGGTTGAGCGGCGTCTCGACCGTCGAGGCCGCCCGCCAGATCATCGCCAGCGACGAGCTGCCGGCCCGCACGCGCACGGCGCTCAGCAACTTCATCCGTGACCTGGATCGCTGGCGCTCGCTGATCGGCAGCGTCCACCACCAGCGCCTGCTGGAGACGGTGCTGGAGGAAAGCGGCTATACGGACGCCCTGCGCCTCGACAAGGGTCCGACCAGCCAGACGCGGCTGGAGAACCTGAAGGAACTGGTCCAGTCGATGGGCGCGTTCGACACGCTCGAAGCCTATCTGGAGCACGTGTCGCTGGTCATGGACCTGGACCGCGAAGCCACCGGCGACGCCGTCTGGATCATGACCCTGCACTCGGCCAAAGGCCTGGAGTTCCCGCTGGTCTTCCTGCCCGGCTGGGAGGAAGGCGTGTTCCCCAGCCAGCGCAGCATGGACGACAAGGGCGAGAAGGGCCTCGAGGAAGAGCGCCGCCTGGCCTATGTCGGCATCACCCGCGCCCGCGAGGAAGCCCGGATCAGCTTCGTGGCCAACCGGCAGGTCTATGGCCGCTGGACGTCCCAACTGCCGTCGCGGTTCGTCGACGAGCTGCCGCTGGCCCACGTCGATGCGGCGTCCGAGACCGGCTACTACGGCGGCGGTCCCGGCATGCAGCAGACCGCGGCCTCGCGCTGGGACGATCCCGGCGTCAGCGCCTTCCAGGCCGGCAGCAGCTATGACAGCCCCGGCTGGAAGCGGGCTCAGGAACGCACCGCCGGCTTCGGTGAACGCAACCCCGCCTGGCGCGGGCCGCAGGGCGTCCGTTCGGGTTCGGCCGCCCGCTCCGCTCCGATCGAGGGCGAAGGTCGCCTGGTGGCGGTGTCCGCCCCGACGGCCAGCGCCTATTCGCGCGGCGACCGGGTGTTCCACGTCAAGTTCGGCTACGGCGCGGTGACGTCCATCGAAGGCAACAAGCTGACCGTGGCCTTCGACAAGGCCGGGGAAAAGAAGGTCATCGACAGCTTCGTCGAAAAGGCTTGAGGGGCCTGACCAGCCCCCTCCACCGCCGTTCGGCGGTCCCCCTCCCCCAAGAGGGGGAGGAGAACAAACTCTCCGCCCCGCTTGGGGGCGGACAGACCTTGCGGAGCAAGGTCAGGCGGGGGCCTGTGCTGAATCAACCCGCGCTCCCATGCCACAGGGGTTGAACGCGACACGCGGCTAACCATATGGTACTCAGGAAGCAGCCAAACGCTTCAGCCCAAAGACGGCTGGACCTCTCGGCGCTCCATCGCCCATCTGCCGTCACCGACGGCGCCGGGCGGATATCTCCACCCCTTATGAACTATCGGGTCCGGCGAACGCCCGACCCCTGTCTGGAACTTTATGAAAACCAACGTTACCCGTAAGCCCGCCACCAAGAGCGCGCCCCATATGCCTTCGACCTTCCGCGCCGCGACGCCGTCGCGTCCGGCTCAAACCGACTGGGCCTGGCCCGGCCTCACCCGCGCCGAGCTGCGCGAGCACATTATCGAGCAGATCGGCTAGGCGCGCCTCCGCCCTTCCAGGATCATCGTCTCCCAGACCCCGACCACGACAAGGGCCAGGGTCGAGAGGACCGACAGCACCAGCGGGCTGACATGGCCCGCGATCGGGATCAGCAGCGCCAGCAGGGCCAGGCCGACCAGCCGGGTCCGCGACAGTTCCTTGAACACCGCCAGCTTGAAGCCCAGCACGCCCAACAGGAACAGGGCCGGCCCGCCGATCACGGCGGCGGCGACCTTGAAGTCGGTGTGCCCCGCCGCGTGGTGGATCACCCACTCATCCCCGACCGCCGCCACGATGATCCCGGCGATCGGGACCAGGTGGCTGTAGGTATAGGCCAGGCGCGCGATCGCCCCGGGGTCTTCGGCCTCGGCGATCGCCTCGCTGGCCGCCTCGGCCGTGAACGAGAAATAGATCCACCACATGGCGATGCTGCCGACCAGCGAGCTGGCGAAAGCGGTGACGACCTCGAACGTCCACGGCATGCCGACCACGGTGGCGCCGGTGACGATGATCGACTCGCCTAAGGCGATGATCGTGAACAGCGCCGTGCGCTCGGCCATGTGGCCGCCCTCGACCACCCAATCGCTGGTGTTGGAGCGCCCCAGGCCCGGCGTCCAGAACCCGACCGCCGCCGACAGGTAGTCGACGCCGATGGCGATGGCCCAGGCGATCATCCGCGCCTCGCCCTCCAGCAGGCCGCCGGCGATCCAGAACCCCGCCGACAGCGTCACCCAGGCCTGGATGCGGCCGACGTTCATCCTGTGGCTCTTCTCGCCCCAGGCGCCGATCAGGAAGAACAGGCTGCGGCCGACCTGGATGAAGGCATAGGCGCAGGCGAAGGCCAGGCCACCCCTGCCGAACGCGTCCGGAATGGCGGCCGACAGGACCAGGCCCGCCGCCATCAGCAGGAACATCATCAGCCGCACTGGCACCCGCTCGGGGTCCAGCCAGTTGGTGATCCAGGACGTGCAGACCCACGCCCACCACACCGCCGCCAGCAGCATGGCCGCGTGCAGCACGCCCTCCGCCGTCGGATGCGCCAGCACCGCGTGCGACAGCTGGGTGACCGCGAACACGAAGACGAGGTCGAAGAACAGCTCCACATAGGTGACGCGGGCGTGCTCGTGTTCTCGGCGTTCGCGCAGCAGCGGTTTCTTGGTCATGACGGGCCCTTTCGCCGTCACCCTAGTGGCGCTTCCTTGAGTCTCGCGAGTGACAATTCGAACCAAAAGCCCTCGTCGCGCGCTATGCCGACATGGACCAGCGGCTCGAACAGATCCTGCGCAACCTGAAGGCCTTCGCCCTCACCCGCCCCGTCGCCTATGGCGCCCCGGCATGCGCCTTCGCGGGCGTCCTGGCGGGCCTGGCCATGCAGACCGGCCCGCAGGACGTCGCCTACACGCCCGAGATGGAAACCGCCCAGTACGCCCAGCAGGACACTGCCGAGCCGATCTCCTGGCCGTCGGGCAAGGTGCCGGACTACGTCGTGGGCACCGACTTCCTGAAGGCGACGCAGCCTCCGCCGCCCATCCAGTACGCGGAGTACGAGCCGCCGCCGATGCCGGACCTTCCCCCTTACGTGCCGGCCGAGCACGGCCCGGCCACGCCCCCGCCTCCGGCCGACGCCCCCCACTGGGCGTCGCAGCGCGGCGACATCCTCGACGTCTCGCTGCCCGAGGACCGCAAGCCTCAGCCCGCGCCCCTGGTGATGGCTGACGCCGCCGACGCGGCCGCCACCGGCATGACCACGCGCTGAAGGCTCGCTTTTCGCGCCCGTTGGCGCTAACAGGCGCGCCATGACCGACTATACGCCCCAGCAGATCGTCGCCCGCGGCACGCGCGTCGAAGCCGAGACAGCCGCCGACGCCATCGACAACCATCCGGGCCTGGAAGGCGCCACCTACTCGATCCTGGAAGAGGACGAGGACAGGGGCGTCTGGCGCATCGACGCCTTCCCGACGACCGACGAGGAAGACGCCAGCCTGATGGCGCTGCTGGGCGAGTACGACCTGAAGGTCGTGCGCGACACCCTGGCCGACGCCGACTGGCTGGCCATGGCGCTGTCGGGCCTGCCGCCCGTGCGCGCCGGCCGCTTCTTCGTCTACGGCATGCACGATCGCGGCCGCCTGCCGGCCAGCACCGTCAACCTGCGCATCGAGGCCGGCGCGGCCTTCGGCACGGGTCACCACGGCACCACCGTCGGCTGCCTGCAGGCCTATGACCGCCTGATCAAGGCCAAGCGCTTCAACAAGGTGCTGGACGTCGGCGCCGGCACGGGCCTGCTGGCCATCGCCGCCGCGCGCACCGGTTCGAAGCTGGCCGTCGGCACCGACATCGACAAGCCGTCCGTGCGGATCTCCAAGGAGAACGCCAAGGTCAACAAGGCCAACGCCAAGTTCGTCCACGCCTCGGGCCTGTCCAACCCGCTGGTGGCCAACAACGCCCCCTACGACCTGGTGTTCGCCAACATCCTGGCCCGCCCGCTGATCAGCCTGGCCCAAGACATCAAGCGCGCCCTGGTCCCGGGCGGCACGGTCATCCTGTCGGGCCTGCTGCGCACCCAGGAACGGATGGTCAAGGCCGCCTACCTGTCGCGCGGCTTCAAGGTCGTCAACCGCATCCACCGCGACGCCTGGGCGACGCTGGTGTTGCAACGGCCGTAGAAGATAGATCCTCCCCCGCTGGGGGAGGTGGCCCGAAGGGCCGGAGGGGGCAGCGCGGCCTAGGCCGAGTAGACCCCCTCAGTCGCTCCGCGACAGCTCCCCCAGAGGGGGAGCATCTTCCCAGCGCATGCGGACAGGCTTAAATCCTCCCCATGCGCCAGACCTTCGACGAATCCACCGACCCGTCCTTCGGGTCCAAGCACGTCCCGCTGATCCGCGCCGCCATGGCCGCGCAGGGGCTGGACGGCTTCCTCGTGCCGCACGAGGACGAGCACCAGAACGAATACCTGCCCGCCGCCAATGACCGCCTGGCCTGGGCCAGCGGTTTCACCGGCTCGGCCGGGGCCGGCGTGATCCTCAAGGATCGCGCCGCCGTGTTCGTCGACGGCCGCTACACCCTGCAGGTCCGCGATCAGGTCGACCAGGGCGTGTTCGAGATCCGCGACCTCGTCGAGGGCGGCGTCCCGGCCTATCTGGAGACCGCCAACAAGGGCGCGGTGATCGGCTACGACGCCCGCCTGCACAGCCCCTCGGCGCTGGAAGGCCTGAAGGCCGCCGCCAACCGGGCCGGCGCGGTGCTCAAGCCCGTCGCCGCCAACCCGATCGACCAGGCCTGGGGCGAGGCCCGTCCCGCCCAGCCGATGGCTCCGGTCGTGCCGCAGCACGTCGAATATGCCGGCGAGGACTCCAGCTCCAAGCGCGCCCGCGTCGGCGCCTCGATCGCCGCCTTCGGCGCCGATGCGGCGGTGATCACCGCCCCGGCCTCGATCGCCTGGCTGTTCAATGTCCGCGGCGGCGACGTCATCCGCTCGCCCCTGCCGTTGGCCCAGGCCATCCTCAACGCCGATGGCACGGCCCGCCTGTTCCTGGAACCGGCCAAGGTCACCACCGACCTGCCGGCGTGGCTGGGCAACCAGGTCTCGCTGGAGACGCCGGACAAGCTGGCCGAGGCGCTGGGCGACCTGTCGGGCAAGGCCGTGGTCGTCGATCCGGGCCAGTCCTCGGCCTGGTACTTCGATCAGCTGGCGGCCGCCGGCTCGAAGATCGTGCGGGCCATGGACCCCTGCACCCTGCCCCGCGCCTGCAAGAACGGCGTCGAGCTGGACGGCACCCGCGAGGCGCACAAGCGCGACGGCGCGGCCCTGACCCGCTTCCTGCACTGGCTGGCCACCGAGGGCCAGATCAACCCGCCGGACGAGAAGGAGGCCGTCGCCAAGCTGGAAGGCTTCCGCGAGGCCACCGGCAAGCTGAAGGACCTGTCCTTCGACACCATCGGCGCGGCCAACGGCCATGGCGCCCTGCCCCACTATCGCCCGACCGAGCGCAGCAACGAGCGCGCGGCCATGGGCTCGCTGCTGCTGGTCGACAGCGGCGGCCAATATCTGGACGGCACCACCGACGTCACCCGCACGGTCGCCATCGGCGAGCCGAGCGCCGAGATGATCAACCGCAACACCCTGGTGCTGAAGGGCCACCTGGCCATCGCCCGCCTGCGCTTCCCGGCCGGCACCACCGGCTCGGCCATCGACGCCCTGGCGCGGATGGCGCTGTGGGCGCACGGCCTGGACTACGACCACGGCACCGGCCACGGCGTCGGCGTCTATCTGGGCGTCCACGAGGGCCCGCAGCGGATCTCCAAGGCCCCGAACCTCATCGCCCTGCAGCCTGGGATGATCGTCTCGAACGAGCCCGGCTACTACAAGGACGGCGAATACGGCATCCGGATCGAGAACCTGGAAGTCGTCATGCCGGCCGAGGACGTGGCGGGCGGCGACCGCCCCATGCACCGCTTCGAGGCCCTGACCCTGGCCCCGATCGACCGGAGGCTCATCGACAAGGCGCTGCTGACGGCCGAGGAAGTCGCGCAGTTCGACGCCTACCACGCGCGGGTGCTGCGCGAGATCGGGCCTCGGGTGGAGCCGGAAATCCGGGCCTGGATGGAAGAGGTCTGCGCGCCGCTGTAGAACGGCGGTTCAGGCCCCCTCCACCGCCGTTCGGCGGTCCCCCTCCCCCAAGAGGGGGAGGAGAAAACTCTCCGCCCCGCTTGGGGGCGGACAGACCTGCGCAAGCAGGTCAGGTGGGGGCCAATGCGGCGCTACTTCAGCCGCGTCCACTTCTGCGTCTTGCACAGCGGGGCGACGATGCAGCCCTTCAGCTTCAGTTCGTTGTCGCTGAGCAGTTCGATCGTGCCCGAATAGGTGCCGCCGTCCTCGGGGTTGTAGACCTTGCCGCCGGTCCACTTGGTCGGGCCGCCGGTGAAGTCGTACAGCATCTGCAGGTTCTTCAAGGTGCGGCCGCGCTGGGTCTCGTCCTTGTTCTTGATGTCCTTGCGGGTCGGGTCGGACTTGATGTGGTCCGAGGTCACCAGCTTGCCGCACAGGCTGTTGCCGCAGCGGGCGATCTCGACCTGGCCGCCGTTGCCGGGCGTGGCCCACAGGCCGGTCACGTCGGCGGCGAAGGCCGAGCCCGACACCAGAGTCAGGGCGGCGGCGATCATGGCGGTGCGGATCATCTGTTTCTCCCTAGCAGCGCGTCTTCCAACGCGCGTTTAAGTCCCTCGTTGCGCGATCCCTTCACCAAGGACAAGCGCGAAGGCGAAAACGAGGCGGGAATTACGGACGCGGCGATCCGCCTCAGCCCCAGGCGCGGGCCTTGCGGGCGCTGACCGCGCCCTTCGGCGGCGTGTAGCCGTCGTGGTCCAGCCGCCCGAGCGTCATGCCCAGCCTTCCTGGCAGATCACGCACCTGGGTGACGCCGTTCAGGCTCATCGCCGCCAGCGCCACCCGTCCGCAGGCATAGGCGTCGGCCGCCGCGTCGTGGTGGGCGAAGTCGACGCCCAGATGGCCGCAGACCACGTTCAGCTTGTGCGACGGCAGGTCCGGCCAGACGCCGCGCGCCACCTGCACCGTGCACAGATAGTCGAAGCCCGGCGCGCGCACGCCGTAGTGTTCGCAGGTCCGGCGGATCACGCTGACGTCGAACGAGGCGTTGTGGGCCAGGACCAGCGCGCCTTCCAGCTCAGGCCGCAGGCGCTCCAGCACGTCCGGCCACTCCTCGGCGTCCTCGACATCCTGCGGGCCGATGCCGTGGAAGGCGATGTTGAACCGCGCGAAGCGGTTGCCGGGCGGACGGATGTAGTGGTGCTCGATCCGCGCCACCTCGCCGTCCTCGATCCAGGCCAGACCGATCGAGCACGGGCTGGACCGCTGCTCGTTGGCGGTCTCGAAGTCCAGCGCGATGACCTTCATTTGGCGACCATGTCCAGCCATTCGTCCTCGGTCATCACCTGGATGTTGAGCTCGGTGGCGGTCTTCAGCTTCGAGCCCGCGCCGGGACCGGCGACGACGAGGTCGGTCTTCTTCGACACCGACGAGGCGACCTTGGCGCCGAGGCTCTCAGCCTGGGCCTTGGCCTCGTCGCGGGTCATCTTCTCCAGCGAGCCGGTGAAGACGATGGTCTTGCCGGCCACCGCCGTGTCGGTCTTGGGCTTGGCGACCGGCTGGATGTCCAACTCGGCGACCAGGTTGGCGACCTTGGCGCGGTTGTGCTCCTCGGCGAAGAAACGGGCCAGCGACTGGGCGGCCACGGGGCCGACGCCATCGACGGCGGCCAAGTGCAGGTAGTCGTCGCCCGGCGCGCCCGAGGCGGCCTCGGCCAGGCCTTGGGCGAAGGCGTCCCAGGTCCCGTAGCGCTGGGCCAGCGCCGCCTTGGCGGGCTTGGTCAGCTTCGGGACTGCGTGGCCGATCTTGATCTCCAGATCGGAGGCTTCGGGCCACGGATCGGCGACCAGACCGCCCTTCCCCGCCTCGATCAGCAGGTCCAGCGCCTTGGGGCCGACGCCTTGAGCGGTGGAGAGCTCCAGGTAGGTCTCGCCCGGCAGGCCCTTGGCGGCGGCCTCGGCGGCGGCCTGCAGGTCCTCGAAGCGATCGAAGTTGCGGGCCAGCACGGTCGAGGTCGTCTCGCCGATGTCGCGCGCGCCCAGGCCGTAGATCATCCGGTCCAGGCCGATCGTCCGCCGATCATTGATGCCCTTGATCAGGTTGGCGACCGAGGTCTCGCCATAGCCGTCGCGCTCGCGCAGGGCCGTCAGCTTCTCCTCGTCCTTGGCCAGCTTGAAGATGTCGGCCGGCTCGGTGATCCAGCCCTCGTCGAAGAAGGCCTGCAGCTGTTTCTCGCCCAGGCCCTCGATGTCGAAGGCGCGGCGGGAGACGAAGTGGCGCAGGTGCTCGACCCGCTGGAACGGACAGGCGAACTCGCCGGTGCAGCGGCGCACCACGGACTCGACGCCGTTGGCGTTGATCTCGCGGGCCAGGGCCGTCTTCAGCGGGCACGCGCACTCGTGGGGAAATTCGTAAGGCGCCGGCGCCGGGGCGGGACGCGCGGCGAGGTCGACCTCGACGATCTGCGGGATCACGTCGCCGGCCCGCTGCAGGACGACGGTGTCGCCGATGCGGACATCCAGGCGCGCGATCTCGTCGCCATTGTGCAGCGTGGCGTTGGTCACCGAAACGCCGCCGACCGTGACGGGCTTCAGGCGCGCGACGGGCGTATGGGCCCCCGTCCGGCCGACCTGGATATCGATGGCTTCCAGGATTGTGCGGGCCCGCTGGGCCGGGAACTTGCGGGCGATGGCCCAGCGTGGCGAGCGTGAGACGAAGCCGAGGCGCCGCTGCTGCTCCAGCTCGTCGACCTTGTAGACGACGCCGTCGATGTCGAAGTCCAAAGTGGGCCGCAGGGTTTCGAACTCGGCATAGACGTCCAGCAGGCCCTGGGCGTTTTCGACGCGGCGGGCCGGCGGGGCCGTGGTGACGAAGCCCCACTCTTCGAGCTTCTCCAGCGCGCCCCACTGGGTTTCGGCGAAGGGGCCCGACAGGAAACCCCAGGCATAGCCGAAGAACCGCAGCGGCCGCTGGGCGCTGATCTTCGGATCGATCTGGCGCAGCGAACCGGCGGCGAAGTTGCGCGGATTGGCGTAGGTGCGCTGGCCGGCTTCTTCGGCGGCGGCGTTGAAGGCGGCGAAGGCCTCCAGCTCGACATAGACCTCGCCCCGGATCTCGATCACGTCGGGCCAGCCCGAGCCTTTCAGGCGGTGCGGGATGTCGGCGATGGTGCGCAGGTTGGCGGTGACGTCCTCGCCCACCCGGCCGTCGCCGCGCGTCGCGCCCTGGACCAGCACGCCCTTTTCATAGCGCAGCGAGGCCGACAGGCCGTCGATCTTGGGCTCGGCGGTGTAGGCGACGGTGTCGGACGGCGACAGGCGCAGGAAGCGGCGGATGCGGGCGTCGAACTCGGTCGCCTCGTCGTTGGAGAAGGCGTTGTCGAGGCTGAGCATCGGCACGCCGTGCTCTACGGCTGAGAACTGCTCGGCCCGCGCCGCGCCGACCCGCATGGACGGGGAGTTGTCGCGGATCAGGTGCGGGAAGCGGGTCTCGATGTCGAGGTTGCGGCGCTTGAGGGCATCGTATTCGCCGTCAGTGATCGTGGGGGCGTCCTGCTGGTGGTAGCGCAGGTCGTGGGCCGCCAGCTCGTCGGCCAGGCGCTCCAGTTCCTCGACGGCCTGGGCTTCGGTGAGGTCGGCGACGGGGATCAGGGACACGGGGCGAATCCGAAAGGCGGGAAGTCCCGGCACGTTAGCAAATCTGGCGCCGACCTTGCGATACGACGTGAACAGGAGCCCGCCATGTCCAAGCCCGCCACAGTTCCCGCCCTGTCCGTCCTGTCGCGAGACGGTCCGCTGGACGCCCTGCGCTTCCTGGCGGCGCTGTTCATCGTGCTCTACCACGTGGCCGAGCGGGCCCCGGTGTCGCTGTTCAGCCTGAACCCGGCCTTCGGGCGCGGCTATCTGGCGACCGACTTCTTCCTGATGCTGTCGGGTTATGTGCTGGCGCGGACCTATGGGCCGCGCGTGCTGTCCTCGGACGTCGGAACCCTGGAGTTCCTGAAGCGCCGCGTGCAGCGGATCTGGCCGCCGCATCTGGTGATGCTGGTCCTGTTCGTCGTGTTCTTCGTCGGCACCTCGGCGATCGGCCTCGCCCCGACGAACCCGCAGTGGTTCCAGTGGGACCAACTGCTGCCGCAGGTGTTCCTGGTCCAGACCTGGTTCGTGCCGGGAATCTCGGGCTGGAACACCCCGACCTGGACCCTGTCGGCGCTGATCGTGGCCTACGCCCTGTTCCCGGCCGTCTGGCGGCGCGTGGCCCTGGCCAAGCGTCCGCTGCAACTGCTGGCCGTGGGCGTCTGCGCCTGGCTGCTCATCGACTACGCCGCCCTGATGGTCTTCGAGGTCCCCGGCTACCAGCTGCCGCTGCGCTTTGGTTTGATCCGGGGCGTGCCGCTGTTCATGATCGGCCTGCTGGTCGCCCGCCTGCCGGTCACTACTTTGGCCCGCCGCCAGGCCCTACCGTTAGCTTTGGCGACCCTGGCGGCCGTCATCGGCATCCAGGCCCTGGGCAAGTTCGACCACTTCAGCCTGGCGCTGCTGGGCTTCCTGATCTACGCGGCCGGCGCTTCCAAGCCTCGCGCCTGGCGCTGGGCCGGCGCGGCGGGGAAGCTGTCGTTCTCGCTGTTCCTGACCAATACGCTGACCGCCGTGGTGTGGTTCGGCGTGGTGCGGATGGTGGAGGCCAAGCTCGGCCTGCCGTCGGCGGCGCAGTGGGCGCTGTGGGCGTTGGCGATCCCGGCGACGATCGTGGCGGCTTGGATGTTCGAGAAGGTGGTGGATGCGCCGTTGCAGCGGTGGATCAAGAACCGCTCAATGCCAGCAGCGATCGACGGAGTCCCGGTCAGGGCCTAGCGCCCCCTCCGTCACGTCGCCTATCGGCGCCGCGCCACCTCCCCCGTTTCACGGGTGAGGAGAAACACCCCCATCTCCTCCCCCGCCTGCGGGGGAGGTGGATCGCTGCGAATACGCAGCGAGACGGAGGGGGCGCTCTACGCCATCAAAGCCCGCGCCGCCGCCCGGGCCGCCTCGGTCACCTCGGCGCCCGACAGCATCCGCGCGATCTCTTCCTCGCGCTCGGCCGGGCTCAGCGGTTCGACCTTCGTGCGGGTCGAGGTATCGTCACCCGACTTGGAAATCCGCCAGTGGGCGTCGCCCCGCGCGGCCACCTGGGCCGAGTGGGTCACGACCAGCACCTGGGCGTTGGCGGCCAAGCGCTTTAGACGCAGGCCCACGGCGTCGGCCACGGCCCCGCCGACGCCCTGGTCGACCTCGTCGAAGATCATCAGCGGCTGCGGGCCGCCGCCGCGTCCCGCCAGCGCCGCCTTCAGCGCCAGGGCGAAGCGGGCCAGTTCACCGCCCGAAGCGATGGCCTCCATCGGCCCGAACGGCGCGCCGGGATTGGTCGAGATCTCGAAAGCGATGCGGTCCAGGCCCGTCGGACCGGCGCGGTCCTCGGCCAACGGCTCGACGGCGACGCGGAAGCGGGCCTTTTCCAGTTTCAGCGGGGCCAGCTCGGCCTCGACGGCCTTGGCCAGGGCGTCGCCGGCGGCGCGGCGTTCGGCCGACAGGGCCTCGGCGGCGTAGAGATAGGCCTCGCGGGCCTCGGCGGCCTCGGCGTCGGCGGCCTTCAGGGCGTCCTCGGAGGTCTCGATGGCTTGCAGACGGGCGGCGAACTCGGCGCGCTTGGCCGGCAGGTCCTGGACCAGGATGTTGAGCTTGCGGGCCATGCCGCGCAGGGCGAACAGGCGCTCCTCGGCCTTTTCCAGGCGGTCGGGCTCGAACTCGAACGACTCTGCAACGGTGTCGATGGCGGCGCTGGCTTCCTGCGCCTCGACCAGGGCGCGGTCGACGGCGTCGCAGGCGGCCTGCAGCCGGACCATGGCCGCGCCGTCGGCCGGCGCGCCGGCCTGGAGGGCGCGGTCGCGGGCCCGTTCCAGGGCGCGATAGGCCTGGGCCAGCTTGCCCGAGAAGTCGCTGCCCAGGGCGTCCTGGGCCGTGGCGACGTCGGTGATCACCTTCTCGGCCGAGCTCAGCAGCGCCCGCTCCTCGGCCAGGCTGTCCTCCTCGCCCTCGCGCGGGTCGAGGCGGTCCAGTTCGGACAGGCGGAGGGTCAGTTCCTCGGTCTCGGCGGCGGCGCGGCTGGCCAGATCGCGCAGGCCCTCGGCCTTTTCGCGGGCGGCGCGCCAGGCGCTCCAGGCGCCGCCGACGGCCCCGACGCTGACGCCGCCGAAGGCGTCCAGCAGGTTGCGATGGGTCTTGGGATCCAGCAGGCCGACGGTCTCGTGCTGGCCGTGGACCTCCAGCAGCAGCGCGCCGAGATCCTTGAGCACCCCGACGCTGGTGGCCTGGTCGTTGACGAAGGCGCGACTGCGGCCGTCCGGCGACAGCTGGCGGCGCAGGACCAGGTCCTCGTCACGACCGTAGTCCAGGCCCTTCTCGTCGAGATAGGCGAAGGCGGGGTGATCGGCGGCCAGGGCGAACATGGCGGTGGCCGAGGCGTGGCCGGCGGCCCCGCGGCGGACCAGCCCGGCGTCGGCGCGGGCGCCGGTGGCCAGGCCCAGGGCGTCGAGGATGATCGACTTGCCGGCCCCGGTCTCGCCGGTCAACGCGGTCAGGCCCTCGCCGATGGCCAGGTCCAGGCTCTCGATGAGCACGACGTCACGGATGGAGAGGCCGATCAGCATGACGCGCAGGATCGCCGGGAATCAAAGTTTTTCAAAGAGGAATTGAGAACGGAACGAGCACAAACCCATTCCGTCGCTCGCCTTTACATGCCCAGGACGCCCATCAGGCCCTTCTTGGACTTCTTTTCGCCCGGAGGCGCCAGGGTCGTGTCCTTGTCGCGCGACAGGGCGCGCTCCAGGGCGTTGCGCTTGGCGCCGGCCTTCAGCGGCTCGACGGCGGGACGCAGGCCGTTGTCGTTCAGCAGCTTGTAGGCGTCGGCGTACCAGCGATCGCCCGGGAAGTTGTAGCCCAGGACCGCGCCGTTGCGCTTGGCTTCCTCGGCCAGGCCGATGGTCAGATAGGCCTCGACCAGGCGGAACAGGGCTTCGGGCGTGTGCGAGGTCGTCTGGTGACGCTCGATCACGGTCTTGAAGCGGCCGATGGCGGCCAGGGTCTGGCCGTTCTTCAGGTAGTATCGGCCGATGGCCATTTCCTTGCCGGCCAGCTGGTCGTTGACCATGTCGATCTTCAGGCGGGCGTCGGTGGCGTATTCGGTGTTCGGATAGCGCTGGACGACGTCGCGCAGCGAGGCCAGGGCCTGCTCGGTGGCGGCCTGGTCACGGTTCACGTCGACGATCTGCTCGAAGTAGCAGATGGCCTTCAGATAGTAGGCGTACTGGGCCGACGGGTTGCCCGGGTACAGCGAGATGAAGCGATCCGAGTCGCCGATGGCGTCGGCATACTGGTTGCCCATGTAGTGGGCGTAGCCGGTCATCAGGATCGAGCGGCGCGACCATTCCGAATACGGGTGCTGGCGCTCGACCTCGCGGAAATAGTCGACGGCTTCGTTCCAGTTGCCGCGGTCCAGGCGGTTCGCGCCCGTGGCGTAGAGCAGCTCGACCGGGCGCTCTTCGTAGGCGAGGGTCGGTTTCTTGGCCTTGCCAGCGCAGCCCGCCACCGAAACGGCGACCAGCATAGCGGCGATCGTGACGGCCGAACGTCCCTTGAAATTACGAAGCACGGAGTCTCTCACCCTCGAAGCAAACGTGCGCCCCAGCGCCGTGCAAGGCTTCTACACCACGCCGTCGAAGGCGCAAATGCGAACGGCCGAGCCCGACTCCCGGAGACGCTATCTAGACCGCTTCAGCCAGTTCCGGCGCATGAGCGCGAAGGCGCCAGGCGCGCGGCTGGGACAGCAACGCTCTAACCACGGCGTTATTGAGGCCGTGACCGGCCAGGACGCCCTGGAAGCGGCCGAGGATCGGCTTGCCCAGCACGTAGAGGTCGCCGATGGCGTCCAGCGCCTTGTGGCGAACGAACTCGTCCGGGCGGCGCAGGCCTTCCGGGTTCAGCACGCGGTCGCCGTCGATGACCACGGCGTTCTCCATCGAGCCGCCACGGGCCAGGCCGATGGCGCGCAGGGCCTCGACGTCGCGGACGAAGCCGAAGGTGCGGCAGTCGGACAGTTCCGAGCGGAACGATTCTTCGTCGACGACCAGGTCCACGGCCTGGCGGCCGATGGCCTTGGAGCCGAAGACGATCTCGAAGGCGACCTCGAAGCGGTCCGACGGCGTCAGGCTGGCGTGCTTGTCGCCCTCCTCCACCGTGATCGGCGCGAGGATTTCAATGTACTGGCGGACGGCTTCCTGGCGGCGGCGGCCGGCGCGGTCCAGGATCTGGACGAAGGGCTCGGACGAGCCGTCCATGATCGGCACTTCAGGACCGTCCAGCTCGACGACGCAGTTGTCGATCGACAGCGCCGCCAGGGCCGCCATCAGGTGCTCGATGGTCGAGACGCGGACGTCGTCGCCGTTGCAGATCACCGTACCGAGTTGCGTTTGGCAGACCGACTGGGCGGTCACGGGGACGCGGTTGTCGCGGTCCTGCACATCGGTCCGCACGAAGACGATCCCCGCGTCGGGGGCCGACGGACGCACCGAGACGCGCACGTGCGCGCCCGTGTGCAGGCCGATCCCCGCGAAGATCACCGGTCCTGCGACCGTGTGCTGAAAATAACCCGAAGCCGACACTAGAGACACCTATCGTTCGATGGACGACTCTGCGGTCGTCCTTTCGCCCCGACTACCACTTAGGAAGGATGCTGCGTCGCGGCAAAGCAAAGTCTGTTTCGGATTGTTACGCGCTAAGCGACTGACTTGATTACAGTTTTGTCACGCATACGCATGCGCCGAAACAGACCGTCGGTCGACGATCCGTGCTCGGGAATCTTATGCCGGGCTCCCCTAGCCCCTGCGGCAAAGCGGGACTACGCTCCGCCGCCAAAGGGATAACCGTTTCCGGGAATTTCGGTTTCATGATCAAGAGCTTGCGTCTCGCTGCCTCCGCGGCGGTCCTCACCATAGCCCTCGCGGGGGCCGCTCACGCGCAGGCGCCCGCCAAGCCTCACGTCTTCACCGCCAAGGACATGGCGAGCCTGGATCGCCTGTCCGATCCGCGCGTCTCGCCCGACGGCCGCTACGTGCTCTATTCGGTCCGGACCATGAACTATCCGGCCAACAAGGCCGCGATGTCGCTGTGGGTCGCCGACCTGAAGGCCAAGATGATGCCGCGCCGGCTGGCGATCTCGGACGGCGGCGCCGCCAACGGCCGCTGGAGCGCCGATGGCAAGACCATCTGGTTCTCGTCCAGCCGCACGGGCGGGACCGAGCAGGTGTTCAAGACCGACGTCACGGGCGAGACGGCGACGCAGGTGACCTCCACCCCGTTCGACGTCCAGGCCTTCAAGGTCGCGCCGGACGGCAAGACCATCGTCGTCGGCCTGGCCGTGTTCCCGGAATGCGCCGACTTCGCCTGCACCGAGGCCAAGCTGGCCGCCAAGACCGCGACCAAGGCCACCGGCGTGGTGTTCGACCGCCTGTTCGTGCGCCACTGGGACACCTGGAACGACGGCACCAAGAACCACCTCTTCGCCTACACGCTGGACGCCAATGGCGTGGCGGCGGGCCAACCGATCGACCTGATGAAGGGCTTCGACGGCGACACCCCGACCAAGCCCTATGGCGACGACGCCGACTTCACGATCAGCCCCGACAGCAAGAGCCTGACCTTCTCGGCCAAGGTGGCCGGCAAGGACGAGCCCTGGACCACCAACTACGACATGTGGGGCGTGCCGCTGGACGGCTCGGCCAAGCCGGAGAACGAGACGGCCGGCAACAAGGCCTGGGACACGACCGAGATCTGGTCGCCGGACGGCAAGCTGGCCGCCTATCGCGCCATGAAGCGGCCGGGCTTCGAGGCCGACCGCTTCGGGATCATGATCTGGGACGAGACGACCAAGAAGGAACGCGAGCTGGCCCCGACCTGGGACCGCTCGGCCGACTCGATCGCCTGGAGCCGTGACGGCAAGACGATCTACGCCACGGCGCTGGACGTCGGCCAAGGCAAGCTGTTCGCCATCGACGTCAAGACCGGCAAGGTCACCGCCCTGACCGGCGAGGGCCACGTCACCGCCTTCGACGTCGGCCCCAACGGCCTCGTCTACGCCTCCGATTCGATGAAGAGCCCGTCGGAGCTGTTCATGCTGCCGGCCAAGGGTCCGCCGATCCGGATCGCCAGCGTCTCCAGCGAGGCCCTGAAGGACGTCGCCTGGGGCGAGCCCGAGCAGTTCAGCTTCAAGGGCTGGAACGACGAGGAGGTCCACGGCTTCGTCGTGAAGCCGGCCAATTTCGACCCGGCCAAGAAGTATCCGGTGGCCTTCCTGATCCACGGCGGCCCGCAGGGCTCGTTCAGCAACAGCTGGTCGTACCGCTGGAACCCGCAGGTCTACGCCAATGCCGGCTACGCCGTGGTGATGATCGATTTCCACGGCTCGACCGGCTACGGCCAGGCCTTCACCGACGCGATCAGCCAGCACTGGGGCGACCGCCCTCTGGAGGACCTGCAGAAGGGCTGGACCTTCGCGACGTCGAAATATTCGTTCCTCGACACCGACCGCGCCTGCGCCCTCGGCGCCTCGTACGGTGGCTACATGGTCAACTGGATCGCGGGCAACTGGAACCAGCCCTGGAAGTGCCTGGTCACCCATGACGGCGTCTTCGACACCCGCGCCATGGGCTACGCCACCGAGGAGCTGTGGTTCACCGAGTGGGAGAACGGCGGCGCGCTGGGGGCGGCCAACACCACCTACGACAAGTTCAACCCGGTCGACCACATCGGCCAGTGGACCAAGCCGCAGCTGATCGTCCAGGGCCAGCTGGACTACCGTATCCCGGTCGAACAGGGCCTGGGCGCCTTCACCGCCCTGCAGCGCAAGGGCGTGCCCAGCAAGCTGCTGTACTTCCCGAACGAGAACCACTGGGTCCTGAAGGCCCAGAACTCGGTGCAGTGGCACAAGGAAGTGCTGGACTGGCTGGACCAGTGGACGGGGAATACGCGGCCGGGGAAATAGGCCGACCGCCTGAGCGCCCCCTCCGTCACGCTGCGTATCCGCAGCGCGCCACCTCCCCCGTTTCACGGGTGAGGTGGAACTAGTCTCCTCCTCCGCCTGCGGGGGAGGTGGCGCGGAGCGCCGGAGGGGGCGCTTAGAGCGCTCCCGTCGCCACAGCGAACGTCAGCCGCGCCTTCTTCTCCAGGTCGCCCATCTCGCGGCCCTTCAAGTACGGCCGCACCAGCGCCGCCGGGGCCACCGCCGGGAAGGCCGCCACGGGCAGGCCCTTCACCTCCGCCCGCGCCGCCTTCAGCTGCGCCTCGACCCGCGCGGCCACATCCTCGAGCGTCCAGGCCTCGGGCAGCCGCGACTTCCCCGCCTGCTTCAGCCGCCACAGCCCCGTCAGCCCGAACGCCCGCGCCGCGCCCTTGACGGCGTGCGGGTCGGCGCTGGGGTCCAGCCGGCGCGCCGCCAGCACCGCCAGCGCCCCGGCCGTGGCGTCGACATAGGCCAACACCGCCGCCTCGTCCTTCAGCGGGCCTTCGTCCAGGTCGGCGAACCGCGCCTCGGCCAAAGCGGCGAGCACGTTCGGATCGAAGCTCGACGCCGCCAGGGCCTCGACATTGGGATGCTTGCGCGGCGGCTTGCCGGCGGCGATCTCTTCCATGGCCTCGCGCCACCAGGTGATGCGGATCTCGCCCATCAGGGCGTTGGAGACGCCGCCCGCCACCCGGGCCAGCTCGTAGTTCAGGCCGTACAGCGCGATGACGTCGGCCCGCGCGGCCAGGTCGCCGATGAACCGGCTGGCCAGCCAGCGGTCGGGATCGACGCGGCGGACGAGATCGTCGAGGGTTTCGGTGTCGGCCATGGTCACAAACAGAAAGAGGGCCCGTCGCGATGACGGGCCCTCCCCTTACACGATTTGTCGCCGGTGTTTAGCCGAAGACGGTCTGGTTCATCGCCATGGTCGCCAGCATCGGCAGGCTGAGCAGCGTGTTGGTGCGCGAGAACAGCATGGCCAGCTTGGCGGCCTTGGCCTTGGCGTCCGCGTCGGCCTCGACGATGCCGAGCGCGATCTTCTGGTTCGGCCAGATGAAGACCCAGACGTTGATGAACATCACCGTGGCCAGCCACATGCCGGTGCCGATGAAGGTGTACTGCATGTCGACGCCCGGCGTGTAGCCGCCGGCCAGGCCCAGGGTCGCCGCTTCCAGCAGGTAGCCGCGGCTGAAGGCCAGGATCACGCCCATCACCCAGGTGAACAGCGCCGCCCAGCGGAACCAGAACAGGGCTTCCGGCGCGATGTACTTGCTGACCGCCGGCTTCAGCTCGGCCGGGATCTGCGGCATCACCCGGATCTGCACGAAGTTGAAGTAGTACAGCAGCCCGATCCACAGGATGCCGAACATCACGTGCAGCCAGCGGAAGACGGCCTGGAAGAAGATCGCGCCATGCCCGTCGGGGCCGTGCGAGTAGCCAATGACGATCACCAGGGCCAGCACGAAGCTGACGATCATGGTGTTGCGGAAGTTGGAAAGCAGTCCAGACATCGGTTTCCCCCTCGGATCCCTAATTGCTTGAGCGGGACCATAGGGGCGTTTCGAGAGTCGGGTAAAGTTTGGCGGCTTTACTGATCAGACCGCGATCAGCGCCGCCGCCAGCCTGCGGCCTTCGCTGGCCAGGACGTTGTAGGTCCGCGCGGCCGCTTCGGTGCTCATGAATTCGAGGCCTACGCCCGCCGCCTTCAAGGCGTCGCGGACGATGCGCGGCGGCAGGCCGTTGTTGAGGCCCGTGCCCAGCAGCACGAACTCCACCGCCCCGCCGGCGGCGAACACCTGGGCGAAGTGCTCCGGCGTCAGATCGGCCAGGGACACGGCGGCCCAGTCCTGCGGCTGATCGTCGAGGATCAGCAGCGAGCCGGGCCGCCAGTCGCCGGAGACCCGGAAGCCGCCGCCGCCCCAGGCGTCGATGGAGGGCGGCTGGCGCATCAGGGGCGCGAGGCCGCGCCGAGCTTGATCGGCGTGGCTTCGTCGTCGTTACGCTTCACGCCCCAGATCAGGATCATCGGCAGCGCGATATAGATCGACGAATAGGTGCCGATGATGATCCCGAAGATCATCGTGAAGACCAGCGGGAACAGCACCGGGCCGCCGAAGATCATCGTGCCGCCCAGGGCCAGCAGGGCCGTGGTGCCGGTGATGATCGTCCGCGACAGACGCTCGTTCTCCGACAGGTCGATGATGTCGCGCAGCGGCGTGGTCTTGTACTTGCGCAGGTTCTCTTTCAGTCGGTCGAAGGTGATGACCTTTTCGTTCATCGAATAGCCGATGACCGTCAGCAGGGCCGCGATCTCGGTCATCGAGAACTCGATGCGCATGATCGACAGCAGGCCCAGGGTCAGGACGATGTCGTGGATCACGGCCACGACCGCGCCCGTGCCGTACGACAGGCCGAAGCGGAACCAGATGTAGCCCAGGGTCAGCAGCAGGGCCACGCCCAGGGCCTTGAAGCCCGACAGCAGCAGCTCGCCCGAGACCTTGGCGCCGACTTCCGAACGGCTGGTCACCTTCAGGTCGGGGAAGCGCTTCACCAGCTCGGTCTCGACGTGCTTGGACGCGTCGCTGGGCTTTTCGCCCTTGGCCGGCAGGAACTTGACCATGGCCGAGTTCGGCGAACCGAAACCCTGGACCTGGCCGTCATGGGCGCCGATCTGGTCCAGCGTCGTGCGCAGCTGGGCCAGCGGAGCCGGACGCGACATCTGCACTTCCAGGGCGACGCCGCCCTTGAAGTCGATGCCGAGGTTCAGGCCCTGGACGACCAGCAGGCCGATCGAGGCGACCAGCAGGACGGCCGAGATGACGGCCGCGACGGGGGCCCAGCGCACGAACCGATAGTGGGTCGAGCGCGGGATGTAGCGAATGAGGGGCCAACGCATGGTCGGATCTCCTATGCGATCGGCAGCTTCTTCGGCTTGGTGGTCTTGAACCACCAGCCGATGAGCACTTGGGTGATGAAGATGGCGGTGAACAGCGACGTGAACACGCCGATCACCAGGGTCCAGGCAAAGCCCTTCACCGGGCCCGACCCGAAGCTGAACATGATCAGGCCCGAGATCAGGCTGGTGATGTTGGCGTCCAGGATCGAGGTCAGGGCCAGCTTGTAGCCGTGGTCGGCCGCGGCCATGGGCGTACGCCCGGCGTTGGCCTCGTCGCGCATGCGCTCGTAGATCAGCACGTTGGCGTCGACGGCGACGGCCAGGGTCAGGATCAGACCGGCGATACCCGGGAAGGTCAGGGTGGCCTGGGTCATCGACATGATGCCGACGATCATCAGGACGTTGACCACCAGGGCGATGGCCGCGAAGCCGCCGAACAGGCCGTAGGCCAGGATCACGAACACGAACATCGAGGCAGCCCCGATGGCCAGCGAGATCGAGCCGGCCTTGACGGCGTCGGCGCCGAGCTCGGCGGTCACGGTGCGCTGGTCTTCGATGTTCAGCGGGGCCGGCAGCGCGCCCGAGCGCAGCAGCAGGGCCAGCTCGTTGGCGCTCTCGGCCGTGAAGTTGCCGGTGATGATGCCCGAACCACCCGGCAGGGCCGAGTTGATGACCGGGGCCGAGATCACCTTGTTGTCGAGGACGATGGCGAACTTCCGGCCGATGTTGCGGGCGGTGGCGTCGCCGAACTTCTTGGCGCCCAGGCCATTGAAGGCGAAGGCGACGGCCGGACGGCCGTTCTGGTCGAAGGTCTGCGAGGCGTTGGTCAGGTCTTCACCCGACACCAGGGCGCGCTTCTTCAGCACGTAGTACGGGGCGTACTGGTCCTCGCTCTGGGCGACCATCGTGCCCGGGGGCAGACGGCCGGCCTGGACGTCCTCGGCGGTGACCGAGTCGTCGACCATCTGGAAGGTCAGCTTGGCGGTCTTGCCGATGACGGCGCGCAGCTTCTCGGGATCGCTCTCGCCGGCCGCCTGGATCATGATCCGGTTGGTGCCCTGGCGATTGATCGAGGGCTCCTTGGTGCCCAGGCTGTCGATCCGGCGGCGGACCGTCTCGATCGACTGGTCGACGGCCTTGGCGGCGTCGGCGCGCTGGGCTTCCGGCACGAAGGTGACTTCGATGCGGTTGTCGCCCTTGCCCGAGACGGTGACGTCCTTGCCGCCGATCACGCCGGCCAGCGGCGCGCCCAGGTTCTTGCGCAGCAGGTTCAGCGCCGCGTCGTAACGCGAGGCGTCGCCGATGCGGACGCTGATGACCTCGCCCTGCTGGGCCAGTTCGCCGAACGGGATCTGCTCGCCGCGCAGCTGGGTGCGGGTGTCTTCCATCAGGTTGGACAGACGCTCGCGGTGCAGGGCGTCGGTGTCGACCTCATAGAGCAGATACGAGCCGCCTTGCAGGTCGAGGCCGAGATTCAGCTTCTGGTGCGGCAGCCAGCCGGGCATGGCGTCCAACGTCTTCTGCGGAAGGACGTTGGGCAGGGAGAACAGGATGCCGAAGATCACCGACAGGGTGACGGCGATGATCTTCCAGCGGGAGAGGGTCAGCATGGATCAGTGACTTTCAGGCGACGTCGCTAGAACGCCTCGAGACAGGTTCGGTATCGCCTAGTTCTTGGCGTCGTTGGCGGCGGCCGGCTCGCCCTTGGCGCGGACTTCCGTGATCATGCCCTTGACCACCTTGACGGTGACGCCGGTGGCGATCTCGATGCCGACTTCCTTGTCCTCGACGCGCATGACCTTGCCGATGATGCCGCTGGACAGGACGACCGTGTCGTTGCGCTTCAGGTTGGTGAGCATCGTCTGATGCTCCTTGGCGCGCTTCTGCTGCGGACGGATCAGCATGAAGTAGAACAGCACGACCATCAGGAGGATGGGCGCGAGCTGCAGGAATTGAGCGTTCAGACCGGACATGACGTCTCCAACAAAACCGATGCGGCGCGCCGCCTAAACATAGGGTCGCGCCAAGTCGGCGGAAGCTATGCGTTCGCCTCCCCTTTTGCAATGCAAGCGCACCCGGTATGCAGCGTGCCCATGACCGACGTGACCGCTCCCCTGCTCGCCCGCATCGCCGAAGCCCTGGAACGCCTGGCCCCGCCGCCGCCGGCCGCGCCCGACTTCTCGGCCGCGCGCCTCTTCCGGCACGAGCCCAGGGACGGCGCCTTCGTACCGGCCGCCGACTATCCGCTGTCGCTGGACCTGCTGGTGGGAATCGAACGGCAGAAGGCGCGGTTCGTCGAGAACCTGCGCCGCTTCGCCCTGGGCGTGCCGTCCAACCACGTGCTGCTGTGGGGCGTGCGCGGCACCGGCAAGAGCTCGGTGACCAAGGCCGCCTTCGTCAGCCTGGCCGACGAATTCCCGGCCCTGAAGCTGATCGAGGTCGATCGCGACGAGGTCGCGGCCCTGCCGCCGCTGTTCGATCAACTCCGCACGCGTGACGAACGGTTCGTGGTGCTGTGCGACGATCTCTCGTTCGAGGACGGGGCCGTCGCGGCCAAGGCGCTGAAGTCGGCGCTGGAGGGCGGCGTCTCGGGTCCGCCCGAGAACGTGCTGTTCGTGGCCACCTCCAACCGCCGCCACCTGATGCCGCGCGACCACGTCGAGCGCCAGGGCGCCATCGCCGCCGCCGAGAACGCGGAAGAGGAGATGAGCGTCTCCGACCGCTTCGGCCTGTGGATCGGCTTCCCGCCGATGGACCAGGACACCTACCTGGCCGCGATCCGCAGCTATGCCGAACAGTTCGGCCTGACCGCCCCGGACCTCGACCGCCGCGCCCTGCAATGGTCGCAGCTGCGCGGCGCCCGCTCGGGCCGCGTGGCCTGGCAGTTCGTGCGGGATCTGGCCGGCGAGTTGGGCGTCAAGCTGCCCAGCTAGGCCTTACGCGCGCTCAACCACGGGCCTATATAACGGCGGTCGTTCACAAGGAGCGCCCCGATGGGCCAGCCCTGGTTTCGTACGAAGGCCTATGGTTATGGCGCGGGTCTGCCGATCCGCTGGGAGGGCTGGGCCGTCCTCGCGGTCGCCCTCGTCGCCCTGATCGGGGTCGAGTTCCTGCCCGCCGCCCTCACCGCCGCGCATCCGTGGCTACGCCAGGCTCTGCGCATGGGCGTGATCCTTGGCGGGGCCGTCATCGCCTGGCGCAAGAGCGACCGCCCCTGGGGCTGGCGCTGGGGCGGCAAGTAGCAAAAAGGCCCGCCTCTTTCGAAGCGGGCCTTCTTTTCTAGCGCGGCAGGACCAGGGCCGGGTCGACCGGCTTGGCCTTGTCCTTGACCGTGGGGGCATAGCGCATCTCGAAGTGCAGCTTGGGCTCGTTGGTGCCGCCCGTGGCGCCGACCGCGCCTAGCTGTTCGCCCTGGCGGACGTCCTGCTGCATCTTGACGTTGATGCTGGAGAGGTGGGCGTAGGCCGTGACCCAGCCATCGGCGTGCTTGACCAGCACCAGGTTGCCGAAGGTCGGGACCTGGTTGCCGGCATAGGCCACCTTGCCGTCGGCGGCCGACAGGACCGGCGTGCCCGAGGCGGCGCGGATGTCCAGGCCGTCGTTGCGCTGGCCCGTGCCCTTCACGCCGAAGTTCGAGATGATCTCGCCGCGCACCGGCCAGGCGAACTTGCCCTTGCCCGAGGCGATGATCTCGGCCTCGGTCGGGGCCGCGCTGCTCTCGATGATCGGACGCGTGGTCGACGGCGGCGGGGCCACCGGCTGGGCGGCGACCGGCGCGCTGGGACGCGGATAGGCGTTGCCGCTGTAGGGCTGCGGGCTGGACGGCGTCGACGGCGCCGTGGCCGACGGCGACGAGCTGTCGACGCGCGGATAGCTGTTCGAAGGCTGCGTGGACGGCGGCGTATAGGCCGGCGTGGTCGGACGGCTGGCGACGCTGGTGGTCGTGGTGCGGACCGGGCCCTTGTCGCGATAGCCGTCGGGCAGCAGGACCTTCTGGCCCTTCTTGATCGAGGCCGTGGAGCGCAGGTTGTTCTCGGACGCCAGTTCCTTGACGCTGACATTGAAGCGCTTGGAGATGCCGGCCAGGGTGTCGCCGCTGACGGCCACATAGGCCTTCTGCGTGGTCGCCGGACCCTTGATCTTGGCGCCCAGCTTCAGCGGCTTGGTGGTGCTGATCTTGTTGTCGTCGGCCAGATCGCTGACGCTGACGTCGAACTTGCGGGCGATGGAGGTCAGGGTGTCGCCCGACTTCACCGTATGGACCTGGCGCGGGCCGGCGACGGTGGTGACCGAACCGGTGACGCTGAGCGTCGTGGTCGAGGTCGTGGCTGGCGTGGCGTCTTCGTCGTCGTTGCGGGTCGGCGTCGCGGCGCTGGGGCGCGCGGGCGTCGAGCCGATCGGGCGGGTCGAGGTCGGACGGGTCGGCTCTTCAGCAACCGGCTGCGAAGCCGGCGCGCCGGCCAGGACGGTGGTCGTCTTGATCGGGCCCTTGTCCTTGTAGCCGTCCGGCAGGACCAGCTTCTGGCCCTTCTTGATTGCCGAGGTGGCCTTCAGGTCGTTCTCGTCGGCCAGGGCCGCGGCGGTGACGTTGAAGCGCTTGGCGATGGCGAACATGGTGTCGCCGGTCTGGACCACATAGGCCTTCTGGTCGTCCTTGGCCGGGCCCTTGATCTTCTGGCCCAGCTTCAGGTGATACGGGGCCCTCAGCTTGTTCAGCTCGACCAGCTCGGCGCGAGTCGAGCCGAAGCCGCGGGCGATGGCGTCCAGGGCGTCACCGGACTCGACCGTGCGCACCTGCGGCTTGCCCGGCACGTTGACCACCGGACCGGTGACGGTGCTGGTGACGACGGTCTTGGGCGGGGCGGCGCGCAGCACGGGCTGCGGCGCGGGGGCCGAGGTCGTGGTGTGGGCGGCCGGCGGCGGCAGCTCGGACTGGGTCACCGACGGGGCCGAGGTGGCGATCGGCTGCGGACGCGGCAGGGTCTCCTGCTCGCTCGGCGCGGTCGAGAAGGTCTCCGAAGCCGGCGTAGCGGTCGCCTGCGGGGCCGGCTGGGCGGCGGGCTGGGTGATCGGGAAGTTGGGCGTGAAGCGCTGACCCGCGGCCTGCGCGGCGTCCGCATGGGCGCCGAGCGTTCCAGCCGTCAGGGCGATCACCGCCGCTTGCGTCCACAACTGCCTCATAACCCTCTCCTCTCCCGCCGAGGCCACCAAAGGGCTCCGCCAGGGTAAATCAACCTTTAACACCAGAGGGCGCGAACCGCCGCGCCCCCCAAGCTTCACTGATCCTTCGCGACGCCGGCCAGCAAAGGCACGAAGCGCACGTCACAGAGAATCTCGACCCGGAAGCCCCCCTTGCCGTCGCCGGCATAGCGGCGAAGGCTTTGAACTGGCCCCTTGCCCACCGGCGCGACCAGCACGCCGTTGGGTTTCAGCTGCGAAAGCAGCCGTTTCGGATCATCTTCGGCCGCAGCCGTGACCATAATACGGTCGAACGGCGCCTGTTCGGCCCAGCCCTCGCCGCCATCGCCGAACTTGGTGATGACATTGGTCAGGCCCAGCGTGTGGAAGCGCCCCTCGGCCTCCTTCATCAGGGTCCGGTAGCGCTCGATCGTATAGACGAGGCGCGAGACCTTGCTGAGGATCGTGGTCTGGTAGCCCGAGCCGGTGCCGATCTCCAGCACGCGGCAGCGCGGCTCGATCGTCAGGGCCTGGGTCATCAGGCCGACGATATAGGGCTGGCTGATGGTCTGGCCGCAGGCGATCGGCAGGGCCGAATCCTCCCACGAGCGGTCCTTGAACAGGTCCGGCGTGAAGAGATCGCGCGGCGTCGTCTCGATGGCCTTCAGCACCTGGGGATCGGTGACCCCCTGGTCGCGCAGAGCCTGCATCAGGCGCGGCAGATCGGCCTTGGCGTTCTCGGCGGCCTTGGTCGTCCGTCCGCTCATGAACCCGCCTTCAACTTCGGCGGAGCGCCGCCCAGCACGCCCTTCAGCTTGTGGACGGTCTCGTTGTGCGTCAGGTCGATATGCAGTGGCGTGACCGAGATGCGGCCGGCATAGACCGCCTTCAGGTCGGTGCCCTCGGCCGGCGCCGAGGCCTTGGCCGAGAAGCCCATCCAGTAATAGTCGCGACCGCGCAGGTCGGTGCGCTTTTCCATGTTGCGCAACAGGCCGTCGCGGAAGCCCTGGCGAGTGACCTCGACCTCGGTGACCTGATCGGGCGCCACGGCCGGGAAGTTGACGTTCATGATCACGTCGGCGGGCCAGCCCACTTCCAGCAGACGCTGGACGATGCCGGGGCCGAACTCTTCGGCCGTCTCCCAGTGGGCGACGATCTCGTCGTGCCAATAGTTCAAGGCCTGGGACAGGGCGATCGACGGGATGCCGTGGGCCATGCCCTCGATGGCGCCGGCGACCGTGCCCGACAGGGTGACGTCCTCGGCGACGTTCTGGCTGCGGTTGACGCCCGACAGCACCAGGTCCGGCGCGGGGCCGTCGATCAGCTGCTGAACCGCCATCATCACGCAGTCGGTCGGCGTGCCCTCGACGGCGAAGCGGCGGTCGTCCAGCTTCCGCACGCGGATCGGGTCCGACAAGGTCAGGGCCCGGCTGGCGCCCGACTGCTCGTATTCCGGCGCGCAGATCCAGACGTCGTCGCTGAGGGCGCGGGCGATCTTCTCCAGGCTTACGAGGCCCGGCGCGTTGATGCCGTCGTCGTTGGTGAGGAGGATCCTCACGCAGCGCCTCCGATGTGGGTCAGCCCGCCCATATAGGGCTGCAGCGCGGCCGGGATGTGGATGCGGCCGGCCTCGTCCTGGTAGTTCTCCAGCACGGCCACCAGGGTGCGGCCGACGGCCAGGCCCGAGCCGTTCAGGGTGTGCACGAAGTGGCCGCCCTTCTCGCCGGTCTTGCGGTAGCGGGCGTCCATGCGGCGGGCCTGGAAGTCGCCGCAGTTCGAGCACGAGCTGATCTCACGATACATGCCCTGCGACGGTAGCCAGACTTCCAGGTCGTAGGTCTTGCGGGCGCCAAAGCCCATGTCGCCGGTGCACAGCAGCATGGTGCGGAAGGGCAGCTCCAGCTTCTTCAGCACGGCCTCGGCGCACTCGACCATGCGCTGGTGCTCGGCTTCCGACTGGTCGGGCGTGGTGATCGAGACCAGCTCGACCTTGTAGAACTGGTGCTGGCGGATCATGCCGCGGGTGTCGCGACCAGCCGAACCCGCCTCGGCGCGGAAGCTGGGCGTCAGGGCCGTCAAGCGCATCGGCAGCTCTTCCTCGGCCACCAGCTGCTCGCGGACGATATTGGTCAGCGAGACCTCGGCGGTGGGGATCAGCCAGCGGTCGTCGGTGGTGTGGAACAGATCGTCGGCGAACTTGGGCAGTTGGCCGGTGCCGAACAGCGCCTCGTCCTTGACCAGCAGCGGCGGGCTGATCTCGGTGTAGCCGTGCTCGACCGTCTGCAGGTCCAGCATGAACTGGCCGATGGCGCGCTCCAGGCGGGCGATCTCTTTCTTCAGGACCACGAAGCGCGCGCCGCTCATGCGGGCGGCGGCTTCGAAGTCCATGCCGCCCAGGGCGTGGCCCAGGTCGACGTGGTCTTTGGGAGCGTTCAGGCGGCCGGCCGGCAGCTTGGCGGCGTCGCCCCAGGTGCGCTGCTCGACATTGCCGTGCTCGTCCTCGCCGGCCGGGACTTCCGGGGCCGGGATGTTGGGCAGGCTGGCCAGCAGCTCCTTCAGCTTGGCGCCGACCAGGTGCTCTTCTTCCGAGGCGGCGGTCATGACGCCCTTCAGCGTCTCGACCTCGGCCATCAAACGCTGCGCTTCGGCCTCGTCCTTCTTGGCCTTGGCCTGGCCGATCAGCTTGGAGCCCTCGTTGCGCTTGGCCTGGGCCTCCTGCAGGGCGGTCTGGGCGGCGCGCAGCTGGACGTCGAGCTTCACGGCCTCGGCGGCCGCGCCCGATCGACCCTTGGCCGACCAGACGGCGTCAAAGGCTTCGGGATTGTCGCGGATGGCCTTGATGTCGTGCATCGAACGCTAGCTCGGAGAGATCGGAGAAACGCCCTCTCTAAGGCGCGTCGGCGGGGGCGCCAAGCTTTCCGGACGGGCGGGCGGCCTCTCCACGGCTTCGTGATCCCGCCCACGAGGCCGTCGGACTACCCCGCGTTGCGCGAAAACCCAAATCCGAGACACGTGCGACCACCTGACGCAGGCTCGAAAAGCCTGATTTTGCGCATGATACCGGTATCCAGGGACGAACAATCTAACTGTTAACGGAAATTAGCCGCGCTTTGTCACACGGACTTAATCGAGATCGCCGAAAAGCCCCGCCAACTTCAGTACGCGTCCTTTTCGAGGCCCTCCCCGGCCCGCTCGCTCATTCCAAGGAATTTGAAATCATGAAGACGTTCGCCGCTTTCGCCGCCCTCGCCATCGTCGCCGCCGTCGCCGCTCCGGCCAGCGCCAAGACCGCTGAAGTCCGCGTTTCGCTGGTCGGCAAGAACTCGGTCCAGATCGAAAACGAGATCAAGACCGCCGCCGCCACCGTCTGCGGCGCGACCGACGTGACCTGCGTCGACAGCGCCATGATGAACGCCCACCGCCAGCTGGCCTCGATCATGCGCGCTCGCGACACCGGCAAGCCGGCCGCCGTCGAGACCGTCTCGGTCGTCCGCATCTCGCTGAAGGGCAAGACCCAGGAGCAGATCCACGCCGAGATCCGCACCGCCGCCCAGACCGTCTGCAAGGCCCAGCGCCCGAACTTCAGCGTCGTCAGCTACTCGGCCTGCATCGCCGACACCGTCCGCGCCGCCAAGGCCCAGCTGCAAGCGCGCAACGGCGCCGCTGCCTAAGGCTAGACGTTTCGCTCGCGTATCTGAGCGGAAAAAGGAAGGGCCCCGCGGCACAGTCGCGGGGCCCTTTTTCTATGTCTGCTAGACCGCGACGATGTCCTTGCCGGCTTCCTCGTCGTCGTCCTTCTTGCGGCGGCGTTCGATCAGCCACACGCACCAGATGGAGATCTCGTAGAGCAGGCACAGCGGCACCGCGAGGGTGATCTGGCTGATGGGGTCGGGCGGGGTGACCACGGCCGCGACCACGAAGACGGCGACGATGGCGTAGCGGCGGCCCGTGCGCAGCATCTGCGAGCTGACCAGACCCGCCAGGCCGCCCAGTGACAGAACCACCGGCAGCTGGAAGCTGAGGCCGAAGGCCAGAAGCAGGGTCGTGACCAGGGTCAGGTACTCCGAGACTTTGGTCTGCAGCACCACCTTCACGCCGTCGCCGACGATCTGCTGGCTCAGCGAGAACCACAGCACGAACGGCAGCATCACGTAATAGACCAGCGACGCGCCCAGCAGGAACAGCACCGGCGAGGCGATCAGGAACGGCAGGAACGCGTTGCGCTCCTTCTTGTACAGGCCCGGCGCGACGAAGCGGTACAGCTGCCAGGCGATGATCGGGAAGGCCACGACGATGGCCGCGAACGCCGACAGCTTGATGTTGGTGAAGAACTGCTCCAGCGGCGCGGTGGCCTGCAGGGTGATGTCCTTCAGCGCGCCCACCGGCACCTTCTTGACGCCGATCAACGCCAGCACCAGGTCGAACGAGCCATGGTGGGCGCCGCCCGCGTCCTGAATGGCCTTCAGGCCCTCGGCGACCGTGAACGGCCGGACCAGGAACAGGAAGATCGGCTTCACGAAGGCGAAGCAGACGCCGAAGGCGACAGCGATCGCGCCGACACAGATGATCAGGCGCGTGCGCAGCTCGATCAGGTGGTCCAGGAGCGGGGCGCGTGAGGACTCGATCTCGTCCTCGGGTTCGTATCCGATGGCCTTGTCGTTCACGAGACGATGTCCGAAGCGGTGGAGCCGCCGGCCTTGGCCGGGCGCTTACGCGGCGCGCGGGCGGCCTTGGGGGCCTCGACCGTGATGTCTTTCTTGGGGGCAGCACGCTTGCGCGGAGCCCCAGTTGCTTTCTTTGGCGCGGTCTCGACCGGAGCCGGCTCGGCGACCGCGACGGCCTTCTTGCGCGAGGCGCGCTTGGGCTTGTCGACGATCTCGACGCCCGGCGCGGGGACCGAATTGTCGGTGCTCAGGGCCGGATTGTGGATCTCGGCCCCGGCATAGGGGTGCATCTGCGTCGCGCCGCTGGACAGCGAGGCGTCGATGTCGGCGAAGACCTGGTCGACATGGGCGCTGCCTGCGTCGGTCGCGGCCTGCACCGGATTGCTGAACTGGCCCGAGCGCATGGCCTGCACTTCGCGGCGCAGCTCGTCGAGCTCCGACTGGCGGGCCATCTCGTCGAAGCTGGCGCGGAATTCCGAGGCCATGCCCCGCATCCGGCCCACGAACTGGCCGAGCTTGCGCAGCAGTGCGGGCAAATCCTTGGGACCGACCACGATCAAAGCGACGGCGGCGATGACAAGGAGTTCTGTGCCGCCGATATCAGGAAGCATGGACGCGCCTTAGAACGGCGGAGCCAAGAGCTCCCCGTGATTGGACAGACGCGCGCGAAGAACCCCTCCCCGCGCGCTTCAAGGTCTTACGACTTGCGGAGCTCTTCGGCTTCCTGCTCGGTGCGCGGCAGGGCGCCCTTGGACTTGTTGTCGGCGACTTCGCTGCTGGTGTCGTCCTTCAGGCCGTCCTTGAACGCGCGAATGCCCTTGGCCGCGTCGCCCATGATGCCCGACAGCTTGCCGCGGCCGCCAAACAGCAGCAGCACCACGACGGCGACGATGATCCAGTGGATCGGACCGAGACTTCCCATAATCGAGACTCCTTGCGACAGCGCCAGATAGCCGCTGCGACGCGTCGTTACAACATGCCGAACAATATAGGCCCTCGCGGGGCCGCCGACCATCGTTCACCCTAGGGGCGCGAGGTCGCAAAGGTCCAGCGCAGCTTATAGGCAAGTTCTGCTCGGCGACGTTGACCGACCGGCCAGGCTTTGCCCGCGCCCTTGTCCGCTAAGGATTTGTAAAGCCTGGCTTCCCGCGGTTGGCGCGCGCCTTGCACATAGTGTCGCACCCTCAGGTGCGAGAGCGCGTCCATGTCCATTTCGTCGATCGGTTCGTCCAGCTACGCCGGCGCCTATAGCGGTATCACCGCCAGCACTTCGGCCCCTCCCGGCGTCGGCGAAATGTCGGCCAAGGACGAGTTCCTGAAGTTCCAGTCCATGACGCCCGCCGAAAAGATGCGGGCCATGATGCTGGCCAAGCTGGGCGTGACCGAGGAAGAGCTCAAGGCGATGAGCCCCGAGAAGCGCGCCGAGATCGAGAAGAAGATGAAGGACATGATCAAGCAGCAGGTCCAGAACGATCCGGACAAGAAGGATCAGAAGGGTCTCGTCGCCGACATCATGGCGTAGGGCTTCACGCCTTCTCAGGCTCGCCCAGGAAGTCCTGGGCGAATTCAGGCTGTTCGCCGTCTTCGAGGTCCAGCGGATCCTCGTCATCCCCGCGCAGACCCAGCGGGTCGGGCACGCTGAAGCCCGGCGGCAGGTTCATTTCAAGCAGGCCCGCGGCCTTCATCTCGGCGATGCCCGGCAGGTCCGACAGCGTCGCCAAGCCGTAGTGCTCCAGGAACGCGTCCGTCGTCCCGAACGTCACCGGCCGGCCCGGCGTGCGCCGACGGCCGCGCATGCGGATCAAGCCCAGCTCCAGCAGGACGTCCAGCGTGCCTCGGCTGGCCTGCACGCCACGCACCGCCTCGATCTCGGCCCGGGTGACGGGCTGGTGGTAGGCGACGATGGCCAGGGTCTCCTGGGCGGCCTTGGACAGACGACGTGGCTCCTCGCGCTCTTCCGTCATCAGGAACGACAGATCGGTCGCGGTCTGGAAGCGCCAGCGGTCGGCGACACAGACCAGCTCGATCCCCCTGCCCTCGTAGCGCGCCTTCAGGCCCGCCAGGCCAGCGGCGATGTCCGCGCCCTCCGGCAGGCGCTTGGCCAGGTCGACATCGCTGAGCGGCTCGGCCGCCGCGAACAGCAGCGCCTCGATGCAGCGCTCGACGAAGAGAGGTTCAAGCTCGGTCATAGTCCCTGGTTTAGCCGGTAAAACCTTCTTGTCATCCCGGAAGCCTCGCAGAGGCTGTCCGGGACCCAGGGGGTGCGGGAACTCAGCGCCGGCCGCCCCTGGGTCCCGGCTCTACGCTACGCTTCGGCCGGGATGACAAGGGTGAGGGCTGACCTATTCGACCGGCTCCAAAGGCTCCGCCCTGGTCCGCAAGTAGATGTCCTGGAAGTGCTCCATCTGTCGGGCCTCCAGGATGCCCTCCTTCACCAGCTCCAGCGACGCCGACAGGGTCGAGGCCAGGTAGGAGGCGGGCGTGGGGCCGTCATCGTCTTCCAGCGCCCGCTCGATCGGGGCGACGGTGGAGAGGACCGTCCAGTCGTCCATCTTCGGCAGCAGGCTGCGCAGGCGGTCGCGGGCGTCCTCCAGCGGATAGGCGGTCGGCGGACGCGGCGCGTAGTGGCGGCTGTGTTCGCGCTTGCGCTGGGTGATGTAGGCGCTCATCAGGCCGTAGAGGTCGCCCTCCAGCCGGGTCGAGGAGACGATCTTCACCGCATCCGGATCGCCGCGCATGAAGACGTCGCGGCCCAGGATCGGGCGGTCCTTCAAGGCCTCGACGGCCTTGCGCATGACGTCCAGCTTGGCCAGGCGGAAGGCCAGCTGGGCGGCCATCTCCTCGGCCGGCGGCTCCTCGGCCTTGGCGCGCTCGGGCTTGGGCAGCAGCAGGCGGGACTTCAGGTAGGCCAGCCAGGCGGCCATGACGAGATAGTCGGCGGCCAGGGCGAAGCGCACGCGGCGGGCCTGCTGCACGAAGGCTAGATATTGCTCGGCCAGCTTGGTGATCGACAGCTGCAGCAGGTCGACCTTCTGGCTGCGCGCCAGGGCCAGCAGCACGTGCAGCGGGCCTTCGTAACCGTCGATGTCGATGACCAGCGCCGCGCCGTCTTCGGCCGCCTCGTTGGCGGCTGCAAAGTCGAAGGTGGGCTGGAAGCCCGTGCTCAAGCGTACTTGCCGTCGAACGCCGCGTCGAAGCGGGCGCGGGCTTCGGCCACGTCGAACGGCTCTGGAACCTTGACCAGGCGGCCCATGACGGCCTGGGCCCGGCGGCGGGCCTCCTTGCCCAGACGGCCAACGCCGGACATCACGGCCTTCATCTCGGCCATGTCGCCGTTGCAGTGCAGGACGACGTCGCAGCCGGCCGACAGGCTGTCCTTGGCGCGCTGCTTGAAGTCGCCGCTCAGCGCCTTCATCGACAGGTCGTCGCTCATCAGAAGTCCGTCGAAGCCGATGGATTCGCGGATGATCTTCTTGATCGCCTTCTTCGAGGTGGTGGCCGGGCGGCTGCGGTCGATGGCCGTGTAGACGACGTGGGCGGTCATCGCCATCGGCATGTCGGACAGCACGCGGAACGGCGCGAAGTCGCGGGCGTCCAGCTCGGCCAGCTTGGCCTTCACGACCGGAAGCTCCAGGTGGCTGTCGCTCAGGGCGCGGCCGTGGCCGGGGATGTGCTTGATGATCGGCAGGACGCCGCCGGCCAGCAGACCCTCGGCCGCTGCGCGGCCCAGGGTCGCCACCTGCTCGGGCGTGTCGCCATAGGCGCGGTCGCCGATGATCTCGTGGCCCTTGGGGTCCGGCACGTCCAGCACCGGCACGCAGTCGACATTGATACCGAGCGAGTGAAGGTCGTGCGCGATCAGGCGCGAGCCCAGGCGGGTGATCTCGCGGGCCACCAGCGGGTCGTTGGCGACCAGGGCGCCATAGGCCCGGCCCGGCGGATAGACGCGCCAGTGCGGCGGCTGCAGGCGGGCGACACGGCCGCCCTCCTGGTCGATCAGGATCGGGGCGTCAGGCCGGCCGATCGTCTCGCGCAGGGCGGCGGTCAGGGCGCGGACCTGGTTGGGGTCGGCGATGTTGCGCTTGAACAGGATGAAGCCCCACGGCTTCACGTCCTTGAAGAAGGCGACCTCTTCGGCCGTCAGCGTGGTCCCGGCGCAGCCGAGGATGGCGGCGGAAGAGGAAGCGCCCATCAGCAGGCTCATTTCACGAAGCAGGACTTACCCGAGGCCGAGATGGCCTCGCAGAAGGCCTTGGCGGCTTCACGCGAAGCAAACCCCGTCACCGAGGTGCGGTAGAGCGTCGTGCCGTTCTTGTCGATCGCTTCGACCTTCTTGCCCTTGCCGGCGGCCAGGCCGGGGGCCAGGCGCGTGGCGTCGGCCCAGGCCTTGTCAGCCAGGGCGGGCGAGGACAGCGCGCCGATCTGCACGACGGCCGGGCCCGAGGCGGTGGCGACGGGCTTGGGCGCGGCGGCGGTCGGCGTCGCGGCGGCGACCTGCACCGGCTTGGGGGCCGGCTTCTGGGTGGCGGCGGTGGCCAGGGATTCGATGGTCGGGGCCGGCTTGGCGGCGACCGGGGCCGTGGCGACCGGCGCCGTGGGCGCGGGCTTGGCGGCCGGGATGGAGGCGCTTTGGACCGGCGCGGTGTTCAGCGGCGCGGCCGGACGGGCCTGCGGGGCCTCGGGCGGCGCGGCGAAGGTCGCCGACGGCTGCGGGTCCTCGTTGTGATAGATTTGCAGGCCTGCGGCCGGGTCCTGCGGCTGGCTGCCGGCCGGCGGCGGGGTCTTCATCTGGGCCACTTCGGTCCCGACGGCCTGCGGCGGATCGTTCGGATTCCGCACGCCGCCGCGATAGACCAGGATCACGCCCACGACGAGCGTGACCAGCACCACCGCGCTGATGATCAGGGTCATGGGCAGCGGGCGCGCGCCCCGCACGGGCTGACGCGCGTCGAACGACAACGGCGCGTCGGTGGGCGGCGTATAGGCCCCGCGGTGCGGATCGGACATCTCAGATAGGCTCCAGGTACGCTTGGGCGCCGAACAGGGGCGCACAGGTCGAACGCATCGAATCAGACGCGCGCGACCCTAGGTTACCCAACGGCGGCCCGTCCAAGAAGCGCCCGCCCCGTTCAGGTGGCAGACGATCGGCCGCTCGCGTCCCCGGTCTGAGTCTATCGGCCCTAGAGCGTGGTTCCCACGCTCTAATCCTTGCAAGATTGAGCTTGTCCGTATCGGACAAGCTCGGGGCCTAGTTCCAGACGTCGAGGTGGAACAGCTTACGGTGTTCTTCTATCGCGAAGCGGTCGGTCATGCCTGCGATGTAATCGCACACCACGCGGGCGCGGCCGGCTTCGTCGCGGTTCTGCGACTTGGCGAACCAGACGGTCGGCAGGACCTCCGGCTCCCTCAGGAATAGCGTGAACATTTCGCCCAGAATACGGCGGGCCTGGCTGCGCGTGCGGTTGACGCGCCAGTGGCGGTACATGCGCTCGTGCAGGAAGGCGCGCAGGCGGGCCAGGTCCTCGGCCATGTCCGGCGAGAAGGCGACCAGGGCGTGGTCCAGGGCGCGGACGTCGTCGGCCGAGCCGACGCCGGTGGCCGCGGCGCGCTGCAGGGTCTCGCCCATCACGTCGTCGATCATCGCGCCGATCATGCGGCGGATGGCCTCCAGGTGGGTCAGGCGCGGGTCGAGGTCGGGACGCTCGCTCTTCACGGCCGCCAGGATCGGGCCGATCAGCGGCACGTCCATCAGCTCGTCCAGGGTGAACAGCCCCGCCGTCACGCCGTCATCGACGTCGTGGTTGTTGTAGGCGATGTCGTCGGCCAGGGCCGCGACCTGCGCCTCGGCCGACGCCCAGGTGTTGAGACCCAGGTCGTACTCGGCGTCGTACTTCTGGATCGCGTGCCAGGACGGCTTGCCCAACTTGTTGGTCACCGGACCGTTGTGCTTGATGATCCCTTCCAGGGTCTCCCAGGTCAGGTTGAGACCGAGAAAGTCCGGATAGCGGTGCTCCAGCTCGGTCACGACCCGGAAGGTCTGGACGTTGTGATCGAAGCCGCCGAAGGCCTGCATCTGGATCTCGAGCTCGTCCTCGCCGGCATGACCGAACGGCGGGTGGCCGATGTCGTGGCCCAGGGCGATGGTCTCGGCCAGGTCGCTGTCCAGGCCCAGGGCCGTGGCCAGCGAGCGCGCCACCTGCGCCACTTCCAGCGAGTGGGTCAGGCGCGTGCGGAAGTTGTCGCCCTCGTGGGCCACGAAGACCTGGGTCTTCTCCTTCAGCCGGCGGAAGGCCGAGGTGTGGATGATGCGGTCGCGATCGCGGGCGAAAGGCGTGCGCGTGCGGCTCTCGTCCTCCTTGAACCGACGGCCCCGCGACTTGAAGGGATCTTCGGCGTAGGGCGCGCGCGGGACGAAGTACGGGGTCGAGGTCATGAACCGCCTTTATCGCATTGGACGATTTGGCCTCTTCCTTAGAGGCCATGTCACCCTCATATAGGCTGAAGGTGACTTTTCCACAGCCATGACCCAAGTAGACTTAACGCTTTCCGAAAACGCCGCTCGTCGGATCAAGGCCATCGGCGAGACCGAGGGCCGCCCCCTGATGCTGCGCGTCGCCGTCGATGGCGGCGGCTGCTCCGGCTTCCAGTACCGCTTCGACCTGGTCGACGCCGTCGAGGACGACGACCTGAAGGTCGAGCGTGACGACGCCGTGGCGCTGGTCGACGTCGTCTCCATGGCCCTGCTGAAGGGCTCTGAGATCGACTTCGTCGACGAACTGGCCGGCGCGGAGTTCCGGGTCCGCAACCCGAACGCCAAGTCCAGCTGCGGCTGCGGGGTTAGCTTCTCGATCTGAAAAAGCTGTCATCCCGGCCAAGCGCGTAGCGCGCCGAGCCGGGACCGCGGCAAGCACCAGCGTTTCCGGTGGTCCCGGCTCTTCGCTTCGCTACGGCCGGGATGACAGCTTTTTTCTAAGCCGGCACGAACTGCAGCAGGGTCAGCGTCAGCGCGCCCCAGGCCAGCGGTGCGGCCATGGCGGCCCAGGCGAAGGACGTCTGGCCCTTGCGCCACAGGATCCAGCCGGCCAGCGGGGCCAGCAGGCACACCACCCAGAACAGCGCCGCGAACGTGAAGCCCAGCCAGGCGATCGGGTTCAGCATGTTGCCCGCCCGGTCGAAGACCAGCGGCGTGAAGATGGCCAGGATCGCGCCGATCCCGGCGAACAGCAGGCACGCGCCGGTGGCCAGCACCATCAGCGCCAGCTGTCCCCGATCGATTGGCTTACCAGCTGACTTGAGCGCGACCTTCATGCGCCCTAGCCTCCCGCCCAAGTCTGGAGCCGTCAATGCGTATCGCCACATGGAACGTCAATTCGATCAACGCTCGCCTGGAAGGCGTGCTGGCGTGGTTCGAATCGGAAGCCCCCGATGTCGCGGTGCTGCAGGAGATCAAGTGCGTCGACGAGAAGTTCCCGACCGAGGCCTTCGAGCGGCTGGGCTACAACGTCGTCGTTCACGGCCAGAAGACCTATAACGGCGTCGCCCTGCTCTCGAAGTTCCCGCTGGAGGACGTCCGCAAGGGCCTGCCGTTCCTGTCCGAGGACGAGGTCGACGAGCAGTCGCGCTATGTCGAGGCGGTGATCGGCGCGCCGGTCCCGTTCCGGGTGGTCGGCATCTATCTGCCCAACGGCAATCCGCTCGGCACCGAGAAGTTCGACTACAAGCTGGCCTGGATGCGTCGGCTGCACGCCCACGCCCAGGACCTTCTCGCTTTTGAGGAGCCGCTGGTCATCCTGGGCGACTACAATGTCATCCCCGAGGCCGAGGACGTGGCCAATCCCGAGGCCTGGCTGGGCGACGCCCTGTTCCAGCCGCAGAGCCGGGGCGCGTTTCGGGCGCTGAAGAACCTGGGCTTCACCGACGCCTACATGCAGGTCGACGGCGCGCCGGGCGGCTACACCTTCTGGGACTACCAGGCCGGCGCCTGGCCCCGGAATCTGGGCATCCGCATCGACCACCTGCTGTGCTCGCCCCAGGCCGTCGATCGGCTGGAGACCGTGGTCATCCACCGCGACGAGCGCGACAAGGAAAAGCCCTCGGACCACGTGCCGGTCGTCGGCCACTTCCGCGACTAGGCGCCGCCTGTTGGGGAATCACGACTCTCGCTAGCCTGCCCCGACTATGAGCGAACTCGCCCGTCTTTTGCTGTTCGTGGCCATCGCCGGCTCGGCGGTGACGTTCCTGGGCAGCCTGGCCATCTGGTACGGCGACGAGGACCGGCGCCTGCGCCGGGCCCTGCGCAACGTGCTGAAAAGCGATCCCGAAGGCTTCGTGGTCGCGCGCGGCCGTGGCCGGGGCGCGGGCTTCTCGTTCTCGACCAACCTGCTGGCCGTGGCCTGGGATCGCGGCGCGTGGTGCCTGATCTATCGGCTGGAAGAGCTGATGGGCGCGGAACTGCTGGTCGACGGCCAGGTGATGGGCCGGGTGTTCCGGGGCGAAGGCCGCCGGGCCATCGACCATGTCGCGCCCCAGGCCCAGTCGGTCACCCTGCGCCTGATCTTCGACGACCCGCGCCATCCCGACTTCGCCCTGGAGCTCTGGGCCCCCGGCGACGAGCAGCGCCGCGAGAGCCGCTCGGCCGGCGAGCTGATGCAGGAAGCCAACCGTTGGCTGGCCCGCTGCGAGGCCATCGTCCGCCGCCCGCTGCCGCCGCGCCCGGTGAAGCCGGAAGCCGCGCCGGTCGTGGCCGCCCGTCCGGCGCCGCCGCCCGAGCCGCCGGAGTCCTTCGACTACGACGACGAAGAGGACGACGACGACTTCCACGCGCCGCCCCCGCCCCTGCCCGACACCCCGCCGCCGCTGGCGCGGCGCTCGTCGTTCGACGAGGCTCCGCGCGCCGCGCCGGCCCGTCCGATCTCGCGCCCGACGACGCCTCCGCCCGCCGCGCCGGCGCCCAAGCCCGCCGCCGAGCCCGACATGTTCGACGACCCGCCGTGGGACGACGAGATGGACGACGAGCCCTACGCGCCGCCGCCACCCGCCCCGACCTACAAGCCCGTCTCCAAGGCCCGTCGCGAGACGCCGACCGATCAGGATGAGCTCCCGTTCGATCTGGACGACTGATCACGCTTGCGCGAACGGTAACGGTGATCGGTCGATTTTCGATTGCTGCGACGCAGCGACGGGCGTAAAGCGCCGCCGCCGGCCGTGAGCTGGCGCTTTGGAGCCTCGAGCTTTACATGGCGGGCAAAGACCCTCTCGCCGCTGCAGCCTCCGCTACCCCGACAACTCAAGCTTCCCACCACGGCCACGCGGCGTCGCGTTTCTGGCCGTTGGCGCTGGGCAGCGTGGGCGTCGTGTTCGGCGACATCGGCACCAGCCCCCTCTACGCCTTCCGCGACGCGCTGGCCGAAGCCGCGCGCGACGGCCTGGTGCGCGCCGAGATCATGGGCGTGCTGTCGCTAGCGCTGTGGGCGCTGATCCTGGTCGTGACGATCAAGTACGTCCTGTTCCTGATGCGCGCCTCCAACAAGGGCGAAGGCGGGGTGCTGTCGCTGATGGCCCTGGCCCAGCAGGGCGCCAAGGGCCGCACCGGCCTGATCTTCGCCCTCGGCGCCATCGGGGCTGCGCTGTTCTACGGCGACGGCGTCATCACGCCCGCGGTGTCGGTGCTGTCGGCGGTCGAGGGCCTGAAGTCGGTCCCCGGCTTCTCGCACTGGTTCGGCACCCAGGAGGTGATCGTCACCGCCCTGGTGATCCTGACCGCGCTCTTCTCGTTCCAGGCCAAGGGCACGGCCAAGATGGCCGGCGTGTTCGGCCCGGTGATGGTCTGCTGGTTCCTGTGCCTGGGTGCGATGGGGATCTGGCACATCAAGGACGATCCCAGCGTGCTGGCGGCGATCTCGCCGACCTACGCCATCTATTTCCTGATGCATCACGGCCTGACCGGCTTTCTCGTGATGGGCGCGGTGTTCCTGACCGTCACCGGGGCCGAGGCCCTGACCGCCGACATGGGCCACTTCGGCCGCGGCCCGATCCAGATGTCGTGGTTCGGCCTGGCCCTGCCGATGCTGACCCTGAACTATTTCGGCCAGGCGGCCCTGGCGTCCAAGGCCCTGGCCGCCGCCGAGGCCACGGGCGTGCCCCTGCCCAACGCCGACTGGTTCTTCCTGATGGCCCCGCACCAGTGGCGGCTCGGGCTGGTGCTATTCTCGGGCCTGGCCACCGTCATCGCCAGCCAGGCGGTGATCACCGGGGCCTTCTCCCTGACCCAGCAGGCGATCCAGCTGGGCCTGCTGCCGCGCATGGACATCAAGATCACCTCGACCACCGAGGCCGGCCAGATCTATGTCGCGCCGATCAACTGGATGCTGTTCGTCGGCGTCGTGCTGGTGGTGCTGTCGTTCCGCTCGTCCTCGGCGCTGGCCCACGCCTACGGCATCTCGGTGACCGGCACGATGGTGGTGACCACCCTGCTGGCCTACATCGTCGTGCGCCATGTCTGGAAGTGGAGCCTGTGGGCGGCCCTGGCCCTGATCGTGCCGCTGTTCGCCCTGGACCTGACCTTCTTCACCGCCAACCTGCTGAAGGTGCTGACCGGCGGCTGGGCCCCGCTGGCCCTGGGCGCCGGCCTGTGCCTGCTGATGTCGATCTTCGTGACCGCCACCGAGCGCCTGCGCACAAAGCTGAACAAGGACGGCCTGCCGTTCGCCGACTTCCGCGAGATGATCGCCCGCCGCCCGGCCGCCTCGACGCCCGGCACGGCGGTCTATCTGACCTCGGACCCGGACACGACGCCGCCGGCCCTGATGCACAGCCTCAAGCACTTCAAGGTGCTGCACGAACGCAACGTGCTGCTGAAGGTGGTCAACGAGACCACCCCCTACGTGCCCGACGACCAGCGGATCGAGACCCAGGTGCTGGACGAGCGCTTCTGGCTGGTCACCCTGCGCTACGGCTACATGGAAAGCCCGAACATCCCCCAGGCGCTGGCGGTGTGCCGCAAGCAGGGGCTGAAGTTCGACATCATGAGCACGTCGTTCTTCGTCAGCCGCCGCACGATCGTGCCGTCGGTGGCGAGCGACGCCCTGCCCGCCTGGAAGCGCAAGCTGTTCACCTTCCTGACGCGCAACGCGGCCGACCCGACCACCTTCTTCCACCTCCCGCCGGGACGCGTGGTGGAACTGGGCGCCCAGGTCAGCCTGTAGCGTCGGACCCTAGGCCGGCACGCCGTAGCGCGCGGCCGGCCAGCTGCGGGACAGGTTCGGGGTCAGCGCGCCACGCGCGGCCTCGAACGCGGTCCAGTCGGCCAGTTCCGGCAAGGCCGGGATGGTGGCGAACTCGCCCTGGTCGAGACCCGCCAGCGCCGCGTCGACCATGGCGGTGGCCGGCATGACCCACTCGGTCGGCAGCTGGTGGATATCGACGCCGGCGGTTCCCCAGAAGTCGGTCGCCGTCGCGCCGGGCATCACCGCCTGGACGCGCACGCCCTTGTCGGCCAGCTCGTGCTTCAGGCTCTGGCTGAAGGCCAGGACATAGGCCTTGGACCCGCCGTAGACGCCGTTGAGGATCTCCGGGGCCACCGCCACGATCGAGGCGATGTTGATGATCGTGCCGCCGCCGCGCGCCACGAAGCCCGGCAGGACCGCATAGGTCAGGCGGGTCAGGGACTCGACGTTCAGGGTGATCATCGCGCTCATCGCGTCGACATCGGCCTGCAAGGCGGGCGTGGCCGAGCCGACGCCGGCGTTGTTGACCAGGGTGGTGATGCGCGCGTCGGTCTTCAGCACCTGCTCGACCTTGGCCATGCCGGCCCGGTCGCCCAGGTCGGCGACGACCACCTCGACCTTGCGGCCCGTCTCGCCGGTGATCTTGGCGGCCAGGTCGTTCAGGCGGCCTTCGCTGCGGGCCACCAGGATCAGGTCATGGCCGCGCTTGGCCAGGCGGTCGGCATAGACCGCGCCGATGCCCGACGAAGCGCCGGTGATCAGCGCGAAACCCTTGTCTTGGCTCATCTTTCTTCTCGCTATCTCAGTCTCGTGGGCCGTGCTGGCCCGATGGCGAGAGGAATAGGCGCGCTTGCTCACGTCTCAAATGTCGTTTATGCCACCTTTCAGGACATGCAATTTCGGACACCCGCCATGCACCGGATCGGCTTCGTGGTTTCCCCCGACTTCCAGCTGATGAGCGTCGCGGCCCTGCCCGCGTTCGAGTTCGCCAACCTGACCACGCCCACGCCGTTCTACGACGTGCAGGTGCTGTCGGAGACCGGTGGGCCGGTGCGCAGCTCGCTGGGCCTGGTCATGGAGACCGCGTCGCTGGACGGCGGGACCTGGGACACGGTGATCTTCGGCGGCGACCTGGACGGGTCGGACGTCTCCGAGAGCATGGTCGCGGCGGTGCAACGCGCTTCCGGCGCGGCCCGACGGACGGCCTCGATCTGCACCGGGGCCTTCGTCCTGGCCCAGGCGGGCCTGCTGGACGGCCGGTCGGTCACCACCCACTGGGCCCAGGCCCGCGAACTGGCGGCGCGCTACCCGACCATCAAGCTCGACTCCGACCGCATCTTCACCGTCGACGGCCCGATCTGGACCTCGGCCGGGGCCAGCGCCGGCATCGACCTGGCGCTAGGCATGATCGAGAACGACCTCGGCCCCGAGATCGCCCGCCTGGTCGCCCGCAAGCTGGTGCTCCACCACCGCCGGGCCGGCGGCCAGTCGCAGCACTCGGTGTTGCTGGAAATGGACGCCAAGTCCGACCGCATCCAGACCGCCCTCGACTACGCCCGCAACAACCTGACCGCCGAGCTGTCGGTCGAGGACCTGGCCGAGGCCGCCCACCTCTCCCCCCGCCAGTTCAGCCGCGCCTTCCGCGCCGAGACCGGCCAGTCGCCGGCCAAGGCCGTGGAGAACCTGCGGGTCGAGGCCGCGCGGTTGATGATGGAGCAGACCCGCCACCCGATCGAGGTCATCGCCGACCAGACCGGCTTCGCCGACCGCGAGCGGATGCGGCGGGCCTTCATCCGCGCCTACGGCCAGCCGCCCCAGGCGATCCGACGTAGCGCCTAGACCAAGGCGCGGAGCACCGCGTCCAGATCGGTCGCGCCGGCGCGGGGTTGGCCCTCGAAGGTCAGCCAGCCTTCGTTGAAGCCGTCCAGCATCTGGATACGGGGCAGCGGATCGGCCATGCCCTGGTCGCGGAACAGCCCGCCCCAGGTCTCACGCGGCACGATCTGGGCCTCGACCGAACGGGCCAGCACCTGGGCGAACGCGGCGGCCAGATCGTTGGGACTGACCATCGCCGGGCCTTCCAGCTCGACGATCCGCTTGCCGGTCCAGATCTCGCGCAGCAGGTCTGCGGCGGTCTCGCCGACGTCCTTGGAGGCCACCATCGGGATACCCCGATCCAGCGGGGCCAGGAAGCTGCGCAGCACGCCCTCGTCGCGAGCGGCGGGGACATCCCACATGGCGTTGTCCATGAACCAGGCCGGCCGCAGGATCGTCAGCGGCAGGGTCAGGTCCGCGATCGCCGCCTCCATCAGGGTGTGCTGGCTGAGCAGGTTCGGCTGGCCGGCCTGGGCTCCGACGGTGGAGAGCCAGACGACCTTGGCCGGCTGGGCGGCCTCCAGCGCCTGGCGCACGGCGGCGACGGTCGCCCGCGCTTCCGGGAAACCCGGCTGCGGATCGAACACCGGCGGCGGCACGATGAAGACGCCCTCGGCGCCCGCGAAGGCCTTGGTCAGCGCCTCGGCGTCGTCCATGGCCGCCAGCGCAATCTCGCAACTCCGCTCGGCCCAGGCCGCGCCCTTGGCGGCGTCGCGGACGACGCCCCGCACCGGCAGGCCGGCCTCCAGAAGACGGCGGGCGGCGGCCCCGCCCACCCGACCGGTGATCCCCGTGACGACAAACATGGCGCGCTCCCTTGTTCGATGACGCGCCAAGACATCTACGCCCACGGCCTCATTGCCTTAATCGCCATTGAGTCACATCATTGATGACTGGAAATCACGGATGACGCGCATGGGCTTTGACGGACGGCTGGTGGCCAATATCGGCGTGCTGGCGGCGATCGTGGAGTGCGGCAGCTTCGCCCGCGCCGCCGACGCCCTGGGCCTGACTCCGTCGGGCGTCAGCCGCGCCCTGGCCCGGCTGGAGCAGCGGATCGGCGTGCGCCTGCTGGAACGCACCACCCGCTCGCTGTCCCTGACCGACGAGGGCCGCCGGCTCTATGCCGAGATCGGACCTCTGCTGAACGGCATCGAGGACGTGGTGGCCGGGACCGCCGGCGCGGCCGCCGCCGTGCGCGGGCGCTTGCGGGTCAATGTCGACGCCTTCTTCTCGCGCCTGCTGCTGGCCCCGCACCTGGCGAGCTTCCTCGACCGCTATCCGGAGATCAGCCTGGAGCTGGTGGCCCGCGACCAGCTGGGCGACCTGATCGGCGACGGCTTCGACCTGGCCATCCGCTTCGGCGATCCGCCCGCCTCGTCCCTGGTGTCGCGCAAGCTGCTGGAGACCCGCACCGCCACCCTCGCCTCACCCGCCTATCTGGCCCGCGCCGGCCATCCGACGCATCCGAGCGAGCTCTCGGCCCACGCCTGCATCCAGATGCGCCACGCCCAGACCGGCGAGCCCCTGGCCTGGACCTTCCGGCGCGGCGACGAGGTCCTGACCGTCCCGACCACCGGCCGCCTGGCGGTGAACGAGGTCGGAGCGCTGATGGGCGCGTGCCTGTCGGGCGTCGGCATCGCCCGCGTCAAGGTGATCGGCGTGCAGGACCTGATCGACCGCGGCGAGCTGGTCGACCTGTTCCCCGACTGGACCGGCGAGACCTTCCCGCTCGTTGCCCTCTACCCGTCCCGCCACCTGCCCGCGGCCAAGACCCGGGCGTTCGTCGACTTCGTGGCGGAGGTGGTGAAGGCCTAGCCCTCGACCGCCTGCTCGACCGCCAGCGCCAGGTCCAGGGCCCGCGAGGCTTCCTCGCCGGTCACCACCGGACGCGGGGCCTCGCCGCGCACGGCCTTCAGGAAGCCGGCGACCGACAGGCCCAGCGGGTCCTTGCCGGCGGGCGTCTCGGTGAAGTTCTCGATCAGCGGGAACGGGGTGGTGTTGCGGAAGGTGCGGGCCAGGAAGTCGATCTCGACCTCGCCCGACGGGTAGACGACCTTCATGGTCCGCTCGCGGGCCTCGGCGACGCGGGAGCTGTCGAACACGGCGATGAAGCCGTTCTCGAACATCGCCTCGACCTTGACCCAGTCCAGAGAGGTCGAGCGGGTGATCGCCCCCTCGCCGTCCACCGTCATCGGCTGGGCCTCGCACAGGGCCAGGGCCAGATCGATGTCGTGGATCATCAGGTCCAGCACGACCGAGACGTCGAGATTGCGATCCGACGGCGTGCCCCGGCGGACGGCTTCCAGGCGCAGCGGCTGCTCGGGGATGTCCAAGAGGCCCATGGCCTGGAACACCACCCGCTCCTGGTGGCCGCAGGCCAGCGGCACGCCGGCCTTGGCGGCGGCGGCGACCAGCCGGTCGGCGTCTTCCGGCGTCACGGCCAGGGGCTTTTCGGAATAGACCGGCTTGCCCGCCTTCAGCGCCTTCAGCGCCGCCTCGGCGTGATGGACGGCGGGGGTGGCGACCGTGACCACGTCCACGGCGGCCAGGAAGGCGTCCATGTCGTCGAAGCCTTCCGCGCCCAGCGGCTCGGCCAGGGCCTTGGCGCGCGACAGGTCGATGTCGAACACCCCGACCAGGGTCACGCCCTCCAGCTCGGCGTACTTCTTGGCGTGATAGCCGCCGAACACTCCGGCGCCGACGACGCCCGCTTTCAAGGTCTGGGTCATGACGCGCTGTCTACTCCGCTTCGGTGACGCATAGAAGCACTGGAGCCTCTGTCGCGGACGCGCTAAACATCCGTTTAAATTAGCAACGCTCGCCAAGAGCAGCCGGAGGAAGCCCCATGACCACCTCGCGTGAGATCCGCCTGAAGAGCCGTCCCGTGGGCGTGCCCCAGGTTTCCGACTTCGACCTGGCCACCGTCGAGCTGGCCGCGCCGGGCGACGGCGAGATCCAGGTCAAGAACCTGTGGATGTCGGTCGATCCCTATATGCGCGGCCGCATGTACGACCGTCCCAGCTATGTGCCGCCGTTCCAGATCGGCCAGGCCCTGCAGGGCGGCGCGATCGGCGAGGTCACGGCGTCCAACGATCCGGACTTCAAGCCGGGCGACATCGTCAACTCGATGTTCGGCTGGCGCGAAGGCTTCAACGCCAATCCGAAGGCCCTGGCCGCCGCCGGCATGGGCGCGATCACCAAGATCGACACCCACGGCATTCCTCCGCAGGCCTTCCTCGGCGTGGCCGGCATGCCGGGCATGACCGCCTATGTCGGCCTTCTGAAGATCGCAGCCCTGAAGGACGGCGACGTCGTGTTCGTCTCGGCCGCCGCCGGCGCCGTGGGCTCGATCGTCTGCCAGATCGCCAAGCTGAAGGGCCACACCGTGATCGGCTCGGCCGGCGGACCTGATAAGGTCGCGTTCCTGAAGTCGATCGGCGTCGACCACGTCATCGACTACAAGGCCACGCCCGACGTGGTCGCCGAGCTGGCCAAGGTCGCGCCCAAGGGCATCGACGTCTATTTCGAGAACGTCGGCGGCATCCACCTGGAAGCGGCCATCAACTCGGCCCGGCCTTTCGCCCGCTTCGCCCTGTGCGGGATGATCTCGCAATACAACGAGACCGGTAAGGCCGAGGGTCCGTCCAACATCATCCTGGCCGTCGGCAAGAGCCTGCGCCTGGAGGGCTTCATCGTCTCCAACCACTACGACCTCTATCCGCAGTTCGCCAAGGACATCGGCGAGTGGATCAAGGCCGGCAAGATCACCTGGAAGGAGACCGTCGAGGACGGCGTCGAGCGCGCCCCGGACGCCTTCATCAAGCTGTTCTCCGGCGAGAACATGGGCAAGATGCTGGTGAAGCTGGGCTAGTTCTCGCCTTTTCCTGGGGGTAGATGACGCCATCTGCCTCCAGGAGAATCCCATGCCCGTCGCCCACCTCAAGCGCTGGAACATCTCGATCGGCGACGGCCAGCCGCTGGCGGTGATCGCCGGCCTGAACGTGCTGGAGAACCTGGACCTGGCGCTGGAGGTCGGGACCGAGCTGAAGGCGATCTGCGCCGATCTCGGCCTGCCCTATATTTTCAAGGCCAGCTTCGACAAGGCCAACCGCTCGTCGATCAAGAGCTATCGCGGCCCGGGCCTGGCCGAGGGCCTGAAGATGCTGGCCGAGGTCAAGCGCCAGCTGAACGTGCCGATCGCCACCGACCTGCACGAGGTCGAGCAGGCCGAGCCGGTCGCCGCCGTCGCCGACCTGGTCCAGATCCCCGCCTTCCTGGTGCGCCAGACCGACCTGATCGTCGCCACCGCCAAGGCCACGGCCGCCCAGCAGGGCATCATGCACGCCAAGAAGGCGCAGTTCATCGCGCCCTGGGACTGCAAGAACATCATCAGCAAGGCCCGCGAGGCCGCGCCGGACCTGGAGATCGTACTGTGCGAGCGCGGCGCCTCGTTCGGCTACAACAACCTGGTGGTCGACATGCTGGGCATCGCCGAGATGCAGGCCCTGGGCGTGCCGGTGTCGATCGACGCCACCCACGCCGTGCAGCTGCCGGGCGCCGACCCGCGCACGGGCGGGGCCTCGACCGGCGGTCGTCGCGCCGGCGTGCCGATCATCGCCAAGGCGGCCATCGCGGCCGGGGCCGACGCAATCTTCCTGGAATTCCATCCGGACCCGGACAAGGCCCTGTGCGACGGCCCCAGCTGCCTGCCGCTGGACGGCGCCGCGGCGCTGCTGAAGACCCTGAAGGCCCTGCACGAGGCGGTGCGCGCCTAGAGCGACTCCCACATCCGCAGCTCACGCGACTCCCAGCCCCCCTCCAGCACGATCTCCAGTTCGCGCAGCCAGGGGGCCTGGGAGAAGCCCTTGTTGCTGGTAGAGACCGAGGCCACGACGATCCGTCGCCGCTGGGCCTCGGCCTCCAGCCGGGTCAGCACGCCCGCCAGCAGGTCGGGCAGCACGGCGTTCATCATCAGATAGACGTCGGCGGCCGGCCAGGCGGTCGTCAGCAGATCGCCAGCTTCGAACGACAGGCTGTCCAGCCCCAGCGCCCGAGCGGCGCGGGTCGCCTCGGCCGCGCGCTCGGCCACCAGCTCGATCCCGTGCAGCGTCACGCCATGGCGCAGCGCGCCGTAGAGCCCGAAGCGGCCATAGCCGCTGCCCAGGTCTAGCAACCGCGGCGCTGACCGCAGCTCAGGCGCCAACGCCCGATAGAAGGCCCGCACGGCCGCGTAGCTCAGATCGCCCTGGTCGAACCGTTGCACGCCGTAGCGATCCAGCAGGCTCAGGGTGTTCAGCCCCGCCTCGACCGCCTCGACCCGCAGGCCCAGGGCCGCATCGGTCGCCGCGTCGTCGATGGAGGCCGTCGAGGCGTCCAGGGCCTCGATCAACCGCCTAGCGGCGACCAGGTCGGAGGTGGGGTCGAGGGTCGCCAGGGCCATGTGAATGCTCCGGGTTCACGGATAATCGCCAGAATAGCACAGATAATAAATACACCCATCAGTTGACAAACCGCACACATTCGCCCCAACCTCTCGCCTAGGTGGGATCGTGCGCCCCGCCCTGCGTTCAGCCGAAATCTTCAAGACCGTCTGCTTCACGCGGCGACCGCCTCCGTGCGCGCCGCGCGCCCTTTCACACGCTTTTAGGAGGCTCTCCATGACGCCGATCCCGCTCTACGCCGTCGCCATCACCGAAGGCATCGCCAAGGGCGACCTGGCCCAGCTGCGCAAGCTGCAGACCCTGGCCGAGACCCATCTCAAGGAACACGGCGACGTCGGCGCGCTGCTGACCCAGCTGAAGGTCGAGATCGCCAAGCACCAACACAAATAACCGCAACCGCGCCGCCGATCCCAAGACGGCGGCTGGAGGAAACACATGAGCATCATGCCCTATGGCGTCGCCATCACCGACGCGATCAGGTCCGGCGAACTGGCCAAGCTGAAGGCCGTCGAAGAGGCCGCCGAAAAGCACCTGGAGCAGTACGGCGACATCCCCACGCTGCTCGCCCTGCTGAAGGTCGAGATCGCCAAGCTCGAAGGCAAGCGCTGACCGCGCTCAACCCGAAGGAATCCAGATCATGAGAATGCTCTACGGACCCGCCATGACCCAAGGCATCGCCGGCGGCGACCTGGCCGAACTGCAGCGTCTGGCCGCCGAAGCCGAGAAGCACCTGGAGCAGTACGGCGACATCCCCAGCCTGCTGGCCGTGCTGAAGGTCGAGATCGCCAAGCTCGAACACGGCGGCAAGTACTGATCCCGTCTCGCGTCCGGCGCCGATCGGAGCCGGACGCGGGCGTCGCCCTTTCGCGCAAGGACCGGACGTGATGACCGACACGCTCTCGCACACAGCCGACACCCTGGACGGCAAGCCCGTCCGCTATCGGCTGGAGCGCGACTATACCGAGCTCGTGCCGGTCCACGTGGTCTGGGAAGTGACCCTGGCCTGCAATCTGAAGTGCCAGCACTGCGGCTCCCGGGCCGGCCGGCCGCGCTCGGACGAGCTGAACACCACCGAAGCCCTGGAGCTGATCGACCACCTGGCCGCGCTGGGCACGCGCGAGCTGACCCTGATCGGCGGCGAGGCCTATCTGCGCCGCGACTGGATCGAGCTGATCCGCCGCAGCCGCGACCACGGCATCCGCACGGCCATCCAGACCGGGGCCCGCAACCTGACCGACAAGCGCCTGGACGAGGCCGCCGAGGCCGGGCTGCAAGGCGTGGGCGTGTCGATCGACGGCCTGCCCGAGCTGCACGACCGTGTGCGCGGCGTGGTCGGTTCCTACGACCAGGCCATCGACGCCCTCAAGCGCGTCAAGGCCCGGGGCATGGCCGTCTCGGTCAACACCCAGATCGGCGCCGAGACCGCCGAGCATCTGCCCGAGCTGATGGACCGCATCATCGAGGCCGGCGCCACCCACTGGCAGATCCAGCTGACGGTCGCCATGGGCAACGCCGTCGACAATCCTGAACTGCTGCTGCAGCCCTACAAGCTGCTGGAGGTCATGCCACTGCTGGCGCGCCTCTATCAGGAAGGCCAGGAGCGTGGCCTGCTGATGGTGGTCGGCAACAATGTCGGCTATTTCGGCCCCTACGAGCACATGTGGCGCGGGCTGGGCGACGACACCGACCATTGGAACGGCTGCTCGGCCGGCCAGACCGGCATCGGCATCGAAGCGGACGGCACCGTCAAGGGCTGCCCGTCCCTGGCCACCTCGCTCTACGCGGCCGGCAATGTCCGCGAGATGAGCATCGAGGACATCTGGCGCCACAGCGAGAAGATGAGCTTCGGCCGCGTGCGCGGGGTCGAGGAGCTGTGGGGCTATTGCCGCACCTGCTACTACGCCGACGTCTGCCGGGCCGGCTGCACCTGGACCTCGGAGTCCCTGCTGGGCAAGCGCGGCAACAATCCCTACTGCCACCACCGCGTCCTCGACCTGGCCAAGCACGGCCTGCGCGAGCGGGTGGTCAAGATCAAGGAAGCCCCGGCCGAGAGCTTCGCGGTCGGCGAGTTCGCCCTGATCACCGAGGCCATTCCGGGCGTCGAGGCCCCGCCGCTGCCGGTGCGCGATCCCGCCGCCGTGCATGTGGCTCAGCGCGAGCGCTCGGCGGCCGGCGGCGCCCTGCCCCCCAGCCTCAAGCCCTGCCGCGCCTGCTCCAGCTATATCTGGCCGCACGAGACCACCTGCCCCCATTGCGAGGCCGACGTGGCCCAGGCCGAGGCGGCCTACGATATCGAGGCCGAACGCCGCCGCGCCCTGATCGCCGAGGCCACCCGGATGCTGGCGCGGCTGGAAGCCGACCGCGCTCCGGCGTAAGGTCGATACACTGGCTTCACTGCTCGCGGCTCCGTGATCGCGCGTGAGAATTCGGCTCTCTACGGTCGAAATCACGCGCGACGAGTCGCCCGGCGGCGGGCGTTCAATCCTCTTTCAGCGCTCCCGCGCCGCGCGAACGTGATGAGCTTCACAGCTCAGCTTGATAGCCATTCCCGAATGGTCGAGCTTCGACAAATTCGATAAAACCCATAAATTACAGCATATTATTGAGATTCCCCAAATCGGCGAGCCGCCGTTACGGAAAGCGCCGCCAGAGTTTTTTCTCGCAACTGCGAAATCCGCGTGATTTCTGGTAGCGAATTCGTGATCGAAGTTTTACTCTAGGCGAAGCCGACGAGCTCTCCGCGTCGGACCAGCCCGAGATTCCAAGACATGAGCGATCGCTCCAGCCTCTTCGACGTGCGCTCCTCCACGAGCGTGACCCTCGATCAGGTCGTTCGCCGTGACACGGTGGAGATCCCCGCCGAAGTGCCGCTGGCCATGCCGGTGCAGCCGCTGGGCTTCTGGCAAGGCGGTTCGCGCCGCGCCACCGCCCTGGCCGCCAACATGACCCTGCGCCGCTGGGTCGTGGCCCTGGCGACGATCGTCATGGGCTTCGCTGGCTGGAAGGCCACCTTCGACACCATCGCCCTGGGCGGCGTCACCCGCCTGGAAGGCGTGGTCCTGACCCTGCTGGCCCCGCTGTTCCTGGCCCTGTCGCTGTGGTTCTGCACCGCCGTCGCCGGCTTCATCATCCTGCTGGGCAAGCCCAAGGATCCGCTGGGCATCGACGGCGAAGCCCCGATGCCCAAGCTGCACACGCGCACGGCCATCCTGATGCCGGTGCACAACGAGGACGCCGCCGCCGTCTTCGCCCGCCTGCGCGCCATGGACGCCTCGCTGGCCGAGACCGGCCTGAGCCGCCACTTCGACATCTTCGTGCTCAGCGACACCCGCGACGCCCAGGTGGCCCTGGCCGAGCAGGCCTGCTTCGCCCGCTTCCGCCGCGAGGCCCACAGCAACGTCTTCTATCGCGTCCGCAAGGAAAACACGGGCCGCAAGGCCGGCAACGTCGCCGACTGGGTGCGCCGCTGGGGCAGCGCCTACGAGCACATGCTGGTGCTGGACGCCGACAGCCTGATGACCGGCGAGGCCATGGTCCGCCTGGCCGACGCCATGGAGCGTCACCCCGGCGCCGGCCTGATCCAGACCATGCCGATGATCATCAACGGCCAGACGATCTTCGCCCGCACCCTGCAGTTCGCCACGCGCCTGTACGGCCGCGTCGCCTGGACGGGCCTGGCCTGGTGGTCGGGCACGGAGAGCTCCTTCTGGGGCCACAACGCCATCGTCCGCACGCGCGCCTTCGCCGAGACCTGCGGCCTGCCGCACCTGAACGGCCCCAAGCCGTTCGGCGGCGAGGTGATGAGCCACGACGCCCTGGAAAGCGCCCTGCTGCGCCGCGGCGGTTGGAGCGTCCATCTGGCTCCGTACCTGGAAGGCTCGTACGAGGAGAGCCCCTCGAACCTGCTGGACTTCGCCACCCGCGACCGCCGCTGGTGCCGGGGCAACGTCCAGCACGTGCCGCTGGTCGCCCTGCCCGGCCTGCACTGGATGAGCCGCATGCACCTGGTGATCGGCGTGCTCAGCTACGCCCTGTCGCCGCTGTGGTTCATCGCCCTGTCGGCCGGCATCACCTCGCGCGCCCTGATGCCCGAGCTGAAGAAGGCGGCCTTCACCATGGCCGACCTGCAGGCCGCCGCGCACGCCCTGATCGACTGGCGCGAGATCCAGGCCACCGCCTGGGCCATGATCATCACCTTCCTGCTGCTGTTCGGCCCCAAGATCATGGGTTCGATCCTGGTCTTCAGCCGCAAGGCCGAGATCAAGGGCTTCGGCGGCAAGCGCCGCGTCGCCGCCGGCCTGGCCGTCGAGATGCTGCTCTCGGCCCTGGTCGCCCCGATGCTGATGTTCACCCAGACCCGCGCGATCGTCGAGATCATGGCCGGCAAGGTCGGCGGCTGGGCCACCCAGCGCCGCGACGCCGACAAGGTCAGCTTCAAGGAGGCCTCGGCCGCCATGGGCTGGATCAGCGTCACCGGCCTGGCCCTGGGCGCGGTGTTCTGGTTCACGCCGGACCTGTTCACCTCGACCGCCCCGATCCTGCTGGGCCTGGCCCTGGCCGTGCCGCTGACCATGCTGGGCGCCAACAAGATCGCCGGCCTGAAGGTCAAGACCAACGGCCTGTTCATGACCCCGGAAGAGCGCCGCCCGCCGGCTATCGTCCGCGCGGCCCTGGGCTCGGCCGCCGAGCCGCCGATCCGCTGGTTCGCCCGCGACGGTCGCCCGATCGGCCCGACCACCAAGATCCGCGACGCGGCCTGATACCGTCGCCGAAACGCTCCAGAGCCCGTCCGAAAGGACGGGCTCTTTTTCTTATATGCCTAGCGTCGGGCTGGTCGTGAAGTTCGCGCCGGAGTAGAAGCGCGGCTTCCTGTCCTTCCCGGGGAGCCGCGTATCGTGTCGCGTCTGTTCAGCGCCTATGTGATCGTCGACTGGAGCGCCGCGGCCAAGCCGACGACGGGCGCCGACTCCATCTGGATCGGCGTGCTCAAGCGCGACGTGCGCTTCCGGCTGACCTTCGAGAGCTTCAACCCCGCGACGCGCGGCGAGGCCGAGACCAGGCTGGCCGCCATCCTCGACGACCTGAAGAAGCGTGGCGAGCGGGCCCTGGTCGGCTTCGACTTCCCGCTGGGCTTCCCGCGCGGGCTGTCGCAGGCGCTAGCCCTGCCGGGAGAGACCCGCTGGCGCGCGGTCTGGGACCAGCTGGCCAAGATGGTCAAGGACAAGGCCGACAACACCAACAACCGCTTCGGCGTTGGCTCTGAGATCAACCGTCGCCTGACCGGCGGGCCCTTCCCGTTCTGGGGCTGCCCGCCCAAGGACGCGCTGACCACGCTGCAGCCCAAGCGCCCGCGCGAGCATGGGGCCGATGATCTGCCCGAGTTCCGCTATGCGGACGAGGCGGCCAAGGGCGCGCACTCGATCTGGAAGCTCTATTACAACGGCTCGGTCGGCGGTCAGGCGATCATGGGCATCCCGGCCGTGCGCCGCCTGAAGGACGCGCGCGGCGACGCCGTGCGGGTGTGGCCGTTCGAGACCGGCTTCAAGACCCTGACTGAGGCCGACCTCGAGGGCGTCACCGTGGTGGCGGCCGAGGTCTATCCGTCGCTGATCAAGCCGGCCCCCGTGCACGGCGAGATCAAGGACCTGACCCAGGTGCGCACCCTGGCCGAACACTTCGCCAAGCTGGACGAAGCCGGCAAGCTGGGCGCGGTATTCGATGCGCCGAAGGGGCTTTCGGAAGCGGCTCTGGAAGCGGCCTCTACCGAAGAAGGCTGGATCCTGGGGGCTTAAGATGCTCCCCCGCGATGCGGGGGAGCTGTCGCGGAGCGACTGAGGGGGCTAATGCGGCCTAAGCCGAGCTGGCCCCCTCCGGCCCTCCGGGCCACCTCCCCCGCGATGCGAGGGAGGATCTACGTTGCGTTCTTCCGGTCCCGCCAGTCCAGCATCCGGAACCGCAGCAGCAGGAAGCCGGCCGCCAGGAAGCTGGTGATGATGATCGAGATCAGCACCCCGTTCAGGCCCATGCCGCGCGGGATCGCCAGCCACCAGGCCAGCGGGCCCATGACCAGCGCGTAGCTGATCAGGTGGGTGACCGTCGGGATCCACACCTCGCCGCGCGCCCGCAGAGCCTGGGCGGCCACCACCTGCACCGCGTCGGGCGCGAAGAACAGGCAGGCCAACGCCATGGCCGGCAGGATCAGCGTCATGGCCGCCGGGTCGGTGGTGTAGGCCAGCGCCACCCAGTGCTTGGCCGGATAGAGCAGCAGGCCAAACAGCGTCCCGATCACCGCGATGACAGCGAAGGCGATCCAGCCGGCCCGCTTCATGCCTTCCGGATCGCGCGCGCCATAGGCCCGGCCGACCTGCACGGCGGTGGCCGTAGCCACGCCCAGCGGCACCATGAAGACGATGGCCGAGACGTTCAGCACCACGGTGTAGGCGGCCACGGCGAGACTGCCGATCCAGCCGCAGATCAGGTTCATGCCGGCGAAGGCCGAGACCTCGAAGAAGTTCGACGCGCCGGCGCCATAGCCGATGCGGCGCTGCTCGATCTCGGCCGGCCTGTCGCGGGCGGGCTTGTCGAACACGCCCAGCTCGCGGGCTTCCTTCATGCGCAGGACATAGATGGCAAGGGCCACTGCCAGAAAGCTGCGCGCCACGAAGGTCGACCAAGCGCCGCCCGCCGCGCCCATGGCCGGCAGGCCGAAGGTCCCGGGCACCAGCAGCAGGTTGACGGCCAGGTTCACGACATTGGCCAGCCACATCATCACCGCCCCCGGCACGGGCCGCCCAAGGCCTTCCAGCCAGAAGCTAAGAGCCACCGACAAGGCATAGACCGGCAGGGACAGCGAGAAGACGATCAGCGGCGCGGCGGCGCCGTCGGCCAAGCCGTCCTTCAGGCCCAGGCTGTGCAGGAACAGCGGCCCAAACAGCGCCAGCACCGCCGCCGAGCCCACGCCCAGCCACGCGCCGTAGCTGAGACCCCGGCGCAGCACCGCGCCGGTCTCGTGCGGATTGCCGGCCCCGATGGCGCGGGCGGTCATCACCTGCACCCCGACCAGCAGGCCGACCGTGGCGGTGACGAACACCGACGTCGGGGCCCAGGCCATGGCGTGGAAGCCCAGCTGCCGGGCCGAGAAGTGGCCGACGACGATGGCGTCGGTCAGGCCCATGACCATGATGCCCAGGCGCGACAGCACGACCGGCCCCGCCAGGCGGAGCAGTTCGAGCAGATCGGTCATGATGGGGCCGCGCGGCCGCTCCGAGGGGAGCGCCGTTCCGGCCGCGTCGCGCGGCATGGTCGTCACCCCAAAAAGCCAAAAAAAGGGGGGTCAAAGAAGGCGCGCAACCTGACCTATGCCTGCTTTTGCGGCAACCCGCTTTCGGCAAGGCTTGGAACATCGGGACCGGCCAACGGTTCTTCGGGTCAGCCCTACAGGAGCGCCCGATGTCCGAGACCCAGAGCCCCGAGTTCGAACAGACCGGCGACCGCGTCGCCCAGGCCTATCGCGACATCCAGGCCCCGCTGGACGCCAAGGAGGAGCGCTCCTTCGAGCCCAAAGAGGACCCGAAGAAGAGCCATGCCATGCAGGCCGGCGCCCGTCCCTACCCGGCTCCGCCTTACCCCGAACAGCACCAGGCCAAGCCCGGCGACGAGGCCGCGCTCGATCCCGCTCCGATGTACGACGCGCCGTTCTACAAGGGCTCGGGCAAGCTGGCGCACAAGGTCGCCCTGATCACCGGCGCCGACAGCGGCATCGGCCGGGCGGTGGCCGTGCTGTTCGCCCGCGAGGGCGCGGACGTGGCCATCGGCTATCTCAACGAGGACGGCGACGCCAACCTGACCCGCATGGCGGTCGAGGCCGAGGGGCGCCGCGCCATCCTGCTGCCCGGCGACGTCGCTGATCCGGCCTACGCCAAGGCGGCGGTCGAGAAGACGGTGGCGGAGCTGGGCCGTCTCGACATCCTGGTCAACAACGCCGCCTTCCAGGAGCACGTGCTCGACTTCGAGGACCTGACCGAAGAGCATTTCGACCGCACCCTGCGCACCAACCTCTACGGCTATTTCCACATGGCCAAGGCGGCGGTGAAGCACCTGCCCAACGGCGGCTCGATCATCAACACCGGCTCGGTGACCGGCCTGCTCGGCAACAAGGACCTGCTGGATTACTCGATGACCAAGGGCGGCATCCACGCCTTCACCCGCTCGCTGGCCACCCACCTGATCGAGAAGGGCATCCGCGTGAACGCCGTGGCCCCCGGGCCGGTCTGGACCCCACTGAATCCGGCCGACAAGCTGGGTCCCGACGTCGCCCAGTTCGGCGCCAAGACCCCGATGAGGCGTGCCGCCCAGCCCGAGGAGATCGCCCCGGCGTATGTGTTCCTGGCCTCGCCCCAGACGGCCAGCTACATCACCGGCGAGATCCTGCCGATCATTGGTGGGTACGCGGGCGGCTAGTGCGGCCACACCTCGGCCAGCACCTTGGCCTGGCCGTCCTTGAGGCTGACTTCCATCGAGGGCTCCTCCGGCTTGCCGGCCGCGAACAGTTCGTAGATCAGCATCCCGTCGGCCTGCGTGCTCTCGATTACCCGCACCGGCTTGATCGCCTTGCCCGAGGCGGCGGCGGTGTCGCGGACGATCTTCGGCGCATCGACCCAGGCGACGTCGCGCTGGGTCTCGACGATCTCCCACTTGCCGTTCTTCTCCAGCAGATCGAACTCGATCTCCGAGCCGTCGGGCATGTGGCCCTCGACGTCGTAGTAGCGGCGGTCTTCGCGCTCCTTGAACTCGGCTTCCTTGATGGTCAGGCCCGGCGCGGCGGCCTTGACGATCGAGACCACAGCGGCCGGCAGGTCCTTGGCGGCGACGGGCGTGATCTTGGTCTCGGCCATGGCGCCCAGCGCGAAGGACAGGACCCAGAGGACGGGGTGGCTCATGGCGATCTCCTGAAGGGACGCCCGACCCTAAACCAACGGCGGCGTGCTATGCACTCGACTCAATCCAGGGAGTCGAAAAAATGGCCCGCCGCGTCGCACTCGTGTCCTTGCTGGTCGCCGACTATGACGAGGCCATCGGCTTCTATGTCGGCAAGCTGGGCTTCACCCTGGTCGAGAACACCGACATGGGCCACGGCAAGCGCTGGGTCGTGGTCTCACCGGGCAGCGACGGCACGAACTTCCTGCTGGCCCAGGCCACCGGCGAGCAGACTGAGGCCATCGGCCGCCAGGGCGGCGGGCGCGTCTGGCTGTTCCTGCACACGGACGACTTCGCCGGCGACCACGCCCGGATGAGCGCCGCCGGCGTCACCTTCCTGGAAGAGCCCCGCCATGAGGCCTACGGCACGGTGGCGGTGTTCGAGGACCTTTCCGGCAATCGCTGGGACCTGCTGCAACCCAAGAATTGAGGCAATGATGCGCCTGCTGCTCCTGATCGCGGCGGTCGCCGCCCTCGCCTCGCCCGTGGTCGCCGCGCCGGCCAAGATCCGCGTGCTCTATCTCGACCAGTCGGTCGGGTTCGTGCACCGGCCTGTCGCGCGCCCGGCCAACAGCAACGGCCCGACGCAGTCCGAGATCGCCCTGGCCGAGATCGGGGCCAAGACCGGCGCCTTCACCGTCGAGTCCACCCAGGACGCCCGAGTGATCACGCCCGAGAAGCTGAAGAGCGTCGACGTCCTGATCTTCTACACGACCGGCGAACTGCCGATCTCGGCCGAGAACTGGGCGGCGGTGCAGAAATGGGTCGAGAGCGGCAAGGGCGGCTTCGTCGGCCTGCACAGCGCCACCGACACCCACTGGGACTACGCCGGCCCTGGTCAGACCTACACCGCCTTCATCAACGGCAAGTTCGCCGGCCATCCGTGGACCCAAGGGACCCCGATCACCGTGCAAGCGCTGGGCGGCAAGGACCCGGTCAACACCGCCTGGCCGGCCCGCTTCCCCTATGCCGAGGAGATCTATCAGTACTCGGACTATGACCCGACCAAGGTCCGCGCGCTGCAGGCCCTGGACTTCACCGACATGGCCCTGAAGCGCCCGTGGTTCGTGCCAGTCACCTGGACCCGCCAGATCGGCCAGGGCCGCCTGTTCCAGACCAGCATCGGCCACACGCCCAGCACCTGGAACGACCCGCTGTACCGCGCCCAGATCCTGGAGGCCGTGCGCTGGACCGCCCACCGCAAGCCCGGCGCGGCCAAGCCCAATCCGGATGAACAGGCCCTGTGGGCCCTGCGCTCGCTGCTGGCCTATGACGGCCGCCCCAAGGCCGAGGTCGAGGCGCGCCTGGCCAAGCTGGCCAAGGTCGATAAGGCTTGGCTGCGCGACGCCGCCGCCCGCACCGCCGACTTGCGCGCTCTGTGGCCCGCCAAGCCAGACAGCGACAAGGCCCCGTTCGACACGGCCTACAAGGCGGTGCTGCACGACGTGGTGGCCAAGTCGGGCGGCTAAGCCTCCCCGAACGCCTCCGCCGCATAGGTCCGCAGCTGGCTGGCGATGTCCGCCGGCCAGGCCTGGATCCGCGCCTCGAAACCGGCGTCGTCGCCAGCGAACAGCGCCCGCATGGCCTCCTCGAAGTCAGGCAGGTCGCCGCCGATCGCCGACGCGAAGCGGTAGGCCGCCTCGCGGGCGGCGCGGATGCGGTCGGGACCTTCGCTGGCCCGGCGCGCGGCCTCGACCAGCTTGCGCAGCGCCACCGACGCGCCGCCTGGCTGTGAGGCCAGCCAGTCCCAGTGACGCGGCAGCAGGGTCACTTCACGCGCCACCACGCCGAGCTTCGGCCGGCCACGTCCGCGCGGGGCCTCCTCCGGTGGCGCCAGGCGCGCGGCCAGGGCCTCGGGTCCGCCGCTGAGATCGAAGTCCACCGACCGGCCAACGGGGTCGAAGATCAACACCCCCGCCTCGCCGATCAGCCTCTGGGCCGCCAGGGCCGCGTCGAGGCGCGAGCCGACCGCCACGCGCGTCTGGCCATGGAACACGACGTACAGCTCGTCCATCAGTTCAGCCCCGTGGCGTTCAGCGTTTCGATCCAATGGGCGCGGCGATCCTTCAGCCGCGAGGCGCGCATGGAGCCCTCCAGCCCCTCGGTGTCGACCACCTCGACAGCCTCGAACACGAAGGCGTCCGCCCCATGGGCGTTCCAGGCGGCCTGCAGGGTCTTCTCGCGATGCGAGCCCAGGCGCAGCGAGAACCACACGCCGTTCTGACGGTTGGACAGGTCCGGCGCCACGCCGACCCACGCCTGGCCCGTCGGGACGCAGCGCACGGCGTAGATCCCGGCCTCGACCTTGCGTTCCTTGTATTCGCGCAGCAGCGCCTTGCGTCCGGACATGCTCATCTCCTCGGAGACGCGCCTTTTACCCGGATGAAATGCGAAGTCAATATTGTCCGGGTATTATCCCCCAGACACCTGTCCCTCAGCAGCGCGGAAGGCCACATAGCCCCGCTCGACCAGGCGGCGGGTCGCCTCATAGGCGGCCGCCAGCTCCTCATAGGCCGTGCGCAGGTGGGTCAGGCTCGCGACCTGGGCCTCGGAGAGCGAGGCGCCGGCGTCGGCCATCGAGGCGGCCTCGGCCACCCACTTGGCGCGGGCGGTCGCGGTGGCCACGGCCAGGCGCTGGAAGCGGCCGGCGTCGGCGTGCGGCACGGTCGCGCCCAGCACCGCCTTGTTCGAGGCGAAGGCGGTGTAGTCGATCTGCTCCAGATACCCGCGCAGGCGGCGCTGGACCTGGGGATCGACGTCATTGGGCTCGAAGTGGTCGCCGGTGCGGCGGGTGCTGGAAGTCATGATCGCCATGACGGTCTCCATCCGGCCGAAATCGGCCGTTCTGGAGGAAGCCTGCGCCTCACAGCTTAAGGACGGGTTGAGGCCTCCCAACCCGTCCCTCGCGTACTTCTTTCAAAGCGCGTGGCGGACGCCGAAACCGCTCACACTTTCGGCTGCCACGCTTTCTACAACAGCTTGCGGAAGCCCAGACGCACCGTCCGGCCCAGCGGATCCAGATAGTCGCGCTGATAGGCCTGAGGCGTCGCGCCGGCCTGGTCGTGGACCGTCTGCTTGGCGTCGAAGACGTTCTCGAAGTTCAGCGACATCTGGGCGCCCTTCAGGAACGGATGCTTGTCGACCAAAGCCTTGCGCGCGGGGCTGTTGAAGGTGGCGAAGAAGTTCACGCCCAGGGTCGCCAGGTCCGAGAAGTACAGGGTCTGGCCGCCGGTCGCGCCGCCGTCGACCCAGGTCGAGGCCTTCCACGTCCCGTTGAAGCGCATGCCCAGGCCGTCCTTGAAGTAGCCGCCCTGGACCTGCACCTCGTGGCGCGCCTGGCCGTTGCGGGCGCTGATCGCCGCACCGTCCAGTTGGTCCAGCACCGGCATGCCCTTGCGGACGGTGATCTCATCCGACAGGCGCCAGGTGTGGTAGACCGACAGCTGGAACAGGCCCTGGCCCGGACGCATCATGCCGGGAGGCGGGCCGGCCATGCCGCCGCCAGGACCACCGCCGCCCGGAGGACCGCCGGCGCCCATGCGCATCATGCCGCCGCCGGGAGGACCACCGCCCGCGCCGCCGCCGAAGCGAGCGCCCGGGTTGGCCGCGCCCGGGGTCGGCGTGCCGATCGCCTTGAACAGGTTGAAGCCCCAGCGGATGTTCTCGGTCTCGGCGCTGGCGAAGTTCACCGGCCGGGCGTCGATCGACAGCAGACGCCCCGAGGCGTCGCGCACGAAGCGGTCCGGGAACGCCCGCTCCAGGTCCGGCGTGATGGCCGGGAAGCTGGCGATCATGTTCTTGGTTTCGGAGTGCGTGTAGGTGGCGTTGAAGGTCAGTTCGACCTTCTCCAGCGGCTTGTAGTTGACGCCGAACTTCTGGACCTGGCGGTTGTCGTTGAGCAGGTTCGCATTGCCGCCGTCGGTGCGGCTGATGATCACCGTCTGGCCGGTCGTGAAGTCGAACACCGAGACGTTCGGGGTCACCACGGTCGGATCGTTGATCTGGTTGGTGGTCGGCGCGCCCTCTTCGTCGGTGTAGCTGGCGATGAAGCTCAGCTTCTTGATCGGCGCCCAGTTGAAGCCGCCGCCCAGGGTGGTCAGCCCGCCCAGGTCCGACAGGTTGTCGTAGCCGGCGTTGAAGTTGGCCGACAGGTCGCCCAGCTTGGCCAGCACGTTCTGGCGCGTGCTGGTGATCGGCAGGTTGAAGCTGCTCTGGAAGCTCTCGGTGGTGCGGGTGATATCGCGCTTGGTGGTCACGCCCGAGCGGACGGTCTCCGAGTCCAGGCCCTTGCTGTTGGCCCCGACCTTGAACGTCGTCTGCAGGCCGCCGGCCGGCAACATGAAGAGGTTGCCGTTCAGCACCAGCTCGGCGCTGGCCGCGGTCGAGATCGAATGGGCCGTGTCGGGCGCCATGGCCTTGTAGAGCGTCGGCGAGATCACCCCGAACGGATTGACGGTCGGGTCGCCCGCCGCCACCGCCGCCTGGAACGCCGAGGCGTCGAGGCCGCGGCCAGTCTCGGTGTCGGTCTTGGTGCGGTCGAAGTCGCCGGTGACGTTCCAGCGCCAGTCCTTGACCCGGCCGTTGGCGGCCATGCTGACCTGGGTGCGCAAGGTGTCGACGTCGCGCGACAGGGCGCCCGGCGCGTCGATGTAGCGATAGCCGGTCACGGCCTGCGAGAACGGCGAGAACGGGCTGCCGCCCGGCAGGGTGAAGGCGATGCCCGGCAGGCCCAGCAGCGCGTGGCTGCTGCTGTCTTCCAGGTTGCCGCTGAGGGTCACTTGCGTCTGCTTGTTCAGGTCGCGGCTGATCGAGCCCTTGAACGTGCCCTTGTCGGCCTTGGAGATCAGCGAGCGGCTGGCCGCCAGGTCGCCGGTGTTGTAGCGACCGGCCAGCGGACCGAAGTCGGCCAGCGGCGCGCGGCCGTTCACCGCCGAGTCCGGCACGCCCGCTAAGCTGGACGCCACGGTCGGATCCAGGTTGCTCCCGTTCAGGCTGGCGACGTTGCCCACGAGATCGAACGGCTGGCCGTTAGGCGAGCGGACGATGTTGCGGTCGGTCTCCAGCAGGTACGGGTCGTGCGACAGCTGGACGTCGACGTTCCAGCGCTTGTCGCCGTTGATGTTGACGCGGTTGCCGCCGAGGTTCGGCGCGGTCCGGCCGCCGTCGGTGGCGACGGTCACGGCGCCCTGCACCTGCAGGGCGTTGTAGTTCTTCTTGAGGATGATGTTCACGACCCGCTGGTCGGCCTTGTAGCCGTAGCTGAGCGCGACCTCCTCGGGCAGCACCTGGAAGCGCTCGATGGCTTCCGGCGGGATGCCCTGGATCTCCTGGAAGCCCGAGATACGGCGACCATTGATCAGCAGCACCGGCCCGCCGCCGCCATCGCGGCCGCGCGTGCTGGTGGTCTGCGGGGTCAGCATGGTCAGCAGCTCGCCGATCGAGCCGGCGCCGAAGCTCTTGATCTCTTCCTCGTTCAGCTCGATCTCGGGCTCGATATTGCCCTCGACCTTGCCGCGCGGGTCGGCCTGGATGACCAGGCCCTCGACCTCGGTCGGACCATCGTCCTTGACCTGAGGTTTCTTCGGGTCGGCTTCGGCGACCGCCTCGGGCGGCGTCGAGGTGATCGCCGGCATGGCCGAGGCGGCGGTCACGGGATCGAGCGCGGCCGAGGCCAGCCCGTAGAACAGGATCGTCGAAAGGGTCATCAGGCCCACAGAACACGAGTGACAGGGGGCGTCGTCGCTCGGCCGCGCCAACGCTGGGTTGCCGCTCCTTACGGGGGTGCGACGCCCTCCGCAACGCCCCCCGGCGTTAAGAAAAAGCAATGCAGCATAAAGCGCACACTCGTGTGTCTTCGAGCGCCTAAACAGCGTTCAGGCATTGAAATCTGGTCACATTTTCGGCCATCGCGTGTTGCACGCGAAACGATGTTGCGGTGCGGAAACAAACTGCGCCGTCATGCCGCAACGGCGCCCAAACAGGGGATTCGAAGCATCGCCCGGCGGAGCCTCCGCGCGAGCGACACAACTTTTGCGTGCTACCTTTCCAGGAAGGCCTGGAAGCCGCCGTAGATCATCCGCTTGCCGTCGAACGGCATGTTGCCGGGCTGATAGGCGTTCATGCGTTCGTCGGCCATGACCTTGGCGTTGATCGCGTCGCGGCTGGCGCGGTCCGTATAGGTGATCCACGAGAACACCACGACCTCGTCCTCGGTGGCCTGGACGGCGCGCGGGAACGAGGTCAGCTCGCCATAGGGCACGTCGTCGCCGAAGCACTCGACGTAGGACAGCGCGCCGTACTCCATCCAGACCTCGGCCCCCAGCTGGGCCATCACCTTGTAGGCGTCCAGCTTGTCCTTGGGCACGGCGAGCACGAAACCATCGACATAGGCCATGACGTTTCTCCCTGGGTTGTCGTCGTTGACGACACAAGGACGGTCAGTGTCCGGGTGTTCCGACACTCCCGTCGCGAATTTTCGTGATCAGGCCCGTGATGGCCTTGGCGTGACCGCCCGAAAGGTCCGAGTCCGGAAAGATCGCCAGCGGCACGTCGGGGACCAGCCCCCTGCCCTCCAGGTCCTCGCCGTTCGGGCCCTTGTAGAGCTCGGCCGGCAGGGCCAGGGCCCAGCCGTTGGGCAGCGGCTTGGGCAGCTGGTCCGAGAACGCCCCGCGCGTCGTCCCGCCCACCTGGGTGACATTGGGCAGGGCCTTCATCATCAGGGTGAAGGTCTCGCCGGCGCTGACGGTGATGTCGCTGGTGACCAGATAGACTGGCCCCGTGAAGCTGACGGCGCTGGCCGGCTCGACCTTGACCGGCTGCGGCGGCGCCTTGGCCCCGACCGGGACCTTGGCATAGGCCGCGCGCAGCTGGCCGGCGAAGCGGCTGGCGATCCGCTGGCCGATGACGTCGTAGCCGCCACGGTTGTTGCTGACATCGACGATCACCGCCTTGGCCCCGGAGAAGGCCGTCAGGGCCTCGTCCAGTACGGCGTCCAGCGGCCGGGGATCGTCCGGCGCGGCGTTGCGGGCGAAGGCCCCCATGGTGACGATGTTCAGATAGCCGATGTCGTCGACCCGGCCCCAGAACACGCGGTTGTTGGCCGCCTGCCGTCCCTTGCCTTGCAGGATCCCCGTCAGGATCCCTTCGCGATAGGCCTGCAGCCAGGCCTTCTCCTCGCCCTGCGGGTCGGCGGCGTGGACGCGGTTCAGGGTCGGGGACTCGCCCGGCTCCAGGTCGCGCTGGGCCCCGCCGACCATGCCGTGCAGTTCCACATGCGGATCGTCCAGGCCGGCCAGCAGGCTCGACAGCGCCGTCCAAAGCTGCATGTCGGTAGAGGTCGGGCTCACCTGCGCCAGCGCCGCGGCCTTGCGCGCCGGCCAGTCCAGCTTGCGCTCGGCCGAGCGTGGGTAATAGGCGGCGAAGGTGTCGGCCGCGAAGGCGACGATACGGTCCGGCGTCCAGCCCGCCGCGGCGATGCAGGGCGTCGGCAGGTTCGGCAGCTTGTCGAACAGATAGCGCGTGCTGTCGGCGCCGCCCGTCAGCGAGATCGTCCCCTGCCCCTCGGCGCGCCACAGGCTCATGACGCCGTCCGGATCGGGCTCGCGACGCGGATCGGGATAGCAGGCCTCGCCAGCGGTCTGGAACAGCTGCGCGCCGTCCGGCCCGAACTGCACGATCCAGCCATAGCCCCGAGATTTCCACGCGCCGCGCAGCTCAGCCGCCACGGGCTGACCCTTGGCCTGCACCGGCCAGAACGGACTATCGGCCAGCGCCGGCCCGGCGACAGCGAGAACGGCGACGGCCGCCAGGAGACTCAAACGTTTCATGGCGGCGACGGTGGAGGCGTCTCCCCCGCCGCGCCAGTGAAATCGTGGTCAGCCGCGAGCCGCGCTTCTCTTGCGGTTGATGCTGGCCACCGCATTCTCGACGGCGGCTTGCCTGCCGAGGAACTTCCCGGCGCGCTCATCCCGCGTGCCGTGGCGCGCCGTCTGAGCGGCTTCGCGCAGCGCTTCTTCGACGCGCTCGATGTTGAAGGTCGGCTTGCTCACGGACCGAATTCTAGCAGTTGCAGGCCGACCTCGCCACTGCGCCAGACCTGCCAAGCATCGACGATGGGCTTGTAGATGGTGTCGAGGTACTCGAGACTCTTTGGAAAGCGGCGGCGGATGTCGATCTCGAGAATATCGTGTCCACCCATCTCGACCCGCCTCCGCACGCGCTCCAGCGACTGCTCGACGTCGGAAAGCCTGAGATAGACCAGCTCGACCCGATAGCCGACCGCACGCCACGCCTCGATACGCCTGGCGTAGGATAGTGTCGCCAACGTGGTTTCCAGCGCGATGTCTCGTCGTTGTTCCGTCAGGAAGTCCAACAGTCGCAGCATCTCTCGCCCGGCCAGCAGATCGGCCGCACGCCCCTCGCCTCGCCCGCCAATCCGGCGCGCGATCTCGTCCGCATTGACGAACTCGAACGGCTCCGCCCGATCAGCGAGCAGAGCATTGGCGAGGGTCGTTTTGCCGGCGCCGTTGGGGCCAGCGATGATCAGCACTGTCGGCATATCGCCTCCCAGATGCTGATCATCCTAGCGTCAGTTCCCGCAGATGGTCACTCGGTCTTCAGATAGATCTCGGACCCCTGCTCTTTGAACTTCTCGCTCATCTGGGCCATGCCCAGCTCGGCGTTGTTCGGTGCGATCCCCGCCGCGAAGTCGCGGACTTCGTGGCTGATCTTCATCGAGCAGAACTTGGGACCGCACATCGAGCAGAAGTGGGCGGTCTTGTGCGCCTCCTTCGGCAGGGTCTCGTCGTGGAACTTGCGGGCGGTTTCGGGGTCCAGGCCCAGGTTGAACTGGTCCTCCCAGCGGAACTCGAAGCGCGCGCGGCTGATGGCGTCGTCCCACATGGCCGCGCCGGGGTGGCCCTTGGCGAGGTCGGCGGCGTGGGCGGCAAGCTTGTAGGTGATGACGCCCGTCTTCACGTCGTCGCGGTCCGGCAGGCCCAGGTGTTCCTTGGGCGTGACGTAGCAGAGCATCGCCGTGCCGAACCAGCCGATCATCGCCGCCCCGATGGCCGAGGTGATGTGGTCGTAGCCAGGCGCGATGTCGGTGGTCAACGGGCCCAAGGTGTAGAAGGGGGCCTCGTGGCAGTGCTTCAGCTGCTCGTCCATGTTGGCCTTGATCTTGTGCATGGCCACGTGGCCCGGCCCCTCGATCATCACCTGCACGCCGTGGTTCCAGGCCACCTTGGTCAGCTCGCCCAGGGTGCGCAGCTCCGAGAACTGGGCCTCGTCATTGGCGTCGGCGGTCGAGCCCGGACGCAGGCCGTCGCCCAGCGAGAACGACACGTCGTAGGCGCGCATGATCTCGCAGATGTCTTCGAAGCGCTCGTAGAGGAAGTTCTCCTTGTGGTGGGCCAGGCACCACTTGGCCATGATCGAGCCGCCGCGCGAGACGATGCCGGTGACCCGCTTGGCGGTCATCGGAATGAACGGCAGGCGCACGCCGGCGTGGATCGTGAAGTAGTCGACGCCCTGCTCGCACTGCTCGATCAGGGTGTCGCGGAAGACTTCCCAGTTCAGGTCCTCGGCCACGCCGTTGACCTTCTCCAGCGCCTGGTAGATCGGCACCGTGCCGATCGGGACGCTGGAATTGCGGATGATCCAGTCGCGGATGTTGTGGATGTTGCGCCCCGTGGACAGGTCCATGACCGTGTCGGCGCCCCAGCGCGTGGCCCAGACCAGCTTGTCGACCTCGTCGGCGACGGTGGAGAGCACCGCCGAGTTGCCGATGTTGGCGTTGATCTTGACCAGGAAGTTGCGGCCGATCGCCATCGGCTCCAGTTCGCCGTGGTTGATGTTGGCCGGGATGATGGCGCGGCCGCGGGCGATCTCCTGGCGCACGAACTCGGGGGTCACGAAATCGGGGATCGAGGCGCCGAAGTCCTCGCCGTCGCGCACGCACGGACGGTCCTGCTCGCGGCGCAGGTTCTCGCGGATGGCGACATATTCCATCTCGGCCGTGACGATGCCGGCGCGGGCGTATTCCAGCTGGGTGACCAGCTTGCCGGGCTTGGCGCGGTAGATCGTGCGGCCGTTGTCCGGGAACTCGGGGGCCAGGTGCTTGCCCTGGGCGAAGCCGTTGTCCTCGGGCTTCACCTGGCGGGGCTCGGCGACGATCTCGACATCGCCGCGCGCCACGACCAGGGCCTCGCGGGTGCGCGGCAGGCCCTTCTCGATGTCGATGGCCACGGTCGGGTCGCTATAGGGGCCCGAGGGGTCGTAGATGGTCACCGGCGGCTCGTTGGCCGACGGATGGACGGCCACCTCGCGGAACGGCACGCGGATGTCGGGGAACAGCTCGCCGGCCTGATAGACCTTGCGCGAGCCGGGAATGGGGCCGGTCGAGATCGTCTCGGCCACGGATTTGATGGTGGTCTGGATATTCATAGTCGGGCGCTCCTTCGGCTTCGAGGAGACCCGGACGTGTCGCGCTAAGTCGGTTTACGGGCGGGCTACGAGGGCTCCGACCGCGTTCCCTCCCTTCGCCGGCATGACCCGGATCAGGTTCTACGGGTCAGAGCCAAAGCCCAATCTCAGCCGCGCAAGCGACCCCCCGGTGAACAACGGCCGGACACTAGGCGCGTTGACGCTCGGGTCAAGGCCTACCTACGGACGATGTTCGGCGAGCGGCCTCGGGTGTTTACTTCGATCACCTCAGGCGGAGACCGCGCCATGCCCTTCCAGACCGATCGCCGCGCCCTGATGCTGGGCGCGCTTGGAGCCACCCTCGCCGGCCCCGCTCTGGCCCGAACGCCGGCCAGGAACATCGTGCTGGTGCACGGCGCCTGGGCCGACGGCTCGTGTTGGAGCGAGGTGATCCCGCGCCTGCAGGCCAAGGGCTTCAACGTCACGGCGGTGCAGAACCCGCTGACCTCGCTGGCCGACGATGTGGCCACGACCCGCCGAGTGCTGGCGCGGCAGGACGGCCCGACCGTGCTGGTCGGCCACTCGTGGGGCGGCGTGCCGATCACCGAGGCGGGCCTGGACCCGAAGGTCAAGGCGCTGGTCTATGTCGCCGCCCGCGCTCCGGACGCCGGCGAGGACTTCAACGCCCTGGCCGCCACCTATCCGACCATGCCGGTGCGCGCTGGCGTGCAGACCGTCGATGGCTTCTCCTGGCTGTCGAAGGAGGCCTATCTGCGCCACTTCGCCGGCGACGTCGAACCGACGCGGGCCCTGGCGCTCTACGCCACCCAGCAGCCGATCGCCGCCAGCCTGTTCGCCGGCAAGACGACCGTGGCGGCCTGGCGCGAGAAGCCCAGCTTCTACGCCGTCTCGGCCAAGGACGAGACCACCAATCCGGACCTGGAGCGCTTCCTGGCCAAGCGGATGAACGCGACCACCATCGAGCTGGCGTCCAGCCACGTGTCGATGATCTCGCACCCCAAGGAGATCACCGACCTGATCCTCCGCGCGGCCGGGTGACGGTTAATTCACTTGCCGTCGGCGGCCGGCCACGCGATCGGGAGACCCACGTTCTTCCGGAGAGCCGTCATGACCTTCCGCCGCTTCGCCCTGCCCGTCCTCTGCGCCCTGATCGCCACGCCCGTCTTGGCGCAGGAGACCTATCCGAAGACGATCCCCACGCCCGGCGGCGAGGTGATCATCCCGTCGGAGCGCAATCAGAAGGCCTATGACGAGTTCAAGTACGCCCCCGCCCGCCGGGCCGGCGACATGCTGTACGTCTCGGGCGCGGTCGCCGGTCGGGGCAAGGACGAGGGCACCGACCCGGAGTCGTTCAAGCGCCAGGTCCGCCGCGCCTTCGTCGCGCTCGACAACACGCTGAAGGCCTCGGGCGCGACCTTCGACGACGTGGTGATGATCAACAGCTTCCACGTCTGGGAAGGCCCCGACCAGCCCGCCCCGCGCTGGGAGCAGCTTGCCATGGTCAACGCGGTCAAGAGCGAGTTCATCAAGGGCGCTCATCCGGCCTGGACCGCCGTCGGGACCACCGGCCTGTTGCCCGCCGGCGGCATCGTTGAGATCCAGCTGATCGCCTACGCCCCGAAGAAGTAGCCCCTAGAGCCGGCGCGCCGAGAACGTGTCGCAGGCCGACGGGTCGCCCTGGTCGTAGCCGCGCGTGAACCAGCGCATGCGCTGGGCGCTGCTGCCATGGGTGAAGCTGTCGGGCACGACCTGCCCTTGCGTCTGCTTCTGGATGGTGTCGTCGCCGACCGCGGCGGCGGCGCCCAGGCCGTCCTCGATGTCGGCGCGGTTGATGACGATCTTGCCGCCCGAGGCCTCGCCCGCATGGGCCGCCCAGACGCCGGCATAGCAGTCGGCCTGCAGCTCCAGCCGCACCGATCCGCTCTCCTCGCCGCGCGCGCCGAGGCGCCGGGCCTGCTGGTCGGCGCCCAGCAGGTGCTGGACGTGGTGGCCGATCTCGTGGCTGACGACATAGGCGCGGGCGAACTCGCCCTTGGCCCCGAAGCGGCTTTCCAGCTCCTGCCAGAACGACAGGTCCAGATAGACCTTCTGGTCAGCCGGGCAGTAGAACGGCCCCATGGCCGACTGGCCCGTGCCGCAGCCGGTGCCGGTGGCCTGCTTGTAGAGCACGATCGCCTCGGGCGGACGGTAGTCGACGCCCTCGTTGCGGAAGATCGGCGTCCAGACGTCACGGTTCGAGGTCTCGATCACGTCGATGAACTGGCCTTCGCGGTCGGAGACCTCACCGCGCGTGCCCTCCTGCGCAGCGGGCTGCTGGAGACCTTGCGTGGCCTCCATCGTCGTGCGCGGATCGATGCCGAACACGAAATAGCCGATGGCGGCCAGCACCACCGCGCCGATGCCGCCGCCGGCGACGCCCACAGGCCCAATGCCGCGCCGATCCTCGATATTGCCGGACCGGCGACCGCCTTCCCACTCCATGCGTGATCCTCGTTGCTAGCGCTGCTGCTTGGGTTCGCTGGCCGGCCGGATGGCCCGCATGCGTGCATTGCTCTCGTCCAGCGCCGCCTGCGTCAAGCGCTCAAGCTGCAGCGTCGACGCGGTGAGGTCGCTGTCGCGCGCCGGTAGCGCGTCCGTCGGCGCCGGCCGCAGGCTGGGTTCAACGCGCTGGGCGTCCAGGCCGCGCAGCCGGACGGCCGTATCGGCCCGGGTCTGGGCGTTGGAGATCTCGGTCTGGCTGGCCGACTGCGCGCGCCGGGCGTCCTGCAGGGCGTGCTCGGTCATGAAGCGGTCCTGCAACGCGGTCTGCCCCCAAGCGAGCTCGGAATAGGCCGCGCCGCTCAGGCTCGCCAGGCCAGCCGTCAGCAAGAGAAACGTGCGCGTCATCGAACCTACTCCCGGATACGGAGGCGGCCGACGACGCGCCGGACGCGTCAGGGCCGCTTGACCGTGAAACGCGCGAGTTCGGTCTTCGGCGCCGGCCAGTCGGGTTTCAGCTCGGCCGCGCGCGAATAGTCCTTGTAGGCGGCGGTCAGGTCGCCCAGGCCCTCATTGGCCAGGCCGCGATTGAAGAAGGCCTTTTCCGGCGCCTTCACGCCCATGGTCAGGCCCTTGTCGATCTGCTCGACGCCCTCCTTGTAGCGCTCCTCGCCGACGAAGGTCGCGCCGCGGTTCACATAGGCCTCGCCCAGGTTCGGATCGAGGCTGGAGGCCTGGTCGAAATCGGCGCGGGCGGCGCCGAACTGGCGCTGGCGCATCTGCAGCACGCCGCGATTGACGAAGGTGCGGGCCCGGTCGCGGAAGTTCAGGGTCTCGACCTCGAGGGCCGTGGTGCAGGCCAGGACGGCGCGGTTGTCCGTACGGCCCTTCTCGGCCGCGTCGGAGCACTCCTGGGCCGAACCGCCGCCGATGATCATGTTCGAAGCGCCGGCGGCTCCGGCGGCGGCCAGGACGGACGCAGCGCAGAGGGCGGCGAGAGGGATCGCTCGCATGTGTCTTCCTCCCATCGGGCCGGTCTCTATGGCCGGCCGCTTATGAGGCGATCATAGCACCGTCGTGGACCTGATCGAAGCGGCGCAATAGCTTCCCGCGCGGGTCGTGCTAACAGAGGCGGCGAGTCTCCTCAGGAACCGCGTCATGCACCTCGCCCGCTTCCCCCGCGCCCGCTTCGCCCACCTGCCCACGCCGCTGGAGCCCCTGCCCCGCCTGGGCGCCGAGCTCGGCATCGACCTCTGGGTCAAGCGCGACGACTGCACGGGCCTGGCCGGCGGCGGCAACAAGACCCGCAAGCTGGAGTTCCTGCTGGGCGAGGCCCTGGAGCAAGGCGCCGACACCCTGGTGACCCAGGGCGCGGTGCAGTCCAACCACGTGCGCCAGACCATCGCCGCCGGCGCCCGCTTCGGCCTGAAGACCGAGGTGATCCTGGAAGAGCGCACCGGCTCCAAGGCCAGCGACTACATGGGCAACGGCAACGTCCTGCTGGACAAGCTGATGGGCGCGGCGATCCGCTACGTGCCGGGCGGCACGGACATGGTCGCCGAGCTGGAAGCCACCGCCGACAGCGTCCGCCAGCGCGGCGGCAAGCCCTATGTCATCCCCGGCGGCGGCTCGAACACGGTCGGCGCCCTGGGCTATGTCGACTGCGCCCGCGAGTTCGTCGTCCAGGCCGACCAGATGGACCTGAAGTTCGACCGCTTCGTCACCGCCACCGGCAGCGCCGGCACCCACGCGGGCCTGGTCGCCGGCTTCGCGGCCCTGTCGGTCGATATCCCGATCCTGGGCTTCGGCGTCCGTGCGCCCAAGGCCAAGCAGGAAGAGAACGTCTTCAACCTGGCCGTCGCCACCGCCGAGAAGATCGGCGCGGCCGGCCGCGTGACCCGCGACATGGTCGTGGCCAATTGCGACTATGTCGGCGAGGGCTATGGCCTGGTGGATCAAGGCGTGATCGACGCCCTGACCCTGGCCGCCCAGACCGAGGGCCTGCTGTTCGACCCGGTCTATTCGGGCAAGGCGCTGAAGGGCCTGATCGATCAGGCCAAGAAGGGCGCGTTCAAGGGCGAGCGGGTCGTGTTCCTGCACACCGGCGGGGCGCAAGGTCTGTTCGGCTACCAAAGCGTGCTGGAGCCGTCGCTAGGCTGACAGCGTGATTGAGCGCCCCCTCCGTCTCGATGCGTATCCGCATCGATCCACCTCCCCCGTTTCACGGGTGAGGAGATTCTTATCCTGCCCCGCTTGCGGGGGAGGTGGCGCGGCGCCGATAGGCGACGTGACGGAGGGGGCGCAGCCTTGATCGAAGGATTCATCTCATGAGCAAGATCCTCGGCGTTCTCGGCGGCATGGGTCCGGCGGCGACCCTGGACTTCCTGGCGAAGCTCCAGGCCGCCACGCCGGTCAAGCGCGAGCAGGATCACCTGCGGGTGCTGGTCGACATCAATCCCAAGGTGCCGGATCGCAACGTCGCCACGTCGGACCCCGGTCCGGTGCTGGCGGCGATGGCGACCGGGCTGCGCGATGGCGGGGCCCAGGTCCTGGCCATCGCCTGCAACACCGCCCACGCCTATGCCGAGGAGGTCCGCAGCAGCGGCCTGCCGCTGGTCGACATGCTGGAGACGGCGGGTCTGGCCGCCCAGGCCAAGGGCGCCAGCGTCGTCGGCGTGCTGGGCACCAGCCTGGCGCTCAGCCTCTATCGCGACCGCTTCTCGCACATGGGGCTGGAGGTGGTGATGCTGGACGACCACGAGCAGGTCGAGTTCATGGCCCTGCTCTATCGCATCAAGCAGGGCGACGTCGGCCCGGCCTCGCGCGAGACCATGGCCGCCCTCGCCCATCGGCTGGTCGGCAAGGGCGCGCAGGGCGTGGTGGCGGGCTGTACGGAAGTGCCGCTGGTGCTGGACGCGGCCGACCTGTCCGTGCCGTTCCTGGATGCGACGGAAGAGCTGGCGCGCCGCTGCGTCGAGGTCTGCCTCAGCGCGTGATCGACGGCCTCGCCTCGTCGTGCGAGGCCTCGAACATGCCCAGCAGGGCCGCCGCGCCGCGCGAGGCCTGGGCCATGCGCAGCAGCGCCGCGCGGGCGTGGGCGTTGTCGGCGATCTCGGCTTGGCGCTCGAGACGTTCCGCTTCGCTCAGATGGTCGTTTCGGTTCCCCATGCTGCAAACGTTTACAGGACCTAAACGACACCACCATGCGACCGCTGGACGCACACCGTTCATTAACCAAGGTTTGGCGTGCGCCCGATTGTCACAGAATGTTAAATCGCCAGCATAGCGCGCAAATGAAAACACCCCCGGACCGCGAGGTCCGGGGGTGTTGTCCTGTTCCCCAACAGGACGGCGTCGGCGGCGCTAGAACCAGCGCGGCGGCGTCGCCTCAAAACTGATGGGCGTTGTTTCGCCGAACGAGAGTCCACAAGCAACGTGTCTCCCTGTCGCACCCCTCATTATGAGGACGAAGCGACGCTTGAAATCCTTTGCAGACAAGGGACTTAGCTCGGCGTGCGGCGCGCTGACGCAGCAATCCCATAATGAGGGAACCCGTCGCAAAAAGTGGGTAGCCAAATCTATGACACCGGTAGCAAGGTGTCTCAAACCGTCGCAGCAGACGACGGGGCCGTTCACGGCCGGGAGGAACGCCTAAGCCCTAGCGGCTTCCCGACGTCTGACGGCTCCGCCTCACCCGGAGTCCCGCATGCCGCTCAGCCCCATTTCCCGCCGTCGCCTGATGGCCACCACGGCCGCCGCCTTCGCCGCCGCCGGCCTGCCGCTGAAGGCCCTGGCCGCGCCGACCAAGGCCGACGCGCTGGGCACGATGAAGAAGGCCTCCAAGTTCATGGTCGAGAAGGCCGCCTACAAGGGCGGCTACGTCTGGTCCTACTCGGCCGACCTGTCGCGCCGCTGGGGCGAGATGGAAGCCTTCCCGACGATGATCTGGGTGCAGCCGCCCGGCACCGGCACGGTCGGCCACATCTTCCTGGACGCCTATCACGCCACCAAGGACGAGTATTACTACGACGCCGCCTGCAAGGCCGCCGACGCCCTGATCGCCATCCAGAACCCGGCCGGCGGCTGGAACTATATCGGCGACTTCGCCGGCGAGGCCTCGCTGAAGAAGTGGTACGACACCATCGGCAAGAACGGCTGGCGCCTCGAGGAATTCCAGCACTACTACGGCAACTGCACCTTCGACGACGAAGGCACCGCCGAGTGCTGCAAGTTCATGCTGCGCATGTACGTCGAGAAGAAGGATCCCAAGTACAAGGCCGCCTTCGAGAAGGCCCTGAAGTTCGTGCTGGAGAGCCAGTACCCGGTCGGCGGCTGGCCGCAGCGCTATCCGCTGAAGGACGAGTTCCACCACCACGGCAACCCGGACTACACCAGCTTCATCACCTTCAACGATGACGTGGTCGGCGAGAACATCGAGTTCCTGATCATGGTCTACCAGGCCCTGGGCGACAAAACCGTCCTGGAGCCGATCCGCCGCGCCATGGACTGCTACGTCGCCTGCCAGCAGCCGGCGCCGCAGCCGGGCTGGGGCCTGCAGCACACCGTGGCCGACCTGAAGCCGGCCGGCGCCCGCACCTACGAGCCCAAGGCCTTCGCCACCCACGCCACGGCCAGCTGCCTGTCGCAGATGCTGACCTTCTACCAGCTGACCGGCGATCCGAAGTACATCGCCCGCGTGCCGGAAGCCCTGGATTGGCTCGACAGCGTGCGCCTGCCCGACGACGTCATGCCGGGCAAGCCGCGCTATCCGACCTTCATCCAGATCGGCAACGGCCGTCCGCTGTACGTGCACCGCACCGGCTCGAACGTGGTCAGCGGCCGCTACTTCACCGACGAGAACCCGCACAACACGGTCACCCACTACTCGTCGTTCCGGAACGTCGATGTGAAGGGCCTGCGCGCCCGCTACGAGAAGCTGAAGGCCACGCCGCCGGAAGAGGCCAGCAAGCACTCGCCGCTGAAGGGCCAGCGCCCGCTGCCCAAGTACTTCATGGTCAAGGACATCTCGGTCGAGGACCTGTCGGTCGGCGGCGATCTGTCGAGCTCCGCTCCCAAGGCCGTGTCGGCCGACGCCGAGAAGGTCACCAAGCTGACCATGGAGCTGAACGGCGAAGGCTGGTGGCCCACGCCGCTGACCTCGACCAGCCAGCCCTATGCCGGCGAGCCTCCGGCCGAGCCGACGCCGGGCGACTTCTCGGAGACCAAGGTCGGCGACAAGTACGACACCTCGCCCTATCCCGATCCGCACCCGAAGATCGGCATCTCGACCGGCGCGTTCATCGCCAACATGGCGACGCTGATCAAGTATATCGACGTGGCCTAGAGCCTACTCGCAGGCGCGCCGGAGGTTCATCAGGACCTTCGGCGTGTCCTTGCGCAGCGCCTCGCGCATCATGCCCTTGGGCACGGGCCAGTCGACCGCCAGGCGGTTGTCGTAGAACACCCGCGTGCCGCGCCCGCCGTCCAGCGGCTGCAAGCGCCACTCGCCCTGCTCGACCTTCAGATCGCCCTCCACCAGGTGGAAGCGGATGCGGCTGACCGGCTCGTAGTCGGAGCGGAACACGATCCGCATGCCGGGGAAGACGAAGGTGCGCCGCGTGACGTGCTCGCGGACGTCCCAGCCCTTGCGCTGGTCGCCGGAGACGATGCGGCAGCTGGCCAGGTTGGTGATCATCCGGCCCGCCGTGGCGCAGTCGGTCATGATCGCCCAGACCTTCTCCGGCGGCGCGGCGATGTCGACCACCGCCCGCACGCGTCCGGAAATGCCGTCGGGGTCGGGCGCGACCTCGGCATAGGCCTCGCCCCGGGCCAGGGCGGCCTGGGCTTTCGCCGATAGCTCGAAGGCGTGGGCGGACCCGCTGAAGGCCCACAACATCCCCGCCGTCACGATCCATCGCCGCATGCGTCTGCTCCTTGCCTGGAGCAGCTACGGCGAGGACCGGCGGATAGACGCTAAGGCCGCGCTTGGGCCAGCGCTTCGCGCACGATGTGAGGCGCGTGGTCGATGACCCGCAGGTATGCCGTCAGCGCCGCGTCCGGACGGGCGTCGCCGTGCTCCAGGTCTTCCAGCAGCGTCAGGTCGATGTGGAAGATGCGGGCGAAGTCGGCCTGGCTCAGGCCCGTGCGCCAGCGCACCGCCTGGACCAGGGCGCGGGCGGACCGCGAACGCGAGGGGGCGGCGGTTTCGTCGATCGCGGGGTCGGCGCTGCGGGTCATCATCGGGTACGCTCCTGGTGCCTATCCCCGCCGAGGCTTCTAGGCCGCCTCGATTGCAGAAATTCGACGGCTTTGAGTCAGGCGCGCGTTATCAATCAGCCTTCTTGGCCAGGAACGCCCCCGTGGCCTCGATCGCCTCGACCAGGCTGACCCGTTCCAAGGTCACGCCCTCGGGCAGGCTGGAGAACAATCGGGTCGGCGCGGCGGCGTCCAGCATCACGAACACGCCCCGGTCGTCGGCGCGGCGGATCAGGCGGCCGAAGGCCTGGCTGATGCGGGCGCGGGCCACGGCGTCGTCATAGCCCTTGCCGCCGAAGCGTAGCCGGCGGGCCTTGTGCAGCACGTCCGGACGCGGCCACGGCACGCGGTCGAAGACCAGCAGGCGCAGGGAGCGGCCCGGCACGTCCACCCCGTCGCGGATGGCGTCGGTGCCCAGCAGACACGCGTCCTCCTCGGCCCGGAAGATGTCGACCAGCGCGCCCACCTCCAGCGGATCGACATGCTGGGCGTAGAGGGCCAGGCCGTTGTCGGCCAAGGGCGCTGCGATACGCTCATGCACGGCCTTCAGGCGGCGGATGGCGGTGAACAGGCCAAGGCCCCCGCCCCCGGCGGCCAGGAACAGCTCGCGCATGGCGGCCGAGACCTGGCGCGGGTCTTCCTTGTTCACGTCGGTGACGACATAGGCCTTGGCGTGGTGCTCGTAGTCGAACGGCGAGACCAGCCGCAGCACCTTGGGCGCGGACGGCAGGCGGGCCGCGCCCGTGCGCATCTCGGCCAGGGCGAACGGGTCCTCCAGCGCGGGATCGACCAGGGTGGCGCTGGTCACCAGCACCCCGTGGGCCGGCGACAACACCGCCGCGCGCAGCGGCTCGGTCGGGTCCACCCAGTGGCGGCGGCAGGCGGCGTCGACGACGCGGCCGTACAGGAACGTGGCCTCGAACCAGTCGACGAAGTCCGGATCGCTCTCGGTCGGCTCGACGTCGTCGTCCTCGATGGCCTTCAGGATCGAGCGCCAGGCCGGCAGGGTCATGCGGGCGCGACGGTCCAGGCCGCGTAGCGCCCCTTCGATCCGGGCGCGTTCGGAGGCGCCCAGGTGCTCGGCGTCCTCGTCCAGCACGTCTTCCAGTGCGCGGGCCAGGGCCAGCAGCGGCGCCTCGATGGCGGCCAGGGCCTTGGCGGCCTCCGGCGCGCGCTCGCGGACGAGGTCGGTGGCCGGGCGGGCGTCGCATTGCAGGCCAAGGTCGGCCCCGCCCCGCTCGCTGGTGCGGGCGCGCAGCTGCTCGATCACCGCGACCAGGAAGTTCTCGATCGGCCCGATGGGGTTGATCTGGCCATCCGGCGGCGCGACCCGGCCCGACCAGCCTTCGCCCGGCAAGGCGGCGGCGGCCTGGAGCACCTGGTTCATCGCCCCCCGCGCGCCCTCGCGGTCGCCCAGGATGTCCAGCAGCCGCGCCTCCAGCCCACGCCCACGCCGGCCACGGCCTTCGGGGCCCCGGATCCAACGTCGCAGCTCGGCGGCCTCGGCGCCCGACAAGGCCGCGGAGAAGGCGCTGTCGGCAGCCTCGAACAGATGGTGGCCCTCGTCGAAGACGATGCGCTTGAGGCTGGTGGTCTCGTTGTCGCCCTTCAGCCCCCGCGCCGTCCGCGCGCCGTCGAAGGCGGCCTGGGTCAGGACCAGGGCGTGGTTGGCGATGACGATGTCGGCGCGCTTGGACGCCCGCACGGCCTTCTCGATGAAGCAGATGCGATAGTGCTGGCAGCCGGCGTGGATGCACTCGCCGCGCCGGTCGACGAGGTTCGACGGGCTGGCCTGGGCCGAGGGCGGCACGGCCGACAGCGTCGGCAGCCAGGCCGGGAAGTCGCCGCCGGTCATGTCGCCGTCGCGGCTGGCGCGCGTCCAGCGGGCGGTCAGAGCCAGGCCGATCAGGTCGCCATTGCCCAGCTGGGCGCCGTTGATCTGCTCCTGGAAGTTCAGCAGGCACAGATAGTTCTCACGCCCCTTGCGGACGACGGCCTTCTTGGCCCGCTCCTTGGGGTCGGGATAGATCGACCGGCTCTCGCGCTCGATCTGGCGCTGCAGGGCGCGGGTATAGGTGCTGACCCAGACCGACGGGCCGTTGGCCTCGGCCCACAGCGAGGCCGGGGCTAGATAGCCCAAGGTCTTGCCGACGCCCGTGCCGGCCTCGGCCAGCATCATGTGCGGCTCGCCCTCGCGCTCGCGCGGCTGGAAGGCGAAGGTGGCCTCCTTGGCGAAGGTCACCTGCGCCTCGCGCACCTCCTCCAGGCCCGAGCGTTGCAGCAGCTGGGTCAGGCGCTCGGCCGCCCGTTCGGGATCGATCGGCCGCGAGCCGGGCTCGCCGGGCGGGGCCTGGTCTTCCCACTCGACCATGCGCGCCCAGACGTCGAGGCCAGAGCCCCGGAAGTGGTTGCCGGCCTGCACCGAGCGCAGCGCGCCGATCACGGCCGGGCCCCACGACCAGCCGGCCTTGGCCAGGGTCTCGGCCACGGCCAGAGCCTCTTCCCGCGAAGGAACCGGGGCCACCATCAGGTCGCGCAGCAGGGCGTCGGCGGCCTCGCGCAGGGTCTGGGCCTGTTCGGCCGCGCCATGCGGCTCGCGCAGGCCCAGGGCCATGGCCAAGCCCACGGCCGAAGGCGCGCAGAAGGTCGCCGGCCGCACGAAGGCGTAGAGCTCCAGCACGTCGAACAGGCGCGGGTGTCGCGAGGGCGGCGACAGGTTCAGGCGGCGGGCGGTCATGGCCGCGTGGGCCACCAGCACCGGGCCGTGCTCGAAGAGGTCGCGGGCGTCCGGCGGCCGCAGCATCCGCCCTTCGCCCGCCCCGTCGGCCACGCCCGCGCGCGGCCCCGGCAGCACGACGAGCGCGGGGGCGAGATCCAGAGTCGGCGGGAAAGCAGTCACCCGACTCCGTTAGCAGAAACCGCCGCGAAACAGAATAAGAACAGAGGTTTCAGACGACCGGGACGTCGTCGTCATCGAAGCCTTCCAGCCGGGCGATCGCCTTCTGGGCCTTCTGGCGCAGGTCGGCGTCCTTGCTCTCGGCCGCCTTGCGGTACATCGCCAGCGCCAGCTCGTCATCGGCCTTGATGCCCTGCCCGCGCTCGCACATGACGCCGAGATCGTACCAGGCCTCGAGGTAGCCCCGGTCGGCGGCCAGCTGGAACCAGTGCATGGCCTGGGTGTAGTTGACCGGCACGCCCTCGCCGTTGTGGTGCACCACCCCCAGGTTCGACATGCCCGCCGGCAGGTCGTTGGCGGCGGCGGCGCTGTAGAACTTCAGGGCCTCGGCATGGTCCAGGCGCACGCCTGTCCCTTCCGAGTGCAGCCGGCCCATCTCGTTCATGGCGTCGGGCGAGCCCATCTCGATCGCCTTGCGCAGCAGGGCCACGCCCTTGGCCGTGTCGACCCGCGTCCCGTAGCCGTCCAGATAGGCCTCGCCGGCGCTGTAATAGCCGCGCGAGGAGCCGGCGGCGGCGGCCTTCAGGTACCAGGACAACGCCAGGCGCTGGTTCTCCGGCAGCCCCTCGCCGCCCTCGTGGGCGACGCCGAGATTGTACATGCCGTTGGGATCGCCCAGCCGCGCGGCCTGGGCGTAGAGCTTCATGGCCGCGCGACGGTCGATCTTCACCCCGTCCGCGCCGTCGAAATAGACATTGCCCAGCTCGACCATGGCGTCGGGGTCGCCGCCCGCCACGCCCTTGCGCAGCCAGGCCAGGGCCTGGGGCACGTCGCGCTCGACGCTCTCGCCGTCCAGGTACAGCATGGCCAGATCGACATAGCGGGCCACTGCGCCGGCCTGGGCCTCTTTGAGCGTCGCCGCGAAGGTCGCCTTGGCTTCGGAGGCGTCCGGCCGTGCGGAGGCCGCGCCGCCGAACAACGCCAAGGCCAACAGCACAGGCAGCACTCTGGTCCGCATCACGTCCCCACCGACCCCGGATCGTCGCATCGACGACGGGAGCGTCAAGGCAGACAACCGTCCGCTCGGCTCCGTGCAACCGGACTCGCCCGATACGGGTTCAAAAGACGGATGAAACAGAAGGGGAACATGCTATATCGCGGTCAATGCTCGCGGCTGACGCCCTTCCTGCCAAGTTCCAAGACTGGTTCGCCGCCCGCGGCTGGAGCCCGCGCGCGCATCAGCTGGCCATGCTGGACAAGGCCCGCGAAGGCCGCGGCGCCCTGCTGATCGCCCCGACCGGCGGCGGCAAGACCCTGGCCGGCTTCCTGCCCAGCCTGATCGAGCTGTCCGAGCGTCCGCCGCGCAACGCCCCGGCCGGGATCCACACCCTCTACATCTCGCCGCTGAAGGCGCTGGCCGTCGACGTCGAGCGCAACCTGCTGACCCCCATCCGCGAGATGGGCCTGAAGATCGTCGCCGAGAGCCGCACCGGCGACACCGGCGAGGCTCGCAAGGCGCGTCAACGCGTGCGCCCACCGGACATCCTGCTGACCACGCCCGAGCAGCTCGCCTTGTTCTGCGCCTGGGAAGGCGCGCGCGAGTACTTCAGCGACCTGCGCTGCGTGATCATCGACGAGGCCCACGCGATCTGGCCGTCCAAGCGCGGCGACCTGCTGGCGCTTGGCCTGGCGCGCCTGCAGCAGTTCGCGCCGTCGATGCGGCGGGTGGGGCTGTCGGCGACGGTCGACGACCCGGATTTGGTACGGAAGTGGCTGGGACATAATGCTCCTCCCCCTCCGGGGGAGGTGTCGCGGAGCGACGGAGGGGGCAGCACCGCCATCGCCGAGCTAGCCCCCTCCGGCCCTTCGGGCCACCTCCCCCAGAGGGGGAGGATCTATGAGCCCGACATCGACCTCGTCCTCGGCTCGGGCGGCGCTCAGCCCGTCGTAGAGGTCCTGGTCTCCGGCGGCCGCGTCCCCTGGGCCGGCCATACCGCCGAGCACGCCATGGCCGAGGTCTATGAGATCATCAAGTCGTCCCAGACGGCGCTGATCTTCGTCAACACCCGCTTCCAGGCCGAGTTCGCCTTCCAGCGCCTGTGGGAGCTGAACGAGGACGACCTGCCGATCGCCCTGCACCACGGCAGTCTGTCGGCCGAGCAGCGCCGCAAGGTCGAAGCCGCCATGACGCGCGGCGAACTTCGAGCTGTCGTCTGCACCTCGACGCTGGACATGGGCATCGACTGGGGCGACGTCGACCTGGTCATCCAGCTGGCCGCGCCCAAGGGGGCCTCGCGGATGGTCCAGCGGATCGGCCGCGCCAACCACCGCCTGGACGAGCCCAGCCGCGCCCTGTTCGTGCCCGCCAGCCGCTTCGAGATGCTGGAGTGCCGCGCCGCCGCCGACGCCATCCTGGAAAACCACCTGGACGGCGAGCCCGCCCGCATCGGCACGCTGGACACCTTGTCCCAGCACATCATGGGCTGCGCGTGCTCGGAGCCCTTCGCCCTGACCGCGCTCTATGACGAGATCCGCTCGGCCGGGCCCTATGCCGAGCTATCCTGGGAAGACTTCGAGACCGTCGTCGACTTCGTCTCGACCGGCGGCTACGCCCTGCGCACCTACGACAAGTTCCGCCGCATCGTGCAGACGCCCGAAGGCCTGTGGACCGCCCGCAACGCCCAGGCCCGTCAGCAGCACCGGATGAACGTCGGCGTCATCGTCACGCCCGGCATGATCAACATCCGCATCGGCGGCGGCAAACGCCCCATGGGCGGCAGGAAGATCGGCGAAGCGGAAGAAGGCTATTTCGAGCAGCTGACGCCCGGCGACACCTTCGTCTTCGCCGGCCAGGTCTGGCGCTACAACAGCCTGGTCGGGGCCGACGCCTTCGTCTCGCCTGCGCCGAACGACGACCCGAAGATGCCCAGCTGGGGCGGCTCGAAATTCCCGCTTTCCACCTATCTGGCCAGCCGCGTGCGCCAGATGATGCACGACGAGCGCGAATGGACCGCCCTGCCCCCGGACGTCCAGGAATGGCTGAGCTGGCAGAAGGTGCGCTCGGCGATCCCGGGCGATGGCGAGATGCTGCTGGAGACCTTCCAGCGCGGCAAGCGCTTCCACCTGGTCTGCTATCCGTTCGACGGGCGCCTGGCCCACACGACGCTAGCCATGCTGCTGACCCGGCGGCTGGACCGCCTGGGCGTCGGCCCGCTGGGCTTCGTCTGCAACGACTACGCCCTGAACATCTGGTCGCTGCGGCCGATGGACGGCCTCGATCTGGACGAACTGTTCGCCCAGGACATGCTCGGCGACGACCTGGAGGCCTGGCTCGACGAGAGCTTCATGATGAAGCGGGCCTTCAAGCACTGCGCCCTGATCGCCGGGCTGATCGAACGCCGCCATCCCGGCGCCGAGAAGTCCGGACGGCAGGTGACCTTCTCCACAGACCTGATCTACGACGTGCTGCGCAAACACCAACCCGACCACCTGATGCTCCGCTGCGCCCGCCACGACGCGGCGACCGGCCTGCTGGACATCGCGCGCCTGGGCGACATGCTGACCCGCGTGCAGGGCCACATCCGCCACGTCCGACTGGACCGCGTCTCGCCCTTCGCCGTGCCGATCATGCTGGAGATCGGCCGCGAGCGCGCCCCGGGCGACGCCGCCGGCGAGATGATCCTGGCCGAGGCCGAGGAAGACCTGATCGCCGAGGCCATGTCGTGACGCGTTTCGAAGCCTCAACCTGCGGCGGCCTGCGCGTCGCCCTGGCCAATGTCGAGGTCATGCTGCGCTGGTCCGGCGCGATGTGGCTGGAGCGCGAGCGCACCCTGGTGGTCGCCGACCTGCACTTCGAGAAGGGCAGCAGCTACGCCGCGCGCTTCGGCCAGATGCTGCCGCCCTACGACACCCGCGAGACCCTGGACCGCCTGGACCGCGAGCTGGCCCTGCTCTCGCCCGCGCGGCTGATCTTCCTCGGCGACAGCTTCCACGACGGCGGCGGCGAGTCGCGCCTGGCGGCCGATGACTACAAGCGGCTGGAAGGCCTGGCCCTGGGCCGCGAGCTGGCCTGGGCGGTGGGCAACCACGACGCCGACGGCCCCAAGGTCCTGCCCGGCGAGATCATCGACGAAGCTTCGGTGTCAGGCCTGACCCTGCGCCACGAACCGGTCCCCGGCGTCCAGCTGGGCGAGGTCGCCGGCCACCTCCACCCCGCCGCCAAGATCACCAGCGGCCGCGCCACCACCCGCCGCCGCTGCTTCGTCACCGACGGGCAACGGCTGGTGCTGCCGGCGTTCGGGGCCTTCACCGGCGGCCTGAACATCCTGGACGAAGCGTTCTCGAACCTGTTCGCGGGCCCACTGCTCGCGGGCGCGCTAGGCCCCAAGCGGGTCCACGCGGTGGGACGGAAGTCGCTGCGGCCGGACTAGCCGCGCTACATATGCAGCGCCTGCTCCAGCGCGAACGCCAGCGAGATCGCCGCGCCCGCCGTCATCAGCGTCCGCATCCGAGGCCGCCAGCTGGGGCCGTCGTGGTCCGTCACGTCCCAGACCCATTGCAGCAGGAAGACGAGCAGGAAGCCCGACAGCTGCCAGGCCGGCTCGAACTTCAGCTCGCCCAGCAGCAGGCCAAAGCCCGACAGGGGGAACAGCAACGAAATGCCCAGCACCGACCAGCGCGGGCTGGGGTTCTCGATCTCCAGCCCCGTGCGCACGCCGCCGAAATACGAGACCATGGCCGCCGAATAGGCCAGCAGGGCCAATAGCGACGACTTCTGGATGCTGTCGGGGCCATAGCAGAACAGCACCGACGATACGAAAAAGGGAATGAGGGTCGATAGACCAAAGACCCATACCGCCGGTGGCACCGGCGTCCGCCCGCCCGCGGACTCGTTCATGCTCAACTCCTTCGGAAGGCGACCGAAGCCGCCCACCCTGCCCCGAGCGCGACTATTACCGACACGAGCCCATAGGTCCACGGACGATCTTTGGAGAAGACATAGAGCGCCCGCTCGGCGCCGGCCTTCTCGACCACCAGGGTGCGGTCGCGGATCGACACCGGCTTGCCGTCCTGGAAGAGCACGATGCGGGCGGTGTACTGACCGATCGGGGCCTCGGCCGGCAGGTCCAGCTGGGCGCGGAACAGGCCCTTGTCGACGAAGCGGACGCCTTGCGGGTCGGCGGCGTAGAGGCCGGCCTTCTCCTTCAGGCGCAGCACGGCGCGCCGCCAGTCGAGGTAGTCGGCGCCCAGGCGGCTGACCACCACGTCGCGGACGCCATAGGTGGTCTCGACCCGCTGTTCCATGGGCGCGGCGATGGCCAGGTGCTCCAGTCCCGCCCCCAGGTGGCGCAGCGGCGCGAAGCCGGCGATGTCCTGCAGCTTGCGGGTCGAGGCCACGCGATAGAAGCCGGGCGCGCCGCGGAACACCACGGGGCGGCTGTTCAGCCACAGGCCAGCGACCTGGGTCTTGCGGGCGATGCGCAGCGGCGTGTCGGGACCGCGGACGATGACGACGATGTCGCTGGGCCGGTCCTTGGGATCGAACACCGCGCCGTAGAGCACGATCCGCGCGCCCCGGAAGCCGGAGCTGACCCGGATCTCGGTGTCGGTCAGGGCGGCCGAGACGGCTGGCGCGGGCGGCGCCTCAACGAGCGGGATCATCGCGCCGTCCCCGTCATGATGACGAAGGCTTCGGCGGGCTTGATGAACAGGTCCGCGCCCATGCGCAGGCCGACGACCAGCACCAGCAGGGCCAGCAGCGCCCTCAGTTCCTCGGCGCGGAACCGGCCCGAGGCCCGCGCGCCCAGCTGCGCGCCGATCACGCCGCCGATCAGCAGCAAGGTCGCCAGCACGATATCGACCGTCTGGTTGCGGCCGGCCTGCAGCACGCTGGTCAGCGAGGTGGTGATGACGATCTGGAACAGGCTGGTGCCGACGACCACCGGCGCGGGCATCCGCAGCAGGTAGATCATCGCCGGCACCAGGATGAAGCCCCCGCCCACGCCCATCACCGCCGACAGGATGCCGACGAAGACGCCCAGCAGGATCGGCGGGATGACGCTGATGTACAGGCGCGAGCGCGGGAAGCGGACCTTGAACGGCAGGGCGTACAGCAGCGCCGGCCGGCGGTCGCGGCGCGGCTTGGGCGGCTGGCCGCTGCGGCGGCGCAGGATGGTCCCGACCGACTCCGTCAGCATCAGCCCGCCGATGACGCCCAGGAACAGCAGATAGGACAGCGACACGGCGAAGTCGGCCTGGCCGATCAGGCGCAGCCAGCGGAACACCTCGACCCCGATGAACGAGCCGATCGCCCCGCCGCAGGCCAGCACCCCGCCCATGCGGAAATCCACCGAGCGCTTCTTGCTGTAGGCGATGACGCTGGAGACCGACGAGGCGGCGACGTGGTTGGCCTCGCTGGCCACGGCCACCACGGGCGGAATGCCCATGAACACCAGCACCGGCGTCATCAGGAAGCCGCCGCCGATGCCGAACATGCCGGAGATGAAGCCCACGAGCCCGCCCAGCACCACCAGCAGCAGCGCGTTCACCGACACCTCGGCGATGGGTAGGTAGAAGTGCAAAGCTCGCGCGGCCTTCCGGCGTCAGGGATATCCCTGATTGCCGGTCGGGCGCGGTTGCGTCAACGCGTGCTTACCGCGCGTAGACCGACAGGCGGTTCAGGGTCTCGCCGTCCATGGCGCCCGAGGCCGGCAGGCCCTGGTCGCGCTGGTAGGCGGCGATGGCCATGCGCAGGGCCGGCGAAGCGACGCCGTCGCGCGGACCTTGGTAGTAGCCCAGCTGCGACAGCACCCGCTGAGCGGTGCCCAGGCCGGCATTGGCGGCCGGGGCCGAGGCGGTCAGGCTGGCCGTCTGGGTCTGGGTTTGCGGACGAAAGGCCAGGGCCGAGCGGTCGGCGGTCTGCTGGGCCTCGGCCGTCAGCTGGGCGCGCAGGGCGTTGGCGCGGCTGCGGGCCGTGGCGTCGCCCGAACGGCCGGCGATCACGTACCACTTGTAGGCTTCGGCCGGGTTGGTGTTGACGCCCAGGCCGCTCTCATAGAGCTGGGCCAGGTTGAACTGGCTGTCGACCAGGCCGGTGTCGGCGGCCTTGCGGAACCAGGTGGCGGCCGTGGTCGAGTTGCGCGGACCGCCCTCGCCCTTGAAATAGTAGAGCGCCAGGTTGTGCATGGCGCGCGGGTCGCCGCCGGCGGCGGCGCGTTCGCTCCAGCGGCGGGCTTCCGGCATGTCCTGCTTCAGGCCGCCCTTGCCGCCCTCGTACATCTTCGAGAGGTAGAACTGAGCGGCCGGGTAGCCGCCGTTAGCGGCCTTGCGCAGGGTGTCGAGGCCCGTGCGGTCGCCGGTCTCGATCTTGCGGACGCCGTCTTCGAACAGGGCCTTGGCGTTGTCGGTGGCGACGGGCGCAGCACCCTCGGCCGGGACCGGCGTGGCGCCCGTGGCCAGGGCCACGGCGGCGCGCGGCTGGCCGGGCGTGGTGTCGGCTTCCGGACGGGTGACTTCGACGTCGGCCTTGCGGCCGGCGATGGCGTCGGCGACGCGGGTCGGGGTGGCGCCGGTGCCATCGGCGCTGAGCAGCAGGAAGCCGCCGACCATGGCGCCCAGGGCGCCGGCGCCGCCGAACACCATGACGGCGGTGGCGACGGTCGCGCCCAGGCGGCTCTTGGACTTCTTGGCGAAGCCGAAGCCGCTGAACAGCGACGTAGCGGGAGCCTTCTCGGCCTTGGGGGCCTTCGGCGCCTTGCCCTTCTTTTCGGGCTTGGCCTTGCCGATGCTCTTGGCGTCGGAAGCGGCGGCGGCGCGGGCGGCGGCGCGGGCCTGCTCGATGATGTCGCGGGTCGACATCGGCCGGGTCGGCTGGGCCGGGGCGAAGTCGGACACGTCCGGCTCGACCTCGTAGCGCGGCTCTTCCTCGGGCTCGAAGCCGTCAGCCATGGCGTAGTCGTCGTGCGCGAAGGTGCGCTCTTCCGGCTCATGAGCCGGGAACTCGGCGATCTCGAAGTTCGGGGCGCGCGACGGGGCGGCCGGGGCGTCGAACACGTCCTGGTCGTCGTCGTGATGGTCGCTGTGGCTGAACGAGGCAGACTGGCTGAACGACGCCGATTGGCCGAAATAAGGGTCTTCGAACGGCGAGACCGCCGGGGCCGGCGCGGCGCGGGCCGGCGTGGGGGCCGGAGCGGGCGCGGGCGCCGGGGCTTCCAGCTTGCGGGCCGCGTCGTGCAGGCGGGTGTCGATCTTGTCGCGCGCCTCTTCCAGCATGCGGAGCGTGCGCTCCTCGCTCTGGCGGATGCGGTCGACCAGCTCCTGGCTGGAGCGCTCCTGGCGCTGGTTCAGGCGATCGGTGACGCGGGCGACCTGCTCGCCGACATCGTCGATGGCCAGCGCGTTGCGGCGCTCGGCGCTGCCGATGCGCTCGGCCAGCTTCTCGGTGATGCGGGCGATCTCGCTGCCCAGCTTTTCCAGGGCCTGGGCCTGGACGCTGTCGTTGCGGTTCAGCTTGTGCTCGACGGTGGCCGCGATGCGGGCCACCTCCCCGCCGACCTGCTCGATGGCGGCGGCGTTGCGGCTCTCGGCGGCCTGGACGCGGCGGTTGAAGGCGTCGGCGACGCCGACCACTTCGCGGCCCATGCGCTCGATAGCCTGGGCCGAGCGCTGCTCGGCGGCCTGCACGTGCGCGGCCATCTCGCCCAGCTTGCGCTCCATGCGGTCGAAGCGACCGTCGGCGGATTCCTTCAGCTTGGCGGCCATTTCCAGGCGCGCGGCTTCCATCTTCTGGGTCAGGCTGACGGCCAGGCTGTCCAGGCGCTCCTGCACGCCGGCGGCCGGGTTGGCGCCTTCGACGGCGCCCATGCGCTGGTCCAGGGCCGAGAACGACGAGCTCATGTCGCGAAGGGCCTCGCTGGTGCGGGTCTCGGCGGCTTCCAGGCGTTCGGAAAGACGAGCCACGACGGCGTCGACCAGGGCGGTCGGGTCCTGCGGCGCGGCGGTGTTCTGTTCGTTGACGCGGGCTTCCAGGGCGGCGATCGCCTCGCGGGTGCGGGCCTCGCCGTCATAGAGGTGGCCGGCGACCTTGCCGAGCGCGCCTTCCAGGGCGCGCAGGGCCTCGGCCGAGCGCGGGCCGGCGGCTTCGCTCTCGATGCGGCGCGAGCGTTCGGCGGCGCGGGCCTGCTCGGTCTTCAGCTCGTCGACGGCGCCCTCGAAGCGGGCGGCCACGGCGATCTGTTCACGCTCGGACTGGCCCAGACGCGAGAGCGCGTCACGGACGGAATGGTCGATGCCGGAGATGGCGGCGGCGTTGCGGCCTTCGGCGGCTTCGATGCGTTGGGTCAGGCGGTCCAGGGCCACGGCCACGCGGCCGACCTCGTCCGCCGGGTGTTCGGCGATCTCGATGCGCGGGGGAGCGTCGTCCTTGACGATTTCCAGATAGGCGCGGTTCGGCGCCTCTTCCTTCTCGGCGAACTGCTCCGGCGCCTGACCATCGCCCTCGATGATCATGCGATTGAGCCACTCGCCCAGAGTCATGCCGGAGCGACGCGCGAGGTCTTTAGCGACCTCTCGTGCCTTGGGGTCGATCCCCTTAACGCTCCATGGCGACGCCGCAGTCATTGCGAATCGATCTCCTCGCATCTGAGGAAAACGCTAGTCACCGATTCCTGGGGTGTAAACGCGACCAAAACGCCAGATGTAGTGGCCAGGCGATTCATTGTGGAGGAATCGGAACGGAGTCCCAAGGTTCTGTAGCGTGGTTAAAACGCAAGAGGGTTAACGCGGGTTAACCATTTGCCAGGCGGATTGTCGCAGGCTTAGAAGCGGCCATGGACCTACCATTAACTATTTCCGCCGCGGTTGTGTTCCTTGCGCTTGCACTCATTTGCGGGTGGCGTGGGGCGCGCCCGATCAACGTCCTCAAGGGTCCGCGCATGATTCCGTGGCGCCCGCTGATGATGGTCTGCGTGGTCGGGCTGATGCTGATGCTGGTGCACCTGTTCAACCTGCTGGGGGTGCAGACCGGCAACCAGCAGCGCTACTAGGTCGCAGGAGTCGCACCCCCTAGTTGGCGACCTTCTTGGGCCGTTTGGTCAGCCCCGACATGCCGCCCGAGGACAGCAGACCGATGTCGGCGAGCAGGAAAGGGATGGCCCACTTGTGGGGCGCGGCAATGTAGCGCGGCTGCCAGACGGGGTCGTACTTGTCCTTGTACCGGCGCACGCCCTGGAAATTGTAGATCTCCTCGCCGCGCTCGTAGAGCAGCCGGCCGACGCGCGACATGATCGGCGCCAGGGGCCGATCTTCCAGCCCGGCCAGCGGGGCCATGCCGAACTCGAACGCCTGGTAGCCCTCGTCCTTCCCCCACTGCAGCAGCTCGACGAACAGGTAGTCCATGACGTTCTTGGGCGCCTCGTCGGAATAGCGCATCAGGTCCATCGAGAACGAGGTCTTGCACGCCGTCAGCCACATCGTGGCGAAGGCGACGATCTTGCCCTCCTCGCCCCGCACCACCGCGACCGGGAACTCGGCCACGTAGCGCGGATCGAAGCCACCCATCGAGAAGCTCTTCTCGCCGCCGGCGTGGTGGGACAGCCAGGCATCGGAGATGGTCTTCAGCTCGTCCATGATGCCGATGGCCGCGCCGACCGGCAGGACCTCGAAGGCCGCCCCGCCCTCCCCGGCCTTGCGCCAGTTGCGGCGCAGGACCTCGCGGCGGCGGCCGACCAGGCTGAAGGCTTCCAGCGGCACGGCGGCGCTCTCGCCGGTCTTCTGGATGGCCAGACCCAGGTCCACCGAGTCCGGCAGATCGTCGGGGCCCAGGCCATAGAACCCGGCGCGCGCGGCGTGGGCGTCGGCCAGCTCGCGGAAGCGCCAGAACAGCTCCATGCGCTCCTCGTCCTTGCCGACCGGCGCGCCCAGGGCGATCCACGAGCGGCCACGGACGCCGAACATCAGGAAGCTCTCGCCCGACGCCGAGAACAGGAAGCGCTTGTCGCCCAGCAAGGCCAGGTTGGCGCTGGGCTCGGCGTCCTGGGCCTTGGCCAGGATGGCGCGGACGCGGTCGAAGTCCGGATCGGTGTCGTCGACCACGGCCGGCGTGGCGGCGGTGGCGATCAGGCGCCAGACGCCGACGGCCAGCAGCACGATGGCCGCGGCCACCGACGAGCGGATGGCGCGCAGCTCATCGTCCTGCAGCACCCGCAGGAAGGACTTGTCGACATATTCGGTGTGGTTGAACGACCACCAGCCCAGCAGCGCCACGCCCAGGACAACCGCGCCGGCCGACAGCAGCCAGCCGGGCGTGACCTCCATCTTGGTCAGGGCCGCCTTGCGCGGGAACGCGTCGTGGAACGGGACGATGGACAGGAAGCAGACGGTCAGCAGCGCCGTCTCCTCCCAGTTCAGGCCCTTGAAGATGGCCAGCACCGCCGAGGCGGCCAGCACGACCAGCGCCGCCCACCAGGCCGCGCCCAGGCGCGCGCGCAGGCCGAAGGCCAGCAGCAGCAGAACGAGGCCCAGGATCGACGAGAAGAAGTGGCTGATCTCGATCAGCAGGTCGGGCGCGAAGGCCAGTAGCAGCAGGAAGCGGGTCGGCTCGGACGGCGTCGCCCCCGAGGCCAGCAGCATGACGCCGGCCGACGCCGTCAGGATCGCCGCCAGGGTCGGGGCGATCGCCAGGGCCGCGGGCCTGAAAACTGTCGAGGACATCCAGATCCCGAAGTGACGAATCCCCTGCGGGATCCAACAGCGAGCCATCCTATAGCGCGCAAACCGTGACAAGGTCACCGTGGGCCTTCGGAGCCAAGATGCGAACGATCGTTTGAATCGACTTGCCGCCGGCGCTCGGCGGCGTAGTGTGTCGGCCAATAACCGTCCGCTTAGGGAGATGAGACGATGGCCGATTTCGGGGGAACCGAGCTCGACGCCTTCCGCGCCGAGACCCGCGCCTGGCTCGAGGCCAACTATCCGCCGTCCCTGAACGCGCCGATGAGCAGCGAGGACGAGGCCCCGTGGGGCGGCCGTCGGATGGTCTGGAAGAACCCGGACGCCAAGCTGTGGCTCGACCGCATGGCCGAGAAGGGCTGGACGGCCCCGATGTGGCCCAAGGAATACGGCGGCGGCGGTCTCTCCAAGGCCCAGAACAAGGTGCTGGAACAGGAGCTGCGCCGCCTGAAGGCCCGCCCCGCCCTGATGAGCTTCGGCATCTGGATGCTGGGCCCGGTGCTGCTGGAATACGCCACCGAGGAGCAGAAGCAGCGCTTCCTGCCGCAGATCGTGAAGGGCGAGATCCGCTGGTGCCAGGGCTATAGCGAGCCGGGCGCGGGCTCCGACCTCGCGTCCCTGCAGACCAAGTGCGAGGACAAGGGCGATCACTATCTGATCAACGGCCAGAAGGTCTGGACCAGCTATGCCGACCAGGCCGACTGGATCTTCTGCCTGGTGCGCACCGACACCACCAAGAAGCACGAGGGCATCTCGTTCGTGCTGTTCGACATGACCTCGCCTGGCGTCGAGGCCCGCCCGATCAAGCTGATCAGCGGCTCCTCGCCGTTCTGCGAGACCTTCTTCGACAATGTGAAGGTCCCCAAGGAACAGCTGGTCGGCAAGCTGAACGGCGGCTGGGACATCGCCAAGCGCCTGCTCCAGTACGAGCGCCAGAACATCAGCGCCTCGGGCTTCGGCGGTGGCGGCGGCCTGTCGCCGGTCGAGGCGGCCAAGAAGGAGATCGGCGTCGACAGCGAAGGCCGGATCGCCGACGGCGACTTCCGCGCCCGCCTGGCCGCCCACTCGATGGACGCCCACGCCTTCATGCTGACCGTGCGCCGCGCCGAGACCGAGTCCAAGCAGGGCTCGGGCCCCAGCGCCGCCGTCTCGATCATCAAGTACGCCGCCGCCAAGATGAACCAGGAGCGCACCGAGCTCTTGGTCGAGGCGCTCGGCCTCCAGGGTCTCGGCTGGGAAGGCGAAGGCTTCAGCGCCGCCGAACTGGCCGCCCCGCGCGCCATGCTCCGCGCCAAGGGCAATTCGATCGAGGGCGGCACCAGCGAGGTGAACCTCAACGTCGTCGCCAAGCGCGTCCTCGGCCTGCTGGATCATCAGTAGTCAGATGATCGAGTTCTGGTACGAGTTCGCCTCGACCTACTCCTATCCGGCGGCCATGCGCATCGAGCGCCTGGCCGCCGACAAGGGGGTGGCCGTGGCCTGGCGGCCGTTCATCGTCGGCCCGCTGTTCTATGAGCAGCAGGGGCTGAACGACAGTCCTTTCAACGCCTTCCCCGTGAAAGGCGAATATATGTGGCGGGACCTGGAGCGGGTCTGTGACCAGCAGGGCCTGCCGCTGCATCATCCCAGCCAGTTCCCGCGCAACAGCCTGCTGGCCGCCCGCGTGGCGCTGGTCGGGCTGGAGGACGGCTGGACCCCGCAGTTCAGCCGCGCCGTCTACCAGGCCAACTTCGTCGACGATCTGGATATCTCCAGTCCCGACGTCCTGGCCCCGCTGATCGCCGAGGTCGGCGCGGGTCCCGAGCACGTCCTGGCCACCGCCCAGTCCGATCCGATCAAGACCCTGCTGAAGGACCATGTCCGCATGGCCAAGGAGCGCGGCCTGTTCGGCGCGCCCAGTTTCCTCACCGCCGACGGCGAGCTCTTCTGGGGCAACGACCGTCTGGAACAGGCCCTCGACTGGGCCGTCCGTCATCAATCCAGGGAGCACGCCTGATGGCCGTCCTGACCGAAGAACAGACGATGCTGCGCGACGCCGCCAAGGGCTGGGCCAGCGAAAGCGCCCCCGTGGGCGCCCTGCGCAAGCTGCGCGACGGCAAGTCCAAGCAGAGCTTCGATCCCGCCGCCTGGGCCGAGATGGGCCAGATGGGTTGGGCCGGCGTGGTCGTGCCGGAAGACTATGACGGCTCGGCCTTCGGCTATCTGGGCCTGGGCCTGATCCTGGAAGAGACCGGCCGCACCCTGGCCGCCTCCCCGCTCCTGTCGACCGCCATGATCGGCGCCTCGGCGCTGCAGCTGGGCGGCTCGGACGCGCAGAAGTCAGCCTGGCTGCCCAAGATCGCCACCGGCGAGGCCGTCGCCACCCTGGCCATCGACGAAGGCTCGCACCACAACCCGGCTCGCACCGCCCTGACCGCCACCAAGGGCGCGTCGGGCTATGTGCTGAACGGGACCAAGACCCTGGTGCTGGACGGCGAAGCCGCCGACCTGCTGATCGTCGCGGCCCGCACCAGCGGTTCGGGGACCGACGGCCTGACCCTGTTCCTGGTCGCCGGCGACGCGCCCGGCGTCACCCGCACGCATCTGTCGCTGCTGGACTCGCGCGGCGCGGCCCAGATCGCCTTCGACGGCGTCGAGGTTGGGGCCGACGCGGTGCTGGGCGAGGTCGACAAGGGCTGGGCGGTGCTGGAGCCGGTCCTCGACCGCGCCTATGCGGGCCTGGCGGCCGAGATGCTGGGCAGCGCCTCGGCGGCGTTCGACATCACCCTGGAGTACATCAAGACCCGCACCCAGTTCGGCCAGGTCATCGGCACGTTCCAGGCCCTGCAACACCGCGCCGCCAAGTGGTTCACCGACATCGAGACCACTCGCTCGTGCGTCGAGGCCGCACTGGAGGCTTTCGACGCCGGCGGTGACACCCGGGCTCTCGCCTCCCTCGCCAAGGCCAAGGCCAGCGAACTCGTCCACCTGGCCTCCAACGAGATGGTCCAGATGCACGGCGGCATTGGCATGACGGACGCCCACGACGCCGGCCTGTTCATGAAGCGCGCCCGCGTCACCGAGGCCCTGTTCGGCGGCGCCAGCTTCCACCGCGACCGCTACGCCCGCCTGATGGGCTTCTAGGCTGGAACACCACCCCCAGACCTGGGGATAGGCCCGCCCCGCGAGCCCCGGATACCGTCGTTCTCGTACTGACGGACCGGGGTCTCGCGGGGAGCGGGTTTCATCGACGGCTTCCGTCCAGGGGAGCCATCATGACCAAGACCATCGCCATCTTCGCGGCCGCCCGTTTCTTTCTGATTGGGGGCCTCGCCCTCGCCGCCACCAGCGCCCACGCTCAGCTGCAGCTCAGCTATCCGGCCGACGCCACGATGAGCTGTGAGCAGATCAACGCCGAGATGGTCCGCATGGACCAGATGATGGGCGTCTCCAACACCGCCATCGCCAGCGCCGAGGCCGGCGCGCGTGGGGCCGAGACGGCCGCCAGCCTGGGCGTCAACGCCGCGCTCTACAGCGGAGCCCTGGGCCGCGTCCCCGGCCTGGGCATGTTCGCCAACGCCGCCGCCGCCCAGGCCAAGGCCTCCGCCGCCGCCAAGGCCCAGCGCGAAGCCCAGAACATCCAGGTCGCCCAGCAGCGCCGCGCCGTGATGGGCGGGCTCTACCAGGGCAAGTGCGCAAACGCCGCCGTCACCCAGGTCTCGACGACCATGACCACCTCGGCCCCGGCGGCGGCGGCCTCGCCGAACCTGCTGGCCACGACGCAGGAGGTCACCCTGCGCGGCGCCGCCTCCCCCACCGGCGCGATCGTCGGCAAGGTCAAGGCCGGCGGCACGGTCTATCCGACCGGCCAACGCAACGGCGTCTGGATGGAGGTCGACGACGAGAACGGCGCCCGGGGCTGGATGTCCTCGGCCTTCGCCAAGCCGAAGTAGTTTCGAACGGCGGAGGCGCTCGGCGGTGCGCCTCCAAGAGCCCACGGCGTACGAACCTTCGCCTTCAGGGTAGCTGACGGGGGCTCGCACGTGGGAGCAGATCGCCCGAGCCCCTCCCGTCCCCGGGGGTCAGGTTCGGCGACCTGGGGCGCAGGAACCGCCGCCTGCGCCGACGGTTCTTCCTTGCGGTTCCCCGATCGCAAGGAAGACCTCCCATCCAAGACGCCACTCATGCCACGCGATCTTGAAGCCGCTCCTTTCGGGGGCGGCTTTTTCTTGGCCGGTTTCAGATGAATGCAAGTCGCAAACGCGTTTGATTGAGTAGTTATGTCGGGAAGTCGACAGACATCCGCAATGCCAAATCATGGCGGAAAACAGACCGTTTCATGGACTCTTCTGTTTTTGCAGCGCTCTTGACTGCATTGTGTCGGCTAAGCGACGGCGCCCAGCAACGCCCCAACCTATAGCTTGCAACCCTTGCCGTGAGACGGCGTTCGATTCGGCATGACTGGGCCGCTAGCGACCTTGAAGAACCGCCTCCTCTCAGCATTGCCGTCCGAGGACAGGGCCTTGCTTGCCCCTCATCTGTCCACGGTGGATCTGGACAAGGGCCGCCTGCTCTACGAGCCGGGCGACTTGATCGATCACATCTATTTCCCGAACGACTGCGTCATCTCGCTGATGACGCTGATGGAGAACGGCGCGGCCATCGAGTCCGCCACCATCGGCCGCGAGGGCGCGCTGGGGCTGAACGTCGCCTTCGCGCCGCGCCAGTCGCTGAGCCGCGCCATCGTCCAGGTCCCGGGCTCGGCCCTGCGCATCGCCGCCGGTCCGCTGCATGAGGCCTGGACCCGCAGCGCCGCCCTGCGCGACCTGGTCGACCGCCACAACGAGGCGCTGTTCGGCCACGCCATCCAGTCGGTGGCCTGCAACGCCCTGCACGCGGTCGAGGCGCGGTTCTGCCGCTGGCTGCTGTCGTGCCACGACCGCATCGACGCCAACACCATCAGCCTGACCCAGGAGTTCCTGGCCGACATGCTGGGCGTCCAGCGCACCACGGTCACGGCCGTGGCCGGCTCGCTGCAGAACAAGGGCCTGATCCGCTATCGCCGCGGCGTCGTGGACATCCTGGACCGCGCGGGTCTCGAGGCGATGACGTGCGAGTGCTACGGCGCGGTGCGCAAGAGCTACGAGCGGCTGCTGCCGGCGTCGTTCACGTAGTCCTTTAAAACTGTCATCCCGGCCAAGCGCGAAGCGCGCCGAGCCGGGACCGCCGGAAGCTCTGAGCCCGTTGCGGTCCCGGGTCTTCGCTTCGCTACGCCCGGGATGACAATTCTTCTGCTTACCTACGACGAACCGGCGCCGGCGCATGCGCCAGCCGCAGCAGGTTGGCCGCGCCCGGCGCGCCGAACGGCGTTCCGGCCACGACCAGCAGGCGTTCGCCCGGCGCGACCAGACCCAGCTCCAGGGCCTTGCTCGAGGCGTCGGTGGTGACGACCTCCAGGCTGTCGGGCTGGGCGCTGACGCGGGGCTCGATGCCCCAGCACAGGCTCATACGGCGCACGGCGTTGATGTCCGGCGACAGGGCCAGGACCGGCTGCAGCGGGCGTTCGCGCGACAGACGGCGGGCGGTGGCGCCGGTGGTGGTGAAGGCCACCAGGCACTTGGTCGAGCCGGACTTGGCGGCGCCGGCGGCGGCGACCACCAGCACATCGGCGTCGTCGTCGTCGTGGCTCTGCTCGGCCTGCATCAGCTCGGGCCAGCGCGGGTCGCGTTCGACCCGCTCGATGATGCGGTTCATCATCGACACCGACTCTTCGGGATATTCGCCGGCGGCGGACTCGGCCGACAGCATCACCGCGTCCGCGCCCTCATAGACGGCGTTGGCCACGTCCGAGGCTTCGGCGCGGGTCGGGGTCGGCGAGCTGATCATCGACTCCAGCATCTGGGTCGCGACGATCACCGGGATGCCGCGCTCGCGCGCCGCCCGCAGGATTTCCTTTTGGGCCACCGGCACTTCTTCCGGAGCCATTTCGACGCCCAGGTCGCCGCGCGCGACCATGACGCCGTCGCAGAGGTCGAGGATCGGACCCAGCACCTTCAGGGCCTGAGGCTTCTCGATCTTGGCCAGCACGGCGGCGCGGCCTTCGACGATGCGGCGCAGCTCGGCCATGTCCTCAGGCGCCTGCACGAACGACAGGGCGATCCAGTCGACGCCCAGGCGCAGGGCGAAGGCCAGGTCCTCGCGGTCCTTGGCGGTCAGGGGCGACATCGGGATGACGACGTCCGGCACCGCCACGCCCTTGCGTTCCGACAGCTTGCCGCCGTTCGAGACCGTGGTGTTGGCGTAGCCCGGGCCGGCGTCGGTCACGACCATGCGCAGCTTGCCGTCGTCCAGCAGCAGGGTGGCGCCCGGCCGCATGGCGGTCAGGATCTCCGGGTGCGGCAGGTGCACGCGGGTCTCGTCGCCCGGGGTCGGGTCGTTGTCGAAGCGGAAGGCCTGGCCGGCCTTCAGCATCACCGGACCGTTGGCGAACTTGCCGACGCGCAGCTTGGGACCTTGCAGGTCGGCCAGGATGCCCAGCGGACGGCCCACGGTCTTCTCGGCCTCGCGGATCGCCGCATAGACGGCCGCGTGGGTCTCGTGGGCGCCGTGGCTGAAGTTCAGGCGGAAGACGTCCGCCCCGGCCTTGGCCAGGGTGACGATCATTTCCGGCGTGCTGGACGCCGGGCCGAGGGTGGCGACGATACGTGAGCGGCGGGCGCGGATCATGCCGTCGCTCCTTCTTTGTTCAGCTTGGCGGACAGAAGGCGTCGCCCTCGTTGGAAGCCAGTCTGATTTCGGTGAATGACAGTGTCATGCGTCCGGCGGTGGACAGCGTGAACGGGGACGAAACATGCGTCATGTCCGCGCCCTTGGCCTTGAAGCAGGAAAGTTTGATCTTGGCCGTACGCCATTCGCCGAGTTTCGCACCTGACAACGTTGACGTTACGTCTACCGCCGCCCCGCAGGATTCGCCACAGGCCAAACCCAGGGAAACCGGTTTCCCTGGGGACGCATCCACCCTGTAACGGATCGCGATCGCCATGTCTCCGGTGGTCTGGCGCGACAGATCCACAGGCGGGCCAACGATGGTAACGGTACCTCCCGCCTCACCGCTCCAGGTCGCCTGGCGTGCGTTTTCTTGAGCGCCCGCATCGATGGTTTTCAGCGACGCGGTTCCGGCAGCGTTCATCGCCCACGGCGCAGGGACGTGGCCCGCCACGAAGTAGCGATCGACATTGACCGCGGCCGAGGCGGCGCCTGGATTTTCCGAGAGCTGCGCCACCTTGCCCGGCTTGGCGTAACTCAGGCCGTAGCCGTAGGCGAACTGCGGATCATAGTCCTTGTCGCCGACATTGATCGGCTCCTGGTCGACGCGCTTGGGCCACGAATACGAGAGCTTGCCCTGGAAGTCGTGGCGGGCCTTGCCCGTCTTGTCGCCGATCAGCACGTCGGCGACCCCGCCGCCTTCCGAGCCCGGCAGCCAGGCCGCGACGAAGGCGTCCGAGGCGTTGATCTCGGGGTTGGTCCACAGCGGCCGGCCGCTGAGGAACACCGACACCACCGGGATGCCGGCGGCTTTCAGCTTCTTGAGCAGGGCCAGGTCGGTCTTGGCGCCCGGCTGGTACTCGACATTGGCGATGTCGCCCTGGAACTCGGCATAGGGGTTCTCGCCGAACACCACGATGGCGACGTCGGGCTTGGCCTTGAACTCGCCCGAGGCCGACAGCTCGGCCGAGCCGCCGCCGGCCTTCACCGCGTCGGCTATGCCGGCATAGATCGACTGGCCGTTGGGGAAGTCGCTGTTCTTGTTGCCCGTGCCCTGCCAGGTCAGGGTCCAGCCGCCGGCCGCCTTGCCGATGTCGTCGGCCCCGTCGCCGGCCACCAGCACGTGGGCCGAGCTCTTCAGCGGCAGGACGCCGTCGTTCTTCAGCAGCACCAGCGACTTGCGGACGGCTTCGCGGGCCACGGCCCGGTGGGCGGGCGAGCCCAGCAGCTCATACTTGCCTTCCAGCGGACGCTTGTCCGCGAACAGGCCGGCCTTGACCTTGACCCGCAGGATGCGGCGCACGGCGTCGTCGATCCGCGCCATCGGGATCTGGCCGGCCTTCACCTGGGCCAGGGTGTTGTCGTAGAGGCCCTTCCAGCTGTCGGGGGCCATGATCATGTCCATGCCGGCGTTGTAGGCCTGGGCGCAGTTGGTGTTGGTGCAGCCCTCGACCTGGCCGTGGGCGTTCCAGTCGCCGACCACGAAGCCCTCGAAGCCCAATCGCCCCTTCAGGACGTCGGTCAGAAGGCTCTTGTTGCCGGTGTGCTTGACCCCATGCCAGCTGGAGAACGAGACCATCACCGACAGGATGCCGGCGTCGATGGCCGGCGGATAGCCGGCGGCGTGCAGGCGCACGAGGTCGGCTTCGGAGACCTCGGCGTCGCCCTGGTCCTTGCCGCCCGCCGTGCCGCCGTCGGCCAGGAAGTGCTTGGCCGAGCCGGCCACGTGGCCCGCCGCCAGCGGCTTGCCGGCGACCAGCGCGCCCTGCAGGCCCAGGGTCATCGGCCCGGCGTAGCTCTTCACCACCTCCGGGTCCTCGGCATAGCCCTCATAGGCGCGGCCCCAGCGCTCGTCGCGCGGCACGGCCACCGTCGGGCCGAAGGTCCAGTCGGCGCCCGTGGCCGCCATCTCCTGCGCCGTCGCTTCGCCGATGCGGCGGATCAGGTCCGGATCGCGCGCCGCGCCCAGGCCGACATTGTGCGGGAAGAGCGTCGCGCCCACGACGTTGTTGTGGCCGTGCACGGCGTCGACGCCGAAGATGATCGGGATTTCCTGATGGCCGCCCCGGCTGGTCAGGGCCGCGGCGCGGAAGGCGCGGATCCACTCGACCCAGCGCTGGGGCGTGGCGCGGTCGTTGCCGTCGGGCGCGCTGTTGCCGCCGACCAGCACCGAGCCCAGGCGGTACTTGGCCAGCTCTTCCGGCGTGATCGAGGCGCCGTCGGCCTGGATGGTCTGGGCGACCTTCTCCTCGACGGTCATCTGGCTCATCAGCTTGGCGACGAAGGCCTCGGTCTTGGCGTCGGTGATCGTCGCGGGGCTGTGGGCCTTGGGCCAGACGCTGGGATGCGCCACGGCCGATGCCTGGGCGGAAGCCGTTCCCGCCAGGCCGCCGGCCAGGATCAGGGCCAGGGCGGACGCGCGGACGAGGCTGGATGCGGACATGGTTCTTCCCAGGATGCGCCCGCCCCCGGGCGGATCGTGTGGATTGTCAGGAGAAAAGCGCTCGACGCGACGCTTGCGGGAACCGCGCCGAGCGGAAGGGAAGCGGTTTCAGGACCGCCTGGAGGGGAGTGATCGTGCGTCAAGCAAGACGCGACGGGCGCTGGAAGGCGAGATCATTGGCGTTTCCTCTGACGCCGCCTTCGTGGACGACCGTCTTGATCGGTTTGATGTCGCGCCAATTGGACAGCGCTGTCAAGGTCAATATGATTGCGCTACCAACCGCCTTGCGCAGCCCGATCTCCTAGTTTGGCGCTTGTCCGGTGGACTCTCGGACCACCAGTTCGAATTCCAGCACGCGCGAGGGCGGCGGCGCGCCCTCCTCCCGCTCGACGCCATGCATCAGCATGTCGGCGGCGGCGCCGGCCATGGCGTGGATCGGCTGGCGGACGGTGGTCAGCTGCGGCCAGGTGATCTTGGCGCCGGGCGTGTCGTCGAAGCCGGCGACCGACAGCTGGGCCGGCAAGTCGAGGCGCATGCGGTTGGCCACGGCCATCACGCCCAGGGCCATGTCGTCATTGGAGGCGAAGATGGCCGTCGGACGGTCCGCCCCGCCCAACAGCTTCTCGGCCGCGTCGAAGCCCGAACGGAACGAGAAGAACCCCTGCTCCACCCGGTCGTCGCGCACGATCAGCCCGCTGTCGCGCATGGCGTCCAGGAAGCCCTGGTGGCGCAGGTGCGAGGCGCCGTGATCCGGGTGGCCGATGATGAAGCCGATGTCGCGATGGCCCAGCCCGATCAGGTGCTTGGTCATCTCATAGGCGGCCAGGCGGTCGTCCATGCTGACCCAGGGCGCGCGGTCGATGTCGCCGCCCGGCGCGATGCGGACATAGGCGACGCCCTCCTGCTCCAGCGCCGCCAGCACCACCGGATGGTCGCTGAGCGGTGGGGTCAGGATCACCCCGTCCATGCGCAGGGTGGCCAGCATGGGCTCGACCTGTTCCTGGATGTCGCCGGTCGAGTCGATCGGCTCCACGATCAGGTGGAAGCCTTCCTGCCGGCACCGCGCGATGGCCCCCAGCTGCACGTCGGTGACGTAGCCGGGGCTGGGGTTGTCGAAGAAGACGCCGATCAGATAGGCCTTCGAGCCCGCCAGGCTGCGGGCCGAGATGTTGGGCCGATAGTTCAGCGCCGCCACGGCGGCCTGCACCCGGTCGCGGGTGTCGGCCTTGACGTTGGGCTCACGGTTCAGCACCCGCGAAACGGTCTTGATCGAGACCCCGCTCTCGCGGGCCACATCGTGGATCGTGACTTTGGCGCTCAATTCCGTCCCTCACCGCGCCGATTCTCCCCGGCGTGGCGCGTAATAAGCCATGACAGGGTTGTCATGGCGAGCCCCAAGCGCGCGGCTCCCCAAAACGAAGGGCATGCGGGCTTTACAGCCGGAAATAGACATCGCTATCCAGAGGTTGTGGCGTCGCAGCGACGCCCTTGGGGGCTTCATATGTTGAACTGGAAAGTCGTGGCCATGTCGGCCGCGCTCGGCGCCATGAGCGCGACCTCGGCGCTGGCTCAAGTCGAGAAGGACCCGACCGCGCGCCTGCAACAGCTGGGTCGCTACGCCGGTCGCGCCACGATCTGCCAGGAGTTTGGCTTCACGATCCATCAGGACAGGGTCGAGGGCTACGCGAACACAGCCATCGAGGCAGGCGTGCGCGCCGGCCTCTCGGAGGACCTGGCCTACGGCTACATGAGGAGCGCGATGGACGACGCCATGCGCCTAGCCCAGGTCGACGTTGAGGAGATGGCCGGCAGGAATCACGAAGACGAAGCCGGCCTCGCCCAGAACGTTCGCACGCAAGCGCGCAAGATCATCGCCACCTGCCGCGAGGTCGCCCGTGATCCGGCAAGTCGCACGATCCTGTCCGACTCCGCTCTGAGCGACGAAATCCTGCTGCGAAAGGCCACCGACGCCGCCCTGATGCCGACCGGCTACGCCAGCTGGCAGACTCCGTACATGCGCGCCGGGGCCGACATGGTCCAGGCCGTCGCGGTCTGCGCCGCGCACCTGAGCCGCGACAAGGCCGACGCCTATGTCGCCGAGCTTTATGCGCCCAATCGCTTCCCGCCGGCGGTCAAGGACAAGGCCCGCGAGTACTTCGATTTCTGGATGCAGAAGGGCCGCGAAATGGCGGCGGACACGGACCTGGACGCCACCCAGTGCAACCGCCTGCTGACCGGCCGCGCCGCCAAGCTGAAGGCGGCGCCGCGATAGGACGAAGGGGTGCGGCGGTCTAGGCGACCGCCGCCCTGCCCTCCGGCGTCAGGGCCACCGCCGCGCCGATCAGGGCGGTGTGCGGATGCAGGATGACGTGGGTCGGGATCGCCTGGGTGAAGCCCGACAGGCGGCCCTTAGCGTCGAAGCGCTCGCGGAACGGGCTCTTCTCCAGGATGTCGATGATCCGGGGGGCGATGCCGCCGGCGATGAACACGCCGCCGCGCGCGCCCAGGGTCAGGGCGATGTCGCCGGCCGTCGAGCCCAGCACCGCGCAGAAGCGGTTCACGGTGGCCAGGCTGTCGGCGCAGCCTTCGACCGCGCGTTCGGTGATCTGCTTGGCGGCCAGGGCCTCGACCTTGCGGCCTTCGGCGGCGCCCAGGGCGATGTGCAGGTCTTCCATGCCGGGACCCGACAGGATGCGCTCGACCGAGACGCGGCCGCCGTCCAGCTGTTTGGTCAGGGCGCGCAGCACCTCGATCTCGACCTCATCGACCGGCGCGAAGGCGACGTGGCCGCCTTCGGTGGCCAGCGGCAGTTCCTGGCCGTGACGGCGCACCAGGCCGGCGACGCCGAAGCCGGTGCCCGGGCCGAGGATGGCCAGGTCGCCCTCGCCCGAGGTCGGCAGATGACCGATCTGGCGCAGGTCCTTGGGACCCAGACGCGGCGCGGCCAGGGCCTGGGCGGTGAAGTCATTGATCAGCTTGGCGTTCCGGAAGCCGCCGGCGCGACGCAGGCTGTCTTCCGAGATCCGCCAGTCCAGATTGGTCATGTGGACCGAGCCGTGCTCGATCGGACCGGCCACGGCCACCACCGCCTGGTCGGGATGGCGCACGCCGACCTTCTGCAGGTAGTGCTCGATGGCGTCCTCGGCCGTGCCGTAGTCTTCGCCCTTGTAGGTCGTGGGCTCGATCAGGCGCGGGTCCTGACCGTCGAATTCGACGAGGGCGAAGCGGGCGTTGGTGCCGCCGATGTCGCCGACGAGGCCGAGCCCCACGCTGTGATTGCCGTCCATAACCTGATGCTTCCTTAGGCGAAGACGGAGGCGCCGGCGTCGGCCGCGCCGACCCCGCTGCGCATCCATCCGAACAGTTCCCTACCAAAGCCCGGCTTGGACGCCGGGACGTTCGCCGGCGTGCGGGCGCGCAAGACCGCCTCGTCCACCAGGATCTTCAATTCGCCAGTCTCGGCGTTGACGCTGATCACGTCGCCGTCCTGGACATAGGCCAGCGGCCCGCCCTTGGCGGCTTCCGGCGTCACGTGGATGGCGGCGGGCGTCTTGCCTGAGGCGCCCGACATGCGGCCGTCGGTGACCAGGGCGACCTTGTAGCCACGGTCCAGCAGCACCGAGATCGACGGCGACAGGTTGTGCAGCTCCGGCATGCCGTTGGCCGAAGGGCCCTGGAAGCGGACGACCACGACGACGTCGCGGTCCAGCTCGCCGCGCTTGAAGGCGGCGATGAAGTCTTCCTGCTCCTGGAACACGGCCGCCGGGGCTTCGATGATGTGGTGCTCGGGCTTCACGGCCGAGATCTTCATCACGCCGCGACCCAGGTTCCCTGCCAGCAGGCGCAGGCCGCCCTCGGGGCTGAACGGGTCGGAGACCGGACGGACGATGGCGGTGTCCAGGCTCTCGGTCGCGCCCTCGCGCCACTTGAGGACGCCGTCCTCGAGGTGCGGCTCCTGGGCGTAGAGCGACAGGCCGGGGCCGGCGATGGTCTGGACGTCGTCGTGGACGAGGCCGGCCTTCAGCAGCTCACGGATGATGAAGGCCATGCCGCCGGCGGCCTGGAAGTGGTTCACGTCGGCCGCGCCGTTCGGATAGACGCGGGCCAGCAGCGGCGTGGCCTTGGAGATGTCGTCCAGGTCTTCCAGCGTCAGGATCACGCCGGCCGCCTGGGCCATGGCGATGATGTGCAGGGCCAGGTTGGTCGAACCGCCGGTGGCCATCAGGCCGACCACGCCGTTGACGATCGACTTCTCGTCGATCATCCGGCCGACGGGGATGAACTCGTTGCCCTTGTTGGTCACGGCGGCGGCGCGGCGCGCGGCTTCCTTGACCAGGGCCTCGCGCAGCGGCGTGTTGGGATGGACGAAGGCCGAGCCGGGCAGATGGAAGCCCATAAGCTCCATCAGCATCTGGTTGGTGTTGGCCGTGCCGTAGAAGGTGCAGGTGCCCGGGCCGTGATAGCTGGCCTGCTCGGCCTCCAGCAGCTCGGCGCGACCGACCTTGCCCTCGGCGTAGAGGGCGCGGATGCGGGCCTTCTCGCTGTTGGGCAGGCCCGAGGTCATCGGGCCGGCGGGCACGAACAGCGCCGGCAGGTGGCTGAAGGTCAGGGCGCCGATGACCAGGCCCGGCACGATCTTGTCGCAGACGCCCAGATACAGCGCCGAGTCGAAGGCGTCGTGGGTCAGGGCGACGGCCGTGGCCATGGCGATGACCTCGCGCGAGAACAGCGACAGCTCCATGCCCGGACGGCCCTGGGTGACGCCATCGCACATGGCCGGCACGCCGCCGGCGAACTGGGCGGTCGCGCCCACTTCGCGCGCGGCGACCTTGATCAGCGCCGGATACTCTTCCAGCGGCTGGTGGGCCGACAGCATGTCGTTATAGGCCGAGACGATGCCGATGTTCGGCGCGTTCGGGTCGAGAGCCCGGACCTTGTCGACGCCCGGCGAGGCGGCGAAGGCGTGGGCCCAGTTGGCGCAGGACAGCTTGGCCCGGCCCGGCTGGCTCTCGATCGCGTGTTCCATGTTCGCGAGGTAGGCCGCGCGGCTGTCCTTGCTGCGTTCGACGATCCGCGCCGTGACTTCGGCGATGACGGGATTGAGAGCCATGACGATTACTCAGCCCAGAGGATGCGGACCTTGGCGCGGTCCTGGTTCAGGATGGCGGCGACCGGCAGGGTCGGATCGACCTCGCCGTCCAGCAGCGCGCGCTTGGCCTGGCCGGTGACCAGCAGCACGATCAGCGCCGTCTGGGTCAGGGCCTGGAAGGTCAAGCTGAGACGGGGGATGTCCGGGGCCGGATCGCCCGGCGGCACGGCCAGCACCAGCCGGTCGGACTCGGGGTCCAGACCCCGCGCCAGCACCGGCGAACCGGGGAACAGCGAAGCGAAGTGGCCGTCGGGGCCCACGCCCAGCAGCACCACGCCGAACGGCGCGGCCGACGCGACGCCGGCCTGGGCCTTCAGCGCCGCCTCTTCATGGCTGACGCCGTCGAAATACAGCGGCGAGAAGCCGGCCTTGGCCGCCTCCCCCGTCAGCAGGTGCTCGCGCACCAGCTTCTCGTTGCTGGACGGATCGGTGGCCGGCACCCAGCGCTCGTCGGTCAGGGTGACCATGACCTTCTCCCAAGGCGCGGTCGCCTTAGCCAGCCGGTCATAGACCGGAGCCGGGGTCGAGCCGCCCGTGGCCGCGAAACCGGCCACGCCTTGCGCCGCCACGGCCGTGGTCAGGGCCTGGACGATGGTTGCGGCGGCCGCGTCGTACAGCGCCTCGCGGGTCGGGAAGGCTTCGATCTGGGGCTTGGGCATCGCTTACGCCTTCCAGGACCGGCCGCCGGGCGAGATCAGCCCTTGCGACGATTGCGGACCCCAGGTGCCGGCCGCATAGGGCGCGGGCTCGATATTGGCCTCGGCCCAGGCGGCCGAGACGCCGTCGATGAACTTCCAGGCCTGCTCGACCTCGTCGCGACGCACGAACAGGGTGCGGTCGCCGCGGAAGGCGTCGACGAACAGCTTCTCGTAGGCGATGCGGCGGCGGCCGCCGCTCTGGCCGAACGACAGCGACAGCGGCAGCGCCTGCAGGCGCATGCCCTCTTCCGACAGACCCGGACGCTTGTTCATGATGGTCAGATAGATGTCTTCGTCCGGCTGCAGGTCGATGACCAGACGGTTGGCGCACAGCTCGCCGTCGGTCGCCGCACCGAAGATGTTGTGCGGCAGCGGCTTGAACTGGACGACGATCTGGGTGCGGCGGTCCGGCAGGTTCTTGCCGGTGCGCAGGAAGAACGGCACGCCGTCCCAGCGCCAGTTGTCGATCGCCACCTTCATGGCCACGAAGGTCTCGGTCTTGGTGGGCTTGCCGACTTCCTCGACATAGCCCGGACGAGCGCCGCCCTCGACCACGCCGGCCACGTACTGGCCGCGCACGGTGTCGTGGGCCACGGTCTCCTTGGTGAAGGGACGCAAGCTGCGGAGAACCTTGACCTTCTCGTCGCGGACGGCGTCCGGATCGAAGCCCGACGGCGCCTCCATGGCGACCAGGCAGAGCAGCTGGAGCATGTGGTTCTGCACCATGTCCCGCAGCGCGCCGTACTCGTCGTAATAGTGCCAGCGGTCGCCGACCTTCTCGGTCTCGGCGATGGTGATCTGCACGTGGTCGATCGTGTTGCGGTCCCACAGGGGCTCGAACAGCACGTTGGCGAAGCGCAGGGCGGTCAGGTTCTGGACCGTCTCCTTGCCCAGATAGTGGTCGATGCGGAAGACCTGGCTCTCGTCGACCACGGCGGCGACGGCGGCGTTGGTGACCTTGGAGCTCTCCAGGTCGCGGCCCAGCGGCTTTTCCAGGATCAGGCGGGTGCTCGGCCCCGTCAGGCCGGCGGCTTGCAGCGCCTGGCAGGCCGGGCCGTAGAGGCTGGGCGACAGCGAGAAGAAGATGACCAGCGAGCCGTGCGCGCCGATGCGGTCGGCCAGCTTCTTGGTGTGGGCCTCGTTGGTGATGTCGGCGGGCACGTAGTCGATGCGCTCGGCCAGGCGTCTCCAGACCCCCTCCTCGACCGTCGCGCGCTTGCCCAGCTGTTCGCGCACCAGCGCCTTGTAGCTGGCCGCGTCATGGTCCGCGCGGGCCACGCCGACGATCCGCAGATCATGCGGCAGCAGACGATCAAGCTCGAGGAAATACAGCGAAGGCAACAGCATGCGCAGGGCCAGATCCCCCGCGCCGCCCAGCAGCACCAGCACTTCGCGCCCGTTATCGGCGTCTTGGTTCTTCTTAGCCAATGTCGTCCACCCTATGACAACGTTGTCATGACATGCCTGCGTCGGAAAGGCAAGCGGCCGCCGACCGCCAGCCCATATGGGCGCCCAATGGCCCCCACTGGCAGGCCCTACCTAGGCTAAACGTCTGGGAGCCGCCAGAAGACCAATCCGGTTTTGGCGGGTGAATTTTCGGTGACGCGGGCGCGTGCGAAGGCTGGTCGTGCCTCAGCCGTCAGCAAAACCGGGGACTTCGGGAAAACCCCTGCCCTATTTGCCCGCGCGAGCCGGCGAACCGGCGGGCTGGCCGGTGCGGAACTTGTCCTTCATCCGGCCGATCCAGCCGTTGAAGGCCTCGTTGTCGGCGGTGACGCGGCTGAAGTCCGAGGCCGACAGCGATTCGACGTTCATGCCTTGCAGCGCGACGCGCAGGCCGTCCGGGTTGCCGGCCGAGTCGATGAAGCCCGACCAGCGCGCGCGCAGGCGGGCCAGCGAGGCGTCGTCGTCGGCCAGGCTGTAGGCCACGGCCGCGCGCAGCAGGCGCGCCTCGTCGCCCGGCGTCAGCGCGCCCGGGGTCTTGAAGCGGTCGCCCAGCGAGCGTTCGTACATCGCCCCGGCCGCCGGCCAGGTGTGCTGCTTCCAGGCGATCTCGGCGCGGATCTCCTGGCCGTCGCGGCTGTTGTCCTTGTCGATCAGCTCCAGCGCGTCGTCATAGCGACCCAGGCCCATCAGGGCGCGGGCGGTGGCCAGGCGACGCTCTGCGTTCAGGGCCGGCGGCAGGATGGTCGTGCGCGTGTCGTTGATCGCGGCCAGAGCATCCTCCGGCTTCTTGTTCATCAGGTAGATCCAGGCCAGATCGGTGGCGACCTGGGCCTTGGGCACGCCGTTCAGGCGGTTGTCGACCTGGTACTTCAAGAGCTTGCCGGCGTCGTCCAGCAGGTCGACGTCCACCAGGCGGCGCACCAGGTTGCGGACCATCTGGTCGCCGTCGGCGCCGATCGGGGTCAGGTCCTGGAAGTCGTAGAACAGGCCCACGGCCTGGACCGGCTGCATGCCGTCGGCCAGGCCTTGCAGGAACAGCTGGCGGAAGGTGTTCGACAGGTCGTTCTGCAGCGCCACCGCTTCCGGGCGGTCCGGCAGCTGGCGGCCGGCCGAGCGCAGCACTTCCAGCGCCTCGCGATAGCGGCCCTGGTCGATATAGAGCCGGCCCAGCGAGCGGATGACCTCCAGCTCGACACCGTCGCCGCGCCAGCGATAGCGCAGCTGGTTCAGGGTCTCGGCGGCCTTGGGCGCGGTGATCTGGCCCTTGGCGTAGCCGATCTCGGTGGCGTGCAGCATGGCCGGCGTGGCCAGGCGGTCGTACGGGGCCTTGGCGATGGCCTGGAACATGCGCAGGGCGCGGACCTTCTCGCCCTTGGCCTCGAAGGCGCGGGCCTGGGTCAGGCGGATGTCCAGCTGGTCCTCGAGCGGGACCTTGGGGACGGCCAGGGCCTTGGTGATCAGCTGCAGCGCGCCGGTGACGTCGCCCGTGCCCAGCGCCGCCTGGGCCTGGGCGTGCAGGAAGCGCGCGCGCCAGGTCGGCGGGAAGAGGTCCAGCGCCCGGCCGCCGCCGGCGAACTTGGTGCGGGCGTCGGCCCATTGGCCCTGCTTGGCCGAGATATAGCCGCGCCACAGGGCGCTGGACGGATCGTCGGACAGCACGGGCGAGGAGAAATCGGCGTCGGCCTCGGTCAGGCGGCCGGCCATCACCTTGGCCACGCCGCGCAGGCCGCGGAACTCGGCGTCGCCCAGCAGGGTCTGGTGCTTGCGACCGGCGGCGTTGAGCACGCCGATAGCCTCGAACGACATCTGCGAGCCGACCAGGAAGCGGGCCAGCGACATGCGCGCGGCGCGGTCGCTGTCCTTGCCCTCGCCGTCGGGCGCGGCGGCGACGGCGCTCTGCAAGGCGTTGTAGCGGGTCAGGAAGCCGCCCGAACCGGTCTTGGGCCAGTTGTCCAGATCGATCAGGGCCGGCATCGACATCGGCTGGGGCGCGCCAGCGGCGGCCTCTTCCGGCGGCGTGTTGGCCGAGATCGGCGACAGGATCAGGCCCTTGGGCCGGCCGATGCGCAGCAGGTCGCCGCTGGCCTGGACCACCAGGTCGCTGGCATAGGCCTCGGCGGCCAGGCCTTGGGCCGACTGCAGCAGCGCCATCTCGACATATTCGCGGCGCGACGGCAGGCCCTTGGACGGCGCTAGGGCCGGGGCCACGACCAGCTTGTCGCCGACGGCTGGGTCGGCGACCCAGACCGTCTTGGTCACGCCCGAGACGGTGGCCGACAGGGTGGCCGGGTGGACGCTCTCGTCGCGCGCCACCTTGATGACGTCGGGCGTGGCCTGCGAGCCCGGACCCAGGCTGATCTTCCACGACCCGCCCTGCCCTTCGGCCACATAGGGCGTGCCCGACTGGGTGACGATGCGCAGCGCCGTGTAGTCCGGGCCCTTCAGGGCCATGATCTTCGAATAGCGGATGCTGGACGACGGCAGCTTGGAGATGTCGAGGCGCGCGGGCGTGTCGAACACGATCCACACCGCCTCGCCGCGCCGGAACACGGCCGCGCCGGCCGGAGCGGCCCAGTCGAACGACAGCGAGACCTGCTGGTCCTGGCGCTCGAAGCCGACCTTGACCACGCCGCCGGCGGGCATCGGATTGGGACGGCCGATCGGGGCGGCCGGCGCCGGCGTCTGGCTGGCCGGCGGCGCGCCCGGACGGGCGAACAGATTGACGAAGTCGACGCCGTCGGCGTTGCCAAGCCGGGCGTCGGCGTCATCCGTCAGTGTAATGACGATCTCGAGCGCACCGTTGATATGGCGGGCCTCGGAGGCCTTCAGCCAGCGCGGCGGCGCGATCTTCAGGGCCGAGAGATCGGGATTGGCGTCGCGGCTGAACCGCAGCACCAGGGTCTGCCCTTCGCGATGCGAAACCAGCTTCGCGCCCGCGCTCCAGTGGAACTCGATGCGCGAGAAGTCCGCCGCCTGCGCCACGCGCACGTCCAGACCCGCGCGCACCGCCTGAGGCGGCGGAGCGGCGTACACGGACGGCGCCAGCGTCCCCGCGATGACCGCGGCGGCGACGCTGGAGCGCAGGAGCTGGCGAAGGGTCATGGGCCTCCCTTAGCCGGCTTTCTTGGGGGCGGCCGCCTTGCCCTTCGGAGCGGCGGCGGGATCGGTCGCGCCGGCCAGACCCGCGTCGGCCTGCTGCTTGTTCGGCGTCGCGCCCGGCGCAGCGGCGGCGTTGTCGGCGATAGCGGCCTTGCCCTTCTCGACGGCCGGGTTGGCCATGCGCGAGGCCAGGCGTTCGGTCAGGATCTTGGCGTCGCCCGGAGCCATGTTGGCCAGGACCTGCGACAGGGCCCGTTCCTTCATCTTGGCGGCGATCGGCAGACGGACCTCGTCCGACAGCAGGGTCATGCGGGCGGCGGCGTCCTTGGGCTTCATGCCCTGGTAGACGACGACCAGGCGATCGACCTCGGCCTGCTTCTGCTGGTCGACTTGGCCCAGCAGGCCCGAGATGTCGCCCTTCAGGCCGGTCAGGGCCTTCATCTTGGCGTCCAGCTTGGCTTCGGCGGCGGCCAGCAGCTGCAGCTGGACATCGATGTCCTGCTCGCGCTGGTCCAGCTGGCCGCGACGGGCGCCCAGGCTCTGCAGCACGCGCAGCTCGGCGGGCGACAGGCCGGCTTCCTTGGCCAGCGCGTCGGCGGACGGGGCGCAGACGCGCGGCGGCGGGGCGTTGGCGGCGGCCGGCTGGCCGGCGCTCTCGGCCGAGGCGGCCTCTTCGCCCCCCTCAGGCTTGGCGTCCTTGCCCTTGCCGGGCTTGACCACCTCTTCGGCGAAGGCCTTGGCCCCGCCCAGCAGGTCGGGCAGCGACTTGGCGCCGGCCATGGCGTTGATCGCCAGGACGCCGCCGACGGCGACGCCGACCAGGGGGAGGATGCGCGGAACGTTCTTCATCGGCGGGGAGCCCTGGGGTTGGCGGACGGGCCATCACCCGGTCCGTCGAAGAGGTCATCATCGATCCGCGCCCGTGAACGCGGGGTTTCATTGGGTTGGCTCTGGGCCATGCCCGGACGCGAGGCCGGGCGGGGAATGGGTTCGCCGCCACGGACGGCGCGCTCGACGCGGTCCTCGCGGTCCAGCAGGCGTTCGAAGTCGGCGGCCGACAGGCGGCGATCGGTCTGCGGCGCGGCCGGCGGCGGCGCTTCGCGGGCCGGGCGCGGCGCGGGACGCTCCGGCGCGGCTTGCGGCGCTTGAGCCTTGCTCGGAGCCGGCAGCGGACGGCTGACCAGATCGCCCAGCTGGACAGCCAGGGCCTGGGCGCGCTCGATACGCACCGCCAGGGTCTCGGCGGCCTCGTCGGTGGCGGCGCGCAGATCGGCCAGGCCCTGCTCGGCGCGGGAAGCGGCCTTGTCCAGGTCGACCACCGCCTTGGCGAAGCCCTCGTGGCTGTCGCGCAGGGCCTTCAGGCGGCGCTCCAGGCGCCAGCCGAAGACCAGCGCCGCGATCAGCAGCACTGCCAGGAACCCGTTCATGGCGAAGGCGATCAGGCTCATTTCAGCTTCTGCACGGCCTTCTTGGCGGCGGGCGTCAGCGGAGCCTCGGCCCGGACGGCGATAGAATGATTCCGCCGGCCCATGCGACCGCGCGTCAGCGGGATGGCCCCGGCGCGCAGCTCGACCAGGCTGTCGGGCGTGGCGTTCAGCATCAGGGTGTCGCCGATCTGCATGTTTAGAACGCGCGACAGCGGCACCTGCTGCTCGTCGAGCACGGCGCGGACCTCCATCTGCGTGGTCCACAGCTCGGTGGCCAAGTGGCCTTCCCAGATGTTGTCGCGGCCGAACTTCTCACCCATGAACTGCTGCAGCAGCATCTTCCGGATGGGTTCCAGCGTGGCGTAGGGCAGCAGCAGCTCGATGCGGCCGCCGCGGTCTTCCATGTCGATGCGCAGCTTGACCAGGATCGCGGCGTTGGCCGGCCGGGCGATGGCGGCGAAGCGCGGGTTGGTCTCCAGGCGGTCCAGCGAGAAGTTGACCGGATGCAGCGGCTCGAAGGCGCTCTTCAGGTCGTGCAGGACGACCTCGATCATCCGTTGGACCAGCACGCGCTCGATCGTGGTGTAGGGACGGCCTTCGATGCGCATCGCGGCCGTGCCGCGACGGCCGCCCAGCAGCACGTCGACGATCGAGTAGATCAGGTTGGAGTCGACCGTCAGCAGGCCGTAGTTGTCCAGCTCCTCGGCCCGGAACACGGCCAGGATGGCCGGCAGCGGGATCGAGTTCAGATAGTCGCCGAAGCGGATCGAGCTGATGTTGTCGAGGCTGACCTCGACGTTGTCGGACGTGAAGTTCCGCAAGCTGGTCGTCATCAACCGCACCAGGCGGTCGAAGACGATTTCCAGCATCGGCAGGCGCTCGTACGAGACCAGCGCCGAGTTGATGATGGCGCGGATGCCCGTGCGGTCTTCGCCGCCGTCGCCGGAGAGGTCGAAGCCAAGCAGGCTGTCGATCTCGTCCTGGTTCAGGATGCGCTCGGAGCCGCCTTCGCCGCCGCCGTCGTCCCAGCCGCCCATGCCGCCGGAAAAGTCGCCAAATTCATTGCCGCCGCCACCGCCGCCGTCGCCTTCACCGAAGGCGCCGGGCGGGTTCTGCGAGGCCCATTGGGCCATCGCGGCCTGATCGTCGATTTCGTCCGCCATGATCGTTCGCCCAGCCAGCCCGAAGGCTAGTTGACCAGCATCTCCTCGATGAGGACCGCATTCACCTTGGCCGGCGCGGCGACCATGTTGACCCGCCGCAGCAGCTCGTAGCGCAGTTGGTAGGTGCCCTGGCTGCCGTTCAGGTCTTCCGGACGCAGCTCGCGCAGGAAGGCCTGGAACATGTCCTGCAGCCTGGGCAGGTTCGGGGTCAGCTCTTCGGCCGTGTCTTCATCCGGCAGTTCGAAGGTCAGCTTCAGCTTCAGGAAGGTCGACTTGCCGTCGGCGGTCTGCATGTTCACGACGATGTCGGGCAGGGTGTAGAAGACCACGCCGTCGGGGCCTTCCTTGATCACCGGCGCGCCGCCGGCCGGGGCGGCTGCGCCCTCGCCTTCCTTCTTCTCGCCGTGACCGCCCTTCTCTTCCTTCTTTTCCTTTTTCTCTTTCTTTTCCTTGCCGTGCTCGGCGCCAGCCTCGGCGGCAGGCTTGGGCTTCATCAGGAAAAAGGCCGCGGCGCCGCCACCGCCCAGCACGAGGACGCCCGCGGCGATCGCGATGATCAGGATAGGCGGTTTCTTCTTGGCGGGGGCTTCGCCCTCAGCGCCTTCTTCGCCTTCCGGAGCTTCCTTTTCGGGGGCTTTGGCCACGCGTGCGGTTCCTTGGAATCTATACCCGTACACATGCGGGGCACATGGTTAACGATGTGTTTTTGAAGCCATTTGGTCGCAGGCTGAATCTGCCCGGCAGACTCCGACCAACACCCTGCCGTTAACCTTCCTATTTGTTGTTTTATAACGCGTTTTCAGGTTGGCACGAAGGTTGCTTCAAGGGTTTCGGCGCATTTGTCGCGCCAGCCGCCCGAGTTAACTCGCCATGGACAACGCGCTCTACGTCGGCCTCTCGCGTCAGATGACGCTGCGCCGCCAGCTCGACATCGTGGCCAACAACATCGCCAACGCCAACACGACCGGCTTCAAGACCGAGGACCTGATGGTCCGCACGGAACAGGCCAAGCCGGCCAAGACCCTGGACGGCGCTTCGCCCGTGAAGTTCGTGCTGGACGACCGCGTCGCCCGCAACTTCACGCAAGGCGCCATGACCAAGACGGGCGGCGATTTCGACCTCGCCATCGAGGGCAACGGCTTCTTCCACGTCCAGACCGCCGCCGGCGATCGCTACACCCGCGACGGCCGCTTCACGACCAACCCGGAAGGCCAGCTGGTCACCCAGGAAGGCAACCAGGTCCTGGACGACGGCGGCGGCCCGCTACTGATCGACCCGGTCCTGGGCCCGGTCTCGATCGGCAAGGACGGCACGGTCAGCCAAGGCGCCGTCCGCGTCGGCCGCCTGGGCGTGGTTCGTCCCGACGACCTGGCCTCTTTGGCCAAGGACGGCGACAACCTCTACCGCAACACCAGCAACACCACCCTGGCCGCCGCTCCGGACGCCCGCGTCCACCAGGGCATGCTGGAATCCTCGAATGTCCAACCCGTCGTCGAGATCACCAAGCTGATCGAGATCCAGCGCGCCTACGAGGGCGTCGCCAAGATGATGGACAACACCGCAGAACTTTCGCGCAGCGCTGTCGAGCGTCTGGGCAAGCTGAATTAAGGGGCCTAGCCGATGCAAGCTCTCCGCACCGCCGCTTCGGGCATGTCAGCGCAACAGCTGAACGTCGAAGTCATCTCGCACAACATCGCGAACATGAACACCATTGGCTTCAAGCGCCAACGGGCCGAGTTCCAGGACCTGCTGTACCAGCAGGTCGAGCGCGCGGGTTCGCAGTCGTCCAGCGACGGCAGCATCGTCCCGACCGGCGTCCAGGTCGGCGGCGGCGTCAAGGCCGGCTCGGTCTACCGCATCACCGAGCAAGGCACCCCGACCCTGACCGACAACCCGCTGGACATCGCGATCCAGGGCAAGGGCTACCTGCAGATCCTGATGCCCACGGGCGAGACGGCCTATACCCGGGCCGGCAACTTCTCGACCAACGACCAGGGCCAGATCGTCACCGAGGACGGCTACACGGTCCAACCGGGCATCACCGTCCCGCAGAACACCACCGACATCACGATCAGCAAGACCGGCCTGGTGCAGGTGAAGCTGGACGGCCAGCCGCAGCCGCAGACCATCGGCCAGCTGCAACTGGCGACCTTCATGAACGAAGGCGGCCTGGAGCAGATCGGCGACAACCTGCTGCTGGAGACCGCCGCCTCGGGCGCCGCCAACCTGGCCGCCCCCGGCGAGCCGGGCTTCGGCACCCTGCTGCAGCACTACACCGAAGCCTCGAACGTCGACGCGGTGACCGAAATCACCTCGCTGATCACGGCCCAGCGCGCCTACGAGATGAACTCGAAGGTGATCACCACGGCCGACCAGATGCTGCAAGCCACCTCGCAGCTGCGGAGCTAAGCTGATGAAGGCCTTCCTCTTCGCCGCCGCCGCCACCCTGGCGCTGACCATCCTCTCGGCCCCGGCCCACGCCGGCACGCCGGTGACCCTGCGCATGGACACCACCGACGCCGACGGCCGCATCACCCTGGGCGACCTGTTCGACGGCGTGACCGGCCCGGCCGCCAACATCGTCGTCGCCCCGCGCATCGGCCAGACGGCCGTGCTCGAGGCTGGCCAGGTGCAGGTCTCGGCCCGCCGCGCCGGCTTCGACTGGACCAACAGCAACGGCATCCGCCGCATCATCGTCCGCGAAGGCCTGGACAACGGCGGCGTTTCGGCCGGCGCGACCGGCGCCCGGGCCAGCCTGGCCGGCGCCGCCCGCGCCAATGTGGAAGTTCTTGCCTACGCCCGCAGCCTGGCGGCCGGCGAAATCGTCCAGCCCCAGGACCTGATCTACGTGAAGATGGCCGGCGCCCCGATGGACGCTCCCCGCGACGCCGACGCCGTGATCGGCCTGGCCGCCAAGCGCCCCCTGCGTGAAGGCGCCGCAGTCCAGAGCCGCGACGTGGCCGCCGCCCAGGTCATCAAGACCGGCGACATGGTCACCATCAGCTACGACGCGGACGGGATTTCCCTTTCGCTTCAAGGCAAGGCGATGGCCGCCGCCGCCACGGGCGACGTCTTCGCCGTCCAGAACACGCTCTCCAAGAAGGTCATCCAGGCGGTCGCCACCGGTCCTGGCTCCGCAGCGGTCGGTCCGCAGGCCCAGAGCTTGCAAGCCCGTTCGCAACCCGTCCGTTTCGCCGCTCGCTAAGAGGTCAGTCACCCCATGCGTCGCCCCGTCATCATCGCCGCCGCCCTCCTGCTGGCCCCGCTGGCCGCCTGCTCCACCGTCCAGGAAGCCGTGAAGGGCCCGCAGCTGGCTCCGGTCGGCTATCCGGCCGAACTGGCCCCGATGCAGCAGCAATATGTCTCGGCCCGTGAGCCCGCCCCGCAGGCGGCCTCGGCCAACTCGCTGTGGCGCGTCGGCGCCCGCGCGTTCTTCAACGACCAGCGCGCCAGCCGCGTCGGCGACATCGTCACCGTCATGATCGACATCGACGACAGCGCCAGCACCAAGAACCAGACCGCCAGCTCGCGCACCTCGAACATGAAGGCCGGCATCCCGAACCTGCTGGGCCTGGAATCGAGCCTCGGGAAGGTTCTGCCGGGCGGCTTCGACCCGGCCAACGCCCTGAACACCAACTCGGCCACCACCAATGCCGGCGCCGGCAGCGTCAGCCGCTCGGAAAAGATCAGCCTGACGATCGCCGCCGTGGTCAGCCAGGTCCTGCCGAACGGCAACATGGTCATCCAGGGCACCCAGGAAGTCCGCACCAACGCCGAACTGCGCCAGCTGACCGTGGCCGGCATCGTGCGTCCGGAGGACATCTCCTCGGCCAACACCATCAAGCACACCCAGATCGCCGAAGCCCGCATCAGCTACGGCGGTCGTGGCGACATCAGCCGCGTGCAGAAGACCCCGGCCGGCCAGTCGCTGGTCGAGAAGTTCTCGCCGTTCTAAGCGCGAACGTTCAAGTCCTCTCAAGGGGCTGCAAGTTTGTCGGGCGCGGTCATCGCAAGGTGGCCGCGCCCGATGCGTTTCAGGAGCCATTCACGTTCCGGCTGCGTTGATCAGGGCGAGGAGATCGCCATGGGACGCCGCATCGCCGCCTTCGCCGCTCTGGGACTGGCCGCCACGCTCGCGGGCTGCGCCCACGAGAAGGTCGCGCTCGACGGCTACCGCTGGGCCTATCTGGCGGACGGTTCGGAGGCCCCTCGCCTCGCCTATGGCCGACCCAACACCGACGATGTCGTGCTGATGATCAGCTGCCGTCCGGGCCAGGATCAGGTCGACGTCTCGGCCGTGGGTCTGTCGGGCGGCGAGATCGTCCTGGCCTCGGGTCGCACGGAAAGCCGCTTCGCCGCCGCCAAGGTCGATGACGCGCTCAGCGAAGGCGGTTTCCTGGAAGGCCGCGGCAAGGCCAGCGCCCCGGCGCTGGACGGCTTCAGGCGCTCAGGCGACCTGGCCCTGCTGACCCAGGGCGAACGCCACAGCCTGGCGGCAGACTCTGCCGACCGGGGTCATGTGAAGGCGTTCTTCAAGGCGTGTGGGGTTTAGGCCCGCCGCCCAGCTCCCGCCGCGCTGACATTGTCCATGCCCAGCGCCGACAGCGAGCCGCGCAGGATGCCCTCGGCGTCGAGACCGGCTTGCGCGTACATCAGGTCGGGCTTGTCCTGGTCCTGGAAGACGTCGGGCAGGCACAGGGTGCGGATCTTCAGGCCGCGATCCAGCGCGCCGTGCTGGGCCAGGGCCTGCAGCACGAAGGCGCCGAAACCGCCCATCGAGCCTTCTTCCACCGTGACGATGGCCTCGTGCTCGCGCGCCAGGCGCAGCAGCAGGTCGAGGTCCAGCGGCTTGGCGAAGCGGGCGTCGCAGACGGTGGCCGAGAGACCACGGGCGGCCAGCAGATCGGCCGCCTTCAGGCTCTCCGACAGGCGGGTGCCGAACGAGACGATGGCGACGCTGGTCCCTTCGCGGACGATGCGGCCCTTGCCGATCTCCAGCGGCTCGGCGATCGCCGGCATGTCCAGGCCCAGGCCCTCGCCGCGCGGATAACGGAACGCCGAAGGACGGTCGTCGATCTCGGCGGCGGTGGCGACCATGCGGGCCAGCTCCACCTCGTCGGCGGCGGCCATCAGCACCATGCCGGGCAGAGCGCCCATGAAGCCGATGTCGAAGCTGCCGGCGTGGGTCGGACCGTCGGCCCCCACGAGACCGGCGCGGTCCATGGCGAAGCGCACCGGCAGGCCCTGGATGGCCACGTCGTGCACCACCTGATCGTAGCCGCGCTGCAGGAAGGTCGAATAGATCGCCGTGAACGGCTTCATGCCGTCGGCGGCGAGGCCCGCAGCGAAGGTCACCGCGTGCTGCTCGGCGATGCCGACGTCGAAGGTGCGGTCCGGGAAGGCCTTCTGGAAGATGTCCAGGCCGGTGCCCGAGGGCATGGCGGCGGTGATGGCGACGATCTTGTCGTCGCGCTGCGCCTGCTTGACCAGTTCCTGAGCGAAGACCTTGGTGTAGCTGGGCGGGCCGGCGGCCGCCTTCTGCTGTTGGCCGGTGACCACGTCGAACTTGGCCACGGCGTGCAGCTTGTCGTCGGCGCCCTCGGCCGGGGCGTAGCCCTTGCCCTTCTGGGTGACGCAGTGGACCAGCACCGGCTTGTCGCCGAAGGCCTTGGCGTTCTTGAGCACGCTGACCAGGGCGTCCATGTCGTGGCCGTCGATCGGGCCGATATAGTAGAAGCCCAGCTCCTCGAAGAAGGTGCCGCCGGTGACCATGCCCCGGGCATATTCTTCCGCCTTGCGGGCGGCTTCGCGCATCGGGGTCGGCAGCTTCTCGACGACGGTCTTGCCCAGCTTGCGCACCGAGCGGTAGGCGCCGCCCGACACGAGGTTGGCCAGATAGGCGCTCATGCCGCCCACCGGCGGGGCGATCGACATGTCGTTGTCGTTCAGGATGACGATCAGGCGCTTGGTGGTGTCGGTCGCCGCGTTCATCGCCTCATAGGCCATGCCCGCGCCCAGCGAGCCGTCGCCGATCACGGCGATGACGCTGTTGTCCTCACCCTTGGCGTCGCGCGCGGCGCAGAAGCCCAGCGCCGCCGAGATCGAGGTGGCCGCGTGGGCCGCGCCGAACGGGTCGTATTCGCTCTCGGTCCGCTTGGTGAAGCCCGACAGCCCCCCGCCCTGGCGCAGCGTCTTGATGCGATCGCGGCGGCCGGTGAGGATCTTGTGCGGATAGGCCTGGTGGCCGACGTCCCAGATGACGATGTCCTTGGGGGTGTCGAACACGTGGTGCAGGGCCACGGTCAGCTCGACCACGCCCAGGCCCGCGCCCAGGTGGCCGCCCGTCACCGACACCGCGTCGATGGTCTCGGCGCGTACCTCGGCCGCCAGCTGTTTCAGCTCCGCGACGGAGAAACCTCGCGTGTCGGCCGGCGAGGCAACGGTGTCGAGCAGTGGCGTTTTGGATGACATGTCGGAAGAAAGCGCGGTCAGTTGCGACGGTCCAGCACGAAATCAACGCTTTCGCGCAGATGTTCGGCTCGCTCGCCAAAGATTTCGAGATGGGAACGGGTCTGGTCGGCCAGAAGCGCCACGCGCTCCTTGGCCGCGTCCAGCCCCAGCAGGGTGACGTAGTTGGCCTTGCCCATGGCGGCGTCCTTGCCGCCCGTGGCCTTGCCCATGGTCTCGGGATCGCCCTCGGCGTCCAGGATGTCGTCGACGATCTGGTAGGCCAGACCCAGGTCCTGGGCGAAGGCCATCAGGGCGGCGCGCTCGCCGTCCTTGGCGCGGGCGATGATCAGCGGGATCTCGAAGGCGAAGGCGATCAGCGCCCCGGTCTTCAGGCGCTGCATCCGCGCCACCGCGCCCAGGTCGTCGCGGACGCCCAGGATGTCGATCATCTGGCCGCCGGCCATGCCCTTGGCGCCGGAGGCGATGGCGAGCTTGCGCACCAGTTCCGAACGGACGTGGCCGTCGTCGTGGGTGTCGGGGTGGGCCATGATCTCGAAGGCCGCCGTCTGCAGGGCGTCGCCCGCGAGGATGGCGGTGGCCTCGTCATATTGCTTGTGCACGGTCGGACGGCCGCGACGGACGTCGTCGTCGTCCATGGCCGGCAGGTCGTCATGGACCAGGCTGTAGGCGTGGATGCATTCCAGCGCGCAAGCCGCGCGCAGCACCGGCCGCTCGGGCAGGTCGAACATCTTGCCGGTCTCGAGCGCGAAGAACGGGCGCAGGCGCTTGCCGGGACCCAGGGCCGCGTAGCGCATCGCCTCGGTCAGGCGGGTTTCCGGCCCGTCGGCGCGCGGCAGCAGTTCGTCCAGCGCCACGGTGACGATGTCGGCGGCCTGGACGATCCGCTTCTCGAGGTCGCTGGCCGGACGCGCCCCCGCCATCAGTTGAACTCGGCCGCTTCGGCGGAGACAGCGCCGCCCTGGCCGAGAACGATCTTCTCGACCTTCAGGCGCGCGGCTTCCAGCTTCTTCTCGCAGTGGGCCTTCAGGGCCGCGCCGCGCTCATAGATGTCGATCGAGCGCTCCAGCGGAGCCTGGCCCGACTCCAGCTCGGCCACGATCCGTTCCAGCTGCGCCAGGGCTTCCTCGAAGCTCAGGGCGGAGATGTCTGCGGGGGTGGCGGCGGCGTCGGTCATTTCAACTCTCAGGAGAACAGCGCTCAGCCTAGTGGCGCAAGGCCGCGCGGACAACGGCCTAGAGCCAAGGCGTGGTTAAGGGAAGAGGGTTTTAGGCGCGAACCCGGCTGAAGCGCTTGATACTCCAGTAGGCGTGACCTTCATCCACCAGTTTCGTCAGCCCACGCGCCTTCAGCGCATCGGCGATCATCCAGTTGAAGAAGCCGTGGGCCACGACCAGCACGTCCTGGCCCTGGTCGGACAGCGCGACCAGCTTGTCGGCGGCCTGTCCGGCCCGGACCTCGGCCTGGGCGCGGGTCTCCTGGCCGCCGTGGTTGTTGAAGAACCACCACCAGAAGCGGGCGAAGAAGCCCAGGCGCTTGGGCGACATCCGCAGCCACAGCGGCCAGGGCGGCGGCGGCAGCGGGGCCTCGATGAAGCCTTCGTCGGTGGTGAAGGCGCGGCCGGCGACCACCGCATTGGCGGTCTCGATGGCGCGGCGGCGGGTCGAGACGATGATCACGTCGACGTCGCGGGCGATCTGGACCAGCTGGTCCGGCGGGGTCTGGCCGTCCTTCAGGCCGCCCACTTCATAGCGGGCCCACCAGTCGCCGTATTCGGGCGCGTTGAGCTTCACCTTGCGCGACAGGGCGGGTTCGCCGTGGCGGGCCAGGGTGATGGTCCCCGATTTCACGGGCGGGGACGCTTGGTCGGCGGTGGTGACGTCGGCCATGTTGAAGAGAAGTCGGTGGGCAAAAAGCCGTTCCGTCCCCTCACCCCTCCTGAAGAGCGCGCACATGCGCGGCGGCGGAACGCCCCAGCGCCTGGAGGTCGTAACCGCCCTCGAGCGAGGACACAACCCGGCCCTTGGCCCGGGCGTTGGCGACCGAGACGATCGCCCGCGTCGCCCAGGCGAAATCGTCCTCGTCCAGGCTCTGGGCCGACAGCGGATCGCGGACGTGGGCATCGAAACCAGCCGAGACGATCAGCAGTTCCGGCGCGAAGGCGTCGACCTTGTCCATCAGCCCCTCGAATCGCGAGCGCCAGGTCTCGCGGGCCGCGTGCGGGGCGACGATGGCGTTGGCGATATTGCCCAGCCCCGTCTCGGACGGATCGCCCGTGCCGGGATAGAGCGGCGACTGGTGGATCGAGGCGAAGAACACCGTCGGGTCGTGCTCGAACACGGCCTGGGTGCCGTTGCCGTGGTGGACGTCGAAATCGACGATCGCCACGCGCTTCAACCCCGCCGCCTGGGCCGCCCGCGCCGCCACGGCGACGCTGGAGAACACGCAGAAGCCCATGGCCACGCCCGGCTCGGCGTGGTGGCCCGGCGGCCGCACGGCGCAGAAGGCCCTGTTGGTCTCGCCCGCCGCAATGGCTCGGACCGCCGCGACGCTGGCGCCCGCCGCGCGTCGGGCGGCGGCCAGGCTGCCGCTCGACATCACCGTGTCGGGATCCAGCGCCAGCCGGCCCGACTTCGGCGCGGCCGCGAACACGGCGTCGACAAAGGCCTTGGGATGCACCCGCAGCAGGTCCTCGATCTCGACCAGCGGCGCGTCCAGCGCCTCCAGCGCCAGGTTTGGATCGTCGTTCAGGGCGTCGATCACCGCCCGCAGGCGCTCGGGGCTCTCCGCGTGCCCGTGGCCGGGCTGGTGGTCGAGCATGTCCGAATGGGTGTACAGCGCGACGGTCATGGGAGGGTTTTAGACCTTGAACGCTGCTCCGACCATCCGCCGCGCCACTGTCGATGACGCCGACACCGTGTCCAGCCTGGGCGCGCGCACCTTCACGGAAACCTTTGCCTACCTCTATCCGCCCGAGGACCTGGAGACCTTCCTGGCCTACGCCTACGGGCTGGAGCGGACCCGCAACGACCTCGCCCATCCCGACAAGGCGACCTGGATCCTCGAGGACGAGGATGGCGAGGCGATCGGCTACGCCCTGGCCGGGCCTTGCGATCTGCCGCATGAGGAGGTCGGGCCTGAGGACGGCGAGCTGAAGCGGATCTACGTCCTGAAGAGCCACCAGGGCGGCGGGCGCGGCTCGGCGCTGCTCAAGACGGCGCTGGACTGGCTGGGTCCGCGCCGCATCTGGATCGGGGTGTGGTCGGAGAACTTCGGGGCCCAGAAGCTGTACGCCAGCAAGGGGTTCGAGAAGGTCGGGGAGTACTTCTTCAAGGTCGGGGAGACCAACGACCTGGAGTTCATCCTACGGCGGGGCTAGCCCCCTCCACCGGCGTTCGCCGGTCCCCCTCCCCCAAAAGGGGGAGGAGAGAGAAAGGAGACGCCCTTTGCTCTCCGCCCCGCTTGGGGGCGGACAGACCTGCGCAGCAGGTCAGGTGGGGGCCTGTGCTGAGCCGGCCATTGCGTCCCGTTTGAGAACCCTCCATTCTCCCGAACATCTGTTCGAAAGCCGCGCCGATGTTCCTTCGCTTCTTCTCCGAGCTCCGCCAGGCCAAGGTGCCGGTGAGCCTGCGTGAATACCTCCTGCTGATGGAGGCCCTGGACAAGGACGTCATCGACCGCAGCGTCGAAGACTTCTACTTCCTGTCGCGCGCCAGCCTGGTGAAGGACGAGAAGAACCTCGACAAGTTCGACCGCGTGTTCAGCCACGTCTTCAAGGGCCTGGAGACGGTCAATGACGGCCTCGCCGCCGACATCCCGGAAGAGTGGCTGAAGGCCCTCACCGAGCGCTTCCTGACCGACGAGGAGAAGGCGCAGATCGAGGCCCTGGGCGGCTTCGAGAAACTGATGGAGACCCTGCAGGAGCGCCTGCGCGAGCAGAAGAAGCGCCACGAGGGCGGCAACAAGATGATCGGCTCGGGCGGCACCTCGCCGTTCGGCAACAACGGCTACAATCCCGAAGGCGTGCGCATCGGCCAGGACAAGAGCCGCCACGGCCGCGCGGTGAAGGTCTGGGACAAGCGCGAGTACAAGAACCTCGACGACAGCGTCGAACTGGGCACCCGCAACATCAAGGTCGCCCTACGCCGCCTGCGCAAGTTCGCCCGCACGGGCGCTGCCGACGAACTGGACCTGAACGGCACCATCAAGGGCACGGCCGAGAAGGGCTACCTCGACATCCAGCTGCGCCCCGAGCGCCGCAACGCCATCAAGGTGCTGATCTTCTTCGACATCGGCGGCTCGATGGACGGCCACATCAAGCTCTGCGAGGAGCTGTTTTCCGCCGCCAAGACCGAGTTCAAGCACCTGGAATTCTACTACTTCCACAACTGCCTCTACGAGACGGTCTGGAAGGACAACAAGCGCCGCCTGACCGAGAAGATCCCGACCTTCGACGTGCTCCACAAGTTCCCGGCCGACTACAAGGTGATCTTCGTCGGCGACGCGACCATGAGCCCGTACGAGATCACCTATCCGGGCGGCAGCGTCGAGCACTGGAACGAAGAGCCCGGCGCCATCTGGATGCAGCGGGTCGTCGACATCTATCAGAGCTGCATCTGGCTGAACCCGACGCCCGAGCGGCACTGGGACTACACCCAGTCGATCGGCGTGATGAAGCAGATCGTCTCCGACCGCATGTTCCCGCTGACCATCGACGGCCTGGACAAGGCCATGCGGGAGCTGGTTCGCGGCTAGGGTTCTAGCGGCCGGTCGTCGTGTCGTAGTGGCCGTTGTCGCTGGACGGCTGGCCGACCAGCGGCACTTCCGGCGCGCCGCTGTGGTCGTTGGCGATCGTGGTCCCGACCCGGAAGGTCAGGCTGTTGGCGCCGCCCAGCAGGATGAACACGTCCTCGCGTCCGTCGCCGTCGATGTCGAAACCGACGCGCGCGCCGGCGACCGCATGGCTGGTGTCCGTCGCCTGCGTCAGGGCGGCGTCGTTCAGCGCCTCGACCTGGGCCGTCCACACGTTGGCGACCGTCGCGGTGCTGACCACGGTCACGTGGCCCTCGCCCATGACGGCCAGGTGGTCGCCCTTGGCGGCCGAGTAGTCGAGCACCACACCCAGCAGGCCGGCGGCCTTTTCGGCTGGCTGCGCGGTGGAGATCAGGAAGGTGTCGGCGCCATTGCCGCCCGTGGCGACCACGCGGGCGTTCATGACGATGCGGTCGTTGCCGTCGCCGCCGTCCAGGTGATCGACCTGACCCTTCGCGGCGCCCTTGCCGTCGATGTAGTCGTCGCCGGCCCCGCCGCGGATGATGTCGCCGCCGGACGTACCGTACATCACGTCGTTGCCCGGCGTGCCGACCATGACGGTCTTGGCGTCGGCGAAGCCCTGCCCGCCCAGTTCCTCGACCACCGCCTTGTCCTCGGCTGCGGGCAGCGCATGGCCGGAGCCCGAGGCCGGAGCCGCCAGCGCGGCCAGATGGGCGATCTTGAACGCCGGCAGGCCCTGATGGGCCTCGTCCGGCGCCTGGACCACGATCGACGCGGAGCCTTCCGGCTTGATGGTCGGCTGCGGCGCGGCCTCGTCGACGGCGGCGGCGGCCGGGGTGTGGCTGCGGACGTGATCGGCGTCGACACCCAGCGCGGCGATCAGCTTGGAGGCCATCGCCTCGATGGCCGGATCGTCGGCGCGCGGCAGGTTCTCGAAGCTCAGATGGCCCCCATCGCCCACATTGACGCCGCGCATCTCCAGATAGAGGCCGACGGCGATGACCAGCGACAGGAAGGACTGGGCCTCGCGGCTGGCGGGGTTGAAGGCCACCACCACGCCGTTCTGCTCGGGAATGCCCGAGGACAGCACCTGACGCAGCGCGCCCCACAGGCTGCTGACCTGGTGGAACATGTCGATCGCCGCGTCGTGCACGACGAACTGGCCGTCGATGCGGGCGATGTGGACGACGACGTCCTGGTTGGCGTCGGTGACCACGTACCAGGGGTCGCCCGAATCGGTCTGGCCGAAGATCCCGTCGACCTCGCCGTAGGCCGTCTCCAGCTGCTGGGTAAGCAGCATCAGCAGGCCCCGCTCGTTGGGGGACCAGTCGCTGGCCGGAGGCCGCGGGCTGAAGGCTAGGATCTCACCCATCGTATCGTCGCTCGTCAGGCCTGGGCCGCTCGCTCGGTCTCGACGGGCTCGGCCTCTTCGGCGGCGCCGTCGAACAGAAGCCGATACAGCTCAGGTTCGTAATATCGCAGCAAAGTGCGGGCGAATTGGCCCGGTTCAAGACCCAGGCTCTCGGCCCAGACGGCTTGAGCCTCGATCGGCACGCGACCGAGACCGTTCTCCACCTGGGACACGAAGGTGTAATAGCGCAACCCGGTCTTTTCTGCCAGTTCCGCTTGAGTGAGGCCCGCCGCCTCACGCGCGGACTTCAGCCAGCGACCCGCTTCGCGTCGCAGGGTCTTGGTGAGGGCCGCCTTGGCGGGATTCATCGCCGTTCTGGACATCGCTAAGCCGCTTCCACGCCCAACACACGGGCGCTCCCCTAGTTGTTACACATTGCATAAAAACGCAACAATCGATCGTCGGTCTCGCAAGAGGCCTTGCGGATCATCTTCGACCCACATACAGTTTTTATGCAACTATTTTGAATGCACTGGTCGCATGTACGTATCGATCGATCCCGCCCACTCCCGCAAGGCCGCACTGGAGATCCAGCTGCGCCTGTCGCTGATCATGGTCGTCTACATGACCGGTCCGGCGCTGATGGAGAGCGTGCGTCACGCCCTGGCCGAACCGCGGGTCGAGGAATTCATCATCGTCGATAACGGCTCTTCCTTGGCCGACGCGGCCTGGCTGCGCGACCTGTCCCGCCGCGAGCCGCGCGTGCGGCTGCTGCAGGGCCTGGGAAACATCGGCTTCGCCCGCGCCGCCAATCTGGGCGCGGCCACGGCCAAGGGCCAGGAACTGGTCTTCCTCAATCCCGACGCCTTCCTGACCCCCGGCGCGGTGGCGGCCCTGCAAGACGCCGCCCGCGACCGCCCCTCGCCCTGCGTGATCGGGGCCCGGGTGTTCAATACCGACGGAACCGAACAGCGGGGCGCGCGACGCGGCGAGATCACGCCCGTCACGACCCTGCTTACACTCTCGAAGCTTAGCGCTCATCTGCCCCCGCTGCGCCGCTTCGAGATCCACCGGGAGAGCGAGGCCCCCCCTTCGCACCCGGTGGACACCCCTACGATCTCGGGCGCCTGCTTCTATATGCGGGCCACCGATTTCCACGTCCTCGGCGGCTTCGACGAGGGCTATTTCCTGCATGTCGAGGACATCGACCTGTGCTGGCGGGCCCGCAAGCAGGGCGGCAGCGTGCTGTTCCAGCCCAACGCCCGCATCGTCCACGTCGGCTCGACCAGCAAGGAGAACCCGCTGGTCGTCGAGTGGCACAAGGGCAAGGGTCTGGTCCGCTACTTCCTCAAGCGCGCCGACAGCCTGCCGCGCAAGGCCCTGGCCCTGGTGCTAGCCCCGCTGATCCTGGGCGTGGCCGTCGGCCGACCGCTGCTGCGCCAGCTGCGTCGCGGGCGCATGGGCCGCCCCGTCGAGCGCCTCGCCGCCGTCGGCTGAGCCACACGCCTGTTGGAAAATGCGACGAACGGGCTCCATCCGCGTTCTGACGGTGATCTTGACGCTTGCGCCAAATTCGAACGCCCGTAAGACTTCCCCACGGGTAAAGGGGAATACGTAGTGAGTCCGACCACCGACGCCGCCGCTTCTAACGAAGTCGAGGCCGCCGAGACCGAAGCCGCCACCAAGAACCTGGTCTTCGTCGCCGCCGAGCGCCTGTTCGCGCTGCACGGTTTCCAGAACGTCTCCGTGCGCGACATCACCGCCGCCGCCGGCGTGAACCTGGCCTCGGTGAACTACCACTTCGGGTCCAAGGACGCCCTGCTGTTCGAGATCTTCCGTCGCCGCACGGCCGAGCTCAATCGCGAGCGGGCCAAGATGCTGCACGAGGCCAACGACCGTAACGCCGGCGCGCCGCCGGTGCGCGAGATCCTGGCCGCCCTGCTGACCCCGCCCCTGCGCTGGCTGGCCCCGGACCACGAGCGCCGCATCTCGCTGCAGTTCCTGATCCGCGCCCGCAGCGAGGGCACCGACGAGATCCGCACCGTGCTGAAGACCGACGTCTCGCACCTGCGCCGCTTCTCCGACGCCCTGCTGAAGGCCCGCCCGGACCTGTCGCCGGAAGACGTCTACTGGCGCCTGCACTTCACCCTGGGCATGCTGCACAACAACCGCTTCGCCGAGTTCGACCGCCTGAACGTGCTGTCGGAAGGCCAGACCAGCGAGTCGGACGTCGTGGCCCTGCTGGAGCGCATGCTGGCCTTCGCCGAAGCGGGCTTTCGCGCCTAACGGGTAGCTGGAACCGCCTCCCGGCGCGCGCGTTTCAGCTGCGCCATGGGACGGCTGCGGATCCTTCACGAGACCCGGTACTACTATGAACGGCCGGTGCGGTTCGGACCGCAGCGGCTGATGATCCGTCCGCGCGACAGCCACGCCCTGCGCATCGTCGAGGCCAGCCTGCGCCTGTTCCCGCCCGGCGCCACGCGCTGGAGCTACGACGCCAACGGCAACTGCGTCTGCATCTTCGAGCCGACCGGAAAGGCCGACGCCATGCGGGTGGCCAGCGAGCTGGTCATCGACCGCTATCCCGCCCCGCTGGTCCCGCAGCGGATCGAGAACCCCGACACCCTGACGCCCATCGTCTATTCCCGCGAAGACCGGATGACGCTGGAGCCGTTCATCGCGCCCGTCACCGACGACCCCGACGCGGTGCTGCTGCGCTGGCTGCGCGACATCCGCGCCCATCGCGACGAGCCGGCCCTGGCCTTCCTGCTGCGGATCAACGAGCTGATCCACGCCCAGTTCGCCTACTGCACCCGCCTGGAAGAGGGCGTGCAGTCCCCGGTCGAGACCTTGCAGAAGCGCAGCGGCGCCTGCCGCGACCTTGCCTGGCTGATGGTCGAGGGCCTGCGGCGGCTGGGCTACGCCGCCCTGTTCGCCACCGGCTACATCCACTCCCCCGGGACCTCGATCCGCGGGGCCGGCGCGACCCATGCCTGGTGCGAGGTGTTCCTGCCCGACCTGGGCTGGCTGGAATTCGACCCGACCAACGGCCTCGTGGAATCGCCCGACCTGATCCGCGTCGCCGCCACCCGAACGCCGGCTCAGGCGTTACCCGTCTCGGGCGCGATAATCGGCGACCCCGGCGCGGCGCGTCTTCACGTCTCCGTGGATGTGCGTCTTGTCGATTCCAACAACCCAGCGGAGTGATATGATCAGTATGCGTACGGGAGGAAGAGTGATGACCAGCGGCTTCCAGCACCAGGACCCGATGCGGGACTTCAGCATCCCCAAGGCCGAGCCCAAGGCCCAGCATGGCCGGAAACCCGACCAGGACTGCCTGAAGCTGAAGGAAAAGCGGACCTTCGAACCCAAACCGGGCCACTGAATTGTAAAAGAGCGTGAAGACACGCGCGTTCCGACGCCCGTCTCACGCGAGCGGCCTGTACAGGCCCTTAAGCTATCAGTAACTTTTGACGCAGGGGAATTGGGGGAGCACTGCGAGCATGCGACGCGTCGCGCTCGGATGTCTGCTGGCGACGGCCGGCCTCGCGGTGGTGAGCGCCGCGACGGCCCTGTCGACTCACGCCCCTGAGGAATTCAACCAGACCCTGACCCTGGCCGGCGGCCCCGACGCTCGCGCACCTGTCGACGATCCGGACGCGCCGATCGCCACGGCCCGCTATGGCGGCGAGCGTCCCCGGACGCCGGTCGTTCCCGTCGCCATCGCCGCCGAGACCCACGCCACGCCGGCCGTCGCCACGGTGGCCCTGGCCGGCGGCCTCGACGAGACCGGCCTGGCCGGCGCGGCGCCGGCGGAGGCCAAGGTCGCCCCGCCCTCCCCTGCGCCCGCGCGCGTCGAACCGGCCCGTCCGGCAGCCCGCATCCTGGCCGAGGCCCCGCCGACGCCGCGCCACCCGGTGCTGGCCCTGACCCGTGTCGACCACCCTCGCCCCACGGGCAAGGTCCTGCAAATGCAGGTGGACGACCAGCCGCTGGCCTTCACGCCGATGGGCCTGCAGTCCAGCGCGGTGAAGCGCCTGACGCTGAACGCCTCGAACCTGATGTCCAAGACCCGCGCCTCGGCCGAGGACCTGCGCCGCGGCCGCTGGATGCTGTTCGCCGCCAGCTCGGGCAAGTCCTACGGCCTGAACCTGATCCGCGACACCATCGGCGGCTGGCGCAACGCCGGCTACAGCGAGGACAAGGTCGCCCGCTTCGGCAGCCGCCAGATCGGCCTGGGCTGGCGCAAGGACAACCGCCAGGTCGCCCTGACCGCCACCCGCCGCAAGCTCAACTCGATCGACTATTCCGACAAGGACACCGTCGTCGGCGTCACGGTTTCGGTGCGCGGCCGGTAGCCCGCCCTAGCGGGCCACGACCTTGATGATGCGCTTTGACGACGGCCGACCGGCCAGGCCCCTGTCCGGGGTGTAGGTGACCGTCAGGTCGCCGCCCTTCAGGCTGGCGCCGGGCTTGGGTCCCCTGACCAGCAGGACGCGGACCACGCGCGAGAGCAGCGCCCGATCCCCGTTGCGGGCCATGCGCTCCAGGGCCTCGGCGGTCACGGTGGCCGTGTCGGCGACCAGCACCGACGTGGCGGGAGTGACGTCGTCGGAAGCGCCGGTGGGATCGTCGATCGCCTCGAACGAGACGCCATGCTGCGCCGCCCGGCTGGCGCGGACGCTGGCCTGCAGCAACCGCTGGAACACCGCGTTGACCGACATGAACGGCGGCGGCTGGATCGACGAGGCCCTGCCTGTCAGGGCGGCCGCGTCGCCGTCCGGCCGCTCGCTGGTGAACAGGGTCATGCCGCCCAGCTTGCTGGCCCGGAGCACCGGCTCGCCCAGCTCGTTCCTGTAGATGGTGTCGCCGCGTGGGGCCGGCTGGGCGAACAGCACCCAGACCTCGGCGCTGTTCTCGAACTTCATCAGCGGCAGGCGCGCGCCCCGGTCGAGGACGAAGACGTCGCCGGTCTCGGACACGTAGCGGGCCACGGGCGGCGGCGCCTGACGCGAGTCCGAACCCTTGTGACCGCCGAACAGCAAGTCACGGAGGCTGTGACCCGATTGCTGGGCGTTCACCGTCCCGGCGCAGGCCGCGAGCGCGAACGCCAGCACCATCGCGCGCCTCCCGGGCCCCGCCTTCGCCGCCGATTGACTGTTCATGGCCAAGGTCATGATCGCCGAGTGGGGCGAATATTGGCCGTAAGGACCTGGCGCCCGCCACGCCCTAGCTTGGGCTCTCCAGTGTCGTTCGCGAGCAACACCCCGTACCTGCGGCGGACGCTGGATCGCGCGGCCGCCTGTTTCCAGTCTGCAAGGATGTGACGAACACGCGTATGGACCCTGACCGTCCAGGGGCGTAAAGCGCCCTCGTGTCCGATCAGCCCCCAGAGTCCGCCTCCTCCCCGCTCGCCACACGCCTGATCTCGATCGCCGTGGCCAGCGCGCTGCTGATGGAGTTCATCGACTCCACGGCCCTGTCGACCGCCCTGCCGACGCTGTCGCGGGCCTTCGCGGTCGATCCGATCCACCTGAAGCTGGCGCTCACCTCCTACATCCTGGCCCTGGCGGTGTTCACGCCGGCCAGCGGCTGGGCGGCCGAACGGTTCGGGGCGCGGCGGGTGTTCCTGTCGGCCATGACCGTGTTCCTGCTGGGCTCGGCCCTGTGCGGCCAGTCGCGCAGCCTGGAAGCCCTGGTCGCCTCGCGGATCGTCCAGGGGATCGGCGGGGCGATGATGACGCCCGTCGCGCGGCTGATCGTGGTCGGGGCCACGCCCAAGGACAAGCTGCTGACCGCCATGGGCTGGTTCACCATGCCCGCGCTGATCGGCCCGCTGATCGGCCCGCCGATCGCCGGCCTGGTGCTCAGCGTCGCCGACTGGCCGTGGATCTTCTACATCAACCTGCCCGTCGGCCTGCTGGGCGTGATCGCGGTCATGCGCTTCGTGCCCAAGAGCGAGCCCAAGCGGGACCTCGGCCGCTTCGACACCCCCGGCTTCATCCTGTCGGCCCTGGCGGTCAGCGGCCTGGTGGTGGTGGCCGAGACGGCGGGCGTGAACCTGCTGCCGCCCTGGGCGCAGATCACCCTGCTGACCCTCTCCGTCGCCTGCGGCTGGGTCTATCTGCGCATCGCCAAGCGCACCGGCCGGCCGATCCTGGACCTCACCCTGCTGCGCTATCCCACCTTCCGCGCCAGTCTGGTCGGCGGGACCCTGGTGCGGCTGGGCATCGGGGCCAGCCCGTTCCTGATGCCGCTGCTCTTGCAGGTGGCTCTGGGCTGGAGCCCGCTGAAGGCCAGCTTCGTCACCCTGGCCACCGGCATCGGCGTGCTGGTCGCCCGGCCGTTCGCAGCGGCGGGCCTGAAGCGCTTCGGCTTCCGCACCTCGCTGGCGGTCTTCGTCAGCCTGACGGCGCTGTTCACCGCCGCGCCGGGCTTCTTCGGGCACGCGACGCCCATGGCGCTGATGATGGCGGCCCTGACCCTGGGCGGGTTCTGCCGCTCGAACCAGTTCATCGCGGCCAACACCATCGCCTATGCCGATGTGCCGGAAACCTCAACGGCGGCGGCCTCGACCCTGTCGGCGGTGACGCAGCAGGTCGGCCTGGCCTTGGGGGTCAGCTTCGGCGGCATGATGCTGCACCTGGCGCGCGGCAGCGGCGGGGCGCTGACGCCCGACCGCTTCACCTTCCCGTTCGTCGCCATCGGTCTGGTGACCCTGCTGGCCCTGCCCGTCTACCTGTCGCTGGACAAGGACGCCGGCTCGGCGATCAGCGGCCGGAACCGGGCGGCGGCCTGAGGCCGTCCTCTTCCCGGCGTTTGTGGAAATAGGCCGCCTGCGGGGCGTCCTCGACGCCGCGCACCTTGGCGCTGTGCTGGATGGAGTCGATCTCGGCCCGCAGTCGCACGGCCATGTCGAAGTCCTGGGCGGCGACCGCCCCTTCCAGCTGTTCCTTCAGGTCGTCGAGATGGGACATGCGCGCCTCCAGGGGATGGGCTCCCCTGGAGAACGCATGAACTTGGCTTTTAGCCGCGCGCCGCCGCGATGCGGGCGCGGGCGATCTCGTCGGCGACCAGGTTGGCCGGACGCTTTTCGCTGATCGACTGGTCGATGACCTCGGCCAGGGTCTGGGCCAGACGGTCCAGCTTGGTCGACACCCACTGGCCGTCGAAGGCGCCGCCGGCTTCCAGGGCGCGGATCTCGGCGGCCACGTTGATGATGCCGCCGCCGTTGATGACGTAGTCGGGGGCGTAGAGGATGCCGCGATCGAACACGGTCTGGCCGATCATGGCGTCGGCCAGCTGGTTGTTGGCCCCGCCGGCGATGACCTTGACCTTCAGGCGCGGCAGGGTCGCGGCCGAGATCGCGCCACCCAGGGCGCAGGGGGCGAAGACATCGGCCTCGACGTCGAAGATGGCGTCGGTCGGCACGATCTGGGCGCCGGTCTTGGCGGCCACTTCGTTGAGAGCGGTCTGGTTGACGTCGGCGATGATCAGCTGCGCGCCGGCGGCGTGCAGCTTCTCGGCGAGGTAAGCGCCGACATGGCCGACGCCCTGGATGGCGACGCGCACGCCCTTCAGGTCACGGTTCAGGGCGCGCTCGACACAGAGGCGCACGCCGCGGAACACGCCCTCGGCGGTGACCGGCGACGGGTCGCCCGAAGCGGCCGCGTGGCCTTCCAGGCCGGCGACGAAGCGGGTGGTCTTGCGGGTGCTTTCCAGGTCCGACGGCGAGACGCCGACGTCCTCGGCCGTCCAGTACTGGCCGTTCAGGCTGTCGACCGCGCGACCGAAGGCCTCGAACAGCGCCGGCGTCTTCTGGCTGCGGCTGTCGCCGATGATCACGGCCTTGCCGCCGCCGAAGTCGAGGTCGGCCATGGCGTTCTTGTACGACATGCCGCGCGACAGGCGCAGGGCGTCGGTCACGGCCGCGTCGCTGCTGGAGTAGTCCCACATGCGGCAACCGCCGGCGGCCGGGCCGCGCGCGGTCGAGTGGATCGCGATAATCGACTTCAGACCAGTTTTTTCATCGAAGAAAGCGTGGACGCCTTCGTGTCCCTCGAAATCCGGGGAATCGAACAAGGTCATGCCGTCGGTCTCGCCTATTCCAGAATGAACTAGGCGGCGGTTTACGCCCCCTCGCCGCCGGTCACAACCCCGAACGGTGACGTCGCGATCTCTAGGGTTTGCGGGGCTTGGGCGGGTCCAACGCTGTCATCGCCGCCACGCTCCCCGGAATGGCCGGCGCGCCCGACGGCGGCCAGGGTCCGGGCGCATCGCGCAGGAACGCCTCGGCGTCGCCCCAGACGTTGGAGGCCTGCCGATCGACCAGCAGCAGGTGGTAGCCCTTGGCGTAGTAGGCGGTCTTGGCGCCGGGCTTGAGGCGGCCCACGGCCTCGACCGTCGGTTCGCGCGGGATGATGTGGTCGTTGGCGCCGTAGAACCACGCCACGGGGACATCGATGCCGCCGGTCGACTTCCAGGCCCGCTCCATCAGGCCCACCAGGCCGTAGATGGTGTCGGACCGCGCGCCCCAGATCATCAGCGGGTCGCGGCCCATGGCCCGCAGCTCGTCGATATTGTCCGAGGCCATGACGTTGCGGACCAGCCAGTCCGGCGGCTTGACCACCCACTGGCCCAGCACGTGGGCGCTGACCCACAGGCTCAGGCGGTTGGGCAACGGCTGGTTCGACCAGCCCCAGACGGCCGGGGCGAACAGCATCAGCCTGTCGACCGGCGGCGGATTGTCCGAGGCCATGGCGCTGATGGCCAGGCCTCCGCCCATGCTGACCCCGGCCAGGGCGACCTTGGTGTTCGGGTGCCGCTCGCGCACCGCCGTCACCAGCGCGCGGACATCGTCCAGCACGAGGTTGGTCGGCGCCCAGACGCCACGCTCGGGCGAGCGGCCAAAGCCCCGGACGTCCAGCGCGTAGGTGGCGATGCCCTTCCCCGCCCACGCGGCCGCCGCCAGGTGATAGGCGTTCGAGTAGTCGTTCATGCCGTGCAGCCCGACCACGACCCACTCCGGCTCGCCGGACGGCAGCCAGCGCATCAGGCCCAGGGTCGAGCCGTCGAAGCTGACGAAGCCGTCGTCGGTGATCCGGGGGCCCCGGAAGCCCAACGCCGCCAACTCCGGCCGCTGCTTCAGCGGCGCGCAGGCGCTCAGCACGGCGGCGGACGCGGTCAGGATCAGGGCGCGGCGGTTCATGGCCTGAGAATGTCCGCGACGCGCTTCTGAAGGAAGGGCACGACCTCGTCCTCGAACCACGGATTGCGCTTCAGCCAGCCGGTGTTGCGCCACGACGGGTGCGGCATCGGCAGGACGTTGGGTCCGAACTCGCGCCAGCGGGCGATGGTCTCGGTCATGGTCCTGCTGGTCCGGCCCGGCAGCGCCCAACCTTGCGCGTAGCTGCCGACCAGCAGGGTCAGCTCGACGTTCGGCAGCTCCGCCAGCAACGGCGCGCGCCACATCGCCGCGCAGCGCGGCGGCGGCGGATAGTCGCCGCCCTTCGGGTTCGTGCCCGGAAAGCAGAAGGCCATGGCCGCCACGCCGATCTCGGGCCGGCCGTAGAAGGTCTCGCGGTCGACGCCCATCCACTGGCGCAGGCGATTGCCGGACGCGTCGTTGAACGGCAGACCGGTCTCGTGGACGATCCGTCCCGGCGCCTGGCCAGCGATCAGGATGCGGGTCTCCTCGCGCACCCGCGTCACGGGCCGAGGGACGTGCGGCAGGTACGGCGCGCACGCCCGGCAGGCGGCGATGTCGGCCAGGATCTCGTCGAGCGGCATGGTCGCCACTTAAGCCCGATGCCTGCGAAAACAAGCGCGGTCAGCGCACCAGCGACAAGACGTCCGCGAGCCGGTAGCCGGCCGTCGCCACCCGCGCATCGGCCACCGACCGCATCCTGGCCCTGTAGCCCGCCGGCAGCACCGGGGCCTTGGCCTTGTCCGGCGACCGGGCCAGCGCGCCGTCGCGGTAGGCGACGTCCTTGGCCAGGATCCAGCTCTCCCGCTCCCAGCCCTTCAGCGCGGCGGAAGGATCGGCGACGCGGGCCGGACGCGGATAGGCCTTCTCGACGGTGGCGGCGATCATCTCCGCCCCGGCCTCGTTGCTGGCGGCCACGCGGTTGGGCGCGCTGTCCCACAGCTCGTGCAGGTCGACCGGCGGCGCGCCCGCCTCGCGGCGGACATAGGCGATCGAGCCCGCCCGGTCGCTCTTGGGATAGTCCCACGACAGCCAGTGGCCCGCGTGCAGCGGCTGGTGCTGGTCGCCGACGATGTGCATCAGCCAGCACAGGGCGATGGCCCGCCGGGCGCGCGGCGCCTTGGGATCGCGGGCGATGGCCAGCTGCTCGGCGAACGCCCTCTCGGCCTTGCCCGCCGAGAACGGCAGCACGAACCGCGAGGGCGAGACCAGCTTCAGCTGGTAGTGCCAGTCGGGATGGTCGTTGGGACTGCCGCGCGTGTCGTCGGGCCAGACGGCCATCAGGGCGAACAGCCGCCGCTCGCGCGCCTTGCCGGTCAGGCCGGCCAGGCGCTTCTCGAACCTGGCGTGGTCGGGATGGCCTTGCATGATCGCGACGATGGCGGCCACCGCCTTCGGGTCACGGACAGAGAGCGTGTCATAGGCGATGTCGCCGACCGCCATGTGGCCCTGGTCGTTCCAGGCCAGAGCCGGCGCGGGCGCCAGCGCGCCCAGAGCCATGGCCGTCGACACGGCCACGGCGATCACGACCTTGCGCATGTGCTCTCCCTTTCAGGAGAGAACACAGGCCCGGCCGCCTCGGGGTCAAGCTTCCGTAGCGTCGTCGCCGGTTTCGTCTTCGACGACCGTGTCCTCGAACGAGGTCGGATCGCCTTCCAGGCGCGTGCGGATACGGTAGACGCCGCGGAATTTCTCGGGGTTCACCGGCTTGTTGTGGCGCAGGATCACCACCTTGCCCTCGCGGGCCAGTTCGATGGCGTTGGTGCGCACGTGGCCCAGGATCTGCTGCCAGCGCTCGGGCTGGACCGCCTTGGCGACGTTCATCGGGTCGATCGACTTGCCCTCGGCCAGGGGCGCGAGCAGGGACAGGATCGTGTCTTGGATCGGGGAGGTCATGAGCGCTCCCATGCCACGGATTGTCAGCAGAGGCGAGACCGACGGCTTGCGCGCACTCCCGCGCCCTTCTAACTGAACAACGATAAGAACAAGCGGAGGGGATGGGCCATGGACGGCGGAAACGACATCTGGAGCGGACCGCGCCTGGTGGAGACCGGCGAGTGGGCCGGCTGGCGCACATGGTCGGGCATGGACCCGTTCGAGGACCAGTCGGGGCCCTTCTACTTCCAGGAAGCCGAGGACGGCCGCATCACCGCCGCCTTCCGCGCCGAGACCAAGCACATGAACGGCGGCGGCTTCATGCACGGCGGCTGCATGATGACCTTCGCCGACTATTCGCTGTTCGCCATCGGCTGGAAGGCCCTGGCCGACAGCCGCGCCGTGACCGTCAGCCTCAACGGCGAGTTCATCGGTCCGGCCAAGCCGGGTGATCTGGTCACCTCGACCGGCGAGGTGATCAAGGCCGGCGGCTCGCTGCTGTTCATCCGCGGCCTGATCTCGACCGGCACCGGTCCGATGCTGAACTTCTCGGGCGTGGTGAAGAAGATCCGAGCTCGGGCCTAGGACGGAGCGCCCCCTCCGTCTCGCTGCGTATCCGCAGCGATCCACCTCCCCCGCTTCGCAGGGGAGGAGAAGAAACTCCTCCCCCGTGAAACGGGGGAGGTGGCGCGGCGCCGATAGGCGACGTGACGGAGGGGGCGCTAAACCCCCGCCTCCGCCGCTGGCCGCGCGATCATCACTTCCCGCCATTTGCCCAGGTGCTCCAGCTCCTTCGCCGGCCGGAACCTGATCATGCGCGCGAAGTCGATGGCGGTGATGGCCAGGATGTCGGCCATGGTCACGCGGTCGGCGGCGATGAACGGGCTCTCGGACAGGCGGCGGTCCAGCACCTTCAGCGCCCGCTCGGCCATGCCGAAATGGGCCTGGGCGACCTCGGGGACCTGGGTCTCGATGCCCGCCATGGCCGGATGGGTGTGGCGCACGGCCATCATCAGCGGCGTGGAGACCATCATCTCGACCCGCCGCATCCACATCTCGATGATCGCCGTCTCGCGCGCGTCGCGGCCGAACATGTTGGGCTCGGGATAGACGCTCTCCAGATAGCGGCAGATGGCGACCGACTCGGTGATCGTCGTCGTCTCGTCGATCTCCAGCGCCGGCAGGTGCGGCAGGCCGGCCTTGGCCAGGTAGTCCGGCGTCTTGTGCTGGCCCTCGAAGATCGAGACGTCGACGATCTCGATGTCGGAGATCCCCTTCTCCGCCATGAACCAGCGGACCCGCCGGGGATTGGGCGCGCGGCGGCTGTCATAGAGCTTCAAAAGAAAATCCTCCCGGCTTGTGACCGGGAGGATGATCTCATTCCGCAGCGGAACGGAAGTACCGCCTAGAGCCCGAACAGCGCCCGGGGCATCAGGCCGATCAGCGAGCCGGTCAGGCAGGTGGCCAAGAAACCGGCCATCATCGCCTTCCAGACCAGGCTCAGCACCTCGGCGCGGCGTTGCGGCACCAGGACCGAGAAGCCGGCCACGTTCATGCCGACCGAGCCGATATTGGCGAAGCCGCACAGCGCATAGGTCATGATCATGCGGGTGCGCTCGTCCAGCGTCGTGGCGCCGATCTTGGCCATCTGGATGAAGGCGGTGAACTCGGTGAGGATCAGCTTGACGCCCAGCAGGCCGCCGGCCGTGCCAGCTTCCTTCCAGGGCACGCCCATCGACCAGGCCAGGGGCGAGAAGATCACGCCCAGGCCGCGCGCGATGCTCAGCGGCTGGCCGCCGACCATCGGCATGGCGCCCAGGACCTTGTCGACCATGGTGGCCAGGGCCACGAAGACGATCAGGGTCGCGCCGACGTTCAGCGCGATCTGCAGGCCGTCGGTGGTGCCCTTCATGACCGCGTCGATCGCGCTGCCATAGGTCTTGTCCTCGGCGGCGAGGTCCAGGTCCCCGCCCTTCTCCATCGGGTCGGACGGCACGATGATGCGGGCCAGCAGCACACCGGCCGGGGCCGAGATGATCGAGGCCGTCAGCACGTGGGCGGCGGCGTTGGGCAGCACGCCGGCCAGGATGGTGGCGTAGGCGACCATGGTCGAGCCCGAGACGCAGGCCATGCCGACCGTGATCAGCATGAAGAGCTCCGAACGCGACAGCTTGTCGAGATAGGCGCGGATGAAGATCGGGCCTTCGATCTGGCCCATGAAGATGGTGGCGGCGGTGGCCAGGGCCGGCGGACCGCGCAGGCCCAGCGTCTTCTGGAAGATGAAGCCGAAGCCTTGAGCGGCCCACTTCAGGATCCTCCAGTGCCACAGCAGCGCCGACAGGGCGCAGACCACCAGGATCACCGGCATGACGCGGAAGGCGAAGATGAAGCCCGCGCCCGGATTGCTGACCGTGAACGGCTGGTCGCCGCCGGCCAGGAAGCCGAACACGAAGGCGGTGCCAGCCTGAGTCGAGCTGGCCAGGCCCTCGACGGCGCCGTTGACGCCCTGCAGCAGCTGGCGCGCCTGGGGCAGGCCGAACAGCACCACCACCAGCAGCACCTGCACGACGAGGGCCGCGATCGCCAGAACCCACGGGAATCGCTTGCGATTCTCGGAGACGAGCCAGCAAAGGCCCAAAGTGAGCGCCAGACCCGCCAGGGCCTGAACGTTCTCGGGACGGAACATCAAGACGACAACCTTACAAAGGGGCGACGCCCCCGCGACGCCGATCAAGGGGCGAAGAATGACACCAAGTCAGCCGTCGCACGCAAGCGCCTTGCGTAAGGTTTGGTTAAGGAAGGGGGCGATTGCCTAAGTCAGAGGACGCTTACCAACTTCTCTTGTCATCCCGGCCGCAGCGAAGCGGAGAGCCGGGACCGCCACAAGCGCGGCGCTTCCGGCGGTCCCGGCTCGGCGCGCTTCGCGCTTGGCCGGGATGACAATGAAGGGTGTTAGGCCGTGACGTTCGTCCCGGCGCTCACGGTCGAACCACTGCTCGACGACGCCGACGACGTCGTCATCGCCGCGTCCAGCTGCGCCAGCAGCTTCTGCATCAGGTCCGCCGCGGCCGTGGAGCCCGACATCAGGCTGGCGAAGGTCGAGGACGCGTCGGTCCCGGTCGACTTGCCCTGGTCGAGCATGGCCGCGAACTCGCCGCCGCTCAGCGTGCCGTCGCCGTCCTGGTCGGCGGTCTTGATCAGGTCGGAAGCGGCGCTGGTCGTATCCGCACCACCGCTGCCGGCGGCCGCCAGCTCCTCGGCCGAGACCGTGCCGTCCTTGTTGGTGTCGAGGCTTGCGAACACGCCGCTGGAGCCCGACGCCCCCTCGGCCCCGCCAGCGGGCGGCGGACCATGATGGTGATGGCCATGCATCGCCTGCGCCGAGGACTCGTCCGCGGCGGCCGTGGTGATCGCCGACGAGATCTCCGACGACGACAGGCTGCCGTCGCCGTCCGTATCGAGGGCCGACATGATGTCCGAGGCCATCTTGCTGCTCGCGTCCGCTGAAACGCCTTCGGGAGCGTTGCCGGCCAGGGCCGAGGACAGCTCGCTGGCGCTCATCTTGCCGTCGCCGTCGGTATCGCCGACCAACATCACCGACTTGGTCAGGTCGTCCACCGACTGGGTCTTGAGCAGCGACGACAGTGTGTCGCCCTTGAAATGTCCGCCCGGTCCGCCGGCCCCGCGCATGGGCGGCGGGCCCTTCTGGCCGTCCGAGCCCTGCATATTTTGCCCGATGGACTGGAATTCGGTCAGCGAAAGCTGCCCATCGCCGTCGGCATCCGCCGTCTTGAAGGCCGCCTGCTGCAGCTGGCGAAGTTGGGCGAGACTCGTCGATGAGCCAGCGCTGGTTATGGTCATAGTGCTCACCCTCTGTTGGGAGGCCGCCTGCGTGGGTCAGCCTCTCTTTCGCGCCGAGGTCCCGACGCACGAGGGTCCACGCGAAAAACATTCCAGTTTTCAGCGTGTTGCGATTAAGAAATGAGGCCTTTTGCGGACATGGTTAACGCTGCACGGGCCGCGTGCAGCGGCTCGCGCGTCAGTTGCCGGTCAGCTCCCGGACCAGGGCATTACGGCCATAGACCTTGGTCAGGGCCTCGTTGATCGCGGCCGTGGACACCGAGACGGCCCGGTTGCGCGCGCCGTCGTAACCGTAGGCTCCGCCCAGCGAGTAGAGGTTGCCGTCGAAGGCCACCCCCATGACCCTGCCCTCGGCGTCCAGCACCGGCGAGCCGGAGTTGCCGCCGATGATGTCGTTGGAGGTGGCGAAGTCGAACGGGGTGTCCGGGTTCAGCCTGGCCTTGGCCTTCAACCAGCGCGGCGCGGCGGCGTAGGGCGCGGCGCCCGTCGCGCGATCGTAGAGCCCGGCGAAGGTGGTCATGGCCGCCACCGGACCGTCATGCTCCTGCCAGCCGGCGACCTTGCCGTACGACAGGCGCAGCGAGAACGTCGCGTCGGGATAGTCGCTGTCGCCCAGCAGGGCGAACCGGGCGCGGGCGATCTTCTCGGCCGCCAGGTCCGTGGGACCGGAGACCGTCTTCTCCCAGGCCGAGCGCGCCACCCGCGCGCCGTGGTCGGTGCGCAGGACGAGCTTGATCAGCGGATCGTCGGAGTCCTCGATCGCGTCGATGCCGCCCTTCCACAGCGCCTTGCGGAAGGTCGCGTCGCCGACGCGGCTGCGGGCCAGCCGATCGGCGAGGTCCGCCGGGCTATTGCGCTCCAGCATGACCCGGACCTGCGGCGCATCGACCGTCAGCAGCTCGCGGGTCTTCAGCAGCCATTGCTCGAGATAGAGCTCCTCGACGCTCGGCTCGTCCGGCAGGGCCTCGCTGATCTTGCGCTCGATCATCGGCAGGCGGGTGTCGACATATTCCGGCAGGCGGTCGGCGTTGGGCTTGTCGCGCTCCTGCGCCGCGCGCACCAGCAGGCGCGCCAGGTAGAAGAGGTCCGAGCCGCCGCCGGCCTGCATCTCCAGTTGGCGCGCGGCCGGGTAGAGATCGGCGGCCGAGCCTTGCGCCTTGGCGATCTGTTCCCAGGCGTCGCCGACCTGCGTCGCCCACTTGGGATCGGCGGCGACCTTGGCGCGCAGGGCGTCCTCGGCGGCGCGCTTGGAGGCCATGAAGGCCTTGTCGATCAGCGCCGCCTGCCGCCCCTGCCCGGCCTTGAAGGCGTTCTCCACCCAGGCCACGGCGGGGCCGGCGATGCGGGCGCGGTCGGGGCTCTGGGTCGCGAACTGGACGAGGCGACCGCGCAGCTCGGCGCGCTGCAGCTGGCCGATGGGCAGGGTCTGGTCGCGCTGGGTCTCCAGTTGGGCCAGCGTCATCTGGCGATCGGTCGAGCCGGGGCTGCCGACCACGAAGCTGACCTCGCCCTCGGCCGGCGCCCGCTCGCGCCACTTCAGGAAGGTCGGCGTCGCGACGGGCCGGTCGTTCGCATAGAGCCGGATGAACGCGACGTCGAAGCCGTAGCGCGGGAAGTTGAAGTTGTCGGGATCGCCGCCGAACGCGGACGCCGCGATCTCCGGCGCGAACACCAGGCGCACGTCCGTGTAGCGGCGGTACTTGTAGACCTTGTACTCGCCGCCCCGGAAGAAGCTGATCGCCTGGCAGCGCAGGGTCGCGTCCTGGCCGCAGGCGGCCACCTCGGCCAGGGCCATGGCCCCGTCACGGGCGCGGACATAGTCCTCGTGGCCCTTGCCCTCGGCGGCGGCGCGGATCTGGTCGGTGACGTCGATGATCGACAGCAGCACCTCGGCCTGCAGGCCGACGCACTTCTGCTCCTCCAGCGGGCCGAGCGTCAGGAACCCGTCGCGGACATAGTCGTGGCCCGAGGTCGACAGCGACTGCACGCACTCGGCGACGCAGTGGTTGTTGGTGACGACCAGCCCCCCGGCGCTGACCACGCCGCCCGAACAGCCGCTGGTGAGCCGCACCGCCGAGGCCTGGGCCGCATCCAGCCAGGCCTGGTCCAGGGTCACGCCATAGGCCGCCTTGATGCGCGCGACCGGGACCTTGTCGAAGGTCCACATGCCCTCGTCGGCATGCGCCGCCGCCGCGGCGGTGAGCGCGACAGCCAGGGACAGAGCGGATTTCAGGACGGTCATGTGAGTCGATTACAACGCACGCCGACGGTCGAACTACCTTTCTCCGCCCCCTGCGACGATTATGTCAGGGCGGAAATTCTCCTTACCCCGATTTAACTTGGCCGCTCGCCGATCGCCGGTCATTCCTGCAACCGTCGGTTTGGGGAGCAGGGTTTCGAATGTCGTTGGCCTTGGCCACTCTTCTCTATGAGTGGCGTCGTTACATGGCGGCCGTGGTCGCCCTCGCCTTCTCGGGCCTCCTGGTCCTGGCGCAGGTCGGCATGTTCGTCGGCATCGGCAAGGGCTTCACCGCCCAGATCGACCGCGCCCGCGCCGACATCATGGTGCTGGGCCCGGGCGCCAAGGCCCTGTTCGGCGGCCCCTCGGGCCTGCCGCGCCGCATGATCCCGCTGGTCTACAGCCATCCCGAAGTCACCCAGGTGGCGCCGCTGGACGGCTCCGGCGGCCGCTTCCAGAACATCCTGACGCCCGAGCAGCAGGCCAAGGAAGAGGCCCGCGCCAAGAAGGCCGGCAAGGGTAAGGGCAAGGGCGGCCCGGCGGGCGGCTCGGCCCGCAAGAGCGAGTTCGTCAACGTCACGGTGATCGACGCGATCCCCGGCTACGTCACCGTGCCCACCGACTACACCCAGTCGATGATCGAGGCCCTGCGCCGCCCCTACGCCGTGGCGGTGGACGAGACGGCGCTGAAGCGCCTGGGCGTCAAGAAGGGCGACAAGGCCCTCTACAACGGCAAGACCATCAACATCGCCGTCGTCACCCGCGGCTATCCCAACATCATCCAGCCGACGCTGGTCATGTCGCGCGACACCCTGCGGATGCTGGGCGAGGCCGACACCGGCCAGCGCGTCGGCCCGCTGATGGTCGAAATCCAGGACCCCGCTCGCGCCGAGATCGTCGCGGCCCAGCTGAACAAGAAGGCCGACGGCAAGTTCCGCGCCTGGACCCGCCAGGAGCTGGCCGACGCCAATTCCGGCGCCATGCTGGACGACCAGATCATCGGCATCATGCTGGGCTTCTCGGCGTTCCTGGGCCTGCTGATCGGCGTCGCCATCACCTGGCAGACCCTGCGCGGCGCGATCATGGCCAACATCAAGGAGTTCGCCAGCTTGCGCGCCCTGGGCGTGTCGATGGGCGACCTGCGCAACATCGTCATGGAGCTCAGCTTCTGGGTCGGCGTCGTCGGCGTGCTGGCGGCCGGTCTGCTGACCTGGCTGGTCAGCCTGCTGGCCGTGGCCGGCGGCGTGCCGATGTACTTCCCGCCGACGCTGGTGATCATCGTCGCCGTCTTCCTGATCGTCATCGCCATGCTCTCCGGCTTCCTGTCGCTGGGCATCCTGAAGAACAGCCAACCGGCGGACCTGCTGCGATGAGCAACGATCACAGCCACAAGCGCGGCGAGAGCGCCCTGGCCGCCAAGGGCCTGGTCAAGCGCTTCAAGACCGGCCGCACCTTCATCGAGGTGCTCAAGGGCGTGGACTTCGACGCCCGCCACGGCGACGTGACCATGGTCATGGGCCCCTCGGGCTCGGGCAAGTCCACCCTGGTGGCGGCGCTCTCGGGCCTCTTGATGCCCGACGAGGGCAAGGTCTCGGCGCTGGAGGCCAAGGACCTGTGGGCCATGCCCAAGGGCAAGATCGACAAGTTCCGCCTCGACCACTGCGGCTTCATCTTCCAGGGCTTCAACCTGTTCCCGGCCCTCACCGCCAAGCAGCAGGTGATGACGGTCCTCAAGTACCAGGACGTCAGCCCCGGCGAGGCCTCGCGTCGCGCCCAGGCGGCGCTGGAGTCGGTGGGCCTGGGCCCGCGCGTCAACCAGCGCCCGTCGGAACTGTCGGGCGGCGAGAAGCAGCGCGTGGCCATCGCCCGCGCCCTGGCCAAGAACCCGAACCTGATCTTCGCGGACGAACCGACCTCGGCCCTCGACGGCAAGAGCGGCGAGACCGTGATCCGACTGCTGCGCGCCGCCGCCACCGAACGCGGCGCGGCGGTGATCTGCGTCACCCACGACCCGCGGCTCGAGGCCTATGCCGACCGCGTCATCCACATCGAAGACGGCCGGATCCTGGACGACGTGCGTAGAACGCCCGACGCCAATCCCGCGTCGCTCAGCCACTGATTTCTGGGGGAACTTGAGAATGCCCGCGTTTCTGCGCCGACCCGCCTTCTGGATCGCCATCGTCGTTGTCGTGCTGCTCGGCGGCGGCTTCTTCTACATGAAGAGCCAGGCGGCCGCGAAGAAGAAGCAGCTCGAAGCCGCCGCCGCCCAGGAAGAGCCCTCCCCCTACGCCGCCATCGCCCAGGGCAAGGCCGACGTCGAGGGCGGCGTGATCCAGGTGGCCGCGCGCCGTCAGGGCATCGTCCGCGAGGTCTTCGTCCAGGAAGGCGACGTCGTGAAGTCCGGCCAGCCGCTGGCCAAGCAGGAGGACGACGACGTCCGCCTGGCCTCGCAGACCGCCGCCGCGGCCCTGGCCTCGGCCCGCGCCCAGCTGCAGCTGTTCCAGGTGCAACTGCGCACGGCCCAGCGTGAATATGCCCGCCTGCAGAACCTCAGCGCCTCGAACTTCGTGGCCGCCCAGCGCCTGGACACGGCCCGCGACCAGATCGCCTCGGCCCAGGCCAATATCGGCGCCCAGCAGGCCGCCATCGGCGTCGCCCAGGCTCAAGTCGCCCAGGCCCAGTACAACCAGGAACTGACGATCATCCGCGCCCCGGCCGACGGCCGCATCGCCCGCCGCCAGGCCAATCCGGGCGCCGGCGCCTCGACCCTGAACGTCACCGCGATGTTCGATCTGGAGCCCAACACCCAGCGCATCGTCCGCGCCGAGATCGTCGAGGCCGACATCCCCAACATCGCCATCGGCCAGGAAGTCGAGATCCAGCCGGAAGGCGACCCGGACAAGACCTTCATCGGCAAGGTCCTGCGCCGCGCCGCCGTGTTCGGCGCCCGCAAGCTGGCCTCCGACGACCCCAGCCAACGCAGCGACGAACGCGTCGTCGAGGTGGTGGTCAGCGCCGACGGCGCGCCGTTCCTGGTCGGCCAGCGCGTGCTGGTGAAGTTCATGAAGCCCGGCCAGAAGGCGGGCGTGAAGCGGGACAAGCCGACGCAGCCGGTGGCCGGCGGCATGACGAAGAAGAAGGCGTAGGGGCCCGTCAGCCCGAACCACCTCGAACGCCGCGCAGTCCCTCGCGCGGCGTTTTCGTTTGAGGGCGCGCCCTTCGAACGGTTAGATCGCGCCATGAGCGTATCGCCCGAAGAGTTCATCGCCGCCCTGGCCAAGGGCTCCGGCCGGACGATGATCCTGATGCGCCAGTCCCCGGACCGGCAGGTCTTCCAGGACGCGCTCTTCGCCGCCTGCGTCCACAATCTCGCCTATGACCCCCAGTGCGAGAACGAGCGCAGCCGCTACCTGGCCGACCTGATCTCCGCCACCGGCGCGCCGCAGGCCTTCTTCATCCGCCTGCTGGCGATCCTGCGGGCCGAGCTCGGCGACGAAGAACGGCTGGACGTCCCGCAAATCTTCGACACCCTGGTGCTGCTGGCGCTGGATCATCCTGATCTCGACGCGGAGGCCCTGCGCCGGATTTACGCGGACATGGCCGATGAAGAGGATCGGCTCGACTGCCTAGACGCGCTCGTTCGCCTGGACGGCCTTCCCGCGCTCCTGCGCGGCATCGAAGCGCTGAACGCGGAACTCGAAGAGCGCTCGTGGCGGGTCGACGGCCTGATCGAGGCCCTGCGTGAGCACCAAGGCCCGGGCGTGGACATCGCCGACCTCCGCGCCGGCAACGCCGCCCTCGACCGCCTGATGGCCCACGCCGAAGCGCAGAACGCGCCGCCGCCGGAACCGCAGCCCTACGACTTCGCCGACATCCGCGCGAGCTTGCAACGGGGCGAGCGCCCTGACAGGCCCTGGGACTGGCTACGCCGACTGACCGACGCGGAATGGCGCCTGCTGGCCGAAGACCTGGCGGCCGAGACCGACGAGAAGACGGCGGCCGTCTATCTGCGCTTGTTCGCCCGGCGCGACTTCTCGGGCGATCTCGCCCCGCTACTGCGCTGGGCGCAAGGCCCGGGCGACCTGGCCTCGACCTTCTACGCCGTCATGGCCCTGGGCCGTATCCGCGCCCCCGCCGTGCGCGCCCTGGCGCTGAAGATGATCGAGGCCCGCCAGCCCCGAGGCGCGCGCCTCCTCCGGTCGAACTTCGAGCCGGGCGATTTCGCCAGGCTTAAGCGTCTGCTGGACGCGCTTTCCGACATCGACGAGGCGCACGATCTGGGCCTCAGCATCCTCGACATCGTCTCCCGACAGGACACCCCTCCGGAGGCCGATGACATCCTGCTTGAGCTCTATGACCGCACGCCGTGCGGCCGCTGCCGCCACGACACCGTAACCGCCCTCGCCGCCCTCGACGCCGCGCCGCCATGGATGGTCGAGGAGTGCCGGTTCGACGCCGAGCCCGATACTGTGAAGCTGTTCATTTCGCCGGATGCGACGAGCCTCGCCGCGCGCCCCTGAGCTTAGCGCCCCCTCCCCCGTTTCACGGGTGAGGAGGAAGGGCGCTCTTCTCCTCCCCCGCCTGCGGGGGAGGTGGATCGCCGCGAATACGCGGCGAGACGGAGGGGGCGCTCAGCCCTCGATCCGCTCGATCAGCGGCCGCGACTTCAGCGCCTGGATCGCGCGGTCTATGGCGTCGAATACCGGACCCGCGTCAGCCTCGATCTCGGCGTACGCCCGCTCGAACTCGGGGGCCAGCCGATCCAGCAACGCCAGCTGTTCCCGCCCCTTCTCGGTGATCTCGACCAGGATCGCGCGCTGGTCGGCGGGGTCGGGGCGGCGGGTGACCAGGTCCAGGGTCACCAGCTTGGGCATCTTCTGCTGGATCAGCTGGTGCGAGCGGTTCAGGGCCCGTACGAGGTCTGAGACCGACACCGGCCCAAGCGTCGCGATGGCGCTCAATAACGACGCGGACTTGACCGGCAGGACAAGGCCGGCGCGCTTGAACACCTGCGCCGACTGCTGCTCGATCAGGTCGCTGAGCTGCTCGCTCAGGCGGCCCAGGAAGGTGCGGCTCAACTCGGTCATTCGCCCGACGGTCCTTCAGTTCAGGCGACGATAGGTGGCCGTCTGGCCGGACTTCCACACGCGCTCGAGGCCGCGCACAACACCATTCTCGCGCACCAGATGGAACCGGTAATCCTCCGTTCCTTGCACCGCGAACAGGTCCTTGCCGATCGGATCCAGGGCCAGGACGAAGTGATCGCGCCAGTGATAGGCCAGGCCGCTGGCCGTGCGGACGAGGGTTCGGCCTTCATAGGCGCCAGCCGCGTCATCCAGGTCCTTGGCGCTGGCCGCCGCGCCCGAGAGCGCAGCCTCGACGGGGATCAGGGCCCATTTGGCGTCCGCGTCCCCCTTCGCCGCCCGGCCTTGCAGCAGGAACTTCTGCGCCGCCAACACGGCTTCCGAGGCTGGCACAGCGAGATCAGGGGTCACGCCGACGCCTTCGAAGTCCTTGCCATCGACGGGATCGTGGATCTGGCCGACCGGCGTCTGCAGCATGAACCGGTCGTCGATCGGCACGCGGGTGACCGGGTGCGCGCCGCCGGCGGTCCGCTCGCCGATCACGGTCGCGCGGCCCAGCCGCTGCAGCGAGAACGCCATCCATTCGGCGGCCGAGAACGAGGTCGATCCGGTCAGCACCACGACGGGGATCGTCCCCGACCGCTGGCCAGGCACGGCGGCCAGGCTCCACTGGCTGCGCTCAACGCGGACCCCATTCTCGGTGTAATAGTAGTCGAAGAACTTCTGCTCCTTGCCCGCCGGATAGAGGTAGCTCATCAGGAACTGCGCCATCTCCAGCACGCCGCCGTTGTTGTAGCGGAGATCGAAGATCAGCCCCTTGGCGCCTTCGGCGAAGCGCATGGCTCCCGCAGCGATGTCCTGGGCGTATTGCGGGTCGGCGAAGAAGTCGAACCGGACATAGGCCAGGCCGCCGTCCAGCCGCCGGGCGTCGCGGTAGCCGAAATTGGCCGCCCGCTCGCTGTCGCGCTGGGCCTGGGTCGTCGACTCGCCCGTGGCTTTCATCCGACGGTTGGCGGCGACTTCTTCAGGATCGAAAGCCACCGAGAAGTGCAGGTCGTTGCTGGCCTTGACCAGACCCTGCGCCAGGCTGGTCGCGAACGGCTCGCCGTCGATCGGCGCGGCCTGGACCCGTTTGTCCAGCTCGGCGGCGATGGCGGGGATGCGGTCCGGAAAGACGTAGTTCTGCTGCAGCGCCGTCTTGAGGTGGGCGACCACCTCCTGCTGCGCCTGGCGGTCCAGGGTGTCGGCAAAGACCGGCGCTGGAGCCAGGGTGGCGAGGGTCAACAGCGGGACAAGAAGGCGAGCGAGCATCATCGATCCATTTCTACAATATATTGCACAATATGTTGTAGATCGTTTTCCCGTCAAGCTCGGCGCGCGCATCACGGGGATTGGCGCGGCTAGGTGCTCGGAATTCGCGATCTCGAACCCAGCGAAATCAAGCGCTTGTCGATTTTACGCGGCCCTGAATGATCCGCGCCCAAACCCGCCCTCATACTGACTGCACCTGATGGCTTCGAAGGGACGTCCGGCCGGCGATCGTGACGGCTGTCAGGGGTGGTCGAGCGGGAAGCGCTCGCCGGGTCTCTTCGGAGACTCGCCTTCGCGACGGATCCAGCGGCGGGTTCCCTGAAACATGGGGCAAAGTCCTGGCGGCGAAGGCTTGGCGGACGCGGCAGGTCCGGGCTGAAATCGCCCGGACGTTCCGGGACTGAGGTCGTCGCCTCAGCCTGCCCGTCGGAGGCCCAAACGTCGGGAGCGGGTTAAGACCCCGCGCTCTCGAAGGCTTCCGGATAACGGACTACGCGGAGCGCCAAGGCTTCGTCGAAACGGTAATCACAATCCAACCCTCCGGGCGTCGCCCGGGCGCTCCGCTTCCCTTCCATGCCTTCAGCGGATTTGGCCGCGTGAAGTCGAGGGCGTGCGCCCTTGACCTCCCCTCTCCCGCGCCGCACAACACGGCCAAACCAAACACGCGTTTGAGGGAGACTTCGGCATGGCGGACATCCGCTTCGACGGCAAGGTGGCGATCGTGACGGGCGCCGGCGGCGGCCTTGGCCGACAGCACGCGCTGGAACTGGCCCGTCGCGGCGCCAAGGTCGTGGTCAACGACCTGGGCGGCAGCGTCGACGGCTCGGGCGGCTCGTCCGAGGCGGCCCAGAAGGTCGTGGCCGAGATCGAGGCCTTCGGCGGCGAAGCCATCGCCCACGGCGCCTCGGTGACCGACGACGCCGGCGTCGCCAACATGGTCCAGACGGCCATGGACAAGTGGGGCCGCATCGACATCCTGGTCGCCAACGCCGGCATCCTGCGCGACAAGACCCTGACCAAGATGGAGCTGGCCGACTTCGAACTGGTCATGCAGGTGCACGTGTTCGGCACCTTCAAGCCGATCAAGGCGGTCTGGGACATCATGAAGGCCCAGAACTACGGCCGCATCGTCGTGACGACCTCGTCGTCGGGCATGTACGGCAATTTCGGCCAGAGCAACTACGGCGCGGCCAAGATGGCGGTGCTGGGCCTGATGAACACCCTCAAGCTGGAGGGCGCCAAGAACGACGTGAAGATCAACGCCATCAGCCCGGTCGCCGCGACGCGCATGACCGAAGGCCTGATGCCACCGGAAGTGCTGGCCAAGCTGGCTCCGGAATACGTCACGCCTGGTGTCGTCTACCTGTGCTCGGACGAGGCCCCGACCGGCGCGATCCTGACGGCCGGCGCCGGCGCCTTCGCCCTGTCGCGCATCTACGAGACCGAAGGCGTCTATCTGGGCGAGGACGGCCTGTCGGCCGAAGAGGTCCGCGACAGCTGGGACAAGATCACCGCCGAGGACGGCCAGAAGGCCTACTTCAACGGCGGCGAGCAAGGTCAGAAGTTCTTCCGCAAGATGGCGGGCGGTTGACCTTAGGTAACGGGTCAGAATTCGGCCCGTTTTGACAGAACAACGATTGATGCGGGGCCTTTACGGCCCCGCTTCTTTAACAAAACCGACAAAATTGCTGTTTTGGACAATTTATAGCAACGCTATTTGAGCAGATACGTTAAAGGCGGCGCTCCCCGAGCCCCATAAGGTGCTCGCGAGCCTCTTCCTCCCCAAGAAGGTCGCTAGTCATCATGTCTCTCTCGCGTACCAGCCTCGCCGCCGGCGTCGCTCTGCTGGCGCTCGCCGCCGCTTCCCAGGCCTCTGCTTCGGCCTTCTATCTGCAGGAACAATCGGTGCGCGGCACCGGCCGCGCCTATTCGGGCGAAGTCGCCGACAAGGGCGTCGGCAGCCTGTGGTGGAACCCCGCCTCGATCGCTGGCATCGAGAAGAACGAAGGCTATATCGGCCTGAACCTGATCCAGGTGGATTCGAAGGTCACCAACAACGGTTCGACCATCACCCGCCCGGTCCCGCCGGCCGGCCTGACCACCCCGGTGGGCGGCGACAACACGGCCTACGACCCGATCAATGACGGCGTCGTGCCGAACGCGGGCGCCGCGTTCCGCATCAACGACAAGCTGGCATTCGGCATCTCGGTCGCCGCGCCGTACAACTTCACCACCGAGTACAACACCAACAGCTGGACGCGTTACGACGCCCTGAAGTCGCAGCTGCGCACGGTCAATGTCGACGGCGTCGTCGCCTATCGCGTCAACGACATGATCGACCTGGGCGTGGGCATTACCGCGCTCTACGCCGACGCCAAGCTGACCAACGCCCTGCCGAACATCTCGCCGCTGCAGGCCGATGGCAGCCAGTCGCTGAAGGGCAACGGCTGGGCCTATGGCTACACGGTCGGCGCCCAGATCCACCCGAGCAAGGCCCTGACCATCGGCGCCAGCTATCGCTCGAAGATCGACCAGAAGCTGGACGGCACCGTGACCGTCGCCGGCCTGCTGGCCCCGATCCCGGCCGCCAACAACTTCTCGGTCGACGGCCAGGCCAAGATCACCCTGCCCTGGATCGCCAATGTCGGCGCCCGCTGGGCGGTGAACGACCAGTGGACCCTGAACGCCTCGGTCAGCCGCGTGGGCTGGAAAGAGTTCGACGCCATCCGCGTCAGCTTCCCGGGCGGCGCCTCGACCAGCGCCCAGGACTACAAGAACGTCACCACCTACGCCGCCGGCGTCGACTTCCAGGCCTCGCCGCGCCTGACCCTGCGGGCCGGCGTGCAGTACGATCCGACCCCGACGCCGGACGTCGGCCGCACCGCTCGCGTGCCGGACGGCGACCGCATGATGTACGCCACCGGCGCCACCTGGGCCGCGACCGACAACATCAAGCTGGACGCCGCGCTGAGCTACATCAGCTTCGACGACACCAAGATCAGCCGCACCGACACCACCGCGACCAGCTCGACCGTCCGCCTCAACGGCGACGTGACCGGCTCGGCCGTCGTGATCTCGACGGGCGCCCGCTTCAGCTTCTAAGGCTGACGGAACGTTGAAATGAGAAGCCCGCCCGGAGCGATCCGGGCGGGCTTTTTCGTTACGACTGAACGGTTTGCCAGAGGGTCTTGGCCGCGGCGACGAACACCTGCGCCGCCTGTCCCTTCGGCTCGGAGATCACCGCCGGGACGCCCTGGTCGCCGCCGAGGCGGACGGCGATCTCGATCGGTACGCGGCCCAGCAGCGGCACGCCCAGGCGCTCGGCCTCGGCCACGCCGCCGCCCTCGCCGAAGATCGGGATCGGCGCGCCGGTCGAGGGATCGGGGAAGAAGGCCATGTTCTCGACCAGGCCCAGGATCGGGGTGGCGGTCTTCTGGCACAGCGAGGCCGCACGGCGGGCGTCGATCAGGGCGATCTCCTGCGGCGTGGTGACCAGCACCATGCCGTCGAGCTTCAGCTTCTGGATCAGGGTCAGCTGGATGTCGCCGGTGCCCGGCGGCAGGTCGACGACCAGCACATCCAGCGGCGCGCTCTCCGAAGCCCAGGCCACGTCGTTGATCATCTGGCGAATGGCCGACTGGGCCATCGGTCCGCGCCAGATCATCGCCTTGCCCTCGTCGACGATGAAGCCGATCGACATCAGCTTGACGCCATGAGCTTCCAGCGGCTGCAGCTTGTCGTTCTCGAACAGCGGGTCGCCGTCGACGCCCATCATCTTGGGGGCCGAGGGGCCGTAGATGTCGGCGTCCAGCAGGCCGACACGCAGACCCATCCGGGCGAAGGCGACGGCCAGATTGGTCGAGACCGTGGACTTGCCCACCCCGCCCTTCCCCGAGGCCACGGCGATGACATGGCGGACGTAGGCGGGCTTCTCGGCTTCCGGCGGCGGGACCATCCGGGCCTGGGGATCCTCGGTGACCTTGGCGCCCTTGCGGACCCGGGTCGCGCCCTCGGCGGCCTGGGCGGTCAGCACCACCTGGGCCTGCTCGACGCCCGGCAGGGCGGCCAGGGCCTTCTCGGCGGCGACGCGGATCGGGGCGTAGGCGGCGGCCTGGCTGGCCGGGACTTCCAGCATGAAGCCGGCGCGGCCGTTGCGGACGACGAGTCCCTGCACCAGGCCGGCGGCGACCAGCCCCTGCCCGCTCGCCGGGTCGGCGATGCGGTCCAGCGCCACGCGGGCGTCGTCGAGGGTAGCGGTCACGGGCAGGCCTCCAGTCAGGAGGGCCTCATATCCGCGTGACCGCCCGCTTTTACAAGTCCGTGACGCCGCTTAGCGCTCGACCACCTTGCGCTGCATCGGGGCCAGCTTGGCCAGCAGCTTGCCCTGGACGGCGAAGGGCACGCCCTCCTTGTCCATCGCCCACTGCAGGTTCTCGACCAGCGCGTTGAAGTCGCGGTTGGTGACGCCCATGTCCTTGTGGACGGCGGCCATGTCGCGGCCGGTATAGACGCAGCCGCCGCCCAGCACGTAGCAGAACTGCTCGGCCAGGGTCCGCTTCAGGCGCGGCACGTCGGTGGTGGCGAAGATGTCCTTGATGCGCGGGTCGGCGATGCTGCGGTCCACGAGATCGTTGGCGATGCGGACAAGGCCCTCCTTGCCGTGGAAGGCCTGGAAGGTCGCCGGATCGGCCAGCGGCGTCGCGGCGGCGTTGGCCGGCGACTGCGCATAGGGATCGACCGGCTTCTCGCCCGGCGGGGCCGTGTCCTGGGCGAAGGCCGAGCCGGCCAGGGTGAAAGCGGCGAGAGCCGCGAAGACGAAGGTCTTTCTCATCGGCGCGTTCCCCTTAGAAGCCGGCTTGCAGCGAGAGATAGACCCCGCGCTGGTTCTTGAACGTGGCGATGTCGCCCAGGTCGACATAGGCCGCCGTGACCGACAGGTGCTTGTTGACGGCATAGGCCGCGAACAGGTCCATCCAGTCGTCTTCCTTGGCGAAGGCCAGGTTGCTGGGCTTGGTGCGGTACTCGGCCCCGACCACCAGGCGCTTGCTGAGCAGATAGCCGGCCGAACCTTCGAACTGGGGCTTGTAGCCGCCGTTGACGCCGCCGAAACCCAAGAGGCCCGTCTGGTTGGCCTTGGTCATCCGCACCGTGCCGTTCAGCACCAGCGACTGGTTCAGCAGCACCTTGGTGGCGGCCACGTACCAGTCGACGCCCTTGTCGTCCTTGGCGCCGACGGCGCGGACGATGGCGTCCTGGCTGTTGTCCTTGTACTGCGCCCCGACGCTGACCTGCGGGACCCAGCTGTCCTGGTTGTAGACCGCGTCGCCCAGGACGCGGACCTTGGCGCCCAGCACGGTCTGCTTGAAGGTGAAGCCCTTGCCGAGGCCCAGCTTGGCGCCGGTCGCGCCGGTGTCGAACTCCTGGCGCGTGGCCGACAGCTCGACGCGGTCATGCCAGCCGACGGCGCCGCCGAAGGCGCGCAGCTTGTAGTCCTTGACGTCGACATAGGTCCCGTGGACCTCGCCGCCGACGCCGTGATCGGTCTCGTCGCCGGCGATCACCGCCCAGGTCGACAGGCCGCCGCCCGCGCCGCCTTCCAGGGCGCTGACGCCGTGGGTCAGTTTCAGCTTGCCGCCGGTCTCGATCTCGCCGGCCATGGCGGTCGACGCCAGGCCGCAGGCCAGCGCGGCCGTGGCCAGTATTCCAAGTCGCTTCATAGCCCCCTCCAGACCGGAGACGGCTGACGTCTCGGCGCGCGGAACCTGGCAGGCAAAGCTTTTACGGAGGGTTTCGAAGTAGTTCCGAAACCCAGATCTGGTTCCGGGCGAAACGTCGCACCCCAGCTTGGGCGTTAACGCGCATTTCATCCCGAAAAGGCTAGGAGAAGTCTGATGAGACACGCCGCTCTACTTCTGATGGCTGCACTCTGGGCAGGACCGGCTCTGGCGGGTGATTTCACCGTCACCGTCCGTGGGTCCGACGGCAAGCCCGTGCCCGACGCGGTGGTCATGGTCTATCCGAACGGCCAGCCGACCAAGGGACCGATCAAGTTCCCCTGGGCCTATCGCGTGGCGCAGCAGAACATCCAGTTCAACCCGTTCATGCTGGTGGTCCCGGTCGGCGCCGACGTGGCGTTCCCCAACCTCGATAAGGTCCGCCACCACGTCTACTCGTTCTCGGCGGGCAACAAGTTCGAGATCAAGCTGTACGGCCACGAAGAGAACCGCACCGCCAAGATGAGCACGGTCGGCGTCGCGGCCATCGGCTGCAACATCCACGACCAGATGGTCGGCTTCATCCGCGTGGTCGACACGCAGTACGCCGCCAAGACCGACGCCAACGGCGTGGTGACCATCCAGGACGTCCCGGCCGGCGCCATCAAGGCCAGCGTCTGGCACCCGTATATGCGGGCCATGAAGAACGAGAAGGCCCTGACCACGGCCAGCGTCGGCGCCGGCGCGGCGCGCGAGCAGGTCACGGTCGACCTCCGCGCCCCGGCGGGTCACTAGGCCGCCCCGATGTTCAAGCGCCTGCAGACCAAGCTGACCGTCCTCTACGCCGGGCTCTTCGCCCTGGCGCTGAGCGTGGTGGCGGTGACGGTCTATGTGGCGATCGCCAGCAACGCCCAGCGCGCCGTCCGCGAGGAACTGGCCGCCTCAGGCACGGTGTTCGACCGGGTCTGGGCGCTGCGCACCCAGCGCCTGCACGACGGCGCCGAGCTTCTGTCGCGCGACTTCGGTTTCCGCGCCGCCGTCGCCACCCATGACCGCCCGACCGTCGAGTCGGCTGTCGCCAACCTGCGCCAGCGTCTGGGCCTGGACCTGGCCTTCACCGTCGGGGTCGACGGCGAGGTGGTCGGCCTGGACCCGGCCCGCCTGAACCTCGAGAAGCTGTGGAGCGCCCTGGACGCCGAAGACGGCGCGCAAGGCGTCTTCGCCATCGACGGCAAGCCCTACCAGCTGATCTCGGCCCCGATCCTGTCGCCCACCCTGACGGGCTGGATCGTCTTCGCCGCCCGGCTGGACGAGCCCGAGATGCGCGGCCTTGAAAAGCTGTCGGCCATCGGTCTGGACGCTCAGGTGTTCGACGAGCGCGGCGGCCAATGGGTCTCGGCCGACGCCGGTCCGGTCGACAAGCCGCTGGCCGCCTTCGTCGGCAAGGCCATGCAGGACAAGCTGCGCGCACCGACCCTGCTGCGGGGCGGGGCCGACAGCCTGGTGCTGGTCAAGCCGATCAAGGCCCTGGATCGCGCCAGCGGCGCGGCCCTGGTGTTGCGCTATCCCATGGCCCAGGCCCTGGCGCCCTATAAGCCCCTGATGGCCGCCGTGATCATCGCCGGCCTGCTGGGCGCGGCCCTGGTCGCCGCCGCCAGCTGGGCCCTGTCGCGGGGCCTGGCCAAGCCGATCACCGCCCTGGACGTCGCCGCCCGCCGTCTGCAGGGCGGCGAGGACGTCACCGTCGAGGTCACGACCCGCGACGAGATCGGCCGCCTGGCCGAGAGCTTCAACCTGATGGCCAGCGAGATCCGCGAGCGCGAGGCGGAGATGATCCGCCAGGCGCTGCACGACGGCGAAACCGGCCTGCCCAACCGCCGCGCCCTGGAGCGGGCCATCCAGATGCGCCTGGCCGCCATCGCTCCGGGCGAGCAGGTGGTGATCGCCGCCATCGGCTTCGACCGCTTCCCCCAGGTCCGCGCCGCCATCGGCTACGAACTGGCCACCGAACTGGTCGCCAAGCTGGGGCAGCGGATCTTCGAGATCGCCCCCGGCGTGCTGGTCGCGCGCCTGACCACCTCGATCCTCTGCGTGGTCTCCGCGTCCAACAGCCTCGACCATGTCCTGGGCCTGGTCGAAGACGTGCTGCCGTCGCTGGAAGCCCCGATCGAGGTCGGCGGCGAACTGGTCGACGTGCACATCACCCAGGGCCTGGCCGCCTCCCAGGGCGAGCTGGACGCCGCCCGCCTGATCGAACGCGCCCTGATCGCCCTGGACCAGTCCCGCGCCGCCCACCGCAAGTTCATGGCCTTCGACGCCGCCGCCTATGGCGATCCGTCGGCCAACCTGTCTCTGATGAGCGAGATGCTGGAGGCCGTCCGCAAGGGCGAGCTCTATCTGAACCACCAGCCGAAGCTGGATCTGCGCACCGGCGCGATCACCGGCGTCGAGGCCCTGGCCCGCTGGAACCACCCGACCCGCGGCTTCATCCGTCCGGACCTGTTCGTCGGCATGGCCGAGGAGACCGGCCACATCCGCGCCCTCACCGACTACGTCCTGGCCCAGGCCATCGAGGACCAGGCCCGCCTGCGCGCCGCCGGCCACGACGTGCTGATGTCGGTCAATATCTCGGGCCGCCTGGTCGACGACCACGCCTTCGCCAAACACGCCATCGCCCAGGTCACCGCGGCCGGCGCGCGCCTGTGCTTCGAGATCACCGAGACGGCCGTGATCGGCAATCCCGACGTCGCCCTGTCGGTGCTGGACCTGCTGGCCGAGGCCGGCATCCCGGTGTCGATCGACGACTACGGCTCGGGCCTGTCGTCGCTGGCCTATCTGAAGCAGATCCGCGCCGACGAGCTGAAGATCGACAAGGCCTTCGTCATGAGCCTGGAGGCCGGCGGCAAGGACGCCCTGCTGGTCAAGTCCACGGTCGACCTGGCCCACAGCCTGGGCATGAAGGTCACTGCCGAGGGCGTCGAGACCCGCGAAGGCCTGGCCGCCCTGCAGCTGATGGGTTGCGACCTGGCCCAAGGCTACCACGTCGCCAAGCCGATGGGCCTGGACAAGCTGGTCGACTTCCTGGGCGAATGGTCGATCGAAATGCCAGTCCCGAAAGAGACGCGGCAGGACGAGACGCGCAAGAGCGCCTGATCCGTGCTAAGCTGCCTGCGGTTGTGGAGACACCCCGCATGACCAGACGATCGCCCCTGAGCCCCGGCGCCTATGGCAAGCCGCAGCGCTGGCACGAAATCCTCACCGAAGCCGCCGACGCCCGCGCCGCCAAGCGCGAGGAACAACGTCGCCGCAACGCCGAGGCCGCCGATCAGTCGACGCTGTCGGCCGCTGTGTTCACCGCGCTGTTCCGCTAAGCGACAGGCTCTTCGACCGACGCCTTCAGCAGGTCCAGCACGTGGTGCAGGCTGTCGGCGATGTGCACGCACTTGTCGTGCATCTCCTCATTCGGATCGAGGATGTCGGGCACCATCACCGTCATCATGCCGGCCGCGTGGGCGGCGCGGACGCCTGGATGGCTGTCCTCCAGCGCCAGGCAGTGGGCCGGATTGACGCCCAAGCGCTCGGCGGCCAGCAGATAGGGGTCCGGATTCGGCTTGTGCTTGGTGACGTCGTGGTGGGCGACCACCGCGTTGAACCGGTGCAGCAGGTCGAAGCGCCCCAGATACTTCTCGACCGCGACCATGCCGTTCGAGGTGGCGATGCCGCGCGGCAGGCCCAGGTCGTCCAGATAGTCGAGGATCTCGATGACCCCGGCCTTCAGCTTGGTCTCCGCCGCCAGCAGGTCCTCGACGTCGGCCCAGACGCGCTCGAAATAGGCCTGGACCGGGAATTCGTCGCCATACAGCTCGCGCAGCATCACGCCGCATTCCGGCGTCGTCTTGCCCACCATCGCCGCGTAGGTCTCGCCGGTGAAGTGGACCCCGAAGACGTCGCCCGCCTCGATCATGGCGGCGCGATAGACGATCTCGGTGTCCAGCAGCAGGCCGTCCATGTCGAACACGACGGCCTCTACGCGGCGGGGAAAGCTCACTTGTAGAACTCCTCGGTCCTGTAGCCCTGGAAGTAGAGCAAGGTCGTCAGGTCGGTGTGGTCGACCTTGGCGTCGGCCTGGGCCGCGACGATCGGCTTGGCGCGGTAGGCGACGCCCAGGCCCGCGGCCTCGATCATCGCCAGGTCGTTGGCCCCGTCGCCGACGGCCAGAGCCTCGGCCGGGGTCACGCCCAGGTCCGCCGTCTCTTCGTTCAGAGCGGCCAACTTGGCTTCCTTGCCCAGGATCGGATCGCCGACCTGACCGGTCAGAACTCCGTCCAGCTCGATCAGGGTGTTCGCGCGGTTCAGGTGGAAGCCCGCGGCCTGCGCCACCCGGCTGGTGAAGAAGGTGAAGCCGCCCGAGACCAGGGCGCAGCGCGCGCCGTGCTGGGCCATGGTGCGGACCAGGATTTCGGCGCCCGGGTTCAGCCGGACCCGCTGGTCGTAGCAGCTCTGCAGCGCCTCGACGCCCAGGCCCTTCAGCATGCCGACCCGCTCGCGCAGGGCGCCTTCGAAGGCCAGCTCGCCGCGCATGGCGCGTTCGGTGATCTCGGAGACCTGCGCCTTGACGCCGGCGAAGTCGGCCAGCTCGTCCAGGCACTCGACGTTGATGATCGTCGAGTCCATGTCGGCGATCAGCAGGCGCTTCTTGCGGTTGTCGGCAGGCTGGATCGCGAAGTCGACCGGCAGGTCCGCCAGGTCGGTCTTCAACGCCTCCAGGTCGCCGCCTTCGACGAAGAAGTCGGCGGCCAACGGCCCCAAGTCCTCGCGACGGCTGGACAGCCTGGCTTCGACGCGCGAAACGGCTTGTGCATATGCGTCGGGGTTGGCCCCCACGACGGTGAGGACGGTCGGAATGGTGGAGAGTTCGGACATCGCGCCCCGCATCTGGCTGATCGCGGGCCCGACCGCAAGCGGCAAGTCGGCCCATGCGCTGCAATTGGCCGAGTGGACGGGCGCGGAGATCGTCAACGCCGACTCCATGCAGATCTATGCGGGCCTGCGCGTGCTGACCGCCGGTCCCTCCCCTGAGGAGACGGCCAAGGCCCCGCATCACCTGTTCGAAGTGGCCGACGCGGCCCAAGGCTGGTCGGTCGGCCGCTGGCTGGAAGCCGCGACCCAGGCCATCGCCGAGATCGAGGCGCGCGGCAATCCGGTCATCGTGGTCGGCGGCACCGGCCTCTATTTCCGCGCCCTGACCCACGGCCTGGCCGACGTGCCGCCGGTGCCCGAGACCCAGCGCGAGATTTCGGGCCTGCTTTACGCCGCCCGGGGCGAGTCGGAATTCCGCGACATCCTGCGGCCCCTCGACCCCGAGGCCGAAGCCCGTATCGAGATCGGCGACCGCCAGCGCCTGGTCCGCGCCCACGCCGTGGCCGTCGCCACCGGCAAGTCCCTGACCTCTTGGCAGACCGACACCAAGCCGGCGCTGAAGCCCGGGACCTGGGAAGGCCGCGTGCTCGACCCGCCCCGCGCCGAGCTCTACAAGCGCTGCGACGCCCGCCTGTCGGCGATGGTCGAGCAAGGCGCCCTGGACGAGGTGGCGGCCATGGAGGCGCGGGGCCTGGACCCTTCCCTCCCCGCCCTCAAGGCCGTCGGCTACCGCGAGTTCGCCGCCCACCTGCGCGGCGAGACCACCCTGGAGCAGGCCCTCGACGCCGCCCGCCAGGAAACCCGCCGCTACGCCAAGCGCCAACTGACCTGGTTCAGGAACCAGACGCCGGACTGGGAGCGCATCAGCGCGCCGTGATGGTCCTTACGAAAGAAGCATGATGTCCGACCTCAACGCCCTCGCCGAACGCGTCGCCGCCAGCCTGACCGCGCGCGGCGAGACCATCGCCATCGCCGAGTCCTCGGCCGGCGGCCTGATCTCGGCGGCGCTGCTGGCCGTGCCGGGCGCGTCGAAGTTCTATGTCGGCGGCGCTGTCGTCTACACGGCGCGGGCTCGCCTGACCCTGATGGACATCCCGCAGAAGGCCATGGACGGCCTGCGCTCGGCCAGCGAGCCCTATGCCGTCATGCTGGCCCGCGTGGCCCGCAAGAACCTGAAAGCGACCTGGGCGCTGTCGGAGACCGGCGCGGCCGGTCCGGACGGCAACCGTTATGGCGACGCGCCCGGTCACTGCTGCTTTGCGGTTGTCGGCGAGGAGGTTTCGGTCAGCACCACGCTCGAGACAGGCAGCGACCAGCGCGCCGCCAACATGCAGGCCTTCGCCGCCGCCGCGCTTGGCTTCCTGGCCCAGACCCTGGACGCCCTCGAAACCTAGACCGTCCCGAACAGGCTGTAGGCGAACTCGTCCATGGCCTTCTGGGTGATGCTGGTATTGTTCAGCAGCACGACGGTGGTCTGGTCGTCGAAGCGGTGGCCTAGCACCGAGCGATAGCCGGCCGCCCGGCCCGTCTCCCAGGCGAAGACACGCGGGAAGCCGTCGGCGAACAGGCTCTTCACCCGGCCGCCCAGCGTATAGTCCTGGTCCGGCCAGCCGACGGTCAGCAGTTCCTTCTTGCGGGCCTGCGGCAGGAACCCGCCGTCGAACACTGCGTGCGCGGCCTTCAGCAGATCGCCCGCCGTGCTGACATAACCGCCGCTGGCCGCGAAGAACGGGAAGCGGTCGTTGGATTGCCGGACCAGCGGCTCCAGCGTGCGGTACGAGATCGCGATGTCCGCCGGGTCGGCCGGCGTTGTACGGGTCAGGCCCAGCGGCCCGATCACCAGATCGGTCATGGCGTCGGCATAGGCCTTGCCCGTCACCGTCTCGATGATCGCGGTGATGATCACCCAGTTGGTCAGGACGTAGTCGAACTTCGCCCCCGGCTCGAAGATCAGGTCGCCCGAACACCACAGCTTCACCGCCTGCGCGGTTGTGAAGGTCTTCTTGAACAGGTCCGGATCGGGATTGGCCTTGGTCCAGGTGGCAAAGCCGTTCGGCACGCCGCTGGTGTTGGTCATCAGATGGCGCAGCGTGACCTTGGCGCCGGTGTCGGCGCGATAGTCGGGAAGGTAACGGGTGATCGGCGCGTCCAGCTCGACCTTGCCCGCCTCAGCCAGCTTGAGCAGCGCCGTCGAGGTCAGCCATTTGGAGATCGAGGCGATGACATAGGGCGTGTCCAACGCGGCCGGCTTCTTGGCCTCGATGTCGGCGAACCCGACCGTTCGGGAGTAGATCGGCTTGCCGGCCCGGCCGATCAGCACCACGCCCTGAAACGGCTGGATCTTGAGAAACGCATCGACCGCACGGTCCGCCGCGTTGCCCGAGAGCACCGCCGCCGATGCGTTTTCGACCAGGCCGAGGGCCGCCGCGCCCGCCAGAAATTCACGCCGTCCGAACACTGATGCACCCCATCATTCCAGGAGCGCGACCGTGCGGGGGAAAACCTGCCCCTGTCACGTGAAACTCCGGTAAGGTCACACCGCCCGAAAAGGCACAACCTTGCGGCAAAGCGCGCCTTGACGCTCCAGCTGGCGCATGTCATCACCCCTTTCGTAGCTTTGGAGCAAGACTCGTGCGCAAAACCATGATCGTACTTATGGAGCGGCCGTTCGCGGGGTGACCTTGAAGTCACGTCGTAGCTCGGTCGCGCGCGCAAAGGTCCTTCGGGGCCTTTTTTCTTTTCCGCTTCCCTCCAGTCCAGCTTCCCGCCCCTTTCCACCCGGACCCGTCCCATGACCGCCCACCAGACCATCGAGAGCAAGGCTCCCGCAGACACCGCCGATCGCGCCATGACCGGCGCCGAGATCGTGGTCCGCGGCCTCGTGGACCAAGGCGTCGAAGTGCTGTTCGGCTATCCGGGCGGCGCGGTCCTGCCGATCTATGACGCGCTGTTCCATGAACCGCGCCTGCAGCACATCCTGGTCCGTCACGAACAGGGCGCGACCCACGCCGCCGAAGGCTACGCCCGCAGCTCGGGCAAGCCGGGCGTGGTCCTGGTCACCTCGGGCCCGGGCGCGACCAACGCCATCACCGGCATCATGGACGCCCTGATGGACTCGATCCCGATGGTCGTCATCACCGGCCAGGTGCCGACCCACCTGATCGGCACCGACGCCTTCCAGGAAGCCGACACGGTCGGCATGACCCGCTCGTGCACCAAGCACAACTACCTGGTCAAAGACGTCCGCGACCTGCCCCAGATCATCCACGAGGCCTTCAAGATCGCCACCACCGGCCGTCCGGGCCCGGTGCTGATCGACATCCCCAAGGACGTCCAGTTCGCCAAGGGCGAATATTACGGTCCGACGGAAGTCGCCTCGACCCACGCCTATGCGCCCAAGACCAAGGGCGACGCCAACCGCATCGCCGACGCGGCCAAGCTGATCGCCGGCGCGCGCCGCCCGATCTTCTACACCGGCGGCGGCGTCATCAACGCCGGCCCCAAGGCCAGCGAAGCGCTGCGCGAATTCCAGGCCCTGACCGGCGCGCCGGTGACCTCGACCCTGATGGGGCTGGGGGCCTTCCCGGCGGCCGATCCGGCGTGGCTGGGCATGCTGGGCATGCACGGCACGTTCGAGGCCAACAACGCCATGCACGACTGCGACGTGATGATCTGCGTCGGGGCTCGCTTCGATGACCGCGTCACCGGCCGCCTCGACGCCTTCTCGCCGGGCAGCAAGAAGATCCACATCGATATCGACGCCTCGTCGATCAACAAGAACGTCCGCGTCGACCTGCCGATCGTCGGCGACGCCGGCTCGGTCCTGGAAGACCTGATCGCGGCCTGGAAGGCCCAGAACCTGCAGCCCAACAAGGCCGCCCTGACCGACTGGTGGGCCCAGATCGACCAGTGGCGCGCCCGCCAGTGCCTGAACTACCGCCGCTCCGAGACGGTCATCAAGCCGCAGTACGCCATCGAGCGCCTGTACGAGCTGACCAAGGACAAGGACGTCTACATCACGACCGAAGTCGGCCAGCACCAGATGTGGGCCGCTCAGTTCTTCCGCTTCGAGGAGCCGAACCGCTGGATGACCTCTGGCGGCCTGGGCACCATGGGCTACGGCCTGCCCGCCGCCCTGGGCGTGCAGCTGGCGCATCCGAAGAGCCTGGTCGTCGACATCGCCGGCGAAGCCTCGATCCAGATGTGCATCCAGGAACTGTCGACCGCGATCCAGTTCGACCTGCCGGTCAAGATCTTCATCCTGAACAACGAATGGATGGGCATGGTCCGCCAGTGGCAGCAGCTGCTGCACGGCGAGCGCTACAGCCACTCCTATTCGGACAGCCTGCCCGACTTCGTGAAGCTGGCCGAGGCCTACGGCGCCCACGGCATCCGCTGCTCGGACCCGGCCGAACTGGACGGCAAGATCCTGGAGATGATCAACAGCGACAAGCCGGTGATCTTCGACTGCCGCGTCGAGAAGCACGAGAACTGCCTGCCGATGATCCCCTCGGGCAAGGCCCACAACGAGATGATCATGGGCGAGGTCGAGGACATCGGGAACGTGATCGGGGCCGAGGGCGCGGGGTTGGTGTAAAAGCCCGATTTCTTCGCTTTACGTTCGCTGCTTCTCACCCAATCTTGCAGAAAGATGGGAACAAGAAGAGAACGTAGATGCGGAGAGCGCGCTTGACCGATCCAAGCTGTACGCACAGAGTTGTACGTACAGATGTCGTTTGAATGGGATCCTGAGAAGGATCGCATCAATCGAACCAAGCATGGCGTAGCCTTCGAGGACGCCACGCTGGTCTGGGACGACCCGTTGATGGCCCTGTCCCAGGATTTGCATGCGAAAGGCGAGCCGCGTTGGATCGCCTTGGGCCGCATAGGCGTGACGACGATCCTGTTCGTCGTGCACGTCTATCGCAGCGACGAAGGCGAGCAGCGTATCCGGATCATCAGCGCCCGAAAGGCGACCCGTCATGAGCGCAGGAAATACGACGAAGAGGTCCTTGAGCGCTGAACAGGCGGAGAGAGTGGCCAAGCTCGAAGCCCTGCGCGACGAAGACATCGACCTCAGCGACATCCCTGAGCTTACCGAGGAGCAATGGGCTACGGCGTTTCGTCCCGGACTAAGCCGGCCGATCAAAATGCCCGTCACCATCCGTCTCGACGCCGAGGTGGTGAGCTGGTTCAAGGACCACGCCGACGGCAAGCCCTATCAGACCGAAATCAACCGCGTGCTGCGTGAGCACGTGGCCAAAGCAGAAAAGAAGCGCGCCTGATGACCGCCAACGTCCAACCCGCCCCCGCCTCGGCCTATGATCTCAGCCCCAACGAGCAGGCCGAGCAGACCGCCACCTTCGCCCTGCTCGTCGACAACGAGCCGGGCGTGCTGCATCGCGTGGTCGGCCTGTTCGCCGCGCGGGGCTACAATATCGAGAGCCTCACGGTCGCCGAGACCGATCGCAAGGCCCACACCAGCCGCATCACCGTGGTGACCCGCGGCACGCGCCAGGTGCTGGAGCAGATCGAGGCCCAGCTGAACAAGGTCGTCAACGTCCGCCGCGTGCACGACGTGACCCGCGACCCCAACGGCGTCGAGCGCGAGCTGGCCCTGGTCAAGGTGCGCGGCTCGGGTCCCGACCGCGTCGAGGCCCTGCGCATCGCCGAGATCTTCCGCGCCAAGCCGGTCGACACCACGCTGGAGAGCTTCGTGTTCGAGATCTCGGGCGCGCCGTCCAAGATCGACAAGTTCCTGGACCTGATGCGCCCGCTGGGCCTGGTGGAACTTTCCCGCACGGGCGTCCTTTCCATCGAGCGGGGCGTCGAAGGGATGTAGGCGATGAGCGGCCTGACCGGACTGATCGCGGGGATAGCCCTCGCCGCCGTCCAGCAGGCCGCGCCACCGCCGGATCCGGCGACCTGGTGGTCGCCGGCCGTTCCCCGTCCGCCCGCCGAGGCCGAGCCGCTCGCCAATCGCCGGCTGGGCAAGACCGAGCAGCCCATCCCCATCGACAACGGCGTCGAGCCCCTGCTCTACCGCCTGTGGGGCCTGCAGCCGCTGCAGAGCCAGATCGTCCGCAAGGGCGAGCTGATCCTGGAAGTCTGGGCCCGGCCGTCGCGCGGCGTGCGCCAGGCCGTGGTCCGCGTCACCCTGCGCCGCGACGGCCGCGCCTTCGTCCAGGCTCGCGCGGGGCTGGGCTGCTGCACGCCGGAGATCGGCCGCCGCGTCGATATCGACGCCGAGCTGGGCGCGCCGCAGATCGCACCGTTGAAGACCCTGACCGCCGATCCCGCCTGGGGCCAGCCGCGCTCAGTCATCGTCGACTATGGCGGCGGCGCGGTCTCGGCCCTGTGCGTGGACGGGGTGTCGTGGGACGTGACCCTGGTCGTTCCCGGCCAGGCCCGCCACCTGCGCCGCGCATGCGACGACGCCGAGGTCGGCTCGATCGCGCAGATCCTGTCGTCGGCGGTCGGCGCGGCGGTGGGCCGTGATCCACGCTTCGACGCGGTGCTGCCGCGCGGCGCGGACTTTTCCCGACAGGCTCAGGCCTATGCCGACCTCGTCGCCTCGGGCGGACGGCTGATCCCTGGCGAGAGCAATCGCCCGCAGCCACCAGCGGTCCCCGTTTCATCAACGGAAGACGAGCCGAGCACGCCCCCTTAGCGCGTCGTTTCCAGAGCCACGCCTTGAAATTGCAATTTCAGGATAACGACGTTATCAAACTTGGCCATTACCTCGGGAGGAAACGCCATGGCCAAGACCGTCGCCTTGAAATCCATGCTGGCCATCGCCGGCGTCGCCGTCGCCCTGGGCTCGGCCAGCGCCGCCCTGGCCCAGGCCACGCCGAACACGCCCCAGATCAAGTTCATCCCGGTCGCCGAGGCGCCGACGCCCCCGGCCGGCCTGCAGCGCGCCTGCCTCAACGCCCCCACCGACGGCGCGCCCGCCAGCAAGAGCTGCCCGGTCATCGCCTACGGTCCGGGCACGACCTGGGTCTTCAGCTACGACGACAACCGCGTCTCGTTCGCCCTGGTCACCTATGACGCGACCGGCAAGGTCCTGCAGACCGTCGAGAAGCCCGGCGCCCGCTATATCTTCGATATCTACAGCGACGACCGAGGTCAGAAGCTGACCCTGGTGGGCCAGGCCAAGGCCTCCGTGGTGATCAACTGGTCGGACCTGCCGCACTAGACCGCGCGGGTCGTCCGGCGGCGCTGACGCCGCCGGACGCGCCTGAAGACGTCAGCCGACCTTCAGGATCTTGAAGCGGTAGAGCAGCGCGCCAAGGATGGCGCCGATCGCCGGGGCCACGAAGAACAGCCACAACTGAGCCAGCGCCTGGCCGCCGACCAGCACGGCCGGGCCGAAGCTGCGGGCCGGATTGACCGAGACGCCGGTCACCTGGATGCCGACGATGTGGATCACCGCCAGGGCGATGCCGATGCCCAGGCCCGCGAAGCCCGGCGCGGCGTCCGCGCCCGTGGCGCCCAGGATGACGATGACGAACAGCGCGGTCATCACCACCTCGAACACGAAGGCCGCGTGCAGCGGATAGGCGCCGAGATAGCCGGGGCCCCAGCCGTTCTGGCCCAAGCCGTGGGCGGTCCCGCCGGCGATGCAGGCCAGGACGGCCGCGCCGGCCAGGGCGCCGGCGAACTGGGCGATCCAGTACAGCCCCATCTCCTTGGCGCTCATGCGGCCGGCGATGAACGCCGCCAGGCTGACGGCCGGATTGACGTGGCAACCCGAGACCGGACCGATCCCATAGGCCAGGGCGATGATCGCGAAACCAAAGGCCAGGGCGATGCCCAGCTGACCGACATGATCCGCGCCCAGCACAGCCGCGCCACAGCCAAATAGAACCAGCGCGAACGTCCCGATGAATTCGGCAACAATTTTTGACATTCCAAGATCTCCCCGATTTTTGCTTCCGCAGGATTTGGAGCACTCGTAGCTCAACCATGCGGTATTTAATCGAGTCTTGGAATACCCGTATCGGGTCTAGGCGCCAGCCACCACTTCCGGCTGGTCCCGCAGGCGCGCCACGTCCCGCAACGGCGGCGCGCCGAACAGGCGGGCGTACTCCCGGCTGAACTGCGAGGGGCTGTCATAGCCGACCGTGTGGCCGGCCGTGGCGGCGTCCAGACGCTGGACCAGGATCAGGCGGCGAGCCTCCTGCAGGCGGATCTGCTTCTGGTACTGCAACGGCGACAGCGAGGTCACCGCCTTGAAGTGCTGGTGCAGGGCCGAGGCGCTCATCCGCGCCTCGTCGGCCACGGCGTCGATGCTGAACGGCTGGTCGAAGTTGCGCTTGATCCAGCCGATGGCGCGGTTGACCTGGCGCAGGCGGCCGTCGCGGCGGGCGATCTGGGCCAGGCGCGGGCCTTGCGGACCGGTCAGCAGGCGGTAGAGCAGCTCGCGCTCGATCAGCGGGGCCAGGATCGGCGCGTCCTCGGGACAGTCCATCAGCCCGACCATCCGGCAGGCGGCGTCGAACAGCGCCGGCGTCATCGCCCCGGCCGACATGCCGCCGACCAGCGGCGCGGCGGCGTCCAGCCGCGCGGCCAGGCCGCACTCCATGATCATCTCGCTGATCAGGTTGGCGTCCAGCACGATCCGGAAGGACAGATACGGCTTCTCCGGCGAGGCCTCGATCACCTGGCCGGCCACCGGCACGTCGATCGACGACAGGAAGAAGTTGAGGTCGTCATATTCGTGGATGGCGTCGCCGACCAGCACGCGCTTGCGACCCTGGGCCAGCACGCAGAACGACGGGTCGTGCACGGCGTGCATGGGCTCGGTGGGCGCATGGACCCGGTACAGATTGACCCTGGGGCAGCAGGTCTCGACCGGACCTTCATCCGGCGCGAATCGTTCAATCAGGGCGGCCAGCGCCTCGCGCGTGCTCATGGGATTTCTCTTGTTGTAACGAGGCTATTAGTAGGCCTTGCACGATCCTCCGTCACGCGACGCGGTTCGGTTCTGGATTTTCGTGCAATCATGCCGGAGCATCGGTCTACGCGCTGGACGGCCCCATGCCCCATAGTGACCTCGTTCCGCTCCCCGACGCGGCCAACCCCACAATTTGAGCTCAGCGATGAGACGCTACACGCCCCCGCGCGGCGTGACGGCTCCGCGTTGGTTCGTCGCCGCCCTGCTGGGCGGGACGGCCGCGCTGACCGCCGCGACCGCCATGCTCCCCACGACTTCGCCCGCCCCTGCTGCCACCGCCTGGAGGATCGCCCCATGACGATGATGTCCGCCATCGTTCCCCACATCCCGGTCGCCGGCGTCTGGACCTCCCCCGACGGCCACATCTCGCTGGAGCTGCGCGCCGACGGCCGCTTCATCGAGACCCGCGCCGACTTCGCCGACGTCTTCACGGGCTCGTACGTCCTGGTCGGCGAGAAGCTGAAACTGTTCGAGGATCGCGGCGCGGTCATCAGCGGCACGCTGGTGGATGGCCGCCTAAGCCTGGGGACAGCCTGAGCCCCGCCCTTCCCTTGGCGGGACGAACCCCCTATATTGGAACTGTCCGACCTCGGTCGGACTATGGGGATAAACGCGCACGTAATAAGCGGACTGGACCCGGGTGCGATTCCCGGCGGCTCCACCAATCTCTCCCAAGTTATCATGGGACTGCATGGGGCCGATCAGCATCGACAGACGTGTAAAGGTGTATGCTTTCTCTCGGCTTGATCCACCGTTCCGGGTCATTTTTCTAAATGCGAACGATAACTTCGCTGAAGAGTTCGCCGTCGCCGCGTAATGCGGTGCAGGTGAATTCGCCTCTTAAGTCCTAGGGGTTCAGATCCCTAGGCGGGGCCCGGAGGGAGCCTGCCAACAGAATCCCTCCACCTTCCCCAGCATTGCCGAGGCTCCCTCCTCCTTAGCTTTCGAGGAATGGGGGAGCCTGCCAACAGAATACCTCCACCTATTCCCCCAAACATCTGTCGACATCGATTGCGCGCCTGCGGATTCCGCAGCCACCCGCTTTGCGCGAGGCTTCCGACGCGCTACGTTCCGGGCTTCGTTTTCAGTTCGAAGTATCGACTCCGCGCATGTCCCAGACCGAACCGCCCGAAGACCTCATGCAATACGAGGCCATGGCCCAGGACGCCCTGCGCGGCGTGGTCAAGGCGGCCCTGAAGAAGGCGGCCGCTCCAGGCGGCCTGCCCGAGCCGCACCACCTGTACATCACCTTCAAGACCAAGGCGCCGGGCGTCTCGGGCCCGCAGGACCTGCTGGGCAAGTATCCGGACGAGATGACCATCGTCCTGCAGCACCAGTACTGGGACCTCGCCCCGGGCGAGACCTTCTTCTCGGTGACGCTGAAGTTCGGCGGCCAGCCCAAGCGCCTGTCGGTGCCCTACGCGGCCCTGACCCGCTTCTACGATCCGTCGGTGCAGTTCGCCCTGCAGTTCTCGACCCCCGAGGTCATCGAGGACGAGCCCGAGCCGGAACCCGAGGCCGAGGACAAGACGCCCGCGCCGACCGGCGATGACGGTCCCAAGATCGTTTCCCTGGACCAGTTCCGGAAGAAATGAGCGCCCGTAAGCCATGAGTGATGTCGCCTCGGACGCTCCGCAGACCCTGACGGACGAGGCGATCCTCGCGCGCTTCCGCGCATCCAAGAGCCAGCCGACCGGATCCCAGACCCTGGGCTTCGAACTCCTCGCCGTGCGCCAGGCCGATCGCGAGGTCGAGGTCGGTTTCACGGCGAAGGCCGAGCTGCTGTGCAACCCGATGGGGCAGATCCAGGGCGGTTTCGTCTGCGCCATGCTGGACGAGTGCATGTCGGTCGCCGGCATGATCACCTCGGGCATGACCCACGTCGTGCCCACCCTGGAGATGAAGACCAGCTTCCTGCGCCCGGCCATGCCCGGCGCGCTGCGTGGCGTCGGCCGCGTGGTCAAATGGGGCCGGACGGTCTGCTTCATGGAAGGCGAGCTCTACGACGCCGAGGGGCGGCTGCTGGCCAAGTCCACGGGCACGGCGATCCCGACGCCCTTCGCCAGCTTCAAGAAGAAATAGGGAGCGGCGCATGCGGGGGACGGCGGCGGTCATCGGACTTCTGGCTTTCCTGCTCGCGCCGCTTTCGTCCGCATACGCCAGCGGGCCGTTCGCCAACTGGAGCGCAGTCGTGGTGGCCGGCGACTTCCACGCCCATTCCGGCGGCCCGACCGAGGCCTTCGACAACGCCCGCCGCGACGTCTCCAGGGCGCTGGTCGAGCTAGGCTTCGACAAGGCCGCGATCCAGCAGTTCTCCGTGCGCCCCGAGCGCTATCCCGCCGACGCCCCCGCCAGGGCCGAAGGCAGCGCCATCTACGAGGCGCTCAAGACCAAGGCCGAGACGGCCAAGGCCGGATGCCTGTTCTACATCAGCACCCACGGCAGCCCCGAAGGCGTGATTCTGGGTCCGCGGGTCCTTCGCCCCCCGTTGCTGGCCGCCCTGGTGAACGAGGCCTGCCCCAACCGGCCCAGCGTGGTGGTGATCTCCGCCTGTTTTTCGGGCGTGTTCATCCCGCCGCTGCAGGACAAGAACCGGCTGATCATCACCGCCGCCCGCCCCGACCGCGCCTCGTTCGGCTGCGGCGAGGACGACAAGTATCCGTTCTTCGACGACTGCTTCCTGTCGGCCGCGCCCGGCGCTCATGACTTCGCGGCCCTCGGCGCGGCCGTCCAGGCGTGCGTGGCGCGCCGTGAGAAGGAGACCGGGGCCGAGCCCGCCTCCGAGCCGCAGGTGTGGATCGGCCCGGCCCTGCGCCCGATGTTGCCGCTCTATGCGTTCAATCGGAAAACCAAATCAGATTGACCGGTTATCGGGTTTGACCCCCGCGCCCAGCGCGCTACACAAACCCTTGGGGTTCTTCCGCTTTACCCAGGGGACATCGTTGACGTCGCGCGTATCGCCCGCAGCCGCCCTTGCGGCGGCCTTCATCGCACTGTGGTCCATCACGGGATCGGAGGCGCGGGCGCAGGACTCGTCTCCACCGCCCGCTCCGACCGAGCCCGCGCTGAATTCCGCTCCGCGTCCCTATAACAGCCTGCGTCCGCGCCGCGTGCGGCCCCGTCCGGTCGCCGCCGCGGCGGCTACGACGCCCCGTCCTGTCGCGCCTCCGGCCGCCGCTGCTGTCGTCACCCCGGCTCCGGCCCAACCCGCCCTGCCCGCGCCCACCGCCCACACGCCGATGGCGACGCCGGAGCTGGAAGCCTTTGTCGACGGCGTCGTCCGCCGCGCCATGAGCCGCGACCATATCGCCGGCGTCACCCTGTCTGTCGTCCAGAACGGCCAAGTGGTGCTGAAGAAGGGCTACGGTTTCGCCAACCTCGGCCAGCACCAGCCGGTCGATCCGGACAAGACGCTGTTCCGCATCGCCTCGATCTCCAAGACGTTCACCTGGATCACCCTGATGAACGAGATCGAGTCGGGCCACATGCGCCTGGACGGTCCGGTGAACCTGTACCTGCCCGAGCCGCTGCAGCTGAAGGACCAGGGCAAGAAGACCCAGGTGCGCCTGCGCGATCTGATGACCCACACCGGCGGCTTCGAGGACCGGGCCCTGGGCCAGCTGTTCGAGCGAGACCCGAACCGCGTCCGCACCCTGGCCGACTATCTGCGCCAGGAGCGTCCGCGCCGCGTGCGCGAGCCGGGCCTGCTGCCCAGCTATTCCAACTACGGCGCGGCCCTGGCCGGCGCCGCGGTCTCCAACGTCACCGGCAAGCCGTTCGAGCAGCTGGTCAGCGAAGAGATCATCCTGCCGGCCGGCATGAGCCACACGACCTTCCGCGAGGCCCGCCCGTGGCGCGACGGCCTGCCCGCGCCGATGAACGAGGCCCTGGCCGCCGAGCTGTCGGATGGCTTCTCGTGGACGCCGATGGGCTGGAAGACCCAGCCGCGCGAGTTCATGGGCCAGGTGGCCCCGGCCGCCTCGGCCTCCAGCACGGCCGGCGACATGGCCCGCTACATGAACCTGCTGCTGGCCAACGGGACGATCGACGGCAAGACCGTCTTCTCGCCCAAGACCGCCCTGGCCTTCCGCACGCCGATGTACCGCCCCGCCCCGGAAGCGGCCGGCTGGAACGCCGGCTTCCAGGACAGCCCGATGCCCGGCAATCGCCGCGGCCTCGGCCATCAGGGCGCGACCCTCTATTTCTACTCGAACATGGTGATCGTGCCGGACCTGGGCCTGGGCATCTTCATCTCGGCCAACACCGACAGCGGCGCCAACCTGACCGCCACCCTACCGGCCACCATCGTCGAGCACTTCTACGCCCCGGCCCCGGCGGTGCCGGCCGATAGCGCCATCACCTACGAGCAGGCCCGCGCCTATGAAGGCGACTACCTGACCACGCGCCGCGCCTATGCCGGCCTGGAGGGCTTCACCAATCGGATCATCGGCCGCGCTCGCGTGCGGGCCACCGCCGACGGCCGCCTGACGGTGATCGAGGGCGGCGTCAGCAGCCTCTACAACGGTACGGGCCGCCCTGGCGTGTTCAAGGCCGTCGACGGCCCGCTGATGCTGGTGTTCGACGCCAATGGCGACAAGCCCTCGCGCTTCTACTCGGCCCGGGGCTTCTCGACCTATGAGCGGATCGGCTTCTTCAAGTCGGCCGGCCTGCTGAGCTGGACGGCGATCGTCGCCGGCTTCGCCAGCGTCGCCACCATCCTGGGCGTCCTGTTCCGCAACCGCCGCGAGGCCCGCCAGACGCCGGTCCAGGCCCGCGCCGCCCAGATGCAGACCATGCAGGCGGTGCTGTGGCTGATCTCGGCCGGCTGCCTGGGCGCGTTCTCGCTCAAGGCCTCGGACCAGACCGCCGTGTTCTTCGGCTGGCCCTCGGGCTGGCTGCTCAGCGGCTCGGCCTGCGCCCTGGTCGCCGCGGCGCTCAGCATCCTGACCCTGGGCGCCCTGCCGATGGTCTGGCGCGGCGGCCGCCGGGTCGACAGCTGGAGCAGCGGCCGCAAGGTGGCCTTCACCTTCACCGCCCTGCTGTTCGTCCTGCTCAGCGTCCTCCTGGGCCTGTGGGGCTATCTGCTGCCGCGCAGCTAGTCCCGTCGCGATCCATCCCTAAGCTCGTTTCCAGGCGCCCTGCTTGCAGATCGTTGTTCCAGGAGACGAGCGAGGGAGACGCGACGTGTCAAAACTGGACGGTCTGGCGTTTGGGGGTTCGGGGCTGATCGCCTGGGCGGCGGCGACCCTGTTCTATGCGGCTTTCGGCGGGGGCATCCTCGAAAGCACGTTCTGGTTCTATGCGCTGAACGCCTTCGCGGCGGCGGCGGCGCTGACCTTCACCTTCTGGGCGGTGACCCGGCTGACGCACACCCCGCGCAGCCGTCGCCTGTTCCCGATGATCCTGTTCTCGACGCCGGGCCTGGTCGGCGGCGCCCTGGTGGTGGCCCGCTATGCCGAGGTGATGCCGACCGGCGATCCGGTCAGCACCGGCCGCTACGGCGCGTTCCTGGCGGTGCTGTACATCGCCGTGGCCGCCTCAGTCTTCGAGCGTGCGCCGCATAAGGTTTGAGGTCAGCTTCCGCACCTGGATGATGATCCGCTCGCGCTCGCCCGGACGGCGCTCGACCAGCAGCCGGGCGACCTGGGCGTCGTCGTGGAAGGCATAGCCCTTGATGGCGTCCAGCAGGGCCTTGGCGAGGTTGTCGAGGTCCATCCACGGCGGCTCGCCGACATATTCCATGCCGATCTCGACGCTGAACTCACCCCAGGCCGGCCGCGAACCGCGCCAGGACTTGCGGAAGAACTCGTAGATCAGCGGCTTGTAGTACTTGCCCTGGGTGGTCAGGCCGTCGACCACGATGGTCAGCTCGCCCCCGGCCTCGCGGGCGCGGACCTTGCCGTGGTGGGTCCAGTCGTCTTCAACCAAGTCGTTAGAGCCTCAGATGGATTCCACGCCTGTGCAGCGGGATCTGGATCGCGGTGATGAAGGCAAGAACCAGAACCGCGCAGGCAAGGGAAGCCAGATAAGGATCGGGCAGCGCCTTCTGGGCCAGGGCGTAGACGAAACCTTGCGGCGATGGGTTCGGGCCGGGGAAGACGTTGAGGCCGCTGAAGATGCCCAGCAGCTGGCACAGGATGAACGCCAGGATGGCGTTGCCGCCCAGCACCTTCAGGACGAAGTCGAAGCCCAGGCCGCGCCCTGAGCGCGCCACCAGCTCGAAACCGACGAGGACGACGGCGGAGATCCCGCTGGTCACCAGGGCGAAGCTGGGCGTCCAGATCTTCTTGTTGATCGGCATGACGGGGTTCAGCGCCAGCCCGAGCACGATCAGCGCCACGCCCAGGGCCAGCACCGGCGTCAGGCCTTTGCCACGCGTCATCGCCCACGCCACGATCGCCCCGGCAAGAGTGTTGACCACGGCCGGCAGGGTCGAGATCAGCCCCTCGGGATCATAGGTGACGCCAATCCCCGGCGTCGTCGCCCCGACCCACAGGTGGGCGATCGTGAACACTTGCCGATCAACATAGGCCGGCAGCGAGCCGTAGGAATCCAGACGTCCGACGCCGAAGCCGGGAACCGGCACGAAGGCCACCAGCAGCCAGTAGATCGCCAGCAGGACGACACCCGCGCCCACCGTGACCGGCAGGTTGAAGGCCAGCCGCCCGCCCTCGCCTCGCCGCGCGGCCAGCACGCAGATGACGGTGGCCGCTGCGTAGCAGACGCCGATCCGCTGCAGGATGCCGGGGAAGCGCAGATGCGCCAGGTCCAAGAAGCCGCCCAGCAGGTTGATCGCCAGGCCCAGCAGGATCAGCAGCCCCGTCCGCCGCGCGACCTTCAGCCAGAAGGTCGAGCCAGCCCGCGCCTCGGCGGTCAGGCGCGGGACCATCAGGCCGATGGCCATGCCCGCGCAGAACAGAAAGGTCGGGAACACCAGGTCCGCCGCGCTCAGCCCGTGCCAAGCGGCGTGCTCCAGCGGCGCATAGACCTTGGACCACGAGCCAGGGCTGTCGACCAGGATCATGCCGGCCACGGCCAGGCCGCGCAGCAGGTCCAGCGACACGATGCGCTGGCCCGTCGACGAGCTCGTCATGCTTCCTCCCCGATCGGGCTCTTCAGGCCCCCAGCATCTCGGTCAGCTTCAGCACCGTGTTCCAGTTCCGCGTGGTGCCGACCGGATTGCGTTTGGTCTTCTTCCAGTCCCGATCCAACAGCGAGTCGGCCATGCTGATCGGGAAATCCAGATAGAGCTCGCGCGGCCCGACCACGAACCGCTCTGGCCCGGTGTTGGCCGCCCGCAGGATGTCCTCGTCGCCGTCGGGCAGCGGGGCCTTCAGGAAGTTGACGATCACATGGCTGGGGTGGTCCAGCGCCTCGGCCTTGAAGGGATTGGCGTCGACCAGAGCCCGCAGCTGGGCCGGCGAGCGGACCATGAAGTCAGTGCGCAGGCCCATGCGCTTTTCGAGCGCATCCTCGAGCTGGGCCTCCAGCGCCTCGCCGCCCGCGTGGTCGCCCCATAGCAGCAGGTTGCCGCTGGCCAGGTAGGTCTTGGCCTCCGCAAAGCCGGTGTCCTTCGCGATCCCCAGCAGGTCTTCCTTCAGCACCTTGCGCTTGCCGGTATTGATCGAGCGCGGGAGCGCGACGAAAGCCGCCACCTATAGCGCCTCGACGCGCACGGCCGTGCCGTAGGCCAGGACCTCGGTGATGCCTTCCATGATCTCGTTGGCGTCGTAGCGCATGGCCAGGATGGCGTTGGCCCCGACCTCGCGGGCGTGCTGCACGAGGAGGTCGTAGGCCTCCTGCCGAGCCGTCTCGGCCAGCTTGGTGTAGATCGACAGGTTGCCGCCGAAGATGGCTTGTATCGAACCGCCGACATTGCCGATCACGCTGCGCGAGCGGACGGTGACGCCCCGCACCACGCCATAGTGCTCGACGATACGGTAACCGGGCAGATCGTTGGTGGTGGCGACGAGCATGGGCTTCTCCTGGGCGTCTTCGCGCTTGCGAACATTGCCCTTCGCGCCCCCAAGGTCTAGACCGCGCTCGACCGTTTTTCCGGAGATCTCCGCATGACCGCCACGCGCATCGAGACCGACACCTTTGGCCCGATCGAAGTCGCCGCCGACCGCTACTGGGGCGCGCAAGCTCAGCGCAGCCTGGGCAACTTCAAGATCGGCTGGGAGAAGCAGCCCCTGCCGGTCGTCCGCGCCCTGGGCATCGTCAAGCGCGCCGCCGCCGAGACCAACTTCAAGCTGGGCAAGCTGGACGCGGGCCTGAAGGACGCCATCGTCCAGGCCGCCAACGAAGTCATCGACGGCAAGCTGAACGACCACTTCCCGCTGGTGGTCTGGCAGACCGGCTCGGGCACCCAGTCGAACATGAACGCCAACGAGGTGATCTCGAACCGCGCCATCGAGATCCTGGGCGGGGTGATGGGTTCCAAGTCGCCGGTCCATCCCAACGACCACGTCAACATGAGCCAGTCGTCCAACGACACCTATCCGACGGCCATGCACATCGCGGCCGCCGAGGAGGTCGCCCGCCATGTGATGCCGGCGCTGGAGCACCTGCACGCGGCTCTGAAGAAGAAGTCCGACGCGTTCGCCCACATCATCAAGATCGGCCGCACCCA